>Ga0308166_1000015_pt1 | contig 532295 bp, 524 predicted proteins | sample PhyCR2_2_FD_202137 | JGI IMG/M metagenome (GOLD analysis project Ga0308166, IMG submission 202137) | Phyllosphere microbial communities from UC Gill Tract Community Farm, Albany, California, United States - DLSLCC.R2 | ecosystem: Host-associated > Plants > Phyllosphere > Unclassified | place...
AGCCCCAGCTTCTGCAGGGAACCTTTGATGCCACCCAGGCCTGCCAGCAGAACGTCGTTTTCCCGCTTGGTAGCGGTGTCACACCATAGTTTTACCGCGTGCAGCACTTCGCCTTGCTCATCCAGAGCAACGAAGCCGTGCTGCTGGCCGGAAACCGACAGGGCGACAATCGCCGCTGGATCAATGCTGGCGCTGTCGATTGCCTGACGAAACGCCAGCAGCAATGCCTCAATCCACCACTCGGCCAACTGCTCGCGGCGCCCGGAAGAGTCGCTGATCATCTCATGCGGCGCACTGCCTTCGCCCACGATGGTGCCGGATGTGCCATCGACAATCACCACCTTGGTGCCTTGTGTGCCACAGTCGATGCCTGCATAGAGCGCCATGAGTTACTCCATTTCCAACATGATTTTGATGTCGGTTGGATGACCCGCCGCCGCGCGTTCAAAGGCGGCCACGCTGTCCTTGAACTTGAAGCTTTGCGAGATCAGCGGCTGTACCCGCAACTTGCCGGAGCTGAGCAAACGCAGGGTGCGCGGATACATGTTGGCATAGCGGAAAATGGTCTTGAAGGTGACCTCTTTGGCCTGGGCGGCCACGATGTCCATTGGTGCGGCATCAATTGGCATGCCGACCAGTACCGCAGTGCCGCCGGGAGCAATATGCTCGCTGACGCCGCTGATGGCCGGTTTGGCTCCGCTGCATTCGAACACGATGTCGACGCCGTTGCCGCTGGTCAACTCGGCGACCTTTTGCGCCAGGTTGCCGGTTTTGATATTGACCGCGTGCAGCCCCTCATAATTGGCGGCCACCTGCAACTTCTCTGCAAACAGATCGCAGATGATCACATCTGAGCAGCCACCGGCCAACGCCGCCAGAGCGGTCACCACGCCGATGGGGCCAGCACCAATCACCAGCGCGATATCACCCGGCTTGATCGCAGCCTTGGTGGCGGCGTGCATCCCGATGGCCAGGGGTTCCACCATGGCACCTTCGGCAAAGCTGACGTTGTCCGGCAGTTTGAAGGTGAAGGCGGCAGGGTGGATGACGCTCTCTCTCAGGCAGCCGTGGATCGGCGGCGTGGCCCAGAAGCGAACGGCTGGATCCAGATTGTATATCCCTGCACGGGATTGCTGTGATTGCAGATCGGGAATGCCAGGCTCCATGCAAACCCGATCGCCAACCTGTAGATGGCGAACGTTTTTGCCAATCGCCATGACGACGCCGGCAGCCTCATGGCCGAGCACCATCGGGGCGTTAACCACGAACGGTCCGATACGGCCATGCTGATAGTAATGCACATCGCTGCCGCAAATACCGACGGAATGGATCTTGACCTGTACATCGTTTTCGCCAAGGACTTCATCAAACTGACAATCCTGGATGCTGATTTTACCGGGTTTTTCTAGCACTAATGCTTGCATGGTTATCATCCTTTCGTATCATTTTTATGGTATCGATATCATTTTCAATGAGCAGGATAGTAAGCGCGGACGGGCTAAAAATGTGTGATGTTGGTTGTGTTTTTTGCTTTTGTGTTAAAAGTTGTTGGTTTAATGATGTCAAATAGTCGTGAAGATCACATTTATTGGCGTGCGATGTTAACTATGATGGTATCGATATCATTAACGTTAACGAGGACATCATGCAGCGACCTATCGATGCGCTAGAAAGAACCCAAACCTTGCTTGCAGGCTGTGGCATACGGTTGACCGACGTGGAAAAACGGGAGATCGAGCTGACGGATTTCGGCCTGGCCGATTACCCGCGCTCGGGGTTACAGCTACTGACTTACATTAACACCCCGCGCTACTGCGCCAAGGAGTTGGTGCTATTCCCACACCAAACCTGCCCGGAGCATCTCCATCCGCCGTTTGATGATACGCCGGGCAAACAGGAAACGTTCCGCTGCCGCTGGGGTGAGGTTTATCTGTTTGTGGATGATGATGCCCTGACCTTGAACACCGAGCGGGGGAACCCAGTCTGTCAACCTCCAGCCGGGTTCGAACAGTGGTATACCTGCCAGCGTTATATTTTGTTGCGCGCGGGAGAACAATATACAATCGAGCCTAATACCAGACACTGGTTCCAGGCAGGTAAGCTTGGTGCGGTGGTTTCTGAGTTCTCATCGCAAAGCCGTGATGATCTAGATGTTTTTACCGATCCCAACGTCCGGCGCGTCGGTTGATGCTGCAGTGATGAGAGTATTTACATAAGAGGTGATAATCCTTGATCACCTTGCCATGGTACAAAATGAGATGTTCCAACCAGGAGTCACACTTGGCGGCCGATCGACCACTGAAAGCGACGCTAGAGAGCGTCGCAGCGCTTGCAAATGTCAGCAAAATTACCGTATCCCGCGCGTTCTCTCAGCCGGACAAAGTCCACCCCGATACGCTCGATCGCATCCTCAAGACGGCGGAGAGTCTGGGGTATGTGATGAACACCGCCGCACGCAATCTGCGGGCTAAAGCAAGCAAAACGATCGGCATCGTCAACCCTGATATGGCCAACCCGTTTTTTGGCGCGCTCACCCGGCTGATGACGCTGGAGGCGCAGAAAGCGGGCTACGATACGCTGGTGTTTGACTCTTATGAGTCGCAGGAAAATGAAAACCGCATTATCGACAAGCTGATTGGCTACAACGTGGATGCCATCATTTTATCGGTGATCTCATCGGACCGAAACTATACGCCCGGCTACCTGAAAAACCTGGAAAGGCTCGGCATCCCGGTGGTGCTGGTCGATCGGGAACTGGATGGGGCGTTTTGCAGCGGCGTGTATATCGACAATCTGGACTGCGGTTTACAGGCGGGGCGTTATCTGCTGGAGCAGAACAGCCAAAAGGTGGTGGTGGTTTCCGGGCCAGAGGATTCCAACGTGGCCAAAGAGCGGGTTACCGGGCTGATTGCTGCGCTGCAAGGCAAGGTGGCGAGCCTGGAGATTATCCATGCGGATTTCTATATGGATGCCGCCCTGCGCGTGACCAACGAGTATCTCGATCGCCAGCCGCCGCCGGACTATTTTGTCGGCTGCAATAACCAGATCTCGCTAGGTATCATCAAATCCTGTGTCGATCACCGTTTGGCGCTGATGAAAGACGTCTCGCTGTTCGGTATTGATGAAGTCTCTAATGCGGCAATTTACGGTTTTAATTTCCCCTGTATTTCCCACGATCTGCATGAAATCGCCTGGCAGGCGTTGGGGTTGGCTATCCGCCGGGCCGTCGATCACCATATTAAACCGGGTAAAGTCATTGTCAGAGGCAAGCTGATTGGCGGCTAGCCGCTGGCCATCGAGCTTGGTGGTAGGCGGAAATAAAAACAGCCAATCTTTCGATTGGCTGCTTGGGTGAAGCTAAGGCTGGCCTTAGGCTTCGATTGGGGCACGCCAGTCGTCAGAACCCGAAGTCCCGGCGGTGGTGTGTTCCCAAGTGATTTTACGGTATGCCAGTGAAACGCGAACCAGTTGAGTGAACTCAGCCTTGGTTGGATCCTGGCAGTGTGGCATTTTGCAGTCGATATCGATGATGGTGGCATCTTCCAGTTTGGTGGTAAAGAAGTGCTCTTGTTTACCTTCGATCGAGGTGCGGTACCATTTCAATTCAACCGTTGGCAGCATTTCGCCAGAGGCCAATGCGTTATACAGCAATGGAACAGCTTTGTTATAAGCCACAGTGAAGCGGAATGGCTTATGTGCACGCTGCCCTGATGGCTGGCCAGACTGCGGATCGGTTGGTACGGTAACGATATGTTCAAATTCCTGAACCAGCATCTGGTCTTCGTGGCCTTGAACAAAGATGTTACCGACAGATTCAGCGGTAAATGCGCTGGCGGTAATATTACCCTGGGTTTTCCCTGTGATAGAGATATAAGCTGGAGTTGGCATCTTAAAGATCCTTGTCAGTTAGCTTGGTATTAACTCAATGCTAGTCACACCGACTAGCCGATATTAATCGACCTCGAATGTCACTTGCCCCACTTCTCACTTCGGCCATCACTATAATCGGGACTTTCCCTAGTGCCAAGCCACTCACAAATTTGCAATGTTTATTGGTATCGTTAATGGGATAAAAAATTATAATATTTGCATTATTGGTGTTTTATGCTGGTTTAAATATTGATGATGGTTATGGTTTGTGTCGTTACCATAATTAAAATAATTACATTGTTTTTTAACTTGTTGTTTTAAATTAATTTATAAATTTTTGTGAAATTATTTTTTATGATCATAAGCCGAAAGTTGCTCTTGCCAGGTGATAAATTATTAGGAAGCTTAGTAAAGAAAAATTTATGGACTTTTACCTGTCAGATCGAGGACGATACATTCAGTGAAGCTATGCTAATGCAGGAAATGTCCAGCTTCGTCGGAAGCCGTAAACTGATTTTTCGGGCTTTTTGATATTATTTAGGATAATTCGCAGGCTTTTGCGGAATATGGGAAAATTCCCATATTTACGTGCGAAATAGGATTACTCCTGGACCTCAGTGCGACATAAACGAAGGTATTTAGTTTTACGGTGATAGATTTGCTATCTGAATGGATGGTGCTAACTCTATTAGCATGGATGATATCTGAATGTCATTTTCCGGTGCTCATTCAACAAACATTAGCTGGTATTCCCTTATTGTGACTAAAAGGACGAGTGATGAGTAAGAATAATCAAAGCAGTGTTGCCCCCAAGGAAAGGATCAACATTAAGTACGTTCCTAATACGGGCGATCAAACCTCTGAAATTGAACTGCCACTGAACCTGATGGTGGTTGGCGACCTCAAGGGGGTTCGTGAAGACACCCCGATTGAAGAACGTCAGGTTGTTTCCGTCAGCAAAAACAACTTCAACGCGGTGATGAACGAAGCCAATATCAACCTTTCGTTCACAGTACCCAATCATCTGGAAGGTGAGGGGAAAGATGAGATGCCGATCACATTGGCGATCAATTCCCTCGACGATTTCTCACCGGACAACGTGGCGAAAAACGTCCCCGAACTGAAAAAAATTCTGGAACTGCGGGAAGCGCTGGTCGCCCTGAAAGGGCCTCTGGGTAACATTCCTGCCTTCCGTTCTCGTCTGCAAGATCTCCTTGGCAATGAAGAAATGCGTGAGCAGTTGCTAAAGGAATTGGACATTCTTAATCAGAAATAATTGAGACGGAAAGAGGGAATTTAACGTATGTCTTTACATGAAGAAAATGCGGTTTTAGCTGCCGAGCCTACCAGTACCACTTTCCTGCTAGACGAGATCATGTCTCAGACCCGCATGATGCCGGGTAATGATGGCTATGACGTCGCCAAACAGGGCGTTGCTGCATTTATCAGCAGCATTCTGGACACCGGCACCAACGAAGAGCCGATCAACAAGCTGTTGGTCGACAGAATGATCATCGAGCTGGATAAAAAGCTCAGTGCTCAGATGGACGAAATTCTGCATGCCAAAGAATTCCGCGAAATCGAATCCTCCTGGCGTTCACTGAAGCTGCTGGTGGATCGCACCGATTTCCGTGAAAACATCAAAATCAACATCATGCACGCGACGAAAGAAGAGCTGCTGGAAGATTTTGAGTTCTCGCCGGAAATTATCCAGTCTGGTTTCTACAAGCACGTGTACTCATCCGGTTACGGCCAGTTTGGCGGCGAACCTACCGCAGCCATCATCGGTAACTATGCGTTCAGCAACAGCACCCCGGATATGAAGCTGCTGCAATACGTCAGCGCCGTTGGGGCCATGGCACATGCGCCGTTCCTTTCCAGCGTTGCGCCGGACTTCTTTGGTATCAACAGCTTTACCGAGCTGCCAGCCATCAAAGACATGAAGTCGGTGTTCGAAGGGCCAGCACACACCAAATGGCGTGCGCTGCGCGAGTCGGAAGACTCCCGCTATCTGGGCCTGACCACGCCACGTTTCCTGCTGCGTTTACCGTATTCCACCGTTGAAAATCCGATCAAGAATTTCAACTACTACGAAGACGTCAGCAAGGATCACGAACACTTCCTGTGGGGCAACACCGCATTCCTGCTGGCCGCCTGCCTGACAGACAGCTTCGCCAAGTATCGCTGGTGTCCGAACATCATCGGGCCACAAAGCGGTGGTGCAGTGCACAACCTGCCGGTTCACCTCTATGAGGCGATGGGCCAGGTACAGGCGAAGATCCCGACCGAAGTACTGATCACCGATCGTCGTGAATTTGAGCTGGCGGAAGAGGGCTTTATTACCCTGACCATGCGCAAAGGCACCGACAACGCGGCGTTCTTCTCGGCCAACTCGGTCCAAAAGCCGAAGGTCTTCCCGAATACCCATGAAGGCCGGATGGCGGAAACCAACTACAAGTTGGGTACCCAACTGCCGTACATGTTCATCATCAACCGTCTGGCTCACTACATCAAAGTGCTGCAGCGTGAGCAGATTGGTTCGTGGAAAGAGCGTCAGGATCTGGAGCGTGAGCTGAACATCTGGCTCAAGCAATACATTGCCGATCAGGAAAACCCACCGACCGATGTCCGCAGCCGCCGCCCTCTGCGTTCTGCTCAGATCCAGGTTCTGGATGTCGAAGGGGATCCGGGCTGGTACCAGGTGGCGATGCAGGTGCGTCCACACTTCAAATACATGGGAGCCAGTTTCGAGCTCTCGCTGGTTGGTCGTTTGGATAAGGAATAACAGGCCATGGCTGCGCTTCTTAATTGGGAGCGAGGAAGTTCTGCCAGCTTGTTTGAGCGTATCCAGGGGAAGGGCTTAGGCCCTTCCTCACATAGCCGTGTTCAAGAGCTATTAATCTCAATCAAGCAGCATTTGAACGAAGTCCTCAATTCGCGCCCCGGAGCCTGCCAAAGTGCTGCAGGCCTGGGGGTTATTGATCTCAATGATGCCACGGCAACCACGTCTGATTTCCGTAAGAGTATTGAGCAGGCCATCAAGGAGTGTATTGAACGCTACGAGCCAAGAATTTCCGAGGTTGCCGTTCAATCCCTGGTGGATCAGGGGGACCCACTGTTATTGAGTTTCCATATCAGTGCTCAAGTTGATTTCGACAATATCGGCGATGTGGTTGAGTTCAATATCCAATTGGACAGCAACCGCCGTTACTGCCTAAACCAGGAAGCATAATGTCGTTCGAAAAGTACTTCAGGGATGAGCTGGATTACCTCCGGCAATTAGGGCGGGATGCCGCAATCGAACGGCCGCATCTTGCTGCCTTTTTATCCGAACAGGGATCCGATCCGGACGTTGAGCGCCTGTTGGAAGGCTTCGCCTTTCTGACCGGCAACCTGCGCGAAAAGATCGATGACCAGTTTCCGGAGTTGACACACGGCCTGCTGAATATGCTGTGGCCGAACTATTTGCGGCCAGTGCCCAGCATGACCATCGTCGAATACACGCCGAACAGCAGTGCACTCACTGAAGCGACGTTGATCGAGCGCGGTAGCCAGATCGAGAGCGTCCCGATTGCGCAAAGGGCGGAACGTGGCGCGTTGCAAAACGACAGCGAAACACACGGCCCCCAGTGCAGCTTCACGCTGTGCCGGGATGTCTGGCTGTTCCCGATGGGTATCCAGGATATCGCCGTCAACAACAGCAACGAACAGGGGATATTGAGCATTCACTTCGGCGCCAAGGCGGAGTTGAACGTGCAGGAAATGCGGCTCGATAAACTGCGTTTCTATCTGGGTGAGGACGGTTACACCAGTACCCAGCTCTATTTCTGGATCAGTCACTATTTCGAACGGGCCGACCTGGTGGTCAACGGCATTACTATTCCGATGCCGGACTTTGATTTCAACCCGGTGGGCTTTGAGCGCGAAGATGCGCTATTGCCTTACCCGAAAAACGCCTATGTCGGCTACCGTATCCTGCAGGAGTATTTCTGTTTCCCGGAAGGCTTCCTGTTCTTTGACGTGGCTGGGGTGGTGGATTTCCCCGCGCATCTGAAAGCCAGCGAGTTCACCCTCAATCTGCATTTCTCCCAGCCATTGCCTCCTGAGGTCAAGATACGGCCAACCACCCTGCGCCTGAACTGCACCCCTGCGGTGAACCTGTTCAAACGCGATAGCGAGGCGATAGCCCTGGATGGCACACAAACCGAATATCCGCTGTGCGCCAGTTACCATCATCCTGAACGCTACGAGATTTTCTCGATCGATCGCGTAGAGAGCTGGTTAAGTAAAGATCCCAAAGGCAGCGGGCGGGGGCAGGCCAGAAGCTATCCGGCGTTCGAAAGTTTCCATCATCAGGTGGAACCTGCGCAGGAACGCAACATGCTCTATTACCGCCTGCGGGTGAAAAACTCGCTGTTCCGTAAGGGCTTTGAGCATTATATCTCCTTTGTGCGCAGTGATGAGACGGAGGTAGCGCTGTCGCAAGAAAACGTGTCGGTCAGCATGACCTGTACCAACCGCGAATTACCGCTGGCGCTCCGCGTGGGGGATATCTGCCAACGGACGCAAGCAGGCCCGTCCTTTGCCACCTTCCGTAATATTACCCGGCCTTCGGTACCGCTGTATCCGGTGTTGGATGGCAGCCTGCAATGGTCTTTATTATCCAATATGTCATTGAACTACATGTCATTATTGGACAAGGATTCGTTAAAACAGATCCTGCAAACCTATGATTTCCCCAGCGTACACAACCGGCAATCCGCTCGGTCGTCGCAAAAAAAACTGGACGCGATTTCGCGTATCGAAACCCAGCCGATCGACAGGTTGTTCCGGGGTTTACCGGTCAGAGGTCTGCAAACCACCCTCTGGCTGGAGCAAAGCGCTTTTGGTTCTGAAGGTGAGCTCTACCTGTTTGGTACGGTGTTGGCACGCTTCTTCTCCCTGTATGCCAGCGTCAACTCGTTCCACCTTTTGAAAGTCATCAATCTTGATAATCAGGAATGTTACCAATGGCCGGTACAGACGGGTCAACATGCATTGATGTAAGCGCGGGTGAAGGCGTACCGCCTGAGCCCGTGCTGGATGTGTCACGCTATAACTTTTACCAATTGGTCGAGCTGCTCAACCAAATGGCGGTAGCGTGGCAAAAATCCCCGGGTTCATCCAGGCCAGCCGATGAGGCAATCCGCTTTAAATCGACCGCCAGCCTGGCTTTTCCAACCCGTGACGTGATCGCGTTGGAGACTTCCGCTCGCGGCCAGTTTGAGCTGGAAGTTTCTTTCCTTGGGTTGCATGGCAGCCAGTCGCCATTGCCCGGTTATTACCTGGACTCGTTGGCCTGGGAAGATGCCCAGAACGAAAACCGCCTGACGGATTTTCTCAACGTGTTCAACCACCGGCTGTTAACGCTGCTGCATCAGATTTGGCGCAAATACCGCTACTACATCTGCTTTGACGAGGGCGGTAACGATGATGTCTCGCAGCGCATGTTTGCGCTAGTGGGATTAAGTAACGAGGCGATCCGCAAAAAACTGCGTATCCACCACGGCAAAATGCTGGCCTATGCCGGCTTGCTGGCCAGCCCTGGGCGGGCACCGGAAGTGATTTGCAGCCTGGTGGCACACTGTTTCAACCTGGCGGATGTGACGCTGCAAAGTTGGCAGCTGCGCAAGGTCAAAATCGCCCCGGAGCAGCAGAACCGCCTGGGCGGCAGGGTGAAGGTCAGCGGCCAGAAATACCAGGGGAAATCGGTGCTGGGCGTCAATTTCTCGCTGGGATCGCAGGTGGCGGATCGCAGCGGCAAATATCAGTTGTGCCTTAACCAACTGACGCGTGAACAGTTCTTGTCATTTTTACCTAACGGGGAGAATTACGAGCCGTTAGAGATGTTTGTGGCTTTCATTATGCGCGACCAGTTTTCGTGGGATTTACGCCTGGGTCTGGCAGAGCAGCAGGTGGGCGGCATGATCCTGGGGACAGAACAAAACAACCTGCTGGGCTGGACCAGCTTCCTCGGGGAACCCGAGCAACAGCCCCACGTAACCATTAGCGTTATGGAATGACAATCAAGATTCAGGAAGAGAGATCATGGATAAACAGCAACCGACGCTATCATTGCGAGTCGTCAATAGCGACAGATTGGAAAGTGGCAAACCGGCCAGCAGCCTGTTTAATGCACAGGGTGGGGTGGTGGGCAGTGACGGCAGCCATCATTGGTCTATTCAAGATCAGGGCGGCAATATCAGCCCTTCACAGTTTGCCATTGAATGGCGGGATGGGTCCTTTTGCCTGCGGGTGCTCAACGGTGCGGTGAGTATTAACCAGTCGATGCTGACGGCAAACTCCGGTTTGGTGCGCATCCAGCAAGGTGACGAGATCAGCGTGGGCAACCTGGCCATCAAGAGCCATATCAGCCGCTCGAACGCCGATATGATCGATCCGCTGATGGTTTCGCCGGAATCGCTGGTCTCCAGCTACAGCAACCCGCTGGAAGCGATGATGGAAGGAGGCAATGCGCAGCCTTCCCATCATGAGCAGGACAACCGCCTGGCCGCCACGGTCGCTAACGGTTTCAGCCACGACCCGCTGCGGGTATTGGAAACCGAAAGCCTGACGATGCACGAACCTCTGAGCACCCTCACCGGTGCCGATCAATCATTACAACAGGATCGCTACCGCGATCCGCTGTTCTCTTCTCCACTTTCTGATATCACCAAGGACAGTGCCATGGATCAGGAGTTTATCGATCTGCCGCAAATCAGCAGTTTTCTTTCCGGCCAGCAGGCACCGTCAGACAGCAAGATGGAACAGCAGCACGTGGCGATCACGCCGCTGATGCGGGGTTTTGGCGCGCAACTGCCAATCCGCAACAGCCAGGAGGCCAATGACTTCCTCGAAGAAGCTGGTAAAACGCTCAGGGCTGCCATTGAAGGGTTATTGGCTTTGCAGCGCAGCCAACACGGCCTGCGGGACAAACATCTGCGCCCAATCGAAGATAACCCGCTGCGTCTGAATATGGACTACGACACCACGCTCAGCCTGCTGTTTGCCGATCAAAAAAGCCCGGTCCACCTTTCCGCCCCGGCGGCGGTGGCCGAGAGCCTGCATAACCTGCGCCTGCACCATCAGGCCAACCAACAGGCGATTGCCCAGGCGTTGAGCACCATGCTGGAAGCCTTCTCCCCAGAGCGACTGCTGACGCGCTTTAGCCATTACATGCGCAGCAACGAGCGCCAGGAACAAGACTCCGCCTGGGCCTGGGAAATGTACAAAAACTACTACCAGGAATTGGCCTCCAGCCGCCAGCAGGGCTTCGAAAAGCTGTTTGGCGAAGTGTATGAACAGGCTTACGACCAGGCGCTGCGCCAGGGGATGAAGGACAGCGAACGATGAAAGGTGGCAGAGGATACTTTCTGACGACTGCGCTATGCCTGGTGCTGATGCTGTCAGGCTGCACGATATGGAAAAACAAGAAGCCGGAGCGCGCTACCGAGCTGCCTTCTACGCTGCGGTTGACGCTGCTGGCGGACGCGAATATCAACCCCAATGAGAAAGGCGAGGCCGCGCCGACCGAGATTGCGGTGGTGTACCTGAGCGATGATTCCAAACTGCTGGCCGCCGACTACGACCAGCTCGACACGGAAATACTGAAGAAAACGCTCAGTAAGAACTACATCGACCATCAGGAATACACCCTGCTGCCGAGCCAATATAAACCGTTACCCGCTATTGAGCTGGAAGAGAAGACCCACTATCTGGGGGTGATTGCCTACTATGCCGACGTTGATCGCGCTGAATGGAAAAAAATCATCAAGATCAAAGATGTTGGTCATAACTACGGCGTGCTGATCCACGTTAAAGCGGATGAAATCGACTTAAGGAAAGAGGAAGAATAACCATGCCGACCAAGAATCGGGTGATCTGGCGCGAAGGCCTGTTCATTAAGCCACAACACTTTCAACAGCAACAAAGACATAACGATTATCAGCTGCAGCGCCGTATCACCGCGCTGACCAATTACACCTATGGCTTCCACTCGCTGCAGATCAATCAGGAACTGCTCAAGCTGGGGCGTATCGGCTTGACCAACGCCAGCGGCAGCATGGCCGATGGCACGGTGTTTGATATTCCTTATCAGGATTGCGCGCCCAAGCCGCTGGACGTACTGAACTGCAACGATGCCGCCAGCCGCGATATCTATCTGGCGTTGCCGATGCTCAACGACACTATCAATGAGGTTGCCAGCCCGCACAGCCCACTGCCTGGGGCGATCCGCTACGCCGAACATACCGATGACGTGCGCGATTTGCATACCGACGGCGGCGATGTCAGCCAGCTGCTGCTGGCCCAGTTGGCACCGCGTTTGATGCAGGGCTCCGAAGATCTCAGCGCCTATTCCGTGCTGCCGGTCTGCCGCATTAAAGAGAAGCACCCGGACGGCTCGCTGATCCTGGATGAAGAATTTATTCCTACCTGCACCACTCTGCACGCCTCCGTACAGTTGAAAGACTTTATGGATGAAGTGGAGGGTACCTTGGTGGAGCGCGCCCGGCTGTTGGCCAAACGTATCGGTTCGCCGGGCCAGCAGGGGATTGCCGATGTGGCCGAATTCATGATGCTGCAGGTGTTTAACCGCATGCAGCCTTTGTTCACCCATCTGTCTCATCAGGCGGTGCTGCACCCACAGGATTTTTATAGCCACCTGGTGCAAACCTGCGGCGAATTGCGCACCTTTACCGACGAATCACGTCTGGCAGGCAGCTTCATCGTTTATAACCATGACAACCTGACCGATTGCTTCCAGCCGCTGTTCCTGGCGATGCGCCAAACGCTCAGCACGGTGCTGACACCGCGTGCTATCTCGGTACAGCTGCATCCACAGCCTAACGGCATTCGTGTGGGGACGATCAACGATAGCGATCTGTTGCGCAGCGCTGACTTTGTGCTGGCCGTTCGGGCGCAGATCCCGCAGGAACAGCTGCGGCGGCAATTCGTGCAGCAAACCAAGATCACCTCGCTGGAGAAAATCCGTGAGCTGGTTAGCCTGCAACTGCCTGGTGTACCGCTGGTGGCGCTCTCTGCCGCCCCGCGTCAGCTGCCTTACCATTCCGGCTATACCTACTTCATGTTGGATCGACAAAGCCCGACCTGGAAAGAGGTCCTGCAAAGCAATGCGATTGCCTTCCACGTTTCGGGTGACTTCCCTGAACTGGATATGCAGTTCTGGGCGATTAGGAGCAGCTAATGAAAATGCATGCCGTCACGGATAACCCCGCGCTGCCCGAAACGGAAACCGTCACTTCGTATCGGCAATATCAGCTCCCGCTGCGCGGCGAGAGCCTGAATGCGATGGTGGACGCCGCCACGCCGTTACTCGGCATGGTGCTGCGCTTGAAAGACATGGAAAACCAGCCGCTGCCAGACCAGCTTTATCAGCAGGTGGTAACGGATATCCGCGCCATTGAGCAGTTCCTGCAAACCAAAGGCTACGAGCCAGGGGCGATCGTTTCGTTCCGCTACGTGCTTTGTACCTTTATCGATGAGACGGCGTTGGGGCACGGTTGGAATACGCAAAATGGCTGGTTGCAGCAGTCCTTGCTGGTGCATTTCCATAACGAAACCTGGGGCGGTGAGAAGGTGTACGTCCTGCTGGAACGCCTGATGGGCGAACCCAAACGTTATCAGGATCTGCTGGAGTTCATCTACCTGTGTTTCTGCCTGGGTTATCGCGGCCGCTACAAGGTGACATTGCAAAACAGCGATGACTTTGAACGGCTGTTCCGTCGGCTGCATCACCAACTGCAACAGCTGCGCGGTGAAGCGCCTGCGACCGTCTTGCACCAGAAACAAAGCCGCACCGGCGGGCGTTATTACCTGAGTAAACGGTTGACCATCAAGCACCTGCTATGGGGTGGCTTAGGCCTGTTGACGGTGATTTACCTGTTCTATGCCATCCAGTTACATGGACAGACTCAGGATATTTTGCAGCAGCTAAACAATTTATTGAGCTAGGAAGCACAGATGATTCAAATTGACTTGCCCACGCTGGTAAACCGCCTTAATCCCATCGCCCGCCATGCCCTGGAGGCCGCGGCGGCGCACTGCGTCAGCCTGCAGGAAGCGGAAGTGACGGTCTCGCAGGTATTAATGCAGATGGTCGCCAGCCCCTTAAGCGACGTCAGGGTGATCCTTAATCATGCTGGCGTGGACACTGACGCATTGCGTGAGTCACTCGATCAACGTATTTCCGGCTATCAGTCGGTCACTCAGGCTTATCCCAGCTTCTCCCCATTGCTGGTGGAGTGGTTGCAGGACAGTTGGCTATTGGCGTCGGCTGAAATGGATCACAGCCAGCTGCGCGGCGGGGTGATGTTACTGACCTTACTGCTGAGCCCTATGCGTTATCTCACACCGGCGGCCAGCCGGTTGTTATCCCCGGTGAATCGCGAACTGTTGCGCCAGAACTTCGCTGACTGGACCGCCGATTCCGCAGAAGCCCCTCGGGTAGCGAAAGCGGGCGATAAAACCGCAGCTGTCGCCGCCAATGGCGAAAGCCTACTGGCGCGCTATGCCAGCAACATGACCGAGCAGGCCCGTAAAGGCACGCTAGATCCGGTGCTGTGCCGCGATGAAGAAATCGACCTGATGATCGATATCCTGTGTCGCCGCCGCAAGAATAACCCGATCGTAGTGGGTGAGGCTGGCGTGGGTAAAAGCGCCCTGATCGAAGGCCTGGCGCTGCGTATCGTGGACGGCCAGGTGCCGGAAAAGCTGCGCAACAGCGAACTGATGACGCTGGATCTCGGCGCGTTGCAGGCCGGTGCGGCGGTAAAAGGCGAGTTCGAAAAGCGCTTCAAAGGGATCATGGCGGAAGTTGCCCAGTCGGCCACGCCGATCATCCTGTTTATTGATGAAGCCCATACGCTGATCGGCGCGGGTAATCAGCAGGGTGGCCTGGATATCTCTAACCTGCTGAAACCAGCGTTGGCACGCGGTGAGCTGAAAACCATCGCTGCCACCACCTGGAGCGAATACAAAAAGTACTTTGAGAAAGACGCCGCGCTGTCGCGCCGTTTCCAACTGGTGAAGGTTTCTGAGCCGAGTGCCGAAGAGGCCACGGTGATCATGCGCGGCCTGCGCACCATCTATGAGAAGGCGCATGGCGTACTGATCGACGACGAGGCGCTACAGGCGTCGGCGGTGCTCAGCGATCGCTATCTCTCTGGCCGCCAACTGCCGGACAAGGCTATCGACGTGCTTGATACCGCCGCCGCGCGGGTGGCGATCAACCTGACTTCGGCACCGCGTCAGGTATCGGCACTGAAAACGCAGCTGCACCAGCAGGCGATGGAAATCCAGATGTTGGAGCGTGAACAGCGCCTCAACCTGAGCCAGCCGGATGAGCGATTATCGGTGTTACAACAACAGCGCGCTGAGATCGAACAGCAACTGGCGGACCTGAATGCCAGCTGGCAAACCCAGCAGCAGTTGGTGCAGCAGATCATCGCCCTGCGGGCAGAGCTGCTGACGCAGGAAGAAAACGCGACGGAAGAACAGGTTATTAATCTGGCTGCGCTGGGTGCCGAGCTGGAACAACTGCAACAGCATCAGACCCTGGTTTCTCCACACGTGGATAAACATCAGATCGCGGCGGTGATCGCCGAGTGGACCGGCGTGCCGTTAAACCGCCTGTCGCAGAGTGAACTGTCTGTGGTCACCGAGCTGCCAACGTATCTTGGCGAACAGATCAAAGGCCAGGAAACCGCGATCCACTGCCTGCATCAGCATCTGCTGACCGCTAGGGCCGATTTACGCCGTCCTGGTCGCCCTATGGGCGCTTTCCTGCTGGTGGGGCCAAGCGGCGTGGGTAAAACCGAGACCGTATTGCAGATCTCCGAGCTGTTGTACGGCGGGCGCCACTATCTCACCACCATCAACATGTCCGAGTTCCAGGAGAAACACACCGTTTCGCGCCTGATCGGTTCACCGCCGGGCTATGTGGGCTATGGCGAAGGTGGCGTGCTGACTGAAGCCATCCGCCAGAAACCCTATTCGGTAGTGCTGCTCGACGAAGTCGAAAAAGCCCACCCCGACGTGCTCAACCTGTTCTATCAGGCGTTCGACAAGGGTGAACTGGCCGACGGCGAAGGCCGCATCATCGACTGTAAAAACGTGGTGTTCTTCCTGACCTCCAACCTGGGCTATCAGACCATTGTCGATCACGCCGAACAGCCGGAACTGCTGGGTGAACTGCTGTACCCCGAGCTGGCGGCCTTCTTCAAACCGGCCCTGTTGGCGCGTATGGAAGTGGTGCCTTACCTGCCGCTGGGCAAGGACACGCTGCAAACCATCATCCACGGCAAGCTCAAACGCCTGGATAACCTGCTGCGCCAGCGCTTTAACGCCGAAGTGGTGATTGAGCCTGAGGTGATCGAAGAGATCCTGCTGCGCGCCACCCGTGCCGAGAACGGGGCGCGCATGCTGGAATCGATTATCGACGGGGCGTTGCTGCCGCCGGTTTCCCTACTGCTGTTGCAAAAAATGGCGGCAGGTACGGCAATCAGCCATATCCGCATTGCCACGGAGGGAAATGCGTTTACCGCACAGGTCGAGGAGGCGCTATGAGGCAACGACTGAAATGCTTACTGGCGCTGCTGGAAAACGATTCGGTCGAGCATTTGGTCCATGGCTTTTTGACGCTGGATCACCACCGTCACGGGTTCGACGGCTTGATGGTGGCGATGTTCAACGCCAGCGAGGGGCAGTTGGAATGCCTCCGCCTCTCTGATGCCAACCGGCGCGCTACGGTGAAGCTGGAAGCCGATATCGAAGACACCAACCACCCCTTGGTGCGGGTGCTGCGTAATGGCGCGCCCGAAGTCTGGTACGCGCTCAATCGCGGGGTGCGCATCGAAGATGACGGCTTTCGTGGCTTTATTGAGGCGTTGCCCAACGGTTGCAGCATGTATGGCGTACCGCTGTTTGATTTTCAGGGGCGGGCCTGCGGGGTGATTGCGGTGTTTGCCGAGGATATCGATCGATTTGTGGACAGCCGGGGCATGTTCTCTATCTATTGCCAGATTTTTCAGCACCGCCTCAACAAGCTGCAAGAGGTAGAGCATCTGCGATCGCAACTGGTCCAGCTGCGATCGATGTTCAAGGTGCGTGAAAAACAGTTGGATGAGCTGATGGTCTCGCTGAGCACCTCCGACGTTTCCACCTCGCCAGAGCTATCACGCGATTACAGCAAGATAGATGACCTGTCTAGCGCGGTGGAGGCGTTTGAAGCCGCGGTACTGACGCAGCGCCAGCGTCTGTACGGCAATGACAAAAACCGCATCGCCGACAGCCTGGGGATCACGCCGCGCACCCTGGGTTACAAGTTGGCGAAATACAGGTGTTAGCTATGAATACGTGGTTATTGATCGGTTCGTTACTGCTTTCCGGCAGTAATTCAGCCACCGAGTGGCTAAGCGGCCTGTCGCTGTCGCAGCCTGAAGGGGATGCGCATCAGTTGGCGCTGCTGATGAACTGCCGCAGTGAAAGCTCGCCGCTGGTGCGTCTGGACTGTTACGACAACGCGTTGTCAGCGGCCAGCGGCGACAACCCTGGTCAGGTACAGGCCGGGCCAGCCTGGCAGCGAGCCATGGCGCAGGAAAAAGGCCGCCGCGATCACTCGACGGCATTCCTGATAAGCGAAGGGCAGGGCAACAACCCTCAGGTGGTGCTGACCACGCCAGCGATTGGTGTGCCACCACCGCGGCCGGTGCTGATGCTGAGCTGCATCGACAACATTACCCGTTTGCAGATCGCCTTGGTCGGTCCGCAAAAAGACGGTGCGGTGACGCTAACGGCGGATAGCGATCGGTTTAACGTGCAGTGGTTCCTGCGTGAAAACGGCTATCTGCTGGAATCCAGCCGGGGCCTGGCCGGCATTGATGAGATCAAGCGGTTGATGTCGGCGCAGACGCTGACGATCGACGGTACCAACGGCGGGTTACCCCGTCTGACATTTAATATTTCGCAGTTAACGCCAGCGCTGAAACCGCTGCGTAACGCCTGCCACTGGTGAGGACTATGGATAGCACGTCACAACATCCCTGGCATGCATTATTGCTGACGCCGCTGACGCCCGAGCAGACCGCCAAGGCGTTGGCCGATGACGATCCGCAATGGGAGCATATCGACAGCCAGATGGTCAAAGTGGGTTCACTGACCCACAGCTCGCTGAATATCGATGACCTTCAGCAGCAGGCGATGGCTCTGCTGTCGCAAAAAAGCAAAGACTTCCGTTTGGTGGTGCACCTGCTGCGTACCTTGCAGCACGGCGGCGAGCCGGGCGACCTGATGCTGGCGATCTCCTTGCTGACCGCCTACGTGCAGAACTTCTGGACCAGCGCCTGGCCGTTGAACCCGCTGCATAAGCGCCGCTTTGCCCAGCAGATCCTCAAGCGTTTTGACAGCGCCAGCGGCAGCTTTAGCCAACGGGCGACGGATGCCCAACGCCAGGATGTGCAAGGTTTGCTGGCACATCTGGCCCAGGTCTGGCACAGCGACGAACCGGCCCTGGCGAAAGAGGTGGATAGCCTGCGAACCAGCTATGCGCGGTTGCCTACTCGCACCGTTGAACCGGTGGTTGAGGAGGAAGAACGCCCTCAGTCTGGTGCGGCATCAACATCAACCACTGCCAGCAGAACGATCAGCCCCAGCCTGAGCATTGATAGCTCCAGCGATAAAGCCTGGCGGCAAACGCTGCTGAAAATGGCGGATTTGCTGTGTGAACTGCACCCCGAGGCCGCCATTGGTTTCCGCCTGCGTCGCCATGCCCTGTGGGGCAGTTTGACCGCGCCACCGATAGCGCAGGCCGATGGCCGCACGCCGCTGGCAGCCGTTTCTGTCGATCGCATGGCCGATTATCTGGGGCGCGTGGCCACTGCGGATCTGGCCCTGTGGCAACAGGTAGAACAGAGCCTGGCGCTGGCCCCTTACTGGCTGGATGGCCACGCGCTTTCGGCGCAGATCGCTATTCGGCTGGGATACGCAGGGGTTGCGCAGGCCATACGCGACGAACTGAGCGCCTTTATCGAGCGCATGCCGGCGTTAACCACCCTTTATTTTACCGATATGACGCCATTCCTCTCCCCTGAATCTGCCAGCTGGTTACAGCAGGATACGGGTGCCAAAGGGGGAGGTCACACTATTGAACAGGATGAAATTTGGCAATGCTATCAACAGCAAGGACTGGAAGCCGCGTTACAGATGATCGATCGGCAATCGCAGCAAGCCGAACCCAGGGACCGTTTTTACCTGCAATTGCTCAGCGCCCAGCTACTGGAAAAAGCGGGGATGACGGCGCTGGCACAGCAGCACTACCACAACCTGTTGCAGGTGGGGCAGCAAGTGCAGCTAAGCGAATGGGAACCGGCGTTGATCGCCTTGCTTACAGACAAGCAGCGGCAGCTCAAGCCGTGATGGCCAGGGAAGGGAACAGGAGCGTTAACGCATGAAATTGCCCTCATTTATTCATTTTGCCAGACCGGCCGTTCCGCGCATCAAAGCCTCGGTGCCGGTGGTGCTGGCGCTGTTGGCCTGTATCGGCTTGATTTGGGTCTGGATTTACGGGCCGGAATGGAAGCTGAAGGATTACCAACCGTTCGAACCTTTGCTTAGCCGCTGGTTGGTGACTGCATTGGTGGTGCTGCTGGCGGTGTGCTGGCTCACCTTCAAAATGGTGCGGCGTTTACAGCAGTTGGAAAAGCTGCAGCTGCAGGCCAAAACGCAGGTCGACGATCCGATCCTGGCCGATATCGAACAGCAGGACCAGTATCTGGGCGTCTGGAAGCAGCAGTTGCAACGGCGGCTGAATACCCCGGCTTATCTCTATCGCCTGCCTTGGTACATGGTGATTGGCACCCGCAACAGCGGCAAAAGCACCCTGATCAAAGAAGGCTACAAGCTGACCGAAATCGCCAGCCCGGAACTGACCAGCGTGGAAGACGCCGGTGAGCTGCGCGTGCGCTGCTGGCTGGGTGAACAGGCCGTACTGATCGATCCGGCAGGTGAACTGATCGAGCAGCCAACGCTGTCCATAGTGGGCAAAGCGGCGCTCAATAGCCGCCTATGGCAAAGCCTGCTGAACTGGCTGGTTGAACACCGTAAACGCCAGCCGCTGAACGGCCTGATCCTCACCGTCGATCTGCATCAACTGCTGACGGCGAACAAGGCTCAGCGCGAAAACATGGTTGCCAGCCTCCATCAGCGTTTGCAGGATGTGCGCCAGGCGCTGCATAGCCAACTGCCGCTGTACGTGGTGTTTACCAAACTGGACCTGCTGTACGGGTTTGAAGCGATGTACCAGACGCTGGATAAGGCGCAACGCGAAGCGGTGCTGGGGGTGACATTCAGCCTGAACGCCGCCGAGCCGGAGGTGTGGCGCAAAGAGTTGCAGCAGTTCTGGCAACAATGGATCGCCCAGTTGAACGGCGCGATGCCAGACATGATGCTCAACGGCGTTGATGCCGGGCAGCGTAGCCAGCTGTTCAGCTTTACCCGCCAGATGCAGGGCCTGCAAGAGTATGTGGTGCAACTGCTGGAGGGGATCCTCTACAGCGGCGATCATCAACAGCCGCTGCTGCGCGGTATCTACCTGACTTCTGCCCAACAGCGCGGACAGATGGATGATGTGTTTACCCAGTCTGCCGCCGTGCAGTATCACCTGTCGCCGCAGGCCTTCCCAACCTGGCCGGTCGCCGAAACGACCCCATACTTCACCAAAGAGCTGTTTAATCAGGTGTTGCTGGCGGAACCGAATTTGGCGGGGGAAAACGGCCTGTGGCTGCGTAACTCCAGAAAACGCCTGATGGTGTTCTCCTGCGTGGGCGCCGTGGTGGCGTTGACGCTGTGGGGTTGCTGGCAATACTACTATCAAAGCAACTACCGTGCCGGACAAGAGGTTCTTGCCCAGGCCAAAACCTTCCTCTCCATCCCGACGCCGAAGGGTGACGATCGCTATGGCAACCTGCAGCTGCCGTTGTTGAACCCGATCCGTGACGCCACGCTGGCTTATGGCAACTACCATGAGCGCAACAGCCTGTTGGCGGACATGGGCCTGTATCAAGGCAACAACATCGGCCCTTATGTGGAAAGCACCTATCTGCAGCTGTTGCAGCAGCGCTTTGTTCCGGCGTTGATGAGTGGCCTGTTGGAGCAGTTGAATGCTGCGCCTCCAGGCAGCGAAGAGAAACTCGAGATCCTGCGTGTGATGCGCATGCTGGAAGACGGCAGTGGCCGCAACGTGGCGCTGGTGGAACAATTTATGGGCGACCGCTGGAGCCAGCAGTTTAACGGCCAGCGCGAAGTGCAACAGCAGTTGATGGGCCATCTGGACTATGCGCTCAAGCACACCGATTGGCGTGCCGCGCGGGAAAGTGGCGATCAGGTTGCCATCAAGAACTTTATCCCTTATCGCCAGCCGATCCAGCTGGCACAGCGCGAGTTGAGCAAGCTGTCGATTTATCAGCGGGTGTACCAGAACCTGCGCATCAAGGCACAGGAAGCACTGCCTCCGGCCCTGAACCTGCGCGATCAGATAGGTGCCAGCTTTGATGACATCTTTATCTCCAACAACGATCGCCTGCTGGTGGTGCCGCAGTTCCTGACGCGCAACGGTTTGCAGAACTACTTCACCAAGCAGAATGACCAACTGGTGGATCTGACGGTGATGGACAGCTGGGTGCTGGATCTCAGCAAAAACGTCGAGTATAGCGAGGCGGATCGCAAAGAGATCCAGCGGCAGGTGACCGAGCAGTATATCGGTGACTATACCGCCACCTGGCGTGCGGCGATGAATAACCTGTCGGTCGGTGAGTTTGAAGATCTGCCGCAGGCGATCAGCGCCATCGAACAGGTGATCAGCGGTGAGCAGCCTTTCCGCCGTGCCTTGCAGACGCTGAGTGATAACACTCGGCTGCCTGCGGTGCCTGACGCGTTGCAGGGTAAAGAACGCCAGGAGCTGATGCAAAAATCCGATTATCAACTGCTGGGCCGCATCAATCGCGAGTTCGCGCCGGAAACCGCCGTGCTGGTTGAGAGCGGTGACAAAGGCAGCGTGCTGCAAAGCGTCTACCAAAAGCTGACCGAACTGCACCGTTACCTGCTGGCGATCCAAAACTCACCGGCACCGGGTAAAGCGGCCATGAAGGCGGTACAGCTGCGCCTGGATCAAAACAGCAGCGACCCGATCTTCGAAGTTCAGCAGTTGGCGAAAAACCTGCCGGAACCGCTGAACCGTTGGGTCGGGGATTTGGCCGAGCAAGCCTGGCGCGTCGTGATGATGGAAGCCATCCAATCGTTGGAGGTCGAGTGGAACGAGACGGTGGTGAAGCAGTATCACACCTACCTGGCTGGCCGTTATCCGTTCGATCCTAAGTCGCAGCAGGACGTGCCGCTGAGCGAGTTTGAACGCTTCTTCGGCCCGAAAGGCACCCTGGACAGCTTCTACCAGCAGAACCTGAAGCCGTTCGTGGATAACAACCTGAGCAGCGGCAGCGACGGGCAACTGTTAATCCGTCCGGATGTGCTGCAACAGCTGGCACAGGCACAGAAGATCCGCGAAACCTTCTTCTCGGCACAAAACGGCCTGGGCACCCAGTTCGCCATCGAACCGGTGGTGCTGAGCGGCAACAAACGCCGCAGCGTGCTGAACCTGGATGGGCAACTGCTGGATTACGCCCATGGCCGCAGCAATATGGTGCATCTGGTTTGGCCTAACTCCATGCGGGCCGGGGTAGAAAGCAAGGTAACTCTGGTTCCGGATGAAAACGGCAAGTCCCCGCGCAGCATCACCTTCAGCGGCCCTTGGGCACAGCTGCGGCTGATCAACGCCGGTGAGTTGACCAACGTCGGCACCAACTCGTTCGACGTCCGCTTCAAGGTGGACGGCGGCGAGATGACCTACCGCATCCATGTGGATGAGTCCGACAACCCGTTCGCTGGCGGTCTGTTCAGCAAGTTCACTCTGCCAGACACGCTGTATTAATCGTTGTTATCACGTCTCTCTGCCGCGCTTGGCAGAGAGACGCTTTAAGGATGAGTCCGCATGAGCGAAGCCTCAGAAAATATCATCATTCAAACCGGCGGCGATCCGCGCCATTGGCCGGAATTCAGCGCCATTCGTGAAGAGATCAACAAGATCAACCACCCGGCGCGGCCAGAGGTTAACTGGCGCCTGATTGAGTCGCTGGCGTTGACGCTGTTCCGCACCAACGGAGTCGATCTGCAAACCACGGTGTACTACGCCCTGGCGCGAACCCAAAGGCACGGGCTGGCCGGGTTTACCGAGAGCTGCGAGCTGTTGGCGGGCATGGTGGTCAGCCAATGGGAACGACTGTGGCCAGAGCAGCCGCAGGCCCGCTCGGAAATACTGGAGTGGTTCAACGCCCGCGTCGGCAGCCAACTGCGCCAGCACGAGTTCGGCATTGACGACCTGCGCCTGGTATACCGCGCCGAGCGGGCGCTGCAACTGCTGTGCGACAAACTGCAGCAGGTTGAGCTCAAACGCGTGCCACGCATTGAAAACCTGTTGTACCTGATGCAGAACACCGCCAAACGGCTGGAAGCCGCTCATGAAGCGGCCAAACAGCCGCCAGCGCAACCGCTGAAGATGCCCTCGATGGTGTATCTCTCGGTGCCCGAAGCGGAGCCGATCCGCACCCTGTTCTCGGGGGCAAAACCGGCCGCGAATGAACCCCCTCCGGCCTACGAAGAACCCGCGCCACAGCCAATAGAACAACCGTTGCCCAATGTGGAAGTGCGTTTTGCACCGCCACCACCGGTCATCCCTAAAGCGGCCAAACGCGCTGCGACGGCTTGGGGCTTTGGCGGTGGTGTGCTGTGCAGCCTGGTGGTCGCCGGTGCGGCTTATCTGATGCAGGTCAAACCAATGCAGGAGCGGTTGGCGGGGCTGGCCGCCACCCCAGAAGGTTCGGTGCAGTTGTGGCTGGCCCAACCGACTCTGGACGGCTACGGCCAGCAACTGAACACGCTGGAGAACCTTTCTCCGTTGGCCGGGTTGCGTACCGCCGATGCCTCGGTGGCGCTGGCCAACCAGCTGTGGCCGACCGATCCGGAGCAGATTGCCCAAAGCCAGCGTTGGCAACGGCTGCTACAGGCTCGGCTCGGCAGCGAGCGGGCCGACAGCAGCTATTTCCAGGTGCAGCAGCGCTTGCAGGCGCTGTCGGACAAGCTGCTTGAACAGGAACAAACGCGCGGCAGCCTGACGCTTTCCTATCTGAAAACGCAGGTTTATCAGATGCAAAATGAACTGAACCGTGAAACGCCGCTGGAAGAGTTGCTGCGGCAGTTGGCGGTTTCGGTGGAACAACAACAACCGGCTTCACCGGTGCTGCTCAAGCAGATAGACGAGCGCTGGAATGCACTGCTCAGTCGCTATCACCAACTCACGCAGCAGGCAGCATCTGCCCGCTAACCTCCAGGAAGGAAAAAATATGTTTGCTGATGACAAGAAAAACGCCCCCAAGGGGGGCGTGCAGCCGAAGAACATTGTGGCCACGGAGACGCCGTCAGTCAGTGGCGATCAGGTGGTGGATATGGTGGGAGCTGCGGCTGGCGCTGTAGGTGGCAAGGCGGGCAAGGTGGTATCGCAGGCGGCAGATATTGCCAAAAAGGCAGGATCGATAGCCTCATCCGTAGGCATCAATCCGAAGAACATTGTCAGCGGGGGGAGCGCAGCGGGCATAGCCTCATCCGCGGGCGTGAAGCCGATGAACATTGTCAGCAGTGGTGGTGCCGCGGGCATGGCCTCATCCGCGGGTGTGAAGCCGATGAACTTTGCCAGCGGCGGCAGCGCCACGGCGATGGCGTCCTCGGCTGCCAGTGCCCTGATGGGCGGCGCGGAACCGAGCGGGTTGCAGTTCACGCTCTCCACGGCGAACCTGCCTCCGCAGACCTTTGTGGTGGTGGATTTCAGCCTGACCGAGATGCTTTCCTCACCGTTCGTGCTGAACGTGGGCCTGGCCAGTGCCGATCCGGCCATCGACTTTGCCGCGGTGCTGGATGAAGATGCGACGCTGGTGATCAAGCGTGAAGGGGTAGTGCAACGCAGCATCACCGGCATGGTGGCGAGTTTTGAACAGGGTGATACCGGTCTGCACCAGACCCGTTACAGCATGGTGATCCGCCCGGCACTGTGGCGCACCACGCTGCGGCGCAACTCGCGCATCTTCCAGCAGCAGAGCATCGAAAGCATCATCACCACCTTGCTGAAAGAGAACGGCATCACCGATTTTGCCTTTGGCTTGCGTAACCCCCATCCAGCCCGTGAGTTCTGCGTGCAGTATCAGGAGTCAGATTTTGACTTCATCCAGCGGCTGGCCGCCGAAGAGGGGATGTTCTACTACTTCGAATACCCCGAAGGCAAAAACATCGTGGTGTACACCGATGACGTGGGCACCTTGCCGCAGGGCGCTGTGCTGCCGTATAACCCAGGCGTAGCCTCTCAGGCGCTGGAGCTGTGTGTCACCACCTTCACCCGTAGCGCACAGGTGCGTACCGCCGTGGTGGAACTGAAGGATTACACCTTTAAAAACCCGCAGTGGTCGGCGGCCTTTAATGAACAGGCCAGCGAACTGCAAAATCAGCGGCCAGACTACGAACACTTCGATTTCCCTGGGCGTTTCAAAGATGAACAGCACGGCAAGGCCTTTACCCATTACCGCCTGGAAGCCCTGCGCAACGATGCCAACCTGGGGAATGGGCAGAGTAACGACTTTACCCTGCAGCCGGGGCTGCTGTTTACGTTGACCAGCCACCCGCGTAGCGATTTGAACCACCAGTGGCAACTGCTGAGCATTCAGCACAGTGGCAGCCAGCCTCAAGCGCTAGAGCAGGAGTCTGGTGGGCAAGGCACCACGCTGAGCAACCAGTTCGTCTTCCTGCCGCACACCCAGACCTGGCGGCCGACGCCGATGCCGAAACCGAGCATGGACGGCCCACAGATCGCGATGGTGGTGGGGCCCGCCGGGGAAGAAATCTACTGTGATGAGTTCGGCCGTATCCGCCTGCAATTCCTGTGGGACCGCTACGGTAAAAGCAACGACAACAGCTCGTGCTGGATCCGCGTGACCCAACCGTGGGCCGGGCAGGGCTGGGGGATGTTGGCCATCCCACGTATCGGCCAGGAAGTGGTGGTGGATTTCCTGCATGGCGATCCGGACCAACCGATCGTCACCGGGCGTACCTATCACGCCAACAATATCCCACCGGGATCGCTGCCCGCCAGCAAGACCCAGATGGCGTTCCGCTCAAAGACCCATAAGGGCGAGGGCTTCAATGAGTTGCGGTTCGAGGATGCCAAGGGGGGCGAGGGGCTGTTTCTGCATGCCCAGAAGGATATGAGTACGATTGTGTTGAATGATCGCAGTACAACCGTCATGGCTAACCATACCGAAACGGTTTTGAAAGATCAGACTATTGCCGTCATTCAGAATCATAACTTAACGGTGAGTGCCAATCACAGTGTGGCAGTACAAGGGGATCAGACCACGATAATTGGAGGCAAGAGAGAGGAAGCGGTACAAGGTCCTCTGCTGCTCTCTTCCGCGACAGGTATACGATTGGTCTGTGGTGATGCGGTGATTGAACTGGATACCGGCGGTAATATCAGTTTGATTTGTAAAAGTTTTAATTTTTACGGTTCTGCCAATGGCCAGCTTACGACGGGTGGTGTGCTGGATCTGAATATGGATGGTGGTGGGCCGGGTACTGAAGCTGGCCCTGACGCTGCGGCGATTAAAGCTGCCGTTAAAGCCATTTTCTCACCACCTAAAAAATAATAAGCATTGAAAGGGACGAAAAATGAAATATCAGATCCAGGAAGGTTGTTTTAGCCTGACAAATGGCTTCGAAGATGAAAGCATTAACATAATAAAATTCAAGGAACTACAGGCTGCTTTAGTGGTTACTCGTGCCTGTCTGATGGAAGGGCAATCGCTGGAGGGATATTACGACCAGCAGATGGCGCAATTGAAACACGCCATGAAAAACTTTTTGCTGGATGAGCGGAAAAAGGTCACGGTCAACAGCCCTGACGAACAACGCCAGTCCTACCAGGCGCACTGTGAGTTCGATCAGAAGGGGCAGCGGATGTACCAGTGTCTGCTATTCACCGAAGCGCAAGGCCGACTATTGGTGATGGCCTATTCACAACCCAGGGCTTTTTCTAAAGCTGATTTTGCCCATTGGCAGGGAATTATCGATAGCCTCGTTCTTCACTGATTTGCAAAGGATAGCATCATGGCTGGGGATTTTCTGGCAGCAAAAAAAGATGACACATTAGCGCATACTTCGTTTTTGGCTGATGTTATTAGTGGCGTCGTCAAAGGGGCCATTTATACCGCCATTGGTTTAGCCGCGGTGGCGGCAACGGCAGCAACGGGAGGGGCTGCGCTGGCGGTCGGGCTGGCAGCGGGCGTTGCCGGTGGGTTTGTCTTGGGTGAGGCGATTGATGCCGTTTCAGACGGTATCGGTGAGTTTTTTGGTGGGACCTCACTGGATGCGACCATTACAACCGGCTCGCCAAACGTAAAGACCAAAAGCCTGCCAGCGGCCCGTGCCGCAGGGAGCATTCCGCATGAACGTCTTTACGCTCTGATAGAAGACGAACGGCAGAATCCACCGAAAAACAAAGCATTGGCGATCGCCGAAGGCGTGGCGAAAAAAGCGTTTATGTTGACGCCACCAGGGATGTTAATGGCTGCGGGGTCAATGGCTAAGTCTCTGTTCAGCGAGAATAAAGCGGAACCCACTGCGCCGCCGCCACCCGATAATGGAGAACCCAAAAAAGGGTTTTGGGAGGGGGTTTGGGATGGCATTGTAGCCCCGGTAGCCGCAGCCAAAGATCCCGCAGCAACCCCCAAAGATCAAGACCTGATTGTATGCACCAAGTGGCATGCCTTTGGCGGGCCATTATATCTGGCGGAAGGGTCAAAAAAAGTTCTTATCAACAGCCAACCCGCCAGCCGTAATGGCGATCGCAGTACTTGTGAAGCCGTGATCCAACATACCCACGGTGCACCACGGGTGCGTATTGGCGGCGGTAGCGTGGTAGTGCGTGATATCAGAAGCGGCAAAAACCCGATAGCAGATTTTTTAGGGCAGATTATTGGCTCTGCCGGGGTGGGCCTGTTGGCCGGGGGATTACGTGCTTTGCTCAGTGGAGGGTTGCGCAATTGCCTTAAAAAAGTAGGTTGTACCCTCGCATCGGAGGCGATTGGATCGGCAATCGGCGTTGGAGTGAGCAGTACTTTGGGTGGCGCGCTTGGTCAGGCAGCCTCTGCTGTCTCGAACCCGGTGAATGCGGCCACTGGAGCCAAGGTTTTATACGGCGAAGAAGATCGTGACTTTGTACTGCAAGGGCAATATCCGCTGTATTGGCAACGTATTTATAACAGCCGTAATGCGAACTCGAGTATTTTGGGACGTGGCTGGTCGCTGCCGTTTGAGGTTTCACTACGCCTGGAACCTTCGACTCGTTTTCCGGGTGAAGATGAGGTTATCTATACCGACCGTTCTGGACGTGATCTGCCGCTGGGGATCATGGCGCTGGGTAGCACGTTCTATTATGTTGATGAAGGCTTCCGGATGTACCGCAGCCTCAATAACATCTTCCTGCGTGAAACCCCTGACGGTGATTATCAACTGTTTGAAGCCGATCCTCATCATATCAACCGGCTGCGACTGGCAAAATCCCTCGATCGCCATGAGAATAGCCTGACCTATCGCTATAACCCAGATGGGCAACTTACGCATATTTATGACGAGGTGCAGGCGGTATCGGTTCAGCTCCTTTACCACCCAGCTCATCCGCAGCGATTACATAAAGTCTGCCAGCAGAGCGATGAGCATAACGAACGTGTTCTAGTGGAATATGGCTACAATGACGCCGGAGAATTAGTGACCGTTCAGGATGCGGATGGCCGAATTACCCGTCGTTTTGCCTATGATCTTGAACACCATCTGATGATCATGCACCAATTCGTTACCGGGTTACAGGCGAGATATCGCTGGCAATGGTTGACTGTACCGGACGAGCTGCGGGATGAGGGCGACCCTGAACAGCAGGGTTATATTGCAGAGCACTGGCTAATGGATGGTGAGCAGTGCCTGGAAGCCTATCAACTGGAATATGATTTGCCGCAACGGACTTTGCGCGTCAATCAAACCGGAGTCGGAACAAGCATACGGCGCTGGGACGTTCAGCACCAGATCACCGAGTATACCGATGTTTATGGTCACTGCTGGCAGTTTGAATGGAATGAAAAGCGACAATTGCGTTCCGCGACGGACCCGCAAGGCGGTATTTACCGTTTTGACTATGATGACCGTGGCAACCTCACTGCCAGTATCAACCCTGAAAATGAAAAGCTCTTCACCGAGTGGGATGAGGATTTTGCTTTCCCTCGTTCGCGAATATTGCCTAACGGTGGCGCCTGGTATTACCAATATGGCGCGCGTGGCGATCTGATCTCTACCATTGACCCTGCCGAACAGATCACCCGTTATGATTACGATGACTTGGGTAACCTGATCCGTCTGGTGGATGCCAAAGGCAATGAAAATCACTATGCGTACAACGCTCGCGGGCAGGTGATCCGCCAGACAGATTGCTCCGGCTATATGACGCGTGTGGAATATGACGAGTGGGGACGGTTGCAGCGTGTTACCGACGCAAGTGGTGCAGTAACTCAATATCATTTTACCGCTGGCGGATTGTTGGAGAAGCAGAAACTGCCCGATGGGCGCGAACCTCAATTCGAGTATGACTCTTCAGGACAATTGGAAAAAGTCATCAGCCCGGCGGGGGATATCACCCGTTTTGCGCGTAACCGTCGTGGACAGGTCACCCAACGTTGGGATCCCAAACAGCAGAGTGTACGTTTCCAGTACGATACTCTAGGTCGATTGATCCGTTTGTCGAATGAAAAAGGGGAGGCATATCGGTTTGAGTATGATGCGCTTCACCGCTTAACGGCCGAATATGATTTGAGTGGCCAATGCAAGCAATACCAGTATAACGCGTTAAGCGAGTTGGTTGCGCTGGCACATTTCCCGGACAGTGGAGCGGATGCGTTACGGTATTCGCCTATCTTTACTCACTTTGAACGCGATGCTATTGGTCGGCTTCGCGTCAAGATGACCCATGACAGTCGTACAGAATACCGTTACGAAAAGTTGGGGATTACGATCACTCGTTTTACCCGAGCTGAATGGGCGCAGGCCGCTGTTGAACAGCGTGAACCTGATACCATGGATTCGCTGGTGTTTAGCTACGACAATCAGGGGCAACTTACCGGCGAGAAGAACCATGGTGGTCAGTATCAGCATCACTATGATCCTTTGGGTAATCTGTTAAGCACGGTGCTACCGGATGGCCGCGCGTTACGTCATCTTTATTACGGCAGTGGGCACTTGCAGCAAACGAATCTGGTTGAGGATGAGCAGACCTGGGTGCTAGCTGAGTACGATCGTGACCGACTCCACCGGGAGGTGCGCCGTACCCAGGGCGATCTCCAGCAGCAGACGGAGTATGACGTCAGCGGTCGTATTGTGGCAAATATCACTCGCCTGGGTGCTCGTGCCACCGTCTTTGCTCCGGTTATCGATAAACGTTATGGCTATGATGCCCACGACAATCTGGTCGAACGGATTGTTAATTACGGGAATAGCGACCGGCCGTTCCAGTATGGGCCACGCGAGGATGAGCAATATCACTACGATCCGGTAGGCCAGATCGTCGGAAAAGCGAAAGGCTATGATTCTGCGGATTATCTGTATGACGCAGCGGCTAACCTCCTGGATCGTACGTCACCGATGGTGGTTCATAACCGGGTCATGAAGTTCGAGGGGTATACTTATCGCTATGATGCCTTTGGCCGCCTTGCTGTGCGCATCAACGAACGCAAGCGGATAAGGCAGCACTTCGATTACAACAGTGAGCATCGCCTGGTAGGTGTGCGGTTCGATAATCATCCCGACCTTACCCATGCGGAATATGGCTATGACGCATTGGGACGTCGGACGCACAAGGTCCTGCATCGTCGAGCCATAGAAAATACTCCGGTCTCTGAACCAGAAATTACGACGTTCTACTGGAATGGGATGGTGCTCAGTGGCGAGCACACCAGTGACAAACCGAAAAACAACGTCCTGTATACCTATAACAACTTCAGCTATGAACCGCTGGCGAGGATCGACACGTTCCATTATAAAGATGTGGAAACAGAGAAGACGCACCATTCAGTGGATGTGTATTACTACCATAACCATCTGAACGGGATGCCGGAAGAGCTTACTGATGAAGCGGGCAGGATAGTCTGGCGTGGGCATGCCAGCCTGTGGGGGGAAGCGCTCAAAGAGGAGAATAAGCAATACGCGGTAGTGCCACAGAATCTGAAATTGCAGGGCCAATACCTTGACAGAGAAACGGGACTGCATTACAACACGTTCAGGTACTATGATCCGGCGATGGGGCGCTTCACACAGCCTGACCCGATAGGGCTGGCGGGGGGGATAAATCTTTATCAGTATGGGCCAAATCCATTAACGTGGGTTGACCCGCTGGGATTATCGGCGAAAGAAGATGTTACTACGTTCTATCATGCTGGGGATATTAAAGGGCCGATAGATCCTTCAAGAGGGCGGAAGGGGCTAGATTTTAACTCATCCGGTAAAGGTGGGTTTTATGTGACAACGGATAAAGCTCAAGCTATTGAGTGGGCTAACTCCCGTAGCCATCCGACGATTACCCAGTTTGATATTCCAAACTCTGAACTTGCCAAGCTTGATATTAAAGTATTTGACTCTGCTAATGGTGAGTGGGCTGATTTTGTCACTCAAGGCCGTAAAGGTACTCTTACACATGGCTATGATGGTGTAAGTGGCCCTATGGTAGGGAATCCAGGGGCAGTAAGAAGAGGGGCATCGCCAACAAGCAGAGGAAGTCAATTGGCAATTTTCTCAGATAAAGCAGCAGCGCTGTTTGATCGTTTTAAAGTTAAAGGTTGTTAGCTATGATGGATAAAAATAAGATTGTTGACCACATTTTGTTTGTTAATGATAAAAACCCGGCAGAAAATATAATTTTTAATTTTCATACGTGGGTGGAAATAATAAAAGCCATTATGGTGAAATATGCTAATAAATCAGAAGATGAAGCAGTGTCTCTCATGTTTGCTTCGCCTTTAGTAAATAATGCACTAGATGGCTATATGGCGATTGTTGTTCGGTGCCATGAGTTGGAATATCATTGGGCGATGGAGTTAGCCTATGGAGAGCAGTATTGGCAAAAAGGTATTAGCTCTCAGGAGCCAGAAGATTATTTTGAATGGGAAGAGCAGTATAGAAAAGATCACAATCTAGCTGAAGAAAGCTTTGTATTTAGTGATTGATAAAGCGCAAACTGGAAAGATCCACTTTGGATCTTTCCAGTTTTTTATCCTGCTGCTATGCCTGTATATTCCTCTGGTTAACCTGAATCACCACCTTCTCGGGCATCACATTGATCGTCAATGGATGCCCGGTCAGTTTCATTGCATCAGTGGGGCCCTCGCCAGATACAACTCGTCGTTACCTGTATCCACTCCATATCGATATTGGGGGGAACACTCATACATCAACAAGCCTGTATTTACATTACTATCTGATTTATAATATTTTTGTGCAGATAAGACTATCACGGTATGGCGGTAGCGTATGAACTGCGATGCAAACTCTCTGACCCATTACGACTCATATAGGTAGTATGCCCCGCAAATCGGACTGTTTACGTAACAAGACCCGATAGGGCTGGCGGGTGGGCATAACTTGTATGCCTACGTTCCGAATCCGTTAACGTGGATCGACCCGCTTGGGTTGGCAGGCTGCGATGTTACTAGAGTTCGCCACTATACAAATAGAAAAGGTTCAAATGCCATCAAAGAGAGTGGTGTTATCAAAGCCCAAGATAATGGTCGTGTATATGTTGAACCTGCAAATAAAAAGCCTATGAGCCAAGTTCAGGTTGAAACAAAATATCAAATAAAGCCAGGGAGAGGTAGGGATTATATTGAAACCGATGTTCCAAACTCACAGTTAGAGTGGATTACCAACCCGCGTTATCATACACAAGAGCTTACTGTAAAAGGTGATATTGTTTTGGATAACTTCTCTGTAACTCAAAGGAAGTAACATGTTAAAAGAAAATGAGTCCATAACTTTAACCGGTTGTGAGGCTATTGACATTATAAAGGAGATAAACTATATCCTTATCTCCCTGAATAATATGGCTCATCACTATTATAATGAGCCAACCATTACAGATGCTCGACGGCTGGAATATGAACGAGAGACAACTAACTTCATAGATAATAATAAAATAACTCATAAATTAGCTGAGGTAAGGAGAGTTCTTTCTAGTAAGTTCAATGATGAGCTAGGTGATGATGATATGGATGATATCGAAAGGGAGACAGAAAAGACAAGGTACTGGGAAAAACCTGGAGATTAAGTGTATGGCCGGGGAGATCCGCTTGGGTCTCCCCAGCTATTTTATCAGTTGCTATGCCAGCATATTCCCCTGCTGCACCCGAATCAATACCTGACCAGGCATTACGCTGATCGCCAGCGGTTGCCCGGCAAGGCCGCACTCCGTCAGCCAGTCACCCGCCAGATACAGTTCGCCGTTATCCCGTACCCAGTCCACGCCTATATGGGGATGAATGTCTACCTCCAATAATAATCGCCCAATCTCTGCGTCATTAGAGATCAGGCTTATTATCAATCCATCCTGGCATGGCTCTATCTTAAATACCGCACCCGCCACAAACCCCGCCTTGGTAATATCCTCGCTATCGATAATCAGCTCAGGAATAATCCCGCCCGCGGTTGTCTGTATAATAGCGCATCCGTTCATACATTGCCCTCCGCCTGAATAATCAATCTTCCCTGTTCAATATTTACCGTAACCTGCTGGCCGGTTAAAAACCCCAGTTCTTCCAGCCAATAGCCCTTGATAAGCAACTGTGGCGCGGGCTTCTTGATACCTCGGTTGGGCCAATAGCCCACGGTGTAATGGCGTGTTGTCTTGGGGGCTTTATTTACAGTGGTGCCTGACTTAGAATCGCTCTTAGCCATAATCAACTCCTGCTTAGTTGCTTGTGGTGAGCGGTGATAGTGGGCTGCAACCCGTTATCGCCGCGTTACTTATCAGTTAGTTACGCGCCTGTGCAATCATGGCGCTTAACATCTCTGAAATTATCTGCTGTTTTTCCTGCGGCAAATTAGCAATCGCTTCTATCTGCTGCTGCCACTTCGGAGTCGGGACACTCTCGCGGAGGGAAGACTCCGTCGTTGCTCCAAACAATTCCTCTAGTGAAACCGAAAAAATGTTTGCTACGGCAGGGAGTGAAGACACCTTGATACGACGGCGGCCAGCCTCCCATGCTTGCACTGTCTGTTGGGAAACGCCCAACTGCTCAGCCAATTCGGTCTGAGTAATGATACGTTCTTTGCGCAGGCTGGTAATGCGTTTGCCCAACGCAATGAAAAAATCACGTTCTTCGCTACTGATCGCCATAGTTACCTTGGTTCCTGAATGTCACAAGACAACCATAACATACCGAACATTTTACTACGATATGATGTAAATACTACAATATGTAGTTTTATTGGGTCCAGTTGTTTTCATATGTAAATTGAGGTTTTTTGGAGCAAAAATAATGCGATGCATTTCGCAGATTGAGATAAGGGCGCTAATACGCCTTGAAAAGAGATATTGATAGCAGGAACAAGGACAGTCTTGGGCTAGCCAGCTAAACGCGCCAGCCCGGCACACGATTAATCTCCCCCCTCAATGAGAAGACAGCTCATACTTCTTTATCTTGCGATACAGCGTCGCGATGCCAATCCCCAGCTTCTCCGCCACCACCTTCTTGTTCGCATGTTGGCTCAGCGCCTCCTCAATCATCAGCTTCTCCATACTCTCCAAGCCCGCCATATCGTGGTTTTCGCAACTCTGTGTGGCCTTATAAGTAGATACGCTAGCGCGAGCCTCCAGATGTTGCCCACGGGTCAGATTGGGCGGCAGCAGATAGGTATCAATGATCTCACCGCTCGGCACCACGTTAACCAGATACTCCATCAAATTACTCAGTTCACGCACGTTGCCTGGCCAGCGGTGTCGGCGTAGCAGCTCGAGTACCTCTGCCGAGATGCCGGGGTAGATAATGCCGATCCGCTTGGTGTGCAAACTGAGGAAGTAGTGCACCAGCAGTTCGATATCGCCTTCGCGCTCACGCAGCGGTGGCAGGGTGATGGGGATAACGTTCAGGCGGTAATAGAGGTCTTCACGGAACTTGCCTTCGGCGATGTACTGTTCGAGATTCTGGTTGGTGGCGGAGATAATGCGGATATCGACCGGGATCGGCTTGCTGGAGCCGATCGGCAACACTTCACGGGATTCCACCGTGCGCAGCAGCTTGGCCTGCAACATTAACGGCATATCACCGATCTCATCCAGGAATAGCGTTCCCTGATTGGCCGCCTGGATCAGCCCCACCTTGCCATTGGCCGAAGCGCCGGTAAATGCGCCCTTCAGGTAACCAAACAGTTCACTCTCCAACAGCTGATCCGGAATGGCGGCGCAGTTAATGGCGATAAAGGGTTTATCGCTGCGGTTGCTCAGCCGGTGGATCGCCCGCGCCACCACCTCTTTGCCGGTGCCGCTTTCGCCAACCACCAATACGCTGGAGGGGCTGGGGGCAATACGGGTGATTAAGCTCTTCAGCAGACGCATCGGTTTGCTTTCCCCCGCCAGTTGCTCAATACGCGGGTCTTGCAGGCTCAGCGTTTCGTCAAATGAGGAGTGTGACTGATGAAAAGCCATTAAAAATAATTGATGATCCTGAACCTGATGCAGCTGGCCAATCATAATCTCCTGGTTATCGTCGAAGGAGAGAATATGTTGCAGATGTCCGCTGGTGTAATTTTGCTGGAAGGTGAGGGCGCGAATAGTAAAGGTTTTGCCGATAATATTTTCCTGCGGCATATTGAGCTGTTTTAAGGCCATCATATTGGCGAACTTCACCTGGCTCTTTTCATTGAGTATTAACACCCCCTGATCCATATTTTCAATCAGGCTGAAAAGCACTTTATTTAAGCCACCGCTGCCGCCTTGCGTCTCCAATAAGTTAGAAACGAAAACGTTGGAAATATTGCGCACGTAGCCCGAGAACTCTTGCAGGTTATCCCGTAACCTTTGCTGCTGTTCGAGGGTGAAGGCCACCAGGCTGATCACGCCGATGCAGGCATCCTGGAACAGGATAGGAATGCCGAGGAAGGCCTTTTCCTGGCACTCATCTTTGCTGGTGCAGCCTTCGCACACCGGGTCGTAACGGGAGTGGGTGACTATTTTTTCATTTTTAGTATCAAGCACATATTTCAACAACCAGGAGTTGCTGCCGAGCTTGATGCCAAATTGTTTGCCATACGGGCCTGTGCCTGCCACGCGTACCAGGTTGGCATCGACAATCTCTACCTCCAGCAGCAACACGCTGGAGAGCATCTTGGTAAAGCGCAAAATTGTCGGTTGGATCTGCATAAGAGCCGACTGGGCAGTGGCCGGTGCTATCATCACGCGTCTCCCGTTATCGTCATTGAAAAAGAAACGATAATACACTACGGCCAGCTATAATTTGATAGTCATCAAGCTAATCCCACAGAGAATAGAGATTCTGCTGTTAGCATCACATTTTATTATCAAAATGATACTGTGCGCTAATTGCTATCATTTTGGGTTGCGAGAAAGGCTGATAATTATAAATGGCAGATTTACGCCGTAGGGAATTATCCCTTGCCGGTAACATCCTGACTGTAAATTTCACGTTAACCGCCCCGAAAGTCCCGTTTTATGTGATCGTCATCATAATACTCCGCAGTTTTATGTTACGCAGCTTAACTTTTCCCTTGTTGGCACGCTTATTGATTGTCCTGTAGTCAGACGCTGAAAAAGCGTATTGGTTATTCCAAGGTTAGGCACTTGTTTTAACGGATCACTACCACACTCTCTATTTAGGGGCAAAGATGAGAACAGTTAACCAGTTAATTAAGGAAATAAGCGCGTTAAAGTCCAATTTACATCAAAAGGACTTTTTACTGACGTGGGAACAGAGCCGTGACGAGCTGGAACTGGTGCTCAAGCTGGCGGAATCGCTGAAAACCATGCGCTCAGAAAACATTGCCACCAAGATTTTCAACAGTGGCTTAGGCATCTCCATCTTCCGTGATAACTCCACGCGTACCCGTTTTTCTTATGCCTCCGCGCTCAACCTGCTGGGGTTGGCGCAGCAAGATCTGGATGAAGGTAAATCGCAGATCGCCCACGGGGAAACGGTGCGTGAAACAGCCAATATGATCTCGTTCTGCGCGGATGCCATCGGTATCCGTGACGACATGTATCTGGGGGCAGGCAACGCCTACATGCGTGAGGTGGGGGCCGCGCTGGATGAAGGATTTGAGAAGGGCGTGCTGCCACAGCGCCCGGCACTGGTCAACTTGCAGTGCGATATCGATCACCCAACCCAGGCCATGGCGGATCTGGCCTGGTTGCAGGAGCACTTCGGCAGCCTGGAAAACCTGAAAGGCAAGAAGATCGCCATGACCTGGGCCTATTCACCCAGCTATGGCAAACCGCTGTCGGTGCCGCAGGGCATCATTGGTTTGATGACCCGTTTTGGCATGAAGGTGACGCTGGCCCATCCGGAAGGTTACGACCTGATCCCGGACGTGATCGAAGTGGCGAAGAACAACGCCGCTGCTTCCGGCGGCAGCTTCCAGCAGGTGACCTCGATGGCCGAAGCCTTCCAGGGCGCGGACATCGTTTATCCGAAATCCTGGGCGCCATACAAGGTCATGGAGCAGCGTACCGATCTGTTGCGTGCCAACGATCACGCGGGCCTCAAGGCGCTGGAGCAACAATGCCTGGCGCAAAACGCCTACTACAAAAACTGGCACTGCACCGAAGAGATGATGAAGCTGACCAAAGGCGGCGAAGCGCTCTATATGCACTGTCTGCCAGCGGACATCACCGACGTCTCCTGCAGTGAAGGGGAAGTCTGTGCCAGCGTATTCGAGAAGTACCGTATTGCCACCTATAAGGAAGCCAGTTGGAAGCCTTATATCATCGCGGCGATGATCATGGCGCGCAAATTCTCCAACCCGGGTCTGGTGTTGGATCAATTACTGAAAGAAGCAGAAAAACGCATTAAATAAATTTACCTGGTCAGGGATACCGGGCGGTGTCCCTGCACGGTGAAAGTTAATGCGACCAGAAGAGGTAGCGGTTATGTCGGTTTTTTCATTGAAAGTGGCGATAGAGGATAACCGTTATTTTAACGGCGAAACCTCCCCTCTGTTCTCTAAGGCGCAAGCGCAGAAAGCGCGCGAGTTTCATAAAAAGATCGCGGGTTATCAGCCAACGCCGTTATGCGCGTTGGACGATCTCGCGCAGCTATTTGGCGTGCGGAAAATCCTGGTCAAAGACGAATCCAAACGCTTTGGTTTAAACGCCTTCAAGATGCTCGGCGGTGCTTACGCCATTGCCCAACTGCTGTGTGAAAAGTACCAGATTGATATTAATGCGTTTTCTTTCGAAAAGTTTAAAGCCACGGCGACCGAGAAGATGACCTTCGCCACCACCACCGACGGCAACCATGGCAGGGGGGTTGCCTGGGCGGCGCAACAGCTAGGCCAGCATGCGGTGGTGTATATGCCTAAAGGCTCGGCGCAGGAGAGGGTGGATCACATTCTCAACCTGGGTGCCGAGTGCATCGTCACCGATATGAACTACGACGATACCGTGCGCCTGACCATGAAAACGGCCCAGGAACGCGGCTGGCAAGTGGTACAGGACACCGCCTGGGAAGGCTACACCAAGATCCCAACCTGGATCATGCAGGGTTATGCCACGCTGGCAGACGAAGCGGCCGAACAGATGCGGCAGATGCAGATCGAGCGGCCAACCCATGTGCTGTTACAGGCCGGTGTCGGGGCGATGGCCGCGGGCGTGCTGGGCTATCTGGTAGACGTGTTTGGCGCGGATAAGCTGCATTCGGTGATTGTCGAACCCGAGCTGGCCGACTGCGTTTATCGCTCCGGGGTAAAAGGAGAAATCGTCAACGTGGGCGGCGATATGGCCACCATCATGGCAGGTCTGGCCTGTGGTGAACCTAACCCCTTGGGCTGGCCGTTGCTGCGTAACTGCGCCACGCAATTTATTTCCTGCCAGGACAGCGTGGCGGCGTTAGGAATGCGAGTGTTGGGTAATCCGCTGGGTAACGACCCGCGCATTATCTCCGGCGAGTCCGGTGCCGTGGGGTTGGGTGTGCTGGCTGCGGTACATCACAGCCCGCAACGTGCACAGCTGATGCAAAAACTCGGGCTGAATAGCCAGTCGGTAGTGCTGTTAATCAGCTCCGAAGGCGATACCGACGTGAAGCACTATCGCGAAGTGGTGTGGGAAGGGAAGCTTCCGGTTTAACCACCGCCGTCAGATTACTCAACCTCTCGCAGCAGCGAGGGGTAATAAAAAATTGGAGAAAGAACACAATGGCAAAGCAAATTCCTTTCGAATTGGTGTTAGAGAAAGCCTACCAATACAAAGATGAGATGACGCGCTTCCTGCGGGACATGATCGCCATCCCGAGTGAAAGCTGTGACGAGAAGCTGGTGGTGCTGTGTATCAAGAAAGAGATGGAGAAGGTCGGGTTTGACAAGGTTGAGATTGACCCGATGGGCAACATCCTGGGCTATATCGGCCACGGCCCACACCTGATTGCGATGGACGCGCATATCGATACCGTCGGCATCGGCAACATCAAGAACTGGACCTTTGACCCGTATCAGGGCATGGAAAACGACGAGATCATCGGTGGCCGTGGCGCATCGGATCAGGAAGGCGGCATGGCTTCCATGGTCTACGCGGGCAAAATCATCAAGGATCTGGGGCTGGAAGATCAGTATACGCTGCTGGTGACCGGCACCGTGCAGGAAGAAGACTGCGATGGCCTGTGCTGGCAGTACATTATTGAGCAATCCAACATCCGCCCAGAGTTTGTGATCAGCACCGAACCGACCGACTGTCAGATCTACCGCGGCCAGCGTGGTCGTATGGAAATCCGCGTGGATGTGCAAGGCATCAGCTGCCACGGCTCGGCGCCGGAGCGTGGCGACAGCGCCATTTTCAAAATGGGCCCAATCCTCAACGAATTGCAGCAACTGTCCGGCAACTTGGGCAATGACGATTTCCTGGGTAAAGGCACGCTCACCGTTTCAGAGATTTTCTTCACCTCACCTAGCCGCTGTGCGGTAGCAGACAGCTGTGCGGTATCCATCGACCGCCGCCTGACCTGGGGCGAAACCTGGGAGGGGGCGTTGGACGAGATCCGTGCGTTACCAGCGGTACAGGCCGCCAAGGCAGTCGTGTCGATGTATGACTATAGCCGTCCGTCCTACACCGGTCTGGTGTACCCAACCGAATGCTACTTCCCAACCTGGAAGGTCGAAGAAGATCACATCACGGTGAAAACCCTGAGCAAGGCCTATCAGGGCCTGTTCAAGAAGCAGCCGGTGGTGGATAAGTGGACCTTCTCAACCAACGGGGTCTCCATCATGGGGCGTCACGGTATTCCGGTGATCGGTTTCGGTCCGGGCAAGGAGCCTGAAGCCCACGCGCCGAACGAGAAAACCTGGAAAGACCATCTGGTGACCTGCGCGGCTATGTATGCTGCGGTGCCTTTGGCTTACCTGGAAGAGTTGCAGAAATAAGCGACCCCTCACCCTCCCCCAGCGGGAGAGGGTGAGAAGCCCAAATAGCACCTTATCCAGCAAGCATCACACGGTTAAATACCCGGCACCCTCCGCCGGCTTTTTTTATGGAGTGCCAGCAATGAAGCAGTTGATTAAGAACGGCATTCTGGTTGATAGCGACGGGCAGTATCCTCAGGATTTGTTGATTGAAAACGGGGTGATCTGCCAGCGCGACACGGCGATCGAAGTTGATAGCCATTGTGAGGTGATTGATGCTTCCGGCTGTTATGTCATGCCCGGCGGCATCGATGTCCATACCCATTTCAATATTGATGTCGGCATCGCCCGCAGCTGCGACGATTTTTTCAGCGGCACCCGCGCGGCGGCCTGTGGCGGCACTACCACCATTATCGATCATATGGGATTTGGTCCGGCGGGCTGCAATCTCCATCATCAGCTCAACGTCTACCACCAGTATGCGGCCAGCAATGCGGCGATCGATTACGGCTTTCACGGCGTGATCCAGCATATTGACGACGGCATTCTCGAAGAGATGGCCAGCATGGTGCATGACGAAGGGATCAGCAGCTTTAAGCTGTATCTGACCTATCTCTACAAGATCAATGATACCGACGTGCTGCGAGCCTTGAGGCAGTTGCGGCAGGTTGGGGCATTGACTACCGTTCACCCAGAAAACGATGCCGCGATTGCTCTGCGCCGCGCTGATCTAGTGGCCGCAGGTAAAACAGCGCCGATCCATCACGCATTAAGCCGCCCGTTGGAATGTGAGGCTGAAGCAATTGGCCGGATGATCAATCTGGCCCATCTGGCAGACAACGCGCCGCTGTACATCGTCCATTTATCCAATGGGCTGGGGCTGGATTATTTGCGTCTGGCACGCCAACAGCGCCAACCGGTGTGGGTAGAAACCTGCCCGCAGTATCTGCTGCTCAACGAACAATGTTACCTGCGTGAAGATGGGGCGAAATACATCCTCAGCCCGCCGCTGCGTGACCAACGGGAATTGGATCGCCTATGGGTGGGCATTGCCGACGGTTCGATCGATACCGTCGCTACCGATCACTGTACTTTCCCTTACCACCAACGGCAGGCAATGGCGGCAGGGGACTTTACCCGCTGCCCGAACGGCCTGCCTGGGGTCGAGAATCGCATGATGCTGCTGTTCTCTCACGGAGTGATGAGCGGACGGATTTCCCCTTCACGCTTTGTGGCGCTCACCAGCAGCAACCCGGCGCGGTTGTTCGGCCTGTGGCCGCGTAAAGGCAATCTAAACCCCGGTGCAGATGCTGACGTGGTGATCTTTGATCCGCGCCAATCCACGGCTATCAGCCATGATCGGCTTCATGACAAGGCGGACTATTCCCCTTATGAAGGTTTTCAGTGCCAGGGCGTGCCGGTGCTGACGATGTGCCGGGGCGAGGTCGTGGCGCGTAATGGCGAATTTACCGGGCGGCAAGGGTACGGGCAGTTCTTGCGTCGTCGGCCTTTCAATGCCCAGATCGCGGCAAAAATGGGGTAACACCTCACTAAACAACAAGGATCAACATGAACAAGAAAATAGTGCTGGCATTGGGCGGTAACGCATTGGGTGAGGGCCTGGCGGAACAGATGCAGGCGGTCAAAACCACCGCGCGGGCGATTGTCGATTTAATCGAGCACGGTCACCAGGTAGTGGTCACCCACGGCAATGGCCCGCAGGTGGGCATGATCAACCTGGCGTTTGAGGCGGCGGCAAAAAGTGAAGCCCATACGCCGATGCTGCCGATGTCGGTGTGCGTCGCGTTGAGCCAGGGGTATATAGGTTACGATCTGCAAAACGCCCTACGTGAAGAGTTGCTCGATCGCAATATCGTTAAACCGGTTGCCACTTTGATCACCCAGGTGATCGTTAACGGCAGCGATCCGGCGTTTCTCAATCCCACCAAGCCTATTGGTTCGTTCTTTACCAAGGCCGAAGCCAGCCAACTGACCAAGAACGGTTACAACATGGTAGAAGATGCGGGCCGTGGCTACCGCCGGGTCGTTGCCTCGCCCAAGCCGATCGACATCGTCGAGAAAGAAACGGTACGCGCCATGATGGAGGCCGGGCAGGTGGTGATCACCGCGGGAGGCGGGGGTATTCCGGTGATCCGCGAAGGTAACCATCTGCGGGGAGCCAGCGCGGTGATCGACAAAGACTGGGCCAGTGCCAAACTGGCAGAGATGATCGATGCCGATATGCTGATCATCCTCACCGCAGTGGAAAAGGTGGCGATCAACTTTGGCAAACCGAATGAGCAATGGCTGGAGCAGTTGAGCATTGCCGATGCCCAGCGCTTTATCGAAGAAGGGCACTTTGCCAAAGGCTCAATGCTGCCGAAGGTAGAAGCGGCGGTGGCGTTTGCCGAATCCAAGCCAGGGCGTCAGGCGTTGATCACGGTCTTGAGCAAGGCTCAGCAGGGCATTGAAGGCAAAACCGGTACGGTGATTAGCCATTAATCACAGACACCAGACTCACAAGAGGCGCTGCATACTGCACCCCTTGTGAGTCAACAATCGTTATCTGCGGCCAAGTTTCATAATGGCTTCAAGCACCGCCCCGGCGACGGCCCGCGCCTTATCTGACACCGTGGTGTAATCTGCCAGCGTACCGCGCGGATCGATATCACCGATTTTAGTGCCGGTTTTGACCTCTAGCCCATCATGCAGCAAACCGCGTACCATACCGGAAAGCGGCGCAATCACCGGCACCTCGCCGCAGTGGGCCACCACATCCCCCTCCTGCACCAAATCCCCCAAAGCGACACGACATTGCATAATGCCATCGGCGGGTGCACGGATCACCCGACGGGTGGTGTGGCCAGCGATATTACCGGGAATGCCGGTATTGGGATGGGTGTAGCCTTGATAAATCACCCGCCCCAGCGCATGGCCGCGATTGGTTTCGATCACCGCATCGCAATCCTGTCCGGCGTTGAAGCCAGGGCCAAGAGCCACGGTAATCGGGGCCATATTGCGATGGGTCCCCAGGTTTTGCTTGGCCAGGATGGCATCCACCAGAAAACGGGGTTTGAGCTGCTCCAGGCTGCGGGTCTCTGGATCAACCAGCAGCGGGATCTCGCCACGGTTGATGATGTCGAAAGCTTCGTTGACGTCGTTGGCCAGGCAGGCGGTGACGCCCTCTACGCAGGTTTTGCCGTCAAACATCGCCTGAGCAAATGCCACCGTCCGGCGAATGGCGGTCGGTTGGGCAATGTCCAGCATGATGACCTGAAAACCGGCATGATACAGCCGCAGCGCCACGCCGGTGGCGATATCACCTGCGCCACGGATCACCACCAGTTTGTCGCGCGTTAAGCGGATGTCATTTTTCATCAGCCCGCCAGCAAATTGGTTGCGCACTTGCAGCAGTTCAGCCAGCACGCTAATGGCGATTTCTTCCGGCGTTTCTGCGCCGATGTTGTAGCCGACCGGGGCATGGAGTTTGGCAAGCTTCTCATCATCTACGCCGCGCTGGCGCAATTGTTGGGTAAAGGTTTGCACCTTGCGGCGGCTGGCCAGCAATCCCAGATAGCGCAACGGCTGCTCGATCAGCACGTTGAGTGCCTCGCAATCCTGATTGTTGGTGGCGATGATCACAAAGTTGGCCGGATCAATATTCATCTTGTCGATGGCCTCTGAGAAGGTCTCGCCATGAACCAGGGTAGTGCCCACCGGAAATAGCGCCGGGTCGAGGCTGGCCGGGTAGATATCGGCAACGTGAATATCAAAGCCCAACGGCTTTGCGGTGCTGGCGATGGCGCGGTTGACGTGCCCGGCCCCGATCAATATCAGGCGCGGGCGTAGACCATGCACGTCGATATATACCGACATCGCGCCTCCACAGTCCGAGCCTACTGCATCCTGCCCGGTGCGTGCCATACGGCCATGAAACACCCTGGCCTTGCGCTCCGTAATGGCGGCAATTGCCTGTTCAATCACCAGGCGTTCGATCATGCCGCCACCGATGGTGCCAATACAGCCACCGTCGGCCATCACCAGCATCTGCCCTGAATGGCGCGGTGTAGATCCACGGCTTTCGATAATCTGGGCGAGCGCAAAGGGCTGGTTTTGCTCTTCTAAACGTGCAGCTTCGGCGAAGATATTCATGATGACCTCGTCAATAACCTCAGAAATATTATCGTGTTAAGCGCCGTATCAGGTGGCGGATCGCCGGGGTCTCCTGCACTGCGCCAAACCAGATGGCGCTGAGCGTCAGCTCTGGCCGCAGCAGGGTTTGCCACCTGGCTGCCAGTTGATTATCACAATGAGAAACCTGATTGATCAGCCAGACCCGCCGCGCCTGAGAGGGCGTACCTTTGAACATCCCTTCAGGGTGCGAGATCAGAGTGTCGAATACCCGGTGATCCAGTATTTCACCGGCCGTGACCCCCGTCAGCGCGGAGAAAATCGCCCAACGGTGAATTTGCTGTGGGTCTGCGGGACGATCGATCACCTGGCCTCCGGTTAGCGCGATAACACAATCACTGCGGGAGGGGATGCAAGGTTCATGCCTTGCCGGGGCTTTCAGGGGTAACCCTCGGGAGCCGTCCGCTTCGACCAGGATCACGTCGAAAGCACCACGCTGTTTGATTGCATCGATTTGCTCGGGGGTTAACCCGATAACCTTGTTACCCTGCGGCTGATAATGACTGAAGCAGGCGGTAATGGCCGGGGTGCTGCTGGTGGTGGGCGGTTGGCCTATCAACAGGTGGTGGTAGTCGGCAGCGGTGGGCAAGTACATCTTGGTGGTGGTAGTAAACAGCACGCGTTTGCCCTGGTGATAAAAGGCCTGCGCCAGCCAGTGCAGGGTACTGGTTTTCCCCCCGGCGCCAATCAGGGCGATCAGCAGCGGCTGGCCCCGATCGAGGCGGTGATATTCCTCACTGAATAATTCTCTGAAGCTGGGCGTCATAAATAGCCTGTTTTGTGAGTCAGAAAACGGGGTAAATAACGGTGATTTAACCGATAACCAATATGCAGTTTTTTCAGGATAGAGTGCCGATTTAATCGCAAACAACCTTGATGTAATCGATATTTGGCAAACATTCATACTTTATCGATTGCGGTCTCGTTTTTAAGCGAAGTGCTATTTGGCCGTATCAAAGTGATAGCTGGCGATGTTTTTTTGATAATTGATTCTATTAGCGTAGCCGTGATGATTAAGCGACTACCTGCACTGATTGTTATTCTCAGTTGCGATAGTGAGCCCGTTCACAAATAAAATTAACAATTAGAACTACCTCACGAATTTAACTGCTGCCCAACCCCGTAGGGAGATTTGGCCTGATTGTTGCTGCGTTATGCCTATCCGCTGTGGAAAACCGTCCTCAGGTTTTTACAGACTCATCATTCAGGCATTTCGCCGCAAGGAGATAAAGCTATGGGAGATTTAATGCGTCCCGTTCCGTTCAAGGCGCTGTTAACCCGGATTTTTGATGAATATCATGAGAGCCGGTCTATTTTTGGTATTCCAGAAAAGCAGTTTTATCGCAAACATGACGATCGGCGGATTAACGTCTTCAATGAAAGTTGTGAAACGCCACTTGGCCCGGCCGCAGGCCCGCATACTCAGTTGGCGCAGAATATCATCGTTTCCTGGTTGACCGGCGGACGCTTTATCGAATTGAAAACCGTGCAGATCCTCGATAGGTTGGAGCTGGAAAAGCCCTGTATCGATGCCGAAGACGAATGCTTCAACACCGAATGGTCAACAGAGTTCACGCTGCTCAAAGCCTATGATGAATATTTAAAAGCCTGGTTTGCCCTGCACCTGCTGGAAGAAATGTTTGATCCACGGGCCAAGGGGGAAAGTAAATCCTTCATTTTCAATATGAGCGTGGGTTATAACCTCGACGGGATTAAACAGCCGCCGATGCAGGACTTTATCCATAACATGATGGACTCTGCACAGCACCCGAAATATGCCGAGTATCAACATATTCTTGCCGCATGGGTTAAGGACGAGGGTTTTATTAGCCAGTTCGCCTTATCCGCCCAACGCGGGGCATTGGCACAGTTGCCAGAGCATATTCCAGCGCAACTGGTCAGCGGTATTACCCTTTCGACCATGCATGGTTGTCCGCCAGATGAAATTGAAGCCATCTGCCGCTATATGCTGGCAGAGAAACGGCTCAATACCTTTGTCAAATTAAACCCGACGCTGCTGGGTTATCCGCGCGTGCGTGCCATTCTGGATAGCTGCGGGTTTGATTATGTCGGGCTGAAAGAAGAATCTTTCGAGCACGATCTCAAACTGGAGCAGGCGATCGCGATGTTGCACCGCCTGACCGCCTTGGGGAAACAGCAGAAGTTGGGTTTCGGGGTCAAACTGACCAATACCCTGGGGGCGATCAACCATAAAGGCGCCTTGCCGGGTGAAGAGATGTATATGTCCGGGCGCGCGCTGTTCCCGCTTTCCATCAACGTAGCGGCGGTTCTCTCCCGCGAGTTCAACGGGGAACTGCCGATTTCCTATTCCGGCGGGGCAAGCAAGTTTAACGTCCGCGAGATTTTTGACACCGGCATCCGGCCAATCACCATGGCCACCGACCTGCTCAAGCCCGGTGGCTATTTACGCCTGACGGAGTGCATGCAAGAGCTGGACGCTTCCGATAGCTGGCAGATGACGCGCATCGATGTCGATAAGCTGCAAGTGCTGGCAGACAAGGCCGTCAGCATGGAGTACACCCAGAAACACTGGAAATCAACGGATCGCATCGACGCGGGTGGCCCATTACCGATGATTGACTGCTATGTGGCTCCTTGCGTCACCGCCTGCGCCATCAAACAGGATATCCCGGAATATATCCGGCTGCTGGGTGAGCAACGCTATGCCGATGCGCTGGAGCTGATTTATCAACGCAACGCCTTGCCAGCTATTACCGGGCATATTTGCGATCACCAGTGCCAGTACAACTGCACCCGTCTTGATTACGACAGCGCGCTGAACATCCGCGAACTGAAAAAGGTGGCGTTGGAGAAGGGCTGGGATGAGTATCAGCGCCGCTGGCATAAACCGGCTGGCTCTGGCAGCAAACGCCCAGTTGCCATTTTGGGAGCTGGCCCGGCGGGTCTGTCAGCCGGGTACTTCCTGGCGCGGGCCGGGTATCAGGTTACGCTGTTTGAGCGTGAGGCGAATGCGGGTGGGGTGGTGAAAAACATCATTCCACAGTTCCGCATCCCGGCGGAGCTTATCGAGCACGATATCGACTTTGTGGCCGCCCACGGCGTGAAGATGGTTTATGGCTGCGATCCCGATCTGACCGTCGACAAACTGCAACAGCAGGGCTTTGACTACGTGTTTATCGGTATCGGCACCGATAAAAACAGCGGCGTGAAGCTGGCGGGCAATAACCGCAACGTCCACAAATCTTTGCCGTTCCTGCGCGATTTCAACCTCGGTAAGCCGATGAACCTGGGCAAACACGTGGCCGTGGTCGGTGCCGGTAACACGGCAATGGACTGTGCCAGGGCCGCGTTGAAGGTGCCTGGCGTGCAGGACGTCACCGTGCTGTATCGCCGCACGCTCAATGAGATGCCAGCCTACCGTGAAGAGTATCAGGAGGCGGTAGAGGACAACGTGCAGTTTATGTTCCTCACCAACCCGGAACACTTTGATGCCAACGGTACCTTGACGGCCAGAGTGATGGCGCTGGGAGAGCCGGACGAGAAGGGGCGCCGCCGCCCGGTCGCCACCGAACAGACCCTGACGCTGCAAATGGATACCTTGATCACCGCCATTGGCGAGCAGGCTGACGAGGAAGTGCTGCATAAGCTGGGCGTACCGCTGGATGACGCAGGCTATCCGCAGGTCAACACCGCCACCGGCGAAACTACCCGGCCGAACGTCTTCTTGATCGGCGACGTGCAGCGTGGCCCGTCATCCATTGTTGCTGCCATCGGTAGCGCCCGCAACGCCGCTGAAACGGTGCTGGCGCGGGAGAACGTCAAAACCCATCACGCCGACAAATACTGGTCGAACGTCGACCCGGCGGAAATCTATCGCCGCAAAGGCGCTATTTCGGTAGCGCTGGTGGATAAAACCGAGCGCGAGGCCTTCGTGGCCCAAGAGGCCCAGCGCTGCCTGGAATGTAACTACGTGTGCAGCAAATGCGTCGACGTTTGCCCGAACCGCGCCAACGTGTCGATTGCCATACCGGGCTTCCAGGATCGTTTCCAGACCCTGCATCTGGACGCCTACTGCAATGAATGCGGCAACTGCGCCCAGTTCTGCCCGTGGCAGGGTAAGCCATACCAAGACAAAGTAACGATCTACAGCCTGCCGCAGGACTTTGCCAACAGCACCAATCCAGGGTTCCTGGTGGATGGGGCGCAGGTCAGCGTACGGCAGGACGGCAAGCTTTACCAACTGCAGATCGATAGCGACGGCCAGCTTGAGCAAGTGCCGCCGGAACTAGAGGAGATGTGCCGCATTATCAGCCATGTGCACACTCATCATCATTATCTCCTTGGCCAGGTGGAGGTGTAGTCATGCTGATATTAACCAATGCAACCGGCGTGCAGCTCGACCCCGCCAGCGTACAGCACGGTATCGATATCGCCATTGAAGGGGCGTTGATCAAAGAGGTGGGGCAAGGGTTGGCGGCCAAATATCCCCAGGCGGAAGTGCGCAATATGCACGGCAAATGGGTGATGCCAGGGATTGTGTGCGCCCACAACCATTTCTACTCCGGGTTATCACGCGGGATTATAGCCAACATCGCGCCCAGCCCGGACTTTATCTCCACGCTGAAGAACCTGTGGTGGCGGTTGGATCGGGCGCTGGATGAGGAATCGCTGTATTACAGCGGTCTGATCTGCTCGTTGGAAGCCATCAAGAGCGGCTGTACGGCGGTGATCGATCACCACGCCTCGCCCAACTTTATCGCCGGTTCGCTGAAAACCCTGCGCGCAGGCTTTATCGAGACCGGGCTGCGCGGCATGACCTGTTTTGAAACCACCGATCGCAACGGCGGGGAGCGCGAACTGCGGGCTGGCGTGGAGGAGAATATTGCTTTTGCCCAGTTGATCGACGTCGCCAAAAAAGCCGGTAAGGAGCCTTACCTGGTGGAGGCGCATATTGGCGCTCACGCACCGTTCACGGTTTCTGATGCCGGGTTGGAGATGCTGCAAGCGGCGGTTAAAAGTACCGGCCGTGGTCTGCATATCCACGCCGCCGAGGACAGCTATGACGTATCCCATAGCCACGACAAATATGGCAAGGATCTGATCGAGCGCCTGACGCAATACGACCTGATCGGGTCAAAAACGTTGGTCGCCCACGGTCTGTATCTGTCTGCAGCGGACATCGAACTGATCAACCAGCAGGATGCCTTCCTGGTGCACAACGCCCGCTCCAATATGAACAACCACGTGGGCTATAACCATCAGCTGGCGCAGTACCGCAACCTGGCGCTCGGCACCGACGGCATCGGCTCAGACATGTTTGAAGAGCTGAAGTTTGCCTTCTTTAAACACCGTGATGCGGGCGGGCCGTTGTGGCCGGATAGCTTTGCCCGCTTCCTGGCCAAAGGGAATCAACTGCTGGCGCGCAACTTTGGCGCCAACTTCGGCTGCCTGGCCGCCGGTTACAAAGCGGATCTGACCATCTGCGACTACCCGTCACCCACGCCGCTGGCGGCGCAGAATATCGGCGGGCATCTGGCCTTCGGCATGGGGGCTGGCAGCGTCAACAGCGTGATGGTGGAAGGCCGCATGGTCTATCAGGATCGCCAGTTCCCGTTCGATGTGGAACCGATCTACGCCGAGGCGCGCAAGGTAGCGGCCAAGCTGTGGCAGCGTATGGATACCTTGAAGTAAACCGGTCGCCGCCCTGCGAACACCGGGGCGGCTGACATTGATGAGGGTGCAACATGATTGAGCAATTCTATCGGCCAGGATCGGTACAGCAGGCGCTAGAGCTAAAACGCCAGTACCAGCAGGATGCCGTCTATTTCGCTGGCGGCAGCAAACTAAACGCCACACCCACTAAAACACGGCAAAAGATTGCCATCGGGCTGTCGCAGCTGGGGCTGGATCAGGTGAGCTGGCAGCAGGGGGCATTGCATATCGGTGCCACCATTACCTTACAGCGTTTAATGGATACCCAGCTTATCCCGCAGGCCCTGCGTGAGGCGCTGGGTTTTGTCTATTCCCGCCATATTCGCAATCAGGCCACGCTGGGTGGTGAAGTTGTTTCGGCAACGAAAGATTCGGTGCTGCTGCCGGTGCTGCTGGCATTGAGTGCCCAGGTGGTGGTGGGCAGCGGCAAGACGATGGCGCTGGAAGACTATCCGCTGTGCGGCGGCAGTGAATTACTGCTGGAGGTGGTACTGCCGGATCCTTACCGTACCTGCGCTACCCGTAAAATTGCCCGTTCAGCGGCGGGGTTGCCGGTGGTGACTGCGGCCGTATCCCGCGATGCGCAGGCGAAAATTCGTATCGCCCTGAGCGGTGTGATGGCTCCTGGCCGCCTGCGTGATGCAGAGAACAGTGGTCTGAGTGGCCCGGCATTGGAGCAGGCAGTGGCGCAGATGATATCTCCGCCAGACGACATCTGTGGCAGCCGCGCCTATAAGCGCTATATCACCGGTGTGGTGGTGGCAGACCTGTTGGCGGCTTGCCAGGCATCAGGGGAGAAAGCATGATGAATATTCGCTTTACGCTTAACGGCATCCCGCAGGAGATGCAGTGCCAACCCGGCGAAAACGTCCAGCAACTGCTGTTTACGTTGGGAATGCATTCGGTCCGCAATAGCGATGACGGCTTCGGCTTTGCCGGTTCGGACGCGATCCTGCTTAACGGTGTGGTGGTCAACGCCTCGTTGCTGATCGCCGCCCAGTTGGATAATAATAGCGCGGTGACCACGGCCGAAGCGCTGGGGAGCTGGAACCAGCTCAGCCTGGTGCAACAGGCAATGGTGGACGTGGGGATCGTCCAGTCCGGCTATAACGATGCGGCGGCGGCGCTGATCCTGACGGATCTGTTGGCCCGCATCGAGGAACCAACGCGCGCGCAAATAGACGATGCGCTGTCAGGCTTGTTCAGCCGTGATGCCGGTTATCAGCAGTTCTATCAGGTCGTAGCGCTGGCGGTGGCTCGCCGTAACGATCCTGAATTCCAGTCGCTCGCGGCTCCCGAATTCCGCAGCGATCTGAACGTGGTCGGTAAGCTGTGTCCTAAGGTGGACGCGGCGAAAATGGTACAGGCCAAGCCTTGTTATGTGGAAGACCGCGTGGCCCGCAATGCCTGCATCATCAAGATGCTGCGCAGCCCGCATCCTCATGCCTTGATCACGCATCTGGACGTCAGTAAAGCCGAGGCGTTGCCAGGGGTGGTGCATGTGATCACCCATCGCAACTGCCCGGATATTTATTACACCCCCGGTGGGCAAAGCGCGCCAGAACCTTCACCGCTGGATCGCCGGATGTTTGGCCAAAAGCTGCGCCACGTGGGTGACCGGGTGGCGGCGGTTGTGGCCGAGAGCGAAGAGATTGCGTTGGCCGCGTTGGCAGTGATCGACGTCGAATACCAGGTGCTTAAACCGGTGATGTCGATCGATGAGGCGATGGCGGAAGGGGCACCGCTGGTACACGACGAACCGATTGTTTACGTCCACGGCGCACCGGAGGACCTGGCCGAGCAGAACCAGGGTAGCGCAGAGCGTGGCACCGAGCATGTGACGATCAATTTCCCGATTGGTGCCAAACCCCACAGCAATATTGCCGCCGCGGTACATGGACGCATTGGCAACGTGGATCAAGGTTTTGCCGAGGCGGACGTGGTGCTGGAGCGCACCTACGAATCCAAACAGGTGCAGCAGTGCCCGGCGGAAATGCACGTCTGTTACACCTACATGGACGGCGATCGGCTGGTGATCCACGCGTCAACCCAGGTGCCTTGGCACCTGCGCCGCCAGGTCGCCAGGATCGTCGGGCTCAAGCAGCATAAAGTGCACGTGATCAAAGAGCGGGTCGGCGGCGGTTTTGGCTCCAAGCAGGATATCCTGTTGGAAGAAGTGTGTGCCTGGGCAACCTGCGTGACCGGCCGCGCGGTTTATTTCCACTATACCCGCGAAGAAGAGTTCATCAGCAACACCTCACGCCACGTGGCCAAGGTGCGGGTGAAGATTGGCGCGAAAAAAGATGGCCGCCTGACGGCAATCGATATGAACTTCCTGGCCAATACCGGCCCTTATGGCAACCATGCGCTGACGGTGCCCAGCAACGGCCCGGCGCTGTCGCTGCCGCTCTATCCCTGCGATAACGTCAATTTCCAGGTGACCACCTATTACAGCAACATCTGCCCAAACGGGGCTTATCAGGGGTACGGTGCGCCAAAAGGCAACTTCGCCCTGACCATGATCCTGGCGGAAATGGCGGAAAAACTGCAGATGGATCCGCTGGAAATCATCGAGCGTAATCGGGTAGTTGAAGGGCAAGAGTTGAAAATCCTCGGGGCGATTGGCGAAGGCAAAATGCCGACTTCGGTGCCAAGTGCCGCCAGCTGTGCGCTGGAGCCGATCTTGCGCAAAGGGCGTGAGCTGATCCAGTGGCGCTCACCGAAAGTCAGTCAGGGAGACTGGCAGATTGGCCGTGGCGTGGCCATTATCATGCAAAAATCCGGTATTCCGGATATCGATCAGGCCAACTGCATGATCAAGCTTGAGTCGGACGGCACCTTTATCGTGCATTCCGGCGGGGCGGATATCGGCACTGGGCTGGATACGGTCGTGGGCAAACTGGCGGCGGAAGTGCTGTGCTGCCCGTTCTCCGAGGTACATGTGATCTCCGGTGATACCGATCATGCCCTGTTTGATAAAGGGGCCTACGCTTCTTCCGGTACCTGCTTCTCCGGCAATGCGGCGAAGAATGCGGCGGAAAACCTCAGGAAGAAAATCCTGTTCCACGGCGCGCAGATGCTGGGTGAGCCAGAAAGCGACGTCATGCTGGTGGGGCCTGGCGTGGTAAGGGGCAAACAGGGCGAAGTGACTTTCGCGCAAATTGCCCATAAGGCAGAAACGGGCACCGGTTTTGGCACTCTCGTGGCCACCGCCAGCTATATCTCCTCTGACTTTGCCTTCCCGTTTGGCGCCAACTTTGCCGAAGTGGCGGTCAATGTGCGCAGCGGGGAGATCCGGTTGGACAAGTTTTATGCCTTGCTCGATTGCGGCACCCCGGTTAACCCGGAACTGGCGCTGGGGCAGATCTACGGGGCTTCAATGCGCGCCATCGGCCACAGCATGACGGAAGAGATTATCTATGACAGCCAAGGATCGCCGATCACCCGAGATCTGCAAAGCTATGGCGCACCGAAGATTGGCGATATCCCGCTGGATTTCCAGGCGTTCCTGGTGCCCAGCGACGATCGGGTGGGGCCATATGGGGCCAAGTCGATCTCCGAGATTGGCGTCAACGGAGCGGCCCCGGCCATCGCTATGGCGATCCACGATGCCTGTGGCGTTTGGCTGCGCGAATGGCATTTCACCCCAGAGAAGATCTTGAGGGGGTTAAATAAGCTGTCAGCGTAGACTCTGTAATAAGTCGTACCGGGATAGTGGCCAATTACGGTCATTATCCCGCTATACCTGCCGAGTTAAACCGGCGGCGGGTATAAACGATTCAATATATTAGCCAAAGGCTAATCTGTTATTGCCGCCATATATGAGCTCATCGCTCAGGCTAGCCCGTGGGATCAACATGGCGAAAGTGCAGGGCGTGGAGCTTATTGAATCAGATGATCAAATTTACTGGAATGGAGTAAAGAGATGTCTGATATGCCTACTTCAAATAACGACCTTATTTATCGGGTGGAAGATAAACCACCTTTCGACCAATGCATCGTGGGGGCAATCACCCATTTACTGGCTATTTTTGTGCCGATGGTGGCACCTGCACTGATCGTCGGCACCGCGCTGGGGTTGCCGCCGGACGTCACGGCCTATCTGGTATCGATGGCAATGATAGCCTCAGGGATAGGCACCTGGTTGCAGGTGAATCGCTATGGCCGCGTAGGCTCCGGATTATTGTCCATTCAATCGGTCAACTTTTCCTTTGTGACGGTGATGATCGCCTTGGGCAGCACGATGAAAGCCGATGGCCTGCATGTGGAAGCGATCATGTCCACCCTGCTGGGCATCTCTTTTGTTGGGGCATTCCTGGTGGTGGGCTCCTCGTTTATTTTGCCCTATCTGAAACGGGTGATCACGCCCACCGTGAGCGGCATTGTGGTGCTGATGATTGGCCTGAGCCTGATCAAGGTGGGCATTATCGATTTTGGCGGCGGTTATTCAGCGAAAAGCAGCGGCACCTTTGGCAACTACGAAAATATCGGTATCGGCCTGTTGGTGTTGCTGGTGGTGATCGGGTTTAACTGTTGCCAGAACGCATTACTGCGCATGGGGGGCATCGCCATCGGCTTGATTGTCGGCTATGTCGTGGCCTTGTGCCTGGGCATGGTGGATTTCTCGGTGATGCAAAACCTGCCGGTAATGACCGTTCCCGTTCCCTTTAAATACGGTTTCTCTTTCGATCTGCATGCCTTCCTGGTAGCTGGCATCATCTATCTGCTCAGCGTGTTGGAGGCGGTCGGCAGTATCACCGCTACCGCAATAGTGTCCGAGCAGCCCATCAAGGGGGATGAATATACCGCACGCCTGAGCGGTGGAGTGCTGGCCGATGGGCTGGTATCGGTGATTGCCGCCATGCTGGGCTCGTTGCCGCTGACAACATTTTCCCAGAATAACGGCGTGATCCAGATGACCGGCGTCGCCTCGCGCCATATCGGCAAATATATCGCCGTGATCCTGGTGGTACTGGGGCTGTTTCCCGTCATTGGCCGCTTCTTTACCACTATCCCGGCGCCAGTGCTGGGGGGCGCGATGACGCTGATGTTCTCGATGATCGCCATTGCCGGGATACGCATCATTATCTCCGACGGTTTAAACCGTCGCGAAACCATCATCGTCGCCACCTCGCTGGGGCTGGGCCTTGGCGTCTCTTACGATCCGGAAGTGTTTCGTATTTTGCCCGAGTCGATTTATGTGCTGGTGGAAAACCCGATCTGCGCCGGTGGGCTCACGGCTATTTTCCTCAATTTGCTGATACCGCAAAACCCGCGTGAGAAACCTGACGCCGAGGAGGCCGAATTCGAGGTGGTTACAGCGGAAAAAAACACCGATTGAGATTGCTGACAAAGGTTACTTAGGGGCGCTGTATGCGGCGCCCGCCTGGCAACATCCGTTTTATGGTGACAAGGAATTTCAGTATGGAGCGTGAACAATCAATCAAGGCCGTGCGGGGCAGTTTTCTCGATATCACCCGCACCGTACAGCATCCGGAAGAAATCGAGGGCCATCTGCGCTTTATTAAAGACGGACTACTGATCATTCGTGATGGGCGGGTGGAGTGGTTTGGCGACTGGGAAGAGGGGCACCACCAGATCCCCGACAGCATCCGGGTACGCGACTACAGCGGTAAAATGATCGTGCCAGGGTTTGTCGACACCCATATTCACTATCCGCAGTGTGAAATGGTAGGAGCCTATGGCGAACAACTGCTGGACTGGCTGAACAAGCACACCTTCCCGGCGGAGAAGCGCTATAACGATCTGGAATACGCCCGCGAGATGTCGGCGTTTTTCATCAAGCAGCTGCTGCGTAATGGCACCACCACCGCGCTGGTATTCGGCACCGTGCATCCCGAATCGGTAGAGGCGCTGTTTGAGTCGGCGCGCCATATCAATATGCGGATGATCGCCGGTAAGGTGATGATGGATCGCAACGCGCCCGATTACCTACTGGATACTCCAGAAAGCAGCTATAGCCAAACCAAGGCGCTGATTGAGCGCTGGCATAACAATGGCCGCCTGTTATACGCCATCACCCCGCGTTTTGCGCCAACCTCCTCACCGGAACAACTGGAGATGGTTCAACGCCTGCGCCAGGAATACCCGGATGTTTACCTGCATACTCACCTGTCGGAAAACAAGGATGAAGTGGCTTGGGTGAAAGCCCTGTTCCCAGAGCGCAAAAGTTATCTCGATGTTTACCATCACTACGGCATGACCGGCAGAAAAAGCGTATTTGCCCACTGTGTGCATCTGGAAGACGCCGAGTGGGATTGTCTGCACCAGACCCAATCCTCCATCGCCTTTTGCCCGACCTCCAACCTGTATCTCGGTAGCGGCCTGTTTAATTTGCCCAACGCCTGGCGGAAAAAGGTGCGGGTGGGGATGGGCACCGACATCGGCGCGGGTACCACCTTCAACATGCTGCAAACGTTGAATGAGGCTTACAAAATCATGCAGCTGCAGGGCTACCGGCTCTCGGCGTATGAGGCGTTCTATCTGGCGACGTTGGGCGGGGCCGATGCTCTAGGGCTGGCGGACACCATTGGTAACTTCAACCTGGGGAAAGAGGCGGACTTTGTGGTGCTGGAGCCGACGGCCACGCCGCTGCAACAGCTGCGCTACGACAACTCAAAAACCTTGATGGATAAGCTGTTTGTCATGATGACGCTAGGGGATGACCGGTCGATCTATCGCACCTATGTCGATGGCCGGCTGGTGTATGAACGTACTTAAAACCACCGCACTGCAATTTGCCAGGACTGGCGTTACCCCCAGCGAGTGCCGTAACGGCAAGCCCGTGGGGTAGGTGAGTGTAAACTTTCAGAGGGCATTGATATGTCTAATAATTTATCGCAGGCGACGTCAGAAAAAGCGGCCAGCTCGCTAGACAGCTATTTCAAGATTAGCGAGCGGGGCAGCAGCGTACGGCAGGAAGTGTTGGCAGGGTTGACCACCTTTTTGGCGATGGTCTATTCGGTGATCGTGGTGCCCGGCATGTTGGGCAAGGCGGGCTTCCCTCCTGCTGCGGTGTTTGTCGCTACCTGCCTGGTTGCCGGTGTGGGGTCACTGGTGATGGGCCTGTGGGCTAACTTGCCGATGGCTATTGGCTGCGCCATCTCGTTGACGGCGTTTACCGCTTTCAGCCTGGTGCTTGGCCAGCATATCAGCATCCCCGTTGCCCTTGGGGCCATCTTCCTGATGGGGCTGATATTCACCGCCATTTCGGTAACCGGGGTGCGCTCATGGATCCTGCGTAACCTGCCGATGGGCATAGCGCATGGTACCGGCATTGGTATCGGTTTGTTCCTGCTGCTGATTGCTGCCAACGGTGTCGGTATGGTGATCAAAAACCCGCTGGACGGTTTGCCGGTGGCGCTGGGGTCGTTTGTGTCTTTCCCAGTGATGATGTCGCTGCTCGGCCTGGCGATGATCCTCGGGCTGGAGAAATTACGTGTGCCGGGCGGGATCTTATTGGTGATCATCGGTATTTCCGTTATCGGTCTAATTTTTGACCCTAATGTGAAATATCAGGGGTTGTTTGCGTTGCCCAGCCTCTCCGGGCCGGATGGTAGCTCGCTGATTTTTAGTCTGGATATCAAAGGGGCGTTGAATCCGGCGATACTGCCCAGCGTATTGGCATTAGTCATGACTGCTGTGTTTGACGCCACGGGCACCATCCGGGCGGTCGCCGGGCAGGCTAACCTGCTGGACAAGGATGGGCAGATTATCAACGGTGGCCGGGCATTAACCGCCGACTCCATGAGCAGCATGTTCTCTGCATTGGTTGGGGCCTCACCGGCTGCGGTGTATATCGAGTCTGCTGCGGGAACGGCTGCTGGCGGTAAAACCGGCATGACGGCGGCGGTGGTGGGCGTACTGTTCTTGCTGATCCTGTTCTTGTCACCGCTGTCTTATCTGGTCCCCGGCTATGCGACGGCACCGGCGCTGATGTATGTGGGCCTGCTGATGCTGAGCAACGTGGCCAAGCTGGACTTTGACGACTTTGTCGATGCCATGTCTGGCCTGGTGTGCGCGGTATTTATCGTGCTGACCTGTAACATTGTCACCGGCATTATGCTGGGCTTCAGCACGCTGGTGATTGGCCGCGTGTTTTCTAACGAGTGGCGCAAACTGAATATTGGCACGGTGATTATCGCGGTGGCGCTGGTGGTATTCTATGCCGGTGGCTGGGCTATCTGATGGCAAGAAAAAGGTTAGCCGCTTACTGACCAATCTGCACTCAATTCTTCATGTAGGAGCGCTGCATGCCACGCTCCTACACAGTTCAATACATCAATTCAGTTCGAATATGTCTATGAATGCCCGATGCATTACAGATAAGAACAAGGCTGGCAGGTAATAATCTAAGTTTTTATTTAAATCAATGAATTGAGATGTTTTTATTTGAATGGCTTACTGTTTCCTCTGATGATCTTGAATAATATCGTTGATAAATTATCTGCTGCGGGGAGTACGACCAAACCGGAGAGACTGCTCCGTGAATTGGCCAGACGCGCGCCGCAGCATGAGGAGGAATTGATGACTATTGCAGAATATCTCGAGCAGAAAGGTTTCGATAAAGGTATAGAGAAAGGTATTGAGGAAGGGCGAAAGGAAGAGCGAGAAGCCATCTTGAAGATAGCGCTATCCATGCTGGCTAAGGGCTTCGATCACGCTATGGTCATACAACTGACCGGTCTTTCAGAAGAAGAGCTGGTGCAAATCCGCCACTAGCGTTTACCCGCGTTTCTCAACGCGGCATTTCCTCATCCAACTGCTGCGCCTGCTCCACTGCCTTGACGATCGAGGTATAGCCGGTGCAGCGGCATAAATTCCCAGCCAGGCCGCGGCGGATCTCCTGCTCGGTAAGGCGGTGGCCGCGAAAACGTTCCACCATCGAGGTACTGGTCATCACCAACCCCGGCGTACAAAAACCACATTGAACCGCCCCCACATTTACATAAGCCTGCTGTACGGCAGACAGTTTGCCCTGTTTCACCTCGCCCTCGGTGGTGCGGATGGTTTTGCCATCGGCCCAGAGCGCTAGGTAAATACAGGTGTCCGTAGCCACATCGTCGATCAGTACGGTACAGGCACCACACTCGCCCACGCTGCACCCTTGTTTGACGCTGTTAAGCCCTTGCTGACGCAGTAACTCCATCAGCGACAGGCGGGGATCGACCTCGAACTGATAGGGGCGGCCATTGATGGTGCAATTGATCAACATGATAACTCTCCTCCAGCACGTTGGGCCGCCTGGGCCAGCACGCGCTCTGCCAGCGTACGGATGATTTGCATACGGAACTCTTTACTGGCGCGCCAGGATGAACGTGGCAGCACGTCACGTATGACCGCCTCACGCACGGCGGCGAGCGTTTGCGCATTGAATGGCTGACCCAGAGCTGCGGCCTCGGCATTTGGGGCACGGATCGGCGTTGGGGCCGCTACGCCAAAGGCGATTTTCACCGCGTTAAAGTGGCCATTTTCAATTTTGCAGGCCGCCGCGCAGCCGATGGTGGCAATATCCATCGCACCACGCATGGCGTATTTGTAATAGCTGGTACCAAAGTGCTGATAGTGCTGTGGCCTAAACAGCAACGCCACGGTGACCTCATTTTGCCCTAACGCGACTTTGCCTGGACCGGTGTGGAAACTTTGCATCGGCGTGCGGCGTAGCCCTGTGGGGGTAGCGATTTCCAGCTCGGCTTCCATCACCACACAGGGTGAGGCGGAATCGGCACTGGTGGCACCGTTGCAGATATTCCCGCCCAGAGTGGCCATATTCCGCACCTGTGGCCCGGCGATTGTCGTGGCTGCCTCTGCCAGGATCGGGATATGGCGTTGCACCAACGGTGAATCGATAATCTGGCTAAAGGTGGTGCCACTGCCGATGCGCAGCGTGCCATCCGGCAGCAGCTCGATACCGTTCAGCTCGTTCAGGCCGTGAATATCCACCAGATGGCGATATTTGCCGTTCATATGATGGAGCTGGATCAGCACGTCGGTACCGCCAGCAATCAACCGGGCCTGCGGATCGGCAGCTAATTGCCGCACGGCATCGTCTATGCTGGTCGCCCGATAATAATGCGCAATATCGTACATAATTTTCTCCAGTTACTCGATCAGGCCCGCTTGCGAAAAATAGCGATAGAGCGTTTTGGGCGTTAGTGGTAACTCATCTATCTTCACGCCGGTTGCCATCCAGATGGCGTTGCGGATCGCCGGGGCGGGAGAGATCAGCGGCGGCTCACCCAGCGCCTTGTGCCCATAAGCAGATTGCGGCTCATAGGTTTCGACAAACGCACAGTCCAACTCTGGCAGATCGAGAATGGTAGGGAACTTGTAATCCAGTAGATTGTTATTGCGCACGATGCCGCTTTGCTCGTCGATGATCATCTCTTCGAATAGCGTCCAGCCGATGCCCATCCCCATGCCGCCATGCACCTGGCCCTCGGCCAACAGCGGGTTAAGGATCTGGCCGGAGTCGTGCAGATTCATGATCTTGTTGATGGTGACCTTACACAGCTCAATATCGACGGTGAGGTCAACAAAGGTGCAGCCAAAGGCGGGCGGATTGCTGCGGGTTTTGCAGGACACCTCGGCCATAATCTGCCCGCCGACCTCCTGATCGTAATGGGCGCTCATGGAGACCTCTTGCACCGAGCACAACACTTTTTCTGGCATCTCCTTCAGCACTACCTCGCCGTTGATCACATCCAACGCCCATTCGGGCTGGCTATACATATAGGCTGCATGGGTCAGGATCTTGGCGCGCAACTCTGTAGCGGCCTGGCGGATGGCAGGGGCTGCAACATAGCTTTGCCGCGAGGCGAAGGCACCGGGATCGTAGGCGGTAATATCGGTGTCTTGGGTGGAGATGACGTAGAGGGAAGAGAAGGGCACGCCGATGGTTTGCGCCGCCATTTGTGCAAACACGGTATCCGATCCCTGGCCAATTTCCGTCGCACCGATTTGCAGATGGACGGTGCCATCCTGGTTCAGTAACAGCCGGGCGCTGGCAATCTCGACGCCAACTGGATAGGTATTGGATGCATAGCTCAGGCAAGCCACGCCAACGCCGCGGCGGATGGGGCCACTTTGGTTCAGGCAGGCGGCACGACGGGCATCCCACTCAAACAGTTCCCGGCCTTTTTGCAGGCACTCGATAATCCCGGCGCTCTTGATCTCCTTGTGATTGAGCGGGTTGACATCCCCCAGGCGGGCGACGTTTTTGAGCCGCAGTTCCAGTGGATCCATCCCCAGTTGGGCGGCGGCTTCGTCAATCATGCATTCCAGGGCAAAGGTCACCTGAGGTGCACCGTAGCCGCGCATGGCACCGGCGTTCGGCAGGTTGGAGTAAAAGGTGGTGGCTTGGTAGCCGAAGGCGATACGCGGATACAAATAGGCGATTTTATTGGCCCCGGCGGAGGCAATCGAATGGCCGTGAGAAGCATATCCTCCGGTATTCGAGAGCACATCCAGGCTATAGGTTTGCAGGATGCCGTCGCGGTTAATGCCCATCTTACCGCTGATGGCGAACGAGTGACGGGTACGAGATGCCAAAAAGCACTCTTCGCGGCTCAGTTCAACCTTGACCGGCACGCCGCCGAGTTTCCAGGTCAGGAATGCGGCCATCGGCTCTTCCAAGACGTCCTGCTTATTGCCGAACCCGCCGCCGATATAGGGTTTGATCACCCGGATGGATGACCACGGCCGATCCAGCGCCTGACCAACCACACGGCGTACCAGATGGGGAATTTGGGTGCTGGAGACGATCACTATGCGATCCATCTCGTCCATGTAAGCGTAGGAAATTACCCCTTCCAGATGACAATGTTGCACTACCTGCGTGCTGTAGTTGCCTTCGATCACGACCTCTGACGCAGCCAATGCCGCCACGGGATCGCCGCCGCTGAGCTGGTGTTGTTTCAGCAGATTGCTTTTACCGCCGTGTAACAGCGGCGCATCGGCAGCCAGCGCGGTTTTTGCTGTGGTCAGCACTGGCAGTTCCTGATATTCCACTTCAACCAGCATGGCGGCTTTCTCTGCCGTTAACGCGTCGCAGGCGACAACGATCGCCACTCCATCGCCGTGATGGCGTACATGCTGGGTCAGCAACTGCTTATCCGCTACGTCACGCTTATTAGCATCCAATGACCAGGCATGGCCTGCCGTCGGAAAACCGTGCTGCGGCACATCCTGATAAGTGAATATGGCTTCAACCCCCGGCAATTGCAGGGCTTTGCTGGTGTCGATATGCGTAACCAGACCATGGGCAATCGGGCTACGAACATATTTGGCATGACGCATACCCGGCATGGGCATATCGTCGGTATAACGTGCCCGACCAGTGACTTTGGCTTGCGCATCGACGCGTTCGGGCGAGGTTCCTACAGGCATCCTGCTCTCCTCGGTGAGAGAAAAAGTCGCGATAGCCAACAGCAGCAACTTACAGGCCATAATGGGTTGAAAAATCAGCCGGATGTGGGATTTGTGAGTTGAATCTGGTTTATGGCGTAAGGGGAGAGTATTTGGTGGTCTAAGGGGGGGAGGCCGCACCAAGGTCGGTATGGCAAAGACGCTGTGCGACGATAATTTATCATATTGATAAGCATAAGATTATCAAGTTGATACAAACTATATCAGTTTGGGGCCAATCTTGTCGTGGTTTTGATGGTTAAATCGCAGTCATACCGCACCTTGCGTTGTATGCCAGTACGGTAGCGAGTCGCTACCGTCGCTCACCTCCACCGTCAGCATTAATTCTCCGCGCCGCAGTTGAATACGCAGACCACCGTTGTCCCGGCAGACATGCATATCGGTTATTGGTTACCGATCGTCAAAATCTCCTACGTCAATAAGCGCCGCCTGTGGCTGATGGCTGCGCAATGTCAGATAACTTAGATCGGTCGCTGCCGGGTTGACCGATGCATAGCCTTGCCACAGCATCGCTATGTAGCCACAACGGTATTGAAGGGGTTGGCCGAGTTCAGCCAGCCCCAAATCACCTACAGCTTCACAATCTGCACCAGATTGGTGTGTTGCGGGTTGCCCTTGGCCAGCGGGGAAGGGCGATGGTGGGTCAGAATATTCACGCTGCCGCCGTGATCGACCTTATCACCAAACATATTCGCCGCCAGCCAGGCACCTTGGCCCATCGCCGTGACGCCGGGCATAATGCGTGGCGTTACCTTCGCCTGGATCTGCGTTTCGCCCCGACCATTAAAGACTTTCACCCGATCGCCGTTCTTGATGCCGCGCGCCTGCGCATCCAGCGTGTTAATCCACACCTCCTGCAGGCAAGCCTGCTGCAACACGTCAATGTTACCGTAGCTGGAGTGGGTTCTGGCCTTGTAGTGGTAACCAAACAGCTGTAGCGGATATTGGCTGCTCAGCGGATCTTCCCAACCTTCGAACCCGGCGGCATAGACAGGTAACGGGTGGATCACATCTTCTGGTGCGAGCTCCCAGGTAGCAGCGATCTCCGCCAGCCGTTCGGAATAAATTTCAATCTTGCCCGATGGCGTTTTCAGCGGGTTGGCCTGCGGATCTTCTCTGAAATCCTTGAAGGCCACCACGTGCTCCTCCGGGCATTTGCGCTTATAAATACCGGCGGTTTTCATCTCTTGATAGCTTGGCATCTCCGGGTTGCGTTCGCGGGTTTTCTCGCACAGGTATTCAATCCACTGCTGTTGGTTGCGTCCCTCGGTGAAGGTCGCTTCGGCCTGTGGCCCAACCCGTTTGGCCACCTCGGAAAGGATCTCGTAAATCGGGCGGCGTTCAAACTTGCGCGTGGTGGCGGGCTGGCCCAGGATCACGTAGCCCATATTGCCTGCGGACTCATGAGAGATCAGGTCTTCCTGCTCGGTTGGCATCAGATCGGGCAGCAGGATGTCGCAGTATTTGGCCGACGACGTCATAAAGTGTTCGATGCCGACGATCATTTCACACTTGCTGTCGTCTTGCAGGATCTGGTGGGTACGGCTGATATCGCCATGCTGGTTGATCAGCGTATTGCTGGCATAGCACCAGATAAACTTGATCGGCACGTCCAGCTTGTCTTTGCCACGGATGCCGTCACGCTTGGCGGTCATTTCCGGGCCGCGCAGGATGGCGTCGGTCCAGGTAAACACCGAAATTTTGGCCTGTACCGGGTTGGTCAGCATGTCGAACCATTCCACGCCCAAATCGAAGCTGCCTTCGCGGCAGCCGGTATTACCGCCGTTAATACCGACGTTACCGGTCAGGATCGGTAACATGGCAATGGCCCTGGCGGTCTGTTCACCGTTGGCGTGACGCTGTGGCCCCCAGCCCTGGCAGATATAGGCCGGTTTGGTCATGCCGATTTCGCGCGCCAGTTGGATAATGGTGTTGGCCGGTATCCCGGTGATACGAGCCGCCCACTCTGGCGTTTTGGCGATACCATCGTCACCCTGGCCGAGGATATAGGCTTTGTAATGGCCGTTTTTTGGCGCGCTGCTGGGTAGGGTGGTTTCATCATAGCCTACGCAGTATTTATCCAGGAACGGTTGGTCCACCAGGTTTTCGCTGATCAACACGTGGGCGATGCCTGCAACCAACGCTGCATCGGTGCCCGGGCGGATCGGCACCCACTGATCTTCACGGCCACCAGCAGTATCGGTATAGCGCGGATCGATGACAATCATCTTGGCGTTAGAAATTGCCCTGGCTTGTTCCAGATAGTAGGTCACGCCACCACCGCTCATGCGGGTTTCCGCCGGATTGTTGCCAAACAGCACCACCAGCTTGCTGTTGGCGATATCATCCGGGCTGTTGCCCTGCTGTGCGCCGTACAGATAGGGCATGGCGGCGGTGATCTGCGCGGTGCTGTAGCTGCCATAGCGGCTGAGGAAGCCGCCACAGGAGTTCATCAGGCGATAAGGCACGTTGGAGTTGGTGATATTGCCGCCGTCGACCCCGGTGCCGTACAGCACGTGCACCGCTTCATTACCGTATTGCGCCAGGGTGTGCTTCAACTGGCCGCTGATGGTATCCAGCGCTTCTTCCCAACTGATGCGTTTGAACTTGCCTTCGCCGCGTTTGCCGACGCGTTTCATCGGGTATTTCAGCCGGTCCGGATGGTTCATACGGCGGCGGATAGAGCGCCCGCGCAGGCAGGCCCGCACCTGATGGTTGCCATATTGGTCGTTGCCGGTGTTGTCGGTTTCCACCCAGTATACTTCGTCATCCCGCACGTGCAGGCGCAGCGCACAGCGGCTGCCGCAGTTTACGGTGCAAGAACTCCAGACCACCTTGTCTTCCGGTAGTTGGGCATTTGGCAACGGCTCGGCGGCAGCGGTTTTACGGAAGGGCAGCACCAGCCCCGAAGTGGCGGCCAGTAAACAGCCGGTAGCCGAGCCGGTTTTGATTAGCTTACGGCGGCTGAACGGGTGATGAAGCAGGTCCGGGTTGTGGTTATCGTTCATGATAGTGCTCCCTGTACTGGCCTATTTCGCTGCCGATAACGCCTGATGTCTGCTTTGCTATTAACCCATGAAGTCTCTTGGCAAGACGTTTTAAGCCAGGCAACCGTGGTGTGATATATTAAAAGTGCTAACCTGTAGCGAATAAAGCCGTCTGCATTAATGAAGTTGCAGTGGTAATATTAGCCATGCAAAGTTATCTCTCAGCTTGATAATTAGATTACCTCTTAATAAGTATACTCGTGCGCGGGGCAGATGAAATTTGCTTGAGGTCAAGTTTTAGCTTTTCGCAAGAGAATAAAGCGGGTTGGTTGCTTTTTTTTTCAAAACAGCAAGCGCTATGTTCAGTCCAAGGACTCAATCTATAGCATATTTGGTTGGCAGGATTAGGGGAGGTTGGTGATTTAAATCCAGCGTCGATACAATATTGTTATGGCCTCGTGCAACATAAGCCCCCCTGTACGCGCGAGCCAGAGGGATTAGCAAAGTCATTCATTGACTAATTCACGATGGATTGCATGATGACCAATCCCCGCCAGCCGTCGCAGTGGTAGGAAAAACCCGGTAAAAGGTCGACATCCCGCAACACCGTTACCAAGCAAGGCCCCGCTGATGACTCTGCAATAAAATTATAAACTAAAACGGCATATTACGTGTTTTCCTGCCCCGGGCTTTCCTATACTCATCACGCTTGATTGTGTCGTAAAGCTTATGCTGAGGCAGGGGGGATATTAATTGTTACAAAACGATGCATGTGAATACATTATTATTCTTGTTGTTTGCTTGGCGACTTATTTAACGGGGTTAGGATTTTTAATTTAAAAGGTAATGAGAGTTATTGTTATTTAAATACGTGCGCGAATAAATCCAGCCAGATAAATATGCAAGAAAAATATTTTTTGCTGAAGCGATTTTTCTCATGTTACGCAAATATTAACTGTTACCTCAGCAAAGGTTGATAAAGATCAACTCAGGGTAGCCAGAAGATAACAATATATTAACCACCCGCATACTGTGTTTACGGGCTTGCATGTCGGTCATCAACAGGGGATAGATAATAATGATAAGGGAAAATCAAACATTTTTCCGGGATGGCGTGAATCGCCGCGATTTTATGAAGTTATGTGCGGCACTGGCCGCCACCATGGGGCTCAGCACCAAAGCCGCCGCCGAAATAGCCGACTCGGTAGGTTCGCCACAGCGGCCACCGGTTATCTGGATCGGGGCTCAGGAATGTACCGGCTGTACGGAGTCCTTGTTACGGGCCACTCACCCAACGATCGAGAACCTGTTGCTTGACGTGGTTTCCATGGAATACCACGAAGTCCTCTCTGCTGCGTTCGGTGAACAGGCGGAAGAAAACAAGCACCGCGCGATTGAGCAATACAAAGGGAAATACGTGCTGGTGGTCGATGGCTCCATTCCGATGAAGGATGGCGGCGTCTACTGCATGGTGGCCGGTAAGCCAATTGTTGAGCATATCCGTAATGCGGCAGAACATGCCGCTGCGGTGATCGCCATCGGCTCCTGTGCTGCCTGGGGCGGCGTCGCGGCCAGCGGGCCTAACCCGACCGGCGCAGTCAGCCTGCAGGAGATTTTACCCGGCAAAACCGTGATCAACATCCCCGGTTGCCCGCCCAACCCGCACAACTTCCTGGCGACGGTGGCCCATATCATCACCTACCAACGGCCACCGGCGCTGGATGCGAAAAATCGCCCCGAGTTCGCCTATGCCCGCCTGATCCACGAAAACTGCGAGCGTCGTCCGCACTTTGACGCCGGGCGTTTCGCCAAACAGTTTGGTGATGAAGGCCATCGGCAGGGCTGGTGCCTGTATCACCTTGGCTGCAAGGGGCCAGAAACCTACGGCAACTGCTCAACGCTGGAGTTCTGCGACGTGGGCGGTGGCATCTGGCCGGTCGGGATCGGTCACCCCTGTTACGGCTGCAACGAACAGGGTATCGGCTTTACCAAAGGGATCGCCCAGTTGGCCAGCGTCGAAAATCCTACCCCCCGCAACGCCAAACCCGAGGTGCTCAGTCCGGAAGGGGGCCACGTCAGCCCAACGGCGATGGGATTGCTTGGCGGCGTGGTCGGCCTGGTTGCCGGTGTCAGCCTGATGGCGGTGAAAGAGCTGGGGCGGCAGCAGAAAACGCAGCGTAAAGACGACGAGCAGCCGCCAAGCAAGGAGTAAGCCGTGAATCGACGTAACTTTCTAAAACTGACCTGCGGTGGCGCGATGCTGGCAGGGGTTGCCCCTGCGGCGCAGGCCGGGCCGGAGAACAAGCCGCCCATCCCCAACTCGCTGGGCATGCTGTATGACTCGACTCTGTGTGTGGGTTGCCAGGCCTGTGTCAGCAAATGCCAACTTATCAACCATACCGATGAACCGCATGGCGAAACCTATGCCTACGCGGGTACCGAAGCGACCTGGTCGAACAACGACAAGCTCAGCCCTTTCACCAACAACATTATTCAGGTGTGGACCAGCGGAGACGGCAAGCACAAAGATCAGGTGGACAACGGCTACGCCTATATCAAAAAGCAGTGCATGCACTGTGTCGATCCCAACTGCGTTTCTGTCTGCCCGGTTCAGGCGCTGCATAAAGATGCCAAAACCGGCATCGTGCATTACAACCCGGATGTCTGTACCGGCTGCCGCTACTGCATGGTGGGCTGCCCGTTCAACGTGCCGAAATACGACTACGACAACCCGTTCGGCAAGATCCACAAATGCGAGCTATGTAACCAGAAAGGCGTGGCCCGGCTGGATCAGGGCGGGCTGCCAGGCTGTGTCGAGGTTTGCCCAACCGGGGCGGTGATCTTTGGCACCCGCGAGCAGTTAATGGCCGAAGCCAAGCAGCGTCTGGCCAGCAAGCCCGGTGAGAATTACCGTTACCCGCGCCAAACCCTACAGGGCAACGACCATTACGAACATCCGCTGCCGCATTACCAACCGCATCTGTATGGCGAGCATGAGGGCGGCGGAACGCAGGTGCTAGTGCTGACCGGTGTGCCTTTCGAGGATCTCGGTTTGCCAGCGCTGGAGGCGTTGTCAACCGGTGCGCGTTCCGAGCATATCCAGCACACGCTGTACAAAGGTATGGTGTTGCCGTTTGCCGCTCTGGCCGGGATCACCTTCCTGGTGCAGCGCAACCAGCGTAACGAGCGTCAGGACAAGAAGGAAGATAAACATGACGACGCATAAAACGCAGCCACTCGGCGGGCGGTTGGTGAGCTGGCCGGTGATGATGCTGGCACCCTTTGTGGTGCTGTGCCTGTTGCTGATCCTCAAACGTCTGGTGCTGGGGTTAGGCGATGTTTCCGATCTGAACGGCGGCTATCCCTGGGGGATCTGGATCGCGTTCGATCTGCTGGTGGGCACCGGTTTGGCCTGCGGCGGCTGGGCGTTGGCCTGGGCGGTGTATGTGTTCAACCGGGGGGAATATCACCCGCTGGTACGGCCTGCGCTGTTGGCCAGCCTGTTCGGCTATTCGCTGGGCGGGCTGTCGATCACCATCGATGTGGGCCGTTACTGGAACCTGCCTTACTTCTATATTCCCGGCCATTTCAACACCTCGTCGGTGCTGTTTGAAACCGCGGTCTGTATGACGATCTACGTGGGCATCGTGGCGCTGGAATTTGCTCCGGCGCTGCTGGAGCGGCTGGGCTGGAAGGTGTCGCTCAAACGGCTCAACAAGGTGATGTTCCTGGTGATCGCCCTTGGCGCATTGCTGCCAACCATGCACCAGTCCTCCATGGGGTCGCTGATGATTGCTGCGGGGATCAAAATCCACCCGCTGTGGCAAAGCTACGAAATGCTGCCGCTGTTCTCGCTGTTGACGGCGGGGATCCTGGGCTTCTCGATAGTGATATTTGAAGGCTCGCTGGTGCAGGCCGGGCTGCGGGGGAAAGGGCCGGAGGAAACGCCGCTGTTTGCCCGCATGACCTACATCATCGATGGGTTCTTACTGCTGTTTATTGTGCTGCGCTTTGGGGAACTGATCTGGCGCGGCAAAACGGACTATCTGTGGCATCTCGATCGCTTTGCCATCTCGTTCTGGGTGGAAACGCTGTTGATGCTGGTGCCGCTGGTGATGTTCCGCTGGAAGCGTAACCGCCGCAACTCACGCCTGCTGTTTCTCGGCGCGCTGAGCATGGTCTGCGGGGCATCGTTCTGGCGGCTGAATTACGCGTTGCTGGCCTACGACCCTGGCAATGGCTACCACTATTTCCCGACGGCCAGCGAACTGCTGATCTCCATCGGCTTTGTGGCAATTGAAGTTTGTGCGTACATCCTGTTGATCCGGTTGTTACCGGTGCTGCCTGCGCATCAACACAAGAATGAAAACAACCAGTTAGAGGTAGAGCATGAGCCAACGCATCACCATTGATCCCGTCACCCGTATTGAGGGCCACCTGCGCATCGACTGTGAAATCGAAGACGGCAAGGTGGTTAAAGCCTGGTCCTCAGGCACCATGTGGCGCGGAATGGAAGAGATCCTGCAAGGTAACGACCCGCGTGACGCGTGGATGATCGTCCAACGGATCTGCGGCGTGTGCACCACCATTCACGCGTTAGCCTCCGTGCGGACGGTGGAAAATGCGCTGGGGATGGAGATCCCGGTCAATGCCCAGTACATCCGCAATATCATTGCCGCCGCTCACAGCATTCACGACCATATCGTGCATTTCTATCAGCTCTCGGCGCTGGACTGGGTGGACGTGACCTCTGCACTGAAGGCCGATCCGCAGAAGGCTGCCGATTTGCTCAGTGGCCTATCTAGCTGGCCGTTGAACAGCGCTGCCGAGTTCACCCGGGTGCAGCAGAAGATCAAGGATCTGGTCGCCAGCGGCCAACTGGGCATCTTTGCCAATGGCTACTGGGGGCACCCGGCCATGGCGTTACCGCCGGAGATTAACCTGATCGCCGTTGCCCACTATCTGCAGGCGCTGGAATGTCAGCGTGATGCCAACCGCGTGGTAGCAATACTGGGCGGTAAAACGCCGCACATTCAGAACCTGGCGGTGGGCGGGGTGGCTAACCCGATCAACCTCGATGCCCCTAGCGTGTTGAACCTCGAGCGGCTGATGTACCTGAAAACCTTTATCGATCGCCTGGGCGACTTTATCGAGCAGGTTTATCTGGTGGACAGCGCGGTGATCGCGGCGCATTACCCTGAGTGGCTAACCCTCGGCAAAGGCTCAGACTGCTATCTCTGCGTGCCGGAGCTGCCGATCGATCGTAAAGGTGACCAGTTCCTGATGCCGGGAGGCTATCTGGAGAACGGCAAGTTCCGTCCGATCGCCAACCAGCGTGATGAGTATCTGATCAAGGGCATTCAGGAGAGCGGCAAGCACGCCTGGTATCAGGACGATGAACCGCTGGCACCGTGGGAAGGGCTGACCCGGCCTAACTACACCGGCTGGCAGGAAGATGGCAAATACTCCTGGGTAAAAGCGCCAACCTTCTACGGCAAAGCGGTAGAGATGGGGCCGTTGGCGTGGCTGATGTGTACCCTGCAAGCCGAGCATCCACCAACCCAGAAATATTTTGCCAAGGTCAACAGTCACTACCAGGCCCTGACTGGCAAAGCGCTAACCGCCGATCAACTGCCGTCGACCCTGGGCCGCATTGTCGGGCGCACGGTGCATGCCTGCGTGCTGCATGAAACCCTGGGTCAGCAGTGGCAGGCGTTGGTGAGCAATATCGGCAGCGGCGACCATGAAACCTTTATCCCACCGAATATTCCGTTGACCGGTGAAATCCGGGGCGTGGGCTTTATCGAAGCTCCGCGCGGTGCATTGTCGCACTGGGTGGTGATCAAGGACGGCAAGATCGCCAACTATCAGGCGGTAGTGCCCTCAACCTGGAACGCCGGGCCGCGCAACTTTAACGATGAACCTGGTCCTTACGAACGTTCGCTGGTTGGTACGCCGGTGGCCGATCCGAGCAAACCGCTGGAGGTGGTGCGAACTATCCACTCGTTCGACCCGTGCATGTCCTGTGCGGTACATATTGTAGACACCACCGGCAATGAAGTGACCAGGGTCAAGGTGTTGTAATGAGAATCTTGGTATTAGGCATAGGTAATCTGTTGTTGGGCGATGAAGCGGTGGGCGTGCGCATCGTCGAAGCCCTTGAGCAGCGCTATCGCTTACCGGCCCATGTTGAGCTGCTGGACGGCGGCACCTCGGGGATGGAACTGATGGAAATGATGGCCGATCGCGATCATCTGATTGTGGCGGATGCGGTGTTGACCGGTGCCAAACCGGGCAGCGTCGCCGTGCTGTATGACGAAGAGATCCCGGCGCTGTTTACCCGTAAGGTTTCGCCCCATCAACTTGGGCTTTCCGATGTGCTGATGGCGCTGCGGCTGACGGATGAGTTTCCCCGTCGGCTCACTCTGGTGGGCGTGGTGCCAGAGTCGCTGGAGCCCGGAATTGGTCTGAGCGCCGTGGTCAGCCAGGCGATTGAGCCAGCGTTGGCCCAGGTGTTGCTGGGGCTGCAAGAGAGCGGCGTGGTGGCGGAGCCAAAAGAGGTGGCTAATGCAGACTGTGACTAACGGTTTTCAGCTCAACCCCAGCGCGCTGTTGGAAACCGCCTTTCAGGCGATCGCCGACGGTGAGATGCAGGATTTGCCGTTTTTCCAACCGCAAATCCCGGTGCGTGCCTGTGGTTTTCAACTGTTTGAACAGCAGTGGGTTGGCACCATTCTCACGCCGTGGATGCTTAGCCTGCTGGTGTTGCCCGGCCCTGAGCAGGTTTGGCAACCCTATGCGATAGGGGACAAGCTGGCGCTGAATCTGCCTTGCGGCAGCGTGCGGTTTATCGTCGGTGAGATTGCGGGCTGCGGGCAATACCTGGCCTGTTCACTGATGTCTCCGTTGGATCGCCATCTGGGGGCCGAGCAGGCGCTGGCGTTGGCACAACAGAGCGCGCGGATGGCGCTTTCGCTACCGGTGGTGGATGGCAACATCCCCAGTAATCCTGGGCGCAGGGCGCTATTTGGTCTGTCACAGAGAACGGCGTAGATGCATGAAATCAGCCTGTGCCTGAGCACGATGGAATTGATAGAGCAGCAGGCTCGGCAGCACGGAGCTAAACGGGTGACGGCGGTGTGGCTGGAGATTGGGGCGCTCTCCTGTATTGAAGAGCACGCGCTGCGTTTCAGCTTTGCCTCCGCATCCCGCAATACGCTGGCAGAGGGGTGCCAGCTATTGCTGGACTACCAAGCGGCCCGCGCCTGGTGCTGGAGTTGCAGCATGAGCGTGCAGATTGAACAACATGATGAAGGTTGCCCTCAGTGCGGCGGCCACCAACTGCGCGTTGAGAGCGGTGACAGCCTGCGGTTAAAGCAGCTGGAAGTGGAATAATTTTGAGGAGTGAATAACGATGTGTACGACTTGCGGTTGCGCCAGTGGCGAAAAAACCATCGAAGGTGATGAACATCATCACCATGACGACCACCATCATCACGACCATCATGATGCTCACCACCATCATCCTGATCATCATCACCACCACGACGGGGAACATCAAGCACCGGCAGGCGTGGTGATCCATCATCACCATCACTATTACCACCAGGGCGATGTGCATCACCATTACGCAGGTGTCGCTGCGGCGGAACGCTTTACACCAGAGGTGCAACCACATTCGCAAGACCTGCACTATGGGCACGGCGAGGCGGGCAGCCATGCACCGGGTATCGGGCAGCGCCGTCTGGTGCAGATTGAACAGGACGTCCTGAGCAAGAACAACCATCTGGCGGCCCACAACCGCGAACACTTTTCCGCGCAACATATTCTGGTACTGAACCTGGTTTCCAGCCCCGGTTCGGGCAAAACGACCTTGCTGACGGCCACGCTGGAACGATTGGCGGGCAAATTACCCTGCGCGGTGATTGAGGGCGACCAGCAAACCACTAACGATGCCGAGCGTATTCGCGCCACTGGCGTACCGGCTATTCAGGTTAATACCGGCAAGGGCTGTCATCTGGACGCGCAGATGGTACACGACGCGGCACACCGCCTGGATTTGCAGGATCACAGCCTGCTGTTTATCGAGAACGTCGGCAACCTGGTCTGCCCGGCCAGCTTCGATCTGGGCGAACGGCATAAGGTCGCAGTGCTGTCGGTGACGGAAGGGGAAGACAAACCGCTGAAATACCCCCACATGTTTGCCGCCGCTACGCTGATGATCATCAACAAGATCGATCTGCTGCCCTATGTGAACTTCTCGGTGGAAAACTGCATCGCCTTTGCCCGCCAGGTTAATCCGTCAATCCAGGTGATCGCATTATCGGCCACCAGCGGCGAAGGGATGGATCTCTGGCTGAACTGGCTGGGGGAACAATAATGTGCCTCGGTGTGCCCGGTAAGGTGACCGCAGTAGGTGAGGATATCCACCAACTGGCCTGGGCCGACGTGTGCGGCGTGGCGGTCAGGATCAATATTGCGCTGGTCTGTGAAGGTTCACCGCAGGAGCTGATCGGCCAGTGGGTATTGGTGCACGTCGGGTTTGCCATGAGCCTGCTAGACGAACAGGAAGCGCTAGAGACGCTGGCGGCATTGCAGCATATGCGTGCCGTCGGGCTGGCACGGGATGACGAGGATGCCAATGCGCTACGTTGATGAATTCCGCGATCCGGCGCTATGCCAGGCGCTGTTACGGCGCATTGAAACGTTGATGTTAGCCATTCCCCAGTCGCAGCGCTTGCCGCTACAGGTGATGGAAGTCTGCGGTGGCCACACTCACGCGATCTTCAAGTTCGGTCTTGACCAACTGTTGCCGGACAGCCTGGAGTTTGTCCACGGCCCCGGTTGCCCGGTCTGCGTATTGCCGATGGGGCGCATTGATAGCTGCCTGGAGATAGCCGCCCATCCGGAGGTGATTTTTTGCACCTACGGTGATGCGATGCGGGTTCCTGGCCGCAATGGATCGTTGCTGGATGCCCGCCGTCGTGGTGCCGATATCCGGGTGGTGTACTCGCCGCTGGATGCGCTACAGCTGGCGGCGGATAACCCACAGCGCGAAGTGGTGTTTTTTGGCCTGGGCTTTGAAACCACCATGCCCGCCAGCGCCTTGACCTTGCAGCAAGCCAGCCAGCGTCAGCTGCGCAATTTCACCCTGTTTTGCCAACATATCACTCTGATCCCCACCTTACGCAGCCTGTTGCAGCAGCCCGATGTGCGCATCGATGGCTTCCTGGCACCGGGCCACGTCAGCATGGTGATCGGCAACGCGCCCTATCAGTTCATTGCTGCGGATTATCATAAGCCGCTGGTGGTGACCGGCTTTGAACCGTTAGACATTCTGCAGGGTTTGGTGATGTTGCTGGAACAGTTGCGTGATGGCCGCCGCGCGGTAGAAAACCAGTACCGGCGCATCGTACCGGAACAGGGCAATCTTCTGGCCCAGCGGGCAATGGCAGAGGTATTTGGCCTGAAAGACAGTAGCGAATGGCGCGGGCTGGGTGAGATTGCCCACTCTGGCGTGCAAATCAAACCTGAGTATGCGGATTTTGATGCAGAGCTGCGGTTTAAACCGCAGGCGCAGCGGGTAGCGGACGATCCGAGTTCACGTTGTGGCGAAGTGTTGACCGGGCGCTGCAAACCGGATGCCTGCCCGCTGTTTGGCAAGCAATGTACGCCAGAGAACGCCTTTGGTGCCTTGATGGTGTCCTCGGAAGGGGCCTGCTCGGCTTACTATCAGTATCGCAGGGAGACCGCATAATGCGTGAAGAGAACAACGGGCGGGAAATTACTCTTGCCCATGGTAGCGGTGGCCGCGCCATGCAATCCCTGATTGAAGAACTCATGCTGCCCGCCTTTGCCAATCCGGCATTAAATGCTCGGGAAGATCAGGCACGAATTTCACTGGATGAGCTTGCCACCTCGGGCGATCGTCTGGCCGTATCGACCGACAGTTATGTTATCGACCCCATTTTCTTCCCCGGTGGTGATATCGGCAAACTGGCGGTCTGCGGCACCGCTAACGACGTGGCCGTCAGTGGTGCCCAGCCGCGTTATCTGAGCTGCGCCATGATCCTGGAGGAAGGGTTGCCGTATGCCACGCTGGAGCGCATCGTCCAGTCGATGGCCAGCACGGCTCAGCAGGCCGGGATCCAGATTGTGACCGGCGATACTAAAGTGGTGCCCCGTGGTGCGGCAGACAAAATCTTTATTAATACCACCGGCTTGGGAACCATCCCGGCTGGCGTCAATTGGGGGGCTGCGAACATCCGCCTGGGGGACAGCATTATCGTCAGCGGCACCTTGGGCGATCACGGCGCAACCATTCTGAACCTGCGTGAAGGGCTGGGCCTGGAGAGTGAATTAAACAGCGATTGCGCGCTGCTGGCTCCGCTGATTGCTCCTTTGTTACCGATTGCCGGGGTGCGTGCTTTACGTGACGCGACTCGTGGCGGCGTAACGGCGGTGCTGCATGAGTTTGCCGCCGCTAGTGGTTGTGGCATGGCGATTTCCGAGGCGGCACTGCCGTTGAAACCGGCGGTGCGGGGGATTTGCGAACTGCTGGGGCTGGATGCGCTCAACTTTGCCAACGAAGGCAAGCTGGTGTTGGTGGTGGCGCCCGAGGCTGAGGCGGAAGTATTGGCTGCTCTGCATCGGCATCCGCTGGGGCGCGATGCGGCGGTGATTGGCCATACCACCGAGCGCCAGCAGGTGAGCCTCACCGGGCTGTTCGGGGTTTCCCGTCGGCTGGATCTGCCGCTGGATGAGCCTTTGCCGAGGATCTGCTAGTGGTTTGGTTGTGGTGTTGCCCCTCACCCTAACCCTCTCCCACAGGGAGAGGGGACCGACCGAGTTCGCTTCAGTTGCAGAGAGTCACCTGATCATGGCTGAGGACAACAGGTCGGTCGCGGTACTCAACCACGGCACCGAATCAGCCCCCTCTCCTTGGGGAGAGGGTTGGGGTGAGGGAGATACAGATTGATCGCTGGACTAACAGGAGAGTCGAGACAACATGGCAGATTTTGAGCCGGAGAATATCGCCAGCAGCAACGGCCTTCGCCTGCGGATCAAGGGCAAGGTGCAAGGGGTCGGATTTCGTCCCTACGTTTGGCTGCTGGCCCGGCGCTTTAACCTGTGCGGCGAGGTCAGCAATGACGGTGCCGGGGTGATCGTCCAGCTATGGCAATCGCCCGCCATAACGGAGTTTTTGCGGGTACTGCCGCAAGAGTGCCCGCCCCTGGCGCGGATCGATAGCGTCATTTCTTCACCTTTTAACTGGCCGCAACGGCCAGCGAGTTTCACCATTGCCACTAGCGGTGAAGGGCAAGTGGATACCCATATCGTGGCGGATGCGGCCACCTGCGATGCCTGCCTGGCAGAGCTGAACTCACCGCATAACCGGCGCTATCACTATCCGTTTATCAACTGCACCCACTGTGGCCCACGTTTTACCATCATCCGCCGGATGCCCTACGATCGGCCCAATACCTCGATGCAGCCTTTCCCGCTGTGCCCGCAGTGCCTGGCGGAGTATCAGGATCCTGCCGACCGTCGTTTTCATGCACAACCTACCGCCTGCCCGGAGTGTGGCCCGCAGCTATGGCTCAGCGATGCCGCAGGCAAAACTACTGCCAGCGCCGACGATGCGCTGCAACTGGCCGCTGAGGCGCTGATTGCCGGGCAGATCGTCGCGGTGAAGGGGATCGGCGGTTTTCATCTTGCCTGTGATGCTACCAATTCTGCTGCGGTACAGCGCCTGCGCGCGCGCAAACATCGCCCAGCCAAGCCCTTGGCGGTGATGATGCCGGATACCCACTGGTTGCAACAATGTGTTCAGGTCGCGGAACCGACGGCACTGCTGAAACTGTTACGCAGCCCACCCGCACCGATAGTGCTGGTGGCGGCTCACCCACAAAGCCCGTTGTGTGGCGAGATTGCACCAGGGCTCAATGAGATAGGGGTGATGTTACCGGCAAATCCGCTGCAACATCTGTTATTGCAACAGACCGCGCGGCCACTGGTGATGACCTCCGGCAACCCGGCAGGTAAACCCCCAGCTCTGAGCAATCAACAGGCACTGGAAGAACTCGCTGGCGTGGCCGACGTCTGGCTGCTGCATAACCGTGAGATCGTCCAGCGAGCCGATGACTCTTTAGTTCGCTTGACCGGGCAGGGTAGCGAGATGTTGCGCCGGGCACGTGGCTATGTCCCCGATGCGATGCCCTTACCCTCTGGCTTCACCACCCAACCGGCCATTCTGGCACTGGGAGCCGACAGCAAGAATACCTTCTGCCTGCTGTGGGATGACCGGGCGGTGGTCAGCCAGCATCTAGGCTCGCTGGGGGATGAGGCCACCCGGCAACAGCAGCAACAACTGCTGACGCTTTTTGGCGAAATCTACGGCGTAGTGCCGCAGGCGATCGCCATCGATGCCCACCCCGGCTATCTCAGCCACCAGCAGGGCCAGGCGTTGGCCAATGAGCGGGCGATCCCTTGTGTCACCACGCTGCATCATCATGCCCATCTGGTTGCCTGCCTGGCGGAACATGGCTGGCCGCGCGATGGCGGTAAGGTGATTGGTCTGGCATTGGATGGGCTGGGATATGGCCTTGGCGGGCAACTGTGGGGCGGTGAATGCCTACTGGTGGATTATCAGCATTGTGAGTATTTAGGCGGGTTGCCCGCAGTGGCATTGCCGGGGGGCGATGTGGCCGCTCGCCAGCCGTGGCGCAACCTGTTGGCCCAGTTACAGCGTTTTGTCCCCGATTGGCAGACGTTGCCAGAGGCCGCCGCAATCCCTCAACCGCAGGCGACGATCTTACTGCGGGCGGTCGAACGGCAAATCAACTCGCCGCTGGCCTCTTCCGCCGGGCGCTTGTTTGATGCGGTGGCCGCAGCATTGCAGATCGTGCCGCCACAAATTTCCTGGGAGGGAGAGGCTGCCTGCCAGTTGGAAGCTTTGGCGTGGCAAAGTTCACCTCATCAGCCGCCGGTTTCGCTGCCGCTGCTTGGTAATCAGCTGGATCTGGCCGCCTTCTGGCGGCAATGGCTGACCTATCAGGCCCCCCCGGCACAGCGAGCTTATGCGTTCCATGTTGCCTTGGCCCAGGGGTTTGCCGCACTGGCTCGCTACGCGACAAAGCAATACGGCATCAACACCGTCGTGCTGTCCGGTGGAGTGATGCACAACGCGCTGCTGCGGCAACTATTGATCCAGCAGTTAGATGGATTACAAGTCTTGCTGCCATCCCGTTTACCGGCAGGCGATGGCGGTCTGGCTCTGGGGCAGGCGCTGATTGCCGCCAACCGACTTTCAAGGCAGGCATAAGGATGAATTTATAACGTAATCAACTGTTTTCATGAGTAAAACCACCACCTTCATTCACTGGAAAATTTAGGTATTCATTATGCGTATTAATGTCAAAGCTGTGGCTGTATCCCTACTGGCGCTGTTCCCCATGCTGGCCTTTGCCCATGTGGGCCATGACGGTGGCGCGCATCACGTATTAAGCTTTACCGAAGGCTTTATCCATCCGCTGACCGGGATGGATCACCTGGTCGCCATGGTTCTGGTGGGTATCTGGAGCGCCATGAACACCAAACAGTGGTGGCTGGCGCCGCTGGCGTTTGCCGGTTTGCTGCTGACCGGCGCGTTGGTTGGCATGGCAGGTGTCACCGTATCTGGCACTGAATTTATCGTTGCCGCCTCGCTGTTGGGCATTGGCGTGATGGTTGCCTTACAGCTGAAACTGTCGGCGGTAATGGGCGCGTTGATTATCGGTGCTTTTGCCATCTTCCATGGCCTGGCCCACGGCGCGGAGCTTTCCCATTCGGTAGCGGCGCTTTCCGGTATGGTGATTGCAACGGCGTTGCTGCACGTGGCGGGATTGGGTATCGGCTATCTGCTGGCATCTTCGTCTACGCAAAGCGGCTGGGCGCGGGTGATTGGCGGCGGCTCATCGCTGCTGGGGATCGGCCTGCTCAGCGGTGTGATCTGAGTCTATCAATTTATTAACCCTAGTTTGCTGGCAGTGACTTTGCGATAGCTGCCAGCAGTCTCCCCTGTTGATCTCAAAAAATAACAAGCGGCTGGATTTGTGCCAATTTTATCGTTAGATTCCCTGCTAGCTATGTGCGCTTGACACTGTGCTATCGCACAACTTTTAACCCTATGAGTTAATTAAAAAATTACAGGGAATGTTGCTATGAACAGGGTGATAGGTGTACTGGCGTTATGCCTGGTTTCTTTTTCTTCTCTGGCCGATTGTCAGCCCCTCCTAGCCGATCTGGCTAAACCCTTCGCCGCCAAAGTGAGCATGAATACCGAGCTGTCCACCTGTAAGGTGTGGCCCTATGCCCCGGATAAAACCATTGCGGTACTGATGCTGGAACCCAAGGAAGAGGCCCAACCCGATTTTACCGACTTTGACGTCGCCGTTTTGGTGGTTGATAGCCAGACCGGTAAGGTGCTGGCTAGCAAATATCATCCCAGGGCGATTATGGATGATGCCATCTACACCAGTAGCGTGACCATCGACACCGCACGCTATCAATTATCTCCGGCGATACGCGCCTTCGGGGTGCGTTTTATCCACCGGGGCTCCTCCTCGGTCAATCCCCTTAGCATCGAACGCCTTAACCTCTATACCCTGCAGGATCGGCAAGTCAATCTGGTGCTCAACAATCTCACCATGAATGAATATAGCGGTGAGTGGGATGGCCAGTGTGCCGGGGATTTTGCCACGACCCATCGCGCATTGGCGCTTGGCAAGAACGCACACAACGGCTTCCAGGATCTGCAACTACAAACGATGGCGACGCATAAGGAAGCCAGCAAAAAAGGGGAGGACTGTGTGGAAAGCAACAGCATCGTTGCCAAGACTCGCGTCGAGCTCAAGTTCGATGGTAAAGCCTATCCCGTAGAGCAGGATAAATTGCTCGAACATCGTTTTTAATCCGAGCCTGGTCGTTAGCACCCTTGACTAAGCCTCATCCAGAAGGACGAGGATCCCCACGTTAACGAGCCGAACCTAAGCCGCGTGCTGCGACGGGCTTTCCGTGGGCTAAAAACTCCTTCGCCTCAGTTCTCCACCAGCACCTGTTGTAGCGCGGCTATCAGCTTGCGGTTGGCCGCTTCGCTCTTGATGGCCACCCGGTAATAGTCGGCGGACAGGCCAGGGTAGTTGGCACAGTGGCGGATCAGGATGCGGTGCTGTAACAACGCCTGCTGCAGATCGTAGCCGGGGCGCAGGCAGCGTAGGAAAATATAGTTCGCTGCCCCTGGCCAGATACGCAAGTGCGGCAAGGCTGTCAGCGTGTCAAACAACCAGGCACGCTGCTCGGCCAGCCATTGGTGGGTTTGCTGGATGTAATCGAGATCGTCAAGGATCACTTCGCCGGCCAGTGCCGCATAGGCATTGATGGTCCAGGGTTCGCGTTGCTGTTTCATCTGTTGCAGGCCAGCGCGATCGCTGCTGACGAGATAGCCGAGCCGCAGCCCGGGAATGGCGAAGAATTTGGTTAATGAACGCAGAATGTAGAGGCGTGAATAGTCCGCCATTTGTGGGATCAGCCCCGGCGCATCTGGCAGAAAGTCGATAAAGGCTTCATCAACGATCAACGCAATATTGTGCTGGCGACAACAGGCGACAATGGCCTGCAATAGCGCGGGGTCTGGCATCAGCCCGGTTGGATTGTTGGGGGTAGCCAGGAACAGGCAGTCCGGTTGGCGCTCGGCCAGCACCCTTAGCAACCGCTCATCGGGCTGAAATCCACCGGCTTCATCCAGCGGGTAGTCCTCGATCTGGCAGTCAATCCGCTGCAATGCCCGGCGGTATTCGGCAAACCCCGGCGTAAGGAGCAGCGCCGTGCGGGGGCGCAGCCGGTTCACGATGGCGTAAATCAGCTCGGTGGCCCCGTTGCCTGCCATGATATTCTCTGGCGGGCAGTGATGAACCCGTGCCAATGCCGCATGCAGACGCCGGTATTCAACGTCGGGATAGCATTCGGCGCTGGTCAGATGCTCGATAATCGCCGCCTTCAGGCTGGCGGGCATGCCCAATGGATTGATATTGGCGCTGAAATCAATAATCTCGGCCGGTTCCAGGCCGCTTTTCAACGCCATTTCCAGTACGTTACCACCATGTTCACTCACGGTTTTGCTATTCCCCCTGTCAAGTTTGCGTGCAGGATATCACAGGGTAATCGCCGTTGATCCGGCGTAAACCAAACCTGTCGCCCTAGTGAATGCCAGATCTTGGCGTGTATTCGCGATATCAACAGGTTATTATGGCATGGCCATTGTCGAGGCTATCGAGATGATAACTAAGCGATAAATTGAAGCGTTGCGTTTATTGAAGCGAAAACGTGGTAATTAACCGAATTATTGCCAACTGGATAACCCACATCCTGAACGATAACAGGTTGTGGTTGGGAAGGGGGGTGTAACTCCCCCGCAGCCCCCGCTGCTGTGATGCCGACGAGTCCACTGCGCCACTGATCTGAGGATTGGGAAGGGAGTGGATAAGGATGACGCTAAGCCAGAAGACCGGCCAGTTGGTCACACATTCAACACCTTCGGTGGGAAGGGGGTTGTCATGAGATACGTGCAGCTATGTTGCACCGCTTGGTCGTATCCTGTTGACACCCAAATCCCGCCCGAGAGGTCGGGATTTTTTTATGCCATTAACCCACCATCAAGTTTTCTCGATCGCGGCTATAAGGTGCGTGCCATGACGCTGCTAGCCTGGTTCGTGGCCTTTCTGCTCGACAGCCTGTTAGGCGACCCGCCGCACTGGCCGCATCCGGTGCGCTGGATCGGCAACCTGATCACGGTGCTGCAACGCGCGATCCGCCGGATTTGCCATAGCGAGAGGGCGCTTAAACTTGGCGGCGGGCTGCTGTGGCTGGGCGTCGTTGGGTTGGGTTGGTTTGGCTGGTGAGTTGGGGCTTTTTAACGCTGATGCAGCATATCCACCCGTGGTTGGGCTGGCTGGCGGAAGTCTGGCTGATTTATACCCTGCTCGCCGGGCGCTGCCTGGAACAGGCGGCCATGGAGGTTCACCGGGCACTGCAAAGTGCCGATCTTGAGGAGAGCCGCCGCAAGCTGTCGTGGATTGTCGGGCGGGATACCTCACAACTGGAAGAGCCGCAAATCACCCGGGCGGTGGTGGAAACGGTGGCGGAAAACAGCGTGGATGGCGTAATTGCGCCGCTGTTCTTTTTACTGATCGGTGGGGCACCGTTGGCAATGGCGTATAAAGCGGTTAACACTCTCGATTCAATGGTGGGCTATAAAACGCCGAAATACCGCGCCATCGGCTATGTGTCGGCGCGGATGGATGACTTCGCCAACTGGTTACCCGCCCGGCTTAGCTGGCTACTGCTGAGCTGCGCGGCCCGGCTGCACGGATTGAACTATCGCCAGGCGTTACGTATCGGCTGGCGCGATCGCTATCAGCATACCAGCCCCAACTGCGCCTGGTCGGAAGCGACCGTGGCTGGAGCGCTGGGAGTACGGCTTGGCGGTCCTAACAACTACTTTGGTCAGCGGGTCGAAAAGCCGTGGATCGGTGAGGCTCGGCGGGAGATCGAGCTGGCAGATATTCCCCGCAGCACGCGTCTGATGATGACGGCCTCGCTGTTGGCTCTGCTGCTGTTTGCCGCGTTGCGCCTGCTATGGCTTGGCGCTTGAAATAATAATGGTTTGCGCGGCTCAGCCAGCGCTACGTGGAGAATAAGTGATGAAACGGTGTGTGATGGTGCAGGGAACCGCATCCGATGTGGGTAAAAGCGTGCTGGTGGCCGGGCTGTGCCGGATCTTCATGCAGGATGGCTATCGCTGTGCGCCGTTCAAATCGCAGAATATGGCGCTCAACTCTGGCATTACCGCCCGTGGCGAAGAGATGGGTCGTGCGCAGATCTTTCAGGCCGAGGCCGCCGGTATCGCACCCGATGTGCGAATGAACCCGGTCCTGCTGAAACCGACCAGCGATTGTCAGGCGCAGGTGGTGCTGATGGGTAAAGTGGCCTGCAATATGGACGCAGTCAGCTATCACGAGTACAAGCCGCAGTTACAGCAACAAATCAGCGAGGTGTATCACAGCCTGGCCAGCGGCTACGACATCATGGTGCTGGAGGGGGCGGGTAGCCCGGCGGAAATCAACCTGCGCGACCGTGACATCGTCAATATGGGCATGGCGGCGATCGCCGATGCGCCAGTGCTGTTGGTGGCCGATATCGATCGCGGCGGGGTATTTGCCGCCATTTATGGCACGTTGGCACTGCTAGAACCGGATGAAAAAGCTCGGGTGAAAGGGGTGATCATCAATAAATTCCGTGGTGATATTGCCTTGCTCTATTCGGGCTTGGAGCAGATTGAGGCGCTGACCGGTGTGCCGGTGCTGGGCGTGATGCCCTGGTTGAATATCGATCTGGAAGATGAGGATGGTGTGGCGTTGCAAAATGGCAAATATGCCCCGACAGGCAGTAGCCATGAGCTGGACATCGCGGTGGTACAACTGCCCTATATGTCCAACTTTACCGATTTTAATGCCTTGGCGGCCCAGCCGGACGTAGGGCTGCGCTATGTTTCGCACCCGGCGGCGCTGGCCGGTGCCGATCTGATTATCCTGCCGGGTAGCAAAAACACTCTGGGGGATCTGCAGTGGCTACAGCACAGCGGGTTGGCGGCGGCGTTACAGGATCAGCACCGGGCCGGAGTGCAGATCGTGGGTATTTGCGGCGGCTACCAGATGCTCGGTAAGCACATTATTGATGGCGTGGAGTCCGGTGTGGAACAGATGGCGGGTTTGGGCTTGCTGGATGTCACCACCCGCTTCGCACCGCAAAAAGTCACTACGCAGGTGACAGCACAATGTGAGCCTGGGTTGCCCGGCCTCTGGTCTGGCTGTGGCGAGCAGGATGTCGTTGGTTATGAAATCCATATGGGCACCACCCAGCTTGGCTCAGAGGCTACGCCTTTCTCCCGCCTTTCCCTACGCAATGGGCAGCCGGATAGCGCCTTCGACGGTGCAGTGAACCCCACCGGTAACGTGCTGGGCAGCTATATCCATGGCTTATTCGACAGCGCGCCTTTTTGCCGCGCGCTGCTAAACCAATTGCGCCAGCGTAAAGGGCTAGCGGTTTACGACGGCCCGGCTTTCGATTATGCCGATTACAAGCAGCAACAGTTTGATCTGTTGGCCGATAAGATGCGGGAACATATTGATATGGATAAAATTTATCGCTTGATGACCGAACACCAGCAAATGGGTGCCCAATGATCCTGATCACCGGCGGAGCACGCAGCGGCAAAAGTTCGCTGGCCGAAAGGTTAGCGAGCGGTGTCAGTGACCGGGTGTTGTATATCGCCACCTCGGTGGTCACCGATGAGGAAATGGCCGAACGGATCAAGCTGCATCGCCAAGCCCGGCCCACTCATTGGCGTACCTGGGAGGGGAGCCAGCAACTGGCCAGTGTGATCGACCAACAGGCGGGGGCGGGAGATGCGGTGATCCTGGAGTGTATTACCACGCTGATCGCCAACCTGATGTTTGACCTGACCGGGGAGACGCCGGTGGAAAGCATCGATTTTGCCGTGGTTGAAACGGCAATCCAACGGCAGATCGATGATCTGCTGGCCGCCTGCGCCCGCAGCCCGGCGGCGATTTATCTGGTCACCAATGAACTGGGGATGGGCATCGTGCCGGAAAACCGTTTGGCACGACACTTCCGTGATATTGCCGGGCGTGTTAACCAGCGTTTGGCCGCCGCCGCCGAGTCGGTGCTATTGGTTATTTCTGGTATTGAGGTCAAGATCAAATGAGTCTGCGACTATTTTGGGCCACCCTGCAACTGATGACGCGTATCCCGTTGCCCGCCAGTTGGACACAGGGATTGGCGATGGATAATTATCAGCGCGGCATCGTCGGTTTCCCTTTGATTGGCCTGATCGTGGGTGCAATCGGTGGGGCCGTCTTTACCCTGTTGGCCCCCTGGTGTGGGGTGCCGCTGGCGGCGTTGGGCTACGTGCTGGCATTGGCTCTGGTTACCGGCGCCTTTCACCTCGACGGATTGGCCGATACCTGTGATGGCGTGTTCTCGGCCCGCACCCGGGAAAAAATGCTGGAGATCATGCGTGACAGCCGCCTTGGTACCAATGGGGGGTTGGCGCTGATCTTTATCGTCGTGGCCAAAGTGTTGGTGATCAGCGAACTCGCATTGCGTGGGGTACCGATGTTGGTCACGTTAGCGGCAGCGGGAGTGGCCTGCCGGAGCCTGGTGGTATTGATGATGTATCGCCAGCCTTATGCCCGCGAAGGTAACGGGCTGGGGAACCTTTACATTGGCAAGATCAGCGGGGGGCAAACGCTGTTCACTCTGGCGCTAGGGGGCGCTTTGGTCGCCTTGTTAGGGCATGGGCAGGGGCTGTTTGCGCTTGGCTGTGCGCTGATCGCCGTGCTGTTGCTGCGGGCCTATCTGCGCCGCCGTCTGGGTGGGCAAACGGGCGACACTCTGGGGGCGGCGATAGAAATTGCCGAATTGATCTTCTTACTGGCACTGCTGTGAGTGGGCGTTATGCGGCTATTTTTGGTACGACACGGGCAAACGGCGGCGAATCGACAGGGCGTATTTTGCGGCATGACCGACTTGCCGTTGACCGAGCAAGGTGAGCAGCAGGCCAGGCAGATCGCACAATGGCTGGCCGAGGTACCTTTTATCCAGGCAATCAGCAGTGAGTTACTACGTGCCCGGCATACCGCCGAGATTGTGATTGGGCAGCGGGAACTGGCGATCAAACCTGACGGCGGCTTTAACGAAATGAATTTTGGTGACTGGGAAATGTGCCATCACCAGGATTTGCAGCAGCAGGATAGCGCTGCCTGGGCCGACTGGGTGGCGGATTGGCAGCTAGCCTGCCCGCCAGCGGGGGAGTCCTTTCCACTGTTTTCCCAGAGGATTAGCCAGCAGGCCCAACGTCTGCTGGACGAACAAGGCGATGGCGATCGTCTGCTGGTGGCGCACCAAGGCTCTCTGAGCCTGTTGCTGGCAGGGTTACTAAAGCTGCCTGCCGCCGGGATGTGGCACTTCCCGTTTACCCAGGGAGCTTACAGCGTGGTGGAACTCAACCAGGGGTTTGTCACGCTAAAATTATTTAACAGCCAGGCTCATTGGCAGCCTGCAAGTAGAGAATAAAGTATGCAAACATTGTCATCGTTAATCGACCTGATTAAGCCGTTGGACGCGGCCGCCATGCAACAGGCAGCGGCAAAGATTGATGGCCTGCTTAAGCCACCGGGCAGCCTTGGCCGCCTGGAACAGTTGGCAACCCAACTGGCCGGGATGCGCGGTTTTAGCGGGATGGCCGCCAGCCGCAAGCAAATCATCGTCATGATGGCCGATCACGGCGTTTATGCCGAAGGGGTAGCGGTGTCACCGCGTGAAGTAACGGTGATCCAGGCGCTGAATATGGTGAAAGGCAATACCGGCGTCTGCGTATTGGCGGCCAATGCCGGTGCCGAGGTGAAGCTGGTGGATGTTGGCATCGACAGCGAACCCTTGCCGGGCCTGATCGACATGAAAGTTGGGCGCGGCAGCGGCAACATTGCGCGTGGTGCGGCCATGACGCGCCAGCAGGCGGAGGCGTTGCTGTTGGCCACGGCTCAATTGACGCTGGAACAGGCGGCGCTTGGGGTGAAGCTGTTTGGCGTTGGTGAGTTGGGGATGGCTAATACTACGCCAGCCGCTGCGTTAGTTAGCGTCTTTACCGGCCGCGATCCGCAGGAAGTAGTCGGCATTGGGGCCAATTTCCCCAGCGATCGTTTGCACCATAAGGTGGATGTGGTGCGTCGGGCGATTGAGGTAAATCAGCCGGATGCCCAAGACGCGCTGGACGTGTTGGCAAAGCTGGGTGGATACGATCTGGTGGGAATGGCTGGCGTGATGCTGGGGGCTGCGGCCGCCGGCTTGCCGGTGATCCTCGATGGTTTTCTTTCTTATGCTTCCGCGCTGGCGGTTTGCGGCATTGCGCCTCAGGCTCGGGATTACCTGTTGCCGTCCCATTTTTCTGCCGAGAAGGGCGCGGCTGCCGCACTCGAGCACCTGCAATTAGCGCCTTATCTGCATCTGGATATGCGGCTGGGGGAGGGGAGTGGTGCCGCAATCGCCATGCATATCGTGGATGCGGCCTGCGTGATGTTCAATCAGATGGGGTCGCTGGCGGACAGTAATATCATTATTCCCGGTAGCGCGATCTGACCGGCTGATACCACCACCAAGGTTTCATCTTGTAGGGGCGCCGCATGCTGCGCCCGCTTAGCTAGGGTCGAACATATGCTCGACCCTGTTAATTCATAAAATTAAGCAGTTTGCAGGCGGGTTGCCCGGCCAAACAGGCGTTTGAACAACCAGTAAATCACGCTGGCTGCCAGCAGTGAGTTAATGGTTGGCACGCCCCATTCCGTCACCAGGCCGATCACGCTACCGACAATGCTGGCGATAATCGCTGCCCAGCCGATGAGTGGCGTTTCTTGCGGCAGTTGGCCGAGCTGGCGGCTGGCGTCCAGCGCATCGCGGTGGCTGCGCAGCACGAAATAATCCACCAGCATGACGCCGAGGATCGGTGGGAATACCACGCCCAGCACGGTCAGGAAATCCACAAACCGATCCAGGATCCCCAGAACCGAAAGCAGCGTGCCCAACAGACCGATAATCACCGTGGTCGCGGTGTATTTCAGCTTTTTGCCGGTGATCCCTTCAACCGCATTCACCACGCCCAAGGACGACGAATAGAGGTTCAGATCGTTAACGCGCAGGGTCGAGAACACCACCACCAGCAAGCCGATACCGCCCGCACTCTGGGCCATGATCGTCACCACGTCTGCGGTGCCGAGCGTTTTGGCAATAAAAATCGCCAGACCGTTAACCACGAATTCACCGGCAATAATGGTCAGCAGCGTAATGCCAAACACGTGGCGTTTGTTTTTGGAGTAACGGGTCAGGTCAGGGGTCATCAGGCTGGCGACAATGGCGCCGCCAACCACGATGGTGATGCCCGCGCTGATGGTTAACGCGTCTCCCATCGGTGCCAGCAGAATGGCCTCATGCAGTTTCTGCCCAGAGAGGACGTTATAGGAAATAAAGAACACCAGCAGGATAAACAGCGGCACAGCAATACGAGCTGTGATGCGCAGCGCTTTAAAACCAAAAGCGACCAGCACCGTCAAAAACAGGCCGGAGAGTGAGGCTGACAGCGGGAAGCCCAGGCGATCGCCCAAGGCGAAGTTAAGCGATTTGGCAAAGATGGCGTTCTGAATGCCAAACCAGCCCAACAGGCTGACGGCCACTACCAGGCCGATAAGCACCGAGCCTATGCGGCCAAAACCACACCAGCGAGCCAGCAGGCTACCGGAGATACCTTCTCTCATCCCGGCCAAGCCCAGCCCGAACGTCACGACCCCAAAGATCAGGCTGCCAATCGAGATGGCGATAAAGGCATCGGTCAGGGTCATTGAGTTACCCAGCACGGCACCCAGCATAAACTGGTCCAAGGCCGTTAGCATACCCATATGCACGATGGCGACGCTGAGGAAGGAGACCCTCTTATCCTGCGGTACCCGGCTCAGTGGGTAGTCTTCAATTTTAATCACGATAATCTCTCGTTAACGTTTAAATAAACTGGATGCCTTTTTCAATCAGGCGTACTGGAATGTAGCTGTCCAAATTTACCTGTTTGCAATACTCTTCGAACTGCTGGAGCGTATGCACATCGGCTTTTTGGTAGATGTTGTAGATTCTATTTTCTATGGTTTTATTGCTGACGTCATATAACCTGGCAATCTCTTTGTTGGTGTAGCGTTGCAGCATTAAAAATATGATATCCAGCTCCGACTGGGTAAAAATCTGGATGCTGACTTCGGTGGTTAATATGCTGGGCTTTTGCTGGTTGATATATTTTAGCGGTGAAAAACTGTCCAGCGGACGGGCGTTCCACATGGTGCCAACCAGCTCTTCCTTGTCATTATAAATAGGCAGTTTTTCGCTGATAAAGGGGACCAGGCTGTCGCTGCCGTACCAGAAGTGCGTCTCGATAACGGCTACGCGATCCCGCGTTCCTTCGGTTTTCCTGTCGTGTTCTTGCAAGTCGGGGGCAAACTCTGCCCAATCGGCGGGGAACTCGGCATCAAGCTTGCCCGCAATATCGAAATTGAGAGGTGTGTTGGTATAAAGATAGGCCGCCTTATTCATATAAATATGGCGTGAAGATAAATCTTTAATGCCCCAAGGCTCATTTAAATGTTCCATCATGGTTATGAGACCTTTTAAATATAATTCATTGCTCTGCCAAAATGAATCCATTTGAACCCCTCATACTTCAGCGCTATCAGATGTTTTTCGCTAAATAGATGCGAGTATGGCGGTGCGCATAACCCGCTAAGTTGCCATACGGCTGGTACCCCAGTTTTTCGTAAAACGCCTGAGCCTGAAAACTGAAGGTATCGACATAGGCCATATGGCAACCGCGCTTGACGGCTTCCTGTTCTGCCCGCAGCATCAGGTCACGGCCGTAGCCTTTTTTGCGATACTCGTCATCCACCCACAGGTACTGGACTTCTAATCCACCCCACCAGGTTCTGGCGACCAGTCCGGCCACAATCTGCCCGCGATCGTCGGTGACGGTCAGAAATAACGGATGAATATCTACCGCGTCATACTGATGGTTGTGCGCCCAGAGGCTGTCAATCACGAACTCTTCGTCCTGCGGATTTGGAGTGTCCGTTACGTTAATCTTCATGGCCAATCTTTCCTTTTCATGCTAATAATTCAAACGTTCATTAAAGTGTCTGTATTGATTAGCTTTTGTTAACATTTATTGGCAGTGATTACAAGGGTGTTTTTCACCTGTTTTCCTGGTGGCAAAAAATGGGTATGTTGTTGGCAAGAGAAGGGAATAATTGACCTTTCTCAAGAGTATACCGAATAGCAAATATTGTGCTTCACCAGGGATACGCCCTTTAGGGCAGAGGGTAGTGACAAGAGCAAGCTAACTTGCCAACCGCACTATTCCTCACTGAACATGTAGTAAGATTTACCATCACTTCGCAGTAATGCATTGCGCAAAGTAGCGGATTAAACTCCGCTACTTTGCCGCAAAATCCGTGCCTTTATCGTATAATTACCTGTTAAGCACCGCGTTTCGTGGTGCTCCTCGCTTCAAGTGGCTCCACTGAGGTATTATGGCCGAGCGGCCCATTTCGCGGCCAGCTTGCAACAGGTGAGAAAGTATTGATGGCATTATGAAAACACTTAAGCCACGCCGCCCTCATGGGAGGTGGATCTATTACATTCTGCACGAAGATATTCTGTGGCCATGCCCAGTCAAATGGGAGTGGGAAGAGAATTTCGAGGCATGGTTGCCTTTTTACTACTCGCCCACCCTAGAGTTTGTGGCAGGCGATCCGGCGAAAGCCGTCAAGGTGACGAAACCCCAAACGCCCGGCTTGCAGCCGAAACGTCTGGAGTACGCTTGATTCGGGTATGCCCGATGATTATTCAACCATTCCCTGAATGCCGATACTCGCCAAGCCATGCTATCCTGGCTGAAACAATCCATCCCCAACGCACAACCGCTTTTCTGGCGGAACTCAATTGAGTAAATCGTGAACGGTACGGCGCACGTAGTGGGTCATCTGCGCCAGGTCTTCGGGCGCAACCGGGCCACCGCCAGCCAAGACGACCTGTTGCTCGATTTGGGTGATCTCCTGCTCAACCCGGTTGGCGATTTGCACCTTGACGATCTTGTCTACCGATGACAGCAGAACCTTCAATACCACTTTCAGCGCAATGTTTTCGCAGAATGAATCGTAGGAGTGGGCTGTTGGCGGCGCTTCTACCGCCGGTGGCGGCATGCGTGGGGCCATAGCCTTGAAACTGTCTACATTTTCAATAATAAGATCCATGTCTCTTATTAGCTCATCAAAATCTTTAGACACTGACTTATTTCCCTTTGCAGTACGCAAAAAATAGAACGCCTGGCTTTGGTTGGCTGACAGGCGGACACAGCTTGGATCGACCGGACGTTCAACGGGTGAGCGGTAGGCTGGTCGGCATTTTAACCCTGCTCGGGTTCCGCAAACAAGATAGGGATGATTGATGGTTTGCCTTCTATGTATAACTGTCAGTGATGATTTTTCGCTGACCATACAAAGTGAATTGCAGCCTGGAGCTCTGATAACCGGGGCCATATGATAAATAATGCGAAGGGTATTCAGATAAACGCTTAGACCGCAACCCGACAAGCGCCGCACAGGCTAAACTTGAGGGGCAGACATTCACACAGGGAGGAGATATGGAACCCGAACGTGGCATTAAGCGAGTGATACTTTCTGATGGCGCTATCAAACATGTGGTGGTGGAAGACGCTATGGGCAGCGAGCGCACCCTGGCTGCCGTAGATTACATCTCTGAGGGGATACAACCGCCGTTGGAAACGCTGCCGGAAGTCCCGGCCCAAGAAGAGTAAAAAGGTCCGGGAGGATTGGTTGTCAACTCTCGGCACCGGGCGGCGATTTCTGTTGCCAATCCGGCACGATATTGCCCATTGCTAGCCTTTTCCCCATACTGGCAGAAATTGTGTATTTTATTGCAGCCAGCAGGAAGGGCAAGTCAGTGTCAACGGTCAAGAAAAACTCTACTCCCATACTGTTTCTGAAGATCAAACCCCAGGAAGCCGTACTGGTCCTTATTACCATGCTCTGGGGCGGCACCTTTTTGGCCGTGCATCAGGCGATGCTGGTCAGTGGGCCATTTTTTTTTGTCGGGCTACGTTTTGGCACTGCGACGTTGGCGCTGGTGCTGTTTTCTCTGCGTTCGCTCCGGGGGATGACCTGGTACGAAATCAAGGCCGGGGTGTTTATCGGCACCTCGATCATGTTCGGCTATGGCCTGCAAACCATGGGGCTGCAAACCATCACCAGCAGCCAGTCGGCATTTATTACCGCCATGTACGTGCCGATTGTGCCGTTATTGCAGTGGTTAGTCCTTGGCCGTATGCCGGGGGTCATGTCCTGGATTGGCATTCTGCTGGCCTTCGTCGGGCTGATGCTGTTGAGCGGGCCAAGCAGTTCCAGCCTGGCATTCAGCGGCGGTGAATTCCTGACGTTGGTCAGTGCGCTGGCGATCGCCATCGAGGTGATTTTAATCGGTGCTTTTGCGGGCAAGGTCAATGTGCGGCGGGTGACCATTGTGCAGTTGGCTACGGCGTCGTTGTTATCGTTTTTGATGATGGCTCCTACCGGGGAGTCGGTTCCGGCGTTTTCCAACTATCTGCTTTACAGCGCGGTAGGGCTGGGGATCGCCAGTGCGGTGATCCAACTGACGATGAACTGGGCACAACGCAGCGTTTCACCTACCCGTGCCACGGTGATTTATGCCGGTGAACCGGTGTGGGCTGGGATAGTCGGCCGTATCGCCGGTGAGCGTTTGCCTGGGTTGGCGCTGATTGGCGCAGGGTTGATTGTGCTGGGGGTGATTGTCAGTGAGTTGCGTATTCGGCGTAAACCAAAGCCAGTAGAGTTGACATAGGGGCGGGCGCTGCATACTGCACCTGTAAAAACGCCGCGTGAGAACGCGGCGTTGCAATAACTAGGGTTAGGCCGCCTTCTTACGGCGCACAAACTGATAACCGATCCCCAGAATGATAAACCACAGCGGCGTGACGACCAGCGCCTGGCGTGTGTCCTCGCGCAGCGTCAGCAGCACCAGCACGAATGCGAAGAACGCCATGCATACCCAGCACATCAACTTACCGGCAGGCATCTTGTAGATCGATTTCTGGTGCAGTGCCGGGCGTTGCTTACGGTAGACCAGATACGAGCACAGGATGATGGTCCAGACGAACATGAACAGAATGGCCGACACGGTGGTGACCAGCGTGAATACGGTCATGACGTTCGGGATCAGATAGATCAGCACCACGCCGCCCAGCAGACAGATACAAGAGAAGGTCAGGCCGTTTGCCGGTACCGCACGCTTGGACAGGTTGGCAAAGGATTTAGGCGCATCGCCTTCCTGCGCCAGGCCGAACAGCATACGGCTGGTGGAGAACACGCCACTGTTGGCGGAAGAGGCGGCAGAGGTCAACACCACGAAGTTGATCACGCTGGCTGCGGCTGGCAAACCAATCAGTACGAACAGCTCGACGAACGGGCTCTTATCGGCCACCACCGAGTTCCAAGGCGTTACCGACATGATCACGATCAGCGCGAAAACGTAGAACATGATAATGCGGATCGGGATGGAGTTGATGGCGCGTGGCAGCACTTTTTCCGGATCTTTGGTTTCGGCCGCGGTGGTTCCCACCAGCTCGATACCCACAAAGGCAAACACCGCAATCTGGAAGCCTGCAAAGAAGCCGCTAATGCCTTTCGGGAACATGCCGCCGTCATTCCATAAGTGGGAGAAGGAGGCTACGCTGCCGGTTGGGGATTCGAAGTGCATCGCCACCATCACCAGACCGGCGACGATCAGGCCCACTATCGCGACGATTTTGATCATCGCAAACCAGAACTCCATCTCACCGAACATTTTCACCGTTGCCAGGTTCAGGCTGAGCAGCAGCAACACGCACAGTAAAGAGGCGATCCATTGGGAGAGGTCGGGGAACCAGAACTGCGCGTAGGCGGTAATGGCCACCACGTCGGCAATACCGGTCACCACCCAACAGAACCAGTAAGTCCAACCGGTGAAGAACCCTGCCCAGGGGCCGAGCAGATCGGCGGCAAAGTCGCTGAAAGATTTGTACTGCAGATTGGAGAGCAGCAGCTCGCCCATCGCGCGCATCACGAAGAACAGCATAAAGCCGATGATCATGTACACGAAGATGATGGAAGGCCCGGCCAAGCTGATGGTCTTACCGGAACCCATAAACAAACCTGTACCAATGGCACCGCCGATAGCGATCAGCTGGATATGTCGGTTTGAGAGGTTTCGCCTTAGGTGATCTTCTGATCCGGGCGTGGCGTCCACTGCTATTTTAGAATGATCTACCATCGTATGCTGTCCTGTTTTTACCTGTCATGAGTGGAATGGCGAGCTCTGAAGTGGCTCTTTTTTATCTGTATTAGCCGGTTTTTCCGACAAAAGTAAGGTAACTCAATATCACCACCTTTGTGCAACATTTTTACAACATAATGAGGTGGGATCAAAGCCGATTATTCTTTACTCAGGGGAGGCAAATCGGACGTCCAGGGGGCGGAAGATTACTCTTTACCGCGGCAAATGAACAGTGCTGACAGTGGTTATCTCATTGATTAAACAGGGGCTTATAAAATTCGCATGAGAAAAACTAATGTTAAAAGACGATTAAACTAATCCGGATCCCTGTCTGTGCTTGAGGGGCGCTAATAGCGGGTTTTGCGCGGGGAGCAGTTGAGTTCTAATCAGTTTATTGCTGCAGCTGGCGCGGCTTGGCAGAAGATCGCCGGGCGTGCAGCGTACATTTGGTTGGTTTTGCGGTTCAAATCACAAAAGTATAAATCATTGGTTGAGTAATGGTGGCCAAAAGGTCGAGAAGCCACCAGCTACACCTGTTGATCACAAAAGCATCATAAATAGGTACAAGCTCCCATTGGCCAGCGGTAAGCTGTGTTCATCACGGTAATACAGAGAGGGGATTGAATATGTACAAGACCATTTTAGTACCGGTAGATCTTGCAGAAGACGTATTGACTGAACATGCGCTCGAACACGTGGAGTATCTGGCCAAGATGTCTGGGGCCAAGGTGCATTTCTTCCATGCCTTGCCGGATGCTTCGGCGTTTGTGACCGCCTATTCGTTTGGCATCAAAGAGTTTGAAAATCAGGCTGAAGTGAAGGCGGTGGAGGGGTTGAAGAAACTCATGGCGAAGATCGACCTGCCGTTGGAGCGTCTTTCTTATACCATCAGCTTCGGTTCGCCACGTGACGAGGTGTTACAACTTGCCGAGGAAATCTCAGCCGATCTGATCGTGATTGGCTCTCGCCGTCCTAGTGTCAAAACCTACCTGCTCGGCTCGAATGCGGCCGCCATTGTCCGCCACGCCAAGATCTCGGTGATGGTAGTCCGATAATCAGTAGTGAGTCTTCATCAAACCCGGCCCGCACCTTGCGGGCCAATCACCCCCCCAAAGAAAACGGTGCTGGCCAGCATGCCCGTGCAGATACTGCGCGAAAAGGTAAGTTAATTCCTAATCTATAGGGCTATTTATTCGCGTCACGAACAATAATGGGGTAATAAAAATCCCACAACATTATTAATGATTAAATGGGACTAATCCTATTGTTGTTTTTTCAACTAATGATTAATGCGCTAGAGTGAATGTAGGTTAAGTTAATGATAGAAAATATTCTGTTACGAAACTTATCATTCGACCGTTCAGGAGGGGCGTTAATTACATCGCCAAGCCGTTATCAGACCCCAAACGGGGGCCTGATAGCGCACGGATTATTGGCGGTAGGCGTGCTTGATCTGCTGAATACTGTTCTTGAAGATTTCAGCCTGATCCGGGTCATCTACCTGAGCGGCAAAACGTTCCAGATTGATGATCACTTTACCGGCATCAGCCTGGCCAATTGCCTTTAATATCAACGTCAAAGTGGCTTTGAGGCAGGCCACTTCGGTGGCCAACGCTTGCGGGTTTGCAGACGTAGTGAAGTCAACGTTGCTCATTTTATCTCCTGAATTTTAAGGCATAAGCCTGAAGTGAAATGTGAAATGTGGTTTGATGCACAACAACCCGCTGCCGACTCACCTAGGCAGACCCCGTGCCTCATTTAGGGCGCGGAGTATATCACAGCATCGGCAGTTCGTATCGCAGAGGCCGCGTGGCGAGGGCACGATGCCCGTGAGGGCTGGTCGGCAGGGCATTTTTTTGCGCTAGAGGTGTAATTCCTTTACATACTCATTTATAGTTAGCGACGGGATGTGTGCTTTCAGATAACGTGCATTTTATAAAGTAATACTGGCTTAATTCGACGTGATGAATAACTATTTCATCTGCAAGCTATTGACATTTAGGCCGGTTATTTTCTCTTGAAATGTCACCTTTTTCCCCGTCTACAACGGTTATGTATTCTGAATAAGCGTTTGCCTACAGCGGTTTGTACGTGATTAAAAATGGCCTAATTTTGTTATTTTTTTGTAATTCATATAGTTACGGGTGATAGTTGGTAGGGTGGTTATTATCTGGTTTTGTGAAAACAGCGATTAATTTTCCCGCCAGAAGGCGTAAAATGGCGTATCATGGTGGTAATGTATTGAGCCTAATAGGCTTGATGGTTTTTTATCCGTTAACCAGTGCTTTAATCGTAACAAAGGTGGTACAGGGGTCGACAAACCTGGCCATAGTTAACCGAGAGTAAGTATTAATCTGTATTCATTCTTTGCTGAAAACCAAGTAATATCTGTTTAGATGACAGAGGCTGATTGATTGCGTTACTCCCTTATTTTGGAGAATTTTCCTTGATTAGCGTTCTTCTTGTTGATGACCACGAACTGGTGCGCGCAGGGATACGACGCATTCTTGAAGATATCAAAGGCATTAAAGTTGTTGGCGAAGCACAATGCGGTGAAGATGCCGTAAAATGGTGCCGCGGCAACACTGTCGATATCGTTTTGATGGATATGAATATGCCGGGTATTGGGGGGCTGGAAGCCACCCGTAAGATTGTGCGTTACACGCCCGATATCAAAGTCATCATGTTGACTATTCATACTGAGAATCCGTTGCCTGCCAAGGTGATGCAGGCGGGCGCAGCTGGCTATCTGAGCAAAGGCGCAGCACCGCAAGAGGTGATTAATGCGATCCGTTCGGTACATGCCGGCCAGCGCTACATCGCTTCGGACATCGCCCAGCAAATGGCATTAAGCCAGTTGGAGCCGCAGGCGGAAAACCCGTTCAGTACCTTGTCTGAGCGTGAATTACAAATTATGTTGATGATCACTAAAGGGAAGAAAGTGAATGAGATTTCAGAACAGCTGAATCTCAGCCCTAAAACAGTGAATAGTTATCGTTATCGTATGTTCACCAAGCTGAATATCAGCGGGGATGTTGAATTGACCCATCTGGCGATCAGACACGGGCTGTTCAACGCGGAGACATTGTTAAGCAGTGAATGATCGTTTTGATGCACCGGCATTTCTTAAAACCGTAACCAGTCAGCCTGGCGTTTATCGCATGTATGATCTGACGGGGACGGTGATCTATGTGGGTAAAGCCAAGGACCTGAAAAAACGTCTCGCAAGCTATTTTCGCACTCAGGTCAGTAGCCGCAAGACGGAAACGCTGGTCAAAAATATCGCGCAAATTGACGTTACCGTTACCCATACGGAAACCGAGGCGCTACTGTTGGAACATAATTATATCAAGCTGTATCAGCCCCGATATAACGTTCTGTTGCGTGACGATAAATCCTATCCGCTGATTTTTTTGAGTGCCGATAGCCACCCACGGCTGACGGTACACCGTGGTGCCAAGCATGCCAAAGGTGAATACTTTGGCCCGTTCCCCAATTCTTACGCCGTGCGTGAAACGCTGGCGCTGTTGCAAAAACTGTTCCCCGTGCGTCAATGCGATAACAGCGTCTACCGCAATCGCTCCCGTCCTTGCCTGCAGTATCAGATTGGCCGCTGTCTGGGGCCATGCGTCGCCGGTTTGGTGAGTGAGGAAGATTACCGTCAGCAAGTAGACTATGTGCGCCTGTTTTTGTCCGGTAAGGATCAGCAGGTCTTGCACCAGTTGATTGCGCGGATGGAAAACGCCAGCAAACTGCTCAATTTTGAAGAAGCTGCGCGCATCCGCGATCAGATCCAGGCGGTACGGCGAGTAACGGAAAAGCAGTTTGTCTCAGGAGACAGCGACGATCTGGACGTGATCGGCGTGGCTTTCGATGCGGGTATGGCCTGCGTACACGTGCTGTTTATTCGCCAGGGTAAAGTGTTAGGCAGCCGCAGCTACTTCCCGAAAGTGCCGGGTGGTACAGAATTGAGTGAAGTGGTGCAGACCTTTGTGGGCCAGTTCTATTTACAAGGCAGCCAGGCGCGCACTTTGCCAGCCGAGATCCTGCTGGACTTTACGTTACCGGAAAAAGATCTGCTGGCTAGCTCGCTAAGCGAACTGGCTGGCCGCAAGATCCAGATCCAGAGCAAGCCGCGTGGCGACCGTGCCCGCTACTTGAAGCTGGCACGTACCAATGCCTCGACGGCGCTGGTCACCAAGCTTTCTCAGCAATCGACTATCCATCAGCGGCTGGCGGAACTGGCGAAAACGCTGAACCTGACCGAAATAAACCGGATGGAGTGTTTCGATATCAGCCACACCATGGGCGAGCAGACCGTGGCTTCCTGCGTGGTGTTCGATAGCAATGGTCCACTGCGCTCGGAGTATCGGCGCTACAATATTACCGGCATCACGCCGGGTGATGACTATGCCGCGATGGCGCAAGTGCTGAAACGGCGCTATGGTAAAGCTCTGGAAGAGAGCAAGATCCCGGACGTCATCTTTATTGATGGCGGGAAAGGGCAACTGGGTATGGCGATTGACGTGTTCAATTCGCTGAACGTGACCTGGGACAAGAACAAACCATTGTTGATCGGTATTGCCAAAGGCAGCGATCGCAAAGCCGGGCTGGAGACGTTGTTCTTCGTCCCTGAGGGGGAGGGGATTTCGCTACCTTCGGACTCGCCGGCACTGCACGTGATCCAGCATATTCGTGATGACTCACACAACCATGCGATCACCGGCCATCGCCAGAAACGGGCGAAAGTCAAAAACACCAGCGCCCTTGAACTGATTGACGGCGTTGGGCCAAAACGGCGTCAGGTGCTGTTGAAGTATATGGGTGGACTTCAACCATTATTGAACGCCAGCGTTGAGGAAATTGCAAAAGTGCCGGGTATTTCACAAGCATTGGCAGAAAAGATCTACAATGCATTGAAACACTGAGGGCAATGTAGCAACATACTCTTAATTTCCACTCCAGCCAGATAGTTACCAGCATTATGCAATTGAATATACCGACTTGGCTTACCCTGTTCCGCGTAGTTTTGATCCCATTCTTCGTCCTGGCGTTTTACCTGCCGTTCGTCTGGGCTCCCATGCTCTGTGCGGTCATTTTCGTGTTTGCTGCTGTAACCGACTGGTTTGACGGCTTTTTAGCCCGTCGCTGGAAGCAGACAACCCGCTTTGGTGCGTTCCTCGATCCGGTTGCCGATAAGGTGATGGTGGCGGTGGCCCTGGTGCTGGTAGCGGAGCATTATCACACCTGGTGGATCACTCTGCCTGCGGCAACCATGATTGCCCGCGAGATCATTATCTCGTCGTTGCGCGAATGGATGGCGGAAATCGGCAAGCGCAGCAGCGTGGCGGTTTCGTGGATTGGCAAGGTGAAAACCATGGCGCAGATGATGTCATTGGTTGGCCTGTTGTGGCGGCCGGAGCCTACGGTGGAGTATCTGTCGTTCGGCTTGCTGTACATCGCGGCCGTGCTGACCTTCTGGTCAATGTTCCAATATTTGAACGCGGCACGCCGCGATTTGCTGGAACCTTGATCGAAGCGATGTAAAAATCGGCAAACGAACCCGGTGAGATAACAATTTTATTGACTCACCACGCCAGATAAGTAGAATGCATCGCATCAGACGGCAGCGGTGAGTTGCCAAAAGATTTAAAAAAATCAGCAAGTTCTGATTAATGCGGGAATAGCTCAGTTGGTAGAGCACGACCTTGCCAAGGTCGGGGTCGCGAGTTCGAGTCTCGTTTCCCGCTCCAAATTTAGTAAAGCTGGTGATTGCGAGCTTTAGCCTGCAAAGGCAAACAGAATTAAGGCGCGTTAACAAAGCGGTTATGTAGCGGATTGCAAATCCGTCTAGTCCGGTTCGACTCCGGAACGCGCCTCCAATTTTCCCGAGCCCGGGTGGTGAAATCGGTAGACACAAGGGATTTAAAATCCCTCGGCTTATGGCTGTGCGGGTTCAAGTCCCGCCCCGGGTACCAGGAAAATACACTAAGAATAATCAAAGCAATATGTAGTAATGTCGTACCGCCGAGAGGCGGTTTTTTTGTGCCTGAAATCTGCTTTGGAACCTTTTCGGAAGAGGCTCTCGGAAGATAGAAGTCGCAGTCGGCATACTATTCAACCCCACTAGCGGCACCCCCTGCAACTTTTTCTCGTTATTCCTACTACGGAAATCTCCCAAAGAGTTTCCAGCAATCCCAACTATTAATGGACAATTAGCTATGGAATCGCAGGACCTGTATTCATTTCTCTCTGATAATCGATTGGTCGACTTGGTCGAGTGTGTAAAGGTTTCGGACGACTTTCTGGACGTTATCTCGCTGTCTGAAACACAACACTCCGATATGCTCGCCTGGTGTCTCCATCCTAACGAAGGCCATGGGCAAGGTGATGCCGTGGTTAAGGACTTGTTGGTGGCTGCCTACAATGCAGGCGCACAGACGAATAAGTTCTCAAATAAGGCCTTCTTTGAGAAATGGACACCAGGTCGTGTACGCACATCAAGCTTCGGTTCTACGTTCATCGCCAGGGAATTCAGTTTGTCAATCAGCGAGGCCAATAAAAGGGGGCGTCTTGACCTATTTTTGATTGATCCGAACAATCGTATCGTCGTGACCATAGAAAATAAGGCTGGAGCCGCCTTAACGGAAGGTCAACTGAGTTCTTATTACACCGCTGTGAATGCTCAAATCAGCAGTCGCAAGGTGTTTAAAGATTACGACTTTGCCTATTTGGTGGTAGATCGCGATTTGTCGCAGTACACCGAAGAACATTTAAAGTCGTTAGGCAATAAGTGGGCTTTGCTCGACTATAGCTGGTTGGAAGCGTCTGCAAATCGGGCTCGCCATCACATAGAGCGTAATAACCAAGCTGCCCAACTGCTGATGGCATACTGCCAAAAGCAGACGGGATGGCAAGGCCCGAACGAAAAACGCGTTTCAGAGCTGGCGGCAGAGTTAGCTTCACAGCATGAGACTGTGGTGGAAGCGATCAAAAAAACCAGAAGGATAGGTCCAACAGAGTGGAAACCTCTGCACTTTAGTGGGCCAGAAAGCGAACTATTGCTGTTCATTCAACAAAACCGTCAGTTATGCGATCTCTTGGTGCAAGCCCGAGGGATCGGCTCTGTTTTGGTCAGCTTGCGCAAGCAATTACCAGACCTTGATCATGAAAACATTGAGCATGGACGCTTATGGCTTAGATTTTCCACGGCAGAGATGCAATCGCTGATGCAGAGCTCTGATGGATATTGGCCAATTTATCTGAATATCTTTCGTGAGACCAAAAATGATGATGAAAAATCGAAATTCACGTTAAGGCTTATCTGGGTGAAGGACGAGTTCAATGACGATGAATGTGATAGTCAAGCGCTGAGAGAACTCATGGCGAAAAGTTTCCCTGGGTTAGAAAAATTTTGCGACAGCGTAGAGAGGCGATTAGTCGTAGGTTCCAAATTAAACGCAGGCGAGGTAGTAAAAAAAGCGGTTGAGATCGCCGCTAAAGTAGGGGCGCAAATCGACGCGGCTCGGCAAAGCGAGATACTTCGATAGCTGTGCAGATACCTGGAACATTTGATTTGCCTTGGGCGTTATCCTCGAAGGTGTAATGCAGAACAATGAGCTAGTATAATCAAGTACATAGCACGTCCTTTTATGCTGGTCCTTGTCACTATCCCATCTTCATGGTAATAACACTGAAAGGTTCGCACCATAAAAACAGGGGAGTAAGCATGAGTCAGTGGGATATTATTGTTGTGTTTTCATTGGTCATCACATATATACCCTGTTTTTGGTTTTCGGGTATGCTTGCCACCGCCCGGAGCATTGTGGAAGAGTTTGGAAATGACAAGATCTATGCGCAGCTGTTTGTACCTGGCTGGGCCAAAAAATGCGCGGGTATAGCTTTCGCAGCCCATTACTGCTTTGTTCTACTGATCGTTACTCTAATGGACTGGGTGTTTGGTTTGGCAGCGTTTGGTGCGGGCATGATCCCTTTTGTGCTCATACCTCTCCCGCTCATGGCCAAAACGTATCGTGGGATATACCGAAATAAAGCATTGAGTATTTACAAAAGTGCCCCTGACTCAGGGAAAATCATGCTGAAAATGCTAAAGGAAACCCAAAAAATCCTTTAGCGTACTGAGCTGCTGGTGCCGCTAGTTCTGCGATCTACTATTTTCCTCGTTTTCTCTATTTGGCATTAATCACTCCTTTGCTGCCTGCATCATTATCCACCCAGACATCTTCCCCCTTGAGGCGACGATCTCCTTGAATGGTATAAGTGATGGTGCCACTTCTGAACACCAGCGCGCCATCAGATTTTTTTGCTTTGACCTGCTTGCCGTTGACCAATACACGATCCTTACCATCGATACGGATTGTCGCTACCTTGGCCCCCGTCTCTGGAAAGGTGGCAACCCACTCACCGGCATATGGGCTGACACTGGTGTCAGCAGTGGGGGCGGCTCCAAAGCCGGCCTTGGCATTCTCGGCCTTGGTTTTGTGAATGTCACAGCCTTGAGCCTCGGTCACTTGGGTACAGCCAGAACGCTCCAACTGCTGGGCAAATTTTGCGTTGATGGCGTGGGCTGGGGCGATGCCAAGTAGGGTAAGTGTCAGCATAAGAGCAGCATTTTTTGACATTGTAGTTCCTCCAAACATGAGCCGATCTATTGCCACGGAAACGGACCGGGTATTTCGGTGGCTGAGGGGTATATCTAAATCTAGCACTCAATAGCCCTTAACGCGATTCAACAAGCAACGAAGCATTTTCTCATTCGGTGGTCGAATACAAACGGAGCGCTATGGCTTCTCTATCGTCGATTTATAAATTGAATGGATTCAGCCCGATTTTGTTGCCAGCGGCAACTGGTATGCTACAAGACTCGGCTATTCACTCAGGAGATGACGATGGAATTTGAAATTGAGATTATTAACCCGGCGAAACATCCAGAGCTAGCGGCCCAGCAGGTGGTTATCGAGTTGATCCGCGCAGGGAAAATTGACAACGCCTTTAATGGTGCCAAAGCGTTAAACACTTACCAAAACCTGGTGGAAAAGTATAAGGCATTAGCTGCAGAGCCCGGTGCTGTTCAGGCTAAGGACAACCCTACAGCGCTCCCTGCCTCGGAGGTTAAGATGGCTACATTGCCAAGTAAACCTGCAGTGGTTGCAGCCAAAGCAAAAAACAATGTCGACAAGGCCCCCGTAGCGGCAAAATCGAGGGCCAAGACATCGGCTCCAGCGGTTAAAGAGTCAACCGTTGCTGCAGAAGTCGTTGCCAAGCCAAAGAAAGCCAAACCAAACCCGACTACAGCCAAGAAAAAATAATCCTTCTATGCGCGGAGGCGCCCGTTTCCGCGCAGTTTATTTCAGGTTGAAGTTTGTCAGCTCAGGCGTGACTCGTGATCAAACGGCTATTTCGTCGAGACTATGCTGATGCCTTCGGCCGGTAGCGGCAGCGCCGTTTTATAGCGCACCTGCTTGAGGGCAAAGCTGGAGCGGATGTTGGCTACGCCCGGTATCTTGGTCAGATGATCCAGAATGAAACGCTCAAGCGCGCGGATATCGGGTACCAATACCCGCAGCAGATAATCGGCATCGCCCGTCATCAGGTAACACTCCATCACTTCTGGGCGCTGATCAATAGCTTGCTCAAAGTTGCTGAGCGCACCTTGTACCTGCTTTTCCAAACTCACCTGAATAAATACGTTCACATGGAGCCCTAGCACCGCCGGTTCCAGCAAGGTGACTTGCCCCCTGATGATGCCCAACTCCTCCATGGCTTTTACACGGTTGAAGCAGGGGGTTGGGGATAGATTGACCGAACGGGCAAGCTCCGCATTGGTGATCCTCAAGTTAGTTTGCATCGAGTTCAGAATGGCAACGTCTGTGCGATCAAGCTTCTTCATATGAGAGAATTTACCCTTAAAATGTGATTTATGAGGTTAAAATGACTCATAAAAACCGATTTGAAAAACATAATAAGAGAAAGTTTCCCCGGTTATCCAGATAAAATTGGCATATTGCATGAATGGATGAGAAACCGCTGTGGATACTGAGGGTAAATACTTAACCAGCTCGCCAAGCGTGCCGAGCTATACGCCTGATAGCATGAAAATCAAAGGCGTCCTGCTGCTGGTTGGGGCCATTGTGATTTGGGGGGCGAACTGGCCGGTGATGAAGGCAGGGCTTTCACATATGACGCCGATTTGGCTTTCTACCACCCGATTTGTCAGTGGTGCGCTGTGCCTGTTTGCTCTACAGATATTGACCAAAAAGTTGCGATTCCCGCCCCGCAAGGATTGGCCGTTAGTGGTGAGCGTCGGGCTGCTGCAAATGCTGACATTTACCGTGCTCGGTGCCTTTGCCATGACCGAAGTGCCTGCAGGCAGATCCGCTATCCTGGCTTACACCACGCCGCTCTGGGTCACGCCTATCGCTGTGTTATTTTTCCGGCAGTCGCTTTCGCGTCGGCAACTGATGGGATCGTTGCTGGGTGGTGTAGGGGTCATTGTACTGTTCAACCCGTTCACGTTTAACTGGGGCGATAAGGTTCTGATTGTGGCTAACCTGATGTTGCTGACGGCCTCCTTTGCCTGGGCGATGTGCATTTTGCACTTGCGTTATCATAAAGGAGTGTGCAGCGCGTATGAGCTTGCTCCCTGGCAGATGCTGCTGGCAAGCGTACCGTTGGCGTTGATGGCTCGGGTTTGCGAAGGGCCATATACCGGCGATGGTTCTACATCGTTAATCGAAATACTGCTGTTTATGGGCCCGCTGGCGACCGCGTTCTGCTTTGTTGCGGTGAATGCCGCCAGCATGTGGTTGTCGAGCACCAGCATGTCAACGGCGATGCTCGGGGTGCCGGTGATAGGCTTACTGATGTCCGTTGTCTTCCTGGGGGAGCAATTGACTCTCACGCTGGGTATTGGCCTGCTGGTCATTATGGCGGGTATTTTTATCGTGACGGTAAAACCATCGACAAATGGCATTAAGACTTCCTAGCGAATCTGCTACGGGTTCATAACCTGGCTAAGTTGAACGAGGCCGCTGACAACATCTTGACCGGCTTCATGCAGCGCCCATTGAGACTAATAAAAAGGCCAGAGTCGTTACGCTAACGAGCTCTGGCCTGTTTGTTCACCGAGGAGAATTAATCCAGTTTTGGATGCTGGTCGATCAGCGTTTGCTTTTTCTTCTCCAAATCGGCGATTTGCTGGCTGATATCTTCCACTTTCTGCTCGATATTATCGTAAGTTTCCTGCAGCAGCTCTTTGGCTTCTGAGCGGTCAGAGGCGGCAGGAGCAGCACCCCGCAGCGGCTTGTTGGCCGTTTCTTTCATATACAGGCCGGTAACCAGACCAATCGCGGCTACCACCATCAGATAATAGGCTGGCATATACAGGTTACCGGTGGTTTCGACCAGCCAGGCGGCCAGCGTTGGTGTGACACCCGCAACCAGTACCGAGATATTGAATGAAATCGCCAGCGCGCTGTAACGGATGTGGGTAGGGAACATCGCAGGCAGAATGGAGGCCATTACCCCGATAAAGGAGTTGAGCAACACGGCCAGTATCAACAGGCCAACAAAAATCAGGCCAATAACGTTACTGTTGATCAAGATAAAGCTAGGGATGGCCAGCACCAGCAGACCGAGGCTACCGCCAATGATGAAGGGTTTACGGCCAATGCGGTCGCTGGTCATGCCGACCAGTGGCTGGACGAACAACATACCTAGCATGATGGCAATGATAATCAGCACGCCGTGGTCTTCGGAATAGTGCAGGTTATGCGACAGGTAGCTTGGCATGTAGGTCAGCAGCATGTAGTAGGTCACGTTGGTTGAGATCACGATACCTACGCACACCAGCAGGCTTCTCCAGTGCTTGGTAGCGATCTCTTTGAACGAGGTTTTCGGCGGGTTCTCAATGGCCGCACGATCGTTCTGTTCCATTTTGTCCATATGCTGCTGGAACGCTGGCGTTTCTTCCAAGGCGTGGCGCAAATACAGGCCAATTATCCCCAGCGGTGCTGCCAGGAAGAACGGAATACGCCAGCCCCAGTCGAGGAAGTTGGCCTCACCCACGATGCTGGAGATAAGTACCACCACACCTGCCCCTAATACGAACCCGGCGATGGAGCCAAAGTCGAGCCAACTGCCCATAAATCCGCGTTTACGGTCCGGTGAATACTCGGCCACAAAGATGGCTGCGCCAGAATACTCCCCACCGACGGAGAAGCCCTGTGCCAGTTTGGCCAGCAACAGCAGGATAGGGGCCCAGATGCCAATCGAGGCGTGGGACGGGATCAGGCCGATACAGAAGGTACTGATCGCCATAATAATGATGGTAACGGATAACACTTTCTGGCGGCCGAATTTATCGCCCATGGCACCGAAGAAGACACCGCCCAAAGGACGTACCAGGAAAGGAACCGAGAAGGTGGCCAGAGCGGCAATCATTTGCACGCCAGGCGAGGCGCCAGGGAAGAACACCTGGCCAAGTGCGTAGGCGACAAAGCCGTAAACACCGAAGTCAAACCATTCCATGGCGTTGCCTAACGCGGCGGCGGTAATGGCTTTTTTTAACTTGCTGTCATCAATAATAGTGATGTCATTAATCTGTAGTGGTTTATGCTTTTTTTTTCTTAGCTTCATAAATCATCCCATGCAAAATTGATCGTCGGCGAGTTCGTCGGCCCGCTCATTTTTATTGGTCAAGATATCAGTCAGGCTAATGTTACCTCTGTTTTGCAGATCGTCCTCGTGGTTTTTTTCTGAGAGTCTCATCACAATAATTAGGGTTTTAAACAAAAAATGTCATCCTTAGGATTAGTTTTTCTTGTCATATAGCTTAGCGTTATCTGGAGCTTGAATCAAATCGAGTAAAAAATGTTATGTTTTTCAGTGACTTTTACGGCAGGAAAGTCTGAGGGATGGGTGGATTTTCATCAATAAAGGGGGTTGAAAAGTGTTCAGTATGTCCCCGAACACCTGTCTACGATGTCCCCGAACAGTACAGGAATGATACAGAGTTAAGGCCCCCACACAGACGCAAGAGCAGAGGCGGTGCTGTTAGCTGGTCGTCTGGTTAAGGCTTGCCGTCATAGCCATCCCAGTAAGTGGCGATAGCATTTTCGAGCAGGATCTCGCGCTGTTTTTTCGGCGAGTCAGCCGTATAGGATTGATTATACATCGTCGCCTTTTGCTCTGATTCAGGTAAAAAATCAGGGTTGCGGAACTCATTCACCCTTTGCTGTGCCTGTTCACGGGTCAGTCCATCTTGGCGATCTTTTTTTCCTGTCTGGTAGAACTGCTCGAAGAACGGGATGGCGGTTTTAGCTGACTTCGAGATATTGGTCTGCGTGTTGGGGTCGAAATGCGCATTCGCCAACTGATAAGTGGCATGGCGTGCATGTCTTTCAACGCTGCTTTGTGACGCGGTGCAGGCGCAAAGCAATAGCGCGGCGAGCAACGGGATAGAACGATAACGTTTTGATGGCATGTGATGCTCCTTGTAATAGGTATTGAAGGTCCCAAAGGATGTGCCGCTATTCTATCCCAGTAGCAACATATTGAAACCCATCATGATAGCGCAACCCTTGCTACACTTATTACAGGCAGCGTTGCCTGGTGAGTGGAGGTGGATATGTCTGATACCGAACTGCTTCAAGTGCTTTTGCAGCGTATAGAGGCATTGGAAGCCCGTGAACAGGCACTCACTGCGGCCTCCAATGCCTACCAGGCAATCATCACCACCATTTTGGGTAATATGGATAAAACAGCGTGCGACAAGGTGATTTCGATGATCGATCAGGCACATGAAATCGCCTATGTACGTGCTGCACATCGCTGTGACGAACCGCAGAAACGTAAAATCAAGCAGGCGGATGATGTTGCACAGCGTATGTTTATGGTCGCGCAGGGGCAGGGAAGGGCATCACAGTCACGCTGATCCTATAACAGTTTGCGGCGAATAATGCAGGAATTGATCTACCTCAATAAACTGTCATCGTGATAGCTTGGGCTGAGATTGGTGATAGTCACGATGCGCTGAGGCATTAAGGTATGGCGATGGATACGATTAAGAACATCCTGGTTGCGGAGATAGAACAGATTAACCGGCGGGAAGGGCGTGATGGTAAGCCGCGCTTCAACAGCGAGTTTGCACGTACCCATCGCTGGCTGTGTTTTGCCATGTTCGCTGGCTATTTTGCGGTGATCGCGGTGATGTACCCGGTGCCCTACATGGGGCTGTATTCGTTCCTGGGTTTTACTGCCTTTGTGCTGTTTATGTTTGCCATGCTGCTGATAGAAATCAAGCCGGTTTACCGCTTTGAGGACATCGGCGTACTGGATCTGCGAGTTTGTTACAATGGGGAATGGTACTTTACGCGCGCACTGTCGCCGCAGGCTATTGAGGCACTGTTGAACGAACCTACGGTAAGCTCGGTGTTGAAAACCCGTATGCAGGAAATCATCGCCAACAAGGGCGAGATTGATTTCTATGACGTTTACGATCTGGCTTATGCCAAAAAATTAGCTACCCCGTCAGCGCCACAGGCCGCGCTGAGCTGAATAGGTTGCACCGGTGTCGAGGTTGGCTATAATAGCTGCTGGCATGAGACTATTCTTAGGAAATAGCGATGAGTGATGATATTTTTGATTTTGACATTGATGATGAATTAGCCAAAGCAGAAAAAAATGCGGCACAGAAGGCTAGGGAAGTTCCTGAAATTCTTGAGGATGAAGAAGACTGCGAAGGCTGCAAAATCTGATTGAATTGCCAAAAAAACCGCTGCGGCGGTTTTTTTATGCCCGCCCGCCAGACATAGCCTCAATCCAGCACAAAACCCCAGATCAACAGCCCGGCCACGGTAACGAGGCACAGGGCAGAAACGGTCAGCAGCACCTTTCCCAGTAAATCTTTCTCTTGTTGTTTTTGCATCAGGTTACATCATCCAAGTAGTATTCGATGGACCAAATCGGCGATACCCAAATCCAGCAAGGCAACGCTTAAAGCGATGACGGTCAAGGCTGAAAAGAACTTCGTTTTGCTGCTCAAGATCTTATCCGACGGTTGATGTGCCGCAAACGGCCCACCTCAACGCTGGGGCGGGCATTAATGACTGTCATTAAGAGTTTTCCGGGCCGGATTAGTTCCCGCAAGGGAATGGTTAATGGCGATTAACGGGTTAATCGGTGACGATCTTGACGCCTATCTTGCTGATTTGATTAGCATCCATCTCCGCGATAGTCCAGGTCAAACCATCCCATTCCACCTGATCCCCCACCACGGCTTCGCCCCCGATTAACCGGCTAACGAACTGGCCGAGCGTTTGCTGATCGTCCACACCGTCTTGCAGATTCAGGCCGTAGACCTGAGAGATATCACTCAGGCGCGCATCAGATTGCAGAATGAAATCACCGAAGAACCGCTCATCCAGCGTAACCGTTGGTGCCTGGCTGAACAGTTTACCCAATGCAGGCAAATCGTGTTCATGGCCAATAACGCACAGGGTATCGCCTTCCAGCAAGCGGGTGCTGCCGCTAGGGTGTAACAGTTCTTTGCCACGGAACAGCGCGGCAATGTGCGTTCCCGGTGGCATCTTGAGTTCGCGTAGCGCCGCGCCAACGCACCAGTTTTCTGCGCTTAGCTGATAGACAAACTGCTCCCATTGGTTTTCCTGATGAACATCCAGCCCCACGCGGGAGATCGGGGCTAATGCCGGTGGCACCACCACCTTGGCCTTTTTGGCGGCAAAGGACAGCGAAGTGCCCTGCAACAGCAGTGAAACCAACACCACAAAGAACGCGACGTTAAAGAACAGATTGGCATTGGGTAGCCCGGCCATCATCGGAAACACCGCCAGGATCACCGGCACCGCGCCGCGTAAACCCACCCAGGAGATAAACATGCGTTCGCGCAGGTTGAAGTTGCGAAACGGCAGCAGGCCGATAAACACCGATATCGGGCGGGCAAACAGGATCATCCACAGCGAGAGCAGCAGGGCAGGGATGGCGATAGGCAACAGGTCGTGCGGGTTAAGCAACAGGCCGAGCACCAGGAACATGCCGATCTGGCTCAGCCAGGCCAGGCCGTCGAAGGTTTGCACAATGCCGTGGTAGTTACGGATTGGGCGGTTACCCAGCAGCAGGCCGCACAGATAGACCGCCAGAATGCCGCTGCCATCCAGGGCCGTGGTTAATGCAAAGATCAAGATGCCGCCGCTTACCGCCAGCAGCGGATACAACCCTTCCGCCAGCTTGATGTGATTGATTAGCGTTATCAGCAACCAGCCTCCGCCCAGGCCGAGTACGATGCCCATGCCGAACTGCTGCAAGAGATGGACGATGAACATCCAGCTTAGCGAGGTTTCGCCAGCGGAAATCATGGCAATCAGGGTGATGGTTAAAAACACCGCCATCGGGTCGTTGCTGCCGGACTCAATTTCCAGCGTCGCGCTGACACGCTCGTTCAGGCCTTTGCCACCCAACAGTGAGAACACCGCAGCCGCATCGGTCGATCCAATAATGGCACCGATCAGTAGCCCCTGGATCAAATCGAGGTTAAACAGCCAGGCGGCGGCCAGGCCCGTCAGACCGGCGGTAATCAGTACGCCGATGGTAGCCAGTGACAATGCTGGCCACAGCGCGACACGAAAGGAGCTGACGCGAGTACGCATACCGCCGTCGAGCAGGATCACGGCCAGAGCCAGGTTACTGACCAGATAAGCGACGGGATAGTTATCGAAGGCGATGCCTCCAGGGCCGTCAACACCGGCCAGCATGCCTATCGCCAGGAAGATCACCAGAATGGGAATACCCAGGCGTGAAGAGAAAGAACTGAGCAGAATACTTGCTCCCACCAACACGGCACCGATGATGAACAAGCTATTGATCGTGCTGGCATCCAAAATAATGTTCTCCTGCGAGTTGAGCTGAAAGGGGGGGGGGCGCCAAAGCAAAGACACCGCATCATAATAGCCTGTTTGTCCTGTGCAACGCCAAGGCTGATTACCAAAAAAACGATGTCATTATGGCTAGTTGCCTCAAATTTTGATGAAAAGAGAGGTGAAAGGTGGGTATTGCGGTTTTTGTGCCTATTTATCAGCTCATTGAGGACGGTAGGAAACTGGTTATTGATGAAAAACCATTAACCCCCCAGCAGGAGGCTTAATGGTTTGCAGGCGGGAGGTTAGTGATCGAGTGATTGCAGAGCACGCTTGATTAATTCGGCTGCCAGTTTCCTTTCGGCCTCAGAGATCCCGTCCAGGTTGAGGCTGGAAAGCTCGGTGACCAATACGCTGCGATCTTTGCCACTGATGGAAGAATCCAGTGCGGACAGCAGTCTACCCAAGATTTTCAGTAGTGTGGCGTTTTCTGCTACGGCTTCGGTTGCCGCGGTCGGTTTATCGGTCATTAAAAATCCTCTCTGTCGTGACGGAAGGGAAATGTTACCGGCGCACGCGATGGTGATGCGCCATCCCTTAGGGTTCGTGAGCCCAATCGCTACCGTAAGGCAGGGATGTGGATTTTTTCTTATGCACGGTAGTTATAACAACTCACCGCAATATGCTCCAGCACAACTTTGCATCAACGGGTCGTGATAGGTTGAGCACTATGTGCCTGACCACCGATCAATTATAGCTAAGCGGGCGCAGCATGCGGCCTCCTTGAGAGGGCTACATTATGTTTGCAGGGCGATGCAAGCAACGCCCTTACACAGGAGGTTAGGCTTTACCAGAGAACAGGAAGCGTAACAGCGGGATGCGCTTGTGCAATTCATATAACAGGAAGGCGCAAGCAAAGACGAACACCAGACCCAGCAGGAAACCCAGCAGATTATTATCGATCAGCGGAGTCACGAAGGCGCCGTATATCAGCGTCAGCGGATGGTGAACCAGATAGATAAACAGCGAAGCGTTGACCAGATAGGTAATGCGGGGCGAATGGAAATCGAGCAGCGCATGGCCAAATGCGAACACCACGTTGGCCATCAGGACCCCGAGCACGGCTTTGATCATGATCTCCAGTTCAAACCCGAAGCTGCTGTGCGCCAGCAGTTTCTGGTTGAGCATGTAGGCTACCAACAGCAGCAGTGAGCCCAGTACGGCTGGCCACGAGGGTTTGAGGAACACCGCTTTCAGCCAGGAGTACTTAAACGCATAGGCACCCACAATGAAGAACGGCAGGTAGAACAGGGTTTCCATCACCACGAAGTTGAACAGACCGTTAGACAGTAAATGCGGGGCGGTGATTAAAATAATGCGATGAAACACGCCGTATATAAAGGCATACAATAAAAACCACAATGAGATATTGCTGAGAGTGGTCATTTTATTTATTGGCCGCGGTGCCATCGGCGTTTTTATCGCCTTAATTTTTTTAAACAGATAAAAACAGGCGCAGGTCAATAAGCACAAGGTTAATAAAAACCACAGATGCGAGACCAACTCCCAAACCGCCACGTTTATTTTTTGATAAGGGGTAAAATCATCCCAACCGGTTAATTTATCGGTGTAGTTCTTGAGTAAAAAAAACTGTGGCAGGGTAATCAATGGGATAGAGCTCAACAGCGGAATGGCAACCCGCTCCAGGCGTACCTTCAACCAGCTGTGGCTGTCATAGCGTTCATACAGCATGTAGGAGAAGTAGCCGGAGATAATGAAGAACACCTGCATGCGAAAGGCGTGAATAAAGTCGTTCAGCACCGTCAGCGAAAACGACGAGGCCGCACTGTTTACCGCCCACGAGTGGCTGGAGTAAATCAGAGAAAGATGAAAAGGAATGCCCAGCAGCATCAAATAGGCCCGGATCGAATCCAGGAAAAACTCGCGCTGGTTAGTGCTGTTAGTCATAGGTTACCGCTGGTGGTTGCATCAGGGGAGTGTAAACCCGCTTAATAAGTCGGCAATGGGGTAATCGCAAACTCAAACCCTACTATAGCGACCGACATTTTTCCATAGCGTCTTGGAGCACGGCTTGCTACGCTGCACAACTGCTTAAACTCTAGGCCGTAAACATCAGCACACGTTTATCATGTTGTCGGCGAGCAGAATAATCCATTAATATGGATTTTGAATATTTTGAGCACACGAATAGGGGGGGATGTGCTAGTAAATCTATTATCAAAAAAACCACGCGCCACGAGCGTACGTTGGTTAGGTGCTACCGTTTTATGCACGTTGTTGAGTTCGCAGGCTTGGGCTTTTTCTATCGACGATGTGGCCAAACAGGCACAGGATCTGGCAGAAAAAGGCTTTGAAGCCCCGAAGAGCAACCTTCCTTCTCAGTTTCGCGATATGAAGTTCGCGGACTATCAGCAGATCCAGTTCAATCACGATAAAGCCGTGTGGAGTAAGCTGAAAACCCCTTTCAAGCTTGAGTTCTACCATCAAGGGATGTACTTCGACACGCCGGTTACCATCAATGAGGTCACGGCCACCAGCGTCAAAGAGATCAAATACAGCCCGGACTATTTCAACTTTGGCCCCGTCAAGCACGATCCCGACTCGGTGAAGAAGCTCGGTTTCGCCGGGTTTAAAGTGCTCTATCCGGTCAACAGTGCGGATAAGAACGACGAAATCATGAGTATGCTGGGCGCCAGCTATTTCCGCGTAGTGGGTAAAGGGCAGGTTTATGGGCTTTCTGCCCGTGGGCTGGCGATTGATACCGCCTTGCCATCTGGCGAAGAGTTCCCGCGTTTCCGCGAGTTCTGGATCGAACGTCCTAAGCAGGGCGACAAACACCTGGTGATTTATGCCTTGCTGGATTCTCCACGTGCTACCGGCGCTTATCGTTTTGTGGTTTACCCCGGCCGCGATACCACGGTAGATGTCCAGTCCAAAGTGTTCCTGCGCGACAAAGTGGGCAAGTTGGGTATGGCACCGTTGACCAGCATGTTCCTGTTCGGGCCGAGCAATCCTTCGCCAACGCTGAATTACCGCCCGGCGCTGCATGACTCCAACGGTCTGTCTATCCATGCCGGTAACGGCGAGTGGATCTGGCGTCCGCTGAACAATCCTAAGCACCTGTCCGTCAGCACTTACAGCATCGAAAACCCGAAAGGTTTTGGTCTGCTGCAGCGTGGCCGTGATTTCCGTGATTACCAGGACCTGGACGATCGTTACGATCTGCGTCCAAGCGCCTGGGTTGAGCCGCGCGGCGATTGGGGCAAAGGCAAGGTTGAGCTGGTAGAGATCCCAACTGCGGATGAAACCAACGATAACATCGTGGCGTTCTGGACGCCGGACGTGTTGCCTGATGCAAAAACGCCGTTGGCCTTGAACTACCGCCTGTACTTCACCCGCGACGAAGAGAAGCTGCATTCACAGGATATCGGCTACGTGGGTAAAACCATGCGTTCAACCGGTGATGTGAAGCAGTCAAACCTGATCCGCGAGCCGGACGGCAGCGTGGCCTTCCTGGTTGACTTCGTCGGCCCGGCACTGAAAGCGCTGGATGCCGATACGCCGGTGGCTTCTCAGATCAGCATTGGTGACAACGGCGAAATGGTGGAAAACAGCGTTCGCTATAATCCGGTCACCAAAGGCTGGCGTTTGACGGTGCGTCTGAAAGTGAAAGACGAGAAACAGCCGGTAGAAATGCGTGCTGCGTTGGTCAACGGTGACAAGACCTTGACGGAAACCTGGAGCTATCAGCTACCTGCCAATGAATAAGTCTACTGAAACTGCCCAGGAATATCTTGCGGCAATGCCCCTGACCGATGAGCGGTCAGGGGTGCTCAAACAACAAGTGATGGCGGGTGATACCCCGGCACTGGAGGCTTTGCATCGGCAGATGGGAGCCGCTGATGTCAATGTGGCGTCGCTGCCTGCCGATGACATTGCCTTGGCCTCGGTCAAGGCACGCATCAGCCAGGCTTGGCCGGATGCTGTCGATGATGACGATTTTGATTGTGACCCGGAAGGGCGCACCATCCTGAAAGCCACGCCGCCGGTAAAACGGACCACCATGTTCCCTGAAGCCTGGCGCACCAACCCGGTGGGGCGTTTCTGGGATACTCTGCTGGGCCGTAAGACGCACAATCGTCATGCCAGCAAAGAAGAAGCCGAGGCGGAAAACCGCTGGCGTATTGTCGGTTCAATGCGCCGTTACGTGCTGTTGATCCTGATGTTGGTGCAAACCGGTATCGCCACCTGGTACATGAAAACCATCCTGCCTTATCAGGGCTGGGCGCTGATCGATCCTATCGCCATGTTCGATCAGGATCTGATGCAGTCGATGTTGCAAATATTACCTTATCTTTTGCAGACCGGTATTCTGATCCTGTTTGCCATTCTGTTCTGCTGGGTCTCTGCCGGTTTCTGGACGGCGCTGATGGGGTTCCTGCAACTGCTGATTGGCAAAGATAAATACAGCATTTCTTCGACTATCAAAGGTGATGAGCCGATCGATCCAGCGCACCGTACCGCGTTGATCATGCCGATCTGTAACGAAGATGTCGAACGGGTCTTTGCCGGGTTACGGGCAACCTATGAGTCGGTGAAGGCGACGGGTCAGCTCGAGCATTTCGATATCTATGTGCTGAGCGACAGTTACGATCCCGATATCTGCGTCGCCGAACAGAAAGCCTGGATGGAACTGTGCCGCGATGTTGAGGGCCACGGCCGTATCTTCTACCGCCGTCGCCGCCGTCGTGTGAAACGCAAGAGCGGCAACATCGACGACTTCTGCCGTCGTTGGGGCGGTGAGTACAGCTACATGGTGATCCTGGACGCGGACAGCGTGATGAGCGGCGAGTGCCTCACCGGTCTGGTGCGCTTGATGGAAGCCAACCCGAACGCCGGTATCATCCAGTCTGCGCCAAAAGCCTCAGGCATGGATACGCTGTATGCCCGTGTGCAGCAGTTCGCCACGCGCCTCTATGGCCCGTTGTTCACCGCTGGTCTGCACTTCTGGCAGTTGGGCGAATCCCATTACTGGGGTCATAACGCCATCATCCGGGTAAAACCCTTTATCGAGCACTGCGCGTTGGCACCGTTGCCGGGTGAGGGCTCGTTTGCCGGTTCCATCCTCTCCCATGACTTTGTGGAAGCCGCACTGATGCGTCGTGCTGGCTGGGGCGTGTGGATCGCCTACGATCTGCCGGGCAGTTATGAAGAGTTACCGCCTAACCTGCTGGACGAGCTGAAACGCGACCGCCGCTGGTGTCATGGCAACCTGATGAACTTCCGTCTGTTCCTGGTAAAAGGCATGCACCCGGTACACCGCGCAGTGTTCCTGACAGGCGTGATGTCCTACCTGTCGGCACCGTTGTGGTTTATGTTCCTTGCGCTGTCCACTGCCTTGCAGATAGTGCATACCCTGGTGGAGCCACAATACTTCCTGCAACCCCGGCAGTTGTTCCCGGTGTGGCCACAGTGGAAGCCAGAGTTGGCGATTGCGCTGTTCTCTACCACCATGGTGCTGCTGTTCTTACCGAAGTTGCTGAGTATCGTGCTGGTCTGGGCAAAAGGCTCGAAGCAGTACGGCGGGCCGATCCGGCTGCTGATCTCCATGCTGATGGAAGTGATGTTCTCAGTGCTGTTGGCGCCGGTGCGCATGCTGTTCCATACCGTGTTTGTGGTCAGCGCCTTCCTGGGCTGGGAAGTGGTGTGGAACTCGCCGCAGCGTGATGATGATGACACCCCTTGGGGCGAAGCCTTCAAGCGTCACGGTTCGCAAATGTTGCTGGGGCTGGTTTGGGGCGGCGGCATGGCATTGCTGGATCTGAACTTCCTGTGGTGGCTGTCACCGATCGTCTTCTCGCTGATCCTGTCACCGTTTGTTTCGGCGCTGTCGAGTCGCGCTACGCTCGGTCTCAAGAGCAAGCGAGCCAAGCTGTTCCTGATCCCGGAAGAGTACGATCCGCCGCGTGAGCTGGTTGCCACAGACACCTATCTGCAGCTTAATCGCCAGCGTGCCTTGCGCAACGGTTTTATGCATGCTGCGGTGGACCCGTCCTACAACGCCTTGGCTGCCGCGCTGGCAACGGCTCGTCACCATCTGCGCGCCATTATCGATCGGACGCGGGAAGAGCGGGTGAACGAGGCGCTGGAAGTAGGGCCAGAGAAGTTGGCGAAAGCCAAACGCCTTGAGCTGCTAAGCGATCCGGTGGCGTTGTCACGCCTGCATCAGCGCATTTGGCTGCTGCCGCAGGGCGAGGCTTGGCGCGAACATTATCGGCAATTACCGCATAATGAACTGGCTCACCCCGTCGGCCAACGCTGACGGTTAGTATTAATTAAAGGGGAATGCGCACTGCGTGTTCCCCTTTTTCGTTTCAATCTCAAAAAAGTTTGGATGTTGAAAATGGCTTCACTAGTCCGTCTGGCACTGTTGGCCGCTATGGCGACGACATTATCTGGCTGCGGTAGCATTATCAGCCGTACGGTGCCTGGTGCAGGCCACGGGCACCAATATTATCCAGGGGTGCAATGGGATTTGCGTGATACTCCCTGGCGCAGTGTTATGGTGATTGATGTACCGCTCTCGCTGGTGGTGGATACCTTTATGCTGCCGTTTGATGCTCAGCACGGGCCTTACGAATAGGTTCTAGCCTCTGGTTGCGAAGACCACCAGTTGATAGCTTTGGTTATTGCAATCGAAAGTGGTCAACGCCGTCATTCCCAGGCCAGCGACATGGGCGGCCAGCGAGTGCGGGTTATCCTCATTAATAAACAGCGCGCCAACGTCAAAATCCTGCTGAGTTCGCGCTTTCACCGCTGTAACCAACTGGCGTAGCACGCCTTTTCCCCGCCAATCGGCACTCAGGCATACCGGGCCGTACAGAAATACCCGTTGTTGATCCAATGCCTGGTTTTGAAACCGCTGTGTGGCCAACGTGTGCAGCATGGCATCCACTACGGGCGGTCGGGGTTGGGCGTCGGTTGGCATCAGGCAGACAAAACCAGCCAACTGTTCTTCTTCGGTAGCGATCAAAATACCCAGGCCGCTGTTGATACTTGCCAGCTGTTTTTCGTTCATCTGCGAGACGATAAAGCCCTGTTGCCGCTGCTGGGGGCTAAGTTGCTCTGGAGTATTTTGCGCCTGTAGCGCCAGAATTGCGGGATAATCACTGGGAACCGCTTGCCTGATGAGCATGATACCTGCCTGTGTCAAGGGGGAGAATGTAGTAGCATGCAATGCGTAGCCAGGGGCGTCAAGGCGAGGGTGGGCGACCAGGCGCCCACCCAACTGGCTCAACGTTCATCCCATTCGTCGGCAGCGCTCTGGCCTTCTTCAGTATCCAGCGGAGGATCGAGCTGAAAATCCCCTTCCTCCCACTCATGCAGCGTATTTTCGTTGATCCACTCGGCGCGGATCTCAATCTCGTCGTAGTCACCGTCAAAAATGGCCTGGGCGGCAGCACCGCTGCGCATCGTCATGCATTCGACAGACTCACCTTCCTCTTCGAAAAACTCGGCCTGCCACATCGTATCGCCATCCAGCATGATGTATTTCTGCAGGTTAAACTGTTGGGGTACCGGCGGCTCATCATCATCGCCACCTTCCGCCGTTTCGATAAACTCTTCGCGAGCGGCTTCGATCGCTTCTTCCAGCGTGGCATACAGGCTCATGCTCATCTCCTTTTTCAATCATCTTGGGGAACATCAGCATTAATTGTTGTCGCATCGTCGCAGGATGCAAATTTTTTGTTGTCCGTTTTGCGACGATGATTGTCCATCAGCCGGGAGACGCCTGGCTACGGGCAGGAAATAATGGCTACACCCTTTGGTCTGTAGGAGAATCAGGATGTTAGCCAACCCAGCAAGCAAGTACCGGCCGTTCCCGGCCATCGATTTACCCGATCGTCAGTGGCCGGGGCGTACCCAGCAGCAGGCACCGCGCTGGTGTTCCAGCGATCTGCGTGACGGCAATCAGGCGTTGGCCGAGCCGATGGATAACGCTCGCAAGCTACAGTTCTACCAACTGTTACTGGCCTGCGGGTTTAAGGAAATCGAGGTGGCTTTTCCTTCCGCATCGCAAACCGATTTTGACTTTGTGCGTCACTTGATCGAGCAACGGCTGATCCCGGATGACGTCTCAATCCAGGTGCTGACGCAGTCACGAGACGATCTGATCGATCGCACGATGGAGTCGTTACAAGGGGCTCCACGTGCCATCGTGCATCTGTATAACGCCACCGCCCCGATGTTTCGCGATATCGTTTTCAAGCAGGACAAGGCCGCTACCGTGGCGCTGGCGGTGAATGGCGCACGCCGTATTCGCCAATGGTGCGATCGACATCCGGAAACCGACTGGTGCTTCGAGTACTCTCCAGAGACTTTCTGCTTTACCGAGCTGGAGTTTGCCCTGCAAATCTGTGAGGCGGTAGCGGACGTGTGGCAACCTGAACGCCTGCGGCCCATGATTATCAACCTGCCGGCCACCGTGGAGATGAGTACCCCGAACATTTATGCCGACCAGATCGAATGGTTCTGTCGCCACTTCAGCCAGCGGAAGCAGGTGACCATCAGCGTGCATCCGCATAACGATCGCGGTACCGGTGTTGCTTGCGCCGAGTTGGCCATGCTGGCGGGGGCTGACCGAGTGGAAGGCTGCCTGTTTGGCAACGGCGAACGCACGGGCAATGTCGATCTGGTGACGTTAGCGCTCAATTTGTACACCCAGGGCATCGCGCCAGGGTTGGACTTCAGCCGGTTGAAGGAAGTGGTTGAAGTGGTGGAGCAGTGCAACCAGTTACCGGTACATCCGCGCCATCCTTATGCCGGTGAGTTGGTGTTTACCGCGTTCTCGGGTTCGCATCAGGACGCCATCAAGAAAGGCTTTGCCGCCCAACAGCAGCGTGAAGATGGGTTATGGCAAGTGCCTTATCTGCCGCTCGATCCGGCGGACGTGGGGTGCAGCTATGAGGCGGTGATCCGCGTTAACAGCCAGTCTGGCAAAAGCGGTGCCGCGTGGTTGCTGGAGCAGAATCATGGATTGCGTTTGCCACGTGGCTTGCAGATCGATTTCAGCAAAGTGGTGCAACAGGCCACGGATGAAAGCGGCAAGGAGATGACGGTGGCGGAAATCTGGCGGCTGTTCCGCAACAGCTACGGATTGGTGGAACAGCCGCGCTTACAGCTGCTCAGCTATCAAACGCAAAGCCAGGGTGGGGCGGCTTACAGCTTCACGGCGCAGGTGGCTCTGGCGGGGGAACCCATGCAGTTGCAAGGCAGCGGTAATGGGCTGTTGTCCAGCGCGGTAGATGCGTTATGCCAGCGCTTTGGCCTGGTGCTGGCTATCGACGATTACCATGAACACACCCTGGGGCATCAGAGCCATAGCCGGGCAGTAACCTATATCCGTTGTACCCCAGCAAGGGGGGAGGCAATTTACGGCGTAGGGATTGACGCCGACTCGGCCAGTGCCTCGCTCCAGGCTCTGTTCAACGTGGCTGGCCGCTGTTTGCCGTGATCGCTGGCTGAGCCTGGGCAAAATAGGTGCTGGGGGAAACGCCAAGCAGGCGGCGGAACATGGCGCTAAACGCGCTGGGGCTGTCATAGCCCAGATCCAAAGCCACCTCCAGCACCGATCTTCCGGCGGCCAGGGCGTTGAGCGCCGCCAGCAGGCGGGCACGACGCACCCAGTCGCTAAAGCGTAGGCCAGTCTCACGTTGGAAGCGACGGGACAGCGTACGGCCACTGACGTTGATGTGCTGCGCCGCCAGCTCCAACTCCCAAGGCTGCGCCAAAGATTGCTGAATGTGCTGGCACAGGGCCAATAAGACGCCATCGCGTGGCTCGGGAAGGTGTAGGGGCAGGATCGGCAGCATACGCAACTCATCGAGGATCAGTTCCATAATACGTTCTTCTCGTCCGCCGGGCCGGTAGCCGGGCTGAATATCCATCGCGCTGATAATCAGTTCACGCAATAAGGGAGAAATCTGCACAACCTGGCACTGAGCAGGTAAATCGGCACGGGCCAGGGGATCGACGAACAGCGTGCGTATCGCCACGTTACCGCTAAAACGCAGATTATGTTCCACTTTGGCCGGTAACCAAACGCCACGGCCTGGGGGGGCTACCCAACTGCCCACGTGTGTATTCACCTGTACCACACCGCTAAGGCTATGGATCAGTTGAGCGCAGTTGTGGCTGTGATCCGGTTCGCTATCACCATCCTGATAGTCCTTTGAAAATGGCACGATAGACTGATTCTCTGGGAGAAAATCGACGTTAAACAGCATTGTTTCTCCTCTGGATCCTGATGACGTGTCTGTTGCAGCATGCCATGTCTTGCCGCTACCGCAAAGCGCATTTCCTGTACGCCGTTTTGCCATGAAACGGCTTAGGCTAGCTGTTTGCCAACGGGAGGAAATATGGAGCTTGCCAACGCGGTATTACGGATCGCCCGGCCCACCGATCATTTGGCCGCGATTGCCAAAATGTATTGCCAGGGGCTCGGGTTTGAACAACTGGGTGAGTTTGCAGATCATCAGGGGTTCGATGGCATTATGCTTGGCCATCCGCGCCATGCCTATCATCTGGAATTCACTCATCACCGTGGTGTACTGGTTGGACGCGCACCGACACAGGACAACCTGTTGGTATTTTATGTGCCGGAAATAACATGTTGGCAGAGAAGGTGCGATCGGATGCTAGCCAGTGGTTTTGAACGAGTGCAGGCCTACAACCCTTATTGGGATGTGCATGGACAAACGTTTGAAGATTTGGATGGTTATCGCGTGGTGTTGCAAGCACGTGCCTGGCAGGCATAAAAAAGCCAGCGCTTTGCGCTGGCTAAAGGCTGATTACTTAGTGTCTATCAGGCATGCGTGACCGGTTTGTCACCGCTTTTGCCCTGGGTGTTTTCCAGCATGCGGCGGATCGGGACGATCAGCAGGATAAGCACGGCGGCACAGATCACCAGCGCAATAGAGCAGCGGGCGAACAGGGTTGGCAGCATGTCCAACTGATCCGCTTTCACGTGGCCACCGATCAAGCCCGCGGCCAGGTTGCCCAGCGCGCTGGCACAGAACCACAGGCCCATCATCTGGCCACGCATTCTATCCGGTGCCAGAAGCGTCATGGTCGCCAGGCCAATCGGGCTCAGGCAAAGCTCACCCAGCGTCAGCATCAGGATACTGCCCACCAGCCACATCGGTGACACGCCAGCGCCGCCATTGCCCAACACTTGTTGCGCGGCCAGCATCATCAGGCCAAAGCCTGCGGCGGCAAACAGAATACCAATCACGAATTTGGTGATGCTGCTCAGGCGGATTTTGTTACGGGCCAGAGCTGGCCAGGCCCAACTGAAGATTGGCGCCAACAGGATAATGAACAGTGCGTTAATCGATTGGAACCATACCGCCGGGATCTCGAAGTCGCCGATCATGCGGTTGGTGTAATCGTTAGCAAACAGGTTGAACGAGGTCGGTTTCTGTTCGAAGGCCGACCAGAAGAAGGCGGCAGAAATCAGCAGGATAAAACAGACCAGCAGACGCGCACGTTCTTTACGGCTCAGGCCGGCAAAGAAGAACAGGTAGATAAAGTACAGCGTGACCGAGGCGGCGATGACGTAAACCAGCATACTGGCAACGGCGACCGGATTAATGACGATGATGCCTTGTGAGATCATAATCACGATCGCGGCAACGCCTACGGCCAGCGCAATCAGCCAGGCACCCACGCCATTTTTCTTGGCAACCGGGCTATTCCAGGTTGAGTCCAGACCCACTTCGCTGTCATAGCGCTTCATGGCCGGTACGGCGAACACCCGGAAAATCACCAAGGCCACCAACATCCCGATACCACCGATGCCAAAGCCCCAGTGCCAACCGTGTGAGCGGATCAGCCAGCCGGAAATCAGCGGGGCGATAAAGGAGCCCATGTTGATACCCATATAGAACAGCGAGAAGCCACCGTCACGGCGTGCATCGCCTTTTTTGTACAGGGTACCGACCATCACCGAGATACAGGTTTTGAACAGGCCGGAACCGAGCACGATAAACATCAGGCCGACGAAGAACAGGTCGTTGCCCATGATCGCGGACAGGGCAATCGACAGGTGGCCCAAAGCGATCAGAATCGAACCGTACCAAACGGCTTTTTGCTGGCCGAGCCAGTTATCGGCTAACCAGCCACCCGGCAGTGCCGCCAGGTACATACTGCCAGCAAAGATACCAACGATCGCCGAGGCGTTTTCGCGCGCCAAACCCATGCCGCCGTCATAAACCGTGGCGGCCATAAACAGGATCAGTAACGGACGAATGCCATAAAACGAGAAGCGCTCCCACATTTCAGTGAAGAACAGCGAGCCGAGAGGATATGGATGGCCGAGGAACGTCCGGCTTTCTTTCTGATTAACAGAGGATTGCATAAAGTCTTCCCAATATAATGTGCTGCGCGCCGGCAGCAGATACTGTGGTATGTCTGTGTCTGTAAGTGAGGTAATCCCGCTGATGCGGATTACCTGACAAAACCTCAGCCGCAGTGCCTATTAAGCTTGAAAACCCTGCAGGCTATTTTATTCACTTGGTCAGAATGTTACTTCTAGCGTGATATTATTTAACCATTTGATAACTGAATGGTGGCTTTGTCTAGTACCTGTATCCCATTTTTTAGACGAAAAGTCGACAAACATCTACTTTATTGGTTTTTATGTTGGTTGTGGCGTTATTTTCATTGACAGGTGGTTTATTGCTCTGCTTGTGATTTTTGTGTCTAAAAACAAGGTGTTAATAATATTATTCTTCGAGATTGGGGGCGGGATGAAGCGGGATGGTAACAATAGTAAAAGTAAGGGAAACGGGGCTTGGGCAATATTTATCAGAACAACTGGCGATAAATAGCGCTATTACTCTTCTTGCAACGTGTCTTCACGCGTTCTGGCTGGCCGCCGCTGCAGACACCACCAGGAATAGAACGCGTTAAATAGCACCACCAGCGCTGTCATGCAGAATACCGCGCGGAATCCATAGCTGGCAGAAATGGCAGCGCCGAGCAGTGGGCCGCTAACGTTGCCGATATCTCGGAAAGATTGGTTATAGCTGAATATTCGCCCGGCAACCTGATTGGTACAGTTGTAGATGAGTAAGGTTTGCACAGCAGGCAACAGTGCGCCATCGGCAGCGCCGAGCAGGAAGCGCAATACGCCGAGTTGCCACGGTGTCTGGACAAAGGCCATCGGGATCAGCAACAACACGGAAATCACCAGCATAAACACCAGGATCCGCTCTGGGCCGATCCTGTCGCCCAGTTTGCCCAGCCGTGGCGCACTCATCAAGGCGGCAACGCCGGGTACCGAAGCGATCAAACCGCTGACAAATGCCAGATTACTGATGTTGCCCGCCAGTTCGCGCACGTAAAGCGTGAGGATTGGGGCAATCGAGCCAGTGGCGATCTGGATAATCATGGTGGTAACAAACAGGCTGAGGATCAGCTTGGGGCTTTTGAGCGAGGCAAACACCTGGCGCGCATGCAGCATGTCTTTTTTCTGTACCGGAGTGAACTGTTCTCGTACGCAGAACAGCGTCAGCAGGAAACAGATAAACAGCACCGTGGCGGTGATGAAGAACACGGGGCGCAGGCCATATTGGTCAGCCAGCAAACCGCCAATCAATGGGCCAATCAGGGCGCCACTGACGCCGCCGGTCGATAGAGTGCCCAGCGCCCAGCCGCTGCGATGGCGCGGCACCTGGGTAGCAATCAGCGCATTGGCGTTGGGAATAAAGCCGCCGAGCAGCCCCAGCACCGCGCGCAGTGCCAGAAACTGCCAGATGTTCTGCGCCATGCCCATCAGCACCATTACAATGCCCATTCCCAGCGCAGAACGCAGCAACATCAGCTTACGCCCACGGCGATCGGCGAGACTGCCCCAGAACGGTGAGGCAATAGCGGAGAACAGGAAAGTGATACTGAATACCAATCCGGACCACATATTCAGCGACTGATGGCCGGTAACACCAAGAGCTTCAACGTAAAGCGGCAGGAACGGCATGATCAGGCTAAAGGCCGCACCGGTCAGAAAGCAGCCCAGCCAGGTGATGAACAGGTTACGTTGCCAATTGATAGGTTCTGCTGCCGGGGCCATAGGTTTCCGTGCGGGGGAAGATATGCCTGGCGATTACGCAAGGCAAAAAAAGTTAGCCTGGTAAGTATGCGCCTAATAACGCAGGTTATCAATTGAGCAACTGTGTGATTTTGCGTGAAAATGAAATAAAGTTTTAAAACAGGGAATGACAATTATTCCCGCGCAGGACAACGCGGGAACGAGGGTTTCAGACACCGGCCAAGGCTTCGAATCCGGCGTTGGTGGTGGTGAGAGCGACGTTTGTCACCTCATAATTGGCCACGGCGACGAAGGGATCTTCTGCCAGGATGGCATCCAGCTTGGAGCGCTCCATGTCTTTTACCAGGATCACGCCGCCAGTACGTGGGTTCTTACGGCCAGAGGCAATAAAGCTGCCAGCTTGAAAATGGTGCTTCAACCAGGCGATATGCCCTTCAAGATGGCCTTCTACTTCTTCAATCGGGCGGTGGTAGGTCAGGCTGACGATATACATAGAAGCTCCTGTTGCTGGGAAAGCGACAATATCATGCGGGCCATCTCGGCCCGTAGCGATTAATAGAGAGAAGGCTCACCTTCTGGGCGGGTCTTGAAGCGGCGGTGTAGCCACATATATTGATCCGGCGCCATCAGGATCTCTTTTTCTACCACCTTGTTCATAAAGGCTGCAGCCTCGACTTCGTTATCCAGCGGGAAATTTTCCACTGCTGGCTGCATGATGAGTTCGTACCCTTTACCTTCTGGCAGGCGGCGTGGCGTAAAGGGAATGATCGCCGGTTTCCCCATGCGTATCAACACATAGCTGCCGGTGGTGGTCGCTGCTTTTTCCACTGCAAACAGCGGGGCAAACACGCTGCTGCGCGGGCCGTAGTCATGATCCGGTGCGTACCAGATGATCTCACCCTGTTTCAGGGCGCGGATCATCCCTTTGACGTCTTTACGATCCAGCATGGATTTGTTCGAGCGCATACGGCCCCAGGTCTGTAGCCAGTCCATCAGCTTGTTGTCGTGTGGACGGTAGACGCCGATCCCCGGATTGTGGATGCCAAAGATACGAGCACCCAACTCCAGCGTCAGGAAGTGCAGGCCGATCAGCAGCACCCCTTGATGATTGTCCCGTGCCTTTTGAATGTGTTCCAGGCCGCTGACGCTGAACCAGCGCTCGATACGCCAGTTGGGCCAAAACCAGGCCATGCCGGTTTCAAACAGCCCCATCCCCACGGATTCGAAGTTCTTGGCGATCAACGCATCACGTTCGGCTCTCGGCATATCCGGAAAGCACAGCTCCAGATTACGCTCAGTTATCGCTCGCCGGCGTTTGAGGAAACGCATTGAAAAGCGACCTAATCCGGTCCCCAAACGATAAATAATTGGGTAGGGCAGCAGGACCAGCAGGTAGAGTAAGGCGATGCCAAACCAGGTAAGCCAGTAGCGTGGATGCAGTAAAGATCGATTGAAAGAAGGAACTTGCGTCATAGGTTCTCAGCTTAGAAGCAGTCATTTAACAGTAATAACAGATAAAATGCATAGGCACGTCGAGTTGCCATAAGTCTTGTTGTGGGTCGCCATCAGAATTTTTTGCTGGCCACGGGTTGCTTGAACGACTCGGTCTATGCGATGGTTTTCTGCCGTTTATAGTAGCGTATTGTGACATTTTTCTTATGTAACAGGAAAACTCACCGCATTAAAACACCCTTTTTAGGCCTAAATCAGGTGCGGTTGTTGGTTTTTTGGCCAAGTGAAGTAAGAATCGGCCTATAAGTCAGGCAGTGTTTTATCCGTTTATTGATTCAGGAGGTAACTATGTTGACATCATGGTTAAGCGCTGGGCTATTGGTGAGCGGTGGGTTACTTGGCTGTCTCGGTGCCTATATGCAGTACAACCCTTTGCTAGCCGTAGCGGGGGGCGGACTGCTGGCTGGGGCGGTTATTTCTGGGGCAACGGAATGGTCAAGCGGGCGCTAGACACCCGCTTGAGGCCGTTTTAATGGTCTTTGAACAATCCTTTCACCCGGTGTGGTTCTGAGCGCCAATACTGCGGCGGAGCCTGCACTTGGGCCCCCAGTTTGGCGGCTGCGTGCCACGGCCAGCGTGGGTTATAGAGAATACCGCGCGCTAGCGCGACCATATCGGCCTGACCGGTGGCGACGATCGCTTCTGCCTGCTCCGGTTCGGTGATCAACCCCACTGCGATGGTTGGCATCCCTACTTTATGCTTGATGGTTTCGGCAAAGGGGACCTGGTAGTTCGGCCCCACCGGGATTTTTTGCTGCGGCGAGAGGCCACCGCTGGAAATATGAATGTAATCGCAGCCCAATTCCTTTAAGGCGCTGGTCAGCTCAACGGACTGCTGTTCGTCCCAGCCTCCTTCAACCCAGTCACTGGCGGAGATCCGCACCCCAAGCGCTTTATTGGCCGGGAAGACTGCCCGCACCTCGCTGAAAATCTCCAGCAACAATCGCATACGATTTTGCAGACATCCGCCGTATTGATCGGTGCGCTGATTGGCCAGTGGCGAAAGGAACTGATGCAACAGGTAACCATGCGCCCCGTGCAGTTCGATCAGATCGAAGCCGAGACGGTCGGCGCGCCGTGCCGCTGCAACAAACTGTGCCTTTAACTGCTCGATTTGCTCCAGGCTCATGGCCTGTGGAGCTTCATCCAGAGGGTTAAAGGGCTGATTGGAGGCAGAAAGTGTTTGCCAGCCTCCCTCACTCTTGGCCAACTGGGCACCGCCTTGCCAGGGAAGATCACAAGAAGCTTTGCGGCCAGCGTGTCCCAGTTGGATCCCCAAAGGCATGGTGGCGTGTTTTTTCACCGCCTGTACCACGTCGGCAAGTGCCTGTTCGGTAGCGTCGTCCCACAGGCCCAGATCCCCCGGAGAAATACGGCCTTCCGGTGATACCGCAGTGGCTTCCACAATCAGCAAACCCGCCCCGGAAAGGGACAGATGGCCAAGGTGCATCGTATGCCATTCGGTGGCTTTACCGTTGTCGGCAGAGTACTGGCACATGGGGGCGATAATGATACGGTTAGGCAACCGCAGTAGCCCCAGGGTGATCGGAGTAAACAGCTGGCTCATAATTTCCTCATGGTCCGTCAAAATTCGTTGCTACAACTTGCACTAGGCTTATCGGTATTTGCCAATAACGTCAAGCTTTGTGCGGAAATCATTGCCGCCGGGTTAATGCTGTGTTGCAGCCTGTTTTCGGGTATGATGTGCGCCGCGCGCGGGCTAACGGCCCGTGGGCACTTAATCAGTCACCTCCCGAAAGACAGGAAAGTACACCATGCCAGTGTTACATAACCGAATTTCTAATGAGGAACTGAAGGCGCGTATGCTGGCCGAAACCGAGCCACGCACCACAGTTTCTTTTTATAAATATTTCACCATTGACGACCCCAAGGCATTTCGCGATAGCCTGTATATTCAGTTCGATAAGCTAAAGGTGTTTGGTCGTATCTATGTGGCCAAAGAGGGTATCAATGCGCAGATCAGCGTGCCGCAGAGTCACTTTGACGCGTTCAAAGCCGTGCTGTTTGCTTCGCATCCGGCTCTGGATCAGGTACGCCTGAATATTGCGCTGGAAGACGATGGCAAATCCTTCTGGGTACTGCGTCTGAAAGTGCGTGAACGTATTGTGGCCGATGGGATTGAAGATGAGACCTTCAACCCTGCCAATGTGGGTGAGTATCTGCAGGCCGATCGCGTTAACCAGATGATCGACGATCCGAATACGGTGTTCGTCGATATGCGCAACCACTATGAGTACGAGGTCGGGCACTTTGAGAAGGCGATCGAAGTGCCTTCCGATACGTTCCGCGATCAGCTACCGATGGCGGTGGAGATGCTACAGGAGCAGAAAGACAAAAATATTGTCATGTACTGTACCGGTGGGATCCGTTGTGAGAAAGCCAGCGCCTATATGCTGCATAATGGCTTCAAAAACGTCTATCACGTGGAAGGCGGTATTATCGAGTATGCCCGCCAGGCGAAGGCGAAGGGGTTGCCACTGAAGTTCATCGGCAAGAACTTTGTGTTTGACGAGCGCATGGGGGAACGTATCTCAGAGGACGTGATCGCCAACTGCCATCAGTGCGGTGCGCCATGTGATACTCACACCAACTGCCTGAACGACGGCTGCCATCTGCTGTTTATCCAGTGCCCAAGCTGTGCCGAGAAGTTTGCTGGCTGCTGCAGCGAGACCTGCCGTGAAGAACTGAAATTACCGCGTGAAGAACAGCGAGCCCGCCGGGCTGGCCGCGAGAATGGCGTAAAAATCTTCAATAAGTCCAAAGGGCTGTTGCAAACCACCATGCATATCCCAGAACCGAAAGAGTAGCGTGTTGCGCGTAGGATAGAAATAGAAACAAGGGCGCTGAAATTCAGCGCCCTTGTTGTATAAAGAATGTATTACTTCTCGCGAACGCCTTCGACCGAGATGATCAGCTCAACTTCCTGGGAAGCCGGGCCGAGGTCGGTGGTGATGCCAAAGTCTTTCAGCTTGATTTTACCGTTGGCTTCGAAACCGGCGCGGTAACCGCCCCAAGGATCCTTACCTTCGCCGACCAGTTTGGCTGCCAGCGTGACCGGCTTGGTCACGCCGTTCAACGTCAGGTTGCCGACTACGGCATAACCTTCACCGTCTTTTTTCACTTCGGTAGAGGTAAAGGTAGCCTGCTTGTTCTTTTCGACGTTCAAGAAATCGGCGCTGCGCAGGTGTTTGTCACGCTCGGCGTGGTTGGTGTCTACGCTGGCTGTGTTGATGGTTACGTTGACTTTATCGTTAGCAGGGTCTTTTTCATCGAAGGTGAAGCCACCGTCAAAATCTTTGAAAGAGCCATAAATCCAGCTGTAGCCCAGGTGCTGGATGCGGAATTCGATAAAGGCGTGCTGGCCTTGTTTGTCGATTTTATAGTTGGCAGCCAGAGCGGAACCGGCGTTTAACAGCAGGGCACCCGCGGCCAGGCCTAATACGGTTTTCTTCAACATAGCAATATCTCCATAAATCCAAAGGGTTAATCGGTGCTGCGACCCAGCATCCGTTTCAAAGTAACATCACCATCAATAAAGTGATGTTTAAGCGCAGCCAGGGCGTGCAGTACCGAAAGCACGACGACGGCCCAAGCCAGATAAAGGTGGATAGTCCCGGCGGTGTCGGCCTGCTGTGGCAAACCTGTCACGCTAGCCGGTACGTCAAACCAGCCAAATACGCTGATTGCCTGACCATCGGCGGTCGAGATCAGGTAGCCGCTGATCAGGATGGCGAACAGCACGGTATAAAGTGCGATATGGGCGAGCACGGCACTGATATGCGTAAGACGGCTATAACTTGCCAGGGGCTTGGGCGGCGGCGAGATAAAACGCCAAACCACTCGTACCACCATGACGATAAATAGCAGCGTGCCAATACTTTTGTGGATCTCCGGCGCCTGGTGATACCAAACGTCGTAGTAGCCCAGCGTCACCATCCATAATCCGAGGGCGAACATGCCGTAAACGGTCAGCGCCACCAGCCAGTGGATCAGTACAGAAACGTGACCAAAGCGGTCGGCGGTATTTTTCCAGAGCATCAGTTTTCCTTACAAAACTCATTTACCGACAGCAATACTTAAACTTTAAGAAACATAAATCAATAATAAATTTAACTAAGTAACATCATAAAAATATTAATCAGTAGATTTGTTTGAGTTGTGGCAAGTTGGTCAAAGGAATCGTTGGAGAGGGTGTTTTTTTGGCGATGTTGGGGAAATGCTGGCCAATTGAAATCTATCGACTTTATTCTTCATTGTCAGCTTTTGTCATTTTTCGTAAATACCACCAAAAACCTTGGCAAATAATTGAATAACGACTAGCGACGATTATTTGTTCACCCTGTCGACCAAGATTAATTTAATTCCTTCAGCAACTTGAGGATGATATGCCTGCGACAGCAAGGAATAATTTGCTAACATGTATTTATCAATGGCCTGGCGGGCCTGTATCACACAAGGAACTTTCATGGGCATACCCGAGTTTAATGACCGCAAGCTACGTTTGATCATGATGCTGGCCATGCTGGTGGTGATCCTGGCTGGCATAAAGGCGGCGGCAGATATTGTGGTGCCATTCCTGCTGGCGGTGTTCCTGGCCATCGTGTTAAACCCGCTGGTGCTGCTACTGGAACGCTTTCGGGTGCCCAGAGCGCTGGGGGTGACACTGCTGGTGATTGCCATCGTCGTGCTGTTGCTGACCCTGATCGGTATGCTGGGGGCCTCATTAAATGAGTTTGCACGATCCTTGCCGCAGTATCGGGGCATGATGCTGGAGAAGCTGGGTGAACTGCAATACCAGGCGCAACGCTTCAATCTGGATATTACCTTCTCGGCAGATGCGGTGGTCAAATACGTCGATCCTGGTGCCACCATGAACCTGGTGACCCGCCTGCTGGGACATCTTTCCGGCGCGATGACCAGCATCTTCCTGTTATTGATGACGGTGGTCTTTATGCTGTTTGAGGTGAAGGTATTGCCCTTTAAGCTGCAGCAGGCGCTGGAGGATCCTACCGAAGGGATGGCCGCTATCCGCCGGGCCTTGCAAGGGGTTACACACTATCTGGTGATCAAAACCGCCATCAGCCTGGCAACGGGCCTGATCGTCTGGGGCTTTCTGAGCTGGGTTGGCGTTCGTTTTGCCTTTATCTGGGGCATGATGGCGTTCATGTTCAACTATGTGCCCAATATTGGTTCGATCATTGCCGCTATTCCGCCGCTGATCCAGGCTTTGCTGTTTAACGGCTTTGCCGATGCGGCCGTGGTGGCTGCGGGTTATATCCTGATCAACCTGATCATCGGTAATATGCTGGAACCGCGGATCATGGGCCGTGGGCTGGGGCTTTCTACGCTGGTGGTGTTTCTTTCCCTGATCTTCTGGGGCTGGCTGATGGGGCCTGTGGGGATGCTGCTTTCGGTCCCCTTGACCATTATCGCGCGCATCACGTTGGAAACTATGGACGGAGGACGCAAGGTGGCCATGCTCCTCGGTGATGGGCGCCAGATAAACGAAATCACGCCGAAATGAAGCTTAAACGGCGGCCTGTAGTTCTAACGAAGCCGAACCCACCGGCTTAAAGGTGGTGGGTTCTGGCGGATAGAAATAACGCAGTATGTTATACAGTGAATAAAATTCAAGCCGGTTACGCACGTTGATTTTCTCGGTGATATGGCGTTTATGCACGTACACCGTATGGGCGCTGATCTGTAATTTTTTGGCGATGCGATAATTCGGCATTTCGGACATCCAATAGCGCATTACCGTCAATTCTTGCGGGCTGAAAAGCGAATGAGCCTCTTCATCCTTCATTAGCTCACTTGGGCTTTTACTTAGCGTTTTTAGCGCAATGGGTAGCACGGTTTTGTTGAATAAAAAAGTATTGCTGGCAATACGCAGCGGGCTTTCACTGTAGGGATAAGGAGCATCCAGATAAATATATACCGTTGCACGCCAGGCCGCCGTGATAAACGCTGAAAGCAGTTGATTGTCTGTTGTGCAGCGGCAGTAGTTGGACAGATTCACCAAAATATGGCTGGGTTTGAAACTGGCCAGTAGAGGAAGCGCGGTGTCGATGTCTGGGCAGCAGTTTACTGACGCAAACACGTTGTCAGTAAAGTGGTTGGCGATCCCAATACGAGTGAAACAGCATTCGTCCACAACGAGTAGTTTCATAGTGACGTCCTTGTTGAAGATACAAAACGGCTAGAGCCTAATTATGTAAAATAGGCCTTACCCGGTTGTGTGATCAATTCGGAAATCCAGTGGCTATAGGAAGATATTTCCGTCCATAGATTATTTTTCATTAATATCAGTAGGTTGGTGTATTCATATCGCTGGGGTTTTCCCCTGCCGCTGGCCAGAGCGGGGCGAACAGGGGATTGAACGGTCAGAAACGCCGCAGGCTGAAGGGCGTGATATCCAGGGATGAAGGCTTATCTTGCGCAAACAGCGCGGCTATCTCACCCAGTACGCTGGCAAACTTAAATCCGTGGCCACTCAGGCCGGTGATCACCATCAGGCGTTGGCAGCCAGGCAGGGTGTCGATAATAAAGTCTTCATCCGGGCTCATATCATAGCTACAGGCTTCACCGTGCAGACAGACGCCAAGCCCTGGCAGGAAGTGGCGCAGAAAGCCGAATACTTCGGTACCGTCGCTGGCCAGGGAGCCGAACGGCTTGCGCTGATCCGCTGTCTCCATCGGTTGTCCACCATCATGTTTACCGACCTTTAAGCCGTCATTCTCAGAGGGGAAACCGTAGTAGTGGCAGCCGTCTTGCGCTTCAACGGTGAAAGCCGGAAAGCGGTTGTTTTCGCTGTAACGACCATCTGCCTGATACCACGAAAACACCTTACGCACCGGTGAAACAGGAAGCTGTGGTAACAGATTTTTGACCCAGGTTCCCGCGCAGACCACGGCTTTACGCCCTTGGTAGCGCCCCTCTGAAGTCACGACCTCAACCCCCTGATCGATTGGCTCGATGGCGGTTACCGGACAATTAAACAGTTGGGCGCAGCCCGCTTCTCTGGCCAATCTGACGTAGCTGGCAACAATCAGTTCCGAGCGCAGTATTCCTGCATCTGGTTCGAACAGGCCGACATAACCCGCTGGCGCGGTGAACTCTTGCCAGCGTTGTTGGATCTGTTCGGCGCTCAGTAACTCGGTATTGAGGTTAAAGTTTTTGGCACTGCGCTGTGCCGTGGTGACAAATTCACTGTCTTGTGGCCCTAGGGTGAGCACGCCACAGGGATGAAACAGCTTGTCGCCGCTTTTCTGCTCTAATCCATTCCACAGTGCCTGGGCACGCAGCAGAAAAGGCACATATTTTTCGCCCTCGCCGTAAGCATGGCGGATGATACGGGTATCGCCGTGGTGGCTGCCCTGACGATGCGGGGGGAAAGCGCTGTCGATCATTAAGACCTTAAGGCCTGCGGCTGTCGCATAATAGCCTGCAGCAGCCCCAACCGAGCCACTACCCACGATGATCAAGTCATATTCCACGTGCCATGTCCTTTCTTTGATGTGTCGCTGATGGCAGATATGATAAGAGTTTGGCGGCGGTAATGCACCATGAACCGATGCGGGTCGATACAAAAGAAAAGGCGCCGGTTAATTACCGACGCCTTAGCGGTTGAGGGTGAATGGGTTAATGTTTTCTTCGATCAAGGTCTAAATAATCCGTAGATTCTATCTTGGCGATGCCAGCCTCTAAAATATTGATTAATTGGCGGGCAACGTCTGTGGTTAGCCAAAGAGTCCGATCCACTTGCGCTTCTTCGGCTGTTTGGTCTAGTGAAGACAGGTAATGAAGGCGAATCATCATGGCATCATAAACATCGACGGTACTGATATCCCAGCCAACAAGCGGATGTGTCTGTATTACTTCATCATTTCTGTCCATAAAGACCCCTTATCAAGTAGTGACTAGCTGGAGTTACTAACGAGGATCAATGTGTCTCACCTTCATGGTGAGCTTTTACAGTATACGCATTCAGGATCTGGCGTGGGGTGTTTTCCTGCGGTTTATTGCAAATAAATATTTTTTGCGTAATTAATCGGCTAGCGGAGTGGATAGCTTGGGGTTTTAGGTAAAGGGTTGGGGCAGCTGCATGCTGCGCCCGTGCTTAAGTCATCTAACAATATTACTCTTCGGCGGCAGGAGGAAGTTTCACGTGCGCATGACTTTCCAATTCGGCTGCCAAATGGGCGAAATGCTTTTGCATTTCAGGATCGCGGTTCTGATTTTGTGCTTCCAGTTTCAGGCTGTGGATCAGCAACTGGTTGGCTTTGTCATTCAAGCCAAAAGACAAATAAGAGAAAGCGACCTCGAGTACGCTCAGTCGCCGTTTTTGATCGGCGATCAGGGCCAGCAACTCGCCAAAGGTCATCGCTTCTTCGGGCTTGTCTTTATCAGGAACCATTGTTTATACCTTTGTTGCACCATAAGTTGTCTAATCATTACAGACCACAAGTGCTGTTTCTTCCAGGCAAAACGACGATACGGCAGAAACAAAAAAGCCGGAGAGCGACCCCCGGCAACAACTACATTGCAGAATTATTCTGCACTGAACCAATCGTCGGCACTTTCCCAGGTTTCCTGGAGTATCTCCTCGATCAGATCTTTATCTGTTTTGGCACCGCCCATGACGGAAAGGCCATTGGCACCGGCATAACGGATCTGGACGGTAGTGTCAGGAAACTGGCGATTGACCCGTTTACTGAATTCGCCGGTCAGGGCTTCGATAGCCCCCGGCGGCAGTGGTTTGGTTTTATCTATAGTGACTTCAACACGCATAATTTCCCCCGGAACTGTCTACTGGATATTTATACAGTCAACTGGCGCCGGAGGCAAGAGCTGAAATAAAATATTTAGCAGTCGGTCACTGACCAGTTAATGGCCTCACCGGCCAGGAAGGGCACCACGGCTTCATGACCCAAAGCGATCTCCTCTGGCTGGGACACCGGCAGGCGTTGCAGCGTGATAAAGTCCTGGTTAACCGGCAAGCCGTAGAAGCGGGGGCCATTCAGCGAGCTGAAGGCTTCCAGGTGCTCCAGCGCGCCTAATTGTTCAAATACGGTGGCATAGGCGGGCATCGCGTTCGGGGCGTTAAATACCCCTGCGCAGCCACAGCTGGTCTCTTTACGGTGTTTGGCATGAGGTGCCGAGTCGGTGCCGAGGAAGAAGCGGTCACAACCGCTGGCAATGGCGCTGCGTAACGCTTCCTGATGGATGTTACGCTTGAGGATTGGCAGGCAGAACAGGTGTGGCCGGATCCCGCCTACCAGCATGTGGTTGCGGTTAAACATCAGGTGCTGTGGCGTAATGGTGGCGCCAAGGAAACGATTGCCTTCCTGCACGTACTGAGCGGCTTCCCGGGTAGTGATATGCTCGAATACGATTTTTAATTCCGGGAACTGGCGGCGTACCGGCTCCATCACCTGTTCGATAAAGCGAGCCTCGCGATCGAAGATATCCACGCTGGCATCGGTGACTTCACCATGGATCAGCAGCGGCATACCCATCTTCTGCATCTGCTCAAGCAGCGGATAAATCCCGGTCACATCGCTCACGCCGTGGCTGGAATTGGTGGTGGCATTGGCTGGATAGAGCTTGGCAGCGGTGAACACCCCTTGCTCAAACCCGTTGACCAGCTCTGCCGCAGCGAGGGAATCCGTCAAGTAGCAGGTCATCAACGGCGTGAAGTTATGTTCTGCGGGGAGCGCAGCCAGAATACGTTCACGATAGCTACGTGCCGCGGCAACGGTGGTGATCGGTGGGGCCAGGTTCGGCATCACAATCGCCCGGCCAAACACCTGACTGGTATAGGGCAGAACCGTTTTCAGCATGTCGTCGTCACGCAAATGGATATGCCAGTCGTCAGGGCGGCGGATTTTCAGGGCTTGGGGTTGTGCGGTCATGGTGCAAAGCTCCGGCGGTCAAAAAATCTTAATAAAAGCGAATAAACGAGGGTTATTCACGCCGGGGTGAAAGGATAAGCGGAAAACGGTTTGGATGCATCTGTTAGTTAATGACAAGTTGAAATCAGTTGGCTTACGCGATCGGAGCAACCTTGAGGCATTGGACATTAACAAACTGAAAAGGAGGGCCTGAGTGTTCAGTAGTAAGAAAAAACCCGCCATCTAGGCGGGTTTTTTTATGGCAGGGATTAACTTAGTCGTTAACCGGCTGCGGTTTGGTCGCTGGAGCAGTGGCCTGATTAGCCGCTGCATGGCCGCCAGCAGAGCCTTTTCCGTCAAAGTTGAAGGAAGGGCGCTGCCACTCGCTGGTCTTCGCGGCTTCCGGCTGGTAATCCGGCGCAGGCGCTTTGGTCATCGGGGCGGTAGCGATATGCTTGTAGAGCGCCGGTTGTGGTTGTGCAACCACTGGGGCTGCCTGCACAGGGGCTGGAGCAGCCTCTGGCTGTGCTGACACGACTTCCGGCTCTGCGGTTACAGTAGCCTCAGCAGGGGCGGCCACAACGGCTTCCACTTCAGCTTCTTCAACTACAGGCTCTTGCACCACAGGTTCAGCGATAACTGGCTCAGCTTGCACCGCGGCATCTGCAACCGTCTCAACCTCAGTTGTTTCACTGACAACGGTTTCATCTGCCACAACAGCGGCTTGCTCGGCAGCGACGACAACGTCGGCTACGGTTTCAACAGGTGCTGTTTCTACCGGGGCTTCAACTACCGGTGCTGCCACCGATTCAGCCACTGCCGGAGCGGTTTCAACGACGCTTGGCGCTTCGTTGACTACAGGCTGAACAGGAGCGGCTTCAACAGCCACCGGTGCAGCAGCAACGGCTACGGTTTCTAACGCCACTGGCGCTTGAGCTTCTTCGTGTTCAACGTAGACGGCGGCTTGTGCCACAGGATAGCTGACCCAAACCTTGCCTGAAGCCATCTCTGGTGAGGCAAACGCCCCGGCCAACGGCATTGGCGACTGGTTCGGATAACGCTCGTCACGATAGCGACGACGACGCTGACCACTGACGCGCAGATGGCGTGGAGAACGACGAGAACGACGTGGCATGCCGTTTTCACCGTTTCCACGGTTGTCAGCTTGCGCGTCATCTTCAGACTGGGCCGCAATGGTCTGTGGCAACAGTTTAACGTTCTCAGCCACTACCGGAGCCTGGCTTTCATCTACCTTGGCAACTGGCGCTTTAGGCGCTAACAGCTCTTCAGCGGCGCGATGCAGTTCTTCTTCCGCCGACAGGACGCGAACTTTCTGCGTGAGTGGACGGCGTTGACGACGCTGCGTTGGCTGCTGATGACGGTCTTCATCTTCGTCATTGCTATGGCTGGCAACAACGACTTCCGCAGTTTCTGGCACTTTGACGTCTTGCGGAGCCTGGCGCTTTTCTTCCTGACGACGGCGTTGACGCTCGGCACGCTGTTCACGGCGCTGTTGCTGATCTTCGCGCTGTACCTTGGCTGCTTCTTCAGTCTGCACTTCGGTATTGGCAGCCGCTGGTGCAGTCTGTTGCTGTGCGTTACGGCGGTTGTTGCGGCGCTGGTCGTCACGGTTTTCACGTGGTTCACGCGGCTCGCGATTTTCGCGTGGCTCACGATCGCCACGTTCACGGTTGTCACGCCCTTCGCCACGTTCTTTACGCTCGCCACGTTCACCTTTACGGCCAGAACCCTGGCGGCGTTGGCCACGACGATCCTGACGGCGGTTGTCGCTGTCTTCTGTTTTCTCAGCTACAACCGGCTTAGCTTCAACCACTGGCGTTTCTTCACCGGCGAACAGTGACTTCAAGCCACCGAACAGACGGCTCAACAGGCCAGGTTTGGCTTCAGCAGCAGGGGCTGATGCAACTGCCGGTTTGGCGGCAACGGCAGGCTTGCTAACCACAGGCTCTTCTTCCTGCGGAGGAGCATCCTGTGACAGAGAGAAGGAAGCCAGAGCCGGTTGCTCGCGTTTGCGCTCGACTGGCGCATCATCCTGCGGCTGGGCCATTTCTTCTTCATGCAGCTTCGGCAGCAGGTAGCTCAGGGTTGGTGTTTCTTCACCCTTGCGTACGCGCAGCACGGAGTAATGCGGAGTCTGCATCTGATCGTTTGGCACGATGACCGCTTTCACGCCACCCTGGCGCTTCTCGATCGCGCTGACAGAATCACGTTTTTCGTTCAGCAGGTAGGAAGCAACCTGAACCGGTACGATGGCGTGAACTTCTTTGGTGTTCTCTTTCAGCGCTTCTTCTTCGATCAGGCGCAGAATAGACAGCGCCAGCGATTCGTTATCACGGATGGTGCCGGTACCGGTACAGCGCGGACACACGTGGTGGCTGGACTCACCCAGTGACGGGCTGAGGCGCTGACGGGACATTTCCAGCAGGCCGAAGCGAGAGATACGGCCAATCTGAATGCGGGCACGATCCTGGCGGACGGCATCGCGCAGACGGTTTTCCACTTCACGCTGGTGACGAACCGGGGTCATATCGATAAAGTCGATAACGATCAGGCCACCCAGGTCGCGCAGGCGCAATTGGCGAGCAATTTCATCTGCGGCTTCCAGGTTGGTATTGAATGCGGTCTCTTCGATGTCGCCACCGCGGGTTGCTCGCGCGGAGTTGATATCGATAGCGGTCAAGGCTTCGGTGGTGTCGATCACGATGGAACCACCGGAAGGTAGACGCACTTCACGTTGGAACGCGGATTCGATCTGCGATTCGATCTGGTAATGGCTGAACAGCGGAATTTCGCCACTGTACAATTTGATCTTGCTGCTGAAGTCCGGGCGGCCCAGGGCAGCGATGTGCTCTTTGGCCAGATCGAGTACCTTCGGGTTGTCGATCAGGATTTCGCCGATGTCCGGACGCAGGTAATCGCGGAATGCTCGCACGATAACGTTGCTTTCCTGGTGGATCAGGAACGGAGCAGGGCGGCCTTCGGCGGCTTTTTTAATCGCTTCCCAGTGCTTGAGGCGGAATGACAGGTCCCATTGCAGAGCGTCGGCAGATTTGCCAACGCCAGCGGTGCGGACAATCAGACCCATGCCGTCTGGCAATTGCAGCGAGGAGAGCGCTTCTTTCAGTTCGGTACGGTCGTCACCTTCGATGCGGCGGGAAATACCACCGGCACGCGGATTGTTCGGCATCAAAACCAGATAGCTACCGGCCAGGCTGATGAAGGTGGTCAAGGCGGCGCCTTTATTACCCCGTTCTTCTTTATCAACCTGAACGATGACTTCCTGGCCTTCACGCAGCACATCTTTGATGTTTGGGCGACCATGGGAAGAGTAATTGCTTGGGAAGTATTCGCGAGCGATTTCTTTTAGCGGAAGGAAACCATGTCGTTCAGCGCCGTAATCAACGAACGCGGCCTCGAGACTAGGTTCAATTCGAGTGATTTTGCCTTTGTAAATATTCGCTTTTTTCTGCTCATGGCCAGGGCTTTCAATATCCAGATCGTACAGCCGCTGTCCATCTACAAGGGCAACACGCAACTCTTCCTGCTGAGTTGCGTTAATCAACATTCTTTTCATCTTAACTTACTCGTTTTTTTTACATTATCGACAAAGCTGCGGGCAAAATAACCTCATGGCCAGGTTAAAACCGAAAACCCCGTGTCTTCTCGCAAAGCCGTCAACCTCACGGTTGTCGCCTGCATAGGGGCGCATTATCTCGGTAAGCCTGTATTTCTTTGTGAAACACAGCGCTTTTGACTCAGGGAATAGCCTCTGATGTATGTTGACAGATCTGATTCCATTTGCCGGCCAAGCTGCAACCCGCAGCCCGCTAATTGTTTGATTTCACATTACGTCTTACGCCATTGCTGCGTTTTTGTGCAACCAGACAAACTGTATAATTCCGCAATTCTCCTCGTTTCAAGGGGATCGGCACGGAAAGTTACAGCATTATTCCATTGCAAGTACCTTTATAGCAAGGTGACTTTGCGCTAACTGTGGCGGAAACCGCAAACGATCAACCTGGCTTGCTGCCTTATTGTTCGCTGGCGTTTCTTTCACAGTCTGAGAGACAGTTAAGCACATAAAAAGAGGTGGCGCTATTGACGCGCTCTATTTAGAATCCCGCCCCATGAAAACGAACATTCCCGCAGTACAATTAGTGACGATTTCTGACGATGAAGCCGGTCAGAGAATCGACAATTTTTTGCTTGCCCGCCTGAAAGGCGTGCCGAAGAGCATGATTTATCGCATCGTGCGCAAAGGCGAGGTGCGGGTCAATAAAGGCCGCATCAAGGCTGAATATAAACTGGCGGCGGGCGACGTGGTGCGCATTCCTCCGGTTCGGGTCGCTGAGCGTGAAGATGCGCCGGTTTCCGCCAAGCTGGATAAAGTTGCTGCCCTGGCGGATTGCATCCTTTATGAGGACGATCACCTGTTGCTGCTCAACAAACCTTCGGGAACGGCGGTGCATGGCGGCAGTGGCCTGAGTTTTGGCGTGATCGAAGGATTGCGGGCATTACGTCCGGAAGCACGTTTTCTGGAGCTGGTGCACCGTCTGGATCGCGACACCTCCGGCGTGTTGATGGTGGCCAAGAAGCGTTCGGCGCTGCGTTCGCTGCACGAGCAGTTGCGCCTCAAGGGGATGCAGAAGGATTATCTGGCGTTGGTGCGCGGCGAGTGGCAGTCGCACTGCAAAGCGGTGCAGGCACCGTTGCTGAAGAATATTTTGCAGAGCGGGGAGCGCATTGTCCGCGTCAACAGCGAAGGCAAACCTTCGGAGACCCGCTTCAAGATCGAAGAGCGCTTTGAACATGCCACGCTGGTGAAGGCCAGCCCGATCACCGGGCGTACCCACCAGATTCGTGTGCATACCTTGCATGCTGGGCATCCGATCGCCTTTGATGACCGTTATGGTGACCGGGAGTTCGATCGCCAATTGGCGGGCACCGGCCTGAAACGCCTGTTCCTGCATGCGGCAGCGCTGCGCTTTGAACATCCTGCCACCGGCGAAACGATGCGCATCGAAGCGCCGATGGATGACGAACTGCGTCATTGCCTGCAGGTATTGCGCCAACGGACCGCCGCAGCCAAAAAATAAGTTTATACCAGCGGGTTGACCCCTTCAGCCCGCAACATTTCCAACAATGCGATCAGCGGCAGGCCAATCAACGCATTCGGGTCGCGGCCCTCCAACTTATCAAACAGCGCAATCCCCAAACCTTCACTCTTGAAGCTGCCTGCGCAGTTGAGCGGCTGTTCCAGGCGCACATAGGTTTCGATTTCCACTTCGCTCAAGGCACGGAAATGAACGTGGAAAGGTTCACACATCACCTGTAGGCGTTGGCTACGGCTATTATAGAGCGCCAAACCGGTATAGAAGGTCACCTGCTGGCCGCTGGCCTTACGTAGCTGCTGGCGGGCGTTCTCTTCGCTATGGGGCTTACCGGTGATTTCTCCAGCGATCACGCAGACCTGATCGGAACCGATAATGAGATAATCAGGGTAGGCCATAGCCAGCGCCTGAGCCTTGGCCGCCGCCAGGCGCAGCACTAAAGCCTCGGCACTTTCACCGGGCAGCCGTGTTTCATCGGTTTGCGGTGCCGCACAAATAAAGGGCAGGTGCAGCTTCTCCAACAGTTGCTGGCGGTAGACTGACGTTGAGGCGAGTAAGAGTCTTTGCATAATTTTTTCCACAAACCATAGCGTAAATATGTCGCTCATCTTAAACTGTCGGCCGCTCTGGAAGCGAATATTGGTGAAAGGTGCCGTTTTAGGGCCTTTTTCTTTGACTCTATGACGTTACAAAGTTAATATGCGCGCCCTATGCAAAAGGTAAAATTACCCTTGACCATTGATGCGGTACGTACCGCTCAGAAACGCCTGGACTATGTTGGTTCCTATGCGCCTGAGCTGGTTACACGTGTTGCCGACTCCGTGGTCAGTGTGGACAGTGATGTCGAAGTGCAGTTGTCGTTTGATATTGATAACCAGCGCCTCGCGGTGATAACAGGGCATGCGGACGTCGCGGTAACGCTGATGTGCCAACGCTGTGGTGTCCCGTTTGCCCATCAGGTCCACACAACATATTGTTTTAGCCCGGTCGTCAATGATGAGCAGGCTGAGGCATTACCGGAAGCGTACGAACCGATCGAAGTTGACGAGTTTGGCGAAGTCGATCTGTTGGCAATGATTGAAGATGAAATTATTCTTTCACTGCCTGTCGTTCCGGTACATGAATCTGAACACTGTGAAGTGTCCGAAGCGGACATGGTGTTTGGCAAACTGCCTCCTGAGGCGGAGAAACCAAATCCATTTGCCGTATTAGCCAGTTTAAAGCGTAAGTAATCGAGGAGTAAGGTCCATGGCCGTACAACAAAATAAACCAACCCGTTCCAAACGTGGCATGCGTCGTTCACACGATGCCCTGACCACCACCACCTTGTCTGTAGATGCGACTTCCGGTGAAACTCATCGTCGTCACCACATCACTGCCGACGGTTTCTACCGCGGTCGCAAGGTTATCGGCTAAGTCAGCGATACTTTGACTCGTCTAACCCTGGCGTTAGATGCAATGGGCGGGGATTTCGGTCCCTGCGTCACAGTGCCTGCTTCATTGCAGGCACTGGCCTCTAATTTACAGCTTCATCTCCTGTTAGTCGGCGATCCCGACGTCATCTCCCCGTTACTTGCCAAAGCCGATCCGTCTGTCCTGGAACGCTTGCAAGTCGTACCTGCCGAATCGGTTATTGCCGGTGACGCGAAGCCTTCACAAGCGATCCGGGCCAGCCGAGGTACCTCTATGCGCATTGCGCTGGAGTTGATTAAAAGCGGTGAGGCGCAGGCTTGTGTCAGTGCAGGGAATACCGGGGCGTTGATGGGGCTGGCCAAGCTGCTGATCAAACCGTTGGACGGCATTGAACGCCCGGCGTTGATGACCGTGATACCTAACCAACAGCGCGGTAAAACCGTGGTGCTGGATCTGGGGGCCAACGTAGAATGCGACAGCACGATGCTGGTGCAGTTTGCGGTCATGGGAGCAGTGATGGCGGAAGAGGTATTGGGTATCGCGCAGCCACGTGTGGCACTGCTCAATATCGGCGAAGAAGAAACCAAAGGACTGGATAATATCCGCGAAGCCTCCGCCGTACTTAAAAAAACGCAGGCAATCAACTATATTGGTTATCTGGAAGGCAACGACCTGCTCACCGGTAAAACCGATGTGATGGTCTGCGACGGCTTTGTCGGCAACGTCACTCTGAAAACCATGGAAGGTGTGATAAGACTGTTCTTGTCGCTACTCAAGTCATCCTCCGATGGGGGAAAACAGGCGTGGTGGTTAAAATTGTTGGGTCGTTGGTTACAAAAAAGGGTGGCAAGGCGTTTTGGTCATCTGAACCCCGACCAGTATAATGGTGCATGTCTGTTAGGATTGCGGGGAACCGTGATCAAGAGCCACGGCGCTGCAAACCAAAACGCGTTTGCGGTGGCAATCGAACAGGCTGTACAGGCGGTGCAGCGGCAAGTTCCGGACAGGATTGCTGCGCGCCTTGAAGCTGTATTACCCAAGAGTGACTGATCGTTCATGTATACAAAGATTCTCGGTACGGGGAGTTACTTACCCGCACAAGTGCGCACCAACGCTGACTTAGAAAAAATGGTGGATACGTCTGACGAGTGGATCGTGACTCGCACCGGTATTCGTGAACGTCGTATCGCTGCCCCGGATGAAACCGTGGCAACCATGAGCTTCCACGCCGCGTCTCACGCGCTGGAAATGGCGGGTGTGGCTAAAGAAGATATCGGCCTGATCGTGGTGGCGACCACCACTTCAAGCCATGCGTTCCCAAGTTCTGCCTGCCAGGTGCAGCAGATGCTGGGTATTCAGGACTGCGCGGCGTTTGACATCGCGGCGGCCTGTGCTGGCTTTACCTACGCCTTGAGCGTGGCCGATCAGTACGTCAAGAACGGCGCGGTAAAACATGCGCTGGTGATCGGCTCAGATGTGCTGTCGCGCACGCTCGATCCTGAAGATCGCGGCACGATCATCCTGTTTGGCGACGGTGCTGGCGCGGTAGTGCTGGGGGCTTCTGAGGACCAGGGCATTATCTCTACCCATCTGCATGCCGATGGTCGCTATGGCAATCTGCTGGCTCTGCCGAATAAAGATCGTCAGAACCCGGATCAGCCTGCTTACGTCACCATGGCGGGTAATGAAGTGTTTAAAGTGGCAGTCACCGAACTGGCACATATCGTTGATGAAACGCTGAAGGCTAACGATCTTGACCGCAGTGAACTGGATTGGCTGGTTCCGCATCAGGCCAACCTGCGCATCATCAGCGCAACGGCAAAAAAACTGGGTATGGGGATGGAGAAAGTGGTAGTGACGCTCGATCGTCACGGAAACACTTCTGCCGCCTCGGTACCTGCGGCGCTCGACGAAGCCGTACGCGACGGGCGCATCCAGCGTGGTCAGTTGGTGTTGCTGGAAGCATTCGGCGGTGGCTTTACCTGGGGCTCGGCGCTGGTTCGTTTTTGATTCAACAGGAATAAAAAAATGACGCAAACTGCTTTTGTTTTTCCAGGCCAGGGTTCACAAACCGTTGGCATGTTGGCCGATTTGGCCGCACAGTTTCCCATTGTGGAACAAACTTTTAGCGACGCTTCAGCGGCTTTGGGTTACGATCTGTGGCAGTTGGTGCAGACTGGCCCGGCAGAAGAGCTGAATAAAACCTGGCAGACACAGCCAGCGTTGTTGGCGGCCTCCGTTGCCATCTTCCGTGTCTGGCAGCAGCAGGGCGGTAACATGCCTGTGATGATGGCCGGCCACAGCCTGGGTGAATACTCGGCGCTGGTGTGTGCCGGTGTGCTGGATTTTGCTGCGGCTATCCGTTTGGTCGAGTTGCGCGGCAAGCTGATGCAGGAAGCGGTACCAGAAGGTACCGGTGCCATGTACGCCATCATCGGTCTGGATAATGCCTCGATTGCCAAAGCCTGTGAGGAGTCTGCTCAAGGCCAGGTAGTTTCACCGGTGAACTTCAACTCTCCGGGGCAGGTCGTTATCGCGGGCAACAAAGAAGCGGTTGAGCGTGCAGGCGCAGCTTGCAAGGCGGCCGGTGCCAAACGTGCACTGCCGTTGCCGGTGAGCGTGCCTTCGCACTGCGCACTGATGAAACCGGCTGCCGATAAGCTGGCTGTAGCGTTGCAAGACATCACCTTCAACGCGCCGTTAGTCCCGGTAGTCAATAACGTTGATGTACGCGCAGAAACCGCGCCAGAAGCTATCCGCAGTGCGTTGGTTCGCCAACTGTACAGCCCGGTGCGCTGGACGGAAAGCGTAGAATTTATGGCGGCAGAGGGTGTGACTCTGCTGTTGGAAGTGGGCCCAGGCAAAGTGCTGACCGGCCTGACCAAACGCATTGTCGACACTTTGACGGCGGCAGCGGTTAACGATACTGCCAGCCTGTCTGCGGCGTTGGAACAGTAAAAGAGGATAACCATGAGCTTCGAAGGGAAAATTGTCCTGGTCACCGGCGCAAGCCGCGGTATTGGCCGGGCTATTGCAGAGTTGTTTGTTGCACGTGGCGCCAAGGTTATCGGCACCGCTACCAGCGAGAGCGGTGCTGAAGCCATCAGCAGCTATCTGGGTGAGAACGGCAAAGGCTATATGCTGAACGTGGTTGATGCTCAATCTATCGACAACGTTTTGACCTCGATTCGTGCAGAATTTGGCGAAATCGACATTTTAGTGAATAATGCCGGGATTACGCGTGATAACCTGCTGATGCGAATGAAGGATGAGGAGTGGCAGGATATCCTGGACACCAATCTGACTTCCGTATTCCGTCTGTCAAAAGCGGTAATGCGAGCTATGATGAAAAAGCGGTTTGGCCGTATCATCTCTATCGGTTCCGTTGTTGGCACCATGGGGAATGCAGGGCAGGCTAACTACGCGGCGGCTAAAGCCGGTCTGATTGGTTTTAGTAAGTCTTTGGCACGTGAGATCGCTTCACGTGGCATTACGGTCAACGTCGTGGCTCCTGGCTTTATTGAGACGGACATGACACGGGCGTTGACAGAAGATCAACGCGCAGGCATTTTGACTCAGGTTCCGGCTAGCCGGCTTGGGGAAGCTAAAGAAATCGCCAGCGCTGTTGCATTTTTAGCCTCTGACGAGGCCAGCTACATCACCGGTGAAACGTTACATGTCAATGGCGGCATGTATATGATTTAAAAAATGCGAAAACTATTTGCGTTATTTGAGGTAAAAACCGCAAAATAGCGTAAAATCGTGGTTTGACCAGCCGGGATTTAGTTGCATCTTTTTCAACATTTTATACACTACGAAAACCATCGCGAAAGCGAGTTTTGATAGGAAATTTAAGAGTATGAGCACTATCGAAGAACGCGTTAAGAAAATCATTGTTGAGCAACTGGGTGTTAAGCAGGAAGAAGTATTGAACAACGCTTCTTTCGTTGAAGACCTGGGCGCTGATTCTCTTGACACCGTTGAGCTGGTAATGGCTCTGGAAGAAGAATTCGACACCGAAATTCCAGACGAAGAAGCTGAGAAAATCACTACTGTGCAAGCAGCTATTGATTTCATCAACGCTAGCCAGCAGTAAGCGAACATATCTAGGCGGTCACTCGACCGCCTAAGTTTTTTCTATCCCTAGCGTCATATTTTCCCTCCTTGGAGGACAAACGTGTCTAAGCGTCGAGTAGTTGTGACCGGACTGGGCATGTTGTCTCCTGTCGGCAATACTGTAGAGTCCACATGGAATGCTCTTCTTGCCGGTCAGAGTGGCATCAGCCTGATCGACCATTTCGATACTACTGCCTATGCAACGCGCTTTGCTGGCTTGGTAAAGAATTTTAACTGTGAAGATTTCATCTCGCGCAAAGATGCGCGCAAGATGGATGCCTTCATTCAATACGGCATCGTCGCCGGCATGCAAGCCATGCAGGATGCGGGGCTGGATATCAACGAGGCGAACGCCAATCGTATTGGTGCCGCTATCGGCTCTGGTATCGGCGGCCTGGGGTTGATTGAAGAGAACCATAGCTCACTGGTTAACGGTGGCCCACGGAAAATCAGTCCGTTTTTTGTGCCCTCGACCATTGTGAACATGATTGCCGGTCACCTGACCATTATGTACGGCATGCGTGGCCCAAGTATTTCCATCGCTACTGCCTGTACCTCAGGTGTCCATAACATTGGCCATGCCGCACGTATCATTGCTTACAATGATGCCGATGTGATGCTGGCCGGTGGCGCAGAAAAAGCCAGTACCCCTCTGGGTGTCGGCGGCTTTGGGGCGGCTCGTGCGCTCTCAACCCGCAATGACAACCCACAGGCCGCAAGCCGCCCCTGGGATAAAGACCGTGATGGTTTTGTCCTGGGCGATGGTGCGGGGATGATGGTGCTGGAAGAGTACGAACACGCAAAACAACGCGGTGCGAAAATTTACGCCGAAATTGTCGGGTTTGGTATGAGCAGCGATGCCTACCACATGACATCACCACCGGAAAACGGTGCTGGTGCCGCCTTGGCGATGGAAAACGCACTGCGTGATGCAGGTGTGACAACGTCACAGATTGGCTATATCAACGCGCATGGTACCTCCACGCCGGCCGGTGATAAGGCAGAAACCCAAGCGGTGAAATCCGTATTTGGCAGCGATGCCAACCGGGTGATGGTCAGCTCCACCAAATCGATGACCGGCCACCTGCTGGGTGCCGCTGGGGCGATTGAGTCGATCTTTACCGTATTGGCTCTGCGCGATCAGGCGGTTCCACCTACCATCAATCTGGATAATCCGGATGAGGGTTGCGATCTGGATTTCGTACCACACGAAGCGCGCCAGACCAAAGATATGGAGTTCACGCTGTGTAACTCCTTCGGCTTCGGTGGCACTAATGGTTCGCTGATTTTCCGTCGCGTATAATTATTGCCAACTTAAGTTGATAAAGGCCCGGTGCATTTTGACCGGGCTTTTTTTATGGCTCCAGGCCGTTTATCGTAGTATGTGCCTGTTATGCTGTAGTGATAACACAGTGAGGAAACGCATGTACTGGATCAATGGACAACAACATGACGCCCTGGCAGCCAGCGATCGCGGTTTGCAGTTTGGCGACGGCTGCTTTACCACCGCCAGAGTAGTGGATGGCAACATCGATCTTTTCCCTTGGCATCTTGAGCGCATGCAGCAGGCGGCACAGAGGTTGCTGCTGCCTGCAGTGGACTGGGCGGCATTGGAACTTGAGATGCGCCATGCGGCAGGCTCTCTCTCCCTGGGCGTGGTCAAAGCGATACTGACCAGAGGCAGTGGCGGACGAGGCTACAGCCCGCACGGCTGTGCTGCTCCTACAAGGATCGTTTCGCGCAACGCCTATCCCATGCACTACCAGTCATGGCGTGAAGAAGGGATCAGCCTGACGCTCAGCCCGGTAGCGCTAGGGCGTAATCCATTGCTGGCTGGCCTGAAACACCTTAACCGCCTGGAGCAGGTGTTGATCCGCGCACATCTTGACCAGGCCGATGCCGATGAGGCGCTGGTGCTTGACACTGCGGGTATGCTGGTGGAATGCTGTGCGGCTAATTTGTTCTGGCGTAAAGGAAAAAGCGTCTTTACGCCAAATCTGGATCAGGCCGGTGTCGCCGGTGTGATGCGCCGCCGCGTGATTGAACTTCTGGCGGGCAGCGAGTATCTACTGCATTACGTCAGTGAACCGCTGGAGACGCTGGCCGATGCGGAGGAAGTGCTGATATGCAACGCGCTGATGCCGTTGCTGCCGGTGAATAGGGCACAATCATGGCGCTACCCTTCGCGCCAACTGTATGATTTTTTGCGACCACACTGTTAATGATGGCTGATCGATGAAGAGAAAAAAGCTCAAGATTGTTGTACTGCTGCTGCTCCTGGCGTTGGCTTCGCTGTATTGGGGGCATCAGCGGATTGAACGCTTTGCCGAGACTCCGCTGGCGATTGGGCAGGAAACCTACTTCAAACTGCCCGCAGGCACTGGCCGTGTGGCGCTGGAAGGGCTGCTGGTACGCGACAAGCTGATCCACAATGGCCGTTGGTTCCCGTGGTTACTGCGCCTGGAGCCGGAACTGGCCGAATTCAAGGCGGGTACCTACCGTTTAACCCCGGGGATGACGGTGCGCCAGATGCTGAAACTGTTGGCGAGCGGCAAAGAAGCCCAGTTCAGCGCGCGCTTTATCGAGGGTTCACGTCTGAAAGATTGGCTGCAGGTGCTGCAAGACTCCAAGTATGTCAAACATACCCTGGCAGGTAAAAGCGAGGCGGAAATCGCCAAGGCGCTGGGGCTGCCGGAAGGTGGCGTGCTGGAAGGTCGTTTGTATCCAGATACCTATCTCTATACGGCAGGAACCACCGATCAGGCATTGTTAAAGCGCTCGCAGTTGCGGATGTACAAGGCATTGCAGGATGTTTGGCATGCGCGAGACACCAGCTTGCCATACAAAACGCCGGAAGAGTTGCTGACGATGGCTTCGATCGTTGAGAAGGAGACGGCTGTAGCGGAGGAACGCACCAAGGTCGCTTCGGTGTTTATCAATCGCCTGCGTTTGGGCATGCGTCTGCAAACCGATCCTACGGTGATCTACGGCATGGGCGACAGTTACACCGGTAACATCACCCGTAAGGATCTGGAGACGGCAACGCCCTATAACACCTATGTGATCAGTGGCCTGCCACCAACGCCGATCGCCATGCCGAGCCGTGCTTCACTGGAAGCCGCTGCTAATCCGGCTAAAACCGATTATTTGTACTTTGTTGCCGACGGCAAGGGTGGCCATACGTTCACCACCAACCTGGCAAGCCATAATGCTGCGGTGCGTGTCTATCGGCAGGTACAAAAGGAAAAGAATGAAAAGTAACTTTGTAGTGATTGAAGGCTTGGAAGGCGCGGGTAAAACCACCGCGCGCAATACCGTGGTCAACGTGCTTAACGAGCAGGGTATTAATGACATTGTATTTACCCGTGAACCGGGTGGTACGCCACTGGCGGAGAAGCTGCGCGAGCTGTTTAAATGCGGCGCAGACGGCGATTTGCCGACCATCAAGGCGGAACTGCTGATGATATATGCCGCGCGGGTGCAACTGGTGGAAACCGTTATCCAACCGGCGTTGGCGCGGGGAGCCTGGGTAGTGGGCGATCGTCACGACCTTTCCGCGCAAGCCTATCAGGGCGGGGGCCGGGGAATCGATCCACACTTGATGAGTTCGCTGCGTGATACGGTATTGGGTGACTTCCGCCCCGACCTGACACTTTATCTCGACTTGCCTCCGTCGGTGGGCCTGCAAAGGGCGCGTGCGCGCGGAGAGTTAGACCGTATTGAGCAAGAAGCGCTGCCGTTCTTTGAACGTACCCGCGCGCGCTATCTTGAACTGGCGGCGCAGGATGCGAGCATCGTTACCATAGATGCGGCACAAACGCTGGAACAGGTCACCTCCGATATTCGCCAGGTGGTCGTACAGTGGCTGCAACAGCAGGAAGGGGCGTAATGAACTGGTACCCGTGGCTTAACTCTCCCTATCGTCATTTGGTGGGGCAGTATGCGGCTGGGCGTGGCCATCACGCATTACTGCTGCATGCGGCGGTGGGCAACGGCGATGCTGAGCTACTCTATGCCCTGAGCCGTTGGCTGATCTGCCAAAAGCGCAATGGTGAAAAGAGCTGCGGTGAGTGTCACAGCTGTCGGTTGATGCTGGCAGGCAACCACCCGGACTACCACGTATTGGCCCCGGAAAAGGGCAAGAGTAGCTTGGGTATTGAACTTATCCGCCAGGTGATTGAGGTCCTCTATTCCCATGCCCAGCAGGGGGGAGCCAAGGTGGTGTGGCTATCGCAGGCAGAACTGTTGACCGAGGCCGCCGCCAACGCCTTGCTGAAAACCCTGGAAGAACCTCCGGCCAATACCTACTTCCTGCTAGGTTGCCGTGAGCCCTCACGCCTGCTGGCGACACTGCGTAGCCGCTGTTTCTACTGGCATCTGGCCAGCCCGGATGAACAGCTGAGTCTGCAATGGCTTAACCGCCAGGGCGCGGGCAATTCGGTCGATCGCCTGACCGCATTACGCTTGCATGACGGTGCTCCACTCGCAGCCGAACAGTTGCTGCAACCGAATCGCTGGCAACAGCGGGCCGCACTGTGCAACGCCTTAAACACCGCTCTGCCGCAGTGCGATATGTTGGCCCTGTTGCCGGCACTGAACCATGACGACGTGGCGGACCGGCTACACTGGCTATGCGCGTTGCTGATGGACGCGATGAAATACCAGCAGGGTGCCGCGAGCTATGCTCTGAACCAGGATCAATTGCCACTGGTCCAGCAATTGGCCAGCCGTTTGAGCAGCGTTTCGCTCCAGCAAATCATGCAGCAGTGGCTTAACTGCCGCCATCAGTTACTCAGCGTGGTCGGCGTTAATCGCGAGCTGTTGCTGACAGAACAGTTACTCGGTTGGGAGCAGATGCTCGGCGCTACCGGCTACTCACCCCCTCATTCGTTGTAAAAGAGTTAATTATCATGTTATTAGTAGATTCTCACTGCCACCTCGACAGCCTGGACTTCGCCACCTTGCACCACAGCGTGGACGATGCTCTGGTCAAAGCCAAAGCGCAGGATGTGGGCTTTGTACTGGCGGTTGCCACCACGCTGCCGGGTTACCAGGCGATGACCCAACTGATCGGTCAACGTAACGATGTCGCCTTCTCCTGCGGCGTTCATCCGTTGAATCTGGAGGGGGGCTACGATTATGCCGAACTGCGCAGTCTGGCTGCGGCAGAGCAGGTGGTTGCCCTGGGGGAAACCGGGCTGGATTACTTCTATCAGAAAGACAATATCCCGTTACAGCAAGAGTCGTTCCGCCAACATATTCGTATTGGCCGGGATCTCAACAAACCAGTGATTGTGCATACGCGTGACGCGCGTGACGATACCTTGGCCATTCTGCGTGAAGAGAACGCACAGGATTGCGGCGGCGTGCTGCATTGCTTCACCGAAGATTTGCCAACGGCGAAAGCCTTGCTCGATCTGGGCTTCTATATCTCGTTTTCCGGCATTGTCACCTTCCGTAACGCCGAGCCGCTGCGCGAGGTGGCCCGCTATGTGCCATTAGATCGTATGCTGGTGGAAACCGACTCGCCATACCTGGCGCCGGTGCCTCATCGCGGCAAAGAAAACCAACCCGCCTATGTGCGTGACGTCGCAGAATACCTGGCCGTATTGAAGGGCGTCAGTCTAGAAAACCTGGCGCAAGCGACCACCACCAACTTTTCACGTTTGTTTCACATCGAACTCTGAACCTTCGTCTAGGCTTAGCAAACCGCTGGCGATAATCTAATTCTTTTTAAGCTCGTAATTAATCCTCGAAACGGGTAATGTTCCCACCCGTTTCAGGGGATCGGTCGGGCAAATTTTCATCTTTCTTCACAAAAAGTAGACGATTTTTGAAAAATGGCCGGTCAGATTCATCGAAACGTGACTGCCATCAAACATTGTTCAGGGTATTTATTTTACTCTGCGTAAAAATTAAAGGGGTGCTCAGACACCCTGAAAATGCAGGGGTTTTCTCTCCCCCCTCTGCAACGCGAAAATTCGCGAGAAGTAGCAAAGCACTATTACTCAGGAGCACACTCAACTATGTTCAAGAACGCATTTGCCAACCTGCAAAAAGTAGGTAAATCGCTGATGCTGCCGGTTTCCGTATTGCCTATCGCAGGTATCCTGCTGGGCGTCGGTTCCGCCAACTTTAGCTGGCTACCGCTGGTAGTCTCTCACGTGATGGCGGAAGCCGGCGGTTCCGTATTCGCCAATATGCCGTTGATCTTCGCTATCGGTGTTGCCCTGGGCTTCACTAACAACGACGGCGTTTCTGCATTGGCCGCGGTAGTGGCTTACGGCATCATGGTGAAAACCATGGCCGTGGTTGCGCCGCTGGTGCTGCATTTGCCAGCCGAAGAGATTGCGGCCAAACACCTGGCGGATACCGGTGTGCTCGGGGGGATTATCTCCGGTGCCATTGCTGCCTACATGTTTAACCGCTTCTTCCGCATTCAGTTGCCAGAATACCTGGGCTTCTTTGCCGGTAAGCGTTTTGTGCCGATCATCTCTGGTCTGGCCGCTATCATTCTGGGTGTGATCCTCTCCTTCATCTGGCCACCAATCGGTACGGCTATTCAGACCTTCTCCGAATGGGCGGCTTATCAGAACCCTGTGGTGGCATTCGGTATCTACGGTTTTGTTGAGCGTGCGCTGGTACCCTTTGGCCTGCACCACATCTGGAACGTTCCGTTCCAAATGCAGATTGGTGAATATACCAATGCGGCCGGTCAAGTGTTCCACGGCGACATTCCACGTTACATGGCGGGTGACCCAACTGCGGGTATGCTGTCTGGTGGCTTCCTGTTCAAAATGTATGGTCTGCCTGCTGCTGCGATTGCCATCTGGCACTCAGCCAAGCCGGAAAACCGTGCCAAAGTCGGCGGTATCATGATCTCCGCTGCGCTGACCTCGTTCCTGACCGGTATTACCGAGCCGATCGAGTTCTCCTTCATGTTCGTTGCGCCGATCCTGTACGTAATCCATGCGATCCTGGCCGGTCTGGCGTTCCCAATCTGTATTCTGTTGGGTATGCGTGACGGTACCAGCTTCTCACACGGCCTGATCGACTTCATCGTACTGAGCGGCAACAGCAGCAAAATCTGGCTGTTCCCAATCGTTGGTGTCATCTACGGTCTGGTGTACTACACCATCTTCCGCGTGCTGATTGCCAAACTGGATCTGAAAACCCCTGGCCGTGAAGACAATGCTTCCGAGCAGGTGGCTCAGGGCGGTTCTGAAATGTCTGCTGCGCTGGTTCAGGCATTCGGCGGTAAAGAAAACATCACCAACCTGGATGCCTGTATTACCCGTCTGCGCGTTAGCGTGGCCGACGTATCCAAGGTCGACCAGGCTGGTCTGAAGAAACTGGGTGCTGCCGGTGTAGTTGTGGCTGGCTCAGGTGTTCAGGCGATCTTTGGTACCAAATCCGACAACCTGAAAACCGATATGGATGAATACATCCGTAACAACTGATTCAGGTAGGGGAGTTAATGGGGAGGCTTAGGCCTCCCTTTTTTTATGGGTTGATTAACAACATGGGGAGGGGCGCTCATGGATCTCAGCTCAAACAACCAACAGGCGGGGCAAGCCCCGCCGTTGGGTTGCCTTACCTTAGGGATTCGTAAGCCATCATGGCCGCAACCTCCGTTTCTCCACTACGAATGCGGATTTCACAGAGTCTTTTCCTGGTCATCCAGGTAAACACCAGTACGGTGATACAGAGAATAACCAGGGTCATTACTACTAATTTTTGCGGCATGATAGCCTCCTTGCCTTTCGGCGGGTAAGAGGCTACCTTTATGGTGTTTGGGCATAAGAGTGGCCTCGGGTTGATTTACATCGATTCGGGGCTTTTCTCTTTCTATCCCTTGCTCATGCTCAGGACAAAAAGATCCAGAGCACCCACGCGAATTTTACCCCTAATCCCGCCGGGTAATAAATCAGCGCTTTGTTACATAGAACAATTAAGCTGAACCGGCTCAGTGCTCATCCTTGTTATTTATTGGTTTTTTACCCGTTTCTTGCGGTGATGAATTTCTATATAACTCATTGGTTTTTTGCATCTGTTTTTCTTACCTATGCTATGGCGGCTGCGGGCTCTTTTGTGTGGGATGGCTTAACAAGATAGGGAGGGGCGCTCATGGATCTCAGCTCAAACAACCAACAGGCGGGGCAAGCCCCGCCGTTGGGTTGCCTTACCTTGCGGATTCGTAAGCCATCATGGCCGCAACCTCCGTTTCTCCGCTACGAATGCGGATCTCACAGAGTCTTTTCCTGGTCATCCAGGTAAACACCAGTACGGTGATACAGAGAATAACCAGGGTCATTACTACTAATCTTTGCGGCATGATAGCCTCCTTGTCCTTGCCTTTCGGCGGGTAAGAGGCTACCTTTATGGTGTTCATGCATAAGAGTGGCCTCGGGTTGATTTACATCGATTCGGGGCTTTTCTCTTTCTATCCCTTGCTCATGCTCAGGACAAAAAGATCCAGAGCACCCACGCGAATTTTACCCCTAATCCCGCCGGGTAATAAATCAGCGCTTTGGTACATAGAACAAGTAAGCTGAACGGGCTCAGTGTACACCCTGCTTAATTTGTTGGTTTTTTTCCCTGTTTATTGCGATGCTGATGGCTGTCCATCGATGCTGCAAGAGAGGGAAAAATGCCCAACCCATCCGTGCTCAAACCATCAACGTTGATCGGCAATCAAATCGAACTACGACCCTTGCAGCCAGAGCACCGTGAGGCAATGCTGAGCGCCGCTGCTGATGGCGAACTGTGGAACCTGAAGGTTACCGCAGTGCCGAGTGCCAGTACGATCGACAGTTATATCGCCACCGCCGTGGCAGGCCGTGATGCCGGTTCCATGCTGCCGTTTGTCATTGTTCAGCGGGATAGCGGACGCATTATCGGCAGCACCCGTTTCTGGAAAATCGACCGGGGTAATCGCAAAATGGAAATCGGCCACACCTGGCTGAGCCAATCGGTGCAGCGCACCGGCGTGAATACCGAAGCGAAATACCTGCTGCTCAACTATGCCTTTGAGGTTTTACAGGCGGTACGGGTGCAGTTCACCACCGACGAACTGAACGACAGGTCACGCGCGGCAATTCTGCGCATTGGTGCCAAGCAGGAGGGGATTGTACGCCATGAGCGCATCATGCCCGACGGGCGCAAACGTAACTCGGTCAGGTTCAGCATCATCGATGATGAATGGTGTGGGGTGAAAGCCAGGTTAGACGTTTTGCTGAAGCGCTAAACGTGTGGAACAAACAGTGGCATGATCTCATTGGGCGCAGATGCAGCGCCCCTACAACAGCCTTTCAACTCCGCGCTAAATTCCCCACGCCACCGTCGATCAGCAGTTCACTGCCCACCATGTAGCTGGATTCGTCAGACGCGAGGAATACGGCGGCTTTGGCCAATTCCAGCGCGGTCCCCATGCGGCCAATCGGCACCAGCGCGTGGATCTCTTCGCGCAACGCCTGTTCAGCCTGTGCCGGTAAACCCAGCTTGCCCAGTGCCGGAGTTGCCGTTGGGCCAGGGCTGAGGCCGTTGACGCGAATTCCGCGCGGATGCAACTCGGCTGAAAGTGAACGCGCCAAAGACAAAATCCCGGCTTTACTGGCGGCATAGACGCAGCTTTGCGCCAGGCCAATATGCGCGCTGACGGAACCACACAGGATCACCGAGGCAGGGTTGCCCAACAATGGCAACAGAGCCTGGATCAAAAACAGTGGGCCTTTGAGATTGGTGTTCATCAGTTGGTCATAGCGCTGCTCATCCCATTCCTGCAACGGCAGGTGGGTGACATCACCGGCGTTGATATACAGGATATCCAAACGGGGCCAGCTTTTGGCCAACTGTGCAGCCAAAATCGGTTGTTGGCCGATATCCCCAGCGTCATTGTGCAACAGCACGACATCCCCTAGCGTTTCGCCAGCTGTTGTTAACCCGCCAGCGCTGCGCCCAGTGATCGCCACGGTGGCGCCTTCGGCAATAAACTGCCGGGCCGTCTCCAGCCCTATGCCGCTGGTTCCCCCGGTAATCAACGCGTATTTATCTGCTAATCGTGACATAACCCTTCCTCTCGTTGGTCAGTTACGCCATTATTGGTCTGTCAGTACCTTTTGCATAGTAGGTACCATTTGGATACTAAAGGACAAGGTGGGATGCAATGGCGTCAACAGTGAAAGGGCAGGTTGAAAAAAATTATGCGTTACCGCCTGCGGGGGAGCCGTGCCCGATGGTGAGCTTCGTCAATTTGGTTTCGGGCAAATGGGCCATCCCAATCCTGTATCGCCTGATGGTGATCGACGGCCCGATACGCTTTAGCGAATTACAGCGCGCGGTGGCGCCAATTGCGCAAAAAGAGCTGACGCGTCAGCTCCGCCAGTTTGAACAATGCCGTCTTGTCACTCGCCAGGTGTTTCCAGAGGTGCCACCACGGGTGGAGTACCAGATAACGCCGCTGGGTAGAACGTTGCGCCCCACGTTAGACTCGTTGGCTGCTTGGATGCGTGACCATGCGCCTCAGTTGATCGGTAGCCAATAACCGCCGGTAACCTAGTAAGGTTGAGTGATTCTCCATCATTCGATACGGAAAGTGCGCAATCGGGTTGATAGCAGTAGAATTTGTCACGATACTGCGTAAACCAATATTTTCGCTGAACAAGGAGTTCCAGATGGCCGAAGAAACGATTTTCAGTAAAATTATTCGCCGTGAAATCCCTGCCGATGTGGTCTACCAGGACGAACTGGTTACCGCATTTCGTGATATTTCCCCACAGGCACCGACCCATATCCTGATCGTGCCGAACGTGCTCATTCCAACGGTGAACGATGTGACCGTGGAACACGAGGCCGCATTAGGGCGTATGATCACCGTGGCGGCCAAAATTGCCGAGCAGGAAGGGATTGCCGAAGACGGTTACCGCTTGCTCATCAATTGCAATCGTCACGGCGGGCAGGAGGTCTATCATATTCATATGCATTTAGTGGGTGGGCGCGCTCTGGGCCCGTTGTTGTCACGTTAACCGAGGAAGACCATGCGCTATATTCACACGACGCGTTACTTGATGGCGCTGGTGCTCCCCGCCGCGATACTGATGGGCTGTAGCAGCCCGAAGGGCATCTCGGTCAATGAACGGCAAACGGTGGTGATGGATTCACCGGTACTGACGGCAGGTATTCTGGCGGATAACCCGTCTATTGCCGACGCGTCTGGCCGTCTGCGGGCCAGTTCGGTGCTCAGCAACACCCAGACGACGCCGGTGACCCTCCACTATCGTTTCTACTGGTATGACAAACAGGGGCTGGACATCCTGCCTTTTGAACAGCCGCGCACGGTCACCGTCGCTGCCAATTCAGACGCCGAGATTTATTCGTTGAATGGCAACCTTGATGCCAAGCGTGTACGTCTGTATTTATACTTATAAGTTTTGGGTTACGTTGGAGAAGGTAATGAAAAAGTTCCTATGGGTGGCGCTGGCCGCGTTGGTGTTAACCGGTTGTCCATCACGCCCGCCAGAGCCTACGGCACCGGTCACGGTAGAGCCACAGCCGCAACCAGAGCCTCAGCCTGAACCGTTGCCACCAACCACCGAGCCGGTGCCACAGCCGCCGAAGATCCAGCAGCTTGACTGGCTGGGCAGCGTGCAGCCGTTGGTCAATCAGATGCTGAAGGCCGATGGCGTCACGCCTGGCAGCGTATTGCTGTTGGACAGCGTGAAAAACAATACCAATGGCTCATTGAGCATCGGCAACGCTACCTCGGCGCTGCACCAGGCTTTGGCATCCAACAAGACCTTTGCCGTCGTGCCGGAAGCGCAGTTGGCGAGCGCCAAACAGACGCTGGGCCTGTCGGCGGAAGATAGCCTCGGGTCGCGCAGCAAGGCGATTGGCTTGGCACGCATCGTCAACGCGCAATACGTGTTGTATAGCGCCGTCAGCGGCGATGTGAAGTCACCGTCGATGGAAATGCAGCTGATGCTGGTGCAAACCGGCGAGATCGTCTGGTCAGGCAATGGCGACGTCAAATACTGAATCCCAGCTGCGGCGACTCTTGAGTAACAGACTGCCGGCGGTAAATACCGCCGGTTGTCATTTTAGCCTGGTACAAGGGTTGAGCGGCGAGAGCTGGCGGATCGACAGTGGCGATGTGCAACTGCTGGCCCGTCCGCAGACGCCGGAAAAACGCATGCTCGGCGTTAACCGTCGGCGTGAGGGGCAAGTGCTGAAGCGCGCTGGATTGGGCATAGGTCCAAAGGTGTGGTTACAGAGCCCTGAGTGGTTGATCGTCGAATGGCTCGCCGGTGAGAGCGTTGACGAAACGGCGTTTGCTTCCATGCTGGCCAACGGGGAGTTGGCAGCGCTGACCGCTCGGCTGCATAACCGTGGGTTGAGTGGTTACCGGCTGGATCTGCAACAGCAATTTACCCGCTATTGGCAGCAAATTGATCGCCGGCGGATCACTCCTGGTTGGCTACGTTGGCAGCGCTATTTCATCAACGGCACCATACCGCGCCCGTTGCAGTTGGCAACGCTGCACATGGATATTCATGCCGGCAATCTGCTGCGACAGACCGGGCAGCTCAGGCTGATCGACTGGGAGTATGCCGCCGATGGCGATATCGGCCTGGAGCTGGCGGCGATGTTTCGCTTCAATCAATTTTCCCCGGCTGTGCAACAACGCTTTTTGGAGCAATATCAACCCCACGGCTATGCCGATTTGCCGCAGTTGGCCTCACAGGTCCAGCGTTGGTTGCCGTGGGTGGATTATCTGATACTGATGTGGTGTGAAGTGCGCTGGCAGCAGTGTCAGGATGCGGAATTTTTGCGTTGGGGCGCAGCGTTATACCGGCGTTTTTGTTTATCATCGTCAAACTAATCATGAATACTGATGTGAGGTGGCCGTGGGCCCAGTAATGCTAGATGTCGTCGGCTATGAGCTGGACGCAGAAGAACGCGAGATTTTAAAACACCCGCTGGTAGGGGGCCTGATCCTGTTTACCCGCAACTTTGCCGATCCGCAGCAGCTGCGTGAGCTGGTTCGCCAGATCCGCGCGGCCTCGCATTCGCGGCTGGTGGTGGCGGTGGATCAGGAAGGCGGGCGTGTGCAGCGCTTTCGCGAAGGTTTTACCCGCTTACCGGCGGCGCAGTCCTTTGCGGCGCTCAACGATGCTCAGGAAGGCGGGCGGCTGGCTCAGGAAGCTGGCTGGCTGATGGCCTCGGAAATGATTGCCCAGGATATCGATATCAGCTTTGCCCCGGTATTGGACATCGGCCACGCCAGCGCGGCAATTGGAGAACGTTCTTTCCATAGCGATCCGCAGCAGGCGTTAGTGATGGCCGAACGCTTTATCCAGGGGATGCACAGCGCCGGGATGAAAACCACCGGCAAGCATTTCCCAGGGCATGGCGCAGTCACGGCGGACTCGCATAAAGAAACTCCGCGCGATCCGCGGCCATTAGCCCAAATCCGCGAACATGATATGACTATTTTCCGCGAGCTGATCCAACGCGGATTGCTGGATGCCATCATGCCAGCCCATGTTATCTATACTGAAGCAGACCCGCGCCCGGCCAGCGGCTCGCCTTACTGGCTGCAGCAAATCTTGCGTCAGGAGCTAGGCTTTGAGGGCGTGATCTTCTCTGACGATCTGTCGATGGAAGGGGCGGCGATCATGGGCAGCTATGCCGAGCGTGGCCAGGCGGCGCTGGATGCCGGTTGCGATATGATCCTGGTTTGTAATAATCGGGCAGGGGCGGTCAGCGTGTTAGATAACCTGTCCCCGGTCAAAGTAGAGAAATTGCAGCGGTTATATCATCGCGGTCAGTTCACCCGTCAGGAACTGCGCGATTCCGACCGTTGGCAAAAAGCGCATCATGCGCTGAGTCAATTGCATGAACGCTGGGAAGAGCATAAGCAACGCTCAGCGGGGTGAACGGCCAGGGCGCCGCATGAAGGCGGCGTTAATAATGGGGGCTGCCAGCGGCCCCCAGCTTGTTGCGAGGAACCACATGATTATCTATTTGCATGGCTTCGATTCCACCAGTCCCGGCAATCATGAAAAGATTATGCAGTTACAGTTCATCGATCCGGACGTGCGCTTTATCAGCTACAGCACTTTGCATCCGCGCCATGATATGCAGCATTTATTGAAAGAGGTGGACAAGGCGGTTCAGCAGGAAGGGGATGTCCATCCTCTGATCTGCGGCGTGGGTCTTGGGGGCTTTTGGGCCGAACGTATCGGTTTCTTGTGCGGTATCCGTCAGGTGATCTTCAACCCGAACCTGTATCCGGAAGAGCATATGCACGGCAAGATCGACCGGCCGGAAGAGTATCGCGATATCGCCACCAAATGCGTGGATGATTTCCGTGAGAAGAACCGCGATCGCTGCCTGGTGGTGCTTTCTCGTCAGGACGAAGTGTTGGACAGCCAGCGTAGTGCCGAGTTGCTGCACAAGTATTATGAAATCGTCTGGGATGAACAGCAGAGTCACAAGTTTAAAAACATCTCGCCACACCTTCAGCGCATCAAGGCATTCAAGACGCTGGCGTAACAGTTTTATAACGCATGACCAAGCCGTAACTGCTGCTCCCTAAGGGCGGCAATTGCGGCTTTTTTGTTTTTATCGAGCCCGTTTTCGCCGGTGGGTAGCAAAGTGCAAAACTGTGATCTCACGCTAACTATTTGAATCACAATCCTCAAAAAAACCCTTCGTCCAGCCTTTAACCAAAAAACTTTGACGTACATCAATTTTGGTATGACCAAATAACCTCTCGTGTTATTCTGGCCCCAGATTGCAGGTTTAACTTAAGCGAACCCTATGTATTCTAAGGATATTATTTATTTACCCTTAGGCAACAATTGGTTCACATTCAGGGGGTCATTTTGACAACGCCAAAGAAGAAAATCGTTATTGTCGGCGGTGGTGCCGGTGGTCTGGAGCTGGCAACCAGCCTGGGCCATAAACTGGGTCGTAAGCATAAAGCGGAGATCACGCTAGTGGATCGCAACCACAGCCATCTGTGGAAGCCGTTGCTGCATGAAGTGGCTACCGGCTCTCTGGATGACGGTGTGGATGCGTTGAACTACCTGGCGCATGCGCGTAACCACTTCTTCAACTTCCAACTGGGTTCACTGGTCAACATTGACCGTGAAAATAAAACGTTGCAGTTGACGCAGATCTGCGATGAGCAGGGCTGCCAGCTGGTTCCCGCCCGCGAGTTGAGCTACGACATCCTGGTGATGGCGCTCGGCAGCACCTCGAACGACTTTGGCACCCCAGGGGTAAGAGATAACTGCATCTTCCTGGATAACCCGAATCAGGCGCACCGTTTCCATAACGAGATGTTGAACCTGTTCCTCAAGTTCTCTGCCAATCCGGAAGAGAAGGAGAGCGTGAATATCGCCATCGTGGGCGGTGGGGCTACCGGCGTTGAGCTGTCGGCAGAACTGCATAACGCGGTCAAACAGCTGCACAGCTACGGCTTTGAAGGGCTGGATAACAGCGCCTTGAAGGTTACCCTGGTTGAAGCCGGTGAGCGTATTCTGCCAGCGCTGCCGCCGCGTATTTCCGCAGCGGCGCACCAGGAACTGAACAAGCTTGGCGTACGGGTATTAACCAATACCATGGTGACCAGCGCCGATGAGCATGGCTTGAACACCAAAGGCGGCGAATTTATCAATGCCGATCTGATGGTGTGGGCAGCGGGCATCAAGGCACCGGACTTTATGAAAGAGATTGCCGGGCTGGAAACCAACCGCATCAATCAACTGGTGGTTGAGCCAACGCTGCAAACTACCCGCGATGCCAACATCTTTGCTATTGGTGACTGCGCGTCCTGCCCACGTGAAGGCGGCGGTTTTGTGCCACCACGGGCACAGTCTGCCCACCAGATGGCATCACGTTGCTATAGCAATATCCTGGCGATGATGCACGATCAGCCGATGAAGCCTTACGTTTATAAGGATCATGGTTCACTGGTCTCGCTTTCCCGCTTCAGCACCGTAGGTAGCCTGATGGGCAACCTGATGCGCGGTTCGATGATGGTCGAAGGGCGTATCGCCCGCGTGGTGTATATTTCGCTGTACCGTATGCACCAGGTAGCGCTGCACGGCTATACCAAAACCGGCCTGATGATGCTGGTGGGTGGTATCAACCGCGTGATCCGTCCGCGCTTGAAGATGCACTGATGTTTTAATCCGCTAGTTCGGTTGATGAAAACCCACGTAGGCTTGCCGCGTGGGTTTTTTCTTGCCGTGAGAGAGGGGACCGGCAGGGATAGGATTCTTCTCAATTCATTGGTTTTGGCCCGTTTTCAGGGTGTTTTGCTCATTGAGTCTTATTGCGAGGGTGAACTTCCTTGTGCAGACTTTAGGGCGTTTACAGACGGCGCGTCACGCACGCCGTAAACCGGGGAAATCGCCTGTGAGCAATGCGAGTTTGCCCGGTGCATAATGCGTGGTAACACATTCAGGAGGATTTCCTGTGAACAAATCAATGTTAGCCGGTGTTGGGATTGGTATTGCAGCCGCTCTGGGAATTGCTGCCGTAGCTGGTCTGGACGTATTCACTCCCGGCCCACAATATGCGCAGGTTCTCGCCGCAACACCGATCAAAGAAACCATCAAAACCCCTCGGCAGGAGTGCCGGAACGTCACGGTGACCCATCGTGCGCCGGTCCAGGATGAAAACCGCATCGCTGGCTCCGTGCTGGGCGCGGTTGCTGGGGGGGTGATTGGTCACCAGTTTGGCGGTGGTCGTGGCCGTGATGTTGCGACCGTAGTAGGTGCGTTGGGGGGGGGCTATGCCGGTCACCAGGTGCAGGGGGCCTTGCAAGACAACGACACTACCACCAGCACGCAGCAGCGCTGCAAAACGGTGTATGACAAATCGCAGAAAACGCTGGGCTATGACGTGACTTACAAGATTGGCGACCAGCAGGGCAAAATCCGCATGGATCACGATCCAGGCACCCAGATCCCGCTGGATAGAAGTGGCCAGTTGGTGCTGACCAAGGTCTGATCTTCGGAGTTTACCCTCGGCCCAACCCTCTCCACAGGGAGAGGGAGCCGTTCTGGCGTCCTTATCAGGGAACGGCTTTCCCCTTAAAAGGGCGCTAGAACGGTGCAGTAATCAAGCTGCCAAAGTATGCTCTCTGAACGCCGCCAGCAGCTCGCCGATAAACTTCAGTCGTTCGGCCCGGTCAGTGAGATCCAGCATAAACTTCAGCTTGGTTGGCCCATCCAGGCGGTAAACCTGCGGTTTGCTTTGCAGCAAGCCAATCAGATAACCCGGATCGACCCGGTTCTTCTCGCCAAACTCGATAAAGCCCCCGCGCTCGTTGCCTTCGATACGCTTGATCCCCAGTATCTGCGCCTGTTGACGCATCGCCGCGCTTTGCAGCAGGTTACGTGCTGCATCCGGCAGCAGGCCAAAGCGATCGATCAGCTCAACCTTCAGTTCTTCCAGTTCACCCTCATTTTTAGCGCTGGCAATGCGTTTATAGAAGGACAAACGGGTATTCACGTCAGGGATAAAGTCATCGGGCAGCAGCGCAGGCATGCGCAGTTCCACTTCCGTCTGATTACTGGTGAGATCTTCCAGCGAAGGCTCACGCCCGTTCTTCAGGGCGTCGACGGCGCTTTCCAACAGCTCCATATACAGCGAGAAGCCCACGGTGGTCATCTGGCCGCTTTGGTCTTCCCCCAGCAGTTCCCCAGCACCACGGATTTCCAAATCGTGGGTGGCGAGCGCGAACCCGGCCCCCAAATCTTCCAGCGAGGCAATCGCTTCCAACCGCTTGTGTGCGTCGGTGCTCATGACCTTCGGGTGCGGGGTTAACAGATAAGCATAGGCCTGATGGTGCGAACGCCCGACACGGCCACGTAGCTGATGCAATTGTGCCAGGCCAAAGCGGTCTGCCCGTTCGATAATGATGGTATTGGCGCTGGGGATGTCGATGCCGGTTTCAATAATGGTGGTACAGACCAGCACGTTGAAGCGCTGGTGGTGGAAATCGTTCATCACCCGTTCAAGATCGCGTTCCCGCATCTGGCCGTGGCCAATGGCAATCCGTGCTTCCGGCACCAGTTCTGCCAGGCGTTCGGCGGCCTTATCGATATTATCGACGTCGTTATACAGGTAATACACTTGGCCGCCGCGCAGTACCTCACGCAGGATGGCCTCGCGCACCACCAGGCTGTCGTACTCGCGGACAAAGGTTTTCACTGCCAGACGGCGGGCCGGTGGGGTAGCAATGATCGACAGATCGCGCATGCCGCTCATGGCCATATTCAGGGTGCGTGGGATTGGCGTGGCGGTTAACGTCAGAATATCTACGTCTGCGCGCATCGCCTTGATACGCTCTTTGTGACGTACGCCAAAGCGGTGTTCTTCATCAACCACCAACAGCCCCAGATCTTTCCAGCGCAGATCGCTCTGCAACAGCTTATGGGTGCCAATAAGGATATCGACTTTGCCCTCGGCCGCCTCTTCCAGGATCTGCTGCTGCTCTTTGGCGCTGCGAAAACGCGACATCATTTCGATGCGGATAGGCCAGGTGGCAAAGCGATCGCGGAAGTTGTCGAAGTGCTGCTGCGCTAGCAGGGTTGTCGGCACCAGTACCGCGACCTGCTTACCGTTTTCGACGGCCAGGAAGGCGGCACGCATCGCGACTTCGGTTTTACCAAAGCCAACGTCGCCACAGACCAGGCGATCCATCGCCAGTGGCTGGCACATGTCGCTCAGCACCGCGTTGATGGCCTGTTCCTGATCTGGCGTGGTCTCAAACGGGAAGGTCTGGCAGAACAGTTGATACTGCTCACGATTATGTTTGAACGCAAAACCGCTCTTGGCAGCACGTTGGGCATAGATGTCCAACAGCTCGGCGGCCACGTCACGCACGCGTTCGGCGGCTTTCTGCCTGGCTCGCGACCAGACATCCCCACCAAGACGGTGGAGTGGGGCATTTTCGTCGGCTCCCCCGGCATAGCGGCTGATCAGATGTAGGGAAGAAACCGGCACGTACAGCTTGTCTTCACCGGCGTAGGAGAGGATCAGATATTCCGCTTTGATGCCTCCAGCTTCCAGCGTGGTCAGGCCAACGTAGCGGCCAACGCCGTGTTCCAGATGCACCACCGGCTGCCCTGGGTGCAGCTCTGCCAGGTTGCGGATCAGGGTATCGGTATTGATGGTGCGGCGATTATCCTGCCGACGGCGGCTGACGCGTTCACCGAGCAGATCGCTTTCACAGATCAACGCCCGGTCACGCAGCGTATCCAGGAAGCCACGCTCGGAGGCTCCGACCATCATATAACGGCCCGATGCTTCGACCTCATCCAGATGATGGATCAGGCTGGTACTCAGCTTGATGCGACCAAGCAGATCTTGCAGGGTTTCGCGGCGGCCTTCACTCTCTACCGAGAAGACCACGCCACCGGTGAAGCTTTCAATAAAGCGTCGCAGATTATCCAGTGGGGCCTTCTGCTGGGCCTGGACGGCGAGATCCGGCAGGGTTTGATAGCCCAGGTTGGTGCAACCGGCTTTGGCAGGCAGCTCCTCGGTTTTCAACGCCATTCGCGGCCAGGCTTTCAGCTCGGCAAATAGCGCATCGACCCGCAGCCATAGGGTATCCGGGGCCAGCAGCGGCCGCATCGGATCGATCCGCCGGTTCTCATAGCGTTGATTGACATCGAGCCAGAAACGCTCGGCTGCTCCCTCCAGGTTGCCGGTGTTGACGAGCAGCGTATTGGCTGGCAGATAGCTGAACAGCGAGGGCAGAGGCTGGCTGAAGAACAGCGGTTGCCAGTATTCGATACCGGCAGGCCAGGTGCCTCTACTTACTTGCTGATAAATATGTTCGGCGTCGCGACGTACTTCAAACTGTTCACGCCACTGGCTGCGGAACAGCTCAATGGCGGCCTTATCGGTCGGAAACTCGTGCGCTGGCAGCAGGTTGATGGCGTCCACTTCGCTCAACGTGCGTTGGTTATCCACATCAAAGGTGCGCAGGCTGTCGATCTCGTCGTCGAAAAAGTCGATGCGATAAGGCTCTTCGCTACCCATGGGATACAGGTCAAGCAGCGCTCCGCGCGTAGCAAATTCGCCATGTTCCATCACTTGGTCGACGCTGCGATAACCGGCCTGTTCCAACTGTGCCCGCAGCAGATCCCGCGATAATCGTTGGCCCTTTTTCATCACCAACGCATGGCCATGCAGGAACTCATGCGGGCAGACGCGCTGCATCAGCGTATTCACCGGCAGAATGATGATGCCGCGTGCCATGGTCGGCAGATGATACAGGCTGGAAAGCCGCGCCGAGATGATTTCCTGATGGGGCGAGAAGCTGTCATATGGCAGCGTTTCCCAGTCGGAAAGGGTGGTCACCATCTGATCGGTAAACTGCTGGATTTCGTCACGCAGCCGCAACGCATTTTGCATATCCGGGGCGATGAGCATCACCGGGCCGGGATGGCGTTCGGCGATTTCGGCGCATTCAACGGCACAGGCAGAACCGGTGAGCTGCCCTAGCTGGCGTAAATCGCCCGCGCGTTCAGGAAGAGAGTAACGGTAGGAGGATGCGGAGCTGCGGTTATTATCAGAAATGCTCATTCAGTTATCTTTAATCAATGAATTGAATAACAGTTTTTGTGGTGTTCACCGTGGCACTTGACGCGTGAATACCACAAAATCCTGTTTGCTTGTCACAAAGAATTACTCATTCCTTATACCCTATGGATTTCAAGTTGCAGCTAGGCGCCAAGCTATCTCATCCCCAGGAGCTTACTTTTGTAAGTGACTGGGGTGAGATAGTGCAGGTAACAACGCTGCAGCTTGAAAGACGACGGGTATACCTTGGTTATACTAGCCCAGCGGCGTATAAACTGACACCGGTAAAAGCGCGAGCAAGCTTCCTGTTGGCGGTAATTTAATCAATCCTGCGCCATGGCGAGGTACTGGCCGATTTTATCGACGTCCACGTTGCCACCGCTGACGATCACCCCGACTTTTTTGCCCCGCAAATCGATGACGTGATTCATCGCTGCAGCGGCAGCCAGGCAGCCGGTCGGTTCAACCACCATCTTCATCCGCTCCATAAAGAAACGCATTTGCTGGCACAGCTGTTGGTCGGTCACCGTCAGAATATCTTCCACATAGTGTTGAATGATCGGGAAGGTGAGATTGCCTACCTGCTGGGTTTGTGCGCCGTCGGCAATGGTTTTTGGTACCGGGATCCATACTTTTTCACCGCTGCGGAACGCCTGTTGCACATCGTTGCCCGCTTCGGGTTCGACGCCAAATACCCGGCAGCCGGGCGACCAGTGATGTGCCGCAATGGCGCATCCAGAGAGCAGCCCGCCGCCACCGGTACAAACCAGCAAAATATCCAGCGGGCCAACTTCTTCGATCAACTCCTTAGCTGCGGTGCCTTGGCCTGCCATCACCTGCGGATAATCGTAAGGTGGGATCACCGTTAAGCCCTGTTCCTCCGCTAGCCGTTGGGTGATGGCTTCCCGGTCTTCGGTTTGCCGCTGATAGATCACCACGTTAGCTCCATAGCCGCGTGTTGCCGCCAGCTTGGCCGCGGGGGCGTCATGCGGCATCACGATAGTGACGTTCACTCCAAGCTCACGGGCTGCCAACGCCATGGCCTGCGCATGGTTGCCGGATGAGAAGGCGATCACTCCGGCCTGGCGCTGAGCCGGAGTCAATTGGCTGATGGCGTTAAAGGCACCACGGAATTTAAAGGCCCCAATGCGCTGGAAATTCTCGCACTTGAAAAAGAGCTGGGCACCGGCGATCTCATCCGCCTGGCGGGAAGTCATTACTGGTGTGCGGATCGCGTGGTTTTGCAGGATTTCGGCCGCTTTGGCAATATCGGCGGCGGTGATGCAGTGGGACGTAACGGTCATGGCTACCTCATGTGGTTGGCATTGATTCGTTCAGTCTATTAATTTGCCCGTTGTAAACGGATTGTCAAACGGTTAAGCGGCTGTCAGTCGAAACAACCGTGCCATCAGGAAGGTCAAAATCCGGCATTTTCTGTAAACCCGTGCAAACATGATGAATAAAACCGGCCGGGTGGTTCCATAAACCCGGTAGAGCCTTTATTATCCTTGATCACTTTGCTTAAGCTACGGCAACAAAACGGATTTCATGTATCAACCTGTCGCGTTATTTATTGGCCTGCGTTATATGCGTGGGCGAGCCTCAGACCGCTTTGGGCGGTTTGTTTCCTGGCTATCCACCATTGGCATTACGCTGGGGGTGATGGCGCTGGTGACGGTGCTTTCAGTGATGAATGGCTTCGAGAAAGATCTCGAAAACAACATCCTGGGGCTCATGCCGCAGGCGCTGATCACCAGCAAGCAGGGTTCAATCAACCCTGAACAGCTGCCAGCCTCTGCCGTGCAAAACCTGCATGGTGTCACGCGAGTCACCCCGTTGACTACCGGCGATGTGGTGCTGCAAAGCGCTCGCAGCGTGGCCGTTGGCGTCATGTTGGGGGTTGACCCGCAGCAGCCCGATCCGCTGACGCCTTATCTGGTCAACGTTAAACAGCAACAGCTGCAACCGGGTGAGTACAACCTGATTATCGGTGAACAGCTTGCCGGGCAGTTGGGCGTCAAGCGTGGCGATCAGCTGCGTCTGATGGTACCGAGCGCGAGCCAGTTTACCCCGATGGGCCGCATCCCAAGCCAACGTCTGTTCACCGTGATTGGCACTTTCCATGCCAATAGTGAAGTGGACGGCTATCAGCTGCTGGCGAACCAGCAAGATGCTTCACGTCTGATGCGCTACCCGGCGGGCAATATCACCGGCTGGCGTCTGTTCCTGCAACAGCCGTTGACGGTGGACACCCTTAGCCAGCAAACGCTGCCGGAAGGCACCCAGTGGAAAGACTGGCGCGAACGCAAGGGCGAGTTGTTCCAGGCGGTGCGCATGGAGAAAAACATGATGGGGCTGCTGCTTAGCCTGATCGTGGCGGTGGCGGCATTCAATATCATTACCTCGCTGGGCCTGTTGGTGATGGAGAAGCAGGGCGAAGTGGCCATTCTGCAAACCCTGGGCCTGACGCGGCGGCAGATCATGTCGGTCTTTATGGTGCAGGGGGCCAGCGCCGGGATTATCGGTTCGTTGCTGGGCACGCTGTTAGGCGTGCTGCTTGCCACCAATCTGAACAACCTGATGCCGATCCTTGGCGCGTTGATTGACGGGGCTTCTCTGCCGGTGGCGGTTGACCCTCTCCAGGTGACGATCATTGCCGTAGTGGCGATGGCGGTCTCGCTGTTATCCACGCTTTACCCTTCATGGCGCGCTGCCGCCGTACAACCCGCTGAGGCTTTACGTTATGAGTAACCATCCTTTATTGCAGTGTGAGCGCCTGTGTAAAACCTATCAGGAAGGCAACCTGCATACCGACGTGCTGCGCAATGTCAGTTTTGCCATGCAACCGGGCGAGATGATGGCGATCGTCGGTAGCTCGGGTTCCGGTAAAAGTACTTTGCTGCATCTGCTGGGGGGGCTGGATTCGCCCACTTCGGGTGAGGTGATTTACAAAGGGCAGTCGTTGAACAAGCTTTCTTCCACTGCCAAAGCCGAACTGCGCAACCGCCAGCTCGGCTTTATCTATCAGTTCCATCATCTGCTGCCAGATTTCACCGCGCTGGAAAACGCCGCGATGCCGCTGCTGATCGGTGGCACGAAACCGGCGCTGGCGAAGGAAAAGGCGCTGGAGATGCTGGCGGCCGTGGGCCTGGAAAAACGTAGCAAACATCGCCCGTCCGAGCTGTCCGGCGGTGAACGTCAGCGCGTGGCGATTGCCCGTGCGTTGGTGAATAATCCTTCACTGGTGTTGGCAGATGAGCCGACCGGCAACCTGGATAAGCGCACCGCAGACAGCATCTTCGATTTACTGGGCGAATTGAACGTACGCCAGGGAACCGCATTTTTGGTGGTCACCCACGATCTGCAACTCGCTAAACGCCTGAGCCGCCAGTTGGAAATGGCAGATGGCCATCTACAGGCACAATTGACCCTGATGGGGGCCGAGTAATGAGCGCTTCGCCACTTTCATTGCTGATGGCGCTGCGCTTCAGCCGTGGCCGGCGGCGCGGCGGCATGGTTTCGTTGATCTCGGTGATCTCCACCATCGGCATCGCGCTGGGCGTGGCGGTGCTGATCGTCGGGCTAAGCGCGATGAACGGCTTCGAACGTGAACTGCAGAACCGTATTCTGGCGGTGGTGCCGCACGGAGAGATCGAACCGGTCAAGCAACCGTTCACCGGCTGGCCGGAGATCCTGCAACGGGTCGAAAAGGTACCGGGCATTTTGGCTGCGGCACCCTATATCAACTTTACCGGGCTGATGGAGAATGGTGCTCAGCTACGCGCCGTGCAGGTAAAAGGGGTCGATCCTGCGCAGGAAAAACAGCTTAGCGCGCTGCCAAGTTATGTGCAGGGCGATGCCTGGGCCAATTTCAAAAGCGGTGAGCAGCAGGTGATCCTGGGCAAAGGGGTCGCCGACGCTCTGGGCGTGAAGCAGGGCTCTTACGTCACGGTGATGATCCCCAATAGCGATCCTGAGATGAAACTGTTGCAGCCGAAGCGTATTCGCCTGCATGTCACCGGTATTCTGCAACTTAGCGGTCAGCTCGATCACAGCTTGGCCATGGTGCCGTTGGCGGATGCCCAGCACTATCTGGATATGGGTGACAGTGTCACCGGGATTGCCATCAAGGTCAACGACGTGTTCGCCGCTAACAAGCTGGTGCGTGACGCCGGGGAAGTCGCCGATGCCACCGTCTATATCAAGAGCTGGATTGGCACCTACGGATTTATGTATCGCGACATTCAGATGATCCGCGCCATCATGTATTTGGCGATGGTGCTGGTGATCGGCGTGGCCTGTTTCAACATTGTTTCCACCCTGGTGATGGCGGTGAAGGACAAGAGTGGCGACATTGCCGTGCTGCGTACGCTCGGGGCCAAAGACGGCTTTATCCGCGCCATCTTTGTCTGGTATGGCTTGTTGGCCGGGCTGGTAGGAAGTCTTAGTGGTGTGGTGGTTGGCGTGATTGCCTCGCTACAGTTGACCAATATCATGAAAGGTATCGAAAAGCTGATGGGCCACTCTTTCCTGTCTGGCGACATCTACTTTATCGATTTCCTGCCGTCCGAGCTGCACTGGCTGGATGTCGCTATCGTACTGGGTACGGCAATCGTGCTTAGCCTGCTGGCCAGTTGGTATCCGGCCAGACGTGCCAGCCGCATCGATCCGGCCCGCGTATTGAGCGGGCAGTAATAAAAACCTGGGGCCGGTAGCGGGCCCCATTTTTTTACCCTGAGGGCGAGTTATGTACTACGGTTTCGACATGGGCGGCACCAAGATTGAACTTGGGGTGTTCGACGCCAACCTGCAGCGTATCTGGCAAAAGCGGGTGCCGACGCCGCGTGACGACTACCGGCAACTGCTGGCGGTATTACGCGATCTCACCCATGAGGCCGATGCCGTTTGTGGTACGCAGGGGTTGGTGGGCATAGGCATTCCCGGGCTGCCAAATGAAGATGGCACCTTGTTTACCGCCAACGTCCCGGCCGCGATGGGGAAGCCGCTGCCGCGCGATCTGAGCAAGCTGATTGGCCGCGAGGTCAAGGTCGATAACGACGCCAACTGCTTCACGCTCTCGGAAGCCTGGGACAAAGAGTTCCGCCATTACCCGACGGTGCTAGGCATTATCTTGGGTACCGGTGTTGGCGGTGGTTTGATCGTTAATGGTAAAGTGGTCTCTGGACGTAACTTTATCACCGGAGAGTTTGGCCACTTCCGTTTGCCGGTGGATGCGCTGGAGGTGCTCGGGCGTGATATTCCTCGCGTTCCCTGTGGCTGCGGCCATGACGGTTGCATCGAGAATTACATCTCTGGCCGCGGATTTGAGTGGATGTATGCGCATTTTTATCAACAACGGTTGCCAGCGCAGCAAATCATTGCGCATTATCAGGCCGGTGAGCCACAGGCCGTGGCGCACGTAGAACGATTTCTGGATGTCCTGGCCATTTGCCTGGGCAACCTGCTGACCATCATCGACCCCCACCTGGTGGTGATTGGCGGCGGCTTATCGAATTTTGCCGCAATTTATCAGGCGTTGCCCCAGCGTTTGCCCGCCCATTTGTTACGGGTAGCCAAACTGCCACGCATCGAGAAGGCACGCTATGGCGATGCTGGCGGTGTTCGTGGGGCAGCGTTCCTCAATTTGGTGGAAAGTCATAAATAAGGAGAGTTCATGCACACTCGCCATCGGTTGTGTCAGTTTCGCAAGAGTAAGCATGTGCGGCATCAGCGTTTTCGCTCGCGGATATTCCAACGCGATACCATGGCGGCGGCAGAGCTGAAAAAGCCGTTTGTCGTGGTGCTGACGGGAGCAGGGATCTCTGCCGAGTCCGGCATCCGTACTTTCCGCGCTGCCGATGGGCTGTGGGAAGAGCACAAGGTAGAAGATGTCGCCACTCTGGACGGTTATCAGCGCGATCCGGCCTTGGTGCAGGAGTTTTATAATGCGCGCCGCCGGCAGCTGCAGCAGTCGGATATCGGCCCTAATGCGGCTCATCGTGCGCTGGCCGATTTGGAAGAGTGGCTGGGGGAGGAGAACTTCCTGCTGGTTACGCAGAATATCGACAACCTGCACGAGCGTGCCGGTAGCAAGCATGTGCTGCATATGCATGGCGAGCTGCTGAAAGTGCGCTGTACCAGTTCTGGGCAGGTGGTGGAGTGGTTGGGAGACCTGAGCGTGGATGAACGTTGCCACTGTTGCCAGTTCCCTGCGCCTCTGCGGCCTCACGTGGTGTGGTTTGGTGAAATGCCGTTGGGGATGGATGAGATTTACGCCGCGTTGGCCAAGGCCGATTTCTTTATCGCGATTGGCACCTCTGGCAATGTTTACCCGGCGGCAGGCTTTGTTCACGAGGCTCGGTTGGGTGGGGCTTATACCATGGAGCTGAATCTGGAGCCGAGCCTGGTGGAAAGCCAGTTCGAAGAGAAGCATTACGGCCCGGCCAGCGAGGTGGTGCCACGCTTTGTGCACAAGTTCCTGATGGGCAAGGTCGAGCGGGCGGATAAGCCTTAATCGAGCGTCGGGTTAAAAGGTGTGGGGAAATTCAATATGTTCTCCACACCTTAATCTAGGTCAGCGTCCAGCTTTTAGCTGCTGGAAGTAGGTCTCATACAGCGTACTGGTATCACCCACATCGTTTTGCCACTCACCGTTCTCAATCACCGCATCATCCGGATACAGCGACTTGTCGTTGGCGATCTCTTTAGGTAGCAGCTTTCTCGCGGCCAGATTGGGGGTAGGGTAACCGATGGTTTCCGCCACCTGCACCGCGATCTCTGGGCGCAGCAGGAAGTCGATCAGCTTCAATGCACCCTCGACGTTCTTGGCGTTAGCCGGAATGGCCAGGCTATCCATCCAGAAAATGCCGCCTTCTTTCGGCCAGACGATCTCCAATGGAGTACCGGCCTGGCGCGCGACATAGGCCGAACCGTTCCATACCATGCCCAGATCGACTTCGCCTTCCATATACGGATTACCCGGATTATCGGAGTTGAACGCCAGCACGTTTGGCATCAGTTTCTTGAGCTCGTTATAGGCAGCCTCGATTTGTTTAGGATCGGTGGTATTGCCTGAATATCCCAGTTTGCGTAGCGCGACCTGGAACACTTCACGTGCATCATCGGTGAGCAGCATGCGGCCTTTGTATTCCGGTTTCCACAGATCGGCCCAGGCGGTTACGGTGTTGGCATCAATGGCATCCGTATTGACGCCAATGGCGGTGGCGCCCCAGATATAGGGAATGGAGTAATCGTTGTTGGGATCGAACGGCTTATGCAACAGGTTGGGATCGAGATCGTTAAAGTGGCTGAGTTTGCTTTTGTCGATCTTTTGCAGCATCCCTTCCTTGCTCATCTTGGCGATGAAATAGGTGGAGGGCACCACCAGATCGTACGCGCCATCCTGGTAGGTTTTCAGCTTGGCATACATGCTTTCGTTCGATTCATAGGTGGAGTAAATCACCTTGATACCGGTTTCTTTGGTGAACTGTTCCAGCAGACCCGGCGGGACATACTCGGTCCAGTTGTAGAAATAGAGCGTTTTGCCGTCGTCCGCGGCGTTTGCTGAGCCAAGGCTCAGAGCCATCATCCCGGCTGCGAGCAGATGTGACCACTTTTTCATGGTGCGGATCCTTTAGCAGTGCATGTTTTTACAGTATAGCGTGATGCGCCATACCCCAGAAAGCGGCCATTATAAGTGGCGTACCTAACGGGGTAAAGACGCTCATCCCATTGGCAAATCAGTGTTTTTGCCGGTCGCGCAACAGCAGTTGGCTGGTGAGCACCAGCGCTAGCGATAACACCAGCAGAATGGTCGCCAGGGCGTTCACTTCAGGAGATACGCCGACCTTGACCATCGAATAGATCTTCAAGGGCAAAATCTCGTAGCTCGGCCCGGTCACGAACGAAGAGACCACGACATCATCCATCGACAGCGTGAAGCTTAGCAACCAACTGGCGGCGACAGCGGGCATCGCCAGCGGCAGGATGATTTTGCGCAGGATCACCATTTCGCTGGCACCCAGATCGCGTGCGGCTTCCAGCATCTTGACGTCAAAGCCCTTCAGACGCGCATAGACGGTGACCACCACAAAGGGCAGGCAGAAGGTGATATGCGAAAATAACAGCGACCAGAAGCCCAACGAGACGCCTAGCAGCATAAACAGCACCAGCAGCGAGATGGCCATGACGATATCCGGCGACATCATCACCACAAACAGCATGCCACCGACGAAGGGCTTCCCACGAAAACGATAGCGATACAATGCCACCGCCGCCAAAGAGCCGATCATGGTAGCAAAGCTGGCGGACAGCACCGCCATGGTCAGTGAATGCCCAGCGGCCTGCAACAGGCTGTCGTTGTTCATCAACATGCTGTACCAGTGGGTGGTAAAACCCCGCCAGTTGATGCCAAAGCGCGAGGTGTTAAACGAGTTAACGATCAGGATCACGATGGGAATATAGAGATAGGCGTAAATCAGGCTCATAAAGCCACCGCGCAACAGGCGTCCGATCATTCCAGCTCCCCCTTTTTGTTCAGCAGCTTGGCGGCCCGGTAATAGATCCACAGCATCAGCCCCATCACCAGCGTCAGGCAAATGCTGGTGGCGGCCCCAAACGGCCAGTCACGGATATTCAGGAACTGGCTTTTGATGACGTTACCGATCAGCAGGTTTTTGGCTCCGCCCATCAGGTCGGCCACGTAGAACAGCCCCATAGCGGGCAGCAGCACCAACAGGCAACCGGCGATAATGCCTGGCATGGTCAGCGGAATAATGATGCGGATAAAGGTTTGCAGCTTGCTGGCCCCGAGATCGCGGGCTGCCTCCAGACAGGATTTATCCAGCTTTTCCAGGCTGGAGTAGAGCGGCATCACCATAAACGGCAGCAAGATGTAGACCAGCCCCAGCACCACGGCGCCAGAGGTATACATGATGCGTAACGGCGTATCGATGATCCCGGCCCACATCAGGAACTCGTTCAGATAGCCGCGGGTGCTGAGAAACAGCTTCAGGCCATAGATACGGATCAGCGAGTTGGTCCAGAAGGGCACAATCAGCAGGAACAGCAGCAGCGGACGCAGCCTTTGCGGCAGGCGAGCCAGAATAAAGGCAAAAGGATAACCCAGCAGCAGGCAGCACAAGGTGGCGATCGCCGCCATGTTCAGCGAGTGCAGCATCACCTGGCCGTATAGGGGATCAAACAGCCGGGTATAATTATCCAGAGTGAACACCATCTGCACCAGATTGGCATCGTCACGGGTGAGGAAACTGGTACCGATGATCATCAGGTTCGGTAGAAAAACAAACAGCACCAGCCAGCCGACGGTGCAAATGATCACCAGGTTTTGCAGCAAATTACGCGATTTCTTCATCGGCCAGCACTACCTCCCAGCTTGCAACCCAGGTTATCGCCATCTTCTGGTTTAACGAGTGGTCAAAGTCAGGGTCGTCTTCATTGAAGAACTCGCTGACCATCACCATCTTACCGTTTTCCAGTTCAACCACCGACTCCAGCGTCATGCCTTTATAGTTGCGTTCGCGCACGTAGCCGATCAGGCCATCTATCTGCTCGCTGTCGTTCACCTCTTCGACGCGCAGATCCTCCGGGCGCAGCAGAACCTTCAGGGATTGCCCTGGCTCGACCGGGAGATCGGCGTAGATATCACATTCGCGGCCTTCCACACGAGCGCGCACCCGCTGCGGATCGATACGATGTAGCACTACCGCGTCAAAGATATTGATCTCACCGATAAAGCTGGCGACAAACAGGTTCTTGGGTTCCTCGTAGATTTCCCGTGGAGTGCCGTCCTGTTCTATTCGCCCGTCGCGCATCACCACAATCCGATCTGACATGGTCAGCGCCTCTTCCTGATCGTGCGTGACGAACACAAAGGTGATGCCCAATTGGCGCTGTAGCGCCTTCAACTCGTTCTGCATCTGCTTGCGCAGCTTGTAGTCAAGTGCCGAAAGCGACTCGTCGAGCAGTAACAGTTTAGGTTTATTCACCACGGCCCGGGCAATCGCGACCCGTTGCTGTTGCCCACCAGACAGCTGATGTGGGCGGCGCTGAGCGAACTCGTCCAATTGCACCATGCGCAGGGCTTCCTCCACGCGCGGCGTTAGCTCCGCCTCTGGGGTTTTCTGCATGCGCAGGCCAAAGGCGACATTTTCAAACACGGTCATATGGGGGAACAGGGCATAGCTTTGAAACACGGTGTTAACGTGCCGATGCTCGGCCGGAATAGCGGTGATATCTTGCCCGTCGAGCACGATCTGCCCGTGGTCGGCATTTTCCAACCCGGCAATCAACCGCAGCACGGTAGTTTTCCCGCAGCCGGAAGGGCCAAGCAGGGTCAGGAATTCACCATCGTTAATCTTTAGGTTGAGATCGCGGATGATCTCTTTGCCGTCAAAGCTTTTACTCAGGGCGTTCAGTGTAACCAAAGAGGATTGTTCAGTCATTTTAGTGTCTCTATCCCGTACGGTGGTGCAGATAGAACCGCCGCTGGAAAAGACTGCGCGAGCTTACGGGAGTGACCCGTCAGGTACTGAAGCTCAAAGCCAGCGGCGCCGATCAAAAATTTAAGAGGGCGCATGATAGACGCTGAATCCGGTAATTGAAAGCCAAACCGCCTATAAGTCATGCCCGTTGGCCGATTTTTGCGTCGGTAGTTACCCTATTAAACCATCACTTGCTTTAATGATTTGTGTTAAATCTGATTATTAATGACCTGTCTCAATATTTGATCCGGATCGGTTCCGCATAATGAAACGCGAAATTCTGAGGGCGGAACCATGGATAAACTACTAGATCGCTTTTTTAACTACGTCTCATTTGACACACAGGCTAAAGCGAACGTCAAACATGTGCCTAGTACCGAAGGGCAACTGAAGCTGGCGCGTGCGTTGCAACAGGAAATGATTGGGCTGGGGTTTGAACGGGTATCGCTAAGCGAACATGGCTGCGTGATGGGCACGCTGCCTGGCAATGTGAGCTGGCCAGTGCCGGCCATTGGCTTTATTTCTCACCTTGATACCTCACCCGATTTTTCGGGTAAGCATGTGACACCGCAGATAGTGGAAAACTATCGCGGCGGTGACATTGCCTTGGGCATCGGTGATGAAGTGTTATCGCCGGTGATGTTCCCGATCTTGCATCAGATGCTGGGGCAAACGCTGATCACCACCGACGGCAAAACGCTGTTGGGGGCCGACGATAAAGCCGGGATTGCCGAGATCTTGACCGCGATGGTGCGGCTAAAGCAGCAAAAAATTCCTCACGGCGATATCCGCGTGGCGTTCACGCCGGATGAAGAGGTGGGCAAAGGGGCGCATTTCTTTGATGTTGCTGCGTTCGATGCCGAGTGGGCCTACACCGTCGATGGTGGAGGGGTGGGCGAACTGGAGTGTGAAAACTTCAATGCAGCAGCGGTGACGGTCAAAATCGTCGGCAATAACGTCCATCCAGGCAGTGCCAAAGGGGTGATGGTGAACGCGCTGTCGTTGGCAACCCGTTTCCAACAGGAGCTACCGGCCGAGGAAACACCGGAGCATACCGAGGGGTATCAGGGTTTTTACCATCTCAACAGCATCAAGGGGAACGTTGAACGTGCCGAGATGCACTACATCTTGCGGGATTTTGAGCGTGAAGGCTTTGAGGCTCGCAAGCGCAAGATGATTGCAGTTGCGCAAAAGGTTGGCCGTGGGTTACCACGGGATTGCTACATTGAGGTGGCGATCGAAGATAATTACTACAACATGCGTGAGCAGGTGGCCGAGCATCCTCATGTGATCGAGCTGGCACAGCAGGCGATGCGGGACTGCGATATTGAGCCGGTGATGAAGCCGATCCGCGGTGGCACTGATGGTGCGCAGCTATCCTTCAAGGGGCTGCCTTGTCCAAACCTGTTTACCGGTGGCTATAACTTCCATGGCAAGCATGAGTTTATTACGCTGGAAGGGATGGAGCAGGCGGTTGCGGTGATCATGCGCATTGCCACTCTGAGTGCCGAGCGCGCTAAACGGTAGTTTTTTGCGTTAATAGATTGAGTGAGGGGGCCAGTTTGCCCCCCACTCATTATGATTAGTCGTTAAAATACCAGTAACCGCTGTTAATCAACGCCGTCAGCAGGGCCAGGAACGATGGGTCGTCCACCGCGTCGCCCAGCAAGGCGGCATCAACGCTGGCGTGCTGGCACAGGGCATCGGCGGCTTGCAGATGTTCGGTGTCGATTAGCTCACCGTTGACAAAGCATTGGTCGCCAACGCGCAGCACGCGCAACCCACCCAAACGTTGTAATGGCTCACCCTGTTGCAGCAGCTCATAGATTTCACCGGCCTGATAAGGCGGCTCTGGCGGCGCGATGTCCAGCTCGTGACGCGACTGCGAAATAAACTCGCCAAACCAGTTCTGGAAGTGCTCTGGCTGCTGCACCAGCTCCAGGATCATCCCACGCAGCGCATCGACCTCATGGGGGAGAACCATCGCCGGGTGATCGCGCAGCGCGATATCCGGATCGGTGTAACGCTTGCTGCCCAACTCGCGCGCTAGCACGTAGTCTGCATAGCCACTCACCATTTCACGGCCATTCGGCGCACGGAAACCGACGGAATAGTTGAGCGAGTTTTCCAGCGAGTAGCCTTCGTGCGGGAATCCCGGTGGGATATACAGAATATCGCCAGGCTCCATCTCTTCGTCAATGATGGCGTCGAACGGCTCAACCTGTAACAGGTCAGGGTGCGGGCAGTGCTGCTTCATCGGCACTTTTTCGCCCACGCGCCAACGGCGGCGGCCAGTACCCTGGATGATGAACACGTCGTATTGATCGAGATGCGGGCCAACGCCGCCGCCCGGCACCGAGAACGAAATCATCAGATCGTCCATGCGCCAGTCTGGCAGCTTACGGAACGGTTGCATCAGCGCACTGGAAGGCTGATGCCAGTGATCTACGGCCTGCACCAGCAATGACCAGTTGTTCTCGCCCAGATGGTCGAAACTTTCAAACGGGCCGTGGCCAACCTGCCAGCGACCTTCCTGATGGCTCACCAGGCGGCTGTCCACCTCGTTTTCCATAGCCAACCCGGCCAGCTCATCCGGGGAAATCGGATCGATAAAGTTGTTAAAACCACGCTTGATAATTACCGGACGCTTTTGCCAATAGCGTTGCAAAAAGTCGTTCCAGTCGAGATCTAATTGGTAATCCATGTTCTATTCCAGGATAGAGTGAGCCTGCAGGGATTATAACGGAAGTTAGGCCCCGTGGATCGGGGCCTGAGCGAGAGAATTTAATCGTGATGGTGGGAGTCGTGCTGGCGGGAGAAGGTGACCTCCATCCGTGCTCCACCCAGCGGGCTGTCGCTGATGGTAATTTGTCCGTCATATTGCTCGATGATCTCGGCGGCGACCGACAGGCCAATCCCCTGGCCGGGGCGCAGAGTATCGACGCGTTGGCCGCGTTGGAAGATCAGCTCACGCTTGCTTTCGGGGATGCCGGGGCCGTCGTCATCAATGACGATCGTCAGGTATTTGTCCGAGTGCAGCGAGGTGATCTCCACAAACTCAAGGCAATATTTACAGGCGTTCTCCAGCACGTTGCCCATCACCTCCATAAAGTCGTTTTTCTCGCCCATAAAGGTGACTTCTGGTGAGATATCGAGGGTGATGACTACCCCTTTACGCTGATAGACCTTGTTCAGTGCCACGCTCAGGCTGTCGAGCAGGGCAGAAACCGAATGGATCTCGCGGGTCAGCACGGTTTGACCAGAGTTGATGCTGGCCCGATGCAGGTAATAACCAATCTGTTGCGAGATACGGCTAATCTGCTCGAGCATGATCGGCTCGACCTCTTCGATGGTGGTCTGCTTGCTGGAACGCAGCGAGCGCAGGGTGGTCTGCAATACCGCCAGCGGGGTTTTCAGGCTGTGGGTGAGATCGGACAGCGTAGTACGGTATTTGGTGTAGCGCTGGCGCTCGTTGCGCACCAAGATATTCAGGTTCCGTACCAGGCCGCGTAGCTCACTGGGGGGATTTTCATCCAGTTGCTCGCGCTCGCCGTTTTCCAATTCACCCACCTGGGTTATCAGCGCCTTGATCGGCCGCAAACTCCAATACGCAGCTAGCCAGAGCAGAGGTACGACCAGTAGCAGATTGGCCAGCAGTACGTAGCTGAACCATTCCCACACCACGTCCGAGCGTTGCAGCTCCTGCGGAATGCTGTCGACCACCACGATGCTCAAGGCGGGCAGGCGTGGGGTGGCGGCATAGGTATTGACGGCCACCGAGTGGGTTAACGCCTCATGGTCGGTATCGTCATAGTTTTTCAGCTGATCCTGGGCTTTGGGATTGTCGCCCAGCACTTCGCTACTGATGCGGGTGTCCGTGTCTATCTCATAGAAATCGGACTCTTCCAGCCACTCTTTCTGGATCCGTTTTTCCAGCTCCGGCACCGAGCGCTGGCTCCACAACAGGTTGCCTTTTTCGTCGTAGATAAACACCAGCGTTGGGGAGTTGAGATCGAGATCGGGCGGGATGGCAATGGTCAACTTCTGGTCTTTCCACTGCGCCAGGCTGAAGAACAGGTTGCTCTCACCGCGCAGCAGGCGGAAGGCGGTTTTATCAAAGCTGACGATATAGCCGACGACCGCAACCAGCCCGTAGGACAGCGACAGCGCCAGGATCACCCCGGCGGTGGCCATCAGAAAGCGGGCGCGCAGTGAGAAGGGCTTTTTATCTCTGTTGAACATTATGCTCACTTGGCATCGAAACGGTAGCCCTGACCACGTACGGTGGTGATCACTTCCTGTGGGTATTCGGCCTGTAGCTTTTTACGCAGACGGCCCATTAATACGTCGATGGTGTGGCTTTCGCGCAGTTCGGCATCTGGGTAGAGTTGCAACATCAATGAATCTTTGCTGACCACTTTACCCGCGTTACGGATCAACGTTTCGATAATGGTGTACTCAAAGGCCGTCAGTTTGATTTGCTGTTCGTTGACGCTAAGCTCACGGCGTGAGAGGTCGATCTGGAACGGCGGCAATACGATCACCTGTGAGGCCAGGCCGCTATTGCGGCGCATCAAGGCCTGCATGCGGGCAATCACTTCTTCCAGGTGGAAGGGCTTGGTGACGTAATCATCGGCACCGGCTTCCAGCACCGCCACCTTATCCTGCCAGCTTTCACGGGCGGTCAGCACCAGGATCGGCAACTTCATCTGGTTGGCACGCCAACGGCGGATCAGGCTCAGGCCATCTTCACCCGGCAACCCGAGATCGACAATGGCGATATCAGGCGCATGTTCCTGCAGAAAATAGTCAGCTTCTTTGGCATCTTCTGCGGCATCAACCTGATGCCCCATTTCACGCATTTGCACACTAAGATGGTGGCGCAATAGGCCATTGTCTTCAACAACCAGTACTCGCATGGTACAGACTCCTGTTGTTTAGGCGGGTGCAACTCCAGGCACCCACACTGAAAAGGTTACACGCTGTTGGCCACGTTGTGGTAACGCGCATTAGCTGACCATTCCCTGATCGTTTAATTCTGTCATCCATTGATTATCGGCAATGGCTGATAAACGCAGGATAAACAGCGCAGTGCCAAAGGTAAACAAAACTTAAACAAAGCTGACTGCCTGAAGTGTGAGCAGGATCGCTGCAAAGGATTAAAGGTATCATTAAGGTATTATATAGGTATCGTGATGATACTAATACCAGGAACCCTACACCGCTTTCCCGAGCCGAAGCCGGGAAGGTAGCCAGCAAGGATACATAATAATGAAACGTCCTCATCTGAAGCTGTCTGTCATGATGTTTATCGAGTGGTTTATCTGGGGAGCGTGGTTTGTTCCCCTATGGCAATACCTCAACAAACTGGGCTTTACGCCGGGTGAAATTGCCTGGTCGTACAGCAGTACGGCGATTGCGGCAATCCTCTCGCCGGTACTGGTTGGCGTTATTGCCGATCGCTACTTCGCCGCGCAAAAAGTCTTGGGCTGGTTGCATCTGGCTGGCGGGGTGCTGATGTTTATCATCGCCTGGCAAACCACCTTTGCCACCTTCTTCCCGCTGCTGGTGATTTATGCCATCACCTATATGCCGACCGTGGCGCTGACCAACAGCATCGCCTTTGCCAACATTACCGATACCGAAAAAGAGTTCCCGCGCATCCGCGTACTGGGCACCTTAGGTTGGATTGCCTCCGGTCTGGTGGTGGGCTTTATGCTGCCGCCGCTGCTGGGGTTAGGCAATATTTCCGATAGCAACCTGCCGTTAATCATTACCGGTGTGGCCTCGATCGCGCTCGGTTTGTACAGCTTTGTGCTGCCCAATACGCCAGCCAAAGGCTCTGGCCCGGTGGATATCAAGGCGTTGCTGGGCCTGAACGCGCTTGGCCTGCTGAAGGATCGCTCATTTGCCACCTTCGCCCTGTGCTCGTTCCTGTTCTGTATGCCGTTGGCGTTTTACTACCAGTTTGCCAATGGCTATCTGACGCAGGTTGGGCTGCCAAATGCCACCGGCTGGATGACGCTGGGGCAGGTTTCGGAAATCTTCGCCATGCTGGCGCTACCTTTGCTGCTCAAGCGTTACGGCATCAAAAAGGTGCTGCTGCTGGGCTTTGTGACCGCAGCGATCCGCTACGTGTTCTTTATCTACGGTGGCACCGCCGACGTTTGGGCTTACAGCATGCTGTTCCTGGGCATTTTGCTGCACGGTGTCAGCTACGATTTCTATTTCGTGACCGGCTATATCTACGTCGACAAAAAAGCGCCGCCGCATATGCGTACCGCCGCGCAGGGCCTGATCACCCTGATTTGCCAGGGGTTGGGCAGCTTTATCGGTAACTGGCTCGGGGGCCGTGCAATGACCACTTTCGCCCTCGAGCAGCCGCGAGACGGTATGACGTTTGACTGGTTCGCCGTGTGGGGCGTTGGTGCGGTGATGGTGGTGGGCGTCATGCTGCTGTTCCTGCTGTTCTTCCGTGAACGCAGCGACAACATCACCCCGATTGACGTAGCACGGTCTTAATTCGTTGCGCCGGGCGTGTTGCCCGACAAGGTAAAAATTCAGGAGAAAAAGATGAAGCAGTTAACCCAGGAACAACGCGTGGTGGGCGCACTTTATGGCCAAATGTTGGGCGACGCGCTCGGCATGCCTTCCGAGCTGTGGCCGCGTGAGCGGGTTAAGCGCCACTTTGGCTGGATCGACCGCTTCCTCGACGGCCCGGCAGAGAACAGCGCCGCTTGCTATTTCACGGCAGCGCAGTATACCGATGATACCTCGATGGCTCTGGCGCTCGCCGACGCGTTGATCGAGGCCGATGGTGAAGTGGTTCCAGAGTTGATTGCCCGCAACGTGATCCGCTGGGTCGATAGTTTTGACGCCTTCAACAAAAACATCCTTGGTCCGAGTTCCAAACTGGCACTGGGGGAGCAGAAGAAGGGCACGCCGATTAGCGATTTGGAAAACAACGGTGTGACCAACGGCGCGGCGATGCGGGTTTCCCCGTTGGGTTGTGTGCTGCCTTCTGCGCCGTTGGAGCAGTTTTGCCAGCAGGTTTGGCTGGCCTCCAGCCCGACGCATAAATCCGATATCGCGGTTGCCGGTGCGGTGGTGATTGCCTGGGCAGTTGCCAAGGCGATCGAAGGGGCTAGTTGGGCTGAGATCCGCCTGGCGTTACCGGGAGTGGCAGATTACGCTCAGCGCCGCCAGAGCACCACCTTCAGCGCTTCTTTAGCGGCGCGTATCGAACTGGCCTTCCAGGTAGTCGAACAGGCTGGCGGTACCGAGCAGGCCTCAGAACGGGTTTACCAACTGGTTGGCGCAGGGGTCAGCACCATAGAATCCGTGCCGGCCGCGTTGGCGATGGTCGAACTGGCGCAAACCGATCCTACCCGCTGTGCGATCCTGTGCGCCAACCTGGGCGGTGATACCGACACCATTGGCGCGATGGCAACGGCGATCTGCGGTGCCCTGAACGGTATCGACGCGTTTGACGCGGCCATGTTGGCAGAATTAAAGCGGGTGAATCCGCTGGATATCAACCACTACGCGCAGGCCTTTCTCCGTTTCCGCCAGCGCTGGCAGGAGGCTGAATGAGTAACGAAAGACGCGAGTTATTGCAGACGCTGACCCAGGGCGGCTGGCATCAGCAGTGCCCGGTGACGGTGATTGGCGCAGCGGTAATGGATATGGTTGTGAGCGCCGATGCCTTGCCGGTGCGCGGTGGCGACGTGTCGGCCCAGATGCAGGGGCTGCATTTAGGGGGCTGCGCGCTGAATATCGCCGTGGCTCTGCGCCAGTTGGGCATTATCAGCCGCAATCTGCTGCCGGTGGGAGAAGGCGTGTGGGCAGAGCGTTTGCGTAGCGAGATGGCGCAGCGCGGCGTGAGTTCCGATCTGCAAGTGGGTGGTGAGGATAACGGCTGGTGTTTGGCGCTGGTCGAGCCGGACGGAGAGCGTACCTTTATCTCTATCGATGGCATTGAGAACCAGTGGCAGCCTGAGTGGTTGGCAGACGCGACGCCACAAAGCGGGCTGGTTTACCTTTCCGGTTATCAACTGGGTGCCCGGCAGGGCCACGTGCTGGTGGATTGGCTGTTACGCCAGCCCGAACAGGTGCGGGTGGTGCTGGATATTGGCCCGCGCATTGACGTGATGGCGCAGAGCCTGTTGCAACGCCTTATCCGCCCTGGGGTGATCCTGACGCTAAACCAGCGTGAAGCTCAGCACCTTGGCATGCAGGAAGATATTGCCGGTTTTTGCCAGCGGTTATGGTCAACCACCGGGCAACTGGTGGTTGTGCGCTGCGGCGGGGAAGGCGGATATTACTTTGCCGGGCCGGACGATCAAGGCTGGATCGCCGCTCGTCAGGTCAAAGTGGTAGACAGCATTGGTGCTGGCGATAGCCACAGCGCCGGTTTGCTAGCCGGGCTGGCACTGGGCCTGACCGCCCGCCAAAGCATGACGCTAGCCAATAGCATCGCCGGTTACGTGGTATCACAGGCCGGTGGGGATTGTGCGCCAACCCTGGCCCAGCTCCTGGCCAGCGAGGAACTCAATCCTCGCTGATAAACTCGTACATGTCGCTGCGGCAGAAGCTTTCGCTGTATTCGATCGGTTTTTTCCGGTTGTCGAACAGCGTTTGCTTGATGATCAGCAGCGGCATAGGTTCTTTTAACTGCAGCGCTTGCAGGGTTTCACCGTCGCTCATGGCGGCGCTGACCTGGCTACGCAGCGATCCCAACTCCACGTTGTTCAAACGGAAGTAGTCATACAGAGAAACGCCAATATCATCAACGTTGGCTATCGCCTCCGCCACCACATAAGACACCGCCACCGACATGGGGCGCTGATCGATAAAGTGAATACGTTTGAGTTTGTACACCGGCGTATGCTCGGCCAGCGACAACTTCTCGGCCAGTGTGCTATCCGCCGGGATTTGCTCACGGCTGATCCACATGGTGTCCGGTTTACGGCCTTGCAGCATCACTTCGCGTGAAAAGCCTTTCACATCCGCCAGCGAATAGGCCAGTTTAGGTTGAGCCACGGTATTTTGAATGAAGGTGCCATAGCCCCGCGAGCGGCCGATAATGCCGTCCTGCTCCAGGCAGGCAAGGGCTTTGCGTACCGTAATGCGCGAGATCCCCAGCCGTTCGGTGAAATGGCGCTCACTGGGCAGAAAATCCCCCTGGCTCAATACGCCAAGCTCAATGGCCTGCCGTACCGATTCGTTAAAGCGCAGGTAGAGCGGCATAGCGCCAGCGCTGGTCAGATCGTGTTGCAGTTTGTCCAGCAGGCGCTGGTTGGGATCCGTGCTCATAGTCGACCGAAATCCTGTAGCCTCAATGCGATAGCTTATTTAAGGTGATTTCGCCGGGCGGTGCAACCGTGCACGGTGAGATCGGTGGAAATGGTTGGGCCTGGCAGACCAGGCCCGTTGTGGTATTTACTACTGAGAAGGTTTGGTGGCGCTGCTCTCCCGTATTTCTTTGACCTGATCGGCGGTGACTGGAGCGGCGTTATTCCCCCAACTTGTGCGTACAAAAGTGGCTATCTGGGCCACCTGCTGGTCGCTCAGACGCCAGCCAAAGTCCGGCATGGTTAGCCCGGTAGGGGCGTCTAAAGTCATCGGCGTACGTGAACCATGCAGAATGATGCTGATCACCGAAGCAGGGTCTTCCGCCAGCAACGCCGGATTATGGGCCAACTGTGGGAAGGTATTGCGATAGCCCTGGCCATCGCTGCGGTGGCAGGCGGCGCAGTTGTCCAGATAAGCCTGCCCGCCTGGGTTGCCTTGGTCGGTGCTGTAGAGTGCCAGCGGCTGGTTGGCCGTTGGCGTTTTCTGCTTATCCCCCGCAGGTAGCGATTTCAGATAGGCGGCGATCGCCTGCAAATCCTCGTCGCTCAGGTGCTGAGTGCTGTCTTGTACCACGTCTACCATGGAGCCAAAGGCGGCAAATCTGTCGCTGTGGCCGGTTTTCAGGAAACGAGTCAGATCTGCCGCGTTCCAACTACCCAACCCGCTGATTGCATCGCCACGCAGGCTGGCGGCGTGCCAACCCTCCAGCGTCCCGCCGCTCAGATAGTCGTCATCCGTCTGGTTCAGCGCCTTCTCCTGGAAGCCAATGCCGCGTGGCGTATGGCAACTGCCGCAGTGGCCCAATCCTTGTACCAGATAGGCCCCACGGTTCCATTGTGCGCTTTGGTTAGCGTCTGGCTGATAGGCGCCATCCTCGCGGAATATGCCGTCCCACATCGCCAACGGCCAGCGCATATTCAGCGGCCATGGGATATCGCTAGCCTTGTTCTGCTGCACCACCGGCGTTACCCGTTGGGTGAAGTAGAGATACAGATCGCGTATATCCTCATCATTGATTTTGGCGAAAGAGGGATAGGGCATGGCCGGGTAGAGCCGAGTGCCATCGCGCCTAATGCCTTTACGCAGGGCGTCGGCAAACTCCTGTAGATCGTAGGCACCGATCCCGGTGGTTTTGTCTGGGGTGATATTGGTGGAATAGATCGCGCCAACCGGGGTGGTCATCTTCAGCCCACCGGCGAATGCCATGCCACCTGGCGCGGTATGGCAGGCGGCACAGTCACCGGCGCGGGCCAGATATTCGCCATGAGCGATTTGCCCGACCTGGTGGGTATCCTCGGCGGCCAGAGCGCTGGCGCTTAATACCAGCAAGGCCAGCAGCGAGGGGGTTAATCCTTTCATCGTCTTCTCCTTGCGTATCAGGCCTGAACCAACGGGCCGGGGTTGTTCAGATACTGATTACGGATCGCTTCTGCTGAATAATAGGCCAGCGCACCGACGATCCCGGTGGGGTTATAAGCCAGGTTCTGCGGGAAGGCGCAGGCGCCGGTGACAAACACGTTGGGCACGTCCCAGCATTGCAGATACTTGTTCACCACGCTGGTTTTTGGGTTGTCGCCGGTGATTGCCCCGCCGGTAGTGTGGGTGGATTGATACGGGCGCACGTCATAGTGCGAACCGCTGCCCATCACCGAAATCGCCATCTGCTTCGGCTCCATGGCTTTGGCGATGTTCGCCATCTTGCTGGTAATGTGCTGGGTCATCTTGATCTCGTTAGCCTTCCAGTCGAAGGTCATGCGCAGCAGCGGTAGCCCATAGGCATCCCGATAGGTGGGATCGAGATCGAGATAGCAGTCGCGATAGGGCATCACTGAGCCTTCAGAGCCAATGCTCATCGAGTGCTGATAATTATCTTTGATACCTTGTTTCCAGCCACTGCCCCAGGTGGGGGTCCCCGGCGGTAACGACATCTGTTGGATCGGGCGGCCACCGGTGCGGGTGGCGGAAATATAGGCGCCGCCGATAAAGCCTAGCGCGCCGTGATCGAAGTTTTCCGAGTTGAGATCGTCGATCACTGTGCCCGCGGCTCCGGCTCCGATAAACGGGTTGAAGTGGGTGTCCTTATCGTAAAACAGCGAAATGCCGCTGTTCATCTGATAGGCGTAGTTCTTGCCGACAACTCCTTCGCCGGTGACGGGGTCATAAGGTTTACCGATGCCGGAGAGCAACAACAGACGCACGTTGTGCAGTTGGAAGGCGCTGAGGATCACCAGATCCGCCGGTTGTTCAATCTGTTGGCCCTGGGCATCGACATAGGTGACGCCGGTGGCCTTTTTGCCACTGCTGTCCAAATTGACCTTGATGACCTGCGACTGAGTGCGTAATTCAAAGTTTTTCCGCTTCATCAACACCGGCAGAATGGTGGTCTGTGGTGAGGCCTTGGAATACATAAAGCAGCCGAAGCGCTCACAGTAACCGCAGTAGTTACAGGGGCCGAGTTGCACGCCGTAGGGATTGGTATAAGGCTCCGAGCAGTTGGCTGCTGGAATGCTGAACGGGTGATAGCCGAGCGACTCGGCCGCCTTACCAAACAGCGAACCGGAATAGAGCTGCTTGAGGGGTGCAGTGGGATATTCGCTGGTGCGTGGCCCTTCGAACGGGTTGCCGCCTTTGATGATGTTGCCTTGCAGGTTACCGGCCTTGCCTGCGGTGCCACAGACCTTCTCGAACTTATCGAAGTAAGGCTCCAGCTCGGTGTAACTGAGAGGGTAATCCTGCAACAACATGCCTTCGGGCACCCATTTGTCGCCATACTTTTCTGTCACCGTCGTACGCATTTTCAGATCGGCGGGCAGGGCGCGCCAGTGCATGCCGTTCCAGTGGACGCCTGCACCGCCAACGCCGTTGCCGGGCAAAAAGGATCCAAGCTGACGATAAGGCACGGCGAAATCCGCTGGCGTGTGGCGCACGGTGACGGTCTCGTGCGCCATCTCCTGCTCCAGTTTCAGACGGATGCCATAGGTCAATTCGTCGGCAATCCGTGGATAGGCAAAATCAGGGTAAGTATCGCGCTGCTCACCGCGCTCCAGTGCCAATACGCTCAGGCCGGTTTCGGTCAGTTCCATGCCCATAATGGCACCGGTCCAGCCAAATCCGACAATCACCACGTCTACCGGTGGCTTTTTTATCGTGCTCATTTATGCATTCCTTTTGCTGGAGATACTTACCGGGCCAAGGGGATAGGCCTGATTAGGATGATCGACCCAGTCGGTGTAATCCGCCCGCGCACCAGGGAAACCGATCAGTTTCCATGAGGCCATCGACTGGTTACCGCCGTGCTGCGGATCGGCCAGATAACCCTCTTTGGTATTTTGCAGCAGTTGGCTGAAAAAGGCTTGACCGGGCAGGGCTTCGGAATCCAGCTCACCTTTCTCCAGCGCCGTCAGGATTTGTTCTTGCTGGCTATGTTCCAAGTCTGCAAAGGCTTTCTGGTACTGCTGCTGGCAGTGCGCATTGAGGCCTCGAATGCCAATACGGTAGGTATCACGCGGCGTCAGTTTGGACTGATAACCCAGTTCGGGGGCCGAAGGGACAAACGGCGGGTGCATATACCACAGGCCACCGTGGCCATAAGGCGTTTCCATCTGCTTATCGATAAAAATCGGCACGCCTTCTTCGACGGCACCGGGGCCATTGCTATCGCTGGGGATCAGTCGATCACAAGCCGCCAGCAGGAAGCGCCATTCCTCGTTATTGAAATAAGCGGGAACATAGTGAGAGGAGACACCCGCCGCCGAGGCTGGTGAGGGCGTCATCATCAAAACGCTGGTGCTTCCAGCGGCAGCCAGCGGTATTAGTGCTAGCGTTTTCTTTAGAAAGTTCCGCCGAGGCGGTTCTGGAGAGTGCTGTCGAGACATAATTCCACCTTGAATATGTTTCACAGAAATGCCCGCGTGGCCGCAGTCTTGGGCCGTAAAAACGGGCAGAGAGAGTTGCTATTCCATGACCAACAATGATTAGCAAGCTACTGGTATGGTGATTCAAGTTTAAGTCTTGGCAGCTAAAACAAACAATAAAGCATCTGTTTCAAAACATTTTCTTCACATTGTTTTTGATTTAGATCATTTCATTAACAGTTTACCTTGACTCATGCCCTTAACAGGCGGTTGGTGATTGGTCTAGTCGCTGGGGGTTAATTGGTCTGTATGCTGCGATCTGGCATCGGTATATGCTGTTGCGGAGAACCTACTTTTGAAGCAACCAGACGGAATACTTTTATGGCGATAAATCAATATGGTCAGCCGGTGGGCGAACCCTTGGCGCAATGGCATGCCTTGCCACGGCCGCAGGAGGTGACGCTGACGGGCAAATTTTGCCACCTTGCGATGTTGGACGCCGAGCGGGACTTTGCCGCGCTATTTGCGGCTTACCAGCTTGCGCCAGATGGACGTGACTGGACTTACCTGATGAGGGAGCGGCCTGAAAGCCCGCAGGAACTGCGTGCGCATCTGGAAAACCTGCAGGCCAACCCGACGCTGGTGAATCTGGTGGTGTTCGATTCAGCCACCGATCTGCCCGTTGGCACGGTGGCCTTTATGCGGATTGAAGAGGCCAGCGGCGTGTTGGAAATTGGCCACGTCTGTTGGTCACCGCTGATGAAGCAGCGCTCCTGCGCCACCGAGGCGATTTACCTGATGTTGCGACACACCTTTGACGAGTTGGGCTATCGCCGTTGTGAATGGAAATGCGATAGCCTGAATGCGCCTTCCAGGCAGGCGGCACTTCGCTTTGGTTTCCACTACGAAGGGCGTTTTATGCAGGCATTGGTCATCAAGGGCCGCAACCGGGATACCGACTGGTTCGCCATGATCGACCAAAACTGGCCCCAGATGCGTAGTGCGTTCGAAGGTTGGCTGGCTGACGAAAATTTTGGCTCCGATGGCCAGCAGATACAGCGTTTGCAGGCGTTTATGCCTTGATATGTAGGGGGCGAACATGTGCATGTTCGCCCCTATGTAGCTTACTGTTCGCTCAGCGCCGCTTTATTTCTTACCTGTTTAGCCTCGAAGCGTGAAATCCACCACCAGGCCAGTGCCGAGAATACCGCGGTCATACAGACGTTGATAAAGAAGGCTTTCATCAGATCGACCCCCGGCGGGAATGCCGACGCCGTCATGCTGACCACAAAGATGGTGATCAGCACCGAAACCACGCTCATGCCAAACTTGCGCGATCCCATGCGGAACTCGCGCGGCGTATCGTCATGCTTCCAGCGGAACACGAAGTAGGCCACCATGATAAAGATCGGCGGCAGCATCGCCGTACCCGCCGTCAGGTTGATCGCGGTGTTCATCATCTGCTGTACCGATTCGGAACCAAAGCCGTTAACCACCAACATCACGAACACGAAGGCAAATTGCCACCATGCAGCACGAACCGGAACGCCATGCTTGTTCAGTTCGGTGGTTTTCTGGCCGTAAACGCCTTTCGGGATCTCAGAGAAGTGGATCTTCACCGGCGCAGAGGTCCACATCATCATCGAACCAAAAATGGCGATGAACAGTACGATGCCCACCAGGCGGCCTACCAGCGTTTCTGAAATGCCGAAGTACTTGGCCATCCCGGTGAATATTTCCACCATGCCGCCCGCGTAGGTCAGGTTTTCACGCGCGACAAACACGTTAACCAGCAGGGAACCGACGGCATACATCCCGCCGATAACCGCACCGGCAATGATAATCACCTTGATAAACGACTTTTGGCCCCCTTTGACGTCATTGAGGTAGGCCGCTGCCGTTTCCGCACCGCCAGCCGCCTGGAAGATCCAGCACATGATACCCAACGTTGCCCAGTTCACCGTCGGCGTCATCGCCTCCAGCGTGATCGGTTGCGCCGGGACGTGATCGCCGCTCAGCGCCATCAGCGCGCCCAGCACGTAAATCGCAAACAGGGCAAACACCCCATAGGCGACGACTTCGGCAATCTTGCCCAACCAACTGGCACCCTTGGTGGAAATATGGGTGGTGGCGGCAAACAGTACGATCGAGATGATCGATACCATCACCGGGGAAAAGGCGTATTCGCGGCCCATAATGGCGTACGACGCATAGGCAATCACGTTAGGCAGCAATGATACAAACCAGAACAGGTTGACGAACCAATACAGGAACGACCCCATATAGGCTGCTCGGGTGCCCAGAGGCTGTTTTAGCCAATCGTACATTCCCGACTCTGAGTTCTTATTGGCGGACACAAACTCCGCGATAATAAACACAAAGGGAATGAAGTAGACCAGGGTTGCAAACAAAAATACCGGGGCTGAACTCAAGCCCAGTTCAATGTTGTTGTTGACGATATTGCGTACGTTGAACACCGCCGCAAAGGTCATCGACAACAGGGCAAACTTGCCAATCGTGCCACGTAAAGAATCGGACATAGCGTCCTCCGATGAACGACATCAATGATGAACTCAATCTGGATTGAGCGGGAGTGATTTCCCGCCCGCTTCGTTTCATAGCCAGCAGGATCACTTGTTCAACATGTAGCCATCCTCAATGGTGACCCGCAGCACCACTTTTCTTACCCGGTTATCGCCGTGGAAGCGGTAGGCTTCCTGGTTGTCAAAAATCGCCAGTTGCCCGGCACGTAATTCACAGGTTTGCCCGGTGCCTTGCAGATATTCGCGGTCGGTTTCATCGCGGTAGGCCTCAACGGGGGAAAGGGTGGATTTTTTCGCGAACTCTACCGTTTCGCCGCCCTCGAGGTAGTAATGGATGGTGAAATAACGACGATTGCCTTCAAAGGTCGAGCGATTGCGGGTGACGCCGTCTTCAATCATATAAACCAGCGTATCGCCGATGGAGTGCATCACGCCGTCTTTGATATTGGCAATGTTGTCAATGGCTTCCACACAACGGTTCCATTTACGGCCGTCACGGTAAACCACTTTGAATTGCTCCAGGTTGTCTAATACGTGCATGGATCAGGCCTCGTTGGTGGTTGGAGTGAAGAAGTCGTTGGCAAAGTCATGGTTGGCCAGCGCCTGGGCGCTGACGTCACCGGCTTGCAGTGGCATCAGGGTCAGGCCATAGCGGAAGGGCGCCATGTAAACTCGGTAGGAGTCGAGGACTTCGCTGCCCCAGGAGTTGGAACCCAGGCCCATCACCTGGTGGTCAAGGTTGAGGGTGATATAACCGCTCGGTTGCAGCTCATTGGTGTGCTGCGACTGATGCAGGTTCTGGCTGGTGTACTGCCAGGCGCTGAAGTTGATCGGTTGCTGCGGTTTGACCAGCAGGCCGGTACCGTGGCGATTGGTGAGCGCGGCCCAGCGCACATGCTGGCGGTTACCGTTGTTTTGTGGGAACGGATAGTGTTCAAACATCTCGGCCACCGTAGTCTGGTAGATATCGATCAGGTTGGCCTGCTGGCTGTCCTGATAGTTTTCTTCCGGGCCGCGACCATAGTAGTTCACCCGTTCAAAGCTGCCGTTAATGCCGACATCCAGCCCGATGGCCGGGATCACGTAAGGGTAATCGCCATAACGCTCGCCGCTGAGTTCCACGTTGAGCTGGCCTTCGGCATTGATCTGGTAGCGGTAGCAGCAGCGCATGCCGAAGTCGAAGACCGGCGGGGCGATGATGCTGGTGACGGTGATTTCAACGCGGCCATCGGCCTGAACGACGTCCAATGTACGGAAGTGCTCTTGCATGATTTGCAGATGAGCGGGTTCCCACAGGCCCTGATACTCCTGTTTATGGTTATCGATCATCGGTTTGAAGAAGCTTAACGTCGGAGCAGAGGCGATGATTTCTTCCCCGTTGCTCATCCAGGAGGTCAGCTTGCCGTTCATCTTGGAGAAGGTCAGCGTAAAGTCCTGGCCGCTGATGCTGTACGCCAGGCGGCTTTCTGCTACCCGTAGTGGCAGGGCGTTGAGGTTGGTATAGGCTTCTGCCTGCGCAGTATTCTCTTTGAGCTGGAACTGGTACACCGCGATGTCGTGATTGGCCGGGCTGTACCGCGTGCTGGAGTTCTTACGCACGGTGAAGTTTACAAAGGCTTCGCGCTCATCCAGCTCAGGCAGCTCAAGGCGGATCTCCCGTGAAGAGTTGGCCGCCAGATCTTTCAGCCGCAGAGACCGCGTTGCTAGCGTTTCCCCTTCTGCGCGGATCTCGGCGGTGAGGGTGTAATCATCCAGATTGGTAAACCACAGCTTGTTTTCAACCAGGAAGGTGCCAAGGCGAGCCTCAAGCGCGCGGATTTTCACTGGCGCAATAACCTGCTTGTACTCCTTCAGGCCCGGCCCAGGCGTTTGATCCGGGAAGATCAGCCCGTCCATGCAGAAGTTGTAGTTGTTCGGATAGTCGCCGAAGTCGCCACCGTATTTGTAAAACGCCTGGCCTTGCTCATCGTGCGCCAGGATGCCGTGATCGCACCACTCCCAAACGTAGTGACCCTGAATATGATCGTGCTGGTAAAACACGTTCTGATATTCCGTCAGGCCGCCGGGGCCATTGCCCATGGCGTGCGCGTATTCACAGATGATGCGTGGTTTGGCGTGAGGGTGTTCACCAAACTCATTCATCAATGGCGCGCGGGTATACATGGTGGAGATGATATCCACCACCTCGGCGTCGCGGTCTTCCTCGTAGTGCACCAGGCGGGTATCGTCAATGGCCTTGGTGGCGTGGTACATCGCGTGGATGTTGCAACCGTAGCCGGACTCATTGCCCAACGACCACATCACGATCGACGGATGGTTCTTTTGCGCGTGAACGTGACGCACGATGCGATCGACGAATACCGTTTCCCAGGCCGGATCGTTGGTGATGCGGCTCAGATCGCCCACGTTGGCAAAGCCGTGGGTTTCGACGTCGGTTTCGGCCATGACGAACAGCCCGTAAATGTCGCACAGTTCATAAAAGCGCGGGTCGTTAGGGTAATGGGCGGTACGTACCGAGTTGATATTGTGCTGTTTCATCAGGATCAGATCTTTTTCGACGCGATCCATGCCTACCGCACGGCCTTTCAGATGGTCGTTATCATGGCGGTTGACGCCGTGCAGCATCACATACTGGTTGTTGATGTAGAACAGTCCATCACGCACCTTGATATCGCGGAACCCGACGCGTTGAGGTATCACCTCCAGCACGGTGCCGTTTTGGTCTTTAAGCGTGATAAACAGCTGATAGAGATAAGGGTTTTCCGCAGACCACTGGATTGGATTTGCCAGATTGATAGCAAAATGGGTCTGGGTTTGTGCGCCGAGACTCTGCTGTACCAGCAGGTTATCGTTATCAAACAGGGCATATTCAATCACGTAGTCCGCTAGCGGTGTCCCCGATAGGTTTTCGATCTCCAGTACGCAAGACAGGGTCGCGCTTTGGTAGTCGGCGGCAAAATCGGTGCGAACGGTCAGATCCTGCACGTGAACCGGCTCTTTGCCCACCAGATAGACATCGCGGAAGATGCCAGCTGTCCACCACATATCCTGATCTTCAATGTAGGTCGAGTCCGCCCACTGCATGACGCGCACGGCCAGCAGGTTTTCCCCTGAGCGCACGTAACCGGAGATATCAAATTCGGCGGCCAGGCGGCTGCCCTTGCTGAAGCCCACATATTGGCCGTTAACGTACACTTCAAAATAGGTCTCAACCCCATCAAATTTGATGATGGTCTGCTTTCCGTTCCACTGTTCGCTCAGCGTAAAACTACGTTGGTAAGCACCGGTTGGGTTGTCTGTGGGGACGAAAGGCACATCGATCGGGAAGGGGAAGCCTTCGTCGGTATATTGCAGAATGCCATGGCCTTCCATTTGCCACATGCTGGGCACCGTGATCTGGCCCCAGTCAGTCATCCTTTGTGAATAAAACTCTTCGGGCACCAGCAACGGATTGGTGAAGTAGTTAAAGCTCCATTGGCCGCTGAGCGCCATAAAGTGGCTGCTGAGGGCGCGCTGAAAGGTTTGGGCACGCTTGAGTGAGTCATATGAGAAGAAGTAGGCGCGGGGTGCCATTCGGTTCTCATGCAGGTGTTGAAAGTTTTCCCAATTATTCACGTCATCTCTCCTGGTCTGAATGCTGTAGGCCGCAGTCTTGGCATGGAATGCGTCAATGCTTGGAATGATTTTAGTAAAACATTTACTAAAATATAGCCGATAATTTGTTTTGCTTTAACTCGATTACGCTTTATGTTCATGGCGCTGGTGGATCTGTGATCGGGTTAAAGAAATGGCTGATTGGTGTGGTAGGCGGAGAGAAGTGGCATAAATTGGTGGGTTTTGAGGTAAAAAAGCCCGTGATTATTAGTGTTTTTTACTAATAACAGGGCGTTTGGATGCGGGATTGGTGCTTTAACGGGCGCAGCATGCGGCGCCCCAACATGGCGAGACTTGAGCGGTCAGTTACTTGGTGGTTTCACGCAGCTTTAACTTGCTGGGCACGTAGACCTGCAGCGGCAGGGCGCGGCCATCACGGAACTTCTCCAGCAGCAGGTTGACCCCTTGGATCCCCATCATTTCCGAGTGGATACGCACGGTAGAAAGCGGTGGGAAGGTAAAACGCGCGGTCGGGATATCGTTCACGCTGATCAGGGCGATGTCCTGTGGGATTTTCAACCCCAACTCATGAATGCTGCGCAGCACCCCAATGGCAATGGAGTCTGAGGCGACAAACAGCGCGGTAGGATAATCCGCGGTAGCCAGCATTTTTTTCGCCAACTCATAACCGGATGCGCTAGAGAAGTCACCACGGTAGATATCTTGCTCACGGACCACGCCTTTCAGCCGCCCATATTCTACAAAGGCCGCTTCACGGATATCCGCTTTATTCGGCTCATCGGCACCACCGATAAAACCGATGCGTTTGGCCCCGTGCTCAATAAAGAAGTCGATAATCTCTTTGCTGATCCTTGCCAGATCGATATCCACCGAGTCGTATTCGGAACCGGGCTCATTAAAATCAATAAAGCAGATATTGTCGGTTAACGCCGCTGCCTTACGCAGGGTCTCAGGCGTGGGTTTGCTGACGATCAGTACGCCGGTGATCTTCTTCAGGTCCGGTAGCTGGTTATTTTTATAGCAGTTAGTGAGTTCAATCCCCAGCTTCTCGCACTGGGTTTCGATGCCGTGACGTATGGAAAGGTAATAAGGATCGTTGATTTCCATCTCTTGCTTATAGCTGTATAGCGCCAGCACGTGGTGCTGTACCACCGCGTTAGTCAGATGCTTTTTGGCACTGCTGGTCTTGTATTCCAGCTTTTCGGCAATTTCCAGAATGCGATGCTTGGTCTCTTCTTTGACGTTGAGCGTGGGATCGTCATTCAAAACCCGGGAGACCGTCGCTAATGAAACTCCTGCTTCGGCCGCGATATCTTTCAGCGTTGCCATATCTATCCTTATCTCACAGCCTGAACGGCAAACTTCGTTATCTGACATTGTAAGTGATGTCGGCGAACTTTCATCAGTTTTTAGTAAAAAATAAGGGTTGTGTGATTTACGGGTTCAGTCTTTAAGGGCCGAAGGCCTGAAATCAATACCTTCAGGCCGTACTGTCAATAATACCTGGTTGGATAGCTTTTTAAACTGCTATGATTGATACTCATTAGCTTGATTTCTTTGCATTAATCGACGCGAGAAACCGTATGAAGCCTAAATCTGTCACGCTGAATGACGTCGCCGAGTATTCTGGAGTGTCGTACCAAACCGTGTCGCGGGTATTAAATCGTGCTGAACACGTTTCGGATAAAACCCGCGCGAAGGTTGAGCAGGCCATGGCTGCGCTGAATTACGTACCAAACCGTGTCGCGCAGCAACTTGCAGGCAAACAGAGTTTTACGCTGGGGCTGGCGACTACAGAACTAGCTCTGCACGCACCTTCTCAAATCGCGTCGGCAATTAAAACGCAGGCAAACCAGATGGGATTTAACGTGGTGATTTCCATGGTGGAAGATCTTAGCGTTCATGCCTGTCGCACTGCGATAAATGAGCTGTTGTCGCAAAGGGTAGATGGATTGCTGATTAATGTTTCGCTCTGCGCTGAAGATGCTCACGCAATTGAACAAGTTTGTAGCGAGGTGCCTGCGCTGTTTTTGGACGTCGACCCTGATTCTGATGTCTCCAGCATTCTGTTTGATCCCTATGAGGGGGCTCGTCAAGGGGTAGAACATGTCGTTGCTCTTGGGCATCGTGATATAGCACTGATTACCGGGCCGCTGGTCTCGATTTCGGCGCGTTTGCGCTATCAGGGGTGGCTGACGACCTTAGCAGAGCATCAGCTGAAGCCTTGTTCGGTGCTCCATGGCGATTGGAGTGCGGCTTCCGGTTATCAGCTTGCCGGGCAGATCCTGAGCTTGCCAAAACACCCTACGGCGATATTGGTTGCTAACGATCAAATGGCGTTAGGGGTGCTGCGTGCGCTGCAGGAATATGGGTTGCACATTCCGGTGCAAATGTCGGTAGTGGGGTACGATGATACTGAAGACAGTGCTTATTATTACCCACCGCTGACCACCATTAAGCAGGACTTTCGGATGTTAGGGCAGGAAAGCGTTAAACGCCTGGTTCAGTGTCTGGAAGATCGACATGTGCCTCATGCCGGTTCTTTGCGTCTGACGACTAGTCTGGTGCAAAGGCATACAACGGCGGTTATAAATCAGGATAAGGTATCGCTGCAATCGTTGTCTCAGGAGTTGCTGCGTATCGCACGTCAAATCTCCGCGCTTGAGGGCAAATAGCCGCTAACGTCAGGGATCGGTTGCGATCCCTGAGCTTAATTTGTGACCGACCTCGCTTTCCCAAGTATATTTGCTTTACACCCCTACGCGCATTGTTCATTTTATTGTTAATTGTGAGCGTATAACATTTAGGGGGGAAGCATGAACTCATCTCAAACAGGGAAATCACTCAGCGCTGTTTTATCTCGTCGAGACTGGGAAAATCCTGCCTGTACGCAATACCGTCGCCTACCCGCGCATCCGCCATTTCAAAGTTGGCGCAATGAGCAAGATGCAAGAGAAGATAGGGCTTCAGCTCAGTCTGCTTCGTTAAATGGCACCTGGAAGTTTAGCTATTTTAGTCAGCCAGAAAGGGTGCCGGAGACCTGGCTACAGAGCGACCTGGACAACGCTGATGAAATACAGGTGCCGTCAAACTGGCAATTGGCTGGCTACGATGCACCGATTTACACCAACGTTACCTATCCGATCCCGGTTAATCCGCCTTTCGTCCCGGCAGAAAACCCCACAGGATGTTATTCGCTCACATTCAATGTCGATGAGGGGTGGTTAGCACAGGGACAAACCCGAATTATTTTCGACGGTGTCAATTCTGCGTTTTATCTGTGGTGCAATGGTCAGTGGGTTGGCTATTCACAAGACAGTCGTTTACCTGCCGAATTCGATCTCAGCGACGTTTTGGTTGCAGGGGAAAACCGGCTGGCGGTGATGGTATTACGCTGGTGCGACGGCAGTTATCTGGAAGATCAGGATATGTGGCGCATGAGCGGGATTTTCCGCGATGTCAGCCTATTGCATAAACCCGCCACTCACCTGAGCGATATCTCTATCACTACGCCATTAAGTGACAGTTTCCGCCGAGGGGAACTGGTAGTAGAGGTGCGCGCTCATCAGCCACAACAACACCAGGTGCAGGTGCAACTGTGGCGTGAAGATGCCCTGATCGGCGAAAAAACTCAGGCCTTCGGCAGCGAGATAATCGATGAGCGCGGCGCTTATGATGAGCGGACGACTCTGCGCCTGCCGGTGGAACAACCCGCCTTGTGGAGTGCAGAGGCCCCGGCACTGTATCGCGCAGTGGTCAAATTGCTCTCCCCATCAGGTGAATTGGTGGAGGCTGAAGCCTATGATGTGGGTTTCCGCCAGGTTGAAATCAGCAACGGCTTACTGAAGCTTAACGGACAACCGCTATTGATACGTGGCACCAACCGCCATGAGCACCATCCTGAGCAGGGGCAGGTCATGGATGAAGCCACTATGCGTCAGGATATCCTGCTGATGAAGCAGCATAATTTTAATGCCGTGCGCTGTTCCCATTATCCGAACCACCCGCTGTGGTACAAGCTGTGCGATCGCTACGGCCTGTACGTCGTGGATGAGGCGAACATTGAAACGCATGGCATGCAGCCGATGAACCGGCTGTCGAACGATCCGCTCTGGCTGCCTGCCATGAGCGAGCGTGTTACGCGCATGGTACAACGCGATCGCAACCATGCCTGCATCATCATCTGGTCTCTGGGCAACGAGTCCGGCCACGGCAGCAACCATGATGCGCTGTATCGCTGGGTGAAAAGCCAGGATCCTACTCGTCCGGTGCAGTATGAAGGCGGCGGTGCCAATTCGGCGGCAACGGATATTGTGTGCCCCATGTATGCCCGTGTCGACCAGGATCAGCCTTTCCCGGTAGTACCCAAATGGTCGATCAAGAAGTGGATCGGCATGCCCGATGAAAACCGCCCACTGATCCTGTGTGAGTATGCCCATGCGATGGGTAACAGCTTTGGTGGCTTTGATCGCTACTGGCAGGCTTTTCGTAAACATCCGCGACTCCAGGGGGGCTTTGTTTGGGACTGGGTCGATCAGGCACTGAATCGCACAGATGACAGCGGCCAAACCTATTGGGCCTACGGCGGCGACTTCGGTGATACGCCTAACGACCGCCAATTTTGTCTGAACGGGCTGGTATTCCCCGATCGCAGCCCGCACCCGGCACTGTTTGAAGCGCAGCGTGCCCAGCAGTTTTTCCAGTTCCAACTGCTCGAACAGCAGCCGTTAACGATTGAAGTGAACAGTGAGTATTTATTCCGTACCAGCGATAACGAGCGGCTTTATTGGAATGTAGCCTTGGACGGGAAAGCTATCGCACAGGGAGAGGCTGAACTTTCATTAGCGGCGCAGGGGACACAGAAAATCGTATTGGGTGATATTCCCGAACTGAAAGAGAGCGGTGAACTGTGGTTGAACGTGGAGGTTCGCCAAATTAAGGCAACGGCATGGTCTGAAGAGCATCATCGTTGTGCCTGGGACCAGTGGCGTTTACCTCGACCATTAACCTTACCAATCGATCACAATGACGTTCAGGCGCAGTCACCTCGGTTAAACGAGCATAATGACGCTTTCAGCATTGAGTGGGGTACACAGCGCTGGCAGTTCAATCGGCAAACTGGTTTGCTTGAGCAGTGGTGGCAGGATGAAAACGCCGCTCTGTTGACGCCGTTACGCGACAACTTTACCCGAGCACCGCTTGATAATGACATTGGTGTGAGCGATGCCGCTCACATCGATCCTAATGCATGGGTAGAACGTTGGAAGAGAGCGGGTATGTACGCGCTAGAAACGTGCTTACTGCAATGTGAAGCCGATTCGATTTCACAAGGCGTGCAGATTCGCACGGCCCATGCTTATGCCTACCAAAACAGCATCATGTTCATCAGCCACAAGACCTATTTGATCGACTGCCAGGGTAAACTGCAGATTGATGTCAATGTTGATGTAGCCTACGGAATTCCAGCACCGGCGCGGATTGGCTTGAGCTGCCAGTTGGCGGAGGTTGCCGAACAAGCAACGTGGCTGGGGTTAGGCCCACACGAAAACTACCCTGACCGCCAGCTTTCCGCTCAGCTTGGGCGGTGGACGTTACCGCTCTCTGAGCTACAGACGCCATACATTTTCCCTACGGAGAATGGATTGCGTTGCAATACTCGCCAACTGAAATTTGGTCGTTGGCGGTGGCAGGGGGATTTCCACTTTGGCCTGAGCCAATATAGTCAGCAACAATTAGCGGATACCTCGCATAACCATTTGTTGCGCCCGGAGCAGGGGGTTTGGGTCAATATAGATGGTTTCCACATGGGGGTCGGCGGCGATGATTCATGGAGCCCGAGTGTGAGCCCGGATTTTATCCTGGATGCTGAGCACTATAACTATAAGCTGGTTTGGCAGTACGGTGAATAATACTTATTTATCATGGGATGGATTCTTGGTCGCACTTGTTTACTCCAGTCACAGGGTTATCTATGTGACTGGGGTAGTGGGTTTAGCTCATCCCTGCAACCCGACTTTTTATAATACAGAAAAACATCCATCATCCTACCTGATGAATATATAAATAATATCGCGTACCTGAGTATGGACTCAAACGCGCTTGGGTTTTGCACAAGGAGTTCGCATGTACTATTTAAAAAATACCAACTTCTGGATGTTTGGGCTGTTTTTCTTCTTCTATTTCTTCATCATGGGGGCCTACTTCCCATTCTTCCCTATCTGGTTGCATGACATCAATCAGGTCAGTAAAAGCGATACCGGCATTATCTTTGCCAGCATATCCTTCTTCTCATTACTGTTTCAGCCGATATTTGGCCTGCTGTCAGATAAACTGGGGTTAAGAAAACACTTGCTGTGGATAATCACGGGGATGCTGATATTATTCGCACCGTTCTTTATCTATGTTTTCGGCCCGCTATTACGCACTAATATTGTCTTGGGTTCCATTGCTGGCGGGATTTACCTTGGTTTTATTTATAACGGGGGTGCGCCAGCCATTGAGGCGTATATTGAGAAGGTAAGCCGCCGCAGCTCGTTTGAATTTGGCCGAGCACGCTTATTTGGCTGTGTGGGCTGGGCTTTGTGTGCCTCGGTGGTTGGCATTATGTTCACCATCAACAACGAGTTTGTATTCTGGCTCGGTTCTGGCTGTGCCGTGATACTGGCGATCCTGTTACTTATCGCTAAACCTGAGGCAGGCAGTACCGCCCAGGTTGCTGACAAATTGGGGGCTAACAGTAAGCCGTTTAATTTGCGCTTGGCGTTCGAATTACTGAAAGACTCTAAACTTTGGTTTTTAGCCCTGTATGTGGTGGGCGTTTCCTGTACCTATGATGTGTTTGATCAGCAATTCGCCAACTTCTTCACCTCGTTCTTCTCATCAAGCGAACAAGGTACGCGTGTTTTTGGTTATGTCACCACCATGGGAGAGTTACTGAATGCGTCAATCATGTTCTTTGCCCCGCTCATTGTTAACCGCATCGGTGGGAAGAATGCGCTGTTGCTCGCGGGGCTCATCATGTCGATACGTATTATCGGCTCTTCATTTGCGTCTACACCGGTAGAAGTGGTTATTCTGAAAACCTTGCATATGTTTGAAATTCCGTTCCTGATCGTTGGCTGTTTTAAATATATCACTTCGGTATTTGAGGTGCGCTTCTCTGCCACTATTTATCTGGTTTGTTTCTGTTTCTTTAAACAATTAGCGATTATGTTCATGTCGGTCTTTGCCGGGAATATGTATGAAAAAGTCGGCTTCCACGGAACCTACCTTATTCTGGGGCTTATTGCGCTATCGTTTACTCTGATATCAGTCTTCACTTTGTCGGGACGTGGGCCGCTGTCAGCGTTTAAACCTGAACCAGAAGCCGTAAGGAATATGGCATAGTCAACGACAAGGATAATACGATGATGACGCAACGGGAAAAGTTAGCCAGTGGGTGTTTATACACTGATATGGATGAAGGTATGGCAGAAGAGCGCCTGCGCGGAAAAGAATTGGTTTATGACTTTAATCATACGCGGCCTTCAGAGCAAAAAAAACGTGAAGCGCTGATCCGTCAACTGATGGGGAGCGTCGGCAAGAACGTTTGGATTGAGCCGCCACTGCATGTTGCTTATGGTAGCCAGATCGCTATTGGTGAAAACTTTTACGCCAACTTTAATCTGGTAGTGGTGGATGACGGTAAGGTGCTGATTGGCGACAACGTGATGATTGCGCCGAATGTCACGATATCTACCACGGGGCACCCAGTGGATCCTGCGGTGCGTATTACCGGCCAGCAGTTTTCTTTGCCCGTCACCATTGAAGATAATGTCTGGATTGGTAGTGGGGTCATCATTAACCCTGGTATTACCATCGGTCGTGACAGCGTTATTGGTGCAGGAAGCGTGGTGACCAAGGATGTACCTGCAGACGTGGTCGCTGCGGGCGTTCCCTGCCGTGTACTAAGACCCATCGGTGAGCACGATCGAGTTTTCTACCATAAAGGGCGGCGTTTCACAGATAGCTCACTATAAACGGCAGGGCTTGTTATTTCATAGGGGGGCAGATTCAGCTCGGTTAAAGTTAACCCGCCCTTGGGCGGGTAACTAAAGAGCCTCTAAAGCTGCAAGGGAAGGCGCTTACTTCAGCTCGTCAACCATGGTGGTGGCGCGGCCAATGTAGTTAGCTGGCGTCATGGCTTTCAGGCGGGTTTTCTCGTCTTCCGGCAGTTCCAGGCTATCGATAAAGGTTTGCATACCGGCTGCATCTACGCGCTTGCCACGGGTCAGCTCTTTCAGCTTCTCGTACGGCTTTTCGATACCGTAACGGCGCATCACGGTCTGGATCGGCTCGGCCAGCACTTCCCAGTTGTGATCCAGTTCGTTCAGCAGGTGTGCGCGGTTCACTTCCAGCTTGCTGATGCCTTTCATTGTGGCCTGATAGGCAATCAGCGCATAGCCCAGGCCCACGCCCAGGTTACGCAGCACGGTGGAGTCAGTCAGGTCACGCTGCCAGCGGGAAACCGGCAGTTTGCTAGCCAGATGGCCCAGTACCGCGTTAGCCAGGCCCAGGTTGCCTTCGGAGTTCTCGAAGTCGATCGGGTTAACCTTGTGCGGCATGGTGGAAGAACCGATCTCACCGGCAATGGTTTTTTGCTTGAAGTGGTTTAGTGCGATGTAACCCCAGATATCACGGTCGAAGTCGATCAGGATGGTGTTGAAACGTGCCACGCAGTCGAACAGCTCGGCGATATAATCATGCGGCTCGATCTGCGTGGTGTACGGGTTCCAGGTCACTCCCAGCGAGGTGACAAACTCTTCGCTGAAACGGTGCCAGTCCACTTCCGGATAGGCGACGATGTGGGCATTGTAGTTACCTACTGCGCCGTTGATTTTACCGAGGATCTCAACGCGCTCTAACTGGCGATATTGACGCTCCATCCGGTAGGCCACGTTGGCAAACTCTTTACCTACGGTAGACGGGGTAGCGGGTTGGCCATGGGTACGTGACAGCAGCGGAATATCACGATATTCCAGCGCCAGCCCTTTGATGGATTCGATGATTTTGCGCCAGTGTGGCAACACCACATCCTGACGCGCAGTGTGTAGCATCAACGCATGGGACAGGTTGTTGATGTCTTCAGAAGTACAGGCGAAGTGGATAAACTCAGACACGGCGTGCAGAGCAGGTACTGATTCCACTTTTTCTTTCAGGAAGTATTCCACCGCTTTAACGTCGTGGTTGGTGGTGCGCTCGATGGTCTTGATGCGCTGGGCGTCTTCTTCACTGAATTCTGCGACGATCTTATCAAGGTAAGCGTTTGCGTCGGCGTCAAAAGCGGGAACTTCTTTGATCTCTGCGCAAGCGGCCAGTTTTTGCAGCCAACGTACTTCAACCTGCACGCGGAATTTCAGCAAGCCATACTCGCTGAAAATGGTGCGCAGTGCGCTGACTTTATCACCGTAGCGTCCATCAATGGGGGAAACGGCGGTCAGTGAGGATAATTCCATCGGTAGCAACTCCTGGGAAGTTTAACAATGAGCAACGATATTTTGCGCCTGCTTGAGCAGACGATTACGGGAAAACATTAACTGCAGGCGGCTACCGCCAACCTGCTGCCACAGCACGGCGGCACGGATACCGGCGAGCAGGGTGGCACGAACCTTGGCCTGCACCTGCGGATTTTGCAGGATGGCGGGTGAACCTGTTACCTGGATGCGCGGCCCCAATGGTGCCACAACATCGACATAGATACCGGCCAGGGCGCTGATGATGGTATCTGAACCCAGTTCATAATGCGCCAACTGACGCTCCAACTGGCTCAACCGCTCGCCGAGCGTATTCATCGCCGTTTTGTTGGCGTTCAGCTTGCGCTCCAGCACCATCAGGCTGATGGTGTAGCGGGTCAGCTCGGCGGCCGGGCCTTTGTTATTGGCGTTGAGTACGCCAATCAAGGTTTCCAGCCCCATCTTCAGGTTACGCTCTTCGCCGCCGAACACCGCCAGGGTAGAAGGGGGATCCATCTGCAACAGGCTGTTGAGTGAGGTATGGAAGGCTTCGCCATCCATTTGCCCTTCGTGCGCCAACTGCTGTACCAGACGGGCCGCTTGGCTAATCCCGGCCATGGCCAGCGTGATGTCGTAATAATTCTTCGCCACGGTTACTCCTGTATACGCTGTTCAATAATGCCGCCGCCCAGGCAGATATCGCCCTGATAAAACACGGCGGACTGGCCTGGGGTGACGGCTGCGACCGGCTCGTCGAAGCGAACTTCGATGCGCTCGGCGTCTAGCGGCGTCACGGTGCAGGGAATATCCTGCTGGCGATAACGGGTTTTAACCGTACAGCGCAGAGGTTGTGTCAACGGCAGGCGATCGACCCAATGCAACTGCTGGGCGATCAGGCCGATAGACATCAGGCGCGGATGTTCGTGGCCTTGGGCGACCACCAGAATATTGTTGGCGACGTCTTTATCCACTACGTACCACGGATCTTCGCTGCTGTCTTTCATACCGCCTATGCCCAAGCCTTTGCGTTGGCCGAGGGTGTGGTACATCAAGCCCTGGTGCTCGCCGATGGTTTGGCCGTCGACGCTAACAATCGGGCCTGGCTGTGCTGGCAGATAGCGGCCCAGGAAGTCGCGGAATTTACGTTCGCCGATAAAGCAGATGCCGGTAGAGTCTTTTTTCTTGGCGGTAACCAGTTCCAGTTGCTCCGCAATGCGGCGGACCTCTGGCTTTTCCAACTCACCGACCGGGAACAGGCTTTGCGCGACCTGCTCGTGGCTCAGGGTATACAGGAAATAGCTCTGGTCTTTGTTACCGTCGACGCCGCGCAGCAGGCGGCTTTTGCCGTCCACGTCCTGGCGGCGGACATAGTGACCGGTAGCGATAAAATCCGCCCCCAGATCTTCAGCCGCAAACTCCAGGAACGCTTTGAATTTGATTTCTTTATTGCACAGGATATCCGGGTTAGGGGTACGGCCCGCCTTGTACTCTTCAAGGAACAGCTCGAACACGTTGTCCCAGTACTCCGCCGCGAAGTTCACCGTATGCAGCTCGATGCCCAGCTTGTCGCAGACGGCTTGTGCATCGGCCAAATCGGTGGCGGCCGAGCAGTATTCCTCGTCGTCGTCTTCTTCCCAGTTCTTCATGAACAACCCAGCGACCTGATAGCCCTGTTGTTGTAACAGATAGGCGGTAACGGAAGAGTCGACGCCGCCGGACATTCCGACGATCACTTTTTTCTGGCTGTTGTCTGACATGGGGATCTCACGAACTTGAACACGTACTGTGCGATAAAAAACAAGCGCAGGATTTTACCACGTTGGCTGCCTGCGCGCACGGCCCTTATTTGCCGTTAAAGCGGCCAGTTAAAGCTGGCAACCAGCGACAACGGGTAGCGTTCCGGCTGCTGATAACAACGGATCGTCTCAGCCACCAGCGGTGAACGCAGGTTTTCAGCCTCCAGGATCTGCTCGGCGGTCAGCCACAGGCAGCAGTCTATATCATCGTCTTGCGGCTCGGTGGGCAGCGGCTGCTCCAGCTCAATCACAAAGCAGAAGCGCAGAAACGGCGTGCGGTCTGGCGCGATCCACTGATGCATCCGCAGAAAAGACTGCGGCGTGGCGCGGATGCCGGTTTCTTCCCATAGTTCGCGCTCGGCGGCCTGGACCAGCGTTTCATCCGCTTCGAGATGGCCGGCCGGTTGATTCCACAGGGCTTTACCGTTGATGGTTTCTTCGACCACCAAAAACTTACCGGCGGCATGAACCACGCAGGCAACGGTGACGTGCGGCTTAAACATGGCGGTTCCTTATAGTGAATCGACGGTCTGCCATTCCCCAGGTTGCAAGCCCCCCAGAGAAAGATTGCCCATACTGTAACGAATCAGGCGCAGGGTAGGGAAGCCGATATGTGCCGTCATGCGACGCACCTGGCGGTTTCGGCCCTCGTAGAGCGTGATTTTCAGCCAACTGGTGGGGATGGTCTTGCGTTCGCGGATCGGTGGATTGCGCGGCCATAGCCATTCTGGCTCTTCAACCCGTTCCGCTCCGGCGGGCAGGGTTGGCCCATCGTTCAGCGTCACGCCAAGGCGCAATGCGGCCAGATCGCTCTCCTGGGGTTCGCCTTCCACCTGCACATAATAAATCTTACCGGTGCGTTTGCCGGGCTGGGTTAGCTGTGCCTGTAGCTTGCCGTCGTTGGTCAGCACCAGTAAGCCTTCGCTGTCGCGATCGAGCCTTCCTGCGGCATAAACATCGCTGAAAGGAATGAATTTTTTCAGAGTGACGCGGCCTGCTTCGTCGGTAAACTGTGGTAACACATCAAAGGGTTTGTTGAAGATGACCACTCGCCGCGGCGCCTGGGATTTCTGGCGTGCTGCTGGTTTACTGCGGCTGAATCGTTTAACTTGGTGATTTTTAACAGAGAATTTAGTCATGGTCTTTGAGATTTCGAATGATAAGCGCATTATAGCCTAATCCGTTTCGGATTGGCGCGAGCTGAATATTCAAGTAGTATTGACACGCATCTTACAAAGCATTAACAAAAATTGCGCTTGAAGACAGAAAGGAGAGGTTGATGGAAAGCAAAGTAGTTGTTCCGGCAGAAGGTAAAAAGATTACGGTTGATGCCCAGGGTAAACTGGTTGTTCCGCATAACCCTATCATCCCGTTCATCGAAGGTGACGGTATTGGCGTTGACGTGACTCCTGCCATGATCCACGTGGTGGATGCAGCGGTTAAAAAGGCCTACCACGGCGAACGTAAAATCTCCTGGATGGAAATCTATACCGGTGAAAAATCCACCCACGTTTATGGGAAAGACGTGTGGCTGCCGGAAGAAACACTGGAACTTATTCGTGACTACCGCGTAGCGATCAAAGGCCCACTGACTACGCCAGTGGGTGGCGGTATTCGTTCTCTGAACGTGGCACTACGCCAGCAGCTCGATCTGTACGTGTGTCTGCGCCCGGTGCGTTATTATCAGGGCACACCAAGCCCGGTTAAGCAGCCAGAGCTGACCGATATGGTGATCTTCCGTGAAAACGCCGAAGACATCTACGCCGGTATCGAATGGAAAGCGGGTTCTGCAGAAGCGGACAAAGTGATCAAGTTCCTGCGCGACGAAATGGGCGTGAAGAAGATCCGTTTCCCAGAGCAGTGCGGTATTGGCGTTAAGCCTTGTTCCGAAGAAGGCACCAAGCGCCTGGTTCGTGCGGCTATCGAATATGCTATCACCAACGATCGTGATTCAGTGACGCTGGTTCACAAAGGCAACATCATGAAGTTCACCGAAGGTGCCTTCAAGGATTGGGGCTACGAACTGGCACGTGAAGAGTTCGGTGGTGAATTGATCGACGGCGGCCCATGGCTGAAAATCAAGAACCCGAACACCGGTAAAGAGATCGTGGTTAAAGACGTGATCGCCGACGCCTTCCTGCAGCAAATCCTGCTGCGCCCGGCAGAATACGACGTGATCGCCTGTATGAACCTGAACGGTGACTACATCTCCGACGCCCTGGCCGCTCAGGTTGGTGGTATCGGTATCGCCCCTGGTGCCAACATCGGTTCCGATTGTGCGCTGTTTGAAGCCACCCACGGTACTGCGCCTAAGTATGCTGGCCAGGACAAAGTGAACCCAGGTTCCATCATCCTGTCCGCTGAGATGATGCTGCGCCATATGGGTTGGTTCGAAGCTGCTGACCTGATCGTTAAGGGCATGGAAGGCGCTATCGCTGCCAAGACCGTGACTTACGACTTCGAACGCCTGATGGAAGGCGCTAAGCTGCTGAAATGTTCAGAGTTTGGCGACGCTATCGTTAAACACATGTAATTGTGATTTAGCGTTAAATAAGAACGGGAGCCTAATGGTTCCCGTTTTTTATTATTCAATATGCAACGGTTATCAAAACGTTATCAAAACAAGTTATCAAAACTCGGCCATTTTGGTGCTTTTGAGAATTAATATTTAAAGGTTGAGCTGAGTCTAAAATTCCCTGCGAAACTGACGATAAACTACTTACAAATGCACTTTTCGTCATGAGAAAAGAATCCTACAAGGGGTATGAATGAGCTTTTTCTGGGTGAACATTGGTGGTAGTTATAAAGAAGTTAAAGAGCAAAATTTCCTCTGGGCTCCGCAATATGGCATGAACAAGAATGGGAAAAAGTTTAACAATGCCTCATGGGAGGCAGTAAAGGGCGTAAAAGCCGGAGACGTCATTTTCTGTAATAAGGATAGAGAGATAGTCTATGTGGCCACCGCCACGGCCGATGCAGAATCTGCACCACGCCCCCTTAGTCGTTCCTTTGATAAATGGGAGCGTGAGGGCACTCGAGTAGACGTAGATTTGACCGTTTTAGAGCACCCGATCGATGTTTCGCAGTTTAGCGAGATATTTATGAGTTCATATAATGAGACGAGTCGTCCATCAGTCTTTGCCGAGAATGGTTCGTGCACACAAACGTATATGTGTGAGATTCCCGAAGTCGCAGCAAAAATGATAGCAAGCTTCATTAGTGAAAATGTCTCAATAGATTTCAATAAAGAGAGCGCTAAGGTAAAAGAAGCAACAGGAAGCACAAAAGAAACAATCATCCAGGCTCGTGTTGGTCACGGCCCCTACCGAGATAAATTATTTAAGAAGTGGGGCGGAAAATGCGCAGTCACAGGCATTGCGCTTGAGTCAATGCTAACCGCGTCTCATATTGTTTCGTGGTCTATCTCAAATGACAAAGAAAAAGTTGACCCTTACAATGGACTCCCTCTCATTCCTAACCTGGACAGATTGTTCGATCGGGGCATGATCAGCTTTGATGATAATGGGCACTTATTGCACAAGAAAGAATTTGAAAGTCTACTTCGTGATTTAAAAATTCCTTTGGACTCAAAAATTGATGGGCTGTTTGGGGAGAATAAAAAATACTTAAAACGGCACCGCGTGACTTTTGGGTTTGAGAAAGAGTAAAAGCTTGAGGGGGAACCCTCAAGTGTATTAGCTCAGACTTGACTACGGCACAGAGCCAAACCCAACCTGACAGGCAGCTCTGTGCCAGGAGCAGACATTGCTGACATTACAATGTGTTATTCAACCGGGAACAGGTCAGTCAGTTGGTGATGGGAGTAAGTTGTCGCACGCCATCACCGCTAGCGGGGATTCTTGACTGTACGCACTTTAAGTTACAGTTGCTTCATAGTGTTACTATTGATGAAAAAATTGATTCCTAATATAATTAACGAAAAATTAAAGAGATATAAAAATGAGCGACTTTTTTTAGTTTCAATAAAAATGTTTCTTTAATTACGGTTTTTGCAAGTTTAGATACAAAATTCATCCTTTCAGGAGATCGTTATGATAGGTAAAAGAAAATTTGTCTCAGAGTTTTCTGTGGGTATTACTTCAAATGGTTGGTTGATGTTCACACCTGATCAGTTGCATGCCGAAGGTAAAATGAATGATGCTCATCAGGATATATCAGATAATAGCCATATTTATCTCATATGTAAAAAGCCTAAAGCCAATTGCAGCAATGAAGAACCGGTTATCAGCGTAGATCAGGTTACTGGTAAAGTTATTAGCCGTATTGATGGAGCGGAGGTAGTATCGGAGTATTCATTTCCTTTTGCATTTATAGAAGACGAGGTTGCTTTAAGAGTTTCCAGTTATCCACATAGAAAAATTGAAACTGTCAATGCCGATGGTGAGGGGAATAGGCATTGGCCAAGCGAACTGTTAGCCTTGTTTACAAGCAATCCTATTTATTACGATTTAGAAGTATTATATGTCGGTCAAGCATATGCGGATGGAAAGAGAACTGCTATTGATCGCTTAAGGAGTCATTCAACACTTCAGAAAATTCTGGCTGATACAATGAATGATTTCCCTGATGATCAAATATATATTCTCACTCTAGTATATAGCGATTATATTCTTTTTAGTTCATTTAATGGGGTTGATAAAACATGTATAAGTGGTCAGGAAGATCTTGCGCGTCTTAAAAGCATAATAGACAACCCTCTTTCTAAGAAAGAAATCGTTTGTCTAGCTGAGGCCGGTCTTATTCGTTACTTTAATCCTAAATATAATATAACTTATAAAGGTAGTTTTCCTTCTTCAGATCAAAAAATACTTTCTGGTTGCTTTGGCTTGGATTTTTCAGGTTTGTCGGTAGAAATTGAATTAAATGATTCTAAATTAAGACTATATTCTAAAGATGTCAGCGTAAAGCGCCATCATACAGCGATGTTTAATTTGGTTGACGAAAAAGAAAGATTGGGTTTTTTTACGTTAAGTAACGGAAATACAGATCCAATTACGATGACAGGAGTAATTCCCCTGACAAAGTGATATTGCAGGTTAAAAAACATCTAACTTCAGCTAATCTTGCATGCTGTTCTATCCTAGATTTTGAGCAGCATCGTTAACTTTCTGTGTTGATGATATTTACTTTCTGAAACTATGAAACATGCAAAATAATGGGTGCTTTTTTGGGGTATCTAAGTAATTGAAATAATATAAAAATAATAATGTTATATTGCGATGAATAGTTGTACAACCAAGACGACAGCGACCTTAGAGTTAGGAATGGGGTGTCCTCAGCAATGTCCGTTTCTCGTTCAAAACCGACTGTCAAATAAGATAGCGTTCTATCCCCCGGAAACTGTCAGTTCGGGTTTGAGCAATACACATAAACCTAGCAGCTGACTTTGATCCAATCCTTGCCCCTATCATCATGATAGCGGTCCGTCTGAGATTGTGTTTTGTGTCCCAGAAGTATCTGCGTGTTTACGCCCTGGGACTTATACAACCTTTCGGCGAGCGAACGCTGTTCATGAAATGTTGCTGGTGTACCGTTTCCCCAATCAATATCAGTTTTATCTCTGGCCTTGCTAAAGTTGGTTGTCATCGTATTACCGGAAACTTTGGCGCCACGCTTGGCCATTGATGTCGAACGGAAGTAATGTACTAGATACGGACTTACAGCATAATCTCGGCAGCGCGAGATAACTTCACGCAAGGATATGTTCAAAGCATCGCATCGAAGAGAAAGCGGTATTGCTAACTTGGAGCCTGTTTTCTCTTGCGAAACATGCAAGTGATCATCCCAAATATCACTGAATTTCATTTCCGAGATATCACCCAGGCGCTGTCCTGTAATTACGGCCAAAAGCATCGCATTGCCCATGTATTGATGCTGTTTATCAGCAATATCGAAGATTTTCTGCCACTCTTCTAAGTTCAAGCGCTGGCGAGTAATTTTCCTCCGCGGCTGCTTAGTGGCCTCTGCAGGGTTATAACCCGGTGGGACCTCTCCGGCATGTTGAGCCTCTTTGAACACGTCAATCAAGACAGAGCGTACAACTTGAGCCATTCGAGCCTGACCGATAGCTTTGTACTCATCTAGGATCGCCGCAATATCCCGAGCATCAACAGCAGGCAGGGGTTTCATGCCAAGACTGTGGCGCATCAATGCCACAGGTTTATGTTTCTGTTTGAAAGTGTTTGGCCGGATATCTTGCGTGGCTAAGCGTTCTTCCTGAATCTTCCAATAGCGATCGAGCCAGGTACTGACAGTAATTTCCTTGCCCTTAATCCGAGCCAGCCGATCGCTTAGAGCCAAGATCTGCCGACTACGCTGCTCTGCCAGTCGGTTGTTTGCTTCGATCGCAATTTCACGGGCTTCCTGTTCATTATCACCAAGGGCGTGATACTTGCCAGTTACCGGATGTCGATACCGCCAATACACCTTGTTGACCTTGCGGCTAAATAACGGGTACAGGTTAGGAATATCAACATTGTTCTTACGTGGACGGGCTGCCATCGTTCAAGATCCTCAGTAGCTTTGGATTATCAGTGTGCTTAATGACTGGGGAAGTGAGCGGGCCAACCAGCTCCGCATCTTCACGTACACGCCATAGCTTGCCTTCTTTACGTGCTGGTGGGGCGAAATGGCCTTCCTTTGCACAACGTCGTAAAGTATTCAGAGAGGGCGGTTTACTGCGGTATCGCTCCGCTGCCCATTCTTCAAGGGTTAACATCTGTAGCATAGGTTTTCTCCACACATAGCCCGCCGCATACGGGTGTGACACGTCACATTATTTTAAGGTCATGCCAGCCGAGATTTACCCAGCATGCCGCCTCCGTATCGAGACAGCATTTGCCAACCGGCAACTGTTCTCCGCACCGCTGGCACTTCTTACCATTCAACTCTGCCAACCTTTCTTTCAGTTCAGCGTGGTCTTTACGGATCAGCATGGAAACGTACTCATTGAAGTCATACGGTTCCCGGCCTGGACGGCGGATTACGCAAGCCTCCTCGACCATTTGGTTTTCCTGCGCATCCAGACGTAATTCCCGAACCACATCACCAGCGGCCCGTTGCCGGGCGCGCTGCTCTGCTTTACGTTCAGCAGACGGTTTAGCCATTACTCTCTCCTGATTTAACGAAGATGATCCAATGTGTTTTATCCGCCTTTCCAGTGCGTTGCCTGATAATCGGTTTCTCATCCGTTAGCGTGATGATTTGACTCACCGGTATCTGAGTTTCGGCCCATTTGAATATGAGTACGCCGTTAGGCCTCAGCACTCGGAATGCTTCAACGAAGCCGGCACTTAGGTCATCGCGCCACGTACCCCGATTTAGCTTCCCATAATTCTTTCCTTGCCAGCCATTTGGCCCTACGCGCTCAAGGTGAGGTGGGTCGAACACAACGACGCTGAAATGGTCATCCGCAAACGGTAGGGCGCGGAAATCGGCTATTACGTCAGGGCTGATAATAAGTCGCCGACCATCGCAAAGTGTGTGTTCTTCAGCTCGAATATCGCTGAACAAAGCACGATCATCTGTCTTGTCGAACCAGAACATGCGAGAGCCACAGCACATATCGAGGACCGACTTTTCGACCAGAGTGTTGTTATTCTTCATGCTGCACCTACCTGCTGAGAATTAACCTGGTAGGCGATAGCCATCTGTTCTGCATCATTCATGGCATCATGCAGAGAGTGGTGCTTAACCATGGCAAAGCATGGCTGGTGGGTTTTAGGCAGGTAGCCTTTGGTACCTTTCACCATGGCATCGATATACGTACGAACATCGCGCTTACCGGCAAAATGCCAAGGGCAGGTTAGGCCGCAGGTACGGTAAGCATTTTCGAGGATCGAACCATCAAAATCGGTGCCGCGGAAGAATATGCGCGCGTCCGGGTGCTTTTGGATCCACGCGGTAAGGTTAACCAGCGCCTGGCTCAGTGGTTCACGTTGGCCAGCAAGTGCTTCATGGGTTTCCTCTTCCTGCTTTTGCCACCATTGCTGCGTTTGGGCGCTAACAGTGCGACCCTGCATCAGTTGGCCGAAAGTATCAACCAGGCCATAAAAGGCGGCGGGGGAATAGCTCGCCTGTTCGGGATTGCGGGCTATCTCAAGGATCGATGATTGAACGCCTTTTACATCCTGAATATTGAAAGCGAATCCGCCGATAGAGAGGATCACTGCCGATGGCTTTACATCCATTGTTTCTGTATCAATCGTGATTGTGTTGAACATCGCTAATTACCCCACACTGATTTTCGGCAAAGCGATGCCCTGCCAGAATTGGCAACTTTTCGCTGAGGGAAAATCGGGTTTAAAGATGGGAGTGCGCCCGCATAGCGCAGATCCTCCCGGTTAATTACTCACACATCAGGTGGCGCACCGTTCCGGTGGTTCTTAGACTATCCAGGTTTAAGGGACCGGACAGTACGCCACCTGATATGTAATTTCGTCGGATATCCGCGCTCGCTTTCGCTACGGTGCCGCCGACACGGCGCATGCTATTTCAGTGGTGACACACGGCGCGAAACGTCATAATCACCATACGGTGTATCACCCAGATCATCAGAGCCTTTAGCCCCCGCGAACTCATCAACCCGGATGATGCTGTAAGCTGCCCGAGTGAAATGGCGTGGTACGCGTTCGACGAACGTACCGCGGTATGTTTCACCAGAAGCATAATGCGGCTGAATCAGTACCCGCATACCGGGCTTAAGTGCTGTAGGTTTCATCGTTAAGATCCCCCTTATCCGGCGATACGTATCACTGCGACAATCAGCGCGCCCCAAATGACAGACCCCGCCAAAACGCTAAACACTACTGCTCTACATCCGTTTTTGCTCATACTCTGCTTTCCTTACCGAGTACCACTACTGAGCGAATCATCCCGATCTTCATACGCCTCGGGCGGCTACTTCGTGGGCGTCCTGCTTGTTCGCTTTGATGGCTTAAATCTAAAATAACTTAGCTATATCGTCAAGCTCAAAAACTAAATAAACTTAGATTTTAGTTCATAAACCTGCGGACACAGGTTTTAAGGAAGGATTGAAAAGGGGTTTTTAGCGGCGCAATAAACGTCGATGCTCAACAAGAACACCTATTATTTCAATGCGTTCTGTAAGCGAGCTTTTGGTAGGATAATCAGGATTTAGTGGGACTAATTCAAAGACGTCCTGGCCATCTTGGGTAACGCCACGCGAACGATATTTTTTGAAAGTTGCCTCATGCTCTCCATTTTTTGCTACGACGTAATCGCCTGGGAGAGGGTTTATGTCTGGATCAATAATAATCAAATCGCCCTCTTTAAAGTCAGGCTCCATTGATTTCCCTTTGATTTTTAATGCAAAAGCCCCTTTGGATAGGGTTTGCTCTGTTAGCAGATAGTCTACGTTCCCCTCCAAGCTTCTCGCGTCACTTTCAGCCGTCCAAACACCAGCTTGCACATAGCTAATTAAAGGAACTCTTGTTGAGCCGAGAGTGGCCGGCGCTACATTGGAAACATCATCTTTCCCATAAAGTAGATATTCCTCTGTTACACCGAAATACCTGGCTAGCCCTGTAAGAGACTTACCGCCCGGCTCATTAAGATCACGCTCCCAGTACCCCACTGTAACGTCACTAACTTTCAGCGCCTTTGCTACCTGAGCCTGGGTAAGTTTCTTGGCCTTCCTAAGCCCTTTTAGTCTCTGTCCGAGTGTTTCCAAAGCATCACCCTCAATCAAATAAAGCTAAGTTATCTTAGTTTTTATTGACCAAAATTAAATTAGGAAATAGTATCTAAGTATTCTTAGAAAAGGAGGGTGTTATGACCACTAAAGAGCTGGAGGACTACTTTGGCAATCCAAACAAAGCTGCTGCATTTTTCGGCATTTCTCCAGAGGCGTTTTATCAATGGAGAAAAAGGCCTGGAATGCTAATCCCTAAAGGACGCGCAGCTGAGGCATTTGCGCGAACGGGGGGAAGGCTTGTGTTTAACCCACTGCTTTACAAAAAGTCTACCGCCCCAGCGGCTTAACCAAAACCACAGAAGGGGAGAAACCTTGTGGACAACAGAGACTTTCCAACTCAGGACGATATCAGCGAAGCCATACACAAGCTGATCACCCTGACGCCTGGCAAATACAGCGCCATGGCCAAACAGTTGGATCCGCTAACTGGTACCGAAAACGCGCTGCGTAATCGGGTACGCCAGATCGCTGGCCAGGTAGTGCCGTTGGGTATGGCTGCCGAGATGGAATCGATCTCAGGCCGAACTGATATCACGGAGGCAATGTGTCGCCGTGCTGGTGGTGTGTTCGTGAAGCTGCCGGAAGTTGGTCAGGTGGATAACGAAGAGCTGCTGATCAAGTTCAACGAGTTGATGGCGGCGCTGGGGCAGTTTGCCCAGGCACATAACGAATTCACATCCGATGGGGTGCTGGATAAAAGCGAGAGTAAGCGGCTTAAGGCCAAAGGGTATCGAGTGCAGTCACTGGTGGCAGAAATCTATGCCGTGACAGTGATGATGTTTGGAGAGGGTGACGCCCAGGATATGCGGTCCCGGGCGTCGGTCGCATCAATTAAACGTGTGGAGTAATTAACGCATGAGCAGTGTACGAAATTTAGCGGGTATTCCGCAACTTCGTTGCCGAGCTGTTACCGGTGGGCGGTCAGCTACAGCGTTTCGGTATGAGCTGAATGTACAGGGCCGGTGGTTGGCCATCAACCACAGCTTTGCGGCCTGGGTTGTGGGTAACGGGGAGTTCCTGACTAAAGGAGCCCGCCCATGAATCCGATCGAATTCATCCGTAAAAACATAGTGACGCAGCTCGTTGGCGAGGGCTTTCCCGAAGATGTCGCCAGGGGGGGGGGCAGAAGAGGGCGTGGATCTCTACCGCCGCATGTCACAAGCCAGCCGCAAAGGGCGTTGCTTCGACGACTGCCTTGCTCAAGCGCGCCAGCACTGCCGTTTTCAAACCCCGAAAAAGCCCAAAGGAGGATCGAATGGAAAACGAGGTAATCGTGCCATTTGAAATGCTCTGTCGTGACAGTCACGGTGTGATAGTTCGCGTGACTGGGGTTGATCAACTTAGCCAACGAGTCATTTACCTGCGCCCAGGGTATGAGCATGAATGCGTCTGCCCGCGCCGGGACTTCGGTAAAAAATTCAAGAAGGTGGAGCAATGAGCATACTCATGCAGCTGCTTGATAGGCCGATCGCCTTCCAGCCTTCATTCGTTGCCATCGGTGCAGGTGTTACTGGCGCTGTGCTCTTGTCTCAGCTTGTCTACTGGCAAAACAGAATGGACGGATGGTTCTACAAGACACAGGCCGAGCTGACCACTGAAACCGGTCTGACACGTTACGAACAGGAAGGCGCACGTAAGAAGCTGATCGCCGCTGGCGTACTGGAAGAGAAACTCCGTGGGGTACCGGCCAAGCTGTTCTTCCGTGTTAACGAAATCGCCCTGGAAACCCTGTTAATCCAGCATGCGGAAAACCAGCAATCCAGTATGCGGAAAACCCGCAAACTAGGATGCGGCAAACCAGCAGACAAGAATGCGGAAAACCAGCAGGCAAGTTTGCAGGAAACCAGCGAACAGGTTAGGGGAAATCCCGCATCCATTCCTACAGGAGATTACACAGAGACTACAGCAGAGAATACAACAGAGACTGTACGTCCCCTGGCTTCGCCTGGTGACCAACCGGCAGTTGATTCTCTGAAAATCGATTACGCCTCCGTTTTGGATTTATTCCACACCACGCTCCCCGAGTTGCCGAAGGTTCTCAAGATCACCGAAGCCCGCCGCAAGGTACTGCGCAAGCTTTGGAAAGAATACGACCTGAACGTTGAGAAGTGGGGCGCCTACCTACGTTTCATCGCCAAGAAATGCCGCTGGATGCTTGAAGACCGGCCTGACACCAATTCTGGCAAGACGTGGCGCCGTAAAGACTTCGATTACCTGATCACCGAGGGCTGCTACCTCAAGGTGAAAGAGGAACGGGCCAACGATCTGCCGAAGGTTCAAAAACTGGATACCGCCGCCCGTGACGAAGCCTATGAGCGCCTTATCTCTCAGCGCCGCAAGCCGCGCAACGAGGTGGAAAGGCTGGCTAAGGAAATGGCGGGTTCATTTGGCCGAACCATCACGGATTACGAGGCCCGTAAGGCGTGGGCAGGTATTTGGGCGCAGGCACTGACCAAGGCCAGCGAGAACGATTTAGCGAGGTTGGCATCATGAAAAAATTAACGATCCCTGTGGACGTATTCGAAAGCGACCGCATCAATACCGGCATTCGTGGCTTAGTCCTCGCAGGCATGCTCAAAGATAACCCAGACAGCCAGCAGGCCAGGGTAATGCTTGCCGCCGCTGGCGCAACGTGGCGCACTCTGCGTGATTTGGAACTGCTGGTTTTGCAGATGTATGGCGTGGCAGATACCCAGTCAGCAATCAGCGCCCGGCTGCGTGAATTCAGCAAGCCTCGCAATGGCCTGATCAAAGAGCGCCAGATGGTAAGGGCCGAGTCCGGGAAGATGGTTTATTTCTACCGCCTGGTAGCCGTAGAGCAGGAGGCCGCATGACGTTCATCACAGGAATGGGAGGGATCCTGCATCACCTCCGCCGCTGGTACCTACTGCGTGAAGCCGTTCGCACTTGGCAGGATCGCGGAGAGCTTCGGGCCTACGCCATAAAGCGTGGCTGGCTGACTAAGTGGCAACGCCAGAACTTTGGCCGGGATTACTACGGCGTAAAGCAGCTGGCGCGTCGAGCCATGAAGGGGGCCAAGTGGAATACAGTCTGATTTATGCGGATCCACCTTGGACCTATAACGACAAGTGCGCCGATGGCAAACGTGGGGCTGGTTTCAAATACTCAACGATGAAGGTTGCGGATATTTGCCGTTTACCCGTTTGGGATTTGGCTGCGGAATCTTGCTTACTGGCAATGTGGTGGGTACCGACTCAACCGGTCGAGGCGCTTAAGGTTGTAGAAGCCTGGGGCTTCCGTTTAATGACCATGAAGGGCTTCACCTGGCACAAAACGAACCGCAACAAGGGCAACAGCGCGATTGGTATGGGCCATATGACCCGCGCCAATAGTGAAGATTGCCTGTTCGCTGTCAAGGGACGGTTACCGCCGCGCCTGGATGCCTCAATTTGCCAGCACATAACGGCACCACGAATGGACCACAGTGCAAAGCCTGAGGTGTTCCGCGAGAAGTTGGTGCAGCTGTTGGGGGATGTTCCACGCATTGAGCTGTTCGCCCGTCAGCAGGCGGCTGGCTGGCATACCTGGGGCAATCAGTGTGATCAGTCGGTGATTATGGTACCTGGTAAGGCAGAGGTGACCGCGTGAGAGCACTCCTGAAACCAATCATCCAGCCCGAGTTAGGGCTGGTTTTCCTCAAGCCAGGCAAGGCGCTGCTGCCTATGTTCGGCGGGCGTGTTTTGATATCGACCGAACCGCACGAATTCAGTCAGCTGCCATCCGGTGCATTGCCTGCCGCGGATCAAATGATAGCGAACGATCCACGCTTCCAGCCGTTCTACCAGCAAGAAAGGGTGATCCGGGCTGCTGGTGGCATTAACGCCTTGGAATATTGGGTATCTCAGATATCAGCCTGCCAGGCCGATGGTGAGCATTCGCGGCATATGGCAACCCTGCGGTATGGCGATAGCGCATTACGTCTCTGTGAGAGCCACGACAACTTCTACACAGGGCAAACCCTACCAAAGCTTGATGTAATTGCCGACACAAACCGAGCTGCCTGGATTGTCGATCGGGCGCGCGGTCACTTCCTGCTGCCGGAAGGCCACCAGCTAACCCTGCCTGAGTTGTGCTGGTGGGCCGCACTCCATGACCTGGCCGATCTTTTGCCAGAGGATGTATCAGCCGCCTCTTTACGCGTGAAGCCTTACACGGTGCCAGCAGGCACCAAAAGGGAGGCCGATATTACCCACACGCCAGCGGCACGGGAGATTGTGGCGGCAAAGGCTAGTAAGGCTATCAAGGTGTTGAAGATAGACCCAGAACCACCGCAATCCTTCATGAAGATCCCGAAGCGCCACCGCTGGGTTAACCCGAAGTATCTGCAATGGGTTAAGTCGCAGCCATGCGTATGCTGTGGCGCCAGGGCTGACGATCCTCATCACATTATTGGTCACGGGCAGGGCGGCATGGGAACCAAGGCCCATGACCTACTCACCATTCCGCTATGCCGTCAGCATCATGATGATTTACATCGTGACATGTCACGGTGGGAAGCGGAGCACGGAAACCAAATAGATTTCTGGTTTAAATTTATTGATTTCTCAATTTCAGTTGGAGCAATAGGTTAATTTATTTTATTTAAATATTTTTGCGCGGCAAAAACATCTATTGGATATGAGAGTTCAAGTGCCTGCGCAGCTTTTTTTACAACTTCCTTAGTAGGCTCTTTACCTTGTTGATAACGTTCTTTTTGATTAACCAGCCCATTTAGAATGTAGTAAACGCAAAAATAGGAATGCAATAGAGTTTGCTCGATAGCTAAGCATTCATTATTGCTCTTTTTAAATTTATCAATGATTTCATCTCGCTTGTCATTTATGGTTTTTTCTTGCGCTAAAATAACCCTCATCCCACGACGTTGATCTCGGCTCAAAATTGGATAAATATCTGATAGATGTTTGTTTAATAGAGTGAACTCCATTTCCAATGGAAGGGACAAGTGAACGAAACCATCACTTTTTAGTATTCTCGTGCTTATGCTGTGGTAAATTTCATGAATATCATTTGTTATTGATGAAAGGTTATCACTTAGTTCTATTTTGACGCTGTCAAATAACCGATCTTGTTCTTTGTTTCTTTTTAATCTTTCTATAAAAGGAGTCAAGAAAATGCCAAGGAAAAGCGTAATTATAGGAAGAATCGTTTTGAATATGTCCAATGTTATCTCCTTTTTTGGGTGTGAAGTAAATTAGTTCATGAATACTGTGTTTTTATACACTATGCTTATACGCTATCATGATATAGTTACTGTGGTTCTATTTCAATTAATAGTGGAGTAAGTGGTGAGCTGGCATGCGGGCCAGACACCTGGAGAATAAACATGAGAGATATGTATGAAGTATTGTCGCGCTGGGGCGCGTGGGCTCGAGATAACCAAGGTGTTGGCTATTCCAGCATAGCCGCCGGGTTTAAAGGCCTTATGCCGCAGCAATCCAGCGGGAAGCAGGCATGTAGCGACAATGACGGTCTAATGATCGATGGCTGCATAGCGAAATTGCTTAAGTTTGAGCCCGAGGAACACGAACTGGTCATGAGACATCACCTTTATGGCCAGTCAATACGCTCGATTGCTAGAAGCTGGAAGTGCTCAGATGGTTCGGTGAGGAAGAAGATGCAAGCGGCGGAGGGATTTGTAGGCGGCTGTCTGGCTATGCTGGATGTAAAACTTGATATGGAATAAATGTACGCCCGGTAGTAGTACTGGGCCGTTAATCTGCGTCAGTAGGCTGTGGGGAGTCCGTTGCGTCAACAACCTGCACTGTCTTCCCAATATTAACTAACTGCCTAACTGTAATTTCTCTATCTTTCAAAAGTTCTGCGCGAAATGATTCTGATATGTTTTCGCTTTTCAATTGCTTATCGATACTTTTCAAGTCTCTCTGATATCTATTGCGAGCTGAGGCCTCAGCTGGTGTTTCAAGACCGTGCCTATTTATCACCCAGTTAAAGAGGTAAGTGATGATCGCAGAAAGAATCGGGGCTAGGGCGTATAAGGTTGGACGCCAAGGGTCGTTGGCATCAGGAAGTATTGCTGGGACTAAAGTTGTAAGGACCGCCCCTAACCCGCCAGCCGCAGCCCCATTCCTTCCGGAGATAAAAGATTTTTTTTCCTCACTCATGGCTTGCCCCTTGATTCTGCTAGGGCATCGTCCAGCATGCGAGCCATGTTTCGCCCATCCTTACGGCTGAGCTTTAAGAAGACAGTCTTCTTAGTTCTCGCCTCTTCATCGATCAATGTAATTTCAAGTTTGCGAGTAGGGAACAGTTTACGCCAGAGCAGGCCAGATGCGGCATATGCAAAGCGATAGAATATAGGGAGGCAAAGAAGCACCCCTATCCATCCTATCAGTTGCAACACTTGCTCTGCTAACATATAGCCCTCTATACGATTCTTCTGCTGGCATCAGCTCTATGCCTGATGACTTGCTTGATGACGTACTTTTCCGTCACATTTCTTGCTGAAAATGTTTTTGTTACTTCTAGATTTACAGCGAAAAGGTCATCACTTGAGATTGCCCCCTCTGCCTGTCGGACCTTGGCCAAGAATTCAAAATCGTTCAGCAGGACAGAGTGTTCTTCACCGTTATACTCCATCCTCCACCCTTTCTCACTCTGAAAGTTTACCTGGGTGAACTTAACGTTAACTTCACGGGTTTCAATTTCCTTTTGCAGCAATGTCCCTCGAGGTAGTGGTTTGATCTCTTCAGTTTGAGAGCCTTCTAACCGAATGACCTCTTCATTATTTTCGTTGAGGATCTTGAAAACAGGCTCATCTTTCCCCTCTAATGGGGCTTGGATCACCGATATGAGTGCTTCACGGATCGTTGGGTCTGTCACCAAAGCGGCGACCGGTGTTGGACACTCAATTTCCTCACCTTCCAATTCTAAAATTGTAGTTTGAGTGCCGGCTCTTCGCGTCATGGTGATGACTTTTGAGCTACCTAGCTGTCTTATCAGAGACAACGCACTCGCGCCGCCTACAGCCCCTACAACCCCGGTTATTCCAATAGTTCGCAGTACATCGATTGCATCCGGAAGCAACTGAATAATCGTGTATGCAATGCCAAGGGAGCCTGCTTCTGCTGGGTTGGTGACCAAAATCTTAACTGACTTGTTCCCATCATTTAGAAGGTCGTCAGCTTTGGTTATCAGCTTTGTCATTGATAAAATAGAATTACCAAGAACTTCGGCATCGATTGCATGCCTGGAGAGTTCATTATCGTCTGCGTCGTAAAATACTTTGAACGAAGTGGTTTGTTCCATTGCGGTTCCTTGTCAAGACAAACTGATTAAATCCCTTTATAACAAAGAGATAGCAGATCTGTTTAGTTTAATGTCAATTCATGGCGTATAAAGTACATCCATTTCCCTTAAAAATCATTAATGCGTACGCAAATATTGTTGTAATGTGATAAGAGTGGTTACGCAGTTAGTAGCTTATCCAATCAAAAAACCTTGCTCCGGCGGGGTTTTGTTGCTTTAAGAGTTTGTGAAGTGGGCTGCGGTTAGCGTGTTACCAGCGCACTAACCGCCATTCGCTCATGCTTTTCGGTCACAAGCGAACCTTTGCCCATGCTGCTTAACAGCGGTATGAGCCTATCAAAGAGGGCGCTCATGATCTCAGGTACCAGTCTTGTCAACGCTGACACAATCGAATACATCAAAACCCTACCTGATAACTGCATCGACCTGATCGCTACTGACCCACCGTATTACCGGGTAAAGAGCTGTGATTGGGATAACCAATGGAAGTCAGAGGCAGACTATCTAGCCTGGCTAGATGCGCTACTGCTTGAGTTTTGGCGGGTACTCAAGCCGAACGGCAGCATGTACATTTTTTGCGGTAGCCGGTTGGCGTCAGATACTGAGCTGTTGGTCCGCCAGAGGTTCGACGTACTGAGCCATATCGTGTGGGCCAAGCCCTCCGGACCGTGGAGACGCCAGAACAAAGAGAGCCTGCGGGCTTTCTTCCCGGCTACCGAGCGGATCATCTTTGCGGGGCATTATGCCGGTCCATTTCAGCCAAAAGATACCGGTCACGCTGCCAAGTGCTCCGAACTAAAGCAAAACACCTTCAAGCCGCTGATCGACTATTTCAGATCTGCACGGCAGGCGCTGAACATATCAGCCAAAGAGATAAACGCCGCCACCGGCCGCCAGATGGTCAGCCACTGGTTTAGCGAAAGCCAATGGCAACTGCCCAGTGAAGGTCAGTATCTGGCGTTACAGCACCTTTTCCGGCGTAAGGCAGCCGAACAGCACCAGGCAGCCGGACTCGATAAGCCGCATCATGTTCTTGCGCGTGAATATGCCTCACTGAACCGGGAATATAAGGAGCTTTGCAGGGAGTACAAGCAGCTACGGCGGCCATTCTCTGTGTCTGTGGATGTGCCGTACACCGATGTCTGGACATTCCCACCGGTGCAGTATTACCCAGGCAAGCATCCCTGCGAAAAGCCAGCAGCCATGATGGCGCACATCATCAGTGCCAGCAGTCGCCCAGGTGATGTTGTGGCCGACTTCTTCATGGGCTCCGGCTCTACCATCAAAGAGGCGATAAAACTGGGCCGCATTGGCCTGGGGGTGGAGCTTGAGAAAGAACGATTTGATCAAACTGTTTGTGAAATACGCTTAGATTCGGGCTTAGTGGCACTCGTTGATGGTTGTCTATCCTTTGAATAAAAAAAACGGTACTCTACCTATCTAGTGTTTATTTCATCAAAGGAGTGAATCTATGGGGAGTTATTTGGTTTCAGGGATTAATGATGGCGATCAGGCAGCTCTTGGCCTCAATAAGGGCTTTGCGTTTGCAGCAAACCTAGCAGCTAAAAAATCCACAACTGTGAAAGTGCTTTTTCCAATTAAAAAGTATGCCGATAATCAATATTTAGAGAGAGCATTGGGAGAGGAAATTTCACACAAGTTGGTGAAAGGTAGGGATGGTGTCCTCCTCAGCGGGGTTCACTTTTCATCAACTGCCAATGATATGATTAAGTCTTCTAGGGATGTTGCTAACCAAGTAGTGTTATTAGTGTGGCCAACTCTGGTAGATATTGAAAGAATTGACAAGCTACTGAATGGATTAAATGACATTGTCGTTGTAGAGCATTATGCTCATGGCGGTGAGCTGGAACGCTGGAAGAAAGAGTGCAAAGCTAAACTCATTTAACCATAATCTGTTCTAGCAAGTTTACTGCAAGACAACCACGAGCCTCGGCATAGTCCGGGGCTTTTCTATTTCTATCACCCGGTGATCGGGCAAGGTCCCGACCAGGGGGAGGTTATGAAAATCATGCCGGAGAAAATAGCAACATTCTTCTCTTACTTTACTTCAGGGACGCTTATCACCATGGGATGGCTAGTTGAATGGTTTAAGAACATTGACTGGAACCAGGTGGCGGTGATTAGCGGCATCGTGATCGGTATCGCGACCTTCCTTACCAACTTTTATTACAAGCGCCGCCAGACAAAGGCAATGGAGCATGCAGCCCAAAGGGGCATCATTATCCATCCTGAGGGGGATTAACATGCCAATGTCACCAACATTGCGTAAATCGTTGATCGCCGCCGCTGGTGGTGGAGCCATTGCCATTGCTGCCGTGCTGGTCCCCGACCTGGAAGGTGTGCGCTATGAGCCGTATCGCGATGTAGTTGGGGTGCTGACTGTTTGCTATGGGCACACCGGGGCCGACATTGTGATCGGCAAGCGCTACACGTCGGGCGAATGTAAGGCGCTGCTGGATAAGGATATGGTGCCTTTTGCCCGTTCAGTTGAGCGATCGGTAAAAATCCCAGCGAGTGAATACCAGAAGGCGTCTCTGATCAGTTTCAGCTACAACGTCGGCGTCAAAGCCTTCGAATCTTCCACGCTGCTGAGAAAGCTCAATGCTGGTGACAGCAAAGGTGCTTGCGACGAAATGCGTCGATGGAATAAGGCTGGTGGCAAGGTCTGGAAGGGACTGATTAATCGGCGTGAGGTTGAGCGAGAGATCTGCAACTGGAGGCCAAAATGAGGTCATTCTATAAGATTCTTGCAGCCGCTCTTCTCGTGGTGATCACTGCTTTTATATCTTGGCGTTCAGGTTGGAGTGCTCATGCCGATCACATAAATGCCATGGCAGCTCAAAAACGCGACAAAGCAGAAAAGGCGATTCAGCTGGTAGAGCAGAAAGCGGCACAAGCCAAGGATGATGGGATAGTTATTTACCGAACCATAACTCGCGACGTGGTGAAATATGTTCAGTCTCCGGATCGTACTGTGTGCAAGTTTGATGATGATGCTATCAAGTTGCGTCAGCGTGCCATCGACGTTACCAATTCCATCAGCGGATTTGATGCAACCCCCGTGCAAAGCAAGTAATGCTGGAAGGGATAGTGACGAAGATCTTCAGGCAGACATTGAAACTACTGAGTGTATGCGCCAGCTAAGGTTAGATAAATATCGTTGGCAGTCGTGGTATAATGCTGTGCGATAATTCAGTAGAGACGGGTAGTGAATTCCTTGCTAAAATAAGTCCATCTAAAATGATAGGGGGAACTATTTTTATGTCTTGGCAAGGAATTCCATTTCCACTTGGTAATGATATTGTAAATTATGCTTTGAATGTCAATAAGTTACCAGTCATTGCTGTGCAGACATCTAGCGGTGTAGCATGGGAAACAATCGTTGGTGCAATGATTGCCGCAGCCATACCTGCTGCTATAGCTTGGTGGTCGATTAAAAGAAATATTGAAACCTTAGAAACTGACAGACAGAAACAGCAGGATAGTTTTGATGCCGATAGAAATGCGCAACTAGATATTGCTTCAAAGAACCTTAATGCTCAGGTTCTTTCGTCTAATCGACAACAGTGGATAAACACATTGCGTGAAGCTATAGCTGATTATCTAGGTGCCGTTCATGCACTGCGAAGATCTAGAACAATTGCTCGGTGGTGCTGGGATTCGTCCAAAGAGAATGGTACTGAGTTTTATATAGAGCACCTTGAAGCCGCCTTACGTTTGATGGATGATAGTAAAACAATAGATACTCTGGCTTACAAAATAAAGTTACTAGTTAACCCACAAGAGCCAGAGGCTGCTGAAATTACTCATATACTTGATGAAATACCCAAGCACACAGGGGATTTTGATAATAAGCCCAACATCGAGGAATTGGTTAAGCTTTCGAATGAACTAACTGTAAAGGCTCAGTCTTACCTTAAGAAGGAATGGGTGAGAGTGAAGTTGATGCAGTAATAAATTATACTCATTAAATAATGGCGATGGAATATGGAATTTATTAGTGTATTAACTAATGTTGTTACGTGGTTAATAATTGCTTTGACCGCTTTTATTGGTCCAAAATGGATTTCTGAAAAAGTAGTTAGCTCTACCAGACACGAATATAATGAGTTGTTAGAGACAATAAAACTCTCAAATGCCAAAGTTTTGGAGAAAGAAAAAGAGTCAAGAGAAATTCGATTGAAATCAGCTTTGATAGCTGAGTTATTGGCTGAGTGGATTAGTCAGCCAGATGATATGGCGCATTTGCGGAAATTAACATTCGAAGCGTTTATTTGGTTGCCAGTGCCTTTGGCAGAAGATTTGTCTAAAATTTTGGCGCATGAAAAAAGCGCTAAGGATTACAAGGAATTTATAATTGATGTTAGAAAACACCTTTTAGGCAATGCCGATAATCTGTCATCGGACTCAATTGTTGTTTTTAATTTAAGTCAGAGCGAACAGACAAGGGTGAGAATAAGTAATCCATTATAATTTTTCAGGCATGCCTCTTGTATTTTTTATGTTAAAGAGCAGCTTGGAAATATTTGTGATTAAAAAATGTCAAAAGTAGCCTCGGCATCGTCCGGGGCTTTTCTATTTGAGGTACCCCATGCCACCCAGGATACCCAGGGCATGCCGCAAGCACGGTTGCCGCCATACCACCACCGACCGCTCAGGCTACTGTACCGAGCACAAGAACACAGGCTGGGAGATACACCAACAGGGCAAGAGCAGGCACCAGCGCGGCTATGGTAACGACTGGACTATTCGCCGCGCCCGCATCCTCAAGCGTGACAACCACATCTGCAAGGAATGTTTACGGGGTGGTCGAGCGTCACCGGCTACAACCGTCGATCACATCGTACCCAAGGCTCATGGGGGTACCGATGAGGATACGAACCTGGAAAGCCTGTGCTGGCCTTGTCACCGCAGCAAGACGGCAATGGAGAGGCTGTTATGACCTGCCATACCGATTGATACCACCCCGAAATGATTGCTCGTTGAATGATTTCACATCAAATGATATCAATTCTCATCACCGGGAGGGGGGATCAAATCTCTGCAACCTTTCGCCCAAAGTACCGCCGCATTACGTTTTCTCACACACCCGCAGGTTAGAAACTTTTTTTTGGGGTACCCCAAGCGATGATTAATAGGAGTTTTCGATTATGTCAGGGCCACCGAAAACCCCTACCCATCTACGTTTGGTCAGGGGGAACCCATCAAAACGGGCCATAAATAAAAACGAGCCAAAACCCCCATCAGGGGTACCCCCAACTCCCAAGCATTTTGATAAGCAGGGGAAGTATTGGTTTAAGCGGATGGCCGAGGAACTTGATGCGCTCGGTGTTATGTCCCAGCTTGATGCACGGGCTTTGGAATTGTTGGTTGAAGCCTACACAGAGTACCGGCATCACTGCGAAGTCCTGGATCAGGAAGGGTACAGTTATAAAACTGATGAGGGCTTAGTAAAGCCACACCCACAGGCTGCGATGAAAGCTGATGTATGGAAACGCATGCGCGGGATGCTGGGCGAATTTGGAATGACCCCTTCCAGCCGTTCAAAAGTAAATACCACCGGTCCCGACCAGGTTGATCCGATGGCTGAGTTTATGAAAGCGAGAGATTAATGGCTAAAGTTGCCGATGGTATTCGCTACGCCGAGCGCGTCGTGGCGGGGGAGATTGTTGCCTGCGAACTGGTCAGGCTGTCGTGCCAGCGTTTCCTTAACGATCTCAAGGTCGGGCCGGAGCGCGGGATCACATTCAGCGAAGCTCGAGCGCAACACATCCTGAATTTCTACAAGTTTGTGCCACACGTTAAAGGGGCGCTGGCTGGTCAGCCGATCGAATTGATGGATTGGCACATTTTCATTCTGATTAACATTTTCGGCTTCATTATCCCGCTGATTGATGAGAATACCGGTGAAGTAGTGCTACGCAATGATGGCAGTGGCCGCCCGGTGATGGTTCGCCGGTTCCGCACCGCTTACAACGAAGTGGCGCGCAAAAATGCCAAGTCCACCCTGTCTTCCGGTGTTGGTCTATACATGACGGGCGCAGATGGCGAGGGCGGGGCCGAGGTTTACTCTGCTGCCACCACACGTGAGCAGGCCCGGATCGTGTTCGAAGATGCCAAAAGCATGATCAAGCAGGCCCGGCCAACATTGGGCAGGCTGTTCGAGTTCAACAAGCTGGCGATCTTTCAGGAGCAAAGCTCGTCACGTTTCGGCCCGCTGTCCAGCGATGCCAACAACCTGGACGGGTTAAACATTCATTGCGCCATCGTTGATGAGCTTCACGCCCATAAAACCCGCGATGTGTGGGATGTGCTGGAAACGGCAACCGGCGCGCGTCTGCAATCATTATTATTCGGCATTACGACCGCAGGGTTTAACAAGGAGGGGATCTGCTACGAGCTGCGCGACTATGCGATCAAGGTTCTGCAAGGGGCGGCGACCGGCCAGTTTGAGGATGATACCTTCTTCGGCATCATTTTTACCCTGGATAAAGATGATGATCCCTTTGATGAAAAGGTCTGGCAGAAAGCCAATCCGGGGTTAGGTATCTGCAAGCGCTGGGACGATTTGCGCCGCCTGGCCAAGAAAGCCCGAGAGCAAGTTTCCGCCCGTCATAACTTCTTCACCAAGCACATGAACCTGTGGGTGACCGCCGAGGCCGCATGGATGGACATGCTGAAATGGGGCAAGTGTGAGTACATTGCGCCACAGCATGAGCTGAAGACCTACCCGTTATGGGTGGGGGTTGACCTGTCGAACAAAATCGATATTTGTGCCGCCGTGAAGATTTGGCAAGCCAATAACGGGCATGCACATGCCGATTTCAAATTTTGGCTGCCGGAAGGGCGGTTGGAACGTTGTTCCCGCCAGATGGCTGAGCTGTACCGCAAGTGGGCCGAGCTTGGCAAGCTGACCTTGACCGATGGCGATGTTATCGACCACGGGCAGATCAAAGAGGAATTGCAGCAGTGGGTGGCGGGCGAAAGCCTGCGTGAAATCGGCTTTGACCCCTGGAGTGCTACCCAGTTTAGCCTGGCGCTGGCCGAAGAAGGGTTGCCGCTGGTAGAAGTGCCGCAGACGGTGCGCAATTTCTCTGAAGCGATGAAAGAGATTGAAGCGCTGGTGTACGGCGGTAAGTTCCATCACAGCAACCACCCAGTAATGAACTGGATGATGAGTAACGTCACTGTTAAGCCCGATAAGAACGACAACATTTTCCCCAACAAATCCACGCCAGAGGCCAAGATTGATGGCCCCGCCGCACTGTTTACAGGTATGAGCCGGGTGTTGGTTAATGGCGGCGGGGATGTTGATTTCCTTTCCACTCTCGGCCCAGACGAAGAACTACTGACCCTATGAAATCACTCATTATCGACCTTTGCGGGTTGGCCGGCTTCGGCTTGCTCGTCGCAGGGCTTTACCTGCAATACGGCACCGCGATCGCGCTAATGGCTAGTGGCGGTTCAATGCTGGCGTTTGCGCTGGCGGCGGCCAGGAGGAATAAACGTGCTATTTGATGCCCTTTTCCGTAGTGAATCACTGGAAAACCCCGCAACTCCGATCACTGGCGACAGTCTTGATATGGGGTTTCGTGCGGGTGATGTCTTTGTCAGTCCTGAAACCTCAATGAAGTTGGCAGCGGTTTATGCCTGTATCTACGTGCTGTCTTCCACGTTGGCGCAGATGCCAGTGCATGTGATGCGCAAAACCGGCGATAAGGTTATTCAGGGGCGGGATCATCCGCTGTTTTACCTGGTACACGACGAGCCCAACGAGTGGCAGACCAGCTATAAGTGGCGGGAACTCAAAGAGCGCCATGTTTTGGGCTGGGGCAACGGGTACACAAAGATCGTTCGATCTCGTCGGGGTGAAGTTACCGCGCTGGAAGCCTGCATGCCATGGGAAACTACGCTGCTCAATACCGGTGGCCGCTACACCTACGGGGTTTACAACGAAGAGGGCAGTTTTGCCATTAACCCCCACGACATGATCCACATCAGGGCGTTGGGCAATAACCAGAAAATGGGGCTGAGCCCCATCCTGCAGCATGCTGAAACGATCGGCATGGGGATGAGTGGACAGCAGTACACCAGTAATTTCTTTGGTGGTAATGCCCGGCCTGCGGGGATCGTATCCGTTAAATCCGCATTGAATGCCGAGTCGTGGGCGCGCCTGAAAGAGATGTGGCAGAAGGCAACGCATGCCTTACGCAGCCAGGAAAACAAAACCATGTTGCTGCCTGCCGAACTGGATTACAAAGCATTGACCGTTTCGCCCGTTGATGCCCAACTCATCGACCTGATGAAGCTTAACCGGTCGCAGATTGCCGGGATCTTCAATATTCCGGCGCACATGATCAACGACCTGGAGAAGGCGACGTTCTCCAACATCACCCAGCAATCCATCCAGTTTGTTCGCCATACGGTCATGCCGTGGATCGTGAACTGGGAGCAGGAACTAAACCGCCGCCTGTTCACAGCCGCAGAGCGGGCGGCCGGATACTACATCCGGTTTAACCTGGCTGGCCTGTTACGCGGTACGCCGCAGGAGCGTGCCCAGTTCTACCACTTTGCTATTACAGACGGGTGGATGAGCAGGAACGAGGCCCGTGCCTTCGAAGATATGAACCCGGTTGACGGTCTGGACGAAATGCTGGTCAGCGTCAATGCGGCCAACCCAGCCAAAGACTTTACAGACCCCAAAAAAGAGGAAAACCCCGATGAGTGACAGAGAAACACGCTGTTACGGTGGTGAGGTGCGCGCCCAGCAGGAAGAAAACCAGCCCACGCACATTATTGGCTATGGCTCGGTATTTGATAGCCGCTCAGAGGTGATCTGGGGCTTTCGCGAAATCATCAAGCCTGGTGCTTTCGATGATGTGCTGAGGGATGACGTTCGCGGCCTGTTTAACCACGATCCCAACTTCATCTTGGGCCGCAGTTCGGCGGGTACCTTGTCGTTATCCGTGGATGCGCGGGGGTTGCAATACAACATTGTGGCGCCGGAAACCCAGACCATTCGCGATCTGGTGATCAGCCCTATGCAGCGCGGCGACATCAATCAATCTTCCTTTTCCTTCCGCGTCGCCCGTGATGGCGAGGACTGGTATCAGGATGAACAAGGGGTGGTGATCCGTGAAATTACCAAGGTTTCGCGCCTGTTCGACGTAAGCCCGGTGACCTATCCCGCCTATCAGGAGGCTGATTCAGCCGTCCGATCCATGAAAGCCTGGCAGGAGGCGCGAGACAGTGGCGCGCTCGCTAATGCCGTAAACCAAAGAATGGCGCGTGAGCGCCTGCTGACTTTATTAAACGCGTAAGGAAAGACCATGCCTATTATCAAATTGCACGAACTGAAGCAAAAACGTAACACCATCGCCACCGATATGCGCGCTCTCAACGACAAGATCGGGGATACCGCCTGGACGGAGGAGCAGCGTACCGAATGGAACAAGGCCAAGGATGAACTGACCAAGATCGATGAGCAAATCACCCGAGAGGAGGAATTGCGCGCACTGGATCAGACCTTTGTTGATGATAACCAGAATGAACAGCGCCAGCAGTTGAACAAAGACAACCCTGAGCACAAACAGCACGAAATCCGCGCTGCTGCGTTCGATAAGTTCCTGCGCCAGGGCTTTGCCGAGCTGAGTGCCGAAGAGCGCGCCGCTGTACGTGAGCTGCGCGCACAAGGCACCTCCCCAGATGAGAAGGGTGGCTACACCGTTCCTACCCAGATGTTGGCTAAAATCGTCGATGCCATGAAAGCCTACGGCGGTATTGCCAGCGTGGCGCAAATCTATAACTCGTCCAATGGGCAGGACGTTACCTGGTCAACGTCTGACGGCACGGCGGAAGAAGGGGAGTTGCTGGGGGAAAACACCGCAGCATCTGAGCAAGATGTGGAGTTTGGTACCGCGATCCTTGGCGCGAAAAAACTCAGCTCCAAAATCATCCGCGTTTCTAACGAGCTGTTGCAGGATAGCGGGGTTGATATCGAGGCGTATCTGGCTGGTCGTATCGCTCAGCGTATCGGGCGCGGTGAAGCCAAATACATCGTTAAAGGTACCGGCGCAGGCACACCAGTGCAGCCTAAAGGACTTGAGGTATCCGTAACCGGTACCGTGGCGGCCAAGGCGGTAACGCTCGATTGGACAGACATCAACACCCTGAAACACAGCATTGATCCTGCCTACCGAAACGGGCCAAAATTCCGCCTGGCGTTCAACGATTCCACGCTGAAAACGCTCACTGAACTGGTGGACGGTAATAAACGCCCGCTGTGGTTGCCAGATATTGTCGGTGTTGCGCCTGCGTCGGTGCTGGGCATGCAGTACGTTATCGATCAGGCGATCGACAGCATGGCAACGGGTAAGAAGTTTATTTACTGCGGTGATTTCGATCGCTTCATCCTGCGCCGTATTACCTACATGACACTGAAACGCCTGGTTGAACGTTTTGCCGAGTACGATCAGACCGCGTTCCTGGCCTTCCATCGTTTCGACTGTGTGCTGGAAGATACATCAGCGATCAAGGCGTTGACCGGGAAATAATCATTATTCCGGCGTATCCCCGCACCGCTTCGGCGGTTTTTTTATGCCTGCAATCTGGCAACAGGTTGCAGGTAAGGAGCATTGATGAAGCCAAGCATCAAGCAATTGCGCCTGCAATGTCGTCTTGATGACGATGATGATTCAGACGATGAGCTGTTAACGCTTTATGCGGGCGCTGCCCGGCGCAAGGCTGAAAATTATACCAATCGGACGCTTTATGATGACTCAGTTCCCGAGGGGCAGAGTGAAGGGCTGTTGGTCAGTGATGACATTATGCTAGCCATCATGCTGGCGGTCGGTCACTGGTACGAAAATCGGGAAGATACCGCCGACGTACAGAAAGTCAGTATTCCGCTCGGGTTTAAGGCTCTGCTGGAGCCCTACCGATTTATTCCGCTGTAAGGGGGCGCTATGCAAGCAGGCCGACTGCGCCACCGCGTCACCATTCAGAACTTTGTCCCGATGGAACTCGCTTCCGGGCAGGAGCTGGAGGAGTGGTACGACGGCAAGACTGTTTATGCAGAGGTGAAGGCGATCAGCGGGCGCGAGCTGGTGGCATCCGGCGCAGAGAAGGCAGAAGCCACTATCCGCGTCTGGATGCGTCACCGCACCGATGTTACCGCCGCCTCCCGGCTTTTGTGTCTGAATGGCCCGTTTAAAGGGGCTGTATTGGAGATTACCGGCCCACCGATCCCCGATCCCAAAGGTACCAGGCTGGAAATTCTCTGTAAAAGTGGGGTGAAACCATGATCAGCGGCAATCTGGATTTTTCCGGTCTGCTCGACATTTCGAAGGATTTGGAACTGTTAAGCAAAGCTGAGAACCGCAATGTGTTGCGTCAGGCTACGCGGGCGGGTGCAAACGTGCTCCGTGATGAAGTTCGAGCGCGGGCGCCGAAGAAAACCGGCAAGCTGGCGCGTAATGTCGTTGCGGTGAACATGCGGGCAAAAGATGGTGGGGCGGTTGCTGGGGTGCATATCCGGGGCCGCAATCCACGAACGGGCAACAGCGATAACTCGATGAAGACCAGCAACCCGAAAAATGCTTTCTACTGGCGCTTTGTGGAGCTGGGGACGGTGAAGATGGCACCTGTACCATTTATCCGACCCGCATACGATGCCAAAGAGGGGGCGGCGGCAGAGGCGGCGTTTGCCAAGGTCAACGAGGCGATCGATAAGGTACTGTCCAAATGACCGAAGCCGATCTTAACCCGTTGTTAAAACCGCTGGTGGGCGGGCAGGCTTATCCCTATGTCGTCAAACTTACGCCGGAGGGGCAGCCAGCGGTAAAGCCACCGTGGATCGTCTACACCGTTCCCGATGAAAATCGGGGTGATGTGTTCTGCGGTAACGCTGAAACTGCCTACATGGTGCAGATCGACGTGTACGCCAGCAGCATTGACGAGGCGAAAGCTCTACGTCAGCAGGCCGAGGCGGCGGTAACCGTGCTGTCACCTGCCGAAGTCCATCTATTTAGCGGTCACGAACCCGAAACCGGCCTTTTCCGCGCCTCATTCGAATTCCGAGTGTGGCAGTAACCCATACCATTGACCATGACCCGCTACGGCGGGTTTTTTTATGTCTGGAGAAATCACATGACAAGTAAGTATGAAAAAACACAAGGCACGGTGATCAGCGTCTCCGCTGGTGAAGTCAGCGAAGCTAATCCTATTGGTGTTACCTGGCTTGCCGCATCGTGCAGCACAAAGGAACTCAGCTACACAGGCGGCCAAAAGGCTGATATTGAAGTTACCACGCTGTGCTCCGAAGAGCAGGAGATGACAAACGGCCTGAAAGCCCCCTCTGAAATGACCATCGGTAAAAACTGGAGCGGTTACGATGCTGCCCAGGATTCCTTGATGGATGCCTATGAAGACGACAGCCGCCGCGCTATTCGTATCGTATTCCCTTCCGGTAACGGTTTTGCCTATCTTGCCGAAGTGCGTCAAAACAGCTGGAGTGCGGCCACATCCGGCATCGTATCTGCCTCATATACGCTGCGCATCATTGGTAAGCCTGTGCGGATTTACGCTGTAAACATTCCAGTGACCGGTGTCACCCTGGACAAATCCACGGCAACCGTTGCCGCTGGGGCCAGCCTCACCCTGACCCCAACGATTGCCCCGGCGTCAGCCACTAACCGCGGCGTGACTTGGACATCTTCCGCCCCAGGCAATGTGATGGTGACCAACAAGGGCGTTATCACCGGCCTCACACCTGGTACCTCAACAATCACCGTTAAAACCACGGACGGCGCTAAAACCGCTACGTGTGTTGTGACAGTCACAGCAGCCTAATAGGAGCATTAACCCATGGCAGCAAAGAAATTAAACCTTAAGGAGCTGGCTTCGGCACCGATGGCAGGTTTTCGCACCAAGCTGGTTGAGGTCGCCGAGTGGAATGGGGCGAAGGTGATCCTGCGAGAACCCTCGCCAGCGGGCTGGGGCCAGTGGCGCGAGATTATGGAGCCTGCAGAGCCCAAAGAGGGCGCAAAGGCGGTCGAGCTTTCAATTACAGAGCAGACGCAACGTAATATCCGCGCTGACGCTGTGATGTTTATTGATGTTCTGCTCGATGAAGATCAAAAGCCGGTATTTACCCGCAAAGAGCTGGACGATGTGGTGGGTTTTTACGGGCCGGTGCATTCCCGTCTGCTTAAGCAGGCGCTTGCCCTGCAAACATCGCCGGAAGACGCTGAAAAAAAGTCAGAGAGCCAGAAACCCAGTTCATGATGAAACTTGCGCTTCGCCTGGGTAGAACCCTAGGCGAACTGCAGCAATCCATCAGTGTTAGCGAACTCCGTTTATGGATGGCTTTTGACAGAATAAGCCCGATTGGTGATGACCGTGGTGATTATCACGCTGCGCAAATCGCCGCTGCCGTCTTCAATGCCCAGCGAACAAAAGATCCATTGTCCATTGGGGATATGTTGATCCGCTGGAACGCGGAGGAAGACGCGGAAGAAGAGGATACCGCTGGGCTTGAGGCATTTCTGGAAAATCTGGCTAGTTAACACCCGCTGCGGCGGGTTTTTTTATGGGTGAAATATGGCATCTCTGCGTGAGCTAATCATTAAAATTTCGGCTAACTCCAGCTCCTTCCAGACTGAGATCGCCCGTGCCTCACGCATGGGGGCCGATTATCACAGAACAATGACGCAGGGTAACCGCCAGGCAGAGAATGCCACTCGTCAGAGTCAGCGAGCTCTTGCTGATCTGAATGGGCAATTGGCGACCGTGCGCAGCAGCGCATTGGCGATGGCCGGTGCGTTTGCCGGGGCATTTGCTACCGGCAACCTGATCGCCATGGCTGACAAGTGGAACTCGCTCAACGCGCGGGTAAAGCTGGCCACCACTTCAGCGGAAGATTTCAGCGCCGCGCAAGCCGGATTAATGCGGATCAGCCAATACACCGGATCAACGTTCGAGTCTAACGCCAGTCTGTTCTCGAAAGCATCCAGTTCGCTGCGTGAATACGGGTACACAACCAAGGATATTTTATCTCTTACTGAGGCGCTGTCTACCGGTCTGCAAGTGTCAGGGTCGTCTGCTGAGGAGACATCCACAGTGATCACCCAATTATCACAAGCGCTAGCCCGTGGTGTTCTGCGTGGGCAGGATTTTAACTCTGTTGCGCAGTCTGGCGGGCGGATAATGAAAATGCTGTCTGACGGCTTAGGGGTAGCTCAAAAGGATCTTAAGGGGCTAGCTGATGCAGGGAAGTTGCCAACCCCGGTGATCGTCCCTGCTATAATTAGTCAGCTCGGGCAGGTTAGGAAAGAATTCGACACCATGCCAAACAGCGTCAGCGCAGCATCAACACGCATCAATAACGCATTTATGGAGTGGATTGGCGGGCAGAACCAGGCGGCGGGTATCACAACATCACTTGCCGGTGTTATGGATGGGCTTGCAGGTAATATCGATAATGTGGCCACTGGTCTGGGTGTGCTTGTCGGGATCGGCGCGGTGCGTTACTTCGGTAATCTGGCCTTGGGTGTGCAAACAGCCACAGGACGGATGCTGGCGGCATATCGCACAGAGGTAGCTGTTGCGGCCGCCCAGGTTGAAGGTACAAAAGCAGCTACCGCCTCAGCTCGAGCCACGCTTTACCGTGCTCAGCAGGCAAGGGCTGCGGCGGTGGGGATCGAGGCGCAAATCATTGCAGAAAGGCAGCTTGCTGTTGCACAGGGCCAGTTAGCAGCCAGCATCACGGCCCGCACGACGGCTCAAAGTGGTCTCAACGCCGTAACATCCCTGGGAACAAGGCTCGGCAGCGGGCTATTAAGTGCCGTCGGTGGGATCCCTGGGATTGTGCTTGGTGTCGGGGCTGCATGGTACTACGTGCATGAAAAGAATGAGCAAGCCAGAAAGACCGCGCTGGCCTACGGTAACACCGTTGAGCAAGTCAGAAAGCAAATGTCCGGCATGTCGATCGCCGGCTTGGAGTCCACCGCTGTAGATGCCGGAAAATCTATCGCCGTGCAGCGTTCTGAAATCGCTAAGACGGAAGAAGAGATCCGCAAGCTGAAAGACAGCTTATCCGCTCTGCAAAAAATGGAGGTAGACGCCAAAGAAAGCCCGTGGATGAGCCGCATCAATACGCTGATGTCTCTCAATGATATACAGGAGGAGATCACAGACGCTCAGGGGCGCTTAAGTAAAAAGAGCTATGAGCTTGAACAACAAACAGAAAAACTCCGCAATACAGAATCACTCCGCACTCAAGCACTGAATGAATCGATAAATAAGACAGCAGCCATGGCTGGGGCCGTTGGCGGTCTTGCAGAAATGTATGCTCAGCTTAACAAGGTGACGGGCCTCTCTACCGCCGCGGCGGCTCCAAAATTTGCAGGGTTGGCTCTTCCGAAGCTTGACGAAAAGCAGCAAGCAGCAATGCTAAAAGTCCAGCGAGAAAAGGCACTTGCAGGGCTAAAGGGGATAGCAAAGGCCGAGCAACAGGCTATTTATGAGGCCGATGATCTAAAGCTCCCCCCTGGTCATTATGAGGCTTATGTTGCGGGTAAAGTTGCTGCTGAGAGAACAACTGAGAGCCTCACAGCAGCGACAAAAGCCCAGCAAAAAGCGGAGCAAGATGCAGCCTCCGCTAGCAAGAAATCCGCTGGAGTGGCGGGGGATTACCAGCAGAAAATCGCCAACCTGAACAAGGAAATTCAGGTTGAAGGCATCCGGCTGAAAGAGGGGGACGCAGCCGCTGCGTTGTTCTCCGCTTCGCTGGAAGCCGGTACAAAGTGGACTAACGAACAGCGTGCAGGGCTGGAGCGTTTGAACAAGACTCTGGCCGAGGCAAAACAGCGCTGGGAAGATCACAACGCTGCTATTGCTTCCGATCCTTACCGAGCCGCTGCCGATACCCAGAAAAAGGCTAACGAGCAGCTACAGCGCCAACTTGCTGATGGCGAAATCAAAAGCGCCGAGGAACTTTCCCGCCGTAAACAGGATATCAACACAGCCTACTTGCAGGCGAATGCCGAGGCCGATCAGCGTTACGCTGTTTCCGGTACCGCAGAGCTGGCCGGTAATGTTGATCCTATCCAGAACCTTGAAAACCAACTGGCTAAACGGCATGCCCTGATCGATAGCTATGCCACTGCGGGTGTAGTGTCTCAAAGCCGCGCCAATCAGCTCATTGTTGCGGCGGATCGTGAAGCGATGGAGCAGCGTTACCAGGCATCACTGCAACTGTATGCCAGCCAAGGCGATATGCAGAAGATGACTGTAGACCTTTTTCAGACCTCTACGGAGCGGCTCGGCAATATGCTTACGGGCATGCTGACGGGTACACAGACATTCAAGGAGGGCATGACTAACCTTTTCGCTTCTCTCACACAATCGATTATTCAAAACCTTATAGAGATGGCTGCGCAAGCGCTGGTCACCAGCTCCATTATGCAGACGATCACCGGCATTATGGGCGGATTGTCTGGTGGCATCGGTGGTGCTGCTTCAGGAGCGGCCTCTGGGGCTGCCAGTGCAGCAGGTTCAGCAAGCACTGGTGCGATGGGGATGAGTACCAATTTTAGGGCGTATGAACTCGGCGGTTACACCGGTGCGGGTGGCAAATACGAAGAGGCCGGCATTGTGCACCGTGGCGAATTCGTGATGACCAAAGAAGCCACTGAGCGGATCGGCGTAGAGAATCTTTACGGCATGATGCGAGGTTACGCCGATGGTGGGTTAGTTTCGCCAGTTGCCGTTGGTGGATCATTGGGAATTCGCCCGACGACCGCCAGCCAGCCGAACAGGGGGAGTGCTGGTGGCAGTGCACCGACAGTAAACATTACAGTCTACAGCGATGGGCAAACGACTACATCCGCACCGCCAGGCATGGAACAGTTCGGTAGTGAGGTTGGAAAATACGTTGATCAACGCATCAAGGTGTACATGGAAAAAGCTACAGGACAGGGAGGGATGTTAAACACCGCAAATAGGGGAAGAAGGTGATTTAATGGCACTGGAAACTTTTAGTTATGCCGCAAGGATAAGCCCAACCGGCGATCACTCTTTTCGTGTGCGTGAAGTGCAATTTGGCGATGGCTATAAACAGCAGGTTGGCGATGGGCTGAATACAGAGCTCCAAAGCTGGTCATTAACATTTGTCGGTAACTGGAAGCGCACTTTCGAGATCAGGAGTTTTTTCAAGCGCCATGCCGGGTATAAAGCGTTTAAGTGGACAACGCCAAATTTTGAGCCTGGGCTTTTCACTTGCAAAGCGTATCAGGTAACCGCACTGGGTAAGAATGACCGCGGCGATCAGATGTATCAGCTTGCGGCCACGTTCGAGACCGCCTTCAGACCGTAGGAAAAACCAATGTCTATCAATGCTGATCACCAGGTTCTGGAACCTGGGAGTAAAATTCGCCTGTTCGAAGTTGACGGTAGTCAGTTCAGCGGGCCTGAGTTGTACTTTCACAGCCATCCGATCCCGTTCACTCCGGCAGAGCTGGAAAAGGCCGGTGATGATCCGGCCAAGCTACCGGCAAAATCCATCTGGTTCGGTGGCCGGGAGTACAAACCGTGGCCTGTAGAAATTGAGGGGCTGGAAGTCACCAGCGACGGCACCGCACCGAGCCCTACGTTGTCAGTGGGTAACATCGATGGCACCGTTGGTTCGATGTGCCTGGCATACCAAAATCTGGCTATGTTCAAGGTCACGATCCGCGACACCTACGCCCATTACCTCGATGCCCGAAACTTTCCGGAGGGCAACCCAGAGGCCGACCCGACGCAAGAAAAAGTTGATGTGTGGTACATCGACCGCAAGATCAGCGGCAACAATACTGGTATCCAGTTCGCGCTGTCCTCGCCTGCCGACCTGCAGGGCATCATGATCCCCACCCGACAGATCCATAGCCTTTGCACCTGGTGCATCCGTGGGCAATATCGCGGTGCGTCTTGCGGCTATACCGGTGCTAAATATTTTGATGCTGACGGAAAGCAGGTTAGCGATCCGTCTAAAGATGTTTGTTCGGGCCTGCTGTCCACTGGCTGCGAACCTCGCTGGGGGAAAGGTAATCCGCTTCCATTCGGTGGCTTCCCCGGCTCCGCATTGTTGAAGAGGTAGCCATGCGAAAACATATAATCAGCGCTGTCATGGCGCATGCCGAAGAAAGCTATCCGGCAGAGTGCTGTGGGCTGGTGGTGCAAAATGGCCGCCGTCAGCAGTACCTGCGTTGCAGAAACACAGCCCCGGAGCCTACCGAGCAATTCAGCCTGCACCCAGAAGATTACGCCAGCGCGGAGGATACTGGGGAGATCGTCGCTATCGTTCACAGCCACCCTGATGCTACAACACAGCCGAGCCAGCTCGATATAGCGCAATGTGACCTGTCACAGCTACCGTGGATTATCGCCAGCTGGCCAGAAGGGGATATTCGATCAATCATGCCAACGGAGGGCGTTAAGCCGCTACTGGGCCGCCCGTTTGTGCACGGGATCTGGGACTGTTACGCGATAGTGCGTGACTGGTACCGGCTGGAGTGCGATATCGATATCCCCAACTTCGAGCGTTCGGATGGCTGGTGGGAGCGCGGCGAAAACCTTTACATGCAGCACTATGCCGAGGCTGGATTTATACCGGCTACCGGTGATCTGCTGGTGGGGGACGTAATTATTATGCAGGTGCGTGCCGACGAGGCGAACCACGCAGGGGTCTATCTTGGCGATGGGGTGATGCTCCACCACATGTACGGACAACTGAGTAAACATGTTCCCTATGATGGGTATTGGCAGAACAGAGCTGTAATGATTTTGAGGTACCGTTTAAAATAAATCGCTGATAGGATGATCACTTCACTTATCAAGAGGGGTTAACAATGTCTGATGGTTTTTTCCTTTGGTATCTAATTTCTTTAGTTATCTCTATTGCTATCTGGTACTTCCTAAATAGAGCAAGCGTTAGAGCTAATAAACAAATAGAATTATTGCAGTCAATCGATAGTAAATTATCGAAGATACTAGACCCAAGCATTGATGCAACTAAGAAAGATAATTCCGCTGAGGGATATCTTGAAGAGGCTCGAAAGAAAGCTGGATTGTGAATAAGACCCTCTTCGGAGGGTTTTTTATTGGGGTGAATATGAGTATTTCCGCAGATGAATATAGAGTTATTAGGCTCTATGGTGTTCTTGGCTCAACATTTGGCCGAGTTCACGAACTGGTTGTATCCACGCCGCAAGAGGCAATCAAGGCGCTATCCATAACCATTCCAGGCTTTGAACGATTCTTACAGACAGCAAAGGAGAGAGGATTAACATTCTCTATTTTTGTTGGGAAAAACAATATCGGTAAAGACGAACTCGAATTTTCAGGTAGTGAAGATATCAGGATTGCTCCAGTCATTATAGGCAGTAAAAAAGCGGGAATGTTTCAGACTATCCTTGGCGCGGTATTGGTCGTCGTTGGTGCTATTGGCATGTCCCCGTGGGGGCAGGCTTTTGGTGGTGGCGTCTGGGGGTCTTATGCCTTGCAGGCTGGTGCTGCAATGATGCTTGGCGGTGTTGCTCAAATGCTTTCCCCGATGCAGGGAGGGGCAGCAAGGCGCGAAAGCCCGGATAATAAGCCGAGCTATGCCTTTGGTGGGCCGGTGAACACCATTGCCCAGGGCAATCCGGTACCTATTCTCTACGGCAAGCGCCGGATCGGTGGTGCCATTATCTCAGCGGGGATCTTCGCCGAAGACCAGCAGTAAACAACCCGCATTCCTCAATGGCCAGCCTAGCGCTGGTTTTTTTACGCCTGGAGAAAATCAATGTCTGTGATAGAGGGCCGCAAAGCTGGCGGCGGTGACCAGCACACGCCTGTCGAATCCCCCGACTCCCTGCAATCCACATCCTACGCCAAAATCCTGTTGGCGCTTGCCGAGGGTGAGCTAGCCGGTGGTTTAGATGGTACCAATATTTTTCTCGATGGCACCCCGATCATCGGCCCTGATGGTTCGGAAAACTTTCCTGGTGTGAAATGGGAGTTTCGTCCAGGTACTCCGGATCAGGACTATATCCCCGGCATGCCCGACGTTGAAAACGAGATCACCATTGGTACCGAACTTACCAGCTTAAATTCGTGGGTGCGTTCGTTGACCAATACCCAGCTTTCCGCCGTTCGTGTGCGCTTTTCGTGGCAGCAACTTCAGCGGCAGGAGGATAACGGCGATGTAAACGGCTATCGCATTGAATACGCCATTGATGTGGCGACTGACGGCGGTGCTTACCGAGAGGTGTTGAAAACGGCTGTTGATGGCAAAACCACGACAAAATACGAGCGCAGCCACCGCATTAATCTACCGAAGGCCACCACCGGCTGGCAGGTGCGGGTTCGCAGGATCACGCCAAACAGCACCAGTAACCGGGTAGCGGATAAAATGGTTATTGAGTCGCTCACAGAGCTGATCGACGTGAAACTCCGGTACCCAGAAACGGCCCTGTTATTTGTGCAGTTCGACGCGAAACAGTTTCAGAACATCCCGCAGGTTTCATGCGAACCAAAGGGTAGCGTGATCCGTATCCCCACGACCTACGACCCAGTAAAACGGACTTACACCGGCACTTGGAACGGCAGCTTTAAATGGGCATGGACGAATAACCCTGCCTGGGTGTTTTACGATCTGCTTATCAATGACCGCTACAGCATCGGCAGCCGAGTAAAAGCCGAGAACCTGGCGCTGACGAAATGGGACTTATACGCCATAGCGCAGTATTGCGATCAGCTGGTACCCGATGGTCGTGGCGGCAGCGGCACAGAGCCCCGTTTTCTCTGTGATGCCTACATTCAATCGCAGGAAGAAGCCTGGACGGTGCTGCGCGATTTCGCGAACATCTTCCGTGGCATGACGTACTGGGCTAACAACAGCATGAATGCGCTTGCTGATATGCCCCGCGATGTGGATTACATCTACACCCGCGCTAACGTTAAAGATGGGCTGTTTACGGACAGTAGCGCCAGTGAGAAGACACACTATAGTGTGGCAATGGTGAGCTGGAGCGACCCCGCAAACGGCTACCAAGACTCTGTAGAGCCGGTGTTCGATAACAACCTGATCCGGCGTTACAACGTCAAACAAGCCGATTTAACGGCCATTGGGTGTACCCGTCAGACCGAGGCCATTCGCCGCGGCAAGTGGCTACTGTTGACCAACGACAAAGACCGGGTGATCTCCTTTACTGTGGGCATGGATGGCAACATACCATTGCCGGGGTGGATCATCGGCGTGGCAGATGAGGCGATGGCAGGGCGCCCGCTTGGTGGTCGTATCAGTTCGGTTTCTGGCCGCAACATCACGCTCGATCGCGTGTCTTCGGCAAAGGTTGGTGAGCGGCTTATCGTGAACCTGCCCAGCGGCAAATCACAGGCCAGGACAATCAGCGCCGTGAGCGGGAAGGTAGTGACTGTCTCGACCAACTACAGCGAGCCGCCAGCAGCAGAATCTGCTTGGGCGGTCGATGCCTCTGACCTTGCTATCCAGCAATTTCGTGTCACCGGTATTACGGAAAACGAAGACGGCGTTTCGTTCGATATCACCGCTATAGAGCACGACCCGGACAAGTACGCACGTATCGACACCGGCGCACGTATCGAAGACCGCCCGATCAGTGTTATTCCGCCAGGCGTCCAGGCTCCACCGGCTAACGTCCGGATCAGGGAGAACTCTGCAACCATTCAGGGGCTGGCCGTGGCCACGCTCTATGTGACGTGGGACAGAGCCGAGAGCGCTATTGCATACGAAACGGAATGGCGCAGGGATAACGGCAACTGGATACCCGGCCCGCGTGTTTCAACGCTGGGTTTTGAGGTGCAGGGGATTTACGCTGGTCGGTACCAGGCGCGTGTCCGTGCAATAAACCCGGCAGAGATTTCGAGCGTGTGGGCCAACGCCCCGGAAATGGTCTTAAAGGGCAAGATAGGAGAGCCGCCCGCTCTGGCCAGCTTTACCACTGTTGGCCAGGTGTTTGGCATCGTGCTGAACTGGGCGTTTCCACCTGGTGCGGAGGACACTCAGAGGACGGAGATCTGGTATAGCCGCCAATCGAATGGTAGCGGCAAAATGCACCTGGGCGATTACGCCTACCCACAGCGCAGCCACACAATGACCGGGTTGGCCGCTGGCGTTAAGTTCTGGTTCCAGGCTCGTCTTGTTGACCGCCTCGGCAATGCCGGGCCATGGACAGCTTGGACGGAAGGCACATCAAGCAGCGACGCTAGTGACGTTCTGGACTTACTGACAGGCAAGATAACAGAAACACAGCTCGGCAAGGACTTACTGGGGCCGATCGAGGATGCAAGCAAGCTGCAGGACATGTGGTCTGTCAAAGTCGGTAAAACGCAAGATGGCAAGCTATACACTGCAGGGATTGGTGTAGGTGTGGAGAACACCCCCGAAGGCATGCAGAGCCAGGTGCTTGTAGTCGCTGATCGGTTCGCCATTTTGAATACGGCCAGCGGTACCGGATCAGCGGTATCGAGCCCGTTCGCGGTCGAGAACGGTCAGGTATTCATGAACTCGGCATTCATCAAAAACGGTTCGATTACCAATGCGAAGATTGGAGAGTACATCCAATCAGATAATTATAATTGGGACTATCAAACAGGATGGTCTATTAATAAGAATGGTAATGGGGTTTTTAATGGTATTACTGTTCGTGGTCATATTGAAGCGTGGAGCGGGTCATTTAAGGGCTCTATTTACGCTGATAATGGTTACTTCTCTGGTGAGATTCGCGGCGCTAATGGTTACTTTGAGGGGGAGGTAAGGGCAAATAAGATAACAGGTGATGTTGTTTCTGTTACTGTTGGTAATTATTACGTTGATGGCTCAAATTACGTGTTTTTCAACAAGCAGTTGTTGGAGTCTATGCCGTTTGATAGATATTTTATATTCGGCCCGATTAACGTTAGCTTGTATAGAACAGGTATAGGTCCTGGTGGGCTTAGCGTGCAAGTCTACAGGGATGGCGCTATTGTTGGTCAGCAAGGTTTTGATATGACAACAAGCTCAACAAGCGGGACGCGTTCTACAACCTGTACTTTGTTCTCACCGCCAGTAATTATCCCAGCGAACACGAAACCAAGAATGCTGGTGACTTTAAATACTAATAGCTTGAATGGTACGGTGTATAGCACAAATGGGATTGCAATGGTATTTAACTCCTCTGGAAGATGGCAATAAGGATATAAAATGAAATATATATTGATAGCATTATCACTTACTTTGGTTGGATGTGGCTCCGCAAACCATGAGCGACTTCCGTTCTGCCATAAGCTGTGGGTTGGCGATGCACAGCCCGGTAAAAACTGCATAGGTTCCGGCGGTCATCAGTAAATCACCCGTTAAATAATATTTCAATCCCGCTCAAGCAGCGGGTTTTTTATTGGAGAGTAAAAATATGGCAGTAATCAGCGGTGTATTAAAAGGCCCAATGGGTGATGCGCGCGTGGGTGTAGTAATCGAGCTACGTGCTGTCCAAACGTCTGCAACTGTGGTTATCCAGGCACGTTCTCAATCTGTCACTGACGCCACAGGGCGCTATACGCTGAGTGTTGAGCCTGGGCAGTATGATGTAATGATTACCGCCGCAGGTCGCCAGCCGGAGCGCGTGGGTGGTATTCAGGTAATGGTTAACTCAGCAACAGGGACGTTAAACGACTTCTTAACCATTCCCGGTGAAGCCGATCTAAACCCGGCTATCGTGGCCACTGTAGATGGTATGCGAGCAGCTGCGGCCGCATCGGCGGCGGCGGCAAAGACAAGCGAAAACAACGCAGCGGCCACGTTAGCTAATGCGGTTAAAAAAGGAGAGTTTGGTATTGGAGGTGTTACGCCTCCAATGCCTTTGGTTGATACTCTCAACGCAGTTAAATCCCAGATGAGCGGGAAGTATGTAGCGTGGGCGGGAAGCGAAGGTATGCCGCGTACTGATACTGCATACATGCTCGATTGGACGTTGGCATCTACTAGCGGCAGTGTCCAAGGTGTTGTATTTGCCATGGCGCTCATTACCGCCCCTAGCTCATTTGACAGGCAGTACCGCAACGTCTGTAGAAACGGGGTTTTTCAAGGATGGCATTTAGTCTGGGATGATGCAGGGCTTCCCGATCCGAGCGCTTTTGGTGTAATGGCTGACTGTATTTCTCCTGGCCCGAATTGGGGCGGTACCTATCGTTTTGATTCTTTGACTGGGACACAAGCGAACTCATATCTGTCATTCGAAAAGTCATCAATTGATGGAACTATTGCTGCTGGTGGAACAGTACCCTCATGGGTTGTTGGTAACACATGGGGTTTTGGTATGCGGATCATGAGGGCGAAAACAAACCCTACCCAGTGCGCAGATATTATTATCTCGCCAAATGGCAAAGTTGGGATTGTAAATCACTATAATTCTAAAAGTTACGAATTCCTCTCCACCGGGAATACTACTTTTGATGCCAACGGTTTTGTTAAGAAAGCTTCCCCTATCGTCAAGCTGTTCGGTGATGGCCAGTGCGAACTCAACGACGAAAGTCAGGGCGTGACGACTGAGCGAGTTTCCGAAGGCGTCTATCGTATTTCTGGTACCCTCGGCTTTAATGCTGATGCCGAGTGGGGCGGGGTGGATGGCGGTATCGAAATCCCGACAGACCGCAACAAATTGCCTCTGGTGTGGGTGGATTACGAGGTGGATGAAACCGGTGACCTGCTGATCAAGACCTTCCACCGGGTTAACTCTACCGCACCGAAGTTCGCCCAGAACGTGAAGGTCGGATATAAGGAAGGTCAGCCGATCGACATCCCTGCCGGTCGCTGGATTGATCTGCGTGTCGAGATGCCAGGCGGCGATGAGCCAGAGTATGAGCCGGTACCTGAAGATGAAGTGCCGGAAGTCACCCCGGAGGTAACAGAGCCGGAAAGTGGTGAAGAACCAGCACCAGGTGAAACGCCAGCGCCTATCGAAGAAGCCAAGGAATGATCGCAGCGCCGGGAGAAATCCCGGCACTATTGATAGCGTGGAGCTGCAATTAAGACGGCGATCTAACGGCTAAAAAGAGGAGAAACCTACGTGCAGAAAGGAGTTGGCTTGTCGGCAATTTTACCACCATTTTACCATCATTTTACCATGTGAAGATTTTGTTAATAAAAAAACCAACCGTAAGTGGTTGGTTTCTCTATAAATAGTTGGTCGGCATGAGAGGATTCGAACCTCCGACCCCCGACACCCCATGTCGGTGCTCTACGAAAAATCGGTTATCAAAACCCTAGAATCATTCCATTAAATCAATAGGTTACAAATCACGGTAAAAGGTGTTTTTTGAGCATAATTGAATGTTTTTATTATTTAAAATCATATGGTTAATTCTTTATCTGCAATATACTGCTGCGCCACATGGGTTGGTTCGAAGCTGCTGACCTGATCGTTAAGGGCATGGAAGGCGCTATCGCTGCCAAGACCGTGACCTACGATTTCGAACGTCTGATGGAAGGCGCTAAACTGCTGAAATGTTCAGAGTTTGGCGACGCTATCGTTAAACACATGTAAGTGTGTTTTAGCGTTTGATGATAACGGGAGCTTATGGCTCCCGTTTGTTTTTTCCCCTTCAAAAAATCTTCTGCAAAACTGTATGAAAAAAAGCCAAAACTCGATGTTGGATCAGTTAACTGCAGTTCGAATGTTCCGCTTTTTCTTGGCAATACTTGATCTACCATTTTGACGAATCTATTCCAACCATACCCATTTGCTATTGCCAGTCTTTGCATCGTTATTATTGAGTGCAGATGTTGAGCTAACATTGGATTATGGCCAAGCAATGGCGTGCAGGTATGAGCGGTATAAGCGGGCTTGATTGCACAGTTTGCCCTGGTTGATGAAACTGCATGGCGTAGAGGATGAGGTAACCGCGTTCTTAGATATCTTGGTGATTGAAGCGACGGCGCTTTCGGTTATTCATGAGAAATGAAGGGGAAAGTTATAGGAAAGCTAATTCTTACAAGGATATGGCATTATTTTTACCTCCTCAGTAGTCTACTTGTTGGTTTTGTTAGCAATGATATCCTGTTACTCTTTAGCCTAAAATATTGAAGGGATAGGGACATGAAAAGGCTACTTCTGACGTTAGGAGTGATAACTCTCACGGGGTGCGTTAACCCCTACACTTATAGAGAAGATCAAGAGATTGTCGCCTCTTTTACGACATCTAACGGAGTTCAGGAGACGCAGGAATGTATCTTGGTTGCGTGGCAAAGTAATATGACTGGGGGAGGAGCTGTTACATCACAGAAAACAGGGAAGTACTACAGCATTATTTCGATAGCGGATAATGCAGATGTCTATAGTGATGGCGGCATAACCAAGATTGATTTCTACTCGCTGAGAGGTTCACTGGACCCGTGGCGAGGAGTAAAAAAACGAACAGAAGGAATAAAATCCTGTCTATAACCACCTTCGGGTGGTTTTTTTACGCCTGGAGAAAAGCATGAGTGACATTGTAAGTATTGCTCTGCGTGTCGATACCAGCAACTTGCAGAGAGGAAACAGTGAGCTGGATAAATTCCAGCAAAAAAGCGTTGGCGCGGAGGGAAAGGATGGTCGTCTTGGCATTACAGGTACGGCTAGCGGTGCCAGTGTTGCTTTGACCGATGGTTCAGGAAATGTGCTTGAGCTGGGAAAACCCAGCAAAAATTTTTCGCTCCAGAATGGTAATAACACCCTTCCTTTTACCGTTTACCTTCAGGGAGATGGTGTGCCGGGAAATATTCAAGCGGGTGATTATCAGGCTATGGCTGGTTTCATGCTGAAATTCCAATAACTAAAAATTCACTATTGAGTATCGGGAGCCTTATGGCTCCCGTTTGTTTTCCTCAAAAACAGATCAGCAGCCAAACGCCGATGAGCTTTACCTTTGCTGCAGAGCAGTAAGTAACTTATGGGTAAGCGAAGCTATCTGCGTATCGCTGCCAAAATCCATTTTATTGGTTTTTTGTTATATATCAATTTGTTGCATGGTTTTCTTATATGGAATTGCAGTGCTGTTAGAACAATAGAGAAATCCGGTCTTTCATATAAGAACGTTGTTTAATCTATTGATTTTAATGGTAATAAATGTTTTACCCTGCATTTTATACTATTTCACTAAGAATATTCTGTTCTTGGCGATAATATTTATCCCAACAGCAAGGCAGTATGCAACACCGAACGAATGATTCGTGATGGGGTAAGGGATAAAGGTTCGCTGAAAAGGCTTTCAACACGGAACTACCATTCATTGATATCTTGTGAATGTATTTCTATTTGATTTTATTGCACCAGTTATTGTCCTGCATTTTCAATGCTGTGTTATTGCCGATATGTACTCGTCATATTTATAGAGTTATGTATTGCATAAATATACCCACATTTTTGTGGGTAACCTATTAGTTTAATGACGTAAGGTCACTAGGAATAAATATGAAAAAATTAACAGTTGTAGCTTCCCTGGTTGCGGTATTTGGTTCAGTGGGTCTGGCTCAGGCCGCTTCTACCGGTACCATCACCTTCAACGGTGAACTGACCGCCAACACCTGTGATGTCGTAGTCGATGGTCAGACGGCAGACGCCACTGTCGTGCTGCCAACCGTTGGCACCAGCCAGTTGAACGGCGCGACCCAAACCGCTGGTGAAACGGGTTTCGTGATGGCACTGAACAACTGTTCAGGCACATTGCAGACTGCCTCAGCCTTCTTTGAAGCGGGTGCTTCGGTAGATTCCGTTACTGGGCGCCTGAAAAATCTGACAGGCACGGCTTCAAACGTCAGTCTGCAACTGCTGGATGCGTCCAGCACGTCTCGGGCAGTGATCGAGGCCGGTAACGCGAACCAGGTGACCAACACCACTTATCAAGATGTTACTAGCGGTAGCGCTACCCTGCCTTATGCAGTGCGTTATTATGCTGAAGGAGCCACTACTGCTGGCACCGTGATCAGCAATGTAGTCTATTCTATTCAGTATCAATAAGCAGTTTTAGAAGGGGGGAGTCATCCCCCTTTATCTCCCGTTGGGTTAGGAGTTTTTTATGAAACTTTTTCCTCTAAATACTGCGCGTCAGGTTTGCACTCTTGCCGCGATTGCCCTTTTCAGTGGCAGCAGCCTGGCCAGCGTGGTACTCACCGGAACTCGTGTGATTTATCCGTCGGACGCCAAAGAAGTCAGCGTCAAAATCAATAATGTCGGTCCCTCGCCGGTACTGCTGCAGAGCTGGATAGATAATGGCGATCCCAATGCCAAACCTGCGGCAATCAAAGTTCCCTTTGTACTGACTCCACCCATGAACCGGGTTGAGCAGGGTAAGGGCCAGACACTACGTATCAGCTATGCTGGCGGAAGCTTGCCAATGGATAAGGAATCGGTGTTCTGGCTGAATGTGCTGGAAGTTCCGGCCAAGAGCGAAGCCAAAACGAACGAAAACCGTCTGCAAATGGCTTTCCGTACCCGGATCAAGCTGTTCTATCGTCCGGCGGGCCTGCAAGGCAATGCCAATGATGCTTCTAAAGCGGTAACTTGGAACACGCAAGGCGGCAAAGTACAGGCAACCAATCCCACGCCGTTTTATGTCAACTTTGTGAACCTGTCAGTCAACGGCAAAAAACTCGATAACGCCATGGTGGCACCGCGCTCAAGCATGGTGTTGAATCTGGCTGGCAATGGGGGCAACAAAATCAGTGGGAGTGTTGTTAATGACTATGGTGCGGTCAACCCCTTCGATGCTGTAATAAAGTAACATAATAATATCTATCACTATTTTTATATTTAAGTCTTAGTGATAGACCCGGTATCAAGCTCTTGAGGGGGCGGGATGTCAAAATTTTTGCGCTACGCTATTCGTGAGCCGTTCGCCTCTTTGGCGGTAGCGGCGTTATCGATTTTTGTGGCGGGAAGTGTCAACGCGGCAACTGAAAACGCACCGCAAACCAGTGCCAAGAGCTTGGAGTTCGACTCGTCTTTTTTGAACGTTGATGACGTTCAGTCGGTCGATCTCAGCCGTTTCGCTGAAGGCGCCTCAGGGTTGCCCGGAATTTACAAAACCGCGCTGTATGTTAACGATCAACTGATCAGTAATACCGATATTGAATTCAAGTCTCGGGCCGATAAGTCGGTCTATCCCTGCTTGACCAGCGACATTATTAGAAATATTGCGTTCAACTACGAAAAACTGCCCGCCGATTTTTTAAAACAGCAGTCTAGCGGCGCCCTATGTATGGATCTGCAAAATAAGCTTCCTGAAGCCCAGGTGAATTTCGACAGTAATGAACAACGCCTGGATATCATTATCCCTCAGATTTACATGCTCAATATTGCCCGGGGCACCGTGAGCCCGGAATTATGGGACAGCGGTATTCCGGCGTTCCTGCTTGGTTACAACGTTAATGGTTACACCAGCGAATCGCACGGCAACACCTTTAACTCGCTGTTCGCCGGGGTGAACGCCGGGCTGAACGTGGGGGCTTGGTATTTGCGTCACAACGGCTCTTATAGCCAGATGAGTGACGGGCCCAGCCAATACAGCAGTATTAATACCTATTTACAGCGCGACATTCCGCTACTGAAAGGGCGAATGTTGCTGGGGGAATCGAATACTACCGGGCAATTGTTTGATACCTTGCCTTTTACCGGGGCTCAACTGGCCAGCGACGAGCGGATGTTACCGGAATCCCTGCGTGGCTATGCGCCGGAAATCCGGGGGATCGCCCGCACCAATGCTCGGGTGACCGTGACTCAGGGGGGCCAGGTTTTATATGAAACCACAGTGACGCCGGGGGAGTTCCTGATTAATGACCTTTACCCGACCGGTTACGGTGGCGATCTTGTGGTTACCGTGCGTGAGTCCGATGGCACCGAACAGACTTTCAGTGTGCCTTATGCTTCGGTGGCACAACTGCTGCGCCCGGGGTCATCGCGCTATTCCGTCACTGCGGGTCAATTGCGTAGCGAAAACCTGCGTGATGAACCGACTCTATTCCAGAGTACTTATCAATATGGCCTGACCAATGCCATTACCGGCTATGGTGGCTTGCAAATCAGCCAGGATTACTATGCGGTGCAGGTAGGGGCGGCATTGGGGATCCCTATCGGGGCACTGGCCTTTGACGTCACTCAGGCCGGCACGAAACTGGGTGATAGCACCGATGCGAACGGGCGGAGCCAGCCAGGCGGCACCCTAAGCGGGCAGCGTTACCAACTGAGCTACAGCAAGCTTATCAGCGAAACCAACAGCAACCTTTCGGCGGTCTTCCATCGCTCTTCTTCCCAAAACTACCTGGATTTTCTGACCGCCGCGCAAACCCGTGATGCGGCAGAGCAGGGGAATTTTCTGGACTCCATATCACGAGTCAAAAACCGCCTGACGCTAACCGCCGGGCAAGGCTTGCCGGATAACTGGGGGCAACTGTATGTCAGTGGCTCAGTGCAGGATTACTGGAATCAGGATGGCAGCGATATACAGTATCAGGTGGGGTATAACAACCGCTATAAGAGCCTGTCATACGGCATCAGTGCCAACCGCAGTCACTCAAGCATCGGGCAGATGCAAACCAACTACCTGCTAAGCTTTAGCTTGCCACTGGGCCGGAATGACGAACTCCACACGCCACAGCTGAGAATGGACTTGTCTCATGACAGCAGTGGGCGTTATGGCCAGCAGGCCACGGTATCTGGTACCTCCGGCGTGGAGAATCAGTTCAGTTATGGCATAACCGCGATGAACGCCAACCAGGGGATGGGGACCAGCGGTTCGGTGAATGGCAACTACCGCAGCCGCGTCAGCGCACTGAGTGGAACCTACAGCACCGGGAAAGGCTACCAGAGCGGCTCTGCCGGTATGACAGGGACGGTGATCGCCCACGCAGGAGGGATCACCTTTACTCCCTACACCTCAGACACCTTTGCCCTGGTAGAGGCCAAGGGAGCAGAAGGGGCCAGCGTGTCGTCGTATCCTGGGGTGAACGTTAACTCCCGCGGCTATGCGATGGTGCCTTACCTGAATCCCTACCAGATGAACGAAATCAGTATTGATCCGAAAGGCACCGCAGCGGATGTTGAGTTGGATAACACCAGCCAGAAAGTTGCACCGTATTCCGGGGCGGTGGTGAAATTGAAATACAACACTAAACAAGGGACGGCGATTCTGGTGAATGCGACCTATCAGGGGGAACCGGTACCGTTCGGCGCCGATATCTTTGATAGTAAAGGCAACAATGTGGGTTCAGTGGGGCAAGGTGGGCAAATGTATGCTCGTGTAGCGGAAGACAAAGGAGAGCTGATTGTGAAATGGGGCGCCGGTAGTGAAATGCAATGTACTGTGGGGTATATGCTGATGCCGCAGGCAAAAAACAGTCCCGTTTCGGCGATCCAGGTCTTCGATTCAGTTTGCCAATAGGGCTAAATAGTTTAATGGCCAGAATACTTAAAAATCAGCCCCCGGTGACGCCGAAAATAAACAGAATACACATTTTGGGTGCCTCTGGAGTGGGGACGACATCGATCGCAAGACGATTGGCTGAACGAATTGATTGCCAACATTTTGATTCCGATGATTTCTATTGGCGCAACACATCGTCGCCCTATACCGTGGTGTATGAAACTCAAGAAAGACAACGGCGCCTGTCAACTGCATTGGCATCCCACAGACAGTGGATACTGAGTGGCTCGCTATGTGGCTGGGGCGACATGTTTATCCCATTCTTTGAGCTTGTGGTCTACGTATACGTAGAAAATGAAACTCGTCTTGAACGTATCCGCCACAGAGAGTCAATGAGATTCGGGGATGCCATTTTACCCGGCGGTGATCAATATGAGCGCTACAGGGAGTTTGTTGAATGGGCTGCAGCGTATGAGACATCAATTGACGTCAGTAGAAATGCTGTCCGGCATCAGCAATGGCTGGAAAAAGTAAACTGCCCTATTGTTATGGTCATCAACCACAGAACAGTTGACGATGCGGTGAATGACATTATGGCTCATATGCGGATGGGAAACTGATGGTAGTTTAGAAGCAGTGCTTTTATTCCAACCGAGTTGAGCGTCAGAGGCTGGGAGTTCATACTCACGGTGTAAGCCACACTGGAAATCTCGGGATAAATTCCTAAATGAAGAGGGTAGGCATTACCCACTCACTATACATGGATATAATGGCCGTGTTTGCCATATCTATTCAAACAACGTTCCGAAGTCCCATGTGGTCTTTGCCGCTATCGAGCTCATTGATAGCGGTTTTTTTGCAGCCACTCCCGCCTATCTCAGCCGACGCAGTTCGTTCCTGGCACTCTCAATCTTCGCGTTTACGGAAATAATGTCCACAGTGGGGGCAGATCAGCGTGACGTTTTTTTTCACCTTGCTGCGATTTTGCGGCGAACTTTTTGCGCATTCAGGGCAGGTGACATCAACGGGGGCGTCACCGAATAGCTTAAAAGCATCAAAGAAAGACATCTTTTTCACCGGGTAGAGGTAGGAGGAGTTCAGTGTACCTTTATCGCTCGGTGATAGCTCCACATAGATTGGTAAACCACTGGTAGAGACGAAGCTAGCCGCACGCTAAAAAGGGAGTAACAAGTGGGATGACGGGTCAGGGGGAAGAAAAAAGCCCCGCAAAAAATGAGGGGCAAACACAACAACACCAGGGAAATCATTGATGATTAATCTGCTATTACTATATGTTTTTTGAGACGAGAGTTCATCAATAAATTGCTGCATTATTGCAACATTATAGTTAATTAATTTGTATGCATTTGGCTTTATTCATACGTTTTGTGAATTTGTTCGCTATTTGTGAGCAATAAGTCCGCATGCTGGTTGTTTTTTGTTGAATTGATGGCTTGGGGGATGGTTTCTTGCTCCATCACTCCGTTCCGGACAGAATGTGACTTGAATCACATCGGCCAGATCCCCTATATTCCCCACCATAACGAAGTTGTCGTGTTGCGATGCAGCGGCGCAGAGAGTTTTACATTTGTCCGGAGTTGTTGATGGAGTTAACTACGCTTTTGCTTTACGTGATTGCCGTCAGTGCGGTGATGGTGACGCCTGGCCCGTCCATGCTGTTGGCGCTAAACAATGGTGCAATCCACGGTATGCGTATTGCCAGTTACGGTTTCCTGGGGGCGGTATTGGCCGATCTGTTGCTGATCGGCGCCGTCGGTTGCGGACTTGGGGCGTTGTTGCAGGCCTCTGAGCAGTTGTTTGCCGTGGTGAAATGGGGTGGTGCGTTATATCTGGTCTACCTGGCCTGGGTGCTGTGGCGAGCGCCGGTAAAGGCGTTGGCGGTAAACGCTAGCGCCGCCGCTGCGACCGGGAAAACGGCATTCCTGCGTTCCCTGATGGTCGGTTTGTCCAACCCTAAGGGCCTGCTGTTTTTCTCGGCCTTTCTGCCGCAGTTTATTCAGCCAGAAAAGCCGATCGCCATGCAATACCTGATCCTGGCATTGGTCAGCGCGATGATCGACTGCGTGATGATGACGATCTATGCCTACGGCGGCCGCCATGCGATGCGTAAATTCTCGGCGAACGTGATGCGCTGGGTAAACCGTAGCTGTGCTGGCATGCTTGGCGTATTGGCCGTAGGTGTTGCGCTTTATCGGCGTAGCGATGTGAGCTAGAGCCTATCGGTTAAATCAGCGGGCGCAGCATACTGCGCCGCTACTTGGCGAGAATGTCTAGAGTTTCAGGGAGCTTACCAGCTCCCTTTTTAATAGGTGACTGCCTGTGTTAGCAAAAGAGGACAGCTTAGGCATATGACCTACTGACGGATCTGCAGTTAACTCGCAGCCCGGATTGTTCCACGTCATAGCGGTATAGTTCGCATCTGATTGGTAGTAGTGCTGGTAGATGTGAAATATATGCACCACGGTAGTCACCGTTAATATAATCACCAACGCAATTAAAACGTAAGTGATTTTAATTTTGCTCAGAAAATTCTTTTTCTCTTTACGAGGTAATTCAGGCTCGCCCTGATTAATTGCGATCTCTTCAATGGCGACATCACTAGCTATTCTTAACCCTACTTTTGGTATGGTTTCTATGATGTTTTTATCAATACCCATGCTCTTGATGATCCGCCGTAGCGTGCTCAGGCATTGGTTGAGATTATTATTGCTGGCCTGTAGACCGTAATCATCCCACACTTTTTGCAGAAGCACTTCTCTCTCAACAATTTCTCCTTTATTTTTAATAAGAAAGGAGAAAAGTCGAGCTGCAGACGAGGAAATAGTGACGATTTCTTCCTGAAGTTCCTGATGATAAAAACCGACGCTATTCGGGCAGAAAAGGACATCTCCTTCGATGAGATATTGAGGCTTTGTCATGCTGATTCACTCCATGTCAGACAGTGTAATTAACTTAATTAACGTTAATCCTAAGTCTTATAATATTGTTTTTTTGTCGGTAGAGCAACAAAGAAGCAATATAAAATATAGTGTAACCAGCAAATTTCAGTTTAAAATCCGCTCTATTTCGTAACGGCAGTTATTAATATTAAGTAAATGGCCTGTAAAATATTAACCGGTATTTAATAAAAATTAAGATCGCTAACTTACTGATAATTTTGCTAAACAAAGGTTCTAACTAGTCCGACCTCTAAGAATCAGCCTAGTTAGAAAAATGTATCAATTTAAGTAACAGATTTGTGCGGAGGCAGCGATGAATTAAACCCCAATTCGATCGCGCAGAGTGTAGTAGGCAGCACCAATGGCGGTGAAGGGGATTTGCAGGTTACGGCCGCCAAAGAACGGCAGGTGCGGCAGTTTGGCAAAGGCGTCAAAACGTTCGGCATCGCCACGCATCAGCTCTGCTATCAGCTTGCCCGCCAGATGGGTGCAGGTCACGCCGTGCCCGCTGTAGCCTTGCATGTAGTAGACATTGTTTTCCAACCGACCAAACTGCGGCATGCGTGATAGCGTCAGCAAGAAATTGCCGGTCCAGCGGTAATCAATGCGTACGCCTTTCAGTTGCGGGAAAGTTTTCAGCAGCTTGGGGCGGATCAGGTTGTCGATATCATCCGGATCCCGGGCGCCATAGACCACACCACCGCCGTACAGCAGCCGGTTATCACCGGTTAAACGGTAATAATCCAGTAGGTAATTGCAATCTTCCACGCAATAGTTTTGTGGGATCAGTGAGGCTGCCACTTCTGGAGCCAAGGGCTCGGTGGTGACCACTTGAGTCCCGCACGGCATACTACGTTTGGCCAGCCTTGGCTCCAGTTTATCGCCTAGATAGGCGTTCCCGGCCACGATCACGTAACGAGCGGTGACTTGGCCGTTGGCGGTGCTGACCACTGCTGGCTCTCCGTGACGGATATTGGTGACTGCGGACTGTTCGAATATCCGTCCTCCTTGCAGGCGAATGGCCTCGGCCTCGCCCAATGCCAGGTTGAGTGGATGAATATGGCCGCCACTGTGATCGAGTAACGCGCCAACATAGCGATCGCTGCTGACCTCCTGGCGGATACGGTCGGCATCCAGCAGTTCAAGTTTCGTATTGCCGTAACGCTCCCAGTGCTGCTTTTGTTCGATCAGCGCGTGGTACTGCTTATTGTTAAGCGCGGCGAAGATCCCGCCGGGGCGATAGTCACAGTCAATGGCATAGCGCTTGATACGGCTGCGGATAATCTCTGCACCTTCAAACATCATGCTACCCAGCAGCTTGGCGCTTTCTGCACCGTAACGGCTTTCGATCACGTCGATGTCGCGGCTGTAGGAGTTGACCAGTTGGCCACCGTTGCGGCCGCTAGCACCAAAGCCGATACGGGCAGACTCCAGCACTACCACGTTATAACCGGCTTCGACCAGAAACAGCGCCGATGACAGGCCAGTGTAGCCCCCCCCCACGATACAGACGTCACAGTCGATCGATTCATTCAACTGCGGATAAGGCTGATGGTCATTGGCCGTTGCCGCATAGTAGCTTTTTACGTGTTCAGTCATCATCAATTCCTTATTCCAGTGAAATCCAGGTGGTTTTCAGTTCGGTAAATTTATCCAGCGCATGCAGCGATTTATCGCGGCCGTTACCGCTTTGCTTGTAGCCGCCGAACGGTACGGTCATATCGCCGTCGTTGTAGTTGTTGACGAACACGGTGCCCGCTTTCAACTGGCGGGCCATGCGGTGTGCCCGTGACAGATCGCGGGTCCAGACGGCCGCACCCAACCCATATTCGCTATCGTTGGCTAATGCGAGTGCCTGTTGCTCACCGTTGAAGGTCGTGACGGCCAAGACAGGGCCAAAAATCTCGTCCCGCGCGACGTGCATCGCGTTATCCACTTGAGTGAGAATAGTAGGGCCGAGATAGCCGTGATGATCGCCTTGCGGATGAGCTCGCCCATCAAGGAACAGCGAGGCTCCCTGGCTCAAACCCTGTTCGATATAGCCGGTGACTTTTTCACAGTGCTGTTGGTCGATCAGCGTACCCATCAGCGTTTGCGGATCGAGCGGATTGCCCGGTGCGAAGGCCGCGGCATGCCGCTGCAATGCCTGTAAAAAGGCCTGCTGAATACTTTCCTCTACCAGCAGGCGCGTACCGGCAATGCACACCTGGCCCTGGTTATAAAAGATCCCGGCCGCCGCGCCTTGCGCCGCCTTATCCAGGTCCGGGCAGTCGGCGAAGATAATGTTGGCGCTCTTGCCACCGGCCTCCAGCCACACGCGCTTCATGTTGGATTCACCGGCGTACTTCATCAACTGCTTGGCCACCTGGGTGGAGCCGGTAAAGGTGAGAGCGTCAACGTCGTTATGCAGTGCCAACGCCTTGCCCGCATCGTGGCCGAAACCAGGAATAATGTTCAGGACGCCATCGGGTAATCCTGCCTGCTGTGCCAAAGCGCCTAGATAAACCGCGGTGAGCGGTGATTTTTCCGAGGGTTTAAGCACTACGCTGTTACCAGCCGCCAGCGCCGGGCCTAACTTCCAGCAGGCTAACAGCAGCGGAAAGTTCCACGGCACGATGGCACCCACCACGCCGATGGGCTCCCGCTGGATGAGGGCGAGCGCATCATGGCCGGTTGGGGCAATTTCGCCATACACCTTGTCGATGGCTTCGGCATACCAGCGGATACAGCGGATCGCCCCTGGAATATCGTCGCGTAGGCTATGGCGGATGGGCTTGCCGGTATCCAGCGTTTCCAGCAGCGCTAACTGCTCGCTGTGCACTTCCATCAGGTTAGCGAGTTTGAACAATGTTGCCTTGCGTTTGGCCGGGGAGGCTTGCGACCAGTCGCCGCGTTCAAACACCTCGCGAGCAGCCTTGACGGCCAAATCGATATCAATGTGGCTGCCACGGGCCATCTGTACCAGTTCACGAGCCCCGGCAGGATCCTGAATGCTAAAGGTTTCCCCTTCTGCCGACGGGAGGTAGCGGCCATTGATAAACAGCCGGTTTTCAATCTTCAGGGCCTGTGCCCGTTGTTGCCAATATTCCAGGTGGTGGAAGTCCATACCTTGCTCCGTTAATCAGAATGTCGTCGGCGTATGTGCGCTGATAATTCGGCAAATGCGCGCCGAGGTGTTGCTGAAACTATGGGGGATCGCGGTGTTGATGGCGTAGCTCTGGCCTGCCCGTAGGTGAAAGCTTTGCCCGTTGACCTGCAGCATCACTTCGCCTTCCAGCAGGGTGCCAATCTCTTCCCCCTGATGTTTGAGCCGTTCACCGGTGGTGGTGCCCGGATCGTAGGTTTCGATCATCATTGCCAGGGTGCGGTTGGGATCGCCGTTGTGGATCAGCTTCATCGAAACCCCCTGGCTGCCGATTTCGATCAGATGGTCATGATCGATCACGATCTGCGGCTCATTCGGCTGTTCCGGTTCGGTAAAGAAAGCCGATAGCGACAGCCCATACACAGTCAGCAGCTTTTGCAGCGTACTGATGGCCGGGCTGACCTTGTCCTGTTCAATGGTGCTGATGGCGCTGTGCGTCAAGCCAGACAGTTCGGCTACCCGGCGCTGTGATAGCCCTAACTGCTGGCGGATCTGCGACAAGCGTTTCCCTGGAGCCAAGCTGACGTCGCTCATTGGCGTTTTTCCTTCTGATAGTGCTGACAGGCGTTAATAAATCCTTCGAACAGCAGACGGGACAGGGCGTATTCATCGCTGTTCCATTCAGGATGCCACTGCACCCCTAAGGCAAAGGGCTGATCGCGAATGCTGAGGGCTTCCACCAGGCCGTCGGCGGCATAGGCTTCAACACGCACGCTTGGGCCGAGGGTTTTGGCTCCTTGGCCGTGCAGGGAATTCACCCAGAATCGGTGGCAATCCGGCAGCAACTGCGCCAGCAATCCTCCGTCTTGCACGGTAACTTCATGAGCCGGGGCATATTGCTGCTCCAGCGGCAGATCGTGATCTTCACGGTGCTCGAGTAGCTCGGGTTGTTCATATAAACGACGGTGTAGCGTACCTTGAGTCGCTACCACCAGCTCTTGCATACCGCGGCAAATGGCGAAAAGGGGGATGCGCCTGCTCAGTGCCTGGCCGATCAGCGCCAGGCTCAATTCATCGCGCCCAGGATCGGCGTCAGGCTCATCGCCGTTTTCACCATAAAGGTGCGGCTGCACATTACTGGGGCTACCCGGCAGCAGGATGCCGTCGAGGTGGGGCAGCAACTCTGCCAGCATTTCCGGCTCTGCCAGCGCGTGCGGCAGGGCGATCGGTAATCCTCCGGCAGCTAACACTGCATTTAGGTACTTTTCTTGCAAGGTCTGGGTGAGGTGCTGGTTTAACCTATACCTGCACATCACGACGCCGACGATTGGTCTGTTAAATATATTGCCCATGCTATCCCCTACAGGTTGTTCGAAATTATGACCGATAAGCCGTTTAATCGCCTTTTTTGTTCAATATTCACTAAATCTAGCAGTCGAATGGCCAATATTCAAACCAAAATTAACACTTGCAAAACATTTTTGTTGCATCTATGTTTCATTGGTGGACATTATATTGAGCAAGATGGTCAAAACATCGAAGCCAGTAAGTGTGAGAACCACAGACCAAACATAACGGCGGGTGAAACATGCAAACCAACATCGTAGAAGTCGAAAACTTTGTGCAACATAATGAAGAAAGGCGAAGTAGCACGTTCCAGCGCGAAGTGAAGAAGTATCTGGAACGTTATCCGTTAACCCAGCATATCGACGTGCTGCTGACCGATCTCAACGGCAGCTTCCGCGGCAAGCGCATTCCGGTGAGCGGGCTGGGTAAACTGGAGAAGGGCTGTTACTTCCCAGCCTCGGTGTTCGCGATGGATATTCTTGGCAACGTGGTGGAAGAGGCGGGTTTGGGGCAGGACATGGGTGAGCCGGACCATATTTGTGTGCCGGTAGCCGGAACCCTGACGCCATCGGCGGCCGATCCGCAATATCTGGGCCAGGTACTGCTCACCATGCTGGATGAAGATGGTACTCCCTTTGACGTTGAACCGCGCAATGTGCTGAACCGAGTGTGGCAGCGTTTGCGTCAGCGCGGGTTATTCCCCGTAGTAGCGGTAGAGTTGGAGTTCTATCTCATCGATCGCCAACGCGATCCGGAAGGTTATTTGCAACCCCCTTGCGCCCCCGGCACCCAGGAGCGTAACACCCAGAGCCAGGTCTATTCGGTAGATAACCTCAACCACTTTGCCGACGTGCTGAGCGAAATCGACGAACTGGCTCGCCTGCAAGGGCTCCCGGCCGACGGTGCGGTAGCGGAAGCGTCACCGGGCCAGTTTGAGGTTAATCTACATCACACCAATGATGTATTGCAGGCCTGTGACCATGCCCTGGCGTTAAAGCGGCTGGTACGCATGGTGGCAGAGAAACACCATATGCATGCAACCTTCATGGCTAAGCCTTACGAGGAACATGCGGGCAGCGGTATGCATGTGCATATCAGCATGCTGGACAAGCAAGGTAACAACGTCTTTGCCGATGCGGATGGCGAAGATTCCGCGCTGTTGAAGCAGGCGCTGGCTGGCATGATCGCCTTGATGCCTGCCTCTATGGCGCTGCTGGCTCCTAACGTTAATGCTTACCGCCGCTTCCAGGCGGGGATGTACGTTCCTACCCAGGCATCCTGGGGCCATAACAACCGCACCGTAGCGTTACGTATTCCCTGTGGCGATCGCGACAGCCACCGCGTGGAGTATCGCGTGGCGGGTGCCGATGCCAACCCTTATCTGGTGATGGCAACCATTCTGGCCGGGATTGTCTACGGCCTCGACACTCAGTTACCGCTGCTTGAGCCAGTCACCGGCAACGGGCTGGAGCAAGAGGGGCTACCTTTCCCGATCCGCCAGAGCGATGCGCTGTATGAGTTCGAACACCAGCCGGTGCTCAATGCGCTGCTGGGCGAACGTTTCAGCCACGTCTATCTGGCCTGTAAGACCGATGAGCTGCAGCAGTTTGAGCGGCTGATCACCGAAACCGAAATCGAGTGGATGCTGAAAAACGCCTGACGTCCTCAGCCCGATCCTACCGCGCGCCGGCGCATTCCCGCGGGCTACCTGTGGCCTGGCGAAGCCGTGCGCGACGGTGATGACTTCTTCCAACTTGGCGTACAGGACGCCGGTGAGGAATAACCCAATGACGATAAGTGCCATCGACGATAATGGCGCGGGCAAACCGCAACTGCGCAAGACATTGAAACTGTGGCAAGTGGTGATGATGGGCCTGGCCTATCTGACGCCAATGACGGTGTTTGACACCTTCGGTATCGTTTCTGGCGTGACAGACGGGCACGTTCCGGCGTCCTACCTGTTGGCATTGGCCGGGGTGCTGTTTACCGCCATCAGCTATGGCAAGCTGGTGCGCCAGTTCCCGACTTCGGGCTCGGCTTACACCTACGCGCAAAAGGCTATCAACCCGCACGTGGGGTTCCTCGTTGGCTGGTCATCGCTGCTGGATTACCTGTTTTTGCCGATGATCAATACGCTATTGGCCAAAATTTATCTTACGGCCCTGTTCCCAGAGGTTCCGCCATGGGTCTGGGTGGTGGGGTTTGTGATCCTGATCACCGCCATCAATCTGAAAAGCGTCAGCCTGGTGGCAAACTTCAACACCCTGTTTGTGGTGGCGCAGGTGGCGATTATCGTGGTGTTTATCTTCCTGGTGGTACGAGGTTTGCACAATGGCGAAGGGGTTGGCCAGGTGTGGAGTCTGCAACCCTTTATCAGTGAAAACGCCCATTTATTGCCGATTATTACCGGCGCCACCATCCTGTGCTTTTCGTTTCTGGGTTTTGACGCCGTCACTACGCTGTGTGAAGAAACGCCCGATGCCGCCCGTGTGATCCCGCGCGCTATCTTCCTTACTGCACTCTATGGTGGGGTGATCTTCATCACCGTGTCGTTCTTTATTCAGCTGTTCTTCCCGACGCTGGAGCGTTTCAAACAGCCTGATGCGGCACTGCCGGAAATCGCGCTGTATGTGGGCGGCAAGCTGTTCCAGTCGATCTTCCTGTGCATCACCTTTATCAACACCCTGGCTTCTGGCTTGGCTTCCCATGCCAGCGTGTCCAGGCTGCTGTATGTGATGGGGCGCGACAATGTGTTCCCGGAAAAATTCTTTGGTTACGTGCATCCTAAATGGCGCACGCCAGCGCTTAACGTGCTGCTGGTTGGTCTGGTGGCATTATCGGCATTATCCTTCGACTTGGTGACGGCGACCGCCCTGATCAACTTTGGCGCGCTGGTGGCCTTTACCTTCGTCAACCTTTCGGTGATCAGCCACTTCTATATTCGACAAGGGCGCAACAAGAGCTGGAAAGACCGCTTCCATTACCTGATCCTGCCGCTGGTGGGTGCGTTGACGGTAGGGATCTTGTGGCTGAACCTGGAAAAAAGCTCCCTGACCATGGGGCTGCTGTGGGCGGCGCTCGGGTTTGGCTATCTAGCCTATCTTACCCGTCGTTTCCGCCAGCCGCCGCCGCAGTTGGAGCGCCAACCTCAGCAGTAAATGCATGGGCGCAACGTTGCGCCCTTTCTTTTTCCCTGGTAGGGCAGTAGAGTAAAAAATCGTATAAAAATAACCAATTGGATCCTACGCTAATGCCTCCGTTGTCTGCTTCCCATAAAGCTACCTTGCTCGGCCTGCTGGCCATTGTGTTATGGAGCAGCGTGGTTGGCCTGATCCGCAGCGTCAGCGAAGGGTTGGGGGCGGTCGGCGGGGCGGCGATGATCTATAGCGTGGGCACGCTGTTTCTGCTGGGGGTGATGGGCATTCCCAAGCTGCGCGAGTTCCGCCGTTCCTATCTGATCCTCGGCAGTCTGCTGTTTGTGCTGTATGAGATTTGCCTCTCGCTGTCGCTGGGCTATGCCAACAACCGTATGCAGGCCATTGAGCTGGGGATGATCAACTACCTTTGGCCCTGTTTTACCGTGTTGATGGCCATTCTGTTCAATGGGCAAAAGGCCAAATGGTGGGTGGTGCCTGGTTTGTTCCTTTCCCTGTTCGGGATTGGCTGGATCATGAGTGGCAGCGGCGGTTGGTCACCGGCACAAATGCTGGCCAACGTGCGCAGTAATCCGTTGAGTTACGGGCTGGCATTCAGCGGTGCGGTGATTTGGGCCATCTATTGCAACGTGACCAAGAGGATCGCCCAGGGCAAAAACGCGGTAGTGCTGTTTATCTCGCTGACCGCGCTGGCGCTGTGGCTGATTTATCCTTTCAGTAATGAAAGCGGCATGCACTTTAGCCTGCCGGTTGTGGTGGCGTTGCTGTGCGTGGGGACGGCGATGGGGGCTGGCTATGCCGCTTGGAACGTCGGGATCCTGCATGGCAATATGACGCTGCTGGCGACCGTATCTTACTTTACCCCGGTATTGTCATCGGTGTTTGCCGCCGTGGTACTCAGCACCGCGCTGACCCTCAACTTCTGGCAAGGGGTGATGATGGTCACGCTAGGATCGCTGATTTGCTGGCGGGCCACCCGCGCCGACTGAGGCCTATTTTTTACCTGCGCAGGCGGCAGAATAATGAATTTCGAGCTAATCTCAAGGTAAGTGTTCTGCCAGAAGGAACGGGAAAATGAGAAAAGATATTCAATTTATTCAGCAGCCAGCGCTTAATGGTCACAGTTTCAGCACTGGTGATATCGTTCGCCTGACCACTGCTAACCTACCGTATGAATACCAGTTGGATGTGATGATCCTGCGCCGTGACGATAAGCTGATCCACGGCTCGGTAGTCGTGGCCTCGCCGAAAGTCGATATCCCGGTCAGCCAATGGGAAATTGCCACGGGGGATGAGGTGGTATTCCGGCAAGAGAACATTGCCAAGGCCGTACCCGGAGCCCGTTGAAAAAACCAACCTGTTCGCCCTATAAAGGGGGGCCGTATCCTGCGCCCGCCTGCCACTAAGCCGACATAAGCGTCGGCTTTTTTACGCGCTTTTTAACCCCAGGTTAAAATTTGGTGTTGTACACCAAGACACCAAAAATCGTCATTTGAAACTTATCGACATGATGAAAATCACATCAAAAATGTTTTGTACTGCAATTTATTTTAAAAAATGAGAACGCAATCGATTACGCGATGGTAAAATGCCTGACTGGATCACAGATTATTACAGTGAGAGCTTTCTATAATGCGCACGGCTAACGGCAATAGGTAACCGTTCGTTTACAGCAGGCGTCGCCAGACACATATCATTCCAACGGGCAGGGAATTGGCCCACTCAGCATGTGGTAATAAAATGAAGAAAATAGCTCTCGCAGCAGGTGTGCTTCTTTCCGCGTCTTTCAGCCCCGCTTCCATGGCGGCAGAAAGCAAAGACAGCCAGTATCTTTCAGACTGGTGGCATCAGAGTGTCAACGTAGTAGGCAGCTACCATACCCGCTTCGGGCCGCAGCTGAACAATGACGTGTATCTGGAGTATGAAGCCTTTGCCAAGAAAGACTGGCTGGATTTCTATGGCTACGTGGATGTGCCAAAGTTCTTCGGCACCGGTAACACGCCAAACCGTGGTATCTGGGATAAAGGTTCACCGCTGTTTATGGAGATCGAACCGCGCTTCTCCATCGACAAACTGACCGGCACCAACCTGGGCTTTGGGCCGTTCAAAGAGTGGTATTTTGCCAACAACTACATTTACGACATGGGGCGTAACAACGCCTCCCGTCAAAGCACCTGGTATATGGGCCTAGGCACCGATATCGAAACCGGTCTGCCGATGAGCCTGTCGATGAACATTTATGCCAAATACCAATGGCAGAACTATGGTGCATCCAACGAGAACAGCTGGGACGGCTATCGCTTCAAGGTGAAATATTTTGTGCCGTTGACCGAAATGTGGGGCGGCAACCTGAGCTATATCGGTTTCACCAACTTTGACTTTGATTCCGATCTGGGCAGCGACAACTTCGTGGTGGATGGCCGTCAGGCACGTACCAGCAACTCTATCGCCTCCAGCCACATTTTGGCGCTGAACTACGATCACTGGCATTACTCTTTCGTGGCACGTTACTTCCATAACGGTGGTCAATGGAATGATGGGGTGGACATCGGTACGCCGCAGGGGCCAATCAAGTCTACCGGCTGGGGTTACTACCTGGTTGCCGGTTATAACTTCTGATTTTTCGTGGTATCAGAAACAGGAAACCCCGCGTTGGCGGGGTTTTTTTTCATCATTATGGCTAACTTTCCGCGGGTAAATGTTTAACCGGCATAACCAATTTACCCTTGATAACGTAGCACTCATTGTCGATCCACTTGAGGATTTGCTCACGGCTGACACCTTCAAATTGCGCATAGCGATAAATATCACCATTGAAGTGCAGCTGGATGTACTCCATCAACGTCATGTGCATGGTTATAACTCCTAAACGCCCAGAAATAGCGGTTTCGCCACGCTGAGTGGTTGAGCTTTTCAAGGCCTAAAGGTAAATTATTCGCAACAAAACAGCAACAAAAAAGACTAAAAAGTGGCGTTATAGTAGTGAAAAGTAGTAAAAGAAATCCCGCACGGGACGGCGGGAAATTGAGTAGTATCATTTATCGATGACATAAGATGGGTTTTGAGGTGCAACGAAAAAGAGCAGGTTTACTCATTTCTGTGGCCGACTAAAATTACTGGATGGCTTATTTTGCCGCAAGAAAAATCTACTGCATTTACTCGGATATCATGAGTAGTTTTGCGCGTGAACAATTTTTTGCCTGATAGCCACGACCTGTTTTTTAATAATTGGTGTGAATGATATGTCGGGCTGATAGGCGGGCGCAGCATGCAGCGCCCCGTCATAGCACGGCGAACCTTTACGCTCGGGCGCAGATGTTCTTTTTGAACGTGAGTACACGGCTGCGGCTGGCGATCAGATCGACCTGGTAACCCCGGAAATACAGACAAAACCGATTCAGGTTGGGCCCATCGTTGCTTTCAACCAATATCCTCCCATCCCCCAGCGAACTTAGGGTGCCGGTTTGCACCGCCGGGCCGACCCCGATGTGGATCTGGTTGCCGCAAATTTCAAACGCGGTGCGGTATTGTGGATGATACCAGTGCCCTTGAACCTGCTTGAGACAAACCGTTTCGCTAGCGACCGGCAGAAAGCGGCGTGCAACGTGGCCAACTTCACCTTCTATGGCTTCACCTGTCCACTTAAGGCGCATTGGCTGATGGGCCGAGAGCGATACTGCATAACCGTCTTCACTTTGATACAGCGGTTCGTTGGAGCCCAGATAGGCCACGTTGCCCCCTTTAACTTCCAACCAATAGGGTTCCGCCCGGGTGGCGTAGATGCCATCTGGGATCGCCGTGCTGCGTTGGGGCAGCGGTTCGTTCAACAGCGCCGCCATCACCTGTAAAATGATGGCAAAGCTGTCACAATCTTCACGGTTGGCGACCAGCAGGGCACCTGCTTGCCGGTCAGGCGCTAGCAGAAAATAGGTCTTATAACCGGCATGAGAACCGCCATGTCCGAGCAATATCTGGCTGCCAAGCGGCGTTTGCGCCAGCCCTAGTCCGTAACGGCTGACTTGGCCCTGGCTGAGCCGACGCGGGGCACTTAGCTGCGTCAGGACCCCTTTGCCAGGGCCGTCATTGGCCAGCAGGCATTGCAACCAGCGGGTGAGGGCGTTGGCGCTCCCTGTCAGGCTGCCAGAGGCGGAGAGATGCAAGCCGGCGCTGGTCTGTTGCCAACCATTGGCCGTATGCCAATAGCCGGGAGCTAGCCCAGACACCACATCAAACCAGCTTTCGGGTGCTTGTAGCTGTACGTCCAGAGGGCGGGCCAGATGCTGCTGAACCAGATCATCAAAAGCGTACCCTTTAGTCTTCAGCGCCGCTTCTACCAGGCGGTAGCCGGTATTGGTGTAGGTGATCTCACTGCCTAGCGGGTAGTTGAGCCGGGTTAAACCATGGATAAACTCCATTACTGGCTGGGCCTCACTGACGGTGTTGACCGAGACGCCAAGCAGCCCCAGCGTTTGCCGAATATCGGGTAGCCCGCTGGTCATGTCCAAAGCTTGGCCAACCGTCACCTCCGCCAATTGTCCCTGCAATTCGGGCAGTAGACTGCCAAGGCGATCGTCAAGCTGCAGAGCGTTATCGGTGGCATTAAGCGCCAGCGCGGCAAAAATATGTTTGGTGATGGAGGCATAGCGCACCACGGTATCAGCAGTGAAAGGATCGCGGCGTGCCAGATCGGCCAGCCCAGCACACACCACTGCCTGGGTGTTATCAGTGTCAAACAGGGTGATAGCCCCACCGGGTTGGCCTGCGGTTTGCCAGCCTGCCAACAGTTGAGCGGCGGTTGCCTGTGCGGCGCGCCAGTTTAGCGGGGTGTCAGACATAGTTTCCTCCTGAGATAACGAACGCCACACATCACCGTGGCCGACTACACACGAGTGTCTACCACAGCCACGATAGAGACGTGGATGGCGGGTAAGGCAAGGGTGGTCTTTCAATCCCTGATCTCTGGCCAGCAACGGGTGGGCATGGGATGAAAGAGGCCCAATTGTGGCGCAAGGCAAAAGTCACGGGCCGCTGTTTTGTGCGCTGTTCAGACCAGTGGGCAACCTTTCCATCAAAATTGGGATGCAGTGCTCAAATCGTCATGGAAGGGTATGAAAGACAGGAGGGGATATCGGTGAGGGCAAGATTGATTCCGGCGCAATAGCGGCACCGGAGTTGTGGCGGATTAGCGTTGTTGCTCGCCCCAGGCCAGCATGCTTTCTATCATCTGCTGCAACAGGCGTTGTAAAGGTGCGGCACGGGCGGCATCAAACTCAAATGTCTGCTCGGACATATAGTTCACCTGCGCCAGCTCCAGCTGCACCGCGTGCTGGTTTTCCTGCGGTTGACCATAGGCACGGGTAATGTAGCCCCCTTTAAAGCGCCCGTTGAGCACGTGGCTGAACTGCTGTTGTTGCTGACAACAGGTGACCAGCCTGTCACTCAGTGAGGAAGGGCAGCTTTCTCCCCCGTTGGTGCCCAGGTTGAGATCGGGTAGCTTGCCGTCGAACAGGCGCGGTATCACGGAGGCGATCGAGTGGGCGTCAAACAGTAAGGCGTAACCGTGTTGGGCTTTTAGCCGTGTCAGCTCATTCTGTAGTTGCTGATGGTAGGGCTGCCAGATGTTCTGCAGGTATCCGGCCCGTTCTTCGTCCGAAGGGGCGGCGTCCGGCAGAAAACTGGGGCGGCCATCGAACAACACATCCGGAAACAGACCGGTGGTGGCGGTGGTGTAGAGCGGTTTGTCATCTGCCGGCCGGTTGAGGTCAATCACCAGGCGCGAATAGTTACCCACCAGGATGCTGGCACCCATGGCACGGGCAAAATCGTACAGCCGTGGAATATGCCAGTCGGTGTCTTGCAGGGGGCGGGCCTCATCGGTGAGCCCTTTCTCAACCGCTGGCGTCAAGCGGGTACCGGCATGGGGAATACTGATCAACAGCGGCAGCTGGCCGCTCTGGAACTCGAAAGGATCGCGAATCATCATTTACGGACTTCTCCTCGGAAAATCACCGTGCAGGGCAGTTGGCCGCCCAACCAGTAAGCCAGCTCTGCCGGGCGTGCCAGCGGCCAGTGAACAAAATCGGCCACTTTGCCCACTTCCAGTGAGCCGTGGGTTTCCTGCAGGCCCAGAGCCTTGGCGGCATGCAGCGTGACGCCTGCCAGCGCTTCTTCCGGCGTAAGACGGAACAGGGTGCAAGCCATATTAATCATCAGACGCAGCGATAGTGCGGGTGAGGTGCCAGGGTTGGCATCACTGGCAATGGCCATCTTGACGCCGTGTTTGCGGAACAGCTCAACCGGTGGGCACTGCGTTTCTCGTAACAAGTAGTAGGCCCCCGGTAACAGTACCGCCACGGTTCCGGCCGCTGCCATCGCCATTGCATCTTGTTCGGTGGCATATTCCAGGTGATCGGCGGAAAGGGCATGATGCCGTGCCGCCAATGTGCTGCCACCCAGAGCCGAAAGCTGCTCCGCGTGCAGTTTCACCGGCAGGCCAGCTTGTTCTGCGGCTGCGAAAACCCTCTCAACCTGCTCAGGGGAGAAGGCCAGATGTTCGCAAAATGCGTCTACTGCATCTGCCAGGCCTGCTGCTGCGGCTTCAGGGATGATGGTATTGCAGACCAGGTCGATATAGTCGTCGCTGCGTCCGGCATATTCCGGTGGCAGGGCATGAGCGGCCAGGCAGGTGGTTTTCACTTCGACAGGTAATATTTCTGCCAGACGACGTGCGACACGTAGCATTTTCAATTCGCTTGCCAGCGTTAAGCCGTAGCCGGATTTGATTTCTACGCAGGTGACACCCTCTGCCAGCAATGGCCGCAGGCGGAACAAGGCTTGTTCCAGCAACAACTCTTCTTGTGCATCGCGCGTGGCCTTGACCGTGGAGATAATCCCTCCGCCCTGAGCGGCAATCTCTGCGTAGCTTACCCCGTTTAGTCGTTGTTCAAACTCACCACTGCGGTTACCGCCAAACACCAGGTGCGTGTGGCAATCCACCAGGCCGGGGGTGATGATGCCACCGTCAAGCTTCACCGTTTTGGCCGCGATCAAGGCTGGCATAGTGGCCTGTTCACCCAACCAGACAATCTTGCCTGCGCGCACGGCGATCGCACCGTTGCTGATGATGTGATATTTGCCGTCACGCATGGTGACGATATCGGCCCCGTGCCACAGGCTGTCGCAGTGGATCTCAGACGTCATGGTGTTCCCGCTCCCACATGGTTGTATATACAATTAAAAACAACCTAGCGCATTCGCCGGGCTGCGACAAGAGAGGGGATAAATATTTGTTACCGAGATGTGATGAAACGCGAAAAAGGCAGGGTTTAGCGGTACCGGAAACGGCACTAGGGGCGCTGCACATGAACTGCGCCCCCTGGGTAGCACGCTCTGTCCAACTTAAACCTGATTGATAAAACGGCCAAACAGCTGATAGCGGCTGCCTGGATAGAGCAGGCGGGCAGAGGTCACCACCATTTTGCCAGACCAGGTGCGACGATGGATCAGCAGGCCTGGCTCGTGGTCTTCCAATTGCAGCAGTTCGCGCTCTTGCTTGGTTGGCACCACGGCTTCGACAATATGTTCACCTGCGGTCAGCGGAGCGGACTGGGTCAGGTAAATATAGGGCGTGACCCGATCAAAATCCTGCTTCATATAATCTGGGGCCGCCAGCGGATTGACGCAGCGATCTTCTACCTGCACCGGCACGTCATTTTCATAATGCACAATCTGCGAGTAGAACAGCTGCTGGCCCGGCGGGATCCCCAATGCCGTCGCCTCCTCTGCGCTGGCCGGGCGGGCGGTCAGCTGCAAAATTTTACTGCTGTGGCGGTGCCCTCGGGCGGCGATCTCATCGGCGATATTATGTACTTCCAGCAACGCGGTGTGTGCCTTGGCCTCGGCCACGAAGGTGCCAACGCCCTGCATGCGGATCAAAAAGCCCTCGCTGGTCAATTCACGCAAGGCCCGGTTGATGGTCATGCGGCTGACGCCCAGCTCGCTGACCAGTTCACTTTCCGAGGGAACGCGTTGGTGCGGCTGCCAGTGGCCCGCACGGATTTGGCTTACGATGGCCTGTTTGACCCGTTGATAGATCGGGGCGGGGGTTTCGCTCATTGCTGCAGCCAGCTGCAACACGGTCTGTTGATCTACCACGACGTTAACCTCGTCAAATAAAAAAATAATAACACCAGTTTACTGTTGATGTTGAAGATATGTATATGTATATACAAGTAAGCGTCCGTTCACCAGATGAATGAAACTGGTTTACAAATTTTTTACCTGCGCGGCGTGACAGTCGTGCGTTCTTAGCCGTTACACCTACTTTGGAATACTGCTATGCCTGCTTATTTTGCCTCTCGCGCACTGCTTCCGACCGGTTGGGCCCATAACGTACGGCTCGAAGTCGATGCTCACGGCGAGTTGGCCCAAGTGACCCCCAATACTGACTCAGACGGTTGCCTGCGCCTGCACGGCGACGTGGTGCCGGGCATGCCAAACCTGCACTCTCATGCCTTCCAGCGCGCGATGGCCGGGCTGGCAGAGGTAGCGGGCAACCCACAAGACAGCTTCTGGACCTGGCGCGATCTGATGTATCGCCTGGTTCAGCGCTTAACCCCGGAGCAGGTTGGGGTTATCGCCCGTCAACTGTATATCGAAATGCTCAAGGGCGGCTACACCCAGGTTGCCGAGTTCCATTATCTGCATCACACACCGGAAGGAAAAGCCTACGCCGACCGGGGCGAGATGACTGGTCGCCTCAGTGAGGCAGCGCTTCAGGCAGGCATTGGCATGACCCTATTGCCGGTGCTTTACAGCTACGCCGGGTTTGGTGCCCAGCCTGCGCAAGCGGGGCAGCGGCGCTTTATTCAGAGTGTGGAGAGCTACCTCGAACAGCAACAGGTGATAGCCCGCCAACTGGCAGGCCAGCCATTGCAGAATCAGGGGTTATGTTTCCATTCGCTGAGGGCGGTTGAACTGGGGCAGATGCAGCAGATCCTGGCGGCCTCTGACCAGACCTTGCCGGTACATATTCATATCGCCGAGCAGCAAAAAGAGGTCAACGACTGCCTGGCCTGGAGCGGTCAACGCCCGGTAGCCTGGCTGTATGAACATTTGCCGGTGGATAGCCGCTGGTGTCTGGTGCATGCCACTCATCTGGATCGTGAGGAGCTTGAGCAACTGGCTCGCAGCAAAGCAGTGGCCGGATTATGCCCGACTACCGAGGCGAATCTGGGTGACGGCATTTTCCCAGGTGACAGTTATTTGCACCACCAGGGGCGCTGGGGGATCGGTTCGGACAGCCACGTTTCCCTAAACGTGGTGGAAGAGTTACGCTGGTTTGAGTATGGGCAGCGGCTGCGCGATCAGCGCCGTAACCGCCTGACCACTCCAGAGCAACCCGCTGTGGCAGACGTGCTTTATCAACAGGCACTACGGGGCGGTGCTCAGGCCTGTGGTACGGCAATTGGCAAGCTGGCGGTAGGTTATCGTGCGGACTGGTTGGTGCTGGATGGTGAGGACCCGTATCTGGCATCTGCGCCTGATGCCTCTATCCTCAACCGCTGGTTGTTTGCCGGGGGCAAAGAGCAGATCCGCGACGTATTTGTTGCAGGCCGGCAGGTGATTGAGCAGGGGCGTCACGCGTTGCAACAACAAAGCAGCGCTGAGTTCCTACAGGTGCTGAAAACGTTCCAACAGGAGGCGTGATGAAACTGAACCGTTTCGATTTTGCCGAGCTGCCGGTGAGCCCTTGGCGTAATGGCGGCGGAGAAACTCGCGAAATTACCTGCCAACCGCCGGGCAACACCGAATTCGGCTGGCGTGCCAGCATTGCTACCATCGCGCAGAATGGGCCTTTCTCGGCCTTTAACGGCATTGACCGGTCCATCACTTTGCTGGAGGGCGATGGCGTACATTTGTTCAGCGAAGGCCTGATCGATCACCGGTTGCAGCGCATCGGTGAGCCGTTTGCTTTCTCTGGGGATGTGGCGCTAGAGGCCAGATTATTAGGCGGCAGCAGCCAGGACTTCAACATCATGACGCGGCGTGGTCACTACCAGGCGCAGGTGCAACGCATTGCTGAAACCATCGGGCTATCGCTACAGCATGCCGGTGTGTTGTATGTGCTGCGAGGGCAATGGCAGTTGCCAGACGGCAAGTTGCTGGCCGCACGACAGGGTTGCTGGTGGCTACCAGGGGATGGCCCGCTAAGGCTGGTGGCTCAGGGCAATGATGCGCGGGCCTTATGGGCCGATATCGTGCCTGCCACGCTGTTATAGGGGGCTGTAGGCCGAGCCTGCGCATTCTTTGTCACCAATCTGGACTATTCCGATTACTCTGCCAGGGCTGACGTGAGAATATAACACCAAGAGAGGCCGGGCTTGCATACCTTGGGCTCTTACAGGATCGCCAACCATTTCGGTTGGCGATTCACTTTCCCTCTTTCAGCATGTTGATCGCTGCACCGATCAGGATGCGCTGCTCGATATCGTGGCTTTCCGCCAGATGCTGCGCCAACTGCCTGGACAGGCTCTCCACCGACAATTCCTCGCCTCGATGACGCAACTGCATCACGCTGTCGCCAATCAATCGGGCAACCTCATCCCATACTGGTTTGATCTCCTGTTCCGAGAACTTCATCGCTAACCTCGGCTGGGTGATTTTTGCTCAATGTAGCAGTTGCCAACCGGCTACGCCAGCCGTCAGGCCATAGAGAAAATAAAACCGGAAGTATAAAAAACATCCCATCAGTGTTTCTTCTGGTTTTTATATTCAATACTGGATTGGTCAAATCAACGAGAGGGGCGCAACCATGAAACTGGTCGAACAATTAGCGGCTTATTATCAACTTAGCCGAGATGCCGAAGTGAAAAACCGCTGGTGCCGTTGGTGGCTACCACAGGGGGAGGCCCGCATCGCCTATTTGCGTGAGCTGTTGGAGCCAGAGGCCAAAGCGCCTCCTACCCGAGCGGGAGAGGCGGTTAACAAAATGCAGGGTTAGCCGAAGACGATAGCTGCCCAGCGCAATAGCAGCAGGGCCAGACAGATCAGCACCAGGATCACAAACATTTTCCAGTGTTTGGTACGCATACGCTTGGTTGGCAATTCGGGGTTCCTTATTTTTCTTTAGACGCAGAGATACCAACTACCCAGAGCGATGAGGATGATGGCTATAACTGTGATGATTTTCAGTAAATCACTGAAGGTGTCATCGGGATCTTGCTCTGCCTGGTTCATTTTATTGCCCTGGCAGGTTGGCTGCCATTGAGGACGTGTTGATGCACAGTATGAATGCTGCACTGCGATACGCACAGAACTTTACCGTAAAGTCAGGTAAAAAGCAGGGGCTGCGAGCCGGTGCGGCAACGTGATGGATGCAGACGTGAGGGAATACGGTGTAATATTGCCTGAGCACCTGTGACTCAATCAATAAAGGTAAAGCAATGGCCATTCCTGAAAAGTATGAAAATGTAGAACGTTGGGCGTTTGGTGATACCGAACAGCAGGCGGATGAGTTGTTGAAACTGGTGCTGGATGGCGTCAAGACCGCCACCTGCTCCAATCTGGATGGCGAAGGTATTCCGCAGCCTGGCGATGTCTTTGTGGTGGTGGACGGCAAGAATGAGCCGGTGTGCGCCATTGAGCTGACGAAGGTGGATATGAGCACCTATGAGCAAGTGGATGCTGCTCATGCTCTGGCTGAGGGGGAAGGCGATCGCTCGCTGGATTACTGGCGCAAAGAGCACAAACGCTTCTTCGAAGAGTATGAACTGTTCTCACCGGATATGACGCTGGTGTTGATGCATTTCAAGGTTATCGAAAAATTCTGAGTGATGTCTCAGCCTGAAGTGCCCTACGTGTGCCAATGGGCGACGCCAGAGCTGGCTGCCGATCTGATTGCCGGGCGTGCCACGTTGGCGGATGATGCCAATTGGGTGCAGAGCGGGGCGGCCAGCCAGGCGGAATATGTTGAGTGGGCCAACCACGTGTGCGGCATGGCCTGTCTGAAAATGGTGCTGACGCACCGGGATGGCACGGCGCCGCCCTTGCTGGAGCTGGCACGCCGCAGCATGCCTTACGGGGCCTATGTGCGCGACGGCGAACGGATCAAGGGGCTGATTTATGCGCCCTTTGTGGTGTTTGTGCGTGAACAGTTTGCGCTAACGGCAGAGGTGCGAGTCAATCTCGATGAACGTCAGTTGCCGCAGTTGCTGGAGCAACACCGCTATTTTATCGCCTCGGTGCATCCGAGTATCCGGCAGCCAGCGGCACAGCCGCCAGCGCGGGGTGGGCATCTAGTGTTGGTGTTCGCTGCAGATCGGCATAGCGTTACCTTTCATAATCCTTCCGGTGATAGCCTTGCCAGTCGCCAGAAGGTGACAATGTCACTGGCAGATTTTGGCCGCTTCTTTGCCGGGCGCGGTATCGCCATCGTATAAAACAACGTGCCGTGCCCAATGGGAACACGGCGCGTCCTTTCTCCTGAACCTCTCTACTCCAGCCGCATCACCCAGGCATCCGCATGTCGATCGTAATGCTGTTTGTACAGCAGCGACTGTTGGCCATCCAGCATAGCCGGAATACTGGTGTGCTCGTCCCAACCGTCTAGCTGCATGCACAGGTCGGGGTCCGATTTGCAGGGGATCGCCAGGGTGCTTTTCCCTTCGGCGTGTTCAGATGCTGGCGTTAAATGCGCGTCATCAACCTCGAAGCTGCCTATTTTCACGACGGTTTTGCCCATTGGAACTCCTTGCTGAAACTAGTGGTATGAGGTGTGACCAGTTGTGACCACCCACTAAGCATAGACAAACAGGCGAAAAAGTCACAAAAAAAGTAGCCATTGGTCCGCGGAACGCTGCCGTGGCACTAGACCCAACCATCAATGCTTACTTAATAGTCACGATAAATATTAACGTTCCTCACTATCGCACTCCTTAACCATTTTAAAGTCGAGGTATAGCGCGCTTTGCTGGAGTAAAGTTTGTTAATAACATGGAAAATGGTTTTTTATTCTTATTTCATTCAAAGCAGATAAATTCCGCTTAAGCTAAATTTATTAATCTATATTTAACCACGATAGCCTGTTTCATCAGGTTGTTACCGTCAGGGTTCCCTTGCAAAAAAACAGAACCCGGCTTGAGCGTCGTCCTTTGGCAGTTTTTGGCAGTGCGTGAGTCCACCAGAGAATTTCCATACGCAACCTGGTTGCATGAATACACATCGGTGTAAGTTGTTATTGGGAGTTATCATGGGCGAAAAAAAACGTTTATTACTGGCCTTGTTGGCTGCTGCAACCTTGACGTTGGCTTCTGGTGTGCAGGCGGCGGGGACCTTGACAGGGCAAGTCGGTATTCAGTTGACGATCGGTAGCGGCTGTACCGTGGGTAATGGCGGCGCGACTGGCGGCACCAACCAATGGGGGACCTTGAACTTTGGCAGTTACTCCGATCTGACCAGCGTAATCAACGGTACGGTGTTTGGTGCCAATGGCTCCAGCGCAGTCACCATCACCTGCAGCAACGGCCTTAGCCCGACGCTGTCGCTCAATGGCGGTCTGGCGGCAACGGGCGGGCTGCGCGCCATGAGTTCCGGCGGCGACACCATTCCTTATCGCCTCTATTCTGATAGTGCACGTACCACGGAAATCGCCATTAATACGCCGATTGCTTTAACGACGGGCACCACGGCGCAAAACATCCCGATTTATGGCCGCGTATTACCTGGCGACCAACTCAGCACCACACCAACCGCAGGGACTTACAACGATACCGTAGTCGCCACGCTTTCCTGGTAAGGCTGTTATTCCGTCGGGGGCGAATCAGCCCCTGGCTGGTTTTCTATACGGGAAGGAATGAGCATGGGGATCAGGGTATTGCTGCTGTTGCCAGCGATCTTGTCGCAGTCTTTGCTGCTCAACATTTCCTTAGGCCAGGCGGCGACGATCGGTATTGCGGCTACGTTGCTGCCCGCCTGTGAAGCGGGAACAACGACGTCTGGCAATACCAGCTTTGGCACGATGAATTTCGGCAATTTTGCCGCTGTGAACACTGTGATCAACGCGACCAGCGCCCAGTTGGCCGGCTCAATCCGTGTCAAATGCGTCAGTGGTCTGAGTTATAAAATCTTGCTGGATGGGGGCAGCAGCGGCGTGGTTACGAATCGCAAAATGGTAAATACCACCAATAGCTCGGCTAGCGTGTTGTACAACCTTTACACCAACCAACCTGGTGGAACGATTTGGGATAACACCACCGGGTTGAGTGACACTGGCAACGGAGCCGATCAATGGCACACCGTCTATGGCCGTGTTCCCGCGCAAACCACACCGGCAGCCGGTATTTATCTGGATACGGTGAATGTCACCGTGTCCTGGTAGCGGGGGCATTGATGCGCAATGTCTCCTTGCTCATGCTGCCGTTGATGATGTGCGGTGCGCTACGTGCTGCCACGCCAACTACCACCACCTTTACCGTGACGGCAACCCTGACCAACGGCTGTGCTTTTGGCAGCTCGTTTTCCAGCCCCACATCCAACCTCGGCACCATCAATTTTGGCACCATGACGACCCTTGCCAGTAATGTCGATACCGTGAGCACCGCCGGTGCCGGTTCGGTGGTAGTGACCTGTACGCCGGGAGCGACCGTCAGCATAGCCATGGATTACGGCATCCACGGGGGCAGCGCTACCCGGCGTTTTATGCAAAACAGCGCCAATAGCGACACGCTGGGTTATCAGCTGTTTCGCGATGCCAACCGTAGTCAGGTCTGGGGCAATGGCGCATTGGTGATGTCTATCCCCAGTTTTCCCAGCACCACACAAACTTACCCGGTTTATGCCCGGTTATACGCCGTGACCACACTGCCTTCGGCAGGCACTTATACCGATACGGTCACCGTAACATTAACTTATTGAATCATCAGGATATGAGCCATGTCTACCTTGTTTACCCGTATGATCAGCGCTGTAGTATTGAGTTACACCCTGTGTGCTTCAATCACGGCACAAGCCGCCAGCTCGGTGCTGGTCTGGCCGGTGTATCAAATCATTGAGTCCGATCAGAACGGTTCCGCCTTATGGCTGGAAAATCGCGGGGCAGAACCCGTTTCTCTACAGGTGCGGGTGCTGGCGTGGAAACAGGAAAATTTTAACGAGCGCTATGCCGATCAGAATAACGTGGTCGCCAGCCCACCTTTTGCCACCGTACCACCGGGGCAACGCCAACTGATCAGGCTGATCCGCAATACGCCGGTACCGGCCAATACTGAGCAGGCCTACCGCATCATCGTTGATGAAATCCCGTCGCCGATCAACGGCGCTGCCGGGGGGCAAAGTAAGGCGGTGGTCGGGCTGCAGTTACAGATGCGCTATCTGCTGCCGCTGTTTATGGATGGTGGCGGCTTATGGACCAACGAACGTAGCGATATCAAACGTGATGCCGCCACGGCGACGCGCCCAGTGTTGCAATGGCACACGGTCAATGACGGCGGGAAAACCTATTTGCAGGTGCGTAATAGCGGCATTGTGCATGCGCGGCTGAGTAATGTGTTCTGGTCGGAGAAAGGCAACCAACAGCAGGGCGTGAAAACCATGATCGCGGGTTTTATGGGCTACGTCTTGCCTGGGCAGTCGATGCGCTGGCCGGTTCCTGCCGGGGTTAGCCCTGGTGCGCAACTCAATGCGCAAATTGCCGATAACACCAAACCCATCGTCATTCCACGCGGCGAATAGCGGCAGGAAGCGCGACTAATGCCGATCCGAGCCATTACTCGTTCCGGTCATCAGTATCCGCTGAATTGCCGGGGCGGTCTGTGCCTGCTTTGCCTGAGTACCTTCTGCGTTCAGGCGCAGGAATACTCATCATTGCCCGATGCCCCGCGTGCGGCACCGGTGATCACCAATGCGATGTTCTACCTGACCCTGGTCGTCAATGGTCAGAGCGACGGGCAGGTGGTTCCTGTGACCTATCGGGACAATGCGTATTACGTGGAGGCCGGCGTGCTGGCAAAGAACCACGTGCAGACCAAGGGTCAGCAAGGGTTGATTAAGGTCGAGGAGTTGCCTGGGGTGAAGGTGAAATATGATTCTGCCGCCCAGCAGCTGATTTTTCAGGTACCGGATGCCTGGCTGCCAAAACAGGACGTCGGCGGCGGCGAGCTGATGAATTACACGATGGCCCAAAGCAGCACCGGTCTGTTGCTAAACTACGACTCCTATTATACCGACCCCCACGAAGGCTCCAGATCGGTTGCCACCTGGATGGAGCAGCGTTTGTTTAGCAACCTGGGGTTTATCAGTAACACTGGGACCTATCGCTACAATATCGACACCGCATCGGGCGAGGGCGGCAGTGCCGTACAAGACCGCTATCTGCGCTACGATACGTTCTGGCGTTATAGCGATGAACAAGATCTGATCAGCTACCAACTGGGGGATTTTGTCAGCAACTCGCTAACCTGGAGTAATTCGGCCCGCATGGGGGGATTACGCATCAGTCGCAATTTTGCCCTGCGCCCGGATCTGGTGACCTATCCGCTGCTGCAATATAGCGGTACCGCAGCGGTCCCCAGCACCGTGGATTTATTTCTCAACGGCTTTAAGGCCAGCAGCAATAATCTGAACTCCGGGCCGTTTACCCTCACCAATGTGCCTTACATCAACGGGGCTGGTGAAGCGACGATCGTCACCACCGATGCGGTCGGGCGCCAGGTATCGACCACGGTGCCGTTTTATGTTTCCAACACCCTGTTGCGTAAAAACCTGAGCGACTTTGATGTGTCACTCGGCGCGGTGCGCCAGGATTATGGCATCTCCAACGGCGATTATTCCGACGCGGCTTTCAGCGGGATTTACCGCTACGGGCTGAGTAATTATCTGACGCTTTCCGGGCACAGCGAGGCCACGCAAGGGCTGGCACTCGGCGGGTTGGGGGCCGATATCGCGGTGGGAACATGGGGTACGCTCAGCCTGTCTGCCAGCCAGAGCAAGGCTAATCATCCGCCGGTGGCGACCAGCGACGTGGTGAACGACCAGATTGTCCGGCCGAATACGCCAGGTATGCCCGACCCCAATCAGAATATAGACAATCCGCTGGGCACTAACGTGACGGACAAAAAAGACGGTAGCCAGTACACACTGGGCTACTCCTATAATTCGACGTTATTTAGCTTTTCGGCACAACGTGCTTCGCGCACCGTGGGTTATCAGGATCTCACGTCTTACACCAGCAATACCCGCCTGAGCCGCCAATCCGATCAGGCCACCTTCAGCGCTTCGCCGTTTGGCTCGAGTAATGGCACCTTGGGCTTGGGCTATTACGACGTGCAGGCCTATGACAACTCGCATACCCGCCTGGTGAACTTCTCTTACAGCCGTGCCCTGTGGGGCCAGAGCAGCATGTTTGTCTCACTCAATAAAACGTTGGGGGATAACGGTTACAGTGCGCAGCTGCAATTCATTATTCCACTGGGTAGTGATGTCAGCCTCAATGCAGGGTTAGCACGTAACAATAATGGGCATTATCAGCATCAGGTGGGGGCCAGCAAGGCGGCTCCCACGGATGGCGGCATGGGCTGGAACCTGGCTTACAGCGGTGGTGGCGATGCCTATCAACAGGCCGATGCCACCTGGAAAACCCGCTATGCCACGCTGCAAGGCGGCATCTTTGGCCCACAAGGAGAATATACCAACTGGGCAGACCTGAGCGGCTCAGTGGTGTTCATGGCTAACTCCTGGTTCCTGTCGGACAAGATCAACGACGCGTTTATCGTGGTGGATACCGATAATTATGCCGGGGTTTCGGTGCTGTATGAGAATCAGAAGATGGGCACCACCGACAGCAATGGGCACCTGTTGATCCCGTCGATCAGTTCGTACTATCCGGCCAAGGTCGAGATCGACACACTGCCGTTACCGGCGGACGTGGTGGCTAACCAGGTCAACAATCGCATTGCCGTTAAGCAAGGCAGCGGGATGGTGGTGAAATTCCCGGTACAAAAAGTCCTCTCGGCCAATATCACGTTGCATGACACCGCCGGGCAACCGCTGAAATTGGGCACGTTGGTCACGGAACAAACCACGCAACAAACCACCGTTGTCGGCTATGACGGGCTGGTGTACTTCTCACATTTACAATCCCACGGCCAGTTAAGTATTCAGCAGGACGACCGCTCAATGTGCCGTGTGGATTTCGACCTGAACCCCAATTATCACAGCATTGAACAGGTCGGGCCGCTGGTCTGCCAAGGCAGTGCCGAAGAGAAAAAATCATGATTATGTTATTAGGATGGATGCGAGCAGGATTGGCATTGCTGCTGTTAGTGGGGGTTATGCCATTCGGTTGGGCGGGCTGCACCGCCCCTGCAACCGCGGGCAGCCTGGGCACACAAAATTCCTTTGACGTCAGCACGACTCCGTTAACCACCTCTGTCAGTAGCGGGCTGAAATGTACCGGCTCGCTGCTTAATATTGGCGGTACTAACACCATTAAGGCCACCATCGGTGCGACTTTACATCCAGTTGGCAACCAGCCGCGTTTATACAGTGCGGCAACCGGCCAGTATCTACCATACAGTCTGTGCAAGGAGGGTGGCTGTAGCACCCTGTATAATCAGGGCAGCGTCATTACCTGGACCAGTACTACCGCACTGGATTTACTAGGCCTGTTTACCGGGCCAAACAGCACGCTGCCGATTTTTATCCGGCCACAAATGAACTCTAATCTGGCTGCTGGCACTTATACGGATACCATTCCGATCGCTTGGGACTGGAGCATCTGCTCGATTGCGCTTGGCCCCATTTGTGTCGCGGACACCGGGAGTATAACGTCCGGCGCCAATATCAGCCTGTCGCTGGTTGTCACCAATTTTTGCTATATCGACAGCGCGCCAAATGTCGGGTTCGGTAGCGCGGCGTTGCCGTCTGGCCTCACTACGGTTGTGTCCAATACCATCAGCGTACGTTGCACCCTCAACGCCAGCTACTCGGTCAACCTGACCAGCAGCGTCGCCAGTTCGGGGCAATATCGGCAAATGGCGTCTACGGTAAACGGCACCACCAGCTATATTCAGTATCAGCTGTTCAAGGGGGATAGCACCGTTTGGACCGCCGCCACCAATAGCAACGCGACGGGCACGGGTACCTCGCAATCCTTTCCCTATACCGCCTCGGTTAACCTGTCGCAAAACAACCAGCCAGCGGGGAGTTATAGTGACACTGTCACGGTTACCGTCGCCTATTAGACGTTATTGATGGAAATCCAGCACTCCGTCGCGCACCAGTTCGCGGGGCAGGCTGTTTTTAATCCGGCTGCCGATCAGTTTGGCCAGCCCTAGCGGCTGATGCTGATAAGTAACGATACACTCATTGCTCTGTGGGGGTTGCGAGGGGTAGAGATCGCGGCCATGGAACCATTCCTGGGCCAGTGCTGCATCGAGCTCAAAAGTCTGTGGGTTGTCACTGGCCGCCAAGGCGATCACCGCCTCATGCTGCCAGCGGAACCCTTTTGGGAAGCGTTCCGCCAACTTAACGCCAATGCGTGAAAAACGCACTTTGCTGACCAAAGGCTCCAGCGCGGCTGGGAACAGCCAGATTTCTTTATCCCGTGCCCATAATTTACTGGTTTCATCCCAGACCAAACCCGAGGCTGCGGCAGCCTGCGCCACCAGTGCGGACTCCTGGGCCGAAAGTGGGGCGAAAGGGAACTTGCCCAGCTTATAGCTCGGTTTGGCCAATGCCGGAACGCTGTGATTTTTGCGTAGCCGGGCGACGAAGAAGCCTTCACTGTCATAAATCTGTGGGAATACGTGCAGGAAGCCTTCTGGAGTGAGGGCCAGTTGCGCTTGTGGGAACAGGTCACCCAGCGGCTCAATGCTGACGGCGTCGCCATAGGTTGCCAACAGTTGATGTATCACCTGTTGATTTTCCTGGGCATTCAGCGTGCAGGTGGAGTAAACCATCACGCCGCCGGGGGCCAGGGCGTGGAAGGCGCTGTCGATCAGTTCCCACTGGGTTTGCGCGATGCTGGCTACGCTTTCTGGCGACCAGTTGCTCATGGCATCCGGATCTTTACGCACCACGCCCTCACCAGAGCAGGGCGCATCCAGCAGGATGGCATCAAAGCTTTCCGGTAAGGCTGCGCCAAACACCCGGCCGTCAAAATGGGTCAGCGCCGTATTTTTGACGCCGCAGCGGCTGATGTTGGCATGCAACACCTTGACTCGGCTGGCCGAATATTCATTGGCGACAATGCCGCCCTGATTGCCCATCAACGCGGCGATCTGGGTGGTTTTGGAACCCGGCGCTGCGGCGACATCCAGCACTCGGCGCGGGGTGTCACGCTCGGCAAACAGGGCGCTCACCGGCAGCATGGAACTGGCTTCTTGAATGTAGAACAGGCCGCTTAGATGCTCCGCCGCGCTGCCCAGCCGTAATGCATCGTCATCGCGCTCGATCCAAAAGCCTTCGGGGCACCAGGGGATGGGTTCCAGCCGCCAGTCGTAGTCTTTGACCAGCACCAGAAAGTCCGCAACGCTGATTTTCAGCGTGTTGACCCGCAGGCTACGCCGCAAGGGTTGCTGGCAAATAGCGATGAAGTCATCCATGGATAAATGGTCAGGCATGATAGCGCGAGTTGCGTCGAGAAAAGCAGGAGGCAAAAAAGCAGGGGCAGGTTTAGCCACAGGGAGCTCTCAGGGCGGAAAAAAATCGAAGGGGCTAGTTTACCATAAACTGCCTGCCTGAGAATACCGACAAGTTTCGATCAATGGGATGGATGGCAAAGCAGTAATGGTATGGATTATCTTGGGGGGAGCGGCAGGGCTCAGAACATTGAACCCTGCCGAGAACTATCAGTTGTCCCTAGGGATAGCGGTGCCCCATTCGCGCCAATCTTTCGGCTCTTCTGCATTCAGCAGGAAGTGTTTGTTCGGCGTGGCTTTAGGGGCCAGCGGAATGCTAGGTGGGGTGGCAAAGGCAATACCGCCGCGAATAAACTGCTGGAAAGTACCGCTCTTGATCACGCCGCCCGTCAGGCCAAACTGCAGGTTATAGCCAGAGGCCAGCCAGAAGACGCTGTTGTTACGTACCAGATGCTGGTATTTCTTGCTGACTCGCAGCGAGACGTGCACGCGATCTGACATCGCCCCCAGATAGAAACCGGTCACGGTACCCACTTCAATGCCACGGAACAGGATCGGCGTGCCGATTTGCAGCGAACCGGTCTCGGCGGCGTCCAGGATCACGCTCAGGCCATCCAGGTAGCGGGAGTCGGTAATGCTGGCTTCCTGCAGCTCAAAAGTACGCATTGATCCGCCGTGGCCGGGTTCCACGTTGATATAGGGCTGCAACAGGGAGTCAAGATTATTGACCCCAGCGGCGGAAATCTCCGGTGAAACGATGGCGAAACGGCTGCCGAGACGGGCAAAGGTTTTCACATACTCTGGGTACAATACTGCTTTGGCCAACACCTCGTTACGCTCCGGTGCCAGTTTCAGTGATTCAAGCTGGCCGATATCAATGCCCAGATAGCGTATTGGCATGCCAGGGGATAGTTTGCTGGCATCATAGGTGCGTAACGTGATCTGGCTACCCACGGCGCGAGCGGCGGTTTCTGAGGCGTACAGCACGCGTTTGGCCCCTTTATCCAGCGTTACGCCCTGCAGGTTATCAAAGCTGATAGCGCCTTTCAGCGCGCGGTTGAGCGGGGAAGCCTGCACTGTCAGGCCGCTGCCGTTCAATTGCACCTTGGCACCGCCTTCCGCCCAGAAAATGCTTTCGCTGGTTAACAGCTTGCGGTATTCCGGGCTGATATAAACCTCAACGTCAAACTCGTTGGCCTTGGGCCGTACGTTGACAATCTCCCCCACCTGGAACTTGCGGTATAACACCACCGAGCCAGCTTGCACATCTGGCAGGCTGGTGGCGGTAAGCGTCAAGGTGGGCAGTGGGCTGTTGCCGACGATGCCCTCGGCGGCTTTTTCCACGTTGCTGTACAGCGGATACTGCGCGTCCGGTTCGCCTTTACCCCCAGGGATCAGGCGTACGCCACCGTCTAGCCACTCCTGAGCGCTGGCACCTAACACTTGCACGCCGTCCAGCCCGAATTTGACATCCACCCGGCTGTTGACCACGAATTTACTGTCTTTATGCAGCAAGCTGCGGTGCTGAGCTTCGATCGCTGCCGTAAAGGTCACACCGCCGTCGGTCAGGGTACGGGTCAGGATTTGCCCGACCTTGATACCGTGCACGATTAACGGTTGCCCAACGTCGATGCCGTAGCTTTGCGGGGCATTCAAGGTGACCGTCACCACGCCAGGCTGTTGCAGCAGCGTTTTACTACTGTCCAACACGGTAAAATGCTGCTGGGGTTCGCCTTCACCCGGCACCAATTCCAGGGTGTTACCGGTTAACAGCTGACTCAGCTTGGCGTCGTTAAGGCTGACTTTTGGACTACGCATCTCAATGCGCGTGCCGCTGCGCATCAGATCGACCACCGAAGGATCGATGGTGAGTTCGCCGGTGACCTTGCTATCCTGTTGCAGGGCCAGGCGAGTCAGCGTGCCAACCTGCAATCCTTGATACATCAGCGGCGTGCGGCCCTCGCTCAGGCTATTGCCGTCGGGCAGGTCCAGTGAGATGTTAACCCCACGCTGGCTACGGGCCAGATCCGGATACAGCGTATAGTTTTGATCGGCCTTGGCCTGCTTGCCGTCTAGCGGGGAGTCAAAGGCTATCGCACCGTTTACCAGCGCGGCCAGGCTCTCCATCTGCACGCTGGCGCCGGACAGGCTGAAATCGCCTTTAAAACCGGAAACGTTCCAGAAACGGGTGTTGTCCTTCACCAGATTGGCAAAGCGGCGGTCGATCAGCACGTCGATGATCACGCCCTTGTTACCCGGCGAAATAGTGTAGTCATACACTTTACCGACCGGGATCTTGCGATAATAGACTAGCGAGCCAGTGTTCAAGGAACCGAGGTCGTCTGCTTGCAGGTGGATCATCAACTCGCCGGTATTCAGGCGGTATTTCGGCTGCGTATCCAGCGCGGTGAAGTGGGTTTGCGGTTTGCCACGGCCCGGCATCATGCCGATGTAGTTACCACCGACCAGTGCATCCAGGCCGGACACCCCAGCCAACGAGGCTTTGGGCGTGACCAGCCAGAATTGTGTGCCTTCCCGCAGTGAGTCTTCCAGATCGCTCTTGATGCTGGCTTCAACCACGATACTCCGCAGATCCTTGCTCAGCGAAATGCTTTGCACGGTGCCCACGTCCACACCCTGGTAACGTACCGGCGTACGGCCAGCGACAATACCCGCCGCAGACTGGAAGTCTATGGTGACACTATTGCCGCTCTCCTGGTAATTGGTATAGACCAGCCACCCGGCAATCAGCAGGGCGATAAACGGCAGTAACCAGAATGGCGAGATTCGGCGCTTGTTTTTGACCCGCGCCTCAGTCGGCGTATTCGGCGTTTCCTGTTGCATGTGCATCCCAAATCAATCGGCTGTCCAGCCACTGTACGGCAAGGATAGTTAAAATAACCGCAGACCCAAAGTAAAAAGCTGCTGGCCCCATAGTAAAAGAAAACAGTTGGTCGCGATTGATCAGCGACATCATCAACGAGATCACGAACAGATCGAGCATCGACCAGCGGCCAACCCAGGTGACCAGCCGGAGCAACCGGATGCGGGTTTTGAGGCTGTGCGACGTTTTGAAATGAATGCTGAACAGCAGCACCAGCAGTACGATCACCTTGGTAAAGGGCACCAGGACGCTGGCGATAAATACGATGGCGGCGATTGGCATGTTGCCCGAGTTGGCCAGCGAAACGACGCCGCTGAAAATGGTATCTTCCATACGCGCGCCGTTGGCGTAGACCACCGAGATCGGCAGCAGGTTGGCGGGGATCAGCAGCACGATGGCGGCAATCAGCGCGGCCCAGGTTTTTTGCAGGCTGTAAGGTTGGCGATGACACATCGGCACATGACAGCGGGGGCAGCGGCCACGCTCATCCTGAAAACCGGTAAAATGGCAGGCGAGGCAGACGTGTAATGCCTCTGGTTTGCCCTCTGGCTGTTCCTGCGGATAGTAGCGTTCCCACATCTGCTCCAGGTTCATGTGGATCAGCGTCAGCAGGCTGAGCAGGGTCAATGCCAGATAGGCAATCAGGGCGCTGCCGGGTTCAATATCTGCATATTCCTTGACCTTGATCGCCGCGACCACCATACCGATCAGGTAAATATCGAGCATGATCCACTCTTTCAGGCGTTCCAGCATCAGCAGCACTGGCCGCAGGTTCATGCCGAGCGCATGGCCAAACCACAGGTACAGCAATGACAGAGATAGCGTCAACGGCGCGCCGATGGTGCAGAAGGCGACCATGCTGGCGGTAAACGGATCCCCCTGGCTGCTCATTTGCCAGATGCCTTCCAACAGGCTAGCGTTAATCTTCGTGCCGAGCAGGCGGATGCTGATCAACGGCTCGCTAAAGGCAAAGGGCATCAGTAACAGCATGGTGACGGCTACCGCGGTCAGGCGGGTCATTGACCAGTCGCGGCCATTCACCACTTTGGCGTTGCAACGTGGGCAGTAGGCGGCCTGATTGCGGGTTAACGGCGGCAACGTGAACAGCAAATCGCATTCACAACAGCGTTGGTGGCGAGCCTTGGAGAGCGGGCCGGTAATGGCGAGTATCTTCATCATGAATGCTGTTTGGCGACCTGAGGTCTACTTAGCGTAGCTTGAAAACCAACCCGTCAATGCTATCAACCGGTAAAAAGGGATTAGCATCGCAGGTTACAAATGATTTTTAGACGGCAAACATACCCTGTTGTACCGTGTTTTGTGAAGCAACAGATGATTAACCTTGTGGCTATACGCATTTAATGCTTATTTTATACGGGTTAAGTCGAAGCTATTTTGAGTATTTGAACGGTTAATCATGACTAAAGAATCATTCTACGCGGAATTAAAACGCGATTTGAGCGCATTGCTGGATGGGGAAGATAATTTTATTGCCGCCTTGTCTAACGCCAGTGCGCTACTCAATGAGCGTCTTGATGACGTGAACTGGGTCGGTTTTTACCTGATGGAAGGCCATCAACTGGTGCTAGGTCCGTTCCAAGGCAAGATTGCCTGCGTGCGGATCCCGTTGGGTAAGGGCGTGTGCGGTACGGCAGCGGCGCAGAACCAGGTGCAGCGCGTTGGCGATGTTCATGCATTTCCTGGACATATCGCCTGCGATGCCGCCAGCAACGCGGAAATTGTGTTGCCGTTAGACGTCAGTGGTCAGGTCATCGGTGTTCTGGATATCGACAGCACAGTTTATCAACGCTTCGATGAACAGGACGAAATCGGCCTGAAAGCAGTGGTGGCGGGGCTTTGCGCACGGCTGGCACAGAGCAATTTTGCGAAATATGTCACTGTAGCGGCAAGTTGATCTACGGTTAACGTGGCATTTAGCGATGGCGTCATTATAATGACGCCTGTTCATGCCTGCGGCTTGTTGGCAACCCGTTGTAATCAGGAAATTTCATGGAAAATCAACACAAGTTGAACACAGTTAAAGAAGTCATTGCTTTTCTTGCCGAGCGTTTCCCGCTCTGCTTTAGCGCCGAAGGCGAAGCACGCCCGCTGAAAATCGGTATTTTTCAGGATCTGGTAGAACGTGTACAAGGGGAAGAGAACCTCAGCAAAACGCAGCTGCGTTCAGCTTTGCGCCTGTATACCTCAAGCTGGCGTTACCTGTACGGTGTCAAAGTTGGCGCCCAGCGTGTAGACCTGGACGGTAACCCGTGCGGAGAGCTGGAACAGCAGCATGTCGATCATGCTCGCCAGCAGCTTGAAGAAGCCAAAGCGCGTGTTCAGGCACAGCGTGCCGAACAGAATGCCAAAAAACGTGAAGCTGCTGGTGAGTCTGCCACTGCCGAGCCTCGTCGTCCGCGTCCTGCCGGCAAAAAGCCAGCCGTACGTCGTGAAGGCGGAGCCGCAGCAGAGAACCGCAAGCCGCGCCCACAACAAGCACGCCCACAGCAAGCTCGTGAACCTCGTGTAGCCAAAGAGGCCAGCCAGCCGCGTCATGTGCCAGTCACAGACATCTCAAAACTGCAAATTGGCCAGGAAATCAAAGTCAGAGCAGGTCAGAGCGCGATGGACGCAACCGTACTCGAAATCGCCAAAGATGGCGTTCGTGTACAGCTCTCCTCCGGTCTGGCGATGATTGTGCGCGCAGAACACTTGCAGTTCTGATACGGAGGCCAACCAAGGCATGAACAAATTTGTCAGATTAACCGCAGTTGTGGCTTTGCTGTGGGCGGGTGTCAGTTACGGAGCGGATACAGCCAACATCCGCATCGATCAACTGCCCAAGCTTGAGCAGGAAGCTGAACATGCAACCGTGAGTGAGCGCGTAACCTCGCGCTTCACTCGCTCTCATTATCGCCAGTTTGCTCTGGATGCGGATTTTTCAGGCAAGATCTTCGATCGCTACCTGAATATGCTGGACTACAGCCACAATGTGCTGCTGGCCTCTGACGTCGCGCAATTTGCCGACAAACGCAGCACGCTGGGTGAAGAGCTGAAATCCGGCAAACTGGTTACGCCTTATGCGCTGTTCAATCTGGCGCAAAAACGCCGCTTTGAGCGCTATCAGTATGCGCTATCGTTGCTCGACAAGCCGATGAACTTCACCGGCAACGACACCATTGACGTCGACCGCAGCAAAGCGCCGTGGCCGAAAGACAAGGCAGAATTGGACCGCCTGTGGGATGCCAAGGTCAAATACGATCAGTTGAACCTGAAGCTGACCGGCAAAACGGATAAAGAGATCCGTGACACACTGACCAAGCGTTATCAGTTTGCGATCAAACGCCTGACGCAAAGCAACAGCGAAGACGTGTTCTCGCTGATCATGACCGCGTTTGCCCACGAAATCGATCCGCACACCAACTACCTGTCTCCACGCAATACCGAACAGTTCAATACCGAGATGAGTCTCTCGCTTGAAGGGATTGGTGCCGTGTTGCAGATGGATGATGATTACACCGTGATCAACTCCATGGTGGCAGGCGGCCCGGCAGCCAAGAGCAAGGCGATCGCCGTGGGCGACCGTATTGTCGGCGTTGGCCAGGCAGGCAAACCGATGGTGGACGTGATCGGATGGCGTCTTGACGACGTCGTCTCGCAGATCAAAGGGCCGAAGGGCAGCAAGGTTCGCCTGGAGATCCTGCCGGCAGGTAAAGGCACCAAAACCCGGATAGTTACGCTGACTCGTGAGCGTATACGCCTGGAAGATCGCGCAGTTAAAATGACTATCAAGACCGTCGGCAAGCAGAAGGTCGCAGTGATGGACATCCCTGGCTTCTACGTCGGCCTGACCGATGACGTCAAAGTCCAGCTGCAAAAGATGGCCAAGCAGAACGTCGACAGTCTGATTATCGATCTGCGTGGCAACGGCGGTGGGGCATTGACCGAGGCGGTATCGCTTTCTGGTCTGTTTATCCCAAGTGGCCCGGTTGTTCAGGTACGTGATAACAACGGCAAGATCCGCGAAGATGCGGATAACGACGGCGTAGTCTACTACAAAGGCCCGCTGGTGGTGCTGGTTGACCGCTTCAGCGCCTCCGCTTCCGAGATTTTTGCTGCGGCAATGCAAGACTATGGTCGTGCGCTGATCGTGGGCGAGCCTACCTTTGGTAAAGGCACGGTGCAGCAGTACCGTTCACTGAACCGGATTTACGATCAGATGCTGCGTCCTGAATGGCCTGCACTGGGTTCTGTCCAGTACACCATCCAGAAGTTCTATCGCGTTGACGGTGGCAGTACCCAGCGTAAAGGCGTTACGCCAGATATTCTGATGCCAACGGGGATCGATCCGGCAGAAACCGGCGAGAGCTTCGAAGATAACGCCATGCCGTGGGATAGCATTAATGCAGCTGCCTACACCAAAACCGGTGATTTGAAGCCGTTTGAACCGCAACTGCTGAAAGACCATGCGCAGCGTATCGCCAAGGATCCCGAGTTCCAATACATCGCGCAGGATATTGCCCATTACAAGGCGTTGAAAGACAAGCGCAACATCGTTTCTCTCAATCTGGCTACCCGTGAGAAAGAGAACCATGACGATGATGCTACGCGCCTGAAGCGTATTAATGAGCGTCTGGAGCGTGAGGGTAAGAAACCGCTGAAGTCCCTGGAAGACCTGCCAAAGGACTACAAGGAACCGGATCCGTATCTGGATGAAACGGTCAAGATCGCACTGGATCTGGCCAATAACGAAAAGCAGCAGCCATCGCAACAGACGGCCGCCGCCAAGTAAGTTATTTGCGGGTTTAACGCTATCGAGCGCACCTTCGGGTGCGCTTTTTTTTTTGCCATACCCGCACTAAAATTTCTGTTGAGGTCTCCACTCTGGGCTCAGAAATCGTTTACACTTTGTAAAACCCTTGTTTCTTCGTGACTTTGTAAAGTTACGTATTTTTAGTGGCTTAATGGCCTGCCAATCTTGAAATTGTGACCAATGCCCATAAGATCTGGGTATCTGAGGTCGCGTTTTGTTAACAAATAACGAGGAAGTAAACATTCTATGATGCGTATAGCTTTGTTCCTGCTCACCAACCTGGCGGTGATGTTGGTTTTCGGGCTGGTGCTTAGCCTGACAGGGATCCAATCCAGTAGCGTTCAGGGCCTGATGATCATGGCCGGTCTGTTCGGTTTTGGCGGTGCGTTTGTTTCACTGCTGATGTCCAAATGGATGGCGCTACGCTCCGTCGGTGGGGAAGTGATTGAGCAGCCGCGTAACGAAACCGAACGCTGGCTGTTGGACACGGTGCGCCGCCAATCGCAGCAGGCGGGTATCGCCATGCCGCAGGTGGCCATCTACCAGGCACCGGACATCAACGCCTTTGCGACCGGCGCTCGCCGCGATGCATCGCTGGTGGCGGTCAGTACCGGCCTGTTGCAAAGCATGAGCCGTGATGAGGCGGAAGCGGTGATCGCCCACGAAATCAGCCACGTTGCCAATGGCGACATGGTGACCATGACGCTGATCCAAGGGGTGGTGAACACCTTCGTGATCTTCGTGTCGCGCCTGATTGCCCAGGTGGCCGCCGGTTTCCTAGGCAACCGTGATGGGGAAGGCGAAGGTAACGGCAACCCGATGATTTACTTCGGTGTTTCGATGGTGTTGGAGCTGGTATTTGGTATTCTGGCCAGCATTATCACCATGTGGTTCTCACGTCATCGCGAATTTCACGCCGATGCGGGTTCAGCCAAACTGGTCGGCCGCGAGAAGATGATCGCTGCGCTGCAACGTTTGAAAACCAGCTATGAACCGCAGGAAGCGGGCACCCTGATGGCTTTCTGCATCAACGGCAAATCCAAGTCGTTCAGCGAGCTGTTTATGTCACACCCGCCGTTGGACAAGCGTATCGAAGCGCTGCGTTCCGGCCAGTATCTGAAATAACGTTGTATCAAACGAAAACCCCGGCTCGCCGGGGTTTTTGCTATTCAAGCGGGCGCCGCAGATAACACGCATGCTGCGTCCGATAAGCTATTTGCCAGGTTCAGCGAGATTCGCACGGGGTTGAGTGATACGCAGGCAACTCACTACGGCAGCGACGCTGGCGAAGATCCCCGCCAACACCAACGAAGCGTGTGTGCCGCTGGTGGGGAACAGGTTGAACATCAGAGCCACCAGCGCCGCGCCAGAGGTTTGCCCCAATAATCGCGCAGTGCCCAACATGCCACTGGCTCCACCGCTGCGGTGGCGTGGGGCGGCAGAAATAATGGTGTGGTTGTTGGGCGACTGGAATAACCCAAAGCCCGCACCGCACAGCACCATGCGCCAGATGATATCCAGATCCGTCGGGTTATGTGGCAACAGCGCCAGCAGGAATAAGCCGAGCGCGAAGGTCGCCAAACCAATCCCTCCCAGTAACCCTGCATGAACACGCTCCACCAGGCGGCCTGCAATCGGCGCCATCACGATAATGGCCAGCGGCCAGGGAGTTAACAGCAAACCCGTCGCCACCTCGTCACGGCCCAGAGAGGCCTGCAGGAAGAAGGGTAACGACACCATGGCCAGCATCTGGGCGGCAAAAGAGCAGATCGAGGTGCCCATCGACAGCGCAAAAATAGGGATGCGCAGCAGATCCACCGGCAGTAAAGGGGATGTCTGCCGCAACTGACGGCGCACAAAGAAGTAACCAATCACCAGCAACGCCGCGATTTCAGCGGCAATCAGCAGCAGGCTTTGGCCTTGGGCAAAACCGCTGATGGCGGTGATCAGCAGGCCAAACGTCAGGGCATTCATCACCGCGCTGGTAGGGTCAAAGCGCTGATTGCTGCTTTTCTGGCTGTTAGCCGGCAGGTATTTCATTCCCAGCATCAGTGCGACGATGCCGATCGGCAGATTGATGGCAAATAGCCACTGCCAGGAGGCCATCGATAAAATGGCGGCGGCGACCGTAGGCCCGGCGGCGGAAGAGAAGGCTACGATCAACGAGTTTATGCCGATGCCTCGGCCGAGAAAGCGCTGCGGATAGATAATGCGGATCAGGGCGGTATTGACGCTCATAATCGCTGCGGCACCAAACCCCTGCAGCACGCGGGCAATCGTCAAGGTGAATAGCGAATCGGACAGGGCGCAGAATAACGAGGTAATGCTGAATACCAGCAGACCAGCCTGATAGATGCGGCGATAGCCAATCAGATCGCCCAAGGAAGCCAGCGATAGCAGCGAGATGGTGATCGCCAACTGATAGGCATTGACCACCCAGATCGAGCTGGCCGGGCTGGCGTTAAGATCGCGGGCGATGGTCGGCAAGGCCACGTTGGCGATCGCTCCGTCAAGCACTGAAACGGTAATGCCTAGCGCAATGGCCAGGATTGCTCCGTAGCGTTGCGGGACCGGTAAGCCGTCGGAATTTGCAAGCGTTGTCATGGAGGTAGTTATTAAACAGGGGGAATATTACAATGCTAATCATATTTCCCGCCGATTGCACCCGCCGTTTCTGTGCTAAATGTAAAAGTAGTGGGATGTCTGCCGCTAATCCCATCAATAATGGCGAATATTGCGCAACTTCCATTGCATGGGGTGAAATGTTCCGATTATAATGAAACTCTTGTTCAAATTTCCTAAAACAAAAATAGTTAAGTTAAGGTATTAACCATGGCTAACGCAGATCTAGACAAACAACCGGATTCCGTTTCATCAGTGCTGAAAGTGTTTGGCATCCTGCAGGCACTGGGTGATGAGCGCGAGATCGGCATTACCGAGCTTTCACAGCGGGTAATGATGTCCAAAAGTACCGTTTACCGTTTCCTGCAAACCATGAAGTCGCTGGGTTATGTCTCACAGGAAGGGGAGTCCGAGAAATATTCGCTGACCCTCAAGCTGTTTGAACTGGGTGCCAAATCGCTGCAAAACGTCGATTTGATCCGCAGTGCAGACATCCAGATGCGTGAACTGTCTAACCAGACGCGTGAGACCATCCACCTGGGGGCGCTGGATGAAGACAGCATCGTCTATATCCACAAAATCGACTCCATGTATAACCTGCGTATGTATTCACGCATCGGTCGCCGTAACCCGCTGCACAGCACCGCGATTGGTAAAGTCTTGCTAGCCTGGCGCGATCGCGGCGAAGTGGAAGAAATCCTGTCCCATGTCGAGTTTACCCGCAGCACTCCGCACACCATCGCCAGCGCTGCAGAGTTACTGCCGCTATTGGATAAGGTACGTGAGCAGGGGTTTGGCGAAGATATCGAAGAACAGGAAGAAGGCTTGCGCTGCATCGCGGTGCCCGTGTTTGACCGTTTTGGAGTGGTGATCGCGGGCTTGAGCATCTCCTTCCCGACCATCCGCTTCTCTGAAGAAGGCAAAGAGGGCTACGTGGCGCAGTTACATACCGCCGCTCGTCTGATTTCAGCGCAAATGGGTTATCACGACTATCCGTTTTAAGCTTGCCGTAGTTGTAGGGGGCTGAGCATAGCTTCGCCCCTACGCTTTCTCGCCCAGCCTTCGAAATCTCTCCTCGGTTTATAAAATCCAACTACTCTGCTATTCGCCTATCTTGCACTCTTTGAACAAGTGACGTGGAACACCGGCAATGGCTGGACGAATAGCAAAGAGATCCCCAGAATCAGGGTATTCAGCCAGTTCTGAAGCCGTCATGGCAAAGCGCGCCGTGGTGATGAATAAGGTTTCCAGACCTTCCCCGCCAAAGCAGCAACTGGTGGGGCGCGGTACGGGCATGGCGATGCGCCCGCTCAGGCTGCCGTTACGGTCGTAGTGCAGCAAACATCCTCCGTTGAACATACAGACCCACAGTCCTCCGGCACGATCCAGGGTGATACCATCGGGACGTCCCAGCTCGGCTGGGGTTTCGGCGAAGCACATCACGGCCCCCAGTTCCCCGTTGGGAGCGTATGCGGCCCGAAATATTGAACGTGCGATGGAATCGACAAAGAACAGCGTGTGGTCATCTTCCGACCAGGCAAGGCCATTAGGCAGTGCGATATTCCTCTGGAGCGCTTGGGCGTTAAGTTCACTGTCATAGCGGTACAGCGCTCCGGCCTCACGGTTCGGCCCCTCGTGCATCAGGCCGGTGATAAAGCGTCCTTGCGGATCGCAGGCCCCATCGTTGAACCGATAACTGGCTTGGTTATGGACTGCGCTGGAGTGCGTGCGGACCACTCCTTGTTTGGGATCAAGAATGGCAACCCGCGCGTCTTCGGTGAAGATCAGATTGCCTCTATCCGTGAGGGCCAGAGCACCGATGCGTGCCGATGATTGATAAACGGTTGCCACCCGTGCTTGCGGGGTCATCACGTTAATCTTGCCACCAGAGATATCGACGAAGTACAAAAGGCGGTTGTCTTTATCCCAGACAGGACTCTCGCCAAGGTCGGCGCGGACTTCGGCGATCTTGTGCAGATGACCCCCGTCACGCATCGCCAAACTCCTTGATGCGTTGCCAATTGTGGGCGACGTCTTCCACGCTGGCACACTCAATGCGCGCCAGATCCGTAGGATAGGTTACGTCTGGGTTTTCACAAAAGCGGGTGGCGGTGAACTGGCCGTTGCTGGCGCGCAGGATCACGCCTGTGTCTTGACATAACGAGCTGGCCAGATACAGCAAGCCTGGCACCACCCACTCGGGCTTGAGGTCTGTGGGAGACTGCGTGATCCCCCACATGCGGGTTTTAGCCACCGGAGAGATAGCGTTGACCAGGATGCCGTCCGGTTTTCCTTCCATGCTCAGGGCATTCATGATGCCGACTTGGGCCATCTTGCCAGCGGCGTAGGCCGTCAGGCCTGGCTGCGCGTAGCGTTGATACATGGCACGGTCAGAGGTCGTCAGCACGATCCGAGGTGATTGGGAACGTTTGAGATGCACCCAGGCGTGCTTGCTCAACCAGATCGGCGCACGCACGTTGATGCCAAGGGAGCGCTCAAGGAATACCTCTTCCTGTGTCTCAATGGGCTGATAGCCGACCCAACCAGCGTTATGGATCAGGATATCCAGCGCGCCGAATTGCTCGATGGCCAGCGCTACAAGTTGCTGGCAACCCATCTCGTTATCCAGGCGCCCGTTGTGGGTGATGAACGAACCAGGGTCGGCCTGCAAGTCATGAACCGCTTCGCTCATTACCTCTGGGTCAGCACCATCGCCGGTCAGGCCGGTACCCAGGTCGCTAACGATCACCCTTGCACCACGCTCCAGGAGGGCTTTGGCGTAAGCGTTGCCAAGCCCGCGGCCAGCACCGGTGACGATAGCTACCTTGTCTTTGAAAAGCTCGTCTGAGCGTCGATCTGTCATCATGTACCTCCGTTTGGCAATGGCACGATGATGGAGTGACCGCTCCTGAGTGTAAAATATCTTATTTGTACCGAAACAAGACTTATCAAGTTTCAATCAAGGGTGCCGATGCCATGGCATCTCGCACCTCATCGATCAGTTTGTCGCGAATTGAAGATGGCTTGTGCGGGTTCCAAGCCATCAGCAATTCCACATGCCGCAGTGCGTCTGGTGCATTGACCTGGATTGGTCGGAATACCACGTCTTTGCGACCCTCCTGCGCCAGTGACGCGGGCAACAGTGCTACGCCGAAGCCGCTGGCCACCAACGCAACCAGAGTGTGCAGCTGCCGCGCCTGTTGGGCAATGCGTGGCATGAACCCCGCCGCTGCACAAAGCTCAACCAGTTGGTCATGGAAGCCCTGGCCCAGGTGGCGTGGTGACGATACGAAGGCGTCATCGCGCAGTGCGGTCAGTGGAATGATTTCGTGGCACGCGAGAGGGTGTGTGGTTGGCAGAGCGATCACGATGGGTTCGCGCAGAATGCGCTCGAAGTGCAGCTCCGGAGCTGTCCTTCCCGGTGGCCTCATGAAACCGAGCTCGGCGCGGCCATGTTCCAGAGCCTCGATTTGCTCTTGAGTCGTGGCCTCACGCATCGTGAAGGAGATGGCGGGGAATGCAGCGCGGAAGCGCTGCAATGCACCTAGCAATGCGTTATAGGGGGCGATATTGATGAAGGTTAACGTGAGATGGCCTTCGATGCCTTGCGCTACTCGTCTGGTCTGTTCGACGCCTTCATCAAGCAGGCGCAACACCTTTCTTGCCGTTGCCAGAAAGTCGGTTCCGGCAGGTGTGAGCGACACGCTGCGATTGGTGCGTTCAAACAGGGGAGCGCCGATCTCATGCTCCAGCCGACGAATAGCCTGACTCAACGGGGGCTGCGCCATATGCAGCCGTTGCGCTGCGCGATTGAAGTGCAATTCCTCGGCGACGGCGATGAACTGATGTAGCAGGCGGGTTTCAATCATAATGGGTTCCACGGATCCTATTTGCTACACACTAATACTAATGAGATATCATTGGCAGTCCTGGCGAAAAAAAACCGGCGCCTGGGCGCCGGTTCAGTTGCAAATCAGTCTAGGGTTACCGGTGAGCCAGTTCCGCTTCGTCTTCGCTGTCCATAATGGCTTTGTCGGTCTGCTTCATCAGTTGGCTGGTGACGGTACCTGCGGTCATCGAACCACTAACGTTCAGCGCGGTACGGCCCATGTCGATCAACGGTTCAACCGAAATCAGCAGGGCGACCAGGGTTACCGGCAGGCCCATCGCTGGCAGTACAATCAGCGCAGCAAAGGTCGCACCACCGCCCACACCGGCAACACCGGCTGAACTGACGGTAACAATGCCGACCAGCGTTGCGATCCACAGTGGGTCCAGAGGGTTGATGCCTACGGTTGGCGCAACCATCACCGCCAGCATTGCCGGGTAGAGACCCGCACAACCGTTCTGACCAATAGTGGCACCAAATGAAGCCGAGAAGCTGGCAATCGACTCCGGCACGCCCAGACGGCGAGTCTGTGCTTCGACGTTCAGCGGGATGCTGGCAGCGCTGGAACGGCTGGTGAAGGCAAAGGTCAGCACCGGCCACGCCTTGCGGAAGAATTTCAGCGGATTAACGCCGGTGAAGCTCAGCAGCAGGCCGTGAACCACGAACATGATCGCCAGACCAAGGTAAGAGGCAACCACAAAGCTGCCCAGCTTGATAATGTCGTGAATATTGGAGCCTGCAACGACCTTGGTCATCAACGCCAGTACGCCGTAAGGCGTCAGCTTCATCACCAGACGGACCAGTTTCATCACCCAGGCTTGCAGGGTATCGATAGCTACCAGCACGCGCTGGCCCTTCGGTTGGTCATCTTTAAGCAGTTGCAGCGAAGCCACACCCAGGAAGGCAGCGAAAATCACCACGCTGATGATTGACGTTGGGTTAGCCCCGGTCAGATCGGCAAACGGGTTTTTCGGTACAAATGACAGGATCAGTTGCGGTACGCTCAGATCGGCCACTTTACCCGCGTAGTTGGTTTCGATCGCCGACAAACGAGCCGTTTCTTGTGTGCCCTGGACCAGACCTTCTGCAGTCAGCCCGAACAGGTTGGTGACCAATACGCCCACCAGTGCGGCAATCAGCGTGGTAAACAGCAGGGTACCAATGGTCAGGAAGCTGATTTTTCCCAGCGAGGAAGCGTTGTGCAACTTGGCTACCGCGCTCAGGATAGAGGCGAAAACCAGTGGCATCACGATCATTTGCAGCAGCTGTACATAGCCGTTACCGACGATGTTAAACCAGCCGATAGACGCTTTCAGTACCGGGTTGTCCGCGCCGTAAACCAGTTGCAGTGCCAAACCGAACACCACACCAAGTACCAGGCCGACCAGCACTTTTTTAGCCAGGCTCCATTGCTTATGGCGGGTTTGCGCCAACAGCAAAAGGAGGGCGGCAAAAACCAGCACGTTTAATACGAGCGGTAGATTCATCCCCAATGTCTCCAATCTTGTTTTTTATAATTAAAGGTGCCAAGCACCGATGTAATGCGATGTAAATATCGTAACAGTTTGCGATGAAGCGCACTTATATCTAAAAAGAATTTAATATAACTTTTGGCTTGAAATCGTCGATGTAATAAGCGGAAAGGCGGGAAAATAGACGGTTTTTTGTGATCACAGCCGGATATTTTTTATTTGCTCAAAATACGACTGCACGGGAAAGGTGTAATCCCCTTGCCAGTAGATGGCGAAAGCCACCAAAACTATACACAGTACCCGCTCCAGCTGGTTGCCTTTTTGTGAGTTCAATATTGGCAGGCAGAAACGCCAGCGGCAGGGCCAAAGCAACGGCACGCCGGCAGGGGTGAGCATATCGGCCAGCAGGTGGCTGAAATAACCGATAATCATGGCGTGCAGCACGTCTGCGGGGATGGGCCAACCGCGCGGCACCTCTAGCTGAAATAGCCACATGCCGCCGACGATCGCCAACAGGCTATGGGTGAAACCGCGGTGACCAAAGGCGCGAGATATCGGGATGGCTATCCAGCGCAGGCGCTGGCCCAGGATGGATTTAGGGTGATCGATATCGGGTAGCAGTGACGTCAGTAGCGCGGCGGGAATGATGTGCCACCAATCGCCAGCGGCGAGCACGGGTGTCACCTCCGCTTTCTTGGCAAAGATCGCGCAGGCAACAGAGAATATGAGATGTCCTTCCGCGGTCATGTTGCTATATTCCGGCCACTAAACTGTTAATTTATCCAGTATATGGGAATTTTTACAGTTACGGAAGCGGTTACCCTGTAACGAGTTGTTAATTTAACGCCGTTTTACAAAGGGTTGAAACGGTGTTTATGACGGACGAGGTATACAGGAAGACTGGTAATGTAGGGGCGCTGCAAATGCTGCGCCCGCTCAAATTCGGAGGAAGGATATGTTTGCTGTGGAGATCAGCGAGCGAGCCAGCCACCGTCTACCGCGAGCGTGTAGCCATTAACGTAGTCGGACGCTGCCGAGGCAAGGAAGACGGTCGGGCCCATCAAGTCATCCGGCGTTCCCCAGCGCCCTGCCGGGATGCGCTCGAGGATCTGCTGGTTGCGGTCTTCATCGGTACGTAGTTGCTGGGTGTTGTTGGTGGCCATATAGCCCGGTGCAATGGCGTTAACGTTAATCTGGTACTGTGCCCATTCATTGGCCAATAGCCGGGTGAGGCCGAGTACCGCGCTTTTCGACGCGGTGTAAGACGGTACGCGAATGCCGCCCTGGAAAGAAAGCATCGAAGCAATATTGATAATTTTACCGCCGCTGCCCTGGCTGATGAACTGTTTGGCCACCGCCTGTGCCATAAAGAACAGGGTCTTGATATTGACGTCCATCACCTCATCCCAGTCTTGTTCACTGAAATTCAGGGCATCTTCACGGCGGATAATCCCTGCGTTGTTCACCAGGATATCGATTCTGCCAAACGCCTCAACGGCGGTGGCTAGCAGAGAAGGGATGGCGTCGATATTGCCGAGATCGGCGTTCAAATTCAGGAATCGACGCCCAGTCTGGGTAACTTTGCTCATGGTCTCAACGGGCTGACTGCGGTTCACGCCGATAATGTCGCAACCGGCCTGCGCCAACCCAATCGCAATGCCTTGCCCCAGGCCGGTATTACAGCCGGTGATCAGCGCCACTTTGCCCGTTAAGTCGAAGGAATTCAGAATCATAGCGTTGCTCTCTTGCCGTGAGGGAAGAAAGCACCGGGCTTTCGATGGCAACTGCGTGGCAGTGACAGCGTCACCTAATGGCCCGGTGTTTTCTTTATGCGACTAGCATAATTTGAATGGTGTCTTAATTCAATAAAAATGAAATGGTGTTTTATTTATTTTGCGAGTGCAGGGGGAGGGAAAAGGGCACCGGCGGGCCGATGCCGTCAAGATCAGGCCAGATGGGCGGCATTTAACTGCTCTAGGCTTTGCAACTTAAGGTCGGCCAAGGCCCAACGCGGATCCTGGCTGTATTCGTGCGCAGGGATCACGATCGATTTCATACGCGCTGCTTTGGTGGCAATCATACCGTTGAAGGAGTCTTCCAGAGTAATGCAGTGCTGTGGATCGCTGCCCAGGCGTTCGGCGGCGATCAGATAGACTTCCGGGTGCGGTTTGCTGTACGGCAGGTATTCGGCTGAAACCAACTGATCGAAATAGCTCTCCAGATCGAACATCTTCAGCACCTGCTGCTGCATATGTAGCGGAGAGGCGGAGGCCAGCCCAATATTTAAGTCCAGGCTACGGCACAGTTCCAGCGCTTGTTGCACCCCAGGCAGCAACGGGCGCTTTTCCCGTACCAACTCGATGGCCCGCTCGATAATGCGGCCAGCCACTTCCTCCTGAGAAGGCCCTTGCCACGGCATGGCCTGAAACCACATTCGTACCACCAGATCGATGCGTAAACCCAGCGTATCCGGTAGGTTGTGACGATCGGACAGATCCAGGCCCAATGAGCTGAAAATATCCATTTCTGCCTGTAACCACAGGGGTTCAGAGTCGATCAGTAGACCGTCCATATCAAAAATTGCGGTTGCTATGCGTTGCGAATAAGCCATTAACAATTAACTCCTGCAGCACCAGTAAAAGAAAATGTTTTCGCCACTCTATCATTTTTGTTCAGGCGCCTGCACCCTTCGGGCCCGGGGTGTTTTCCCAAAGTACAGGATCTCTCTGGAACTGGGGGGAAGATAAAGAAAACGGTGGGCGAGTTTCATTAACTACAGGTAGACTTAGCGCAACAACGATTGCGTCGCTTACAAGGGGAACACATGACGTATCAACAGGCTGGGCGCGTTGCCATACTGAAACGCATTTTCGGATGGGTCGTTTTCATCCCGGCGTTACTGTCAACGCTGGTTTCACTGCTGGGTTTTGTTTATCAACACAGTGAGAAGTCCAGAGGGATCAACGCCGTGATGCTGGATTTTGTCCACGTCATGGTCGACATGGTGCGCTTCAATACGCCATTCCTGAATATTTTCTGGTACAACTCACCGGTACCGGACGTGGATAAGAGCCTGTTTAGCGGCGCTAATCTGATGTTTATCATTATCTATTTCCTGATTTTTGTCGGCCTGGCATTGCAGACTTCCGGTGCGCGCATGTCGCGTCAGGTGAAGTTTATCCGTGAAGGATTGGAAGATCAGATGATCCTGGAACAGGCCAAGGGCAGCGAAGGGCACACGCGTGAGCAATTGGAAGAGCGGGTGACGTTGCCGCACCACACTATATTGCTGCAATACTTCCCGCTGTATATCTTGCCGGTGGTGATCGCCGTGGTGGCTTATTTTGTGCTCAAGCTGCTAGGGCAAATGGCCGGAGTGGCGTAGATCTGCAAAGAACGGGCGCCCTATGCGGCGCCCATGACATTACAGCGTCTCTGGATGGAGCAGCTTGTCGATGGCCCGCTGCGCCATGACCAGATGTTGGCCGCCAAACAGGTTGCTGCGGTTGAGCAGGTAATAAAGCTGATACAGTGGCTGGCGTTCGATAAACCCGGCCTCCAGCGGCCACACGCTCTGATAGCCGTCATAAATCTGGGCGGGCAATTCAGGATAAAGCGGCAGCATCGCCAAATCACACTCTCTGTCGCCCCAGTAGCAGGCTGGATCGAACAGTAAAGGCCCATCCGCGGCCTGAGCACAGTTGGCTGGCCACAGATCGCCGTGCAGCAGGGAAGGCTGCGGCTGATGGTGTTGCAACCGCAGATACACCACGTCAATAATTTCGTCGATATCTCCGAAGGTCATGCCCTTTTCCGCCGCCAGCTGTAGCTGCCAGCCGATGCGTTGCTCGGCAAAAAATTCCGCCCAGCGGCGTTGCCAGGCATTGGGCTGCGGTGTGGTGGAAAGGTCGTTATCGAAGTCGAGGCCGAACTGCGGTTGTTCGCTCCACTGGTGCAGGCGGGCCAGTTGTTGCCCGAGGCAGTGCGCCCCGTGCGCATCCAGCGGCTTAAGGGGTTGATACTCCAATAGCAGGAAACTGTAATCGCGATCGCTGCCAACCCCATACACTTCGGGGACGCGCACGGTCTTACTGCGAGCCAGCAAGGCCAGTTGATCGGCCTCCGCAGTAAATATCGGCAGCATTTCGCGGGTATCACATTTAACAAACACCTCGCTGTCACCGTAACTCACGCGCCACGCCGGGTGGATTTCTCCCCCGGGCAGTTCAGTCCTTTCGCGGATTTCTGCGCTGCCAAGATGTTCACTCAACAGACGGCTAACGGCTTGCCACATAGTAATCCCCTTCTGTGTTGCCTGCGATTTCATTAGGTTAGCGTCTTTCCTGCTGCGAAAACACGATGTGGCGCACAGCTGCGCCATCTATTGACGAAAAAATCATCGCCGCGTGTCTGGTCAAAGTATATACGCTATTGATTAATTTAAGTACGCTTATGCTGAATGCTGCTTGGTTCAGGCTAACTTGCCGAGTTCCTTGTTACACGGGAAACGTCATAGTAGGGATTTTCCCCTCACCCCAACCCTCTCCCACAGGGCGAGGGAGCTGGTGCGGAGCCGCGGGTAGGGGCAGCAGTCAGTCTGTGGCACGTTTTGTTCTCTTTCCCACAGGGAGCGGGTGGCGTAAAAACCTTTATCGGTGTTCGATATTACTAGACCACAACAGTGGTGCATTCTGTTCCCTCTCCCACAGGGCGAGGGAGCTGGTGCGGAGCCGGGGATAGGTGCAGGAGTCAGTCTGTGGCACGTTTTGTTCTCTTTCCCACAGGGAGCGGGTGGCGTAAAAACCTTTATCGGTGTTCGATATTACTAGACCACAACAGTGGCACATTCTGTTCCCTCTCCTGGGGGAGAGGGTTAGGGTGAGGGCGGCTTAATGGTTTTTAACTACGGTGATTTCGTTGCGTTGCACGGGTTTGAAGTGGCTATAGAGCAGGGCGATGACAAACAGCAGCGCCTGTACGACCACGATGCACGGCCCGGTTGCGCCGTCGATATGAAAGCTGATCAGTGTACCCAGCACACAGGAAAAAACCGAAGCGATGGTGGCAACAATCAACATCCGGTTGAAACTGCGGCACAGCGTGAACGCAATAATCCCCGGTGCGATCAGCATCGCAATCACCAGGATCACCCCCACCGCCTGTAGCGAGGCCACAATGGTTAACGCCAGCAGGCACAGTAAGCCGTAGTGCAGTAACTTCACCGGCAGGCCGATAACGCGCGCATGATTGGGATCGAAACAGTAGAGCATGAAGTCCTGGCGCTTGAGCAGCACGATTGCCAGCGTGATCCCGGCGATCCACAACGTTTGCCGTAGCTCACCGTCGGTGATCCCCAGCATATTGCCGAACAGGATATGGCTGAGGTGTTGATCGGTATCGATGCGGGCAAACAGCACCAGCCCAAAGGCAAACATGCCGGAGAATACGATCCCCATCACCGTGTCTTCTTTTACCCGGCTGTGCTCTTTCAGATAACCCGTCGCGACCGCGCAGAAAATGCCGGAAAGAAATGCGCCAATCACCAGCGGAATACCGAACACAAAGGCCAGCACAATGCCGGGGAGCACGGCGTGAGAAATGGCATCACCCATCAGTGACCAGCCTTTCAACACCAGATAGCAAGACAGCACGGCGCAGACGACACCGGTGACGATAGCCGCGATGATGGCTCGTTGCATAAAGGGATAGGCGAACGGCTCAGAGAGCCATTGCAACAGGAGTTCCATCAGTTGCCCTCCGGAGAGTTGCTACGGTTTACGCGACGTTTTGAGGCTAACAGCCCGTGCTTCGGTGCGAACAGGAAGGCCGCCAGGAACACCAGCGTTTGCAACGTGACGATCACGCCGCCGGTGGCCCCATCGACGAAGAAGCTGAGGTAGGCACCCAAGCCGCTGGTCAAGGCACCGATCGCGATGGCGATAATCACTAGCCGGCCAAAACGGTCGGTCAGCAGATAGGCGGTAGCACCGGGAGTGATCACCATGGCGATCACCAGGATGGCGCCGACGGTTTGCAGCGCGGCCACGGTGCAGGCGCTAAGCAGGGTAAAGAACAGTATCTTCAACTTGAGTGGCGAAAGCCCGATCGACACCGCGTGGTTTTCATCGAAAAATACCGCCAGCAGGTCTTTCCACACCAGGCATAAGATCAATAACGAAACGCCGATAATAATCTCCACCTGTAACACGTCTTCATCTGCGATGCCGAGAATGTTGCCGAAGATGATCGACTGCACGTTCACCGAGGTAGGATTGAGCGAAATGATCAACAGGCCGACGGCGAAAAAGGTGGAGAAAATAAAACCGATAATCGCATCTTCACGCAGGCGGGTAATGTGGCGTACCAACGTCATCGCCAGCGCGGCCAGCATGCCGGTGAAAAACGCACCGGCTGCATAGGGCAGGCCGAGGGCATAGGCACCGGCCACCCCAGGCACCACGGAGTGGGAAAGCGCATCCCCCATCAACGACCAGCCTTTCAGCATCAGATACGCTGACAGAAAAGCGCAGGCCGCACCGACGATGGCGCTGACCCACATCGCCTTGACCATGTAGTTGTAGTTGAACGGTTGCAGCAGGATCTCGAGCATCAGGGGTTATTCTCCTTTTGCTGACTTTGCGCCGGAGGATCGCTCTTGGTATGGCCATAAAACACCGCAGGGCGCTCGTCATCGGTGATTACCGTCACGGTGCGGGGATCGTTGTCATCGTGCAGATCGGGCCCGGAGAGGTTGATATGGCGCAACACGCCACCGAACGCCAGTTCCAGATTGCTTTGCGTGAACGTGGTCTCGAGCGGGCCGGCGGCAAGCACGGTACGGTTAATCAGGATCACTCGATCGCAAAACTCCGGTACGCTGCCGAGGTTGTGGGTCGATACCAGGATCAGGTGCCCCTCATCGCGCAGCGAACGTAACAGATCGATAATGGCGTTCTCGGTTTTGACATCTACGCCGGTAAAAGGCTCATCAAGCAGCAGCACCGTTCCCTGCTGAGCCAGGGCACGGGCCAGGAATACGCGCTTTTTCTGCCCGCCGGAAAGCTCGCCGATCTGTCGGCTACGTAATTCAGTCAGGCCAACGCGTTCCAGCGCCTTATCGACCCGCAGCCGGTCTTCCTTGGTAGGAATGCGCAAGAAGTTCATTTTGCCGTAGCGGCCCATCATCACCACGTCTTCCACCAGCACCGGGAAGTTCCAGTCAACCTCCTCGGTTTGCGGCACGTAGGCGATAATGTTTTTCTTCAGCGCGGCGACAACCGGCTGCCCGCTCAGCGTCACCTGGCCAGATGTCGGTTTTACCAGGCCCATGATGCTTTTGAAGAGGGTCGATTTCCCGCTGCCGTTAACCCCTACCAGCGCACAGATCGAACCACCGCTAAGGGTAAAACTGGCGTTATGGATCGCCGTATGGCCGTTGTTATAGGTGACCGATACGTCATCCACGCTAAGTTCGGGGCGGATAAAGGTCTCTGCACTCATTGATTGAATCCTTTGGCGATGGTCTGCACGGTGGCATTGAGCAGATCGATATAGGTGGGCACCGGCCCGTCGGCGGCAGACAGCGAATCGACGTACAGCACGCCGCCGTATTGCGCGCCGGTTTCTTTGGCCACCTGCTTGGCAGGCTTATCCGAAATGGTGCTTTCGCTGAACACCACCGGAATGTGGTTGGCCCGCACGGTATCAATCACCCGGCGCACCTGCTGCGGTGAGCCCTGTTCGTCGGCATTGATTGGCCACAGGTAGACTTCTTGCAACTGATAGTCTTTGGCCAGATAGCTAAAGGCGCCTTCGCTGGTTACCAGCCAGCGCTGGGCTGCCGGAATACGCGACAAACGCTCGCGTAGCGGGGCATCCAGCGCCGCGATTTTTTCAGCGTAGGCTTTGGCATTGCGGTTATAGGTTTCGGCGTTATCAGGATCGTACTGTACCAGCGCTTTGCGGATGTTCTCGATGTAGATCAGCGCATTGCTTGGCGACATCCAGGCATGGGGGTTTGGATTACCGTTATACGGGCCTTCGTGGATCGGCAGCGGGGTGATCCCCTCGGTCACTACGGCGGCGGGCACTTGTTTGATATTTTCGAAGAAGCGTTGGAACCAGCGCTCCAGGTTCATCCCGTTCCATAAAATCAGATCGGCGTGCTGTGCCTTAACGATATCCCGCGGCGTGGGCTGATAGTCGTGGATTTCCGCCCCAGGCTTGGTGATGGACTCCACTACGGCAGCGTCGCCCGCCACGTTCTGGGCGATATCCTGGATAATGGTGAAGGTGGTCACCACGCGCAGCTTTTCCTTTGCCGAAGCCGGTTGGCTCACAGCAACAACGCTAAGGCATATGCAGAGCAGGGCAAGGGGGCGAAAGTGGGACAAGCTAAAACGACGACGAGTAAATACGTTGTTTTTCATTGGCATGATGACGTCTCCTTATTCAAATGAAAATGATTATCAATATCAATTGAGCGGAAGTCAAGCATCACCAAGCTTTGCCAAGGGGTTATGTTGTTGTTAATGAAATAGTACCGCCGTGTGAGTTATAACATTTTATGTATCGTGATGTAACCGCTTAAAGTAATCACTGCCAGTGACTATTTCCACTTCGGGTTTTGCCCCCAATGCCACCTCGCCCAAGCCTTGTGCCAACTGTTTGACATCTTCTTGATTTAATGGCGTTGTTAGCGAAAAACTGTTGATCCCCAGCTCATGGGGAATGCCGTTGCTGTCGCTGAGCATGGTGGAAAAACCGGCCAGCGTCATTTGTCCGGTTAATTTGGCTAAATCGGTTAAGCTCTGTTCCGGATAGGTGAAAGTCACCACAAATCCTATGGACGAAGATTGACTCATAAATCACCTCTTGGTATATGGATAGCCTGAGAATAGACCAAAAAAGTTATGCAGGTATCCTTACCCGTTGTATATGCTACGCAACTCATTGAAAGGAGTGAGGGATTCTGTGAAAACAAAAATAGGTTGTCTGATGGCAATCGTACTATTAGCCGGTTGTGCGAAAGATCCGCAAACAACCGGCAATCAGGCAGGCAGTGGCACTTCGGGCGGTTGGCTAAAAACTCCACCGCAAACACCAAGCAACCGTACCGGGACACCGGTCGCTTATAACGATTATATCCGTCAGGCCGCCAGCAACTATGGCGTCGACGAAACGCTGATTAAGGCGATCATTCAGGTGGAGTCCGGGTTTAACCCGAACGTGGTCAGCACCTCGAATGCCGTGGGGCTCATGCAGCTGAAAGCCTCAACCGCTGGACGCGATGCTTACCGTATGAAGGGAAAGAACGGGCAACCAAGTTCACGTGAGTTGAAGGATCCGGCGGTCAATATTGATCTGGGAACAGCCTATATCAATATTCTTCAAAGCCAGCAGCTAGCCGGGATCACCAATCCACAAACGTTACGCTATGCCACCATCGTTTCCTATGTGAACGGGGCAGGCGCGATGTTACGGACCTTCTCATCGGATAAACGTGTGGCGGTAAACCGCATCAATCAGATGAGCCCGGACGAGTTTTATCAGCATATCCAGAAGAAACACCCGGCACCGCAAGCGCCGCGTTACTTGTGGAAGGTTACCACTGCTTATCAAGCGATGGCTGACTAGCCTCAGATTGCCTACAGCCGGCCCCAATAAAGGGCCGGTTTTGCTATTTCTTGCCGGTAAAAATGTGCTCTGCATCCCATTTCCGTTGTTCTCCCGCCTTTTGAACTAAAAAACCGCACAAATTGTTAATTTTACATTAACAAAGAAAACTTTACGCTCAATCAAATAGTTACCGGTAACATTGCTGCCAAAGCTCACATTCTGACCTTCAAAAAATAAACAATTACGTAACAATATATGTTTAAACTCCGTATGGAACGCGAGGTTGAGGTTAAATAGTTGTGATTTTTTTTGGAAGGAATGTGCTATGTCGAACGATAAAACCAACAACTCCCGGCGTGATTTCTTGCTGAAGTCGATGACGCTGATCCCCGCAGCCGTTATCGGTGGCAGCGGTGTGAGTGCCCTGACGGCGCCCACACCCGTGCTTGCCGCTAGCGACACCCCCAAGCAGGCTGACTATCAACCAACCTTCTTTACCCCCGAAGAGTGGGCCTTTGTCCAGGCGGCGGTCGCGCGTTTGATCCCTGCGGACGAGCGCGGCCCGGGCGCTTTGGAAGCAGGCGTGCCGGAGTTTATCGATCGGCAGATGAATACGCCTTATGCCACCGGCTCAATCTGGTACATGCAAGGGCCGTTCAATCCCGATGTTGCACCGGAAATGGGTTATCAACTGCCGTTGGTGCCGAAACAGATTTATAACCTGGGTATCAGCGACGCGGATGCCTACAGCAAGAAAACGGCAGGTAAAGTATTCGCCGAGCTGGATGGCGCACAACAGGATGCGCTGTTGCAGAAGTTTGAATCCGGTGAGGCCGAGTTTGCGCAACTGCCTGCCAAGCTGTTCTTCTCTTACCTATTGCAAAACACCCGTGAAGGTTTTTTCAGCGATCCAATCCATGGCGGTAACAAAGAAATGGTGGGATGGAAGCTGATTAATTTTCCGGGCGCGCGCGCCGACTTTATGGACTGGGTTGAGCGAGGGGAACGTTATCCCTTCCCACCGGTATCGATTCGTGGGGAGAGGGGGTAATTATGGCAACGGTAATGAAGAAGCAGGATGTGGTGATCGTCGGTTTTGGTTGGGTTGGTGCCATTATGGCCAAGGAGTTGACCGAGGCCGGGCTGAACGTGGTGGCGCTTGAGCGTGGCCCGATGCGCGATACCTACCCAGACGGCTCCTACCCGCAGGTGATCGATGAACTAACCTATAATATCCGCCGCAAGTTGTTCCAGGACCTTTCAAAAAGTACGGTGACTATCCGTCACAACACCAGCCAAACCGCAGTACCTTATCGCCAGTTGGCGGCTTTCCTGCCGGGTACCGGAGTGGGCGGAGCTGGCCTGCACTGGTCTGGCGTGCATTTCCGTATCGATCCTATCGAGCTGCGTATGCGCAGCCATTATGAAGAGCGCTACGGTAAAAGCTTTATTCCAAAAGACATGACGATCCAGGATTTTGGGGTGAGCTACGACGAGCTGGAGCCGTTCTTTGATAAGGCCGAGAAGGTATTCGGTACCTCCGGCACAGCCTGGTCAGTGAAGGGGCAGTTGGTGGGTAAAGACAAAGGCGGAAACCCCTTTGCACCAGACCGTTCCGACCATTTCCCACTGCCAGCGCAGAAGAACACCTTCTCCGCGCAGCTGTTTGAAAAGGCGGCGCGTGAGGTGGGTTATCACCCTTACAATCTGCCCTCTGCCAATACGTCAGATTCCTACACCAACCCCTATGGCGCGCAGATGGGTCCTTGCAACTTCTGCGGTTACTGCAGCGGTTATGCCTGCTACATGTATTCCAAGGCGTCGCCAAACGTCAATATCTTGCCAGCACTGCGGATGGAGAAGCGCTTTGAGCTGCGCACCAACGCTAACGTGCTGAAAGTTAACCTGACAGCTGACAAAAGCCGGGCGACCGGGGTGAACTATATCGATGCCCAGGGGCGTGAGATTGAACAACCTGCCGATCTGGTGATCCTCGGGGCCTTCCAGTTCCACAATGTGCATCTGATGCTGCTCTCCGGTATTGGCAAACCTTACGATCCACAGACCGGTGAAGGGGTGGTTGGGCGTAATTTTGCCTACCAGAACATGACTACCATCAAGGCGTTCTTTGATAAGGACGTCCATACCAACCCGTTTATTGGCGCGGGCGGTAACGGCGTCGGCGTGGATGATTTCAACGCGGATAACTTTGACCACGGCAAGGAGGGCTTTGTCGGTGGCTCACCGTTCTGGGTCAACCAGGCGGGTACCAAACCGATCTCCGGCCTGCCAACGCCTCCTGGTACTCCAGCCTGGGGCAGCAAGTGGAAAGCCGCGGTGGCGGATGCCTATACGCACCATGTCTCTATGGATGCGCATGGCGCGCACCAGTCCTATCGTAGCAACTATCTCGATCTCGATCCGACCTACAAGAACGTCTTTGGCCAACCGCTGCTACGCATGACCTTCGACTGGCAGGAAAACGACATCAAGATGGCGCAGTTTATGTTCAACAAGATGGCCCCGATCGCCAAGGCGATGAACCCGAAACTGATTTCCGGCAGCCCGAAAAACGCCAACAGCCATTTCGATACCACCAGCTACCAAACTACGCACATGAACGGCGGAGCGGTGATGGGAGAAGATCCCAAGACCAGCGCGGTAAACCGTTATCTGCAAAGCTGGGACGTGCATAACGTGTTCTCGATAGGCGCATCGGCCTTCCCGCAGGGGCTGGGCTACAACCCGACCGGCACCGTTGCCGCGTTGGCCTATTGGTCTGCCCGCGCCATTCGCGAGCAGTATCTGAAAAACCCAGGCCCATTGGTGCAGGCATGAGGATGCGAGTGATGAAAGCTTTGGTTCCCGCACTGGTACTCAGTGCACTGAGTTTTTCCGTTTTGGCGCAGGACGCGGCGGTCAGCAGCGAATTGCTCAAACGTGGTGAATATCTAGCACGTGCCGGTGACTGTGTGGCCTGCCACACCAATGGTAAAAACGGCGTGCCCTTTGCTGGTGGTTTGGCGATGGAAACGCCGATTGGCACTATCTATTCCACCAACATCACCCCGGACAAAACCACCGGCATTGGCGATTACAGTTTTGCAGATTTCGACAATGCGGTACGCAAAGGCGTCGCCAAGAGCGGCAGCACCCTGTACCCGGCGATGCCTTATCCTTCGTTTGCGCTGGTGAAAGAGGAGGATATGCGTGCCATGTATGCCTATTTCATGCACGGCGTGCAACCAGTCGAACAAGCGAACCAAGACTCCGATATTCCCTGGCCGCTGTCCATGCGTTGGCCACTGCACATCTGGCGTTCGATGTTTGCACCAACACCGGCTGATTTTGCGGCCAACGCCAACGCCGATCCGGTTATCGAACGTGGCCGCTATCTGGTCGAAGGGCTTGGGCACTGCGGGGCATGCCATACGCCGCGCAGCCTGACCATGCAAGAGAAGGCGTTGAGCAACACGGAAGGGGATGACTACCTGTCTGGCAGTAACGCGCCGATCGACGGTTGGGTAGCATCCAGCCTGCGTGGCGATAATAAAGATGGCTTAGGCACCTGGAGCGAGAGCGAACTGACCGAGTTCCTGAAAACCGGCCGCAACGATAAGTCGGTGGTATTTGGGGGCATGAGCGACGTGGTCGAACATAGCCTGCAATATCTCAGCGATGAGGATTTGACCGCGATCGCCCGCTATCTGAAAACCTTGCCGCCGAAAGACGGTAAACAGCAGGCCGCTCCGGTTGAAGACAGCGTCGCCAAAGATTTGTGGCGTGGTAACGACAGCAAGCCCGGAGCCGCGCTGTACGTCGATAACTGTGCCGCTTGCCACCGTACCGATGGTGTTGGTTACAAGCGTGCCTTCCCGGCACTGAAGGGCAACCCGGTGGTGCAGACCGAAGACGCGACCTCGCTGATCCACATTGTGCTGGTCGGCAATACCACGCCAGCAGTGAAGGGGGCGGTTTCCAACCTCACCATGCCACCGTTTGGCTGGCGGTTGAACGACCAGCAGGTAGCGGACGTGGTGAACTTTATTCGCTCCAGCTGGGGTAATAACGCCAAAGCCATCAGTGCTTCCGATGTAGCTGACGTGCGTAAGGATCGTTCAATTATCCGCGATGAGAAGGCGATGGGCAGTTCTACTGTCCCAGAGCCAGCGCCTGTGGGTGTCAAGTAATCCTCACAAGGGCCTCGTTCGAGGCCCTTTATTTATCTCAATTATCCTTAAATAAGTTAGAGTTGTTAATCATTTCATGGTGTGTGATTTTTAATCACCTTTAACAGCTCATTCCTGGGTCTTTAAACTATTTGACCTGAGTTTTTTACCTTTCTGCGAGATATTGCACTTCATATTTGTTCTATGTCACTGTTATTGATTGGGTTGTTCTGATTTTATTTGTTGGTGAATAAAAATTTCATTAATGTTATTAATGTTAATCGCAGGGGAGCGTTGAAACTAAAGGGAGGCTATAGGCGTGATGGTAATAGTTTTATTAATGGTGGTGTACATTTCCATCGCTTTTGAGGTTGATAGGCGTAAGCGTATCTGTATTAGTCTTGGTCGAAAATATACCTACAGAAAGCGCATCAAGTTCAAAAGGAAATGTGCGAGGTTAATCGATACGCTGCTTTTCCGAACATGATGCGTTGCGGTTTGCCATCTTTGGCAAAAAAGCAGATTTCATCAGGTGAGATGCCCTGGAAAAGTGGGGCATTTTAGATGGATGACCAAGTAGCCACAGCTATTTGGCACCGTCAATGCCTGTTAACAGTCTGCACCGTTATCCATCTCGTCAACATGTCGATCTACATCCCGTGAGCAGACCCACGCTTTTGTGATCCTGACGATACAAAGTGTCAAATCCACTGTATGCATTCAAGGGCGGCTTTAGTATGGTCTTGGTTTGAGCATTCGCCAAAGGACATTGCCATGGAAAAAATCGACCTGCATATGCATTCCAACTACAGCGATGATGCAGACTTCCCGGTTGAGACGCTGATTGCACGCTGCCTGGCCAACGGCATCAGTACGTTGGCGGTGACCGACCATAATAATGCCAATTCGGTGCCGGAAGCCAAGGCGCTGGCATCGTCCAGCCTCAATGTCCTGTCTGGTATCGAGATCGACTGCACCTTCGCTGGGCGCAACTTCCACCTGTTGGGCTACGGGTTTACCCCCAGCAATGACTTTGTGGAAATCTATAACAATTTCAGCAGCATTCAACGGGAACTGACGCCGCAGAAGTTTGCCAAGCTGCGTGGGTTGAAATTCCATCTGGATGAGCAACGCCTGGAGCAGGTATGCGGTGGCGCTATCCCGCAGGAAGAGCAGATGGGCGAGGTGATACTCGACGATCCACGTAATGATGGGCATCCATTGCTGATGCCTTATCGACCCGGGGGGGAAAGGGCCGATATGCCACTAATCAACTTCTACTGGGACTTCTTTGGACCAGGGAAGGTGTGCTATATGCCGGTCACCTATCCCGCCATGAACCGCATGGTGGAGGTGATCCGCCATAATGGGGGAATACCGATCCTGGCGCATATCGGTGCCAACGTTAAGCAGGACCATACTCAAGTCATCGATGACATGCTGAAGATTGGTGTGATGGGGGTCGAGGTGTTCTCAAGCTATCATTCACCGGAGTTGGCCAGCCAGCTGTATGAGTTTGCCCTGAGCCGCTCGGCGTTTGTTACCTGTGGCAGCGACTTCCATGGGCGTAACAAGCCAAAAATAGAAGTAGGGCAATGTAGTTACGGCCCGCAGCATATTGGCGAAATACGCCGGTTTGTCGCCGCCGCCAGCGCCTAAGCTTTGTTTCATTCCTATGGCTCGTGGGCGGCATAGGCTGCTCACGAAGCGCGCAGTTAACCGCCGAAATATAGACCATTCCAGAGATTTTCTTTATCCTTTGCCGTCCTTTTATCAGGTAGGTGAATTTCTCTCGCCATTAATATCCTGTTTTATATAAACATTCTACGGAGAAGGGAGTTTCCGTCGGGCGCAATCGTTGGCGCTGTAGATTAAGGTAAGCTGTCTCATGAGTACGATTTCTCCAGATCATGGCAGGTTGGCCATTGCTCAACCTGCCAAATGGAACAAGACCGACACCGTCTGGATGTTCGGGCTTTATGCCACGGCCGTGGGTGCCGGCACCCTGTTTCTGCCGATCAATGCCGGTCTGAATGGCCCATTGGTGCTGCTATTGATGGCACTGTTCGCTTTCCCTCTGACTTATTTACCCCATTTGGCACTAACCCGTTTTGTCCTTTCCGGCTCCAGCCGCGATGGCAACATTCAGGACGTGGTGGTCGAACATTTCGGCGTGTTAGCCGGCAAGATCATTATGGTGCTGTACCTGATGGCGTTTTTCCCCATCGTGCTGGTCTACAGTATTTCCATCACCAACGCGTTGGACAGCTTCCTGACCCATCAATTTCACTTTGCCCCGGTACCTCGCATCTGGCTGAGTTTGGCGGTGGTGGTGGTGCTCAATTTGGTACTGCTGCGTGGAAAGGATACGATCGTGGCCGCGATGGGCGTTCTGGTATTCCCATTGCTGGTGTTTCTGATGGGGATTTCGCTGTATCTGGTACCCACCTGGCAGACCGAGAACTTTGTCAGTGGTTTGGCCAACACCCAATTTGACAGCCCCGACCTCTGGCATTCGTTGTGGTTGGCGGTCCCGGTAATGGTATTTTCCTTTAGCCATGCGCCGATCATTTCGTCGTTCGCTTCCACCCAGAAAAGCTTATATGGTGACAACGCTGAGCGCCGTTGTGCGCGGATTATGCGTTACAGCTACCTGCTGATTTGCGTCACCGTGCTGTTCTTCGTGTTCAGCTGCGTGCTGAGTCTTTCGCACCAGGAGATGGAGCAGGCGAAAGCACAGAACATCACGGTGTTGACCACCCTGGCCAACAAATTTTCCAACCCGCTGATTGCCTATCTTGGGCCGGTGATGGCGATGTTGGCGATGGCAAAATCCTATCTTGGTACTTCATTAGGCGTTACCGAAGGGGCAACCAGTCTGATCGATGGGCTAACACGCGCCGTTGGCAAGCCACTCACTGCAGTCACAACCCATCGTATTTCCGGTGTGGTGCTGTTCTTGCTGACCTGGGTGGCCACCGTTTGGAATCCGAGCGCCTTGCATATCATTGAAACCATCAGCGGTCCGCTGATTGCGGTGATCCTGTTTATTCTGCCGATGTATGCGGTGCGCGCGGTTCCGGCTATGCGCCGTTATCGAGCATTGAGCAATGTCTTTGTGCTGGTGATGGGGCTGATTGCGCTTTCCGCTTTGGTTTACGGTTTGGCATAAAGATAGGTTTGGCCCCGCAACAGCGGGGCCGGTAGGGTTAGGTCATTGGTACGTAGGTAGAAATCAGCTCCAACACGCCGTTGATAATAAACTGCACGCCCATACACACCAGCAGGAAGCCCATCAGGCGGGAAATGGCCTCAATACCGCTTTCACCAACCAGTTTCATGATCGCCGTGGAACTGCGTAAACAGATCCACAAAATGATCGCTATCGACAGGAAAATGGCCACCGGTGCGGCCAGCAGCACCCAGTGGGCAAAGCCCAGGGTATTTTCGTGGACGCTGGATGAGGTACTGATGATCATGGCGATAGTACCCGGCCCGGCGGTGCTTGGCATGGCCAGCGGGACAAACGCGATATTGGCCGAGGTTTTCTTGTGCAGCTCTCTGCTTTTGGTTTCTACCTCCGGTGTTTCATCGGCACTTTGCTGTGGGAACAGCATGCGAAAACCGATAAAGGCGACAATCAACCCTCCGGCGATCCGCAACCCGGGGATGGAAATTCCAAAAGTGCTCATCACTAGCTGACCGGCATAGAACGCGACCGTCATGATGCAGAACACGTAGACCGAAGCCATCAGCGACTGATGGTTGCGTTCTTCGTTGGTCATATTTCCCGACAGACCGAGCAGCAACGCCACGGTGGTTAGCGGGTTGGCCAGTGGCAACAGTAGGGCCAGCCCAACCCCGATGGCCTGAAACAACTGCAGAATACTCGACATATAACAAACCCCAGCAAAAGAATGAAATGGGGGCGCAGTCACTACGCCCAAATAAGTACTGTGGCTATCCGTGTCAGACTAGACGCTCAATTTTTCTGTTCCTCCATACCAACCTATAAAACGTTGTTTGCAATGCCAGCATTGTCAAATAGGCGATAGGGAATGCCATCCATACCCCCTCCAAGCCAAAGTGATTGCTGAGCAGGTAGGCCGCTGGCAACTGTACGGCCACGATGCAGAGAATGGATATTGTCACCGGTACCAACACCACGCCACTGGCGCGCATGATGCCGCCGACAATCGCCTGGAAACCAAATACCAGCATGCTCCACAGCATGATATGCAATAAATGCTCCGCTTCTGCCAATACTACCTGGCTGGTCAGGAACAGACCCAACAGCCAATGTGACAGCAGGTAGACCAGAATAATCAACGAACCGGTCAACCAGAGGTTGATATACAACCCGGTACGCAAGATGGGGGCAATGCGTTCGGTTTTGCCAGCGCCGATGGCCTGAGCACCCAAAATAGAGGCGGTGATGGCAATCGACAGGGCCGGGAATTGCACATAGTTAACGATCTGTGTCACGGCGCCGTAGGCTGCCGTGGCATCCGAACCGTGGCGGTTGACCAGCGTCAGGATGATCAATTCAGAGATAGAAATTACCACCATTTGTAAACCGGTGGGCAGGCCAATACGTAACACTTTGCGTAGCACCACCGTATCCAGCTTGAGCGCGGCCAGCATGGCCCGATCGGGGGCCAGCACGTGTTTTTTGCGGCGCAGGCGCAATGTCAGATACACCATCGCCACTGCGTTACCGACCATACCCGCCAGAGCCGCGCTCTGTATGCCCATGGGGGCAAAACCCAGCCAGCCACGGATCAGGGCCGGGGTGAGCAGCAAGCCGACGATGGTAGACAGCAGTAGGGCCAAGAGTGGGGAGATCGTGTCACTGACGCCGCGCAGCAGCTGGGTGAACAACACAAATACCAGCAGCAAGGGCATAATCAGCATCATGATGCGGGCGTAAGAAACCGCCTCTTCCAGCACGTCCGCTGGCGTGCCTAGGGCTTGTAGCGCCTGGCGAGCGAACAGACTGCCAAATACTGCCGCCAGTAAGCCAAGCGTCACGCCCAGCATCAAGGCCGTACCGGCAATGGTTTTGACTTTTTCTGGTTCATTCGCGCCCCATGCCTGCCCAATCAGCACCGAGGCACCGGCACCAACGCCAATCACCAGTGAGATAAAGAAGAACACCACCGGGAACATGCCAGAGATGGCGGCCAGTGCAGGGGTGCCGAGCATCTGGCCGATATAGATGCCGTTCAGCGTGCCTGAAAATCCTTGCAGGAAGTTGGACAGCACCATAGGCACCAAAAAGATCAGATAGATGCGCCAAAGCGGTGGCTGCTTGTGCTGCGGACGGGTTTGCATTTAATCGTTTTTCCTGCGCCTGAAAGACGTATAAAGAGCTCTAGTGATACTGAAACTCATATGTAGGGGCGCCGCATGCTGCGCCCGCCGGGTTATTATCACCGGGGGAAGGCATCGCGAGTCATCCAGGCCAGATGTGCCTGGATATCAGCAGGCCAGTGCACAATGCGTTCGGCAAACAGCTTGCCATCGTGGCCAAACAGTGCACGCGTGGCTTCTTCATAGCCTGGTAAAGAACCGGCGATGGCGCTCATAAATCGATAGCTGTTCTCTTTGATACGGCGTTGATTATCCTGCTCGACCGAGGTGCGCCGGGCTTCATCAACCAGACGACGTAGTGCCGCAGAGGCTCCACCACGCTGTTGTGCCAGCCATTCCCAGTGACGGGGAAGAAGCGTCACTTCGCGGGCTACCACGCCGAGCTTGGGCCTCCCAACCGAGGGCTGAGCTGCCGGTTCGCCATCAAGCTCAGTGACATCGCCATCAGGCTGGGGCCAAACGTAGCCTGCTGGCCAAGGGTAATCCACTTGGGAGCCGGTAGCATCATCAAACACTAACAGCCCCCCGGCAGTGAGATCCAGCGCAGCCAGTGCTTGTGCAACTTCGGCATAAGACCCGGTGGCTACCCGTTGATGCTGCAAAAATGCGGTGCAGCTTGGCGTATTGATGGTTTTCATGTTTTATATCCGGGTTAAATTATTTTACCCGGGTAATTTGACCGAGTCATCGTGGTAAGTCAAGCCCAGATCGATTCTGCTGCAGAGTAAACTGCGCTTTATTTATCCTCTACAGTTTTAATGTTACTATTCGCAAGGCTGTGAACAGCCACTGGAGGTTCGCGTGTGACTAACGGACCAAGTTGTGCGTCAATCTGGCAATTGTGGGCGAGATATGACGCATAACTGACTCAACACTAACCAAAATATCTGTACTGCATGTGATCTGTCGTGTAAGCAATGCCCCCAGTTTCACCAAATCCCACCCCGTTTCATTTTCTCACCTCAAATCGCTGTGTAGCTTGATAAAGACTGAATGTGATGTTTCAATCTGTACTACATTGTTTCAGTCCAAGCCATGAAAATTGTGTACATATCAGTGTACATAATCGGAGATGTACACAGTGCTCACTGATGCCAAGCTGCGCAAACTCAACGGCAAGCCAATCCCCAAATTAATCGAGATGCCCGACGGCGGCGGCCTATCCATCCGCATAACCCCATTAGGCCTGATCGTCTTTCAGTACCGTTACCGTTACGCCGGTAAAGCCCGCCGCATGACTTTAGGCGCTTATGATGACATATCACTTAAAGATGCGCGTGATATGGTTCAGGAGGCCAAGCGGGCGCTGGCAGAAGGCAAAGATCCGATAATCGTCAAGGCCATGGCATTTGATGAGCAAACAAGCTCCCCCACGGTCGATGCCTGTTTGGCTCATTGGGCGGCGAGCGCCCAGGCGTCCCGGCTCGTCAAGCTTGATTACTGGAAGAGGGCATTTGCTCGCCACGTATCGCCCTATGTGGGCGCTATGGTGGTCGATGATATGCAGATATCCCACTGGCAGCCTGTATTCAAAAGAATGCGGGAGAATGGCGCAGAAACGTTCGCAGGGATAATGCTCTCAAAGCTCAAGCAGGCCTTTGCCTATTGCGTCCGAACGGAAAAGATAAAGCTTAACCCGATCTCCGCATTGCGGGTAAACGACGTGGGAACGCCGGTTAAGGTCGTGAAACGTTACTTTAGCGACGATGAGATTGGCCGGTTCTGGCATGCTCTGGAAGGATCCAGCATAACCCATCAAAACAAGCTGCTCGTAAAACTGTTGCTGTTAACTGGCGCTAGGGGAGTTGAACTCAGAAAGGCGAAGAAGGGGGAGTTTGACTTAAAAAATAGAACGTGGCGAGTTCCTGCGGAAAACTCAAAAACTCGCCAGCCGTTTGAAAGGGGACTTTCGAGGGATGCTGCGGCGCTGCTTGAGGAAGCGATAAATCTATACCCGGACATCAAGCAACTTTTCCCGCCTGCTGTCAGCCAGGAAGATCGGCCAATGTCGGCAGGGGTGCTGCTTAATCTTGCTGAACAGATCCGTAATGAGATGGGGGTGCATGACTGGGCAATGCATGATTTGCGCCGAACAGCTAAGACAAAAATGAGTGAGCTGGGCATACCTCCCCATGTTTCGGAAAAAGTGCTTGGGCATAAGCTGGGGGGAGTGCTTGCCGTATATGACCAGCACTCATACCTGAAAGAACAGCAAGAGGCGCTCGACACCCTCGCCGCTCATATATCAGCCTGTGTATCATCAATGAAGCCGTGATCCCGGAAGAAGCGCATAACGTCGATGAAGCGGTATTGTTCGCCACCGTTGATCGGGTTTGTGCCGGGGGCCGGGGAGGGGAACGGCTTACCCTCTTTTTCCCACTGTTTTTTTCTGCGCCAAAATGTCGTCCTAGACATGCCGCCAAGCTGTTGCTGTACATACGTCCGAGTGACCAGCACCGGCTGAATTGCCACGTTGTTTTTATTGCTCATAATTTATCGCTCAGTGAACCGCCCATTCAGCACGCCGATCGTATAATTGAACCGTGGCAAGCTAATGCCAAGCGGCTTTATCATTTCGAAATGGCTCATGATGATCGGGCGAGATAGTTTATCGAATGGGGTTTTGGGGTTTTCTTCTATGGCGCGGTGTAGTTCATCGTTACAACGTTTTGCGACGGAACGGAGAGCGTTTTGCTGAACGTTTCCGGCGTCAATGCTATGTTGCTTTGTGGGCATTCATTCCCCCAGTGATCCCAACCCGGCACATCGCAGCGGCTGAATAGTTCGATTCTGGACACGTCACCATAGAGGCGCTCAAGCCGCTGTCGGGCTTCCCATGGCTTCGTGCTGTGCTGGCTGATTGGTGCATAGATTATTTGCTTCACTGCCGCGTCAGCGCGTTCCAGACCAACGCCACGCACTGCAACAAGCATTGATTCCTGGTTGCCGCGTGAATAGTTACCGGGGTTCATCCGGGTGACGCCATTAAGCAGATCGAGGAAGTCGTAAAAATCGACCAGACCGCCATCTTCAAGCGCTGCGTTTACCGTGCGCTCGGCCATTTCGTTCAACTTCACCCAGGTGAATAAGAACATTTGGCGTACATCGAAGCCCCAGGCCTCGGCCAATTCTTTCGCCTGTTCGGTATGGGTGCCGGTGTACCACATCGCTAGCACGGCATCCGGGGCCGCGATAGACCAAACCGGTAAGCGCTTTAGATCCTGCAGTGTCATAGTGCTGTAGTGGTTACCGGCCGCGCCGTTACTTACTTTATTGCCATACGTCCAAGGCGGATCGGCATAGATGAGTTGATAGGTCATTGCCACATCCCCCAGTCGTTTTTCGCAGCGCTATTGCAGAAATCGATCCGGGTGATAACCCACGACTGGTCACGGTCGCGGGCTTCGTAATAGGCCTTGTTCCAGATCGCTGCCGCGTCGGCGAATTGTGCGCGCCGCTCGGCCTCGGCTGCATTTTGAGCCAGTTCTTTGTATGCAAAGCTCATGATTAGCTCCCGCAAATTTTCGAAAGTCGGCGCGCGCCGGTCATGGGCGTGGCCACGTAAGAGGATTTTCTGTTGATGATTTCGACGGTGACGATTAACCCGCTGACCTGAACGCGATAGCTCTCCGAAACCTTGCGGCGTCCGTAGTCGCCGTAACGGGATTGATGAGCCAAGAGGGCGGCCTCGGCGGCCTGGCGTTCGATCGGGGAAGGGGCGCCACGGATGATGTGCCGCATTGGCACCTCCTGGCAATAAAAAACCCCGCCTGGGCGAGGTATGTTTTATCTAAAGACAACGCGTGTCATCTTTGACTGTTCAAGTATCTTGAGAAAAAACGGGTGGCAGTGTCAAGGTTGTGCTCCTGGTCTCGTAGGTTATATTGCCACTTATTGCCGTGGAATAAGTTGTGCCGCAGACGAAGGCAAACTTTGAGAACCGCATTTACCTTATCAAAGTCGGATGGATCAGGTTTAACTAGAGCCGCGTAAACTGCTTCTCTGTCTGGCTTTATTTCATTACATAAAATATCCAATTTACGTGCTGCATCATCACCCAAAATATACCTGTGATGAAAGTAATGAAATTCATTGTCAGCTCTCATTCCATGATTTTCAACTAAATCCTTCGCGTAAATATGCGTTCTGTGAATTGACCCTTTCCTATTCATAAGTCTATGTTCTGTTAAAGAAAAAACAAGCGTAAACTCAAACAAAGCCTGGAGAATCTCTTCGCCTAGATGACCATCAATTCCAAGAAGTTCCGGTACGTTTTCGATGTTAATATACATATTACCCACCCATATTAAGACTAGCCGGTTCTGGCCATCACTAATTGTCGCTTGGAAGGTAGTATAACGTGATTACTTGGTAGGGGTAGGTGCTGCCGGTATCGGCATCCAGTGAGTAATTTCACCAGCTGACATTTTGGCGACCGGGAACTCATCGGGGTAAAGCTGGCCGCCATGGTCAACGTCAGCAATCCATACCACATTTTCTTCGTTACTGACTAGAACGGTCGTTTCATCGGTGGGCATGCGGTCGCTGCATGCTATCCAGCTATCGGAAATAACCCGTTTTTCCGCCACACTTGCCGGATAGGCTTTTGCGGTAATTAACTGTTCATCCGTCATGCGCTCATTCGCGCCCATGCCCAAGAATTTGCGGATAGGCTGACCGATAGAAGAACAGCCGCCCAGGTGATGCCAAAGCGCCCACAACAGGACTTGCTTTATTTCATCCGGCAACGCTGGCGCTGGTGGTGCCAACTCATCAGCTCTAATGCGATAAGCTAGTTCCTTGGCTTCTTTTGCCAGATTGATAGCGCGTTTTAAGTGGTCAGTTTGAGGTACCGCTAGCACACGATGGCCCGTGCGTTCACAGGTCTGTTTCAACTGGGTGGCCCAATACTTCATTGCCTCCCCAGCGTTCTCTAGCAACTGCTGTAACCGCTCCGTTCGGATGTTCTTGGATTTCTCAGCCTCTTCCCAGAGAGCGCCGAGCAAATTACCGCGGGCCAGCTCGGCGGCAATTTCGATTATTTTGCTTGTTCCCGCCTGCCGCTTGCCCCGCACCGCAAGCAGCTCTTTAGCCGCAAGGTAGCCATAATTGATCGGCACAATCATTGCCCAGCCTTTTTCGTGGCTGCCGATAATTTGGTGTAGTTCAGCGTTGGTTAATTTCTCAGTTGATTTGGTCACTCAGCCACCTCCGGATCCTCTGGAATCGATGCCCAGTGTGTGATGTTCACGCTTTCGTGGCTCAGGCCTTCTATTTGGAAAGTCCATTGCCACTCGCCCGTTTTCTTTCCGCCTAGGGTGCGCCACACGCTGCGCCAGCCGATGAGCCAGCCCTCGCCTTTAGCGTCAAAGAGTAGGGCGGATTCGTTTTCTGGGGGCAGACTTTCAGTTACGGGAATTGCTTTCCCACTGACCGTATCGCGCCAGGCGACGGATACTAATTTCCCGCCGAATACTGCGGTATCCGCGCTGACCTGCGGCTCCAGCCCATCGATAAAATCGACAACAAAAGTTACCTTTCCCATCAGTATTCTCCCCAGCTATAAGTGGAGGCAACAGGGCCGGGATGTTCAGCAGCGAGGAACTCGCTATCAGGAACGCTGACAATATCCCCGCGCCGATTGATCTGCAGTCCATCATCAAAGCCAATGTTGCGTACATACCCAGCGTTTTGTAGCCCTTTCAGGCAAAGTTCAATTGTCTCAGCGGTAAGCAAAATCCGGTTAAGCTGGAACGCTTTGCGGTAGAGAAACGCCTTCATAGCCTGCTCTTTGGTTAGGTGGTAGCCGGAGCGGGCGGCGTTCTTCAGACAGCGCTTTACCTGCTTATTGCTTGGTCTGGAGTGGTACTGCCGCATTTTCTCAAGTGACATGTAAGGCAGATCGTGAACGTGCCAAAACGTCTTTTCGGTTTCGCTCAGGATGACACGCTCCCACAACATGACGATCGGGCGCCCCTGGGAATCATTGCCATCGACATAGCGATAGCAGTATTTTTTTTCTGACGCGTTATTAGTTTCCACGTTTCACCTCCATGTCGGTAGTGATCGCCTGCACAGAGGTACCGCCGATAATGCGAATATTTTGACCGACAAAAAGTTTATTAAGCCGCCCCTCAGCCTCGCGGAGCGCTTGCCGATAAACTTGGTCGATCTGGCAATCCGGCCCCCAGCAACCGAGGTTAGAAATTTGAATGGTCAGTTTTACCGTTGCGCCGGTTGTCGTTCTAACTACCGGCTTCGTACTATTAGTTGCCATTGGGCACCACCTTTTTATCCACGAATACCGCGCGCGATGGTGACCAATCGCAATACGCGTCAGTTTCGACGTGGCCGAAAATCGCTTTGCAACGGCGTATGTGCCCGCAGTCGCCACAGGTTTTGCCCGCAGGAAGCTGCATTTTGTCCGGATCGGATGGATCATAGTTGAGTTCGCTCATACCCGGCCCTCCCGTAGTACGCTCTGCATTTCAAAAACTTTCATTCGGGTTTCCTTAGAACGCGTTTACCGTCCACGATGATTGCCCGTTCCTCCGCTTCCAGTGCGTCGAGGTAGTACCAGCCCGGAGTCTTAACAGGCTTTCCCTTCTTCAAGCCGTCGAGCTGCGCGATAGCGTTTTCCACGACCTCTTTCGGGGACTTGCCACGGTTTGATTTATCGGTCATGGGTCACCTCATTAGCCCGCCGGAGCGGGCTTCGTTGGTGGGCCTAAAAGGGTATGTCGTCGTCAAAATCAGGTGCTGCCTGTTGCGCTGCGTGGTTCTGGCGGTTGGCGGCTGCTTGTTGAAGCTTCGATGTTTGCTGCGACTGGCCGCCGAGCATTGAGCGTTGTTGCATGCCGCCAGAGTGTTGAGGCTCGCCTGCGCCGCCTGTAGTGCGCTCGTCTTTGTCTTTCAGTACAGACAGGAGCTTATCGACCGCCTCGGCGGGGGTGCCGTCGATCGCCTCTTTGTAGGTTTTGTGCGTATTGGCGCCATAGACCTGCTTGATGTCGAACTTGTACCCGTCGCCACCGTCGGTCTTGGTGTAGAGGATTTTCTGCAGAACAAAGCCGATCGGTTTGCCTTCCAGCTCCTTACAATGCAATTCGACCTCGCCCTCGGCGTTGACGACTTCCGTTGCGTTGAGCTGCTTAACTTTTGTCAGGCCCATAACGGCATTGATCAGCGCCATGCCATGCTTAAGCGGCTGCCCCTCGCGGCCTTTGTAGTTAATGCGCAAGTAGCTGATTTTCCCTGCGTCAGAATCTACGCTGAACTCCATGGCCGCTGATTGAGAGTCTCGGCCATTTGTGAAAATAGCGGTACTGATTGCGCCAGCGTAAGCGCCGGTTTCCGACGCGCCGCCAGCGCCTGCGGTACGTGCTGATTCGTCGTCAAAGGTGAACATTGGTTGCATTGGTTGTTACTCCATGTTGAGTTCGTAATAGTCCCTGATCGCCTTATCAACGGCGGCCAGGTCGTTATCGATTTGAAAGCTGTCGAACAGCCCGATCGGTGATTTAACCGGGTCGGTGCCGTCGGATTGAGTGGTGAAGTAGTAGCGGCTGTCTGTCACGCCGGTGCGTAGCGCGATGCTAAACATGCCCTCTACAGTGATTTTTTCGTCCAGCATCTTGCCGATCGTCTTCATCTTGATGCGGCCTGATTGCATCTCCTCGGTGTGAGCCAGGAAGTAAACGATTAGGTCTTCTTCTGCCACCTGCGCTGCCTTGATGACATCCCAGGCACCACCGCCGATCTCCGTGAACTTCTCGAAAGATTTCTCGCTTCGGCGGCGCATGAACTGGTTGCCCATCACATATTGAAAATCGTCTACAACGACGAACTTTTTACCGGCGCGGCGGGCGAATTTGATGATCATGACAATATCGTCGGGGTAATCGGTAAAGAAGACGTTTCCGGTTTTCGCTTCGAAGTCCCTGGCCTTCCAGCCGCTGGACTTGAAGGGGAGGCGCTTGTTTTCCGGGTTGATGAGAAACCCGTCATCAGGGTTAAGCTTCATCATGCTGGCTGATTTGCCAGAGCCGGAATCGCCGAGTATTAACACTGGGATCCCCATTAGAACATTGCCCCCATAGCTTGCTTGATGGTGTAAATCTGGTCTTCGTTAAGCTCCATATTTGCCAACGCCCACCGGAACCAACCCGGATCCTGTGCTGCGATATCAACGAAGGTTTTACCCTTGTGTTTGCCGAACGGCATGGTGTGGAGCAGGGAAGGCCGTGAGGTGATTTCGCGCATCTGGGCAACGCTCCAGCGCGCAATGCTGTTCATGTAAAGCAGGTTGGTTGCCGTGACATAACAGTCATAAAGCGCCCGGTGCGCATGCAGGCCATCGGGTACATGAGGATTTAACCCGAACCGGTAACGTAGATACTGGTTACCGTGCTTTTCTTCCGGCCACAGCTTGCGCGCCAGCTTCAACGTGCAGATCCAGGGGGAGGTGATTTGCGGAAGCTTTTCGCGGTCGAAAGCGACGTTGTGCGCGACATAGAGGTCAGCGCCTAGGTACCGGTCTATCACTGCGTCGATAGGCGGGGCATCAGCGACCATTTCCTCGGTGATGTGGTGTATAGCCATAGCCTCAAAACTGATAGGCTCACAGGGCCGTACAAAGTCGCTCATGGGGTTGCAGATCTTGCCGTTTACGATATCGACGCTGGCCAGTTCCACCACACCACCCTCGATGCTGGTGGTTTCAGTGTCGATCACTCGAAAGATAGTGCTCATGGTTAATTCCAACGGAGTGCGCATCGGCGATGGCATTGACTTCAGCCAGGCGGTGAGCGAGGCGATCGAGGTCTTCAGGGCCGAGATGGTTAGCGATGCAGATTGAAAGGATGAAGTGCTCGGCAGCCAGCTGCTGGCGCGTTGGGGTTTCGATGATTACTAATTCCATACAATCCCCAGAGCCAGAATGCCAATAACAAACACGATGGAGTAAAACACCCACTCGCTGCCCGCGTTCGTCTTCACGTTGCGGTTATTGACGTCATCGCCAGTAAGCCGAAATAGAAATTGGCCATTGCGGTATCGTTTCAAGCTCCCCATGGTGACCTCCGAACGTTCTGGCGGGTTGGCTGCGTAAGTGGGCGCTTGATTGTTGCCTGGTATGCCTCGGCGCAAGGGCCATCAACACAGAAGATGTGCCGCTCCGAACCCCGATACATCTGGATAGAGACAGCCTTCCGATCCTCCGGCGCGCGGAACTTGCTACAAAACGCGCAGGCCTCAGCGTCAAGATGTTCGGTAGCCGATTGCAGCACGACATCTTCATCAAAGCGCCGCTGGCAGCCATCCGGGCCGGTGTACTCGACAAAGCGCGTCGGGCGCTGTTTGTAATCGAGAGCAACCCGGCAACCGTCGAACGTTACGATCTGGCTGCCGAGCTTTAGCAGCGAGCCGGGCAGCAACTGCCCGAGCCGCTCCCGGTCAATTTTGGGAATGGTTTTCATGTGGTTCTCCTGATTCGTGGCATGACAAAGCACCCGCGCTGCAGGTTCTTTGCGATGAGATGATGATGGGATGTTGCGACGGCCGCAGGCTAGGCCCCCGAAGCCTACGGCCGGTTGTCACAACGGAAAGGGCGCTAGAGCCATTGCGCCGGGTTATCGGCGCTCTTCCCCTGGTGGTGGCCCTCAGCGTTACCGCTCACGGCCCTATCACCCTTGCCGTTGTGCGCTGGTTACCCTATCCAGCGAATGCGCTGCTATCAGCAAAGCGAGGAAGCAACATTCGGATTTGCGGTTGTGGCGGCCGGATTCGAACCGACGACCGCACTTTGAGGACTGAATGCCTAGGGCTTGCAAACCTTTTGGCACCCACGCTGGCCAGCATTCCATAGCCCGCTCTGACCACTGAGCTACACCACAACGGGGAGAGCACTCCCACTTCTACCAGCGCCCCGCTATAGCTTTTCGGCGCATCCACATGGCGCTTGGGTTTCAGCTTCGCGTGGTTGGAGTGCTCTTTCCGTTGTGCGCCCCGAAGGGCGCGATGGGGTTAGTAACCACGCTTTGCTTTGCGGGCGTAGAACAGTGCTGCTATTGCAACAAAACCATCGGCGCGGAATTCTCGGTAAACGCTCAAGTCGTAGCTTTTCATCGTGTAACCCTTTGCTGTAGCCCCGTAGCATGGGCGGTTGGTCAGTGCGCAGCCTGAAAGATTGCGATTGTGTGGCCTGAATGTTTGGTGTCTAACTTAAAATAAGTCCCGAATCTAAAGCCGCCGCGACGATGGTAGACAACATAGTAATCATCGTCATCAGACGTAATAGCCCCTTCCGCGCAAGGTGCAGCCTCTACAACCTCATAAACCTTGCCAACCGTGAAAACGTTTTTTCCTTCTTCGTGCACTTCTACGCATTGAAATTTGTAAGCCATATATCTAGCCCTCTTAGTGGTTTTATGCCTACCGCCCGAACTAGCAGCGGCAGGGTAAATCCACTCTTCATGTAAGGCTGGTTGCTGCGTTAATGGGTCGCCATGCCAAACTGCCCAGTGCGCTATGCGCCTCCTTTCCCCTGGTACGTCGCTGCGGGAACGTAGCCTGTTCCTCGCCGTTGGCGGGGTTGGCCGGTATTCGGTCTATCCGTTTTAGTGCTTCATCGGCTGAATCTCCTATGTTTGATATTTCTGTCACCCAACTTTGTCCGCCGCATGCCCGCCGTGCCATTTGATGAACCTACCCCCTTAAGGGCTGGGATTCCGCAGGGTGCTGAGTTATGCGGATCTCTCCGCTCAACGCTGGGTGACCTATCTGATTGTTAAAGAGCGCCCGGTGGTCTGGGAGGACGATGTTGCCGTCTGTTGAGCGAATAATAGCGAAGAGTATATTTAATAGCAATACGTATTAATGAATGCGTAATAGCAATGAGTATAATTCGGTGTTTTAAAAGGAAATTTAGCTTGAAAAAAAATTCAGAAGCTCTGGGAATCTGTATTGAGTTTGTGTTTGAATCACCACAGGACACACGGGATTGCTTTTCAATAGACAGGAGTTAAGCTATAAAATACTGTATATAAATACAGTATAAATGAATATGAAAGTATCCTTCTTAACTCGTCGGGTGGGCATGATGATAGAGTTGTTAGTTAGAACGAAGGCGGGGGTTTATGAACAAGAAACCCTGCCGCAGCAGGGTTTGGATGACTATATTCTGAAATCTCGAAGGAGTAAAACTGCTACGCCAATCAGTACACCAGGCGTTATGGTTATCAATGGAACGCGGTTGTCATCAACGGAGAGAAAACCGTGATTTCCTCCATCCAAAAATCGATAAGCGGAAATTGTTCCGTTGATCATTGCTATAACCAGATCGCCGGTGCCTGGCTTTATAGAAGTATCGACAATAACGATGGATCCAGCTGGAGCATCTGAACAACCACTATTGCGTTTTAAAATGTATGCGCGCCAAGACGAATGGGCCTTGCCTTTAGGAGAAAGGACAAAATCATCTGTTTCCCCTTGTTCATCCCATACAGGGATCTGATTTGAACGGTCAAGCCTTGGAAGCGGCGCTGTATTGGCCCCCTCCATCTCTCCAGTCCCGTTTGCCAGCCAGTCAACGTTAACTCCAAGTGCGTTGGCAATATCTACCAACTTCCCCGAGGATTTTGATAGCCCTTTAGTCAGTCGCCAGATTGTCGGCTGTGCCACGCCTGACGCTTCCGCTAGCGCTGCTTGGGTCATGTTGTCGCGTAGAGCCATAGCTCTATTTAGACGATCGGCCAGAGTAGTTTTCATGCTCTGAAAGTTATAGCTATGCGTATCAGACGTCAAACTCACTTCGCTATTGCCATGTGTTATACTCATTGCTATTATCTCGATTGATTTATACGTTTAAGGATAAAGAGATGAATGAAGCTATCCAAAAAGCTGTGAGCATTGCCGGTGGCCAGCAAAAGCTTGCATCCCTCTGTGGCGTCAGCCAGCCGACTGTATGGCGCTGGCTTCACGGTGGTGGCATTAACACGCGTTACGTGAAGCGAATTATTAAGGCCACCGGCGGAAAAGTGAAGGCAACGGAAATTAGCCCTGACCTAGCCGATCTGCTGGACAGTTAGCAAAAGGCGCAAGACCAATAAAGGAAAATTATCAATGGAAAACAATGCAATAGCACGTAAGTTAGAACCCCCGATCCTCAATCCGCGTGAGATTGAAGGGCTGTTACTCAACCGACTTGCGTCGGTCGGCCAGAAGTTTTACGCGGAGAAGTCTGGGATCAGCGAATCGACTGCCAGCCGCCGGAAAGCCGAGGGGCATTTCGCAACGATGGCGAAGGAGCTGGCAATACTCGGCATTCAAGCGGCGCCGCCGGAAGCCGTGCTCGTATCGCGCGCTTATCTGGCGTCGGTCGAAACGTTGGCTGATATCGGATTGAAAGCAGAACGCAGCCGACCGGGGCCGCTGGGGTGGGACTGATGAATCACGTTGAATTTATCGAGCATCACATCAAGCAGAAGCTGGTCGGCGATGGCTTTAGTCCAGCAATCGCGCAGGGGGGGCAAATGTTGGCGTTGATTACTACCGGCGCTGCTCACAAGCCAGCAAAAAAGGGGCGATGTTTGAGGACTGCTACCGGCTCGCGAAAGCCTGGGCAGACAAGAACACAACTGCGAGCGATAAGCCGCTCAAGAAAAAACAAAACCGAACTGCGCGAACAGTTCGGCCTGGTCTTTTTTAAACCGTGCGAGGTTTAACTCATGATACGCAAAAACAAACGTATTACGCAACAACGAGAAATTACCCAGGCGGATTACCTGAAATGCCCAGACCCGATCGGCACGTTGCCGCCCGAAGTGCAAAAGCGCTTTGTGGAGGAGTTCCGCAAGGTGCAACTGGCAAGGCAGGTAGAGCGCCATGAGTAACACCGCTGAAATCATTCAATTCCGCGCGCCCGTAGCGCGTGAGGAGAGTCGCGTGGCCGATACCGATGATGGGTATATCCGGCTGGCCAACGAACTGTATGAGGAACTGATAGGCGCTAATTTGACGCGCAATCAGGCCAAGGTGGCGCATGCTGTTTGCCGTAAAACCTATGGCTACAACAAGAAGGTTGACCGCATTGCAGATAGCCAGTTGGCAGAGCTAACCCGGCTGCCACGCCAGAAGGTTAACAAGGCCAAGAATGAGCTGATCGCTATGCGTGTTCTGTTACGTGTTGGCATGCAAATTGGCCCAAACAAGAACCTTTCTGAGTGGGAAATACCAGAGTGTCACCAAGATAGTGACTTTGTCACCAAAGCAGTGACAAAAAGTGTCACCAAAACAGTGACAGGGGTGTCACCAAAACAGGGACACACAAAAGACACTGTTCTAAAGACATTAAATACAGATCCCCCTAAAGCCCCCAAGGGGGAGTTTTCGGAGGAAGTTCTCTCACAAGCAAAACAGGCCTTGCAGTATTACAACGAGCTTACACAGGGATCCTGTCGTTCTGCTGAGCCCTTTGCCGTGCTCCTGACAGAAACCAAATCCCGCAGCGCCTACACCCTGCAAGACCTGCAGTTGGTTGTTCGCTGGGTGGTGCTGACGTGGAAGCGCAAGAGCAAAACCGTAGCCAAGCCCATAAGCATCTGCCGGGTTAACCGCTTCGATGGCTACCTGTCCGACGCCGAAGCTTGGCAGAAAACCAGCGTAGATATCGACTGCCAAGCGGTGATCGACGTCTACAACGACGTGACCAATGGGCGGATGGCGCCGGTAGAACTCGACAGGGGACGCGAGATAGCGATCCGGGAACTGGTCACGCACTTGGCAACCAAGACGCCTGCCGGGTTCCGGGCTTACTTCTCTGCATTCCTGGAAGATGCCCGCGAGTTCTACTTTGGCGGCTCGGATGGCACCGGCTGGCATGCCGATTTTGAATACCTGATGAAGCCTGAAACGCTGCGTAAAGTACGGGAGGGAACCCTGTGAATAATATCGATATCGAAGCCAGTGTGATCGGCGGCCTGCTACTGAGCGGCTTTAGCCCTGACGCAGCTGATGTGATTGCCACCCTAGATCCCGAAGCGTTTTCCGTGCCGCTATACCGGGACACGTTCAGGGAGATCACCCGCCAGGCAAATAATCGCGGGATGATCGACGGCCTGCTGGTAGCCGAGGCAATGGGCGAGGGGTGTTTCGCTGACATCATGGAAACCATGTCCCGTAACCGTGGCCCGTCCGTCGCCAACCTGAAAGGCTACGCGCGAGTGGTTGGCGAGTATTACCAGATCCGAGAGTTCACAAAGCTCATGGAGTCTAGCTATGACCTGATCACCGGCGCGCAGAACCACGAACGGGCGCTGGAAAGCATACAGGCATTTTCGAGCAAGATTTTTTCGATAGCGAAGCCGCACAACGAGCACCGCCCGATCCACATCAAAGAGTTGCTGGGTTCCTATGCCGAACTGCTGGAACAACGAAACCTAAGCGGCGAAGAGTCGGACACGCTTAAGACCGGGATCCCTGAACTGGACGAGATTACCGGCGGCATAAACCCGGTGGATTTTATTGTCGTTGCCGCTCGTCCAGGCATGGGTAAGACCGAGTTTGCGATCAGAGTAGCCGAGGGAGTGGCCACCACGTCGGTGCGTATCGGTGACACTGAAAGGCCTCGAGGCGTTTTAATTTTCAGCATGGAAATGAGCGCGCACCAAGTTATTGAGCGTCAACTCGCCAATGCTTCAAATATGCCGGTATCGGTATTGCGCAACCCAGCAAAAAGTATGGGTGACGAAGAATGGGCGCGCGTCTCTATGGGAATTCAGCGATTGCTTGGCCTGCAGGTGTGGATTGTTGACGCATCAAAACTGACCATTGAACAAATCCGGGCCATAGCCGAACGCCTCAAGCGCGATCACCCTGAACTGTCGCTGATCATGGCCGATTACCTTGGCTTGATTGCGAAGCCTCGCGCGGAGCGTAATGACCTCGCTATCGCCCATATTTCCGGCAGCATGAAGCGCATGGCGAAAGAATTGAAAACGCCCGTCATCTCGCTTAGTCAGCTCAATCGTGACGTTGAAAGCAGGCCGAAGGGGCAAAAGCGCCCGGTCAACTCAGATCTGCGTGATGGTGGCTCTATAGAGCAGGACGCCGACGGGATCTACATGCTCTATCGTGATGGCGTTTATGAGCCTGATAGCCCTGCAGCGCCCTATGCGGAAATTATCGTTACAAAGAACCGCTTCGGGATGCTCGGCACCGTTTACCAAGAGTTCAAGAATGGCCACTTCATGCCAACTGACCAGGTGCGCGCCGCCGAAATCTGCCGGGCCAAACCACAACAAGCAGCGACTGGCCGTCGTTATGCAACAAGAAAGGATCTGTGATGGATGACTTCTGCTTGCACGAAACAACCAAGGCCCAGCTATGGCCAGTGCTGAAAGACATGCTGGCGACCGGTAAGCGCTACCGCGTGAGCATAGTTGAATGGAAGGAGAAGCGCTCGCTTAGCCAGAACGCGCTGATGTGGAAGTGGAACGGCGAAGTCGCCTCACAACTGACGCGTACCGGGAAAGGCAAGTTTAACCAGGACGACGTTCACGAGCACCTGAAAGACCTGTACTGCCCACCGAAGCCGATCACCATCCTGGGCGAAACGCGCTATGTGAAATCGACAAAATTACTCGATACCGGCGAAATGACCCGGTATCTGGAGCAGATCGACATGTGGGCGCATCAACGCGGCTTGCGATTGACCATCCCGGCCCGCTGCGAATACCGCCAGCTCATGGAGGCCCAGAACGCATGAAAACATACGCGATAGTCCCGATCCCAAAGCCGCGAATGACACAGCGTGACCGCTGGGCCAAGCGCCCGACGGTGCTCCGGTATTTCGCGTTTTGCGATGAGATACGACACAACCGGATTTCGCTGCCGGAGAGCGGCTATCACGTTACCTTTGTGCTGCCCATGCCACCGAGCTGGAGCAAGAAGAAACGCGCGGAGATGGCTGGTAAGCCGCACCAGCAAAAGCCTGATGCCGATAACCTCCTTAAGGCATTGATGGACGCCATTTATAACGAAGATTGCTCCGTATGGGATGTACGGGTTACTAAGCGCTGGGGCGATACCGGCGAGATCACTATCGGGGAAATAGCATGAGATTAGAGTCCATTCCAAAATACTTTGCGCCTAAGTCGCCAACATTCAGCGATTCGCCTCGGGCTACCGCATCGGATAGCCTTACCATCACCGATATGATGGCCGCGATGGGACTGGCTGACCTGAAAGGTGGTTTCGGTCTGGATCTGTTCTTGGCCAAACAAGGGATAAGCGCACCCGCCAGCGCTGTGCATAGCCTGTTCGCCTTTGCTCGTAACCAGGTGATTAAGCACCGGGCCATGGCCAAGCATGCCGAAGACGTGCAGCTCCGCGCGCTGGCTGTGATGACTGTATTCGCCTATCAGGATTACTCGCGCAGCGCGGCCAGTGTGCGGCCCTGTGATTGTTGCTCCGGAACTGGGTTTATTGACGCCGAGGTATTCACAACAAAGGCCCACATGCCATGGGTTGCCGGGCAGATCGTGCATCAATCGCTTGAATGGGGTTTAAAGGTCATTCCTTCCGGGTATGAGGTTCACCGCCAACACCGCGAAATAGCCAGAGTTCTCTGCCCAGAGTGTAAGGGAAAAAAGGTGATCAGCAACGCCTGCCGGTGTGATGGCCGGGGCGTGGTAGTGGACAGGGTAAAGAGCAAAGCGGCCGGGATCCCCATCACGAAAGAGTGCTGTAAGTGTAGCGGGCGCGGCTTCTCACGGTTGCCCGCCGAGCAGGTGCGCAAAGCTCTGGCGCTGGTGGGTATGGATATCGCCGAAACGACGTGGAGGCGTGACTATAAGCCGCTCTATGAGCTATTGGTGACCCAGTGCTACAAGGAAGAGAGCCACACCGATACGATGCTGGCCGCTGTGACGATGTAATGGCTTAATATACACAATTGATAGATAGCGTTAGTGCTGACAATAGAAACCCGGCCGAAACCGGGTTGTAAGTTACCGCTAGCGGCGGGGGTAAGAGCGGTAGTGGTCGGTTACATGCTCAGTTCGACCATAACGCACACGTTCGTAAGGATTGACATAAACCTCTTTTTGAGAGAGGTGACCATTCAAGTTATAAATGTTCATTTATCATTACTCTGGAAAGAGGCAGCCAATAGCCCCTTGATAAAATTAACCAGAACCGCTAAGGTAAAAAAGCGTATTGATTACCGTAGCACTGACTCCCGTTAGGGTGGTTATGGCTATCAGTCCAATGTCCAACTCCCCAGTCCGACATTGTTCTGAATCCTTTGCATTACCGAGGCCGAACGTAAACCTTTAGAAATAAAGCGATACGTTCGGCTTCTTCGTCTGTGAGATCCAAAGGTATCCCGGTAATTTTCACTGTTAAGCCAGTTTCAGGGCGCAGCATAAATGGAGCGTCAAAGGTTTGACCGCTGGCTCTACCAGCAAAGTTAGGCTGGGGTAACGCTGCCAGCGCTTCGCGAATTTTATTTTGTCTTGCTTGAATCTTCGTGGATTCCGCGAACCCTCTTAACTGCCTGTTTCTTATGACATCATGAAGTGGTGTTGGTTGGCCAACCAGATCGTTTTGGTGTTTCACGAAACGACCTACAGCGCTATTGAACCGGCTTTTATAGGTTTGCTTGGTGCCTTCTGACATTTCTGTATTGCTAGCTTCCAAATGACGTTCAATAAGAATGTCTGGGTTAACGCTGTTCATGCAAGCAGACTCTTCTTCGGTAACGTAAGTCGAAAGCAAGAGACCCGTACTCTTAAGGTTCCGCCATGTGGCATCGCTATTTACTTCGCTGTTTTCAGCCCCTGATAGGTAAGCTTCGAACGCTCGTAATGAGTAGTCGGGATTCATGCTGGACTCCAGTCAAAAAGTTATGGTAGCAGTGTATTATCGATCGATTAAAACAATCAAGTTAAATCAATCGATCGTTGAAATCTTTCTTGATTCTTGATTTTTAGCGGTTTCGCTTGATTTCACTTGATTCCAATCTGTCTCAGGTCGTTTCAGTAACATATAGAGCTGGTTCATGTCTAACGCACTTGGTTGGTTCAGCAAGGCGAAAAATTTCACACTGCTTAAGCGACTCCGAGAGAGGCCCTTGAGCAATTTGCCTTATAGTTTTCCATACCCAGAAACCCACTTAACTAGCAGTGATTGACACTTTGGCGAAAATGGACTAGTTTTACTCCCATGATGGGAATTTAATACCTGTCACATGAATGAAATTTAAAGAACCCGCCAAGTGCGGGTTCTTGCGTTTTAACGCTCGTTGAGGGTGGCCCGGAAGGTTCGAGCCTTACCGGGCCTGACGCACCCATTCCTACGGTCACGGGTACACCAAGAGTTATTGGAGTACAAAGACCATGACGAAGCAGCAAAAAGGCGCTGTGTCACGCGCCACCGGGAAGCCTTTCCCGATTGTGTACGACGGCGAAACGGTCGGCTATGGCTGCGTTGATTTGCACGTCGCGACGATCCCTGCCTGGCTAGCCCGCCTGGTGATCGTTAATTTCCACTACAGCAAACGGATAGTTAATAACTCCTATCTGCACCTGGGTATTTTTGACGGGCGCGAGCTGGTGGGCGTGATGCAATGGGGCTACGCAATGAACCCCAGCAGCGGATCGAAAGTTGTGACCGGCACCAGCAACCGTGGATACATGGAGCTAAACCGGCTCTGGGTACATGACCGGATGCCACGCAACACGGAATCCCGCGCAATCAGCTACGCCCTGAAAACCATCAAGCTGCTTTATCCCGCTGTTGAGTGGGTACAGACATTCGCTGATGAGCGGTGCGGGCGGTTCGGCGTTGTGTACCAGGCAAGCAATTTTGATTATGTGGGCAGCCATAAAAGCACGTTCTACGAGCTGGATGGCGAGTGGTACCACAAGATCGCGCTGACGACGAAGGCGAGCAAAGCCGGTGTGCGTGGCTTACACCTGCAGGCAAACAAACACCGGGCAACAGCCCACACCTTCAATCAGTTTCGTTATATCAAGTTTCTGAACAAGCGGGCGCGAAAGCGACTCAACACCAAGCTGTTTACCCCGCAGCCGTACCCGAAGCCCGAAAGCATGAAATAAACAAAAATGTTTAGATTACCTCTTGCCTGTATAAACAAAAATGTTTATAATGATTTCAAGTTAAACAAACAGGAGGAGGAAGTGAAGCAACGCGAGTTTCAGCGTTGGCTTGCAGCACAAGGGGCGGAGTTTTCAAACGGTAGTAACCACCTGAAAATCTACCTAAACGGCAAGCAGACGATAATGCCAAGGCATCCGGGGAAGGAAATACCGGAGCCGCTTAGAAAAGCGATTCTCAAGCAACTTGGCCTTAAATAATAAACCGGCCCTTCGGGGCTGGTTACTCGCGAAGGTTCACTTAGTCAAATATGCGATATCCCGTAAAATTTGAGCATGACGAAACCGGGTGGTGTGTATCGTTCCCGGATATCCCGGAGGCACTAACGGGCGGAGATACCAGGGAAGAGGCGCTATCGTTGGCGCAAGACGCCCTGGTAACGGCGTTTGATTTTTACTTTGAAGATCGGCGCCCAGTACCGATGCCAAGCGCTGACGGCGAAGAGTTTATCGATGTGCCAGCGAGCGTGGCGGCCAAAGTGCTTTTGCTTAACGCCATGATCGCGACAGGCACAACACCGGCAGAACTGGCCCGCCGCCTGGGTACGCGACCACAGGAAGTTAACCGGATCGTTACCCTGAACCATGCGACCAAAATCGATACGATAGAGGCCGCGCTCAAGGCGCTGGGTAAGCGGCTAGAAATAACCGCACTGTAACCATTATCAACCTATCTAAAGGCTCACTTCGGTGAGCCTTTTCATTTAGCCCCACGCCAAGAAAGTCAATCACCCCAAAACCCTAATTTATCGCTGAGTGACTATGGTGTGGCGGCTATCCCTATTTTAAACAGTGCACAGCCCGAAAATCGGGAGGTGGAGATCATGAAGATGGACGATAGATACAGCAACGCGACATACGGCAGTGCTGGTCTTACCGCCTTCTTTGCCAGCCTATCGCTTCAGGACTGGGGATTCATCATTGGCGTGGCCTTCAGTATCGCGCTAGGTGTCTTAACCTACCGACTGAACCGGCGAGAGCAAATGAAGCGAACCAGGATACTGCAAGACATCCTCACTAAGACCAGTCCGAACAATCCATCAGCAACGGCGCAAGTTATTGCTGAGTTGGGCGATAAAGCCCCGAAGGAGATTTAACATGCGCGAAGGATTGTTGAGAAAGCTGTCGCCATATCTGGCCGGTAGCGCCCTGGTGATTGCCAGCGTGATGCTTCCAGAACTTGAGGGCATAAAGTACGTTGCATCACCGGATGTCGCAGGAACGTTAGACGTTTGCTACGGCCATACCGGCAAAGACATCATTAAAGGTAAGCGCTACACAGATAAAGAGTGCAGGGCTTTACTTGATGCTGATTTAAAGGCGGTGGCCGCTGGCGTCGATCCCTACATTCGGTCTGACATCAGCAACACACAACGAGCTGCCATCTACACCTTTGCATATAACGTTGGCATAACCGCGTTCCGTAACTCCATGATGCTGAAGAAAATCAACGCAGGTGACCAGAAAGGTGCTTGTGATGAGTTGCGTCGCTGGACGTATGCCGGGGGCAAGCAGTGGAAAGGACTGATGAATCGCCGTGCGATAGAGCATGAACTCTGCACCTGGAGCATGAAATGAAACTCAAACACCTGGTGCTCATTGTCATTTTCATCCTGTCGATGGTAGGAGGCCTGGGTTATTCGGCATTCCACTATCACGGCCAATCAGTCAAAGACAAACAAGACTTAGAGCAGGCTAAGCGTGATGTGGCCAGCGCAGAAAAAATGATAGGCAACGTCATTAACGCAATGAACCTGTTCAACGACATCGCCAGGGCTAACGAAGATGCAAAGCAGAAAAACGCAAGCGACAGTGAGCAGGTCAGGGTGGTCTACAAAACCATATTGGCAAAGTCTCCCTGCGCTGCCGACGTTGTTGATCGGGATGTTGCTGATGGGCTGCACAACCGAGCGAATAAAATACGTTCCGGCTCCAGTAGTACCAATCCCGGCCAGCCTGACCGCTGATTGCATTCCACCATTACCTGGACAGCCTCTGACCTATGGCGGAAGCGTTCTCTGGAATGACCAGCTACTTGAGGTCATTGAGAACTGCAACCGCGATAAGGCCGACATCAGGAAGATAGAGAGCGAACGGTAGTATTATTTTTTTGCGGCCTTTCTTCGGAAATATTCGAGTACGAATAAAGCTATGGTATCGGCCAGTTTCAGGAACGCAGTAATGCATTTGAGTAAATCAGGTGTGTATTCCATAAGTGTCTCCTTAGATATTGATAGGTCAGTGAGTTCGTTGTGTTGCTATAAGTGGCCCTAATCAGCCCTATAGTGAGTCGTATTAGCCGTTATGCCGGTTTCCTTGAGCTTTCTATTGTAGGACCTAATGTTTTTTTACAAACACGCAGCCCCAAAAGAGGTGGTCGCCATCTTGGCGGCTCGGAACTAGACGAGAAGTGGTAGCGCAACTCTGACAAGCGTGGCGATGCTACGAACCCAAGAAATGCTCGATAGTGACGCTAAGCACAGAAGTCTAATTCTCCTAGAGTTAAGGGCTTGATAGTGTGTTTTATGCCCATATCTAACATGTGGGATAAACCGAGAAGAGGACGAGTGAAAATGTGGATGGCAATGGCCGAAAAGGCCCCAGAACAGTCTGGATGGATTTTAGTCTCTACCAACTTAGGTGTTGGAGTCGCCCTTTACAATCAGCCGCTAAATGAGATTCAAAGGCTTTTTTTGGCAGGGAATAGGGAATCAAGCGCCACAAAAATACTGCACTGGGATCACCTACCAGAAGCACCGGCTGGTGATTACGACCCAAATGCAGGAGGGTTCCAAAGGCAAGTGCGCTAATACCAACAACCACCTTCGGGTGGTTTTTTAATGCCTTAAATTTACAATATTCTGAAAAGCGTCCATTAATCTGGCACCTCACAGAGTTTTGTATAGGTTTCGCGATGGAGTGGTGTCACCGATTACGGGCGTCGCATTTCAACAGGCAGAGGAATGTTCCAAATGGACACTAAAAGGCCAATGCCCCCGCTTAACTTCATCGACCCGCTCACGCCTTACATTCAACTGATCCCCGCTACCGAGGTGCTGGAGTGGGTGAACGAGAAGATCATCAGTGATGACGGTGAACTCAGCAACCCTGACCACTTTCACCTGGCTGATGCCGATATCGGCTTTATGTGGGCCTCATACGCTTTCGAGAAGCAGGGCCGGGCGATACTCGGCCAGGCGGAACAGGTGGCGATGCGCGCCGGTGGCTGGCAGAAGGCCAGAATGGTGCAGCAAATGCATGAGTGGTTCGACCGGGTGCCGGAATTCATCATCACGCTCGCTGCCGACTACTGCGCGCAGTGTAACGATCTGGAGTTCTGCGCGCTGGTGGAACATGAGCTTTACCACATCGCCCAGGCTACCGACGAGTTCGGTGCGCCGAAGTTCAACAAAGACACTGGGCAGCCGGTGCTAAAACTACGCGGTCACGATGTAGAGGAATTCGTGGGCGTGGTGCGCAGATACGGTGCGAGCGTTGACGTTCAAGCGATGATCGACGCAGCAGCCAAACAGCCAGAGGTAGGGGGGATCGACATAGCGAGGGCATGTGGAACATGCCTTCTAAAATTGGCTTAAATATTAGACTGGTATAGACGGATGGTAAATTATGGCGGCGCTAAAATCAGAGGTTAAAGCCTTCATAATTCAAAGTCTTGCTTGCTTCGATACGCCGTCAAAAGTCGCCGAGTCCGTCAAAAGTGAATTTGGCTTAACGGTATCCCGCCAGCAGGTCGAGTCCCACGACCCAACGAAGGCCGCAGGAAAGACGCTTGCCCAGAAGTGGGTGAAAATATTCTATGCCACCCGTGAGCGGTTCCAGAACGAGATAGCCGACATCCCGATCGCCAACAAGGCATACCGCCTGCGTGTTCTCGACCGCATGGCGACCAGCACAGAGAAGCAGCGAAACTTCGGCATGACGGCCCAGTTAATGGAACAGGCCGCAAAAGAAGTGGGCGACGTTTACACCAACAGACAGCAGCCGCCGGTAAGTGAGCAGGACAAGCAGAAAAAGAGCCTTGAGTTTGATCGGGCCAAACTGGCGAATGAAAAGCTGCAGGCGGAAATAGACAACCTCAAGAAAGGTAGCGGCAACGAGCCGATCATTATCCATAACTCACTGAAGCCACCAGGGAGCGAGTAACTATTTTTACAGGGGCGTGAAATGGCAGAAATTTTCGTCCCTGAACTGCATGCCGGACAACTCAAGGTTTGGACGGAGGGCAGCGAGCATCAATATAACGTAGTTTGTTGCGGTCGCCGCTGGGGTAAAACAGTAATGCTGGTGACCATAGCAATAAGCTATGTCACTAATAAATTCAAGGTGCCAACAGCAAAGAAACCCATAGCGGGTAGAGTTGGCATATTTACCGCGCAATACAGACAATACCAGGAAATTTTTGACGAATTAGAAGAGGCGCTCCAACCGTTAATAAAAAGTAGCTCCCGGTCAGAAAAAAGGATTCTTTTAAAGAACGGCGGGAAGATCGACTTCTGGGTAACGAACGATAACAAACTCGCCGGGCGTGGACGTAAATATCACGCTGTACTCATTGATGAAGGGGCGTTCACCAAATCCCCGGAAATGCTGAAAGAGGTTTGGCCAAGGGCGATTAAGCCGACGCTGGTAGACTACCGGGGCCGCGCCTGGGTGTTCTCTACCCCTGATGGCATTAATGACGAAAACTTCTTCTATGCCTTGTGTCACGACGAGTCTCTCAACTTCCATAAGCATCACGCACCGACATCATCCAACCCTTACATGCCAGCCGACGAGCTGGAGAAAATCGAGAAAGAAACCGATCCGCGAGTATGGCAACAGGAATTCCTGGCCGAGTTTGTTGACTGGTCGGAGGCGGCGCTACTCGACATCAAGAAGTTGCTGGTGGATGGGTTGCCGGTACCGATGCCAGAAACGTGCGATGCCATCTTTGCCGTTATGGATACCGCCCTTAAAGGCGGCCTGGAGAATGACGGAACGGGCGTTGTGTACTTTGCATTCGAGCAAACCTATACCACGCCACGGCTGACAATCATTGATTACGACGTGGTGCAGATCAAGGCGTCATTGATAGAAAGCTACATCCCCGGCGTTTACGAAAACCTCGAGCGGCTGGCCACGATATGCAGGCCGCGCATGGGCAGCCTTGGCTTGCACGTTGAGGATGCCGCTTTCGGTGCTGTATTGCTGCAAAAAGCCGAAACGGAAGGTTGGGACATGAAGCCGATCGACTCCGTTCTTACCTCTAAAGGCAAGGACGAGCGCGCGGTAATGGCGTCCAGCCATCACTACTGCGAAAAGGCAAAGATAGCCGAGCCAGCATTCAATAAAACCGTTGAGTTCAAGAAGAAAGTGGCCAACCACCTATGGCGGCAAATCGCCGGTTTCCATCTGGCGGATAAAGACGCCAACAAACGAGCTGATGACCTGCTCGATTGCTACTTGTACGCATTGATAATCGCATTTGGTAACGGAGCCGCACTCTAATGGCTGAAGAAACAATAAACGCAGCACTAAACTCACAGCTCGCAGATTTCTTGATGGGTGAGGACATTCAGCCAGGCTCTGAAACCGGCTATCAGATGTGCAAAATCATCTGGGAGTATCACCCGCTCGGCGGGAAGATGGTCGAAAAGCCGATCGAAATGGCCATGTTCAAGCCGCGCATTTATAACGTGAGCGATGACGCAGAAGATCGGATTGTGAACGCGTTTATCGATACGTGGATACGCCTGGGCATCACGCAGAAAATAAAGAACCTTTTCTTCAACGCCAGATGTTATGGCGCCGCAGCAATTGGCATCGGCCAGGACTCGGTGAGCAGCTACAAGCAGATCACCAAGATGGGACTGAAGGAAGAGGATATTTTTATCAATATCTTTGACCCGCTTGTCGCCGCTGGATCGATGGTGACAAGCCAAGACCCGAACACTCGCGATTTCCAGCAGCCGGACAAATACCTGAACATCCAGGGCAAGAAGTGGCACCCGTCGCGAACCATGAAAGTATTCACGGGCTCGCCGATTTATCTCTCCTACCAGTCTTCAAGCATGGGCTTTACGGGCCGTAGCGTGTTCCAGCGTTGCGTATACCCGCTGAGGTCATACGTGAACACGATGATCACCAACGACCTTGTAAGCGAAAAGGCCGGGGTGCTGGTGGCCAAGACGACGCAGAACTCGTCTGTAATATCCGGTGTGTTGGGCATGGTAAACAAAGCCAAGCGGGGCATGATCAAGGCCATCAAAAATAAAGGGGTAATGAACATCGGGGCGGGCGACTCGATCGAGTCTCTGAACCTGCAGAACATCGATGGCGCCATGAACTCAGCCCGGAGCAACATTATTGCCGATATCGCAGCGGGCAGTGATGTGCCAGCGGCAATCCTGAAGGATGAGGCTTTTGCTAACGGGTTCGGAGAGGGTAAGGAAGACTCGAAGGCCGTCGCTCAATATATCGATAGCGTCAGGCAGTCGATTGATCCGGTGATAACGTTTTTCGAAGAGATCGTGCAATACATTGCGTGGAACGAGGATTTCTATAACTCGCTCAAAAACGAATACCCCGATCTCTATACCGAAGACTATTTCACGACGTTCTTCATGTGGCGCGCGTCATTCTCTGCAACATGGCCAGAGCTGCAAGAGAAGTCCCCGGAGGAACGTCAGGACAGCGAAGGCAAGCTGCTTGAGCAGACTACCAAGGTGTTCGACACGCTTTATTCTCGCCTTGATCCAGATAATCAGGCAGTGGCCGCTCAATGGCTGTCAGACGTTATTAACGTGCTGGAGTCATATGAGGGAGCGCCGCTCGTCCTCGACATGGATAAGCTTAAGAGCTACAGGCCGCCGACACCGCCAACGGGGGGAGGCAATGAAGAAGACGAGGAAACCTAAAACGCTCTATGAGGTGCTGACAGAAGCTGTTAACTACTACGTGGACAATGGCTGGGATAGCGAGAAATCATTGCTGTCATGGAGCGCCCGATTGCGCGCGGCGGCAAATCGCGAAACAGTCAGCCCGACTACAACTCGCAACCACTTGACCGCCATTTACAAGCGCCTGGTGATTGACGGTGGCGCAATCCGGGATCAGCCGTTCGGCGGCCCGACCAAAGTCACCCTGGCCAAGGTTAAGCCGGAACTGCGCAAGGAGCTGGAGCGCCGGATCTTCGTCAGTGCCAACCTTATCAAGCTTAACCGTGAAGCCGCCATCGAGAAGACCATTCAGCGCTTCCAGGGGTGGGTTTCGTCTGTCCCGGTAGACGGCACCAATGCGGTTGACCGGGTAGAACAGAAAGCGCAGATACGGGCCAAGCTGTCCGAGCAGACATTCGAGCACCGGCGCGTAGCCATCGACCAGGGCCATAAGCTGGCGGCCAACATAAAGGACATCATTGCCATACAGGGCGGCGCAATCGCCGTTAAGTGGCACTCGTCCTGGCGGCGGCCCGGATACAACTACCGGGAAGACCACAAAGAGCGCGACGAGAAAATCTATCTGCTGCGCGATTCGTGGGCGGTAAAGCAAGGGCTGATTAAGCCGGTGAACGGCTATTACGACGAGATCACCGCTGTGGGGGAAGAGGTTTTTTGCAGTTGCCAGGCGATTTACATCTACGCGCCGCAAAAACTCCCTGATGAATTCCTAACTGAAAAAGGGAAACGAGAATTTGAACGAGCTTGAGTTAGCCGAGAATATCCGGGATGGCACCGTTTTATCCCCGATTAAATTCTCTAATACCTGGTTAGTTAATTTGCGGATAACGGGAACCGGTGCGGCATATAGGGCGGGGCATGATGAGTTTGTTTGGCGTGACCCTGATTTATATCTCAACGACGAATTTCTCCGGCGCTGCAATGGCCTGCCGGTTATCGCAAATCATCCAGATGCACCGAAATTAGACGAGAAGGAGTTTAAAGATAGAGTGGTTGGCTCTGTCATGCTCCCGTATATCAAAGGGGATGAGGTCTGGGCGGTTGTCCGTATTTACGTTGAGTGGATTGTAGCGGAAATACTGAAAGAAACGGTATCAACAAGCCCCTCGGTATTATTCAACGAAGACTCACAGAACATCGAAATAACGAATGAAGAAAGCGGCACATCCCTTTTAATCGAGGGTAAGCCGTTTTTGCTCGATCACATCGCCTTGGTGACAGAAGAATGCGGCACTAATGGCGTGTGGGATAAAGGTAACGGCCCGTCTGGGGTGGATATTTCCAACAAAGGTAATTTAGAAATGAATGAAGAAGACATGAAAAAGCTTCTCGAAGCGACCGTGGGCGGGCTGGCCAGCACACTAAGCGTCAAGCTCGACCAGCTCTCCGGGCGGATGGACAGCATGGAGCAGGGCGTAAAGGCCCGCGCCGATGCTGAAGCCGCAGAGAAAGAGAAGAAAGAGCAGGAACGCGCCGACGCCGAAGCAGAAGAGAGCAAGGCGAAGGAAGAGAAAGAGCGCGCCGATGCTGAGGCTGCAGAGGCTCAGGCCCGCGCAGACTCCGAGGCGGCAGCAGCAGAGCAGGCCAAGGCCGACGCAGAGGAACAAGCAAAAGTGGAAGAACAGACAAAATCTGACGCAGAAGCGATGGCCGGTGAGCAAGTCAAAGCCGACTCCGCCTTTTCCGCGATCGGGCAGAAAGCGCCATCACCGCATGCCGGGGAACTGTCTGCCGACTACATCAAGCGCACCCTGTCGATCATGCAGAAATACGCGCCGACGTTTGCCGGTGCGAACATCCGGGCGATCGCTGACTCGGCGACGTTGAAGACCATGCAGGCCGCCATCTTTGACGAAGCCAAGAAAGAGTTTGAGCGCAAGGTTACCAACACGCCTGGCCGACTGATCGAGACGATTCGCCACGATGCCGCAGGCCGACCGGTTCGGCATTATCAGGGCGACATGGACACCTGGCTGCGCACCGTAAAGGTACCGGCTCAGAAATTGGTAAAATTTAACAGTGGGAGCACTCGCTAATGGCTTTAGAAAACGCATTCAAAACCGGCCCCGCCTTCAAGAACAGCTTTAACGTCGAATCGTTCGGGCTGGTGCAGGGCGACGCACAAGACGACCCGGCAGTTCGCCTACTGTTGGCCGCTGGCGTCCTGGCCGATGATGTGGTCGGCTCGATGTGGGGCGGTATGGGGATCATTGAGTCTGTACCGAAATCAAGCGAAGCGATGCTGGGTGCGGTGATCCGCCAGGCGACAGCCACATCGTGCAACGGCTTCATGGTGATGAACCAGGCAAACCACGGTGTCGTGACTCCGAATAACGGCGTACCGCAGTTTATGGCCGGTAACGGGGTGCATTACTACCGCCTGGGTACTGGCGCGCGTATTCCGTTGCCGATCAGCGCAGCGGTGGCCGCACTGGCGAACGGGACTACCTCAACGACCAGTACGCAATTCAAATGGGATCCGGCAGCGCAGGTGATCGACGTTGCCACGGCTGACGGCATTTCTATCCGCCTGCTGAAAGTCTCCCCAGCAGGCAATATGGCGGCGGTGCAAGACGCAACGACCAAAGACGTTAACTGGGAAGACAAGCCTATGGGCCTGTTCTCCATCTGATTTGAGGCTAAACAATGAGTAACTTTGCACCCGCATTTAAAATTCTGAATCCGTCGATGATGCTGCCGGAAATCGCTATGCAGTACAGCATGGCCACCGGCGCATTCGACCTGCTGCCGGGCGGTAAACCGGAAGCGAAGATCGGCAGCAATGACCTGCTGGTCTATCAAAAAACGTTGCGCATGACCAACCAGGTACAGGCCAGCCAATCGCTGCCTAACCAGGTTGCCTCCTCCTCCGTGGTTCCTGGCTACACCCAGATGCAGACCTACCGCATTGCGACACGTTCGCAATATGGCCTGTTTGATGATGAGGCGGCCAGCAACTGGGGTTATTCGCTGGTCAGCGCCTTGCAGCTCTCCGCGCGCCAGGGTATCGCACAACTGCTGCGAACCATGCTGCTTTACGGGCTCAAGCCGTCTAACGGGGAAGGCATCACCAACACGGCAGGAGCAACCACCGTTAGCCTGGCGGCAGACAGCGGCGGCGAAACGACTTACCCGGCTTGGGACAGTGGCGAACTGGCGCGGTTCCTTCTGGGCCACATCGCAGACCTGAAAACCCGCATGCTGATGCTGGGGCAACCGGCGCTGATCACCATCACGGCACCGCAGCGCTTCAACAGCGCGATCAGCTATACCGGCATTGTTGAGCTGACCTCCTATCAGCGTCCAGGTGCCGGTACAGATACCGCTGGGAACATCATCGCAAAAGTTGCAGGCGAAGCTGCGCAGGACGAAATCATCTTCACCATGGACGACACGCTGATCGGTAAAGGGGCTGGCGGTACGGATCTGATCATCATCAGCGCCGTGGTGCTGAACGTCCCGGCCAGCGACAGCAGCATTAACACCAACATCTTTGCGAGCCTGACGCCTAACCAGCGCGCGGTTAACCAGATGTTCTGTGATGTGGCCGCGCCGACCGAAGTGTCAACGCCGATCCCTGATGGCGGGTTAACCACGCTTTACACCATGCGGGCAACGCCAGGCTGGAACCTGCGCGCCGAGGGCGTAACCCTGCTTTCTGCCGCCTACGAATAATAAAACCCATTTTCCTTATTTGGCCTAATCGGCGGGGGGTAACCTCGCCTTTTTTTGAGGATTTAGAATGAAAATTCATATTGCTAACTGTTCCCCGCAACGCCATTTGTTCAATTACAAACTGCCTGAGCGCCGTCAACCTTTCGCTCGCCACATTCCAGCTGGCGCCCAGATCTCTATCGACGGGCAAGATACCGACATCAGGGCGATCATTGATCAGCATGAGCGTTACGGCTTTGTCGATGTGGCAAAAATCCCCGCGAATTTTTCCGGCCTGTGTTACTCCATCGATCGCGAAATCAAGGTTTCGAAAATCAACGATGGTTACGAGGCCCGCCTGGAATTCCTTGATGACCGAGCAGAAAAAATCATTGAAGAAAGCGCCGTCGTGATTAACAACGACATTAAAAACGTCGCGGTTAACCATGGACAGGAACAGCAGGACGGTTTGGAAATGACGATCCAGAGCGAACCGCTCGACCCTGAGCAGGATGACAAATCCCCGGTTAAGAAAAACTTGAAGGTCACCAAATAATGATCCAGATACCCCCAACGTTTGCCGGATTCCTCAACTTTATTCGTAATAACGTGGGGGTTCCTGTGGACGCAATTGCAGACGACAACGAAACGCTGCAGTGCGTCTATGCGGCCGCGCTCGAATGGGTGCCTACCGGCCTGGGCCTTGAGTGCCTGCCGGTCATTTATCGCAATACCGTGTACAACCTCGGCACGTCGTTCCTGTTGCGTTATGCCGACGACATGCCGGACAGCACCTATTTTGCCGATATGCGCGAAAAGCTGGGTATAGGGCGAGCAGCGGCGGGCATCATGACGTCAGCAGCGGATCAGGGAACATCCGGCTCAACGGTCATCGGGGAGGCCATGAGCAACCTTAGCCTGGCTGATCTGATGATGATGCAAGATCCCTATGGTGAAGCGGCGCTGGCCGTTCTGATGGAGATGGGGAGCCACTGGGGTATGACGCCATGAAAGTAGAGCTGGGTGTTATCGATATGCCCTACGACTACGGCGAGGAACCGGGGAAGACCACGCACCAGGTGGCCGTCGATCTCGAAGAACAGTACAAGCTTTTTACCCATTTTTATGAACAACACCTGGACGACATTTTGCTATCGGTTTCCGACGAGATACGGCTCGGACTGATAAACCACATCAAATACGGCGCACCGTTCGACCAGGACACGATCATCCTTGGCGAGATAGTGCGCAGCTTTAACATTTTTCTGGAGCGCGAAGAAATGGCCGGGCTTGGCGTCGATGGGGTACCTACCTGGTCGGCGTTGCACGGGGTTAACTCTCGCCTGAAAAAAGAAACCGGGCCGCGCCGCCCCTCGTTTATCGATGGAGGGTTGTTCAAGGCCAGCTTTATAGCGTGGATAAGCAACAATGGCGAAACTTGATGAGATAGCGAAGCGCACTAAAACGCAGTTAGCCGATACCCTTCACACCGCCGTAGACACCATTTCAACCAGCCAGAAGATCACCTTCAAGCTCTACGTTAAGCAGGTTTTGCCGCTGGACGGGTTTATTTATTGGGTGAGGGCGGACCTGGTCAATCCTGCGGAGCTGGAGCGCCTCGGGCTGGATAAGTTGAAGAAGGCGGTAACCATTCAGGGCAGCTTGCACCGGCAGGCGGTGTCCGAGCAGACGACCACCGCGTCGCAGTCGATGAACTACATCATTTTTACCCCGTTAAAACAGATTGACGATTTCAACATGGTAGATCCGAAATGGATGTACCTGGGCGACTATGACGGGGTGCAGTTTTCTTTCTCGCGTATGGAAAGCAAGTATACGCAGGCGGGCATATTTCACTACCGAGGCCTGGCCGTGTTGCCGACGCTGCGAACGCAGATTATTGACGATCCGGCGGATATCAACACTGACCTAATTTTGTCGAACAGTACGCCGATCTGGATGCGTTTGACGAAGTACGGCACCGTTTACCCGTCGTATCTCTCCCCCTCGGACATGCTGCCGCCGTATATCGTGGCAGACGTCAAGGACACGAAGCCGCTGCAGGCGGCACCGCATTATCTGACCCGCAGCCAGCACGTACAGGACACTGTACGCGTGACGCTGTACGGCATGAACAACAAGCAGGCGCTGGATTACGTGGATTACATCGTAAACGAGGCGCTCGACTTCGAAGAGTTTGGCATCACTAACTCGCCGGTTGTTATTGACGACAAGTTAAACCAGGTCGAAATAAACGCGCTGGCCAAGAAAAAGCACATTGATTTCGACATCAACTATTACCAACACACCGCCAGGGATATTGCCCTACAGCTTATTAAAGAAGCTTTTATCACTTTGGAGATCAAATAATGAGTAATGACGATTACAGAATTGTCACGGTAAACGTTTCGCAGACTGTAGGCGCTATTCCCTCCACGCTGCAACAAACGGGCGTAATTATTTCGAACGGGGCGACAACACTTGCGGCGAAAACGCCAACGCTGATCACCTCCTACGACGAGTTTACGGATATTGCCAAAGATACGGCCGCCACCTATGCCGCCGTAAATGCAGCGATGACAACGTTCTTTGCGCAAGGGAGAAAGCTGTCGGTCTACATCATGGAAGTGGGTGACGTGGCAGATGCCGGAATTGCTGCCGTTGAATCTTACATGGCTGATCCGGATGTGCGGTTCTATACCTATCTGATGCCGGGCGCATGGGACGGAAACGCCAAGCTGGTGACGCTGGGCCGCAACAACGCCGCTAATACGTCAATGGTGTACTTCTTCATCGATACCGATGCAGGGCCGAGCAAATATCACTACAAGACCATTAAGTCGTTTGTAGCCACGCAGAAAAGCGCTGACCCTACAATCTGCAACTCCGCCGCCGCGATGTGGCAGTTTATCAGCGCGTCTCCGTCTGACATCAACAAAGTCCCGCCCATGGCTTTCCGCTATCTGATCGGTGTAACCGCGCTGGTGGCTAAAGGGGCGGTTAAAACGCTGCTGACCACCAACTATGTGAACTACGTCGGCACCGGTGCGGAAGGGGGGATCAGTAACACGGTCTACTTTAACGGCATGTCATCGGACGGCAACGACCTGACATACTGGTATTCCGTGGACTGGATCCAGATTAACGTCCAGATGGCGCTGGCTAACGAGATTTTCAACGGTAGCAACAACCCGATTAACCCGCTGTATTACGAGCAGCGAGGCATTGACCGGCTGCAAAACCGCGCCCAGGGCGTGTTCAACTCCGGCGTAACCTACGGGCTGGTTAATGGTAACCCGGTTGTGGGTGCCGTTCCGTTCCGCACTTATGTGAAAAACAACCCCAACGATTACGCGATCGGACGGTATGCGGGTCTTTCGTCGGAATACACGCCGATGCGCGGCTTCATGAAAATTATCTTTAACGTCGTCGTTACGATGCAGCTTTCTTAATCAGGAAAATAAAAAATGGCTAATCCATTCGTACCGCAAGGCGTACTGAATAAAGTTCGCGCCTCGATTAAATTCGTCCAATATCCCGAACTGAATATCACGGCATCGTTCTTAACGCAGGATGCGATCGATATTCAATTCCAAGGCGATGCTGGTGTTCTGCTGCCGACAATGACGGGCGGCGTATCGTCCCCCAACCCCTACCAGATGATCAACATGCAGATCCACATGGTGCGCAGTCAGGGCATGGCGCAACTGTTCAAAAATCAGATTGAACTGGACACGTTGCTGGGTGACGCAAAAGTTTATTCAGACTCGAGCACCTTGGGCGATTTCTCCATTCGCAGCGCAACAATCCGCTCGGCTGGCGACGTGAGTTTCTCCGGTCGTGATCCGGCGTTTCTGGTGTCGGTGTTTGGCATTTACGACGTTAACTCGGCTATGTGGGAGCTGTAATGGAAATTTCACGCAAAATGAATTTGGTCACCCCGGTAGAAACGGCGAGCGGGAATATCTACGTCCACTCAACACCGATCACCAAGGCCGTCTACCGCGAGCACTTTTTGACGTTAAGTAAAGCTTTTGCCGCCATCTTCGGGCAGGGGTTGGGGGTGCTGGCCGGGCCGCGCGTTGCGTACCTCATGCTTGAACGTGTCGCTAAAAATGATGAGGTTTGGGAGGGTAAAACTGGCGTTAAAAATACCCTGTTGCAAGAAATTATCCGCAACTCAACGGCGATCGTGCCGGTCGATGGTAAAGGCTGGGAAGAAATTCCGCTCGATGTGGCGATCTCCCGTGAAATTGTCGATGAAGATGATGTGTTAGGCGAGATTGTTTTTTTTACATGCGTTTGTGCGATCAACAGGCCAAATCAGGTCAAGGGGCTGATGAAAGAAATGAGTTCTCTTTGGAACAGTGTTTATACATCGCAAACAGCTATGGAGTGGGCAGTATCATTGCCGACATCGACCGTCAAAGAGAGTTCTGGCGCGACGGAGAGCACGTTGTCAGTGCCATCCTAGATTTCATATGCCATGAGGGGATCGATAGCTTTATGCGGGCCTATAACTTCGAGGTTCGCACCGCTGCCGAGTTTCGCGAACTGATGAAGCACAAGAAGAGTATTTTCTAATGTCTGAGAATATCCCGGTAATTACGATCCCCGTCGATAACGAGCAGTTGAAAGAGGCTCTTTCGCTGATTGAAAAGCTGAGCGCAGCGGCGGAACGGTTTAACAGTAAATACGGTTCGCCACTGGATACCGGCGCTGGTCGTGGCTGGGGTGGCGTTCCTCCCGGTGGTGTCGGTGGGGGGAATGCTGGTGGGGCAAGTGGTGACGATTCTGGGGATGGGGCCGGGGGTGGAAAAGGCTTCCTGAACAACGTCAATAAGCTCGCCAAGGCCGTAGAAAAAAGCTTCGACCAGGTAAACAAGACGCTCGGCAAGACCGTTGGCATGCTGAAAGGACTGTTTGAATCTGCCATATCCTGGGGGCTGAAAATGGCCCTGCTGGGTACTGGCAGTTCGTTTGGGTATGGGCTGATTGCCAAGAACGCCAGTCAGCAGCTTATGGGCGCTCAAGCCAACCGGATGACAACTGGCCAGATGCAAGCGGCTAAGAACGTTTACGGCAATCGGTTTAGTGGTGTCGATGAGACGATCCAGGGGCTAACCCACGCTCAGGGGAACATATTTGACCCTGCACAAAGCGGGTTGAGAACGTTAGGCATTGACCCGCTAAAAGGGGCTGGTGAAAACTTACCCCTTCTTTACCAGAGGGTTGCAGAATTAACCAAGGGATACGAAAACTCAGGCCTGGCATATAGCCAGATTAAAAGCCGTAGACTAGATGGCCTGATAAGCCCTGAATCGTTAAATCAAATCATGGCTAATAGGGATCAACTCCCTGCGATTAACAGGCGGTATGAGGCCACATCGCATCAGCTGGAAATGTCGGAAAAAACCGGGCGCAGTTATCAGTCACTCAATACCACTTTTGATACCACCACAGATAGGATGTTTAACTCGTTCAAGACCGCACTGGCGACGCTGAACGAACCTATCGAGAAGCTTTCTAAGACCTTCTCTGATGCGGTGGACTCATTCTTGAGCGGCCCGAACGGTAAGGCGGTATTCGATACCCTTGCGGATGGTGTTAAATCTTTCAGTGCCTGGATCAGCAATCCCGGTTTTCAAAAGGACTTAGGCGAGTTCAGTAGAGCTGTGACAGAAATCGTCAAGGCTATTGGGCGCGGGATTATGTGGATTTATAGCTGGCTGCCTGGAGGTGACCAAAAAGAGGGCGAGGCAGACGCAGAATATCAAGCCAGAAAGCAAAAAGAACGATCTGACGCATTAGCCAAGGCCAAAAGTGGCAGCAGCTTCAACAATGCTGTATCAGCGACCGCAACGACCTTGGCCGTACCGGGAAGGGAAGACAACGGAAATGGAGGCTTCTGGAGCGGAGTAAAGGCCATAGGGCAAACAGTCGGGGGGATTGTTGGCACCGTTGGAAAGAATATGTTCCCTGATCTTGATGAGCGGTGGAAGGCTGGCGGCTGGCAAAGTTACCAATCAACGCAGGAACCAGTGCAACATGCGCAAGCGGCCCGTAGTTCGCATGGGGGTGATGGGCTGCCATCAAACCTACTGAATGTGGTCGAACAAGTAGAGTCTGGTGGAAACCGCTTTGCCGTATCAAAAGCCGGAGCAATGGGGCCATTTCAGTTTATGCCGGGGACGGCAAAGGATATGGGCCTGCGCGGCGGTGAGGTGTTCGACAGAGACAAAGCCGAGGCTGCTGCCCGGCGTTACTTCCAGATGCTGTTCAAGCGCTATGATGGCGATGCCGCAAAAGCTGTCGCCGCTTATAACTGGGGCATGGGTAACGTTGATAAGCACGGATTAACGTCACTGCCAAAAGAAACCTATGACTATCTGCGAAAGATACTGCCGCAAATCGGAGAGGCTGATTCACTCTCTCGTATCGCAATGCGCGGAACTCAACAGAGCCAAGTTGCTACACAAAGCCGCATGGTGATCGACGTTGCGCTGAACCAGGCGCCAGGCTCTGACATCAACGCGCAGCTCCGCTCGAATATGCCACCACCTATCAACATTCCGTTCTAAGGGGGCGTTGTGAATATCTATGAAAGTGCGTTTGCTCTCTCGTTCCAGAAAACCCCGATCCTGCTGGTGGATGGAATAGCAAGGTATGTGCCTGGCGGAGTGCTGCCGATTGCCGTTTTCACTGAAGGGTTGAGTATTGTAAATGGCCTACTTGATGGCGCGAACCTAAATGTAGACACGTTAACAACCAACTTTGAACCGGCAGCCGGTGGCACGTTGATTGTGAATGACATTGCTACATATCCATTTCTCAACCAGGCAACAGCGGCAAACGCGGTAGTTAAAAAGCCAAACCGGATCACCTTGAATATGACCCGGCCAGCGACCACGACAAACGGCGGGTATTTAGCCAAACCGGTGATGTTCACAGCGTTGAAATTGGCGCTGGATAATCATACTGACCTAGGCGGTACCTACACCGTTCTTACACCGTCTTTCATCTACACAGGGTGCCTACTTCGTTCAATGGTCGATCTGACCGGGTTTAGCGATCAGGTGAAACAAGTGCAGTACAAGTGGGCTTTTGAGTTTGAACAGCCGTTGCTGTACGAATCTCAGCTAAACGCCACCTTGGGTAATTTGATGAGTAAATTCGAGGATGGCGTCCCGTCCCCTGGCGGCCTGAATTGGTCTGGTATGTTCGAAAGCATAAAGAGCCTATTCCCATCATGACAACCTACACAACTTTTATTCCATCCGATAAAGCGCCGTTTCGCTTCACTGCCAGCGTAGGGGGGGAAACGCTGTTTATCACAGTCCTCTTTAACTTGTACTCAAACAGGTATTTTATCCAGGCCACAGATGGTAATAACAGCGTTGTGCTCTTTGTCCCTATGATCGCCTCACCGCCGGATAGCGATATCAATCTGGCGCTGCCTTTTGCACCTGGATCGCTGATTTACCGCGAGAGCACCAATAATTTTGAGGCTACGTAATGCGCTATTATCGAATAGAAATTACGGACGAGAACGGGAAGAGAATCAAAGACGCTGCAGGTAATGATATCGGGCCATGGGATAGCGATAAAAACCCACTAAATGAGTCCACCAGACCTGGTGCCCCGTTGCAGATCACCCTTGATGCTCCAACATTTGGATCGGATATGCTGGCTGGTGGCGCAATGCTGACAGTCTTCGGTCTGCCTGTGTCCGTGCTTCGCCAGGCGGTAAACCTTCATCTTGCGCACATCACTGTTTACGGTGGGTTTTCTGCGGGCCTGCCGTTAGCCAATCCATCACGCAAAGGCATATTGTTGAAGGGGCAAATATACGGCCCGTATGGCAATTGGCAGGGCGTACATCAAACGCTAAATCTCCCGGTATGGCCAAGCAATATCATTAATGATGTGGGCAAACCTTTCACTATCACGATGGATGGCCGGCAGGGCGATAAACTGAGCGATGTCATACTCAGAGCGTTGCAAGTAACCTATCAAAACAGCGCGCAAAAGCTGGAAATTAACGTCAATATTCACCAAAACCTGGTGCTTTATGAAGACTGGAAAGCGATATTCAGAAGCATCTTTGAAATGTCTCAGATGCTGAAAAGAGTAACGCCAGGAATGCTGGGGCAACGGACTTATTCAGGCGTTAACATCGCCGTGCAGAAAAACAAAATCAACGTGTTTGATGGCTCAGATGGCAAGCAAGCGAAGCCGATACAGGCAAGGGATTTAATAGGGCAACCGACATGGTTGGAACCCCAGCGCATTTCAATAAAAACCAGTATGAGGGCTGATATCGAGGTTGGCGACTGGATCACGCTGCCGTTTGATGCCATTGGAGAAAACTCCATCCTCGCCGTGGGAAACCAGATGGGCCAGTATTCGGAAAAGCAACGCCTCAGTTTCTCTGGGACATATGAGGTTATGGGGATGCGCCACATTGGCGACTATTACAATGTGTCTGAGGATGGCTGGGTAACCGTATTTGAGGCTGTTCCTAGACTAAAAGATGTGGTGGACAGATGAGCGACGGGCAAAAGAATTTCTTCATGAAATCGATGGCCGAGCATGGTCAGGCGGCAATAGATGGCAATGCCAATCTGGATGGCAAGGGCTGGCCCTGCCATGTTACCGCAGTGAACGGCTCAATCGTTACCGTGATGTTCGATATCTTGCCGGGAAACTACAACCTGCCGGAAGTTACGATCCCCGTATTCGGGCCTGAGTATATCCGGTACCCGATCCAGATTGGTGACAAGGGGGTGACAATACCTCTGAGCGTTTCGATCCGTAACGTGACGGGCCTTGGTGTTGGCTTGCCTGATATGAGCACTCCGCCATCCCTGACCGCCTTATTTTTTATGCCGGTGGGGAATATAACCTGGTCGTCGCAGGACGGTAAAAAAGTCGTTGTGTACGGCCCTGAGGGGGTGATTTGCAAAGATGAGGCTGGCACGGCAACGGTTATTATCGAAAAGGATAAGGTCACCATCAACGCCAAGGAAATTTACTTGAATGGTGCCATGATCCACCTGAACGGCCAGATAGTGCAGGACGCCGACCAGATGCCAAGCGGCACGACCGCCAAGCTTATTGGCCCGCTGCACGTTGAGAACGACACTACCGCTGGTGACATTAGCCTGATGGGCCACAAGCACGATGTGAATAACGTCGAGCCTGGCAGCTCAACAAGAACATCGGAGAAGCCACAATGAGGACATGGGGCCGTGTAGAAGAAAATGGCGTAAAGAAATGGGTAGCCGTAGAGTCGGACGCCAGCGGAGATTTCTCCTACGGCTGGATCACCACGCTAATTCAAACGTTGAAGTTGGGCCTTGCCGAGTCACCTTTTTATGCCCAGTACGGCATACCGGCACAGCAATCTATTATTGAACAGGTGTACCCTGATTACTACGTGACGATGGTACAGCAGCAGTTTAGCCGGTACTTTGCATCGCTATCTGTGAAGAAGGTGCCTGGCGCGGCTAATCCCACCTATGACCTTTCAGTTATCATGTTCAGCGGGGTAACGTATAGAAAGCAGATAGCCGTGTGATCTATTGCATGGAATTGTTAATCGCTGGTGCTATTATTTACTAACTTAAACTGATGGAGCAGTGGCGTGAAAATTTGCAAATTTATTTTTATCTGTTTTTTTTCATTTAGTTGTATTAATTTCAATGCATTGGCCGCTAATGGAGAGCAAGAGAAAAAGGGAATTTGGTTTTTTTCAGCCCCCTGGGTTCTTCTGCCACCAATAGAGGGATTTGAGAAAAATATGTTTTTGTTCTCTGGCGATGATAACTCTGTAGTGCTATTGAGTTTTTATAATAATGGTGAGGATGATACAGGTTATTGTAAAGCAGGTGAAACCCGCGAGTTTGGAGATATATCACCACTATCTATTAATGGTGAGTTTTACAAGTTTTTTGTAGTATGCCTAAATGGGAATTCATTAATAATTCCTAAAAGCGATATCGGAAAGGAAAATCTCACTAATATTGTCATGTCAAAAAAACCATTAACCGTATCTATTGGCGATGGCGTGGTTTTCCATTATCCGCCATCAAATGTGACTGAAATGCTGGCTAAGAAAAACGCAATGAAAAATGCTAAGTAGCTGATAAGTAATTTATAAATAAAGCCCGCCTAGGTGGGCTTTTTGTTGATAGACTTCGCGATGATGTAGCCCAACCAACTAGAAAGACCACTCTCACCCGCCATCGAGCGGGTTTTTTTACGCCTGGAGTAACCGTAACCATGTCAGATTTACCGGTTGTCATCACACAAGCGGGGGCGCAGCCTACGCCGCCGCAGGAGCTTTACGACAAGCTGATCACCAGTGTGGCCGCAAAGGTGCCTGGTTACACGGCCAACCTGCCACCGGCGCTGATCACCGATCTGGCCAGCACATCGACCGGGGCCATTGCGCTTATCGATCACGCGCTGGTGGACACAATCAACTCGGTCACGCCATACGGGGCCAACATCCCGCTATTGCAGCAACTAGGCAGCATCTACGGCGTACAGCGTGGCATAGGCTCTAATACGTCCGTGCTGGTGGTCTTCATGGGCTCGCCGGGATTCGTGGTTCCGCGCGGGCTGATCGTCAGTGACGGTAACCACCAATACGCGGTGCAGAACAACGCGATCATTCCGGCCAGCGGGCAGAGTACCTCGGTTTACTGCCTGGCCACGTCGTCCGGTTCCTGGGCTGTTCCTGCCGGTACCGTAACGCAGATCATCACTTCCATACCCGCCAAGATAACGCTGTCCGTGACCAACACGGTAGAAGGCTCACCAGGGCTTGAAGAACAGACGATCGCCGATTACCGCACTCAGGTTATGGATGCGGGCATGTTCGCCGTGCAGGGGACGCCTGACGAGCTAAAATCAGCACTGGCAAACGTTGCCGGTGTTCACGCCAACCGGATTGCGTTCCGCCAGGTAGAGCTGGGGAAATGGGCTGTTATCGTTGGTGGTGGTGATCCGTACGAAGTGGCAAGGGCGATTTATCAATCGGTGCCAGATATCTCGATGCTCACGGCAGACGTGGTAAGCGGCAGCGGCTATGCACCCCACAAAGAAGTGATTACGTTAAACGATTTCCCTGACACCTATATCATTCCTTACGTCGTGCCGTCGTCGCAGGCGGCCACGGTAATGCTTACATGGGACACGACGGGAACGGTGTTCACCGACCCGGCCAGCGTGTCAGTGCTTGCTGTACCCGCCATCGTTGATTACGTCAACGATGTCTATGTAGGCCAGCCGATAAACATCTACCAGCTGCAAACATTATTCCAAAAGGCAGTGAGTTCCGTTCTTAGCGTCGAGCAAATATCCCTGATACGGATCCGCGTAGCTATCGATGGCGTCATTGTCGAACCAGACCCGAATACCGGCTTGGTTTCTGGTGATTATTACAAATATTTCACGACTGACGCCTCTCACGTAACGGTGCAAAAATATGATGGAACAAATTGAAACCAAAGTAATTCCAGCATACCCGTTTATTCAATACAACGACGATGAGGATGTCTGCGCGTTCTTCGATGCAACCAACGAATTGAGCCAAGAATATCTCACAGCGTTTAATAATCTGGCGCTACCGTGTTGGACGTCGCCCCACATAACCGGCTACCTGTTGGACTGGATAGCGCAGGGGATTTACGGGGCGATTAGGCCAACGCTCCAAATCGTCAAAGAGCAAACGCAGAAGGGGGACTACAACTCGGTTGAGTATAACTCCATCCCTTATGCCACGCTGTCGAGCTACATCGCTGGCCAATACAGCTATTTATCTGATGACCTGTTCAAACGGGTGCTGACGTGGAATTTTCACAAGGGTGACGGGTTCCATTTTTCCGTGCCATGGTTCAAGCGGCGAATAGCGAGATTTATTCAAGGGCCGGATGGTGTTGATCCCCCGGTGCAACAAACGTTTGATATCAGCATCACTTCGAAGAATGGCACCTTTTATGTTCGGATACCTGATTATGATGATGGCGTTGCCCAGGCGTTAAAGGCATGCATAGAGCAGAAGTTTGTAAAGCTGCCATTTATGTATAACTACGATGTCGTGGTTTACAAAATTGTTCCGGTTACAGGCGTTAAATTGTCAGACGTTACGATTGAATTACTGCCTGGTGAGAGCCGAATTATTGATGTCACTATCTTGCCAAAAGACGCAACAAATAAAAATTTCACCGCCGCATCGGCAGACACCTCTATAGCTACGGTCACCATACCGGAAGAATAAACCACCAAAGCAAAATATATAATCCTTTACTGGAGGGGTTACCATGGCTGACGGCCAAATAGTCATAACTGGCGGGAAGAAATTCGGAAGCACAAACGTAACTGTAACTACGGAAGATGGCGGGCATACCGCCACTGTAGTAACCAATGTAATTAGCGCCACGCGATTTATCATGCGCATAGATAGTGTTTCGCGTCCAATATTTTACGCTAGAATGGACGAGGTATTTACTGTCGATTATGGCGATGGTGTAGATAGCACGGATTACCGCTTTGTTGCTGATGAATATAGCCCTAACATGGCTTGGGGGTGGGTGATATCGACTCGCCCGCTTGCCGTTGGCAATGATTACACTATCACTGTAAAGCGTAGCGATACCATTCGATTCTGTAGCAATACCACGCTAACTAGCGGGATGGTGTTTAATACATTGCGTGAAATCATACTGGTCGCCAGTGGCAGGGCTGATATGACCTATTTCGCAAAGGATTGCACCGGCCTTTATTTGCTTCATGATGGTGTATTCGATTACTTGCCAAATGCGGCCGACTTCAGGTCTTCATTCAATGGTTGCACTGGTTTATTAACGCTTCCGAAAGGTCTGTTTGATAAATGTATTAATGCGGATTCGTTCTTCCAGACTTTCAGGCAATGTACAGCCCTTACGCTACTGCCTAGCAGTCTGTTTGATAAATGCGTCAATGTCACATCATTCCGAGAAACATTCAACGTTTGCAGCGGCCTTATTAGTCTACCGCCGCGATTGTTCGCTAACCTGAAAAAAGTAGGTGATTTCCAGTTAACGTTCGGCCAGTGCTCGTCACTGAAGGCTTTACCGGATGGGCTATTCATGGGGTGCTCGGCGAACCAATCTTTTTACAGCACGTTTAGTAGCTGTAGCAATATAGTCACGATCGCACCTAACATATTCAAGGGAAACTCAGCCGTAACAACGTTCTATAATACATTTGCAGGGGCTATATCACTCGCTGCAATCCCTGATGGATTGCTTGATGATTGCGTAAGTGCACTAAACTTTGAAGGAACATTCCTTCGTTGTTATGCATTGACTGGCATCCCATCTGGATTGTTTAAAAATATTGCTGGCGGATTTTTCAGAAATACGTTTTATCAATGCAATGGCCTGCTATCAGTGCCAGATGGTCTTTTTGATGGGTTGTCTAGCGCTAACAGTTTCTATCAAACATTCTTCAACTGCGTATCACTAAAAACGGTAGGGAATCGAGTTTTCAAAGACTGTTCTACGAATACCGATTTTAGTTATGTCTTCACTAACTGTACAGCATTAGCGACGGTTGGCCTGGATATATTCTCAGGTTGTACCGGTGCGACAACGTTCTCTAATTCATTCTCTGGTTGTAGCGCGCTAAAAAACATGCCGTTATTCACTGACTGTAACAAGGTCACGACATTTGCCTCTTGTTTCCAGGCTTGCCGGTCATTAGCATCAATAACGCCATATGCATTTGATGGAAAGACGCTGTGTAGCACATTTCAGTATGTGTTTTATGGTTGCTTATCATTGACTACCACGCCACAAGGTGTATTTAGAGGTTGCACTGCGGCAACATCTTTCTCGTATGCATTCCAGAATTGCGCAGGGTTAACCTCTCTTTCAGGGGACATGTTTGAAGGCTGCACAAAAACAAACGATGTTCAATACATGTTTGATAGTTGCACAAAGTTACCATCACTGCCGACTTCATTGCTAAATTGGTTTACTGCACTTCAATCCAACACAGTCCGCATGTTTGGCGGCTGTACGGCGTTAACTGGAGTTCCTGCTGGATTCTTCGATAAGTGCGTAAATTTAACTGTATTGTCGTCTTCATTCTTGTCTTGTAAAAACCTGACCACGCTGCCACCGGCGATGTTTAAGTATAATGTTAAACTGACAACGGTCAGCGGTATGTTCGCAAGTTGTGATATTAGAAGTATTCCGGTTGATACATTTTTCACTTGTCCTTTAATGATATACTTCGATTCGTTCTTGAATGAAAACGCAAATCTTGCTGACATACCGGAAGATTTATTTATCAACAACATTAATGCTATTTCATTCCAAAATACATTCTACCACACGAACATAAAAAACGTTCCTGCTGGGTTATTCAGGAATAATACAAAGGCAACCAATTTTAACAGCACGTTTTATTATTGTTTCAGTTTGACAAGCGTAGGGGGTGGTTTGTTGAATAATACTTCTGCGCAAATTATAACTGGCATATTCAGTTCTTGTAGGCTTTTGGAAAGCGACTTGAATTTGATATTCAACTTACCAAGCTACCCTAAAATCACCAGCGCGAGCATTGCATTCTATAACTGTAATTTAATGAAGGGTAAAGGTCTTGATTTTATTGCGGCGGTACCTGCCGTTACAGCGGTCGGCAATAAGACGAATGCATTTTATCAAACGACAGGTCTATCTGACTATAATCAAATCCCTGCTGCGTGGGGCGGAGGCGGAGCATAATGAGAACTTTTTATAAAATAAAGTCGCTAATAGGCTATCAGCAGACTGATGGAGTGTTTCGTGATTACTTAATGCAACTCCGCGATGCTGAGGTCATTGAAATAAATGATGGCGATATCGTGGCGAATAAAGTCAGTGATGATTTTTATTGCAGGCTTGCCGCCGTGTTTGGGGTTCAGCTTGACGAAGAATTAAATCCGATTGAGCAAGAGGCGGAGCTATGATCCTTGGGTTCGGTAATAACATACGGTCAGCCCTGGCCGCTGATATCAACTCGACACAGACGGTTATCGCCGTTATGCCTGGTACTGGCGCGTTGTTTGCCAAAACCTTGCAAGCCGATGCCTCTCTCGTCAATCCGTCATATGCCAGCACCCTTTACGCAAAACTCACGCTGACGGACGAGCTGGAAACGGTATTCGAGATATGCCACCTGGTCAGCGTCAGCGGGGATAACCTCACCGTCATTCGCGGCCAAGAGCTGACGAAGGCGAAAGGGTGGTCGCTGAATGATGTTGTCTCAAACTTCCCTACGCGGGGCTCGGAAAACAACTTCGTTCAGATTGAGGATCTGCAATCCGGAAAGTATCTGTCTGCAACGGCGGGCGGCTCTGCGAACGCGCTTACCGTGTCGATCCCGTCTACGTTTTATGTTAATGGCGGGAATACGTTTGCCCTCCGATCGCCATTACTTGTTACGCCCACGCTGACCAACACCGGGGCCGTAACTGTTCAGCTCACGGTGTCCGGGCGGGTGGTTGGAACCTACCCAGTAGTGAAGGGTGGCAATACGCCACTGATCGCCGGTGACATCATTAAGGACGTGCCGCTACTTGTTATGCTCTCTTCGGCGCTATCTGCGTTCGTGGTCGTAAACCCGGTAACCGGCGTTTTTAGTAGCACCGATTATCTCAGGAAAGACCAAAACCTTGCTGATGTCCCCGATAAGGCTAAAGCAAGGGAGAACCTCGGTATCCCAGATTGCCCGCACCTGGTAGGAGATGTGATTTTCAGAGCGAATAACATCAGCCCCGTCACAAGTTACCCAGGCACTACATGGACAGACCTTAACGCCAGTTATGGATCAAGCAACATCATGATCGGCGGTACACCGTTAAGCACTGGCGGTAGTGATAGCGTAACGTTGGGCGTGGTGAACCTCCCGAGCCACTCACACGGCTTCTCGGGTAGTTCTGGCGGCGCTGGGGCGCACTCGCATGGCTTACGTTCTTATCGCTCAAATACTGCATTGGATGGCGGATCATCCAATCGCGAGAGCATCGATATAACGACGCCCTTTAACACCTCTGACGATCTGATTTCGAGCGTTGGGGATCATACACACACCATTTCTGGCACCATCGGAAACACCGGTAGCGGGCAGTCGTTCTCTGTTGTCAGCAAATACGTGCAGCTAAGGGCATGGATGAGAACAGCGTGATGATAATGCCGGGAGCGATCCCGGCGTTTAACGCTTCATAGGTGGTGTTTCGAAGTCATATTTTTGCACGGCTTCAATTACTTCCTCCATGCTGGCCAGCGGCTTCGTGAACAGCTGGCGCCACTCCCTTTGGTAATGGACTTCAAGCCAATACTGATCATCCTCGTCGTGCCACACTGCGAATGATGCACCAGCATCGCGATCTGGTGTTGGGTAAGTATCATTTTCGGTCATAAAAAAAATTGCCGAGCCCAAGATTTTTAGTTTGCGCATTTGCCGCTCCTGTTCGTAATCATCTACAGAGTTTAGTGGGCGGGGGGGGCTATGCGAGTTTGACGATCTGGTGGTGTGATGGGAGGGCCGGGGAGGTACTGGCCGAGCGCCGGGAGCGCTGATCGGCGGGCAAAAAAAACCCGGCTCGGGGGCCGGGTGATTTTAATTTAACGACTTCACCAGATAATTTGTCCTATGAAGTCCTAGATTTTCATTATGAATATCAGTAATTTCTACAGTAAGTGATACTTGTTGACCAACTTTATGTTTTTTCTGTATTTCATCTAACATATCGATCGGGAACGAGGCTTTAACCTTATCGCCATCAATCTCTAGTTCCATCTTCCCGTACTTAGATAGAGATGCCAAAACACCTGAGATAGTCTCAATGCTTGGTTGTGATATGGTAGTGGCCGCAAGGCGTTCATTTAGTATTTTAATTTTGGATGAGGTCACTGCTACGCTCCGCCTTCCTTCGCTGAAAGGGCCGACCCATGACAAATCAAAATCTATATGATTTTTTTCGCATTCTTCGATAATTTTTTTCAGGCTTTGAGCTGAATTGTACCCAATTTCCGCCACCTGATTCATCATTGTGGCCGCATCGTTCGCATCTAAAAGCTGAATGATTTCCTTGACCGCTTTGCTTGATACCGTTTCGATAAGTTCACATTGACCGGTAGAGAATGTGAGGCCAAGCCTAGTTGATCCTGGAGATAACTCGGCGAGCCTGATGTCCAGCGCGCTTTTAACAGAATAAGGAACCCTGCTCGAGTCATTCCCTGATGAAAGTTTATGCGTTGCCCGTTGTACGAGCGCCGCAAGATTGCTAGATACTATCCCCAATAGCTCAAGCGGGATTGTTCCCAAGTCAACCACAATACCTTTGAGGCGTAACTCCATAAAGTCACGTAAAGGGTGACGAGTGTCTTCTGCTCGCTGTTCAGCCTTAAGGTCACTAAGATGAGATTCCATGGAGCGATGAAGAAGCATATCAGCGAATGACCTATCTTTATTGTCACTCAGTATGTTGACTTCTTTTTGAATGAATTCAATACGTTCAGAGTTTTTCTTGAACAAATATTTTTCCATCATAAAGAAATCCTCACCAACCCTTTTGGGTTTTCACTTCGGTCAAAACCAAACCATCCGCGCCAATAGCTACGCCAATAATCATAATTGTAGTCTGGATCATCGACATTCATCATAAGAGGTAAGACATCAATTTTGTAATTATGTTTGATGTAATCCCTGTCTAGAAGGTTATCAACACTACCCCGAAGCATTAAAGGAACTGCGTTGATTTTGCTGTGGTCACAAACCAAAAGGATATCGATATCATCAGGCTCAGGTTTAGATGTGGTATAGGAGCCATCTACCCAAATCTCAGTAAAGCAACCATACTGTGCCGAAAATTCCCTTACTGATTCTAATACCTGTATAAAATTACAGTAAAGCATGTTGCGTCTTGATGATCTAGGAAAATCGTCAACGCAGCACTTCTTGAGACCGATTTCATCCATGTCGTGAAATCCCGGCGCGAACAACGGCGGGTAGCTAATTTTTTCCATTTCGGCTTAGAAGAATATTAGTAAGAAAAGGTAATGCATACTACAGCGAGCCTTAACCTCTGCACATCCTGATATAAACTCAGTGCTTGACGCCAACAAAAAAGGCCGCATTTCTGCGACCCTCTTCTACCCAACTTCACCCGCCAGCCTAAACCTGCCTCGTCTTAGTCACTAGCCAGCCATCCCTTCTGGACACAGGACAGTTTTGATAACTATATGATAGGGCGGATCCTCTACTGCTCAAATGCTGGAGTTTCATTCAGTGGTTGCCCGTAAGCCACTTCCCAATCCCCGTCACTGCATGCATATAGTTGTTCATTAAGTAACGGCTAGAAGTCGAATAACCCATGGTGTTAGAATAGCCAGTCCGTTATCACGTCACACCATGGGTACATTTTGAGTTGTGTACATATGAGTGTACATATTTGGCAGAGTGAAGCTGAATAGCGTAGATAACATCATGTAAGTAAACGATATTGTATTTCTATATGTGATCTGTCGTGTGGGTCACCACTGTAGATAAGGAATTATGAATGCCTGTTATTACTCTTCCTGACGGAAGTCAGCGTCAATACGACCATGCCGTTTCCCCGATGGATGTTGCCCGTGATATTGGCCCTGGCCTTGCCAAAGCCTGTATTGCCGGCCGCGTTAACGGTGAACTGGTCGATGCCAACGATGCCATCGAAGCCGATGCACAACTGGCTATCATCACCATCAAAGATGCCGAAGGCCTGGAAATCATGCGCCACTCCTGTGCGCACCTGCTGGGTCATGCGATCAAACAGCTGTGGCCAGACACCAAAATGGCCATTGGCCCGGTGATCGACAACGGTTTCTACTATGATGTTGACCTCGACCATACTCTGACGCAGGAAGATCTGGATCTGCTGGAGAAGCGGATGCATGAATTGGCCGACAAAGATTATGACGTCATCAAGAAAACAGTGAGCTGGCAGGAAGCCCGCGACACCTTCGCAGCCCGTGGCGAAAGCTACAAGGTAGCGATTCTGGATGAAAATATCAGCCATGACGATCGCCCAGGCCTGTATCATCACGAAGAATACGTGGATATGTGCCGTGGCCCGCACGTGCCGAATATGCGTTTCTGCCACCATTTCAAACTGCAGAAAACCTCCGGTGCCTACTGGCGTGGCGACAGCAAAAACAAAATGCTGCAACGTATCTACGGCACTGCCTGGGCAGACAAGAAGCAGCTGAATGCCTACCTGCAACGCCTGGAAGAAGCGGCCAAGCGTGACCACCGCAAGATCGGCAAGCAGCTCGACCTGTATCATATGCAGGAAGAAGCCCCTGGCATGGTGTTCTGGCATAACGACGGCTGGACCATCTTCCGCGAACTGGAAGCCTTTGTGCGCATGAAGCTCAAAGAGCACCAGTATCAGGAAGTCAAAGGGCCGTTCATGATGGACCGCGTGCTGTGGGAAAAAACCGGCCACTGGGAAAACTACAAAGACGCCATGTTCACCACTTCTTCAGAGAACCGTGAATATTGCATCAAGCCGATGAACTGCCCGGGCCACGTGCAGATCTTCAACCAGGGCCTGAAGTCTTACCGTGATCTGCCGCTGCGTATGGGCGAGTTCGGTAGCTGCCACCGTAACGAGCCATCAGGTTCGCTGCATGGCCTGATGCGTGTGCGTGGCTTCACCCAGGACGATGCCCATATCTTCTGTACCGAAGATCAGGTGCGTTCCGAAGTGAACGACTGCATCAAAATGGTCTACGATATGTACGGTGTCTTTGGCTTCGAAAAGATCGTGGTGAAACTGTCCACCCGTCCAGAGAAGCGCATTGGGACTGACGAAATGTGGACTCGAGCCGAAAACGATCTGGCCGCTGCGCTGACTGAAAACGGGATTCCGTTTGAATATCAGCCGGGTGAGGGCGCTTTCTACGGACCAAAAATTGAATTTACCTTGCATGATTGTTTGGATCGCGCATGGCAATGTGGTACCGTGCAACTCGATTTCTTCTTACCGGGCCGTTTAGGCGCGTCGTATGTTGGCGAAAACAACGAACGCGTGGTCCCGGTAATGATACACCGTGCTATTCTTGGCTCCATGGAGCGCTTCATCGGTATCCTTACCGAAGAATATGCCGGTTTCTACCCAACCTGGATTGCTCCAGTGCAGGTAGTGGTGATGAATATCACCGACAGCCAGTCTGATTACGTCCAGCAATTGACCAAAAAACTGCAAGATGCAGGCATTCGGGCAAAAGCGGACTTGAGAAACGAGAAGATTGGCTTTAAAATTCGCGAACATACTTTACGACGGGTTCCATACATGTTGGTGTGCGGTGATAAAGAGGTCGAATCAGGCAAAGTTGCCGTTCGTACCCGCCGTGGCAAAGACCTGGGGAGCCTGGACGTACAAGAAGTCGTAGACAAGCTGCTACATGAGATACGCAGCCGAAGTCTTCATCAACTGGAGGAATAAAGTATTAAAGGCGGAAAACGAGTTCAACCGGCGCGTCCAAATCGCATTAACAAAGAAATTCGCGCGCAAGAAGTTCGCCTAACCGGCGTCGATGGCGAGCAGATTGGTATTGTCAGTCTGAATGAAGCTCTTGAAAAAGCTGAGGAAGCGGGTGTTGATTTAGTAGAGATCAGCCCAAATGCCGAACCGCCAGTTTGCCGGATCATGGATTACGGCAAATTCCTCTACGAGAAGAGCAAGTCGACCAAAGAACAGAAGAAGAAGCAAAAAGTTATCCAGGTTAAGGAAATCAAATTCCGTCCTGGCACCGATGATGGCGACTATCAGGTCAAACTACGCAACCTGATTCGCTTTCTGGAAGACGGCGATAAAGCCAAGATCACCCTGCGTTTCCGTGGGCGTGAAATGGCGCACCAGCAGATCGGTATGGAAGTGCTTAACCGCGTCCGTAAAGACCTGTGTGAAGATATTGATCTGGCAGTGGTCGAATCCTTCCCAACAAGGATCGAAGGCCGTCAGATGATTATGGTGCTCGCACCCAAGAAGAAACAGTAAGGCTTCCAAGTAATCGAACCCATGCCGTGCAAGCGTGCGTGGGTTTTATTCGCCTCACTGATTCGTTGTTTAACAATGCGAAGTGGATTTAATTAACATGCCAAAGATTAAAACTGTACGTGGTGCAGCCAAGCGCTTCAAAAAGACCGGCAGCGGTGGTTTTAAGCGCAAACATGCTAACCTGCGTCATATTCTGACCAAAAAAGCAACCAAGCGTAAACGTCATCTGCGTCCGAAAGGCATGGTGTCTAAAAACGATCTGGTCCTGGTTACTGCGTGCCTGCCGTACGCATAAGCCATATTTTTTGAATCTAGAATAAGACTTTAGGAGAGAGCATATGGCTCGCGTAAAACGTGGTGTAATTGCACGCGCACGTCACAAGAAAATACTGAAACAAGCGAAAGGTTACTACGGTGCCCGTTCGCGCGTTTATCGTGTTGCCTTCCAGGCAGTAATCAAAGCAGGTCAGTATGCTTACCGTGACCGTCGTCAACGTAAGCGTCAGTTCCGTCAGCTGTGGATTGCACGTATCAACGCAGCTGCTCGTCAGAACGGCTTGTCTTACAGCAAATTCATTAACGGCTTGAAAAAAGCTTCTATTGAAATTGACCGTAAGATCCTGGCTGACATCGCAGTATTCGACAAAGTGGCCTTTGGCGCACTGGTTGAAAAAGCGAAAGCAGCACTGGCGTAAGCTGGTTGAAAAGAGGGAGCTTGCTCCCTCTTTTACTGTTTGTTCCCAATACAGATATTGACTTTTATCGGCTGGCGCTATCACACTGGTTGCCAATCCATCGACAAGGTACTACCAACATGCACGCTGTTATTTTCCGCTTCTTTTTTTACTTTAGCGCCTGACTTCAGGAGGCTTTGCGCGTAAGAAAAGAAACGGAAAGTAGCGCCCAAGCCTCCCAAGTGGAGGCTTTTTTGTTTTTGGCCACCTTCAGCGCCTTTCAGGCCCACGGCACTTGCCTGGCTACGGCTTGAAATTCTTTGAAGATCAACCAAAGGCGTGTTGGAATAATAGATAACAATTACTTAGGGCCACAAGGCCAGAGGAAGAGGAAAGCAATGTCACATCTCGCAGAGCTGGTTGCCAACGCCAAGGCAGCCGTAGAAGATGCCCAAGATGTTGCCGCGTTGGATTTGGTACGCGTCGAATATTTTGGCAAGAAAGGTCATTTTACCTTACAGATGCAGTCCCTGCGTGAAGTGCCAGCGGAAGATCGCCCGGCAGCCGGGGCGGTGATCAACCAGGCAAAACAGGAAGTTCAGGATGCGCTGAACGCGCGTAAGAACGCATTGGAGTCTGCGGTGCTGAACGCTCGCCTGGCGGCGGAGACCATCGACGTCTCGCTGCCGGGGCGTCGCCTGGAGAACGGTGGCCTGCACCCGGTTACTCGCACCATCGATCGTATCGAAACCTTCTTTGGCGAACTGGGCTTCTCGGTAGAGACCGGCCCGGAAATCGAAGACGATTATCATAACTTCGACGCGCTGAATATCCCAGGGCATCACCCAGCCCGTGCAGATCACGATACCTTCTGGTTTGACGCGACGCGCCTGCTGCGTACCCAAACCTCTGGCGTGCAGATCCGCACCATGAAGAACCAGCAGCCACCGATCCGTATCATCGCGCCGGGCCGTGTGTATCGTAACGACTACGATCAGACGCATACCCCGATGTTCCACCAGATGGAAGGGCTGATCGTCGACAAGGACATCAGCTTCACCAACCTGAAAGGGACGCTGCACGATTTCCTGAACAACTTCTTTGAAGAAGATCTGCAGGTTCGTTTCCGTCCTTCCTATTTCCCGTTCACCGAACCTTCTGCCGAAGTGGATGTCATGGGCAAAAACGGCAAGTGGCTGGAAGTGTTGGGTTGCGGCATGGTGCACCCGAACGTACTGCGCAACGTGGGCATCGATCCGGAAATCTATTCCGGTTTTGCCTTCGGTATGGGTATGGAGCGTCTGACGATGCTGCGTTACGGCGTCACCGACCTGCGTGCGTTCTTCGAAAACGATCTGCGTTTCCTCAAACAGTTTAAGTAAGGCGGGAATATCACATGAAATTCAGTGAACTCTGGTTGCGCGAGTGGGTAAACCCGGCCATCAGCAGCGAAGCATTATCCGATCAAATCACCATGGCCGGCCTGGAAGTAGACGGCGTTGAGCCGGTGGCTGGCGTGTTCAACGGCGTGGTCGTGGGCCATGTGGTGGAGTGCGGTCAACACCCGAACGCCGACAAACTGCGCGTAACCAAAGTCGATGTGGGCGGTGAACGCCTGTTAGACATCGTTTGTGGTGCGCCAAACTGCCGTGCTGGCCTGAAAGTAGCCGTTGCTACCGTCGGTGCCGTGTTGCCAGGTGACTTTAAAATCAAGGCTGCCAAGCTGCGTGGCGAGCCTTCTGAAGGTATGCTGTGTTCGTTCTCCGAACTGGCGATTTCAGACGATCATGACGGCATCATTGAGCTGCCGGCAGATGCGCCGATCGGCACCGATATCCGTGACTATCTGCAACTGAACGATAGCGCGATTGAAATCAGCGTCACGCCGAACCGTGCCGATTGCCTGGGCATCATTGGCGTCGCGCGCGACGTTGCCGTGCTGAACCAACTGCCGCTGAGCGAGCCGGATATGAGCCCGGTAGCAGCCACTATCACCGATACTCTGCCAATCCGTGTAGAAGCCCCTCAGGCGTGCCCACGTTACCTTGGCCGCGTAGTGAAAGGCATCAACGTGAAGGCACCTTCACCGCTGTGGATGCGCGAGAAGCTGCGCCGCGCCGGTATTCGCTCGATTGATGCCGTGGTTGATGTGACCAACTACGTGCTGATGGAGCTGGGCCAGCCAATGCACGCCTTTGACCTCAATCGCATTGAGGGCGGTATCGTGGTGCGTATGGCTCACGAAGGTGAAACCCTGCGTCTGCTGGATGGCAACGAAGCCAAACTGCAGGCAGATACCCTGGTGATTGCCGATCAGCAAAAAGCGCTGGCCATGGGCGGCATCTTTGGCGGTGAGCACTCTGGCGTGAATGATGAAACCCAGGATGTGCTGCTGGAGTGTGCTTTCTTCAGCCCACTGTCGATTACTGGCCGTGCTCGCCGTCATGGCCTGCATACCGATGCTTCACATCGTTACGAGCGTGGCGTAGACCCGGCACTGCAACATAAAGCGATGGAGCGTGCCACACGCCTGCTGATCGACATTTGCGGTGGGCAGGCTGGCCCAATCATTGACGTTAGCGATGAGAGCACCTTACCGAAGCGTGCCACCATTGCGCTGCGCCGTGAAAAGCTGGACCGTCTGATTGGCCACGTGGTGCCAAGCGAGCAGGTGAGCGATATTCTGCGTCGTCTGGGTTGCCAGGTTACCGAGCAGGGCGACAACTGGCTCGCGGTGGCACCAAGCTGGCGTTTCGATATGGAGATCGAAGAAGATTTGGTGGAAGAGGTGGCCCGTGTCTATGGCTACAACAACATCCCGGATGTGCCAGTGCGCGCCGATCTGGTGATGACCAAACACCGCGAATCCGATCTGACCCTCAAGCGCGTGAAGACCATGTTGGTCGATCATGGCTATCAGGAAGCAATTACTTACAGTTTTGTCGACCCGAAAGTGCAAGCTTTGCTGCACCCAGGTGAAGAAGCCCTGATCCTGCCAAGCCCTATCTCGGTAGAGATGTCTGCAATGCGTCTGTCACTGTGGACTGGCCTGCTTTCGGCGGTGGTATACAACCAGAATCGCCAGCAAACTCGGGTGCGCCTGTTTGAGAGCGGGCTGCGCTTTGTGCCTGATACTGCGGCAAATCTGGGTATCCGTCAGGATGTCATGCTGGCTGGCGTGATTGCCGGGCATACCCATGATGAGCATTGGGATCTGGCAAGAAAGCCGGTGGACTTCTATGATTTGAAAGGGGATCTGGAATCGGTATTGGAGCTGACCGGTAAATTATCCGAAATTCAGTTCAAGGCAGAGTCCAATCCCGCCCTGCATCCTGGGCAAAGTGCGGCCATTTATTTACACGGCGAACGTGTCGGTTTCATCGGTGTGGTTCACCCAGAACTTGAACGTAAACTGGATCTTAACGGCCGTACTGTGGTATTTGAATTGGAGTGGAACAAGCTCGCAAGCCGCGCCGTGCCTCAGGCCCGTGAGGTTTCTCGCTTCCCTGCAAACCGCCGCGATATCGCCGTTGTAGTGGCTGAAAACGTCGCCGCAGAAGATATTTTGGCAGAGTGTAAGAAAGTTGGCGCAAATCAGGTAGTTGGCGTAAACTTGTTTGATGTGTACCGTGGCAAGGGCGTAGCTGAGGGTTATAAGAGCCTGGCTATCAGTCTGGTGTTGCAGGACACCGCCCGTACACTGGAAGAAGAGGAGATTGCCGCTACCGTTGCAAAATGTGTAGAGGCTCTAAAACAGCGATTCCAAGCATCCTTGAGGGATTGAACCTATGGCGCTTACTAAAGCTGAAATGTCAGAACACCTGTTTGAGAAGCTAGGGCTTAGCAAACGGGATGCCAAAGACCTGGTAGAACTGTTTTTTGAAGAGGTCCGTCGAGCTTTGGAGAACGGAGAACAGGTCAAGCTGTCTGGTTTTGGCAATTTTGATTTGCGAGACAAGAACCAACGTCCGGGACGCAACCCGAAAACCGGTGAGGACATTCCGATTACGGCGCGCCGCGTGGTCACTTTCCGTCCGGGACAGAAACTGAAAAGCCGGGTGGAGAACGCCAGCCCGAAAGAGTAGGTTACACAACGCCAAAAAGGCCGCGCAAGCGGCCTTTTTCTTTGGGCGGTTTACCAACCTCAATTGGTCTGCGCTGCATGCTGTTCCCATCTATTACCATCATCACCTCGATGATCGGCATTGCCAGCCGCTGCTTTCCCCACCATTCGTTCACTCAGTTCTTCCCCTAAACGCCCGAACCTCCTACTATTTGCTGCAAGACGTTATTTTCAGGCCGCTATCGGCCAGTAGGGAAGTTGTGTAGTTATGCCGAGCAGTCAGACCTTCACTTTGTTACAACAGCATCAACACCGCCGTGATAAACGCTATTTGGCCTGGCTGACGCTGGGCGTCGTACTGGCATTTTCCTTCAGCCTGAGCGCCGGGGATCTGTGGATCTGGCCTGCGCAGTGGTTGGGGGAGCCTGCACAGCTGTTTGTCTGGCAATTGCGCCTGCCACGAGCGCTGGCGGTGATGCTGGTGGGGGCAAGCCTGGCGGTGGCCGGGGCGGCGATGCAGGCTCTGTTTGAGAACCCGTTGGCGGAGCCTGGACTGCTTGGCGTATCCAACGGTGCCGGAGTGGCGCTGGTGCTGACGGTGCTGTTTGGCAACGGCCTGCTGCCGGTGGCGCTGATGAGCATGAACGCCATCGCAGGTGCCCTGGTGATGACCTTCCTGTTGCTGATTTTTGCCCGCCGTCGCCGCTTGAGCAACGCACGTTTGCTGCTGGTGGGGGTAGCGCTGGGGATTGTGTGCAGCGCGATTATGACCTGGGCCGTGTATTTCAGTTCGAGCCTCGACCTGCGGCAACTGATGTACTGGATGATGGGCGGTTTCGGCGGGGTGGATTGGCGGCAGAAATGGCTGTTGTTAGCCCTGTTGCCGGCGCTGCTGTGGCTATGTGCGCAAGGCAAGGTGCTGAACTTGATGGCGCTTGGCGAAATGCAGGCGCGGCAGTTGGGTCTTTCCCTGCACGTATGGCGTAATCTGCTGGTGCTGGCCATCGGCTGGCTGGTGGGCACCAGTGTGGCCTTGGCGGGTGTGATTGGCTTTATCGGCCTGGTGATCCCGCATATTTTGCGCCTCAGCGGTTTGACCAACCAACGTTATCTGTTACCTGGCTGCGCGCTGGCGGGCGCGGGCGTGCTGTTAGTGGCTGACGTGGTGGCGCGGATTGCGCTGTTTTCGGCAGAATTACCCATCGGCGTGGTTACTGCAACGCTGGGAGCGCCTCTTTTTATCTGGTTACTGGCCCGGACAAAAAGCGTAAGGTAAACCGGCTGCCGGTAATGACCGGCGGCGTTTTTCTGTCTCACCTGCAAATAAAACCAAAGGAAAACATCTGATGAGCAACCCCATTTATGCCATTCCCCTGCAAACCATTGAGAACCAATCTACCACGCTGAACGCCTATGCCGGCAAAGTACTGCTGGTGGTCAACGTAGCGTCGGAATGCGGCCTGACCAAGCAATATGAAGGTCTGGAAAAGCTTTATGAAACCTGGCGTGAGCAGGGTTTTGCGGTGTTGGGCTTCCCTTCCAATGAGTTTCTTGGCCAGGAACCGGGCAGTAATGAGGAGATCCTGGCGTTCTGCCGTGGCACCTTTGGCGTCCAGTTCCCGATGTTTGCCAAAATTGAAGTCAATGGTGAGGGCCGTCATCCGCTGTATCGGGAACTGATTGCCGCACAGCCACAGGCCGTCGCACCAGAAGGCAGTGGTTTCCTGGAGCGGATGAGCAGCAAGGGCCGTGCGCCGAAGCAGACCGGCGATATCCTGTGGAACTTTGAGAAATTCTTGATTGGCCGCGACGGTCAGGTGATCCAACGCTTCTCGCCGGATATGACGCCAGAAGATCCACAGGTGTCCGAGGCCATCAAACAGGCTTTGGCCAAGTAAAGGAGCGTTCAGAACCATGCTGCAGCTCAGTGAGGTAGGGGTAGAAGGGCGATTGATGCCGTTTTCTGGGCAGATCGCCGCTGGGTTGCAGGTGCACCTGATCGGCCCAAACGGCGCGGGTAAGAGTACGCTGTTGGCCAGATTGGCGGGTATGCTGCCAGGGTTTGGCGAAGTTCGGCTGTCTGGACGTTTGCTGGAAGCGTATACGGGGAATGAACTGGCAAAACACCGGGCTTATCTGTGCCAGCAGCAGCCTCCGGTTGCGCTGATGCCGGTATTTCAATATCTCGCCTTACATCAGCCCGCCGGGGCGGACGAAGGTGACCTGGAAAAAGCCATCCTGTATTTGGCACGTAGCCTAAAGCTGGCGGATAAATTATCCCGCATGTTGACTCAACTCTCTGGGGGGGAATGGCAACGGGTGCGGCTGGCCGCAGTATTGTTACAGGTTTGGCCAACGGTTAACCCGCTAAGCCAATTACTGCTGCTGGATGAACCGACCAACAGCCTGGATGTGGCGCAAAAGGTGGCGCTCGATCGCCTGTTGCGCGAATTTTGCCAAAGTGGCCGCAGCGCCCTGGTTTGCGCTCACGATCTCAATCATACCTTGCAACAGGCCGATCGGGTCTGGTTGCTGCAAGCCGGAAGGTTGGTCGCCGAGGGGGGAACCCACGAGGTCATGGAGCCGGGGTTATTATCCAAGGTTTATGACGTGGATTTTCATCTGCAGGCGGTAGGAGAGCAGCGCTGGATTATGACCAAAACGGCCTAGCGATGTTTAGCTGCTATTTTAATCGGTTAATTAGAAGTTAAACGGAAAGTAAACGTGCTCGATATAATTCCCCTGCATGGGGACAAATTCTCTGGTTAAGCTCACAAAATAAGATGGAAAATCCACGATTACCTGCTACGCTGATCGGGTTGAAAAAAAATAAGTAAAAAAATATAACTGTATAACTCAATGATTATGCAACTAATTATAAGTTCCTTGATGAAGAAGTTTTACAGAAGGTTTCCTGATAATAATTTCTCCCTTAAGGTTTAGTTAAGCTTGCCCAAGTACATTGGCAGTTAATCCACCAGTGATCATTCTTTGCGACGTTTACTATTCGTTAAATGTAAAAGTCTTACAGTAGTTTAAAGAAAATCGAGACGTTTGGGGTTTAATTATGGATCAATTCCTGCCTTTTTCACGCCCGGCCATTGGGGATGAAGAAATTGCGGCGGTAGAAAAGGTGTTGCGTTCTGGCTGGATCACCACCGGGCCGCAAAATCAGCAGTTGGAAAGCGAGTTTTGCCGAACTTTCGGCTGCAAGCATGCGGTTGCCGTCTGCTCTGCAACGGCGGGAATGCACATCACTCTGATGGCTCTGGATATCGGGCCAGGGGATGAAGTCATTACCCCTTCACAAACCTGGGTTTCCACCCTCAACATGATCGAATTGCTTGGCGCTACGCCGGTGATGATCGATGTTGACCGGGACACTTTGATGGTCAGTGCAGCCGATGTTGAGGCGGCCATCACCCCACGTACCAAAGCGATTATTCCCGTTCACTATGCGGGCGCACCATTACCGATGGATGAACTGCGCGCAGTGGCTGAACGCCACAACCTCCCCCTGATTGAAGATGCGGCTCACGCCGTAGGCACCCGTTTCGATGGTGAATGGGTGGGCGCGCGGGGTACTGCCATTTTCTCTTTCCACGCCATCAAAAACCTGACCTGTGCTGAAGGCGGCCTGATCGCGACCGATGACGATGAACTGGCCGATCGCGTCCGCTGCCTGAAGTTCCACGGCCTGGGCGTTGACGCTTTTGACCGCCAACTGCAGGGGCGTAAGCCGCAGGCAGAAGTGGTTGAACCTGGCTACAAATACAACCTGTCAGATATTCATGCGGCGATTGCTGTGGTGCAGCTGGCGCGTTTGCCAGAGTTGAACGCCCGGCGCAAGGTGCTGGCGGAACGTTACCTGGCCGCGCTGCAAGATTCGCCTTTCCAGCCGTTGGGGTTACCAGATTATCCGCACGATCACGCCTGGCACCTGTTTATGGTGCGTGTTGATGAACAACGTTGCGGCATTGGGCGCGATCAACTGATGGAACGGCTGAAAGAAGTTGGGGTCGGCACCGGTCTGCATTTCCGCGCCGCCCATACGCAAAAATTCTACCGCGAACGTTACCCACAGCTGTCACTGCCCAATACCGAATGGAACTCGGCACGCCTGTGCACTTTACCGCTGTTCCCAGATATGACCGAAGCCGATGTCGATCGCGTGGTCAATGCCTTGTCTTCCGTATTGGAGTCTTCCCGTGTCTCGCGCTGAACCTATTAGCAAAGTTTCGGTGGTGATCCCGGTGTACAACGAGCAGGAGAGTTTACCTGCCTTGTTGGAGCGCACCACCGCCGCCTGTAAACAACTATTGCAACCTTATGAAATTATTCTGATTGATGATGGCAGCAGCGACAACTCTGCCGCCATGCTGACCGCTGCGGCGGAACAGCCTGATAGTTGCATTATTGCCGTGCTGCTGAACCGTAACTACGGCCAGCATTCCGCCATCATGGCGGGCTTCAATCAGGTCAGTGGCGATCTGGTGATCACCCTGGATGCCGATTTGCAAAACCCGCCGGAGGAAATTCCCCGTCTGGTCAGCGTCGCGGAAGAGGGTTATGACGTGGTGGGGACCGTGCGTGCCAACCGTCAGGACTCCTGGTTCCGCAAGACGGCTTCCCGCATGATCAATATGATGATCCAGCGCGCGACCGGTAAATCCATGGGCGACTATGGATGCATGCTGCGTGCCTATCGCCGCCATATCATTGAGGCGATGCTGCACTGCCATGAGCGCAGTACTTTTATTCCGATCCTGGCCAACACCTTTGCTCGCCGTACCACGGAGATCGAGGTGCGTCACGCTGAGCGCGAGTTCGGTGACTCCAAATATAGCCTGATGAAGCTGATCAACCTGATGTATGACCTGATCACTTGCCTGACTACCACGCCGTTGCGTCTGCTCAGCGTGGTAGGTAGCGTGATTGCGCTGTCAGGCTTCGTGCTGGCGGTGTTGCTGATCGTGCTGCGCTTGGTCCTGGGGCCGGAATGGGCGGCAGGCGGAGTGTTCACGCTGTTTGCGGTGTTATTCACCTTTATCGGTGCACAGTTTGTCGGTATGGGATTGTTAGGGGAGTACATCGGCCGGATTTATAACGACGTCCGCGCTCGTCCCCGCTATTTTGTCCAGAAAGTGGTCGGTGCCAAACCAACCCAAAATAATCAGGAAGAAGAATGATGAAAGCTATTGTATTTGCTTACCATGATATCGGCTGCGCAGGTTTGAAAGCGCTGACAGAAGCGGGCTATGACGTACAGGCCGTATTTACCCATACCGATGATCCAGGTGAAAACAACTTCTTCTCTTCCGTTGCTCGCCAGGGTGCTGAACTGGAGCTGCCGGTGTATGCGCCGGAAGATGTCAATCATCCGCTGTGGGTTGAGCGTATCCGTGAACTACAGCCGGATATCATTTTCTCTTTCTACTACCGCAATATGTTGAGCGATGAGATCCTTTCTCTGGCTCCTAAAGGCGGTTTTAACCTACATGGTTCACTGTTGCCACGCTACCGTGGTCGCGCGCCGATCAACTGGGCGCTGGTGAACGGCGAAACCGAGACCGGTGCTACGCTGCACAAGATGGTCAAACGTCCGGATGCCGGTGATATCGTAGGTCAGCATAAAGTGGCGATTTCCGAGCAGGACACCGCGCTGACGCTGCACAAAAAAGTGTTGGAAGCGGCGCAGATTGTCTTGAAAGAGCAGTTGCCGAAACTGAAAAACGGTACGGCCAGCCTGACGGTGCAAAACGAAGCGGAGGCCAGCTATTTTGGCCGCCGTACCGCTGCCGACGGTGAGATCCAATGGCACAAGTCTGCTCATGAAATCAACAACCTGGTACGTGCTGTCACCGAACCTTATCCGGGCGCATTCAGCTATCTGGGCCAGCGCAAAGTGATCGTTTGGCGCGCACGCGTGCTGGACACCGCGCATGATAAGCAGCCTGGCACGGTGCTGAGCACCACCCCATTGGTGATTGCCTGTGGTGAAGGCGCGCTGGAAATCGTGGCTGGCCAGAGCGAATCTGGTTTGTATGTACAAGGCAGCCGCCTGGCAGTGGAAATGGGCATGGTGAGCGACGTACGTCTGGCTGCCAAGCCAAGCTCTGTGATGAAGCGCCGTACCCGCGTGCTGATCCTGGGCGTGAACGGTTTTATCGGCAACCATCTCACTGAACGCCTGTTGCGCGAAGATCGTTATGATATCTATGGCCTGGATATCGGTTCTGATGCCATCAGCCGTTTCCTGGATAACCCACGCTTCCACTTTGTGGAAGGGGATATCAGCATTCATTCCGAGTGGATCGAATATCACATCAAGAAGTGCGACGTGGTTCTGCCGTTGGTGGCGATCGCCACACCGATCGAATACACCCGTAATCCGCTGCGCGTGTTCGAGTTGGATTTCGAAGAAAACCTGAAAATCGTTCGCGACTGTGTGAAATACAACAAACGCATCATCTTCCCGTCCACTTCAGAAGTTTATGGCATGTGCGACGATAAAGAGTTTGATGAGGACACCTCGCGTCTGATCGTCGGGCCAATCAATAAACAGCGCTGGATCTATTCGGTTTCCAAACAGCTGTTGGATCGGGTGATCTGGGCTTATGGGGCCAAAGAAGGCCTGAAGTTCACGCTGTTCCGTCCGTTTAACTGGATGGGGCCACGCCTGGATAACCTGGATGCGGCGCGTATCGGCTCATCGCGCGCGATCACCCAGTTGATCCTGAACCTGGTTGAAGGCTCACCGATCAAGCTGGTGGACGGTGGGGCGCAGAAACGATGCTTTACCGATATCAACGACGGTATTGAAGCGCTGTACCGCATTATTGAAAACCGCGACGGCCAATGCGATGGTCAGATCGTCAACATCGGCAACCCAACCAACGAAGCCAGTATTCGTGAGCTGGCGGAAATGCTGCTGGCCAGCTTCAATGAGCATCCGCTGCGTGGCAATTTCCCGCCGTTTGCCGGTTTCAAGGACGTGGAAAGCAGTAGCTACTACGGCAAAGGGTATCAGGACGTTGAACACCGTACGCCAAGCATCAAGAATGCTCGCCGCCTGCTCGGCTGGCAGCCGACGATCGCTATGCAGCAAACCGTTGCCGAGACGCTGGACTACTTCCTGCGTACCACGGTAAAGGAAGGTGATGGTGCATGAGGAAGGTCGGCCTGCGAGTTGATGTAGACACCTTTAGCGGTACCCGTGAAGGGGTACCGCGCCTGCTGGAACTGTTTGCCAAATACGATATTCAGGCCAGCTTTTTCTTCAGCGTCGGGCCGGACAACATGGGGCGCCACTTGTGGCGCCTGCTTCGTCCCCAATTCCTGTTGAAAATGCTACGTTCCAAGGCCGCTTCCCTGTATGGCTGGGATATCCTGCTGGCGGGAACTGCGTGGCCTGGGCGGAATATTTCCCGATCTTTGGGGCCGTTGATGAAGCGCACGTTGGAAGTGGGCCACGAAGTGGGGTTGCATGCCTGGGATCATCAAGGGTGGCAGGCCAAGGTGGGGCAGTGGTCCAAACCCGAGTTGACACGTCAGGTTCAGTTGGGTGTTGATGCACTGGCCAATGCGATCGGCCAACCGGTCCGATTTTCGGCGGTGGCGGGGTGGCGTGCCGATCAGCGCGTCGTGGAGGTGAAGCAAGGTTTTGGTTTCGAGTACAACAGTGATTGCCGCGGCACCCATCCTTTCCGTCCGCTATTAGAGAACGGCCAGCCGGGCACGGTGCAAATCCCCGTTACGCTCCCCACCTTTGATGAGGTGATTGGCTGTGAAACCAGCATGGCGGATTTCAATGATTATATTCTGCGAGCGATAGAAAACGATCGTGGGGTGCCAGTGTACACCATACATACCGAGGTGGAAGGTATGTCGCAGTCGGCCATGTTCGAACAGCTGTTACAGCGTGCAAAACAGCAAGGCATCGAGTTCTGCCCGCTGAGCGCATTGCTGCCCCAAGACGTGTCATCACTGCCGCTAGGCCGCATTATACGCGCACCATTTCCTGGCCGAGAAGGCTGGTTGGGTTATCAAACCGAAGTTGGGGGAGAAAAGGTTTCATGAAAGCGTTGAAAGGATCCTGGGCCATCGTATTGGCCATTTTTTTTGCCCTGGTGTATCTGCTGCCGGTGAATGGGCGGCTGCTGTGGCAGCCGGATGAAACCCGCTACGCCGAAATCAGCCGTGAAATGCTGGCACGCGGAGATTGGATAGTGCCTAATCTGCTCGGCCTGCGCTATTTTGAAAAGCCGGTCGCCGGTTACTGGTTTAACAACATTAGCCAGTGGTTGTTCGGCGATAGCAACTTTGCCGTGCGCTTTGGCTCGATATTCAGCACTGGCCTGACCGCCTTGCTGGTCTTTGCTCTGGCCTGGCTGATGTGGAAAAATGCGCGTCGTGCCTACCTGGCGGTGCTGATTTTCCTGTCAATGGTGCTGGTTTTCAGTATCGGTACTTATAGCGTGCTCGATCCGATGATCTCGCTGTGGCTGACGGCAGCCATGGTCAGCTATTACCTGACGCTGAAAGCCACCACAGCCAAAGGTAAGCTGGGTGGCTATGTGTTGCTCGGGCTGGCCTGTGGCATGGGTTTTATGACCAAAGGCTTTCTGGCGCTGGCAGTGCCGGTGATTGCCGTTATCCCCATTGTTATTCAGCAGCGTAAGGTCAAAGATCTGTTCTGCTATGGGCCAGTGGCGATCGTGGTGGCGGTACTGCTCAGCCTGCCGTGGGCGCTGGCAGTGGCCCAACGAGAGCCGGATTATTGGAACTACTTCTTCTGGGTGGAGCATATTCAGCGCTTTGCCGAAGAGAATGCCCAGCATAAGGCACCTTTCTGGTATTACATCCCGATCCTGATCGCTGCGGTACTGCCGTGGTTGGGGTTGTTGCCAGGTTCCCTGCTTAAGGGATGGCGTGAGCGTGTGCAGCGCCCGGAGCTGTTTTTCCTGTTGAGCTGGGTGGTGATGCCGCTGATCTTCTTCAGCATCGCCAAAGGCAAGCTGCCGACCTATATTCTGCCTTGCATGGCGCCGTTGGCACTGCTGATGGCGGCTTACGCCGAGGATTGCGCGGGGCAGTTACGTACTCGCGTCTTTAAGGTGAATGCCCTACTGAATGGCCTGTTTGGTCTGATTGGCATTATCGCGTTGTTGCTCATCGGCTCCGGTGTGTTACATAAAGTGCATCTGTTTACCGCCGATGAGTGGCCAAAAATCGTGCTCGGCCTGATTGCCTTTGGTGGTTGGCTGTTGTTTGCCGTGATTTCCGCTCGTGATAACGCAAAACGCTGGACCTGGGCGGCCGCCTGTCCGCTGCTGCTTTGTCTGTTGATCGGCTACGCTATTCCGCAGCAGGTGATCGACTCCAAGCAGCCGCAAAACTTCATTCGTGACAATATCGCCACGCTCAGCCAGAGCCAGTTTGTGTTGGCCGATCGTGTGGGTATCGCCGCTGGCCTGGCTTGGGAACTGAAACGCAGCGATGTGCTGATGTACGGTGAAAAAGGCGAGCTGAGTTATGGCTTGGCGTATCCCGATGCACGTGGCCACTATATCGGCGAAGAAGATTTTGCTGGCTGGTTGGCTCAGGCTCGCAAACAGGGGGATGTGTCACTGGTAATGCAACTCTCACGTGGTGAGCACGTGCCGACAGATTTGCCACCGCCAGACAGCGTGGTCGAGATGCACCGCATGGCATTGGTATGGTATAAGCAGCAACCATGATGGGGTATTTGTTGGTGATCCTGGTTAGCCTGTTCACCTGTGCGGGGCAGCTGTGTCAGAAACAGGCTGCCCTTACCTGGCAACAGGCTGGCGATCGGCGGCGGGCTTTAACGCTGCGCTGGTTGGCGCTGGCGGTGCTGCTATTGGGGCTGGGCATGCTGGTGTGGCTAAATGTGTTGCAGCGCCTGCCGCTCAGCCTGGCCTATCCGATGCTGAGCCTCAATTTTGTCCTGGTGACGCTGGCGGCACGCTGGTTGTTTAACGAGCCGACTACGGTGCGTCATTGGTGCGGCGTGGCGTCGATCATGCTGGGGATCCTGCTGATGAGTCTGCAATCATGAAAGGTTATCTTTGGGGGGCGGGCAGCGTTCTGTTAGTGACGTTGGCCCAGTTGCTGATGAAGTGGGGAATGGGGCAAATCCCGCTGTTGTCGTTTGCCGATGTTACCTGGCCGTTACTCAGCCAGTACGGAATTGCCTTGATAGCGGTGGCCGTTGGCATCTTCGGCTATGCATTATCAATGCTGTGCTGGTTCTTCGCGCTACATTATCTGCCACTGAACCGGGCTTATCCGCTATTGAGCGTCAGCTACGCGCTGGTTTACCTAGCGGCGGTGATCCTACCCTGGTTTAATGAATCGGCCACCTTGCTCAAAACGCTGGGGACGCTGTTTATTCTGTTCGGCGTCTGGTTGATTAACAGCCATCGGGCGGCAAAAAATCGTTAATAGCGGAAAAAAACGCTGTTGATTCGAATATCTCATGGACAAAACTTGCCTTTTTATTATCTTGAGCGATAAATTAATGCCAAACAGCATTCTCCTTACCTGGGGTGGCGTGGTGAAATATCGCAGGCGGTTGATCCGCTTCGGTGTTCAAGTGAAAGGTAAAATGCGATGCGTGTGTGGTTTCTATTAGCCAGTTTAATTCTCGCCGGTTGCAGTAGCCATGCGCCGCCGCCGAGTGGCCGTTTGTCCGATTCCATCGTGGTGGTAGCGCAATTGAACGAGCAACTGCGTCAATGGTATGGCACCCCGTATCGCTACGGTGGGCTAGATCGCGGCGGTGTTGACTGTTCCGGCTTTGTCTATCGCACCTTCAGCGATCGTTTTGATATGCAATTACCGCGATCCACGGCGCAGCAAACCGGGCTGGGGACCAAAGTCTCGCGCGACGAGCTGATGCCGGGCGATTTGGTGTTCTTTAAAACCGGCAGCGGAGAGAATGGCCTGCATGTGGGGATCTACGATACCAACGACGAGTTTATTCATGCTTCTACCAGCAAAGGCGTGACGCGTTCCTCACTCAACAACGTTTACTGGCGCAAGGTGTACTGGCAGGCGCGCCGGATTTAACGCCCCAAACCCGCTATCTGGTGTATTATGGCAGCACTGCATGATGAGGTGACTGCCATGAATTCCTTACGTTTATTGATTTCCGATTCCTACGATCCCTGGTTTAATCTGGCGGTAGAAGAGTGCATCTTCCGCGAAATGACCACGCAAAAAATCCTCTTCCTGTGGCGTAATGCCGAAACCGTGGTGATCGGCCAGTCGCAGAACCCGTGGAAAGAGTGCAATACCCGGCGGATGGAGCAGGATGGCATTCGTCTGGCACGGCGCAGCAGCGGCGGCGGGGCAGTGTTTCACGATTTGGGCAATACCTGCTTTACCTTTATGGCCGGTAAGCCCGGTTATGATAAAACCGTCTCTACCGGCATTATTCTGGCGGCGCTGAAACAGCTGGGTGTTGATGCTTCGGCTTCCGGACGTAACGATTTGGTGGTCGAAACGGCCGACGGAGTGCGCAAGATCTCCGGCTCAGCCTACCGCGAAACTCAGGATCGCGGTTTTCATCACGGTACGCTGCTGTTGAATGCCGATCTCAATCGCCTGGCAGACTATCTCAATCCCGATCCGAAAAAATTGCAGGCGAAAGGCATCACTTCCGTGCGTTCCAGGGTCGCCAACCTGGCCGAGTTTGTGCCAGAAATCGACCATCAGCAGGTTTGTGACGCCATCATTCAGGCTTTCTTCGCCCATTATGGTGAAACGGCACAGCCGGAAGTGATCTCCCCGGATGTCTTCCCAGACCTGCCTGATTTTGCCCAGCAATTTGCCAAGCAGAGCAGTTGGGAATGGAATTTTGGCAAAGCGCCAGCGTTTAGCCACTTGCTGAATGAGCGCTTTACCTGGGGTGGGGTGGATATCTTCTTTGACGTGGAGAAGGGCGCGATTGTACGCGCGCAGATCTTCACCGACAGCCTTAACCCTGCGCCATTACAGACTTTGGTCGAAAAGCTGGTGGGCTGTGCCTATCGCAGCGAGGCGTTGGCAGACTGTTGTGCACAGCTGGTAGCGCAATATCCGCAGCAGGAGAACGAGCTTAGTGAGTTGCGGCGTTGGCTGTTGGAAACCATCAAGTAGTGCTGTGTGGCAAATAAATTAGGAATTTTATTAATAAAATCAGGTGGTCGCCGCATCACCTGATCGTTGAACATCAAAAATGGATTCACACCTTGCATAAGGCTATTAATTTGTAACGATAGCTGCCGCAAAGTAAATTAACGCATCTGACTGCCTGCACAAAAAAACATCGCTAAAACTATCAATTACTTGGCAATGCCTGGCTAATCGCATTACTATTTCTGAACTATCTCCCAGGGATTGATCGGTATAACTTATTGTTATAGGATGTTTTGCACGCCATTAAGCCTCTGGCATTAAAATGAATATTCAATCTGACGTTGATTTTATTAGTCAGTATGTCTTCCTGCCGATTTACGCCATGACGGGAAGATTACTGGCGGTGGAACTTCTCACCCGTTTTACTGGCTCGGGCGATAACCTGGCGATGCCTACGGAGATCGGCCTGCGGTTATTAACCCCGGAACAAAGGATTGAGTTATTCAACGACCAGTTAATGCTGGCCGAAAAGCAGGCCTCGTGGTTTGTTGCCAACAAGGTGCTGTTGACCATTAATATCGAAGAAACGGTTGTCGATTGGCTGCTTGGCAGCGAAGAGCGTCGTCAACGCGTTCAGCAGTTGCCGTTTATTGCCTTTGAAATCAACGAGAGTTTCCCCAACCTTTCCGCGGGGAAAGACAACGGGAAAATCCGCTTGTTAAGTGCTTACTTTTCGCTGTGGCTCGATGGCTTCGGTTCGGGCAAAGCGACGTTGACCGCGTTGTACGATGGTTTATTTGATGTTGTGAAGATCGACAAACGTTTTTATTGGCAATTGGTTACCCAACAGGGATATGACCTGGTTATCGATTCACTGCTTAAGAATATCAATCAACTTTGTAAGGGAGTTATTGTTTGCGGCATTGAGAAACATGAGTATTTCAATAAACTGACCAACACCGGTGTTTTAGGGCTACAGGGATTTTTATGGCCTGCCATCAGTGTGGATAATCTGCGGTCTCTACGCAGGATTGCTGAAGAGTTCGATAATAATAACTGATTTTTGCTTACACACCGGGATAAATAGTGGACTGGATGATTTTTACCGTGATCCCAGTACTGATAATTATTGTCGCTTTATCATTGATAAAGCACTTTAGCCATGCGCGTAGTAGGTCATTAAAAGACTCACGTCGCCGGCGCTAAATAACCAAGCTAACAGGGCTCACCACCGCTTTTTAGTCTACCACGCCCCTGCTGCTTTCCGGCCAGGGGCGATTCCCTTGTAAATCCTCCGTGTTAATCCGCTCCTCCAGGCTCTACACTAAGCGTTACGGAGGGCCTATGCCGCAATTTGAAAACGCTTATTACCAACAGCTGCCTGGTTTTTATACCGCACTGCAGCCGACGCCGCTCAAAGCGGCCCGTTTGCTGTATTACAGCCAGCCGCTGGCTGAGGAACTGGGGTTGGACGCTAGCTGGTTTACTCCAGAGAAAACGCCAATCTGGGCAGGTGAAACCCTGTTACCCGGCATGCAGCCTTTGGCGCAGGTTTACAGCGGCCATCAGTTTGGTTCCTGGGCGGGGCAGTTGGGAGATGGCCGGGGGATCCTGCTGGGCGAACAGCGGCTCGCGGACGGCCGCAGTATGGACTGGCATCTGAAAGGCGCTGGGTTAACGCCGTATTCCCGCATGGGCGATGGGCGGGCGGTGCTGCGCTCGGTGATCCGTGAATTCCTGGCCTCCGAGGCGCTATACCATTTGGGGATCCCGACGACGCGGGCCCTGACAATTGTCACCAGCGAGCATCCGGTGTTCCGTGAACAACCGGAGCGCGGGGCAATGCTGCTGCGAGTGGCGGAAAGCCATGTCCGCTTTGGTCATTTCGAACATTTCTATTACCGCAAACAGTCGGAACAGGTCAGGCAACTGGCGGACTTCGTTATTGCGCGCCATTGGTCGCAATGGGTTGATGAACAAGATCGCTATCTGCTGTGGTTTACCGATGTGGTGGAACGTACCGCACGTATGATTGCTCACTGGCAGTGCGTGGGGTTTGCCCACGGGGTGATGAATACCGACAATATGTCGATCCTCGGCCTGACGATGGATTATGGGCCTTATGGGTTCCTTGATGACTACCAGCCAGACTATATCTGCAATCACTCCGATCATCAGGGCCGTTATGCGTTCGATAACCAGCCAGCCGTGGGGCTATGGAATCTGCATCGATTGGCGCAAACGCTGTCCGGTTTGCTGAGTGCCGAGCAGTTACAGCAGGCGCTGGCCGCCTATGAACCGGCGCTGATGCAGGCTTATGGCGAGCAAATGCGTGCCAAACTGGGCTTCTTCACCCAGTCAAAACAGGATAACGATCTGCTGACCGGCTTATTGAGTCTGATGGCACAAGAAGGGCGTGACTACACTCGAACCTTCCGTCTATTGAGCGATGTTGAGCAGCAACAGTCGCAAACGCCAATGCGCGATGAATTTATCGATCGAGAGGCGTTTGACGGCTGGTATCAACAATATCGCCAGCGCTTACAGCTTGAACAGGTGAGTGATGCCGAGCGCCAGCAAGCGATGAAGCTGGCGAATCCTAAACTGATTTTGCGTAATTATCTGGCGCAGCAGGCCATCGAAGCGGCAGAGCAGGACGATGTCACTAAGCTGGCACGTTTGCACCAGGCGTTGCTGCAACCTTTTGCCGATGATGCCCAGTATGACGATCTGGCGGCCTTGCCACCGGATTGGGGCAAGCATCTGGAAATTTCCTGTTCGAGCTAAATGCAGCAAGCCCTCCATGGCTTACCGTTACTGACGTAAAAACACCTGCGGCAGTGCGGTTTCCGGGTGGGCGGCGACACCGAGATCTGCCTGATACCAACGCGTCAGGATATCCGTCTGTAATACCTGCTGCGGGGTACCGGAAGCGACCAGGCGGCCCTGATGCAACAGCAGAATGCGATCGGCGTACAGCGCGGCCAGATTAAGATCGTGCAATACGCAACAGACCGCCAACGGCTGCTGACGCGTCAGGGAGCGGAGCAGGCGTAAGGTATGTTGTTGATGATACAGATCGAGCGCCGAGGTGGGTTCGTCAAGGAATAACCAGGATGGTGCGGGTTGTGGCTGCCACAACTGCACCAATACTCTGGCCAGTTGCACCCGCTGCTGTTCCCCGCCGGAAAGCTGGCGGTAATCACGGTGGGCCAGGCTGGTGCAATCGGTCTGCTCCATCACCTGTTGGATCGCCCGTTTGGCATCGCGCCCGCTATGCGGGGAGCGTCCCATGGCCACCACTTCTTCCACGGTAAACGGAAAGGCCAGCTCGCTGTGTTGACGCATTACCGCCCGGACCTTGGCCAACTGCTGCGGTTGCCACTGCTCAAGCGGTTTACCTTGCAGGCGGCACTCGCCACAGTCTGCGGCCAGATAACCGGTAAGTAAGCGAAGCAGGGTCGACTTCCCCGCGCCGTTGGGGCCGATAATCGCCACCATCTCACCGCTGGCGATGCTGAGGGAAACATCGGTGATCAACCGGCGCTCCCCCAGGTTGTAACGCAATTGCCGTGCCGTCAGCGTTGATGAATCATCCACCCGTGCGCTCCCGCTGGCGCATCACCAGCCACAGAAAATAGGGACCACCGATCAGGCTGGTCATCAGGCCTACTGGCATTTCTGCCGGAGCGACCAGCGTACGTGCCAGGGTATCGCTCACCAGCAGCAGGCAGGCACCGCCGAGTGCAGAGGCTGGTAACAACCAGCGGTGATCGCCCCCAAGCCTCATGCGCACCAGGTGGGGGACCACCAGGCCAATAAAGCCGATCACGCCACTCATCGCTACGGCGGCCCCAATCAGCAGGGCGCTGAGTAATAGCAACTGCAGCTTGGCGCGTTGCACATTGACCCCAAGGTAATGTGCCTCTTCATCGCCCAGCTGTAGCAGATTCAAACGACGAGCCTGTAACAGCGTCAGCAATGCAGCAGGCAGGATCAGCGAAGCGGATACCACCAGGGTGGGCCACTGTGACTGGCTAAGGCTGCCCATCATCCACAGCGAAAACTGACGTAATTGCTGGTCGCTACTGAGGTACGACAGCACGCCAATCGCTGCCATGCACAGCGCATTGATGGCGATACCGGCCAGCAACAGCCGCGACAGGCTGCCGTGTCCGCTGCGGCTGATGCCGTAAATCAGTATTGAAACCAGCAGGCTGCCAAGAAACGCCGCCAGCATATGGCTATACAGAGCGATGAGCGGGGGCAGGGCCAGCGGCATGACGATCACCAGGGCGACGAACAGTGCGCCGCCGCTGCTGATCCCCAACAGGCTGGGATCGGCCAAGGGGTTGCGGAACAATCCCTGCATCACCGCCCCGGAAACCGCCAACGCGCAGCCGATCACTACGGCCAATAGCACGCGTGGCAGGCGAATATTCAGCCAGATATGCCAGGAGGCATCGCTGAAAGGAGCCTGCCACAGGGTTCGAAATGACAGTGTCAACGCCCCAAGGTTAGCGGCCCCAAGCGCCAGGATCGTCAGCAGGATCAGCAGGCTGACGATCGCCAGGCGGGGTGAGGTTCGGCAACGCATTACTTTTGCTCCGCCGCTTTACGCAACAGGCCCAGCGCCTGCGGCGTTTCCAGACCAAAACCGAGCAGCGCCATATCATCAACGATCAGCACGCGGCGATTTTTCCCCGCCGGTGTCAGAGCCATGCCGGGCAACAGCCACAGGTTTTCCTGGCCACCGATGGAGCGAACGCCATCGGTAGTTACCAACAGCAAGTCTGGTGCGCTGGCAATCACGCCCTCTTGCGAGAGCGGGCGGTATCGGCTGAAACCTTGCATCGCGTTTTTCAACCCAGCGGCTCTGATAATGGCATCTGCCGCGGTTTGCTGGCCCGCGGCCATGGGGGTGATACCTCCGTGACTCATCACGAACAGCACTTTCACCGGTAGCGGCGTATTGGCTATCGCTGCCAACTGTTGCTGATAGCCTTCGGCCAACTGCTTGCCTTGGCTACTGCGATTGATGGCATCGGCTATCACGCTGATTTTTTCGGGCACCGCCTGCACGGTGGTATCCCCAGGGATACGCACCACCTTCACGCCACTGTCTTCCAATTGCTTGAGCACCAACGCTGGCTCTGCCAACTCGGTAGTCAGGATCAGGGTGGGTTTCAGCGCCAGAATACCTTCGGCATTCAGCTGGCGCATATAGCCTACGTCGGGCAATTTCTGCACCGCAGCAGGGTGCAAACTGGTACTGTCTCGTGCCACAACTTCATCGCCCGCGCCCAGCGCGAAGGCAATTTCGGTCACGTCACCGCCTATCGAAACAATCCTCTCGGCCGCCACGGCGGCTAATGGAAACGCCAGGGCGATGCACAGCGCCAGGCGACGGGGCAATGAAGCTATCATGCGGCGACTTCCTTCGGTTCAAGTGCAGCAACCTGCTCACGCCACTGGAGCTGCTCCGGTTGGCCTTCGGTACGCTGCCCGTAAAGTTGAGCGATCTGGGTGCCATCGGCAGCAAACAGCTCCAGGCTGGTGACCATGCCATCTTTAGTTGGTTTGCGGGTGATCCAGCTTTCGGCGATCGCCCCTTCAATCAGGTGCAGGGTAAAGTGGCGATTGAAGATGTTGACCCAGCCGTCCTGCGGCATCAGGCGCTCAATCTGGCCGGTAAAGATTTGCACACAGCCCCGGTTGCCGACGAAGATCATGATTTCGTTCTGCGCAGACTTGGCGGCTTCCAGGAGCGCCGTCAGCGCGCTGTTGTCCACACGATAGGCCAGATCGTTACCCACGGCGCGGAAGGCCTGTTGGCGGGTCAGATTATTGCGGCTCAGCAGTTGGAAGAACTGGTGGACGTCGGTCATGGCTCGCCAGTCGGCATCGATTTTGGCGGCATCTGGCGCGCTGTTGCTCTCTTTAATTTCGGCCGGTTGCAGCTCCAGTGTCGGGTTTTCCGCACTTTGATGGCGCTCGACCAGGGCGAACCAGGCGGCGAGATCGGTTTCGTCTGTGGTGTAGACCTTATGCAGCGCGTCGCCTTGATGATCAAAGAACTGAATGCTGTGGCGCACGCCACGCTTGTTGGTTTCACTCAGGGCAAAAACGCTGGCCCAGTGGTTGAGGAACAGGCGCAGATCCAGCTCGCGCGGATTGAGGATCAGCCCGGCATGGCCATTGAGGTGCTGATTCTGATAACGTCCAACCTGCTCGTGTACCGCATAGCTGTTACGCGTGATGGATTTGGTGACGCCAACCTGTTCCAGTTCGGTCAGCAGCGTACGGGCATCGGCCTGCAGGCGACGAGCATCGTGGCCGACGCGGGCGTGGGTCAGTTCGCCTTCGCTGATACCCAACAGCTCGGCCAGATCGCGGGCATATTTACCTGGGTGATCAATTTTCGCCTGCTCATAACGTTGGTATAGGGTCTCGCTCATTAATTTGATTCCTGTGTTAGTGGGTGAGGAGCGGGCAAAAACGGTCTGCCCGCTGTGGTTCAAAGGGTTACCACTGATAGCTGACCAGCAGTTTGGCGTTACGACCATCCTGCGGAATGCCCTGTGGTGAGTAATATTCTTTATCGAAGGCGTTCCCCAGTACCACGGTAGTGGTGACGCCCTGCAGGTCTTCGCGGCCTTTATAGCTTAGGTAGAAATCGTTCACGCCATAACCGGCTTGCTTGGTGTAGCCGGTAGCCACGTGGTGGGCACTCTGGGCAAAGGTTCCAACCCAGCCGGTGGATAAACCGGTCTCGGCAATAGGAATATCCAACACGCTGGTGACCGTATCCGGGTTGATACTGGAGAGCCAGTCACCCGTCGTTTCATCTTTACCACGTGTGCGGTTGTAGGCCAGATCCAAACCGAACCGCTGGGTTTTATAGTTCAGCGAGGCATCCCATCCCCAAATTTTGGCGCGATCGATATTGGTTGAGAAGGTAGTACAGCTGATGCAGTACATACCGCGTGGGCCACGGCCTAACTCCATGGTGACACCGGTAGTAATATAATCTCTGGCTTTGGTATCGAAGTAGCTGGCCTTGAATTGCAGGCTGTCATCGGCCATTAACAGATCGTCAAAGCGCAAGCCGAAGCCGTATTCCTGCGTAGCGTTGGTTTCCGGCTTCAGATTCGGGTTAGGCACCCAATAGTTGGTGATGGTGGTCGGGCCCATCGGGATCGAGAAGTGCTTGGAGTCGTTGTACATCTCGCCCATGGTTGGTGCGCGGAACGCCTGAGCATAGGAGGCGAACATCATCAGCCAATCGGTAGGGGTAACGCTCATCGCACCACGGGATGACCACTTGTTGGCATTGACGTCGTCATAACCGTCGCTAGAGCCTTTGTAGTTGTCATAACGCGTCCCGGCCAGGAAAGAGACGGGCAGGTCACGCAGAGTGATCTCATCCTGCAACCAGCCGGAAGCGAAGTTGATTTTGGCCTGCGGGAAGCTCTCTGTTGCCCCCCCTGGCGTCTGTTCCTGTCGGTAGGCTTCGCTACCATAGGTAAACAGGTGCGAAGCGAAGCTGTCAGCAAACAGGCGGGTACGGTTTTCCAGCTTGCCACCTTTGGTAGTTTGTTTGCGAGCTTCATCCGTGCTGCCGTCGGTATGCGCATTGATCTCTACTTCGGAGTAATAGAGCTTGGCATCGGCATCCAGCCAATCCTGGCCTGTGGGCTTTAGCTTATAGCCGAGCTGTGCGTCACGCTGAATTGTAGAACGGTCAGTTAACACATTGCTGCTGGAAACATCAGGCGTTTGCGGGTTCTTAGGTTCTTGCGCCCGGTTGTTGTAATAACGCAGATTACCGCTCAGGGACTGGTTGTCATCGATGGCCCAGGTGCCTTTGGCCAGAACGTTGCTGATGGTCTCGTCGTTCGGTGCATTAAAGCCATCGCCCTGGCGAATATCACCGATATCGCGGGTGCCGAAAGAGATCAGACCATCGAGATCGTCAGTTTTACCGTAAGCGCTGGCGCCCATGCCCAGGCTATGATCGCCGGTAGCCGCTGTGCCGAACACGCGGTAGCCGGTGTTATGGCCGGGCAACAGCAGATCGGCGGCATCCACCGTTTCATAGGAGATAACCCCACCTAATGCGCCACTGCCGTACAACAGTGCCGATGGGCCACGCACTACTTCAATCCGTTTTACCAAGCCAGGATCCAGGAAGGTGCCATTGATATGGCCGGTATCGGTTCCCTGACGAATACCATCAACCAGGATCAACACGCCACGGCGATCGTAACCCCGCATCATAATGTCTTGCCCATTGCTCCGGCCAGTACCGGTTACGGTAACCCCAGGCACATGACGCAGCATATCGCCGGCGGTGGTGGCGGTTTGGCTCTGAGGGCTGTTGCCGTCGATCACCGTCACCATCATCGGCGCTTCAAAACTGCTGCGCTGATTACCGGTGGCGACCACGGTCATGGTCTCATCTTTGTTTTTTTCTTGTGCCTTGGTGGCAGCGGAAACACTGGTGTCGGTCTGGGCAAAAACCACCGTAGGCAAAGCGCAGGCAATGGCCAGGCTTAATGCGGATAAACGCAGCCGGGAGGCAAAAATGGCAGGCATGTGGCAACTCTCCGTATGTTTTAAACATATCAATAGATTTGCTGGCTGCCTGGATCGCAAGATCGGGGTGGCTGGCGTTAAAAGGAACTAAGACGTTATTTGGTTAAGATCAATTTTCCCGCTTTGGTTTGGCGAAGTTGATAGCGTTGCCCTTGATGGATGATCACCGCCAGCCCATCGGTGCCCAGCAGCTCGGCACTGTCGAAGCAGGGCGGTAAAGCGGCAGGAGCACTGCCGTCAGGAGTCACCAAAGCGTTGTTGGACTGTTGGCAATTATTGAGATTGTCCATAAATTCAACCGGTAAATGGTAATTAATATCAAATTGATAATCATTATCATGTGAACGAAAGGTTACATCAAGGGAAATTTTCTTACCGATGGAACCTTTTTGTCGTCATGCTTACCGGGGCTGGATTGATTGCGATCAATTTGCTGATAAGACAGCTATTTCAACAGGGTTTCGATATGGTTGAACAGGCGCTCAGGTTTGGTGATGGGGGCAAAGCGTGTGATGCGCTCGCCATCGGCGGTGAGCAGGAATTTGGTGAAGTTCCACTTGATACGTTGGCTGCCTAACAGACCGGGGGCGCGGCGCTTTAACTCGCTGAACAGGGGATGCGCCTGCGCGCCATTGACGTCGATCTTGCTGAACAGCGGAAAGCTGACGCCATAGTTGAGGGTGCAGAAGTTGGCAATCTCCAGCGGATTGCCCGGCTCTTGTCCGCCAAACTGATTGCAGGGGAAGCCCAGCACCATCAACCCGCGTGAGCGATAATACTGCCATAGCTTTTCCAAGCCCGCATACTGCGGGGTAAAGCCACACTTGCTGGCGGTATTGACCACCAGGTAGGCTCGCGCCGGGAAGTCGGCCAGCGTTTTATGTTCCCCTTGCAGGGTGATACAGGGAATGGACAGCAGTGAATGGTTCACGGAAGAGGGCTCCAGATCGGTTTAGTTCAGATGTTTGGCAAGTATAGCGGAATGACGTAAGAATACTTCGTAGAATATGGCATCAATAACCTGATTTAGGTGATGAAGATCCGGTAATGCAGTGTTTAAGATCCCCACTTACTCGTTGGAAAACAATAATTAAATTAAAGCCAGCATCATATGCAAATGCCATTTTATATTTAAAATGTTTAATTGAGTAAGTAATTATAGGTGTTCAGCTTTTATTTTACAGGCATTGACGCTTGGGTTTTTGAATGTGTAATGTTATTTTTTTTGTGGTATCTACGTAAATAGGGAAAGTATGAGCTAATTGTTACATAGGGAGATGATGTGAATGTGTTAATTGTTATTTTTCTAATATTATCAGTGTGTTGCCACTTATTTGTGGGGTTGGGAGTATTTCCAGACGTTAAGAGGAATACAATGGCACTTGCCTCTTTGATGCTTTTGTTTGCAGGGGTATCTAGTGGCTATAAGATTTTCACTGCAAATTTTTGCATTATTCTCATGCTATTGGCTTGTGTAATACGGTGGGGTAAAGGAAAGAAACGTCTAAAAGAAATAGATAACATAGGTATGTTGTACGTAACGCTTTCTTTCATCCCTTTTTTGGTTTTTATGATTGAGTGGATGAATTATTGAGTTTTCAATCCCATCACGAAAGTGATACTGCGTGAACGGATAAATGAGAGCCAGCAGGCCAAAAGCATGCTGGCTAAAATAATCAGAAGCGGGTATCTACCGCGTCGGCCAGCATAGCCAGCAACTGCTCGCTGTCCGACCAGCTCAGGCAAGGGTCGGTAATGGATTGGCCGTAGGTTAGCGATTGGCCAGCCACGATTTTCTGCGTACCTTCCACCAGGAAGCTTTCAGCCATCACGCCAGCGACGGCCACGGAGCCTGCACGGATCTGTTGGCAGACGTTTTCCGCCACTTCCAACTGGCGGCGATGCAATTTCTGGCAGTTGCCGTGGCTGAAGTCGATCACCAGCTGCTCAGGTAAATCGAACTCGCGCAGGCTATCACAGGCGGCTACCACATCGGTCGCGTGATAGTTTGGCGTCTTGCCGCCGCGCATGATGATATGGCCATAAGGATTACCGCTGGTCTGGTAAATGGTCATCTGGCCGGTTTTGTCTGGCGACAGGAACATATGACCGGCGCGCGCGGCACGGATGGCATCAATGGCGATGCGGGTATTGCCGTCGGTGCCATTTTTGAAACCGACCGGGCAAGAGAGCGCCGAAGCCATTTCACGGTGGATCTGGCTTTCGGTGGTGCGAGCGCCAATCGCGCCCCAGCTGATCAGGTCGGCAATATACTGGCCGATCACCATATCCAGAAACTCGGTCGCCGTTGGCAGGCCAAGCTGGTTTACTGACAATAGCAGCTTGCGCGCCATCTCAATACCACGGTTGACCTGATAGCTGCCGTCCAGATCGGGATCGGAAATCAAGCCTTTCCAGCCCACTACGGTGCGCGGTTTTTCAAAATAGGTGCGCATCACGATTTCCAGGCGATCCTGATAGCGCTCGCGCAGTACGTTAAGACGGGTGGCATAGTCCATTGCCGCATCCAGATCGTGAATGGAGCAGGGGCCAATCACCACCAACAGGCGCTTGTCTTCGCCAGTGAGGATTTTTTCAATACGTTTACGTGACGCTGTCACGTTATCGGCTACCGATGCTGAGATCGGCAACTTTTCTGCCAACGCCTGAGGCGTGACCAAGCTGTCGATGCGCGCGGTCCGCAGTTCATCTGTTTTGTGCATGATTGTCTCTAAAACTGTTCTTCGCGACGGCAGGAATACCGGGAAGTGATGGCGATCACAATAACGCAAAAACGGCTGATTTCAACCGTAGAGATTGTGATCGGCTGATTAAAACCGGTAAAAAAGCACAAAAGAGGGGGGATGGACGACTATCCGGCCAGCCCCTACTATCAGAACATTCGCCGGCTCATACCGAGGATATCGAGGATCTTGGTGGAGATTTCCTCCACCGAATAGTTGGTGGTATTGAGGTAGCGGATCTGGTTTTTGCGAAACAGTGCTTCCACTTCGGCAACTTCCATCCTGCATTGGCGCGGGGAAGAGTAGCGGCTGTTTTCGCGGCGTTCTTCGCGGATCGCCGTTAACCGCTCTGGGTTAATGGTCAACCCAAATAATTTATGTTGAAACGGCTTTAGCGCGGCAGGTAGCTGCAAATTGTCCATATCATCGGCCGTAAACGGATAGTTGGCCGCGCGGATACCAAATTGCATCGCCAGATAAAGGCTGGTAGGGGTTTTACCGCAGCGGGATACGCCGAGCAGGATCACCTGAGCCTGATCGAGATTGCGCAGCGATATGCCGTCATCATGGGCCAGGGTGTATTCAATGGCCGCGATCCGGGCGTCATACTTGCCCAGATTGTTTTCCGTCAGCCCGTGGGTGCGATTAGGGACCGGCGTTGGATCCACCGCTAATTCCCCCTGTAGCGGGCCAACCAGGGCTTGCACGATATCCTGGCAGAATCCTTCACTTTGGGTGATCACCTGGCGAACCTCCGGCGAGATAATCGAATAGAACACCAGTGGGCGCACACCGGTTTGTTGGTAAATATCATTGATCTGCTGGCATACGCCCCGCGCACGCGCTTCGGTTTCCACAAAGGGCAGAGTGAAAGTGGTGGCCTTGACGGGAAACTGTGACAGCACCGCATGCCCCAATACTTCGGCGGTAATGGCCGTGCCATCCGAGATATAAAAAACGCTTCTTTCCACCCATAACTCCTTAATGCCTGAAACGACGGATAGCAACATCATGGTCTGCATACCCACATACGGTAAAGAGGAGGACAGAAATTTTGTGACGCTGGGGATCATTCGCGGCAATTGAATATATTTAATAAAACTATATTTCATTTTTAATAAAATGAATGGTGCTATTTTAACTACCTGCTCCGACGCAAATTGGCGCTATTTTCGTCAAATTAAACACTAAAAATACGGGTATTTAAGCGAAAGTTTAAATAATACATAATTTGTTGAATTGTAAGCTTTTAGCCAGTTAGGGAACGATCCCTAATAAAATTGTGCTCGCTGGAATTCTCTTAATTGCTATTTTCTTCATTGGCTTGATCGATTCACCTGTCTATTGTCTATGGATCATTGTGCTAGTGTGGGTGGGTGCCGTTTTTGCGGTACCCGTCAAAAATCCGTCAATACCCTACTGATAGCAATAAGGATTGTCTCGATGTCTAACAATGGCCCAGACTTGCGTAATGTGCTTTGGTACAACCAGCTTGGCATGCACGACGTTGACCGTGTCGGTGGCAAAAATGCCTCCCTCGGTGAAATGATCACCAATCTCTCCGATTTGGGCGTGGCCGTACCCAACGGTTTCGCCACCACCGCCCAGGCATTTAACGATTTTCTTGAGCAAAGTGGGGTTAACCAGCGCATTTATCAGCTGCTGGATCAGACTGACGTGGACGATATTGCTCAACTGTCCAAGGCCGGTGCGCAAATTCGCCAATGGGTGATCGATACGCCTTTCCACGCGGAATTTGAACGTGAAATTACCCTGGCGTACCAACAACTGTCCGAGGGCGAAAGCGAAGCCTCCTTTGCCGTGCGTTCTTCCGCCACGGCCGAAGATATGCCAGACGCCTCGTTTGCTGGCCAGCAGGAAACCTTCCTCAACGTGCAGGGCATTGATGCTGTGATGGTGGCGATCAAACACGTCTTCGCCTCTCTGTTTAACGACCGAGCCATCTCTTACCGTGTGCATCAGGGTTACGATCACCGTGGCGTGGCGCTTTCCGCCGGTGTGCAGCGCATGGTGCGCTCCGACCTGGCTTCCTCTGGGGTCATGTTTACCATTGATACCGAGTCCGGCTTTGATCAGGTGGTATTTATTACCTCGGCGTTCGGCCTGGGGGAAATGGTGGTGCAAGGGGCGGTCAACCCGGATGAGTTTTATGTCCATAAACCGACGCTGCTGAAGGGCAAACCGGCCATTGTGCGCCGCAACCTTGGCTCGAAAAAAATCCGCATGGTGTACGCACCTTCACAGGATCACGGCAAACAGGTCCGTATCGAAGATGTGCCAGAAGAGCAACGCAATCGTTTCTCTTTGACCGATGATGAAGTCCAGGCACTGGCACATCAGGCGTTGTTGATCGAAAAACACTATGGCCGCCCGATGGATATCGAGTGGGCCAAAGACGGCCACACCGGCAAGCTGCTGATAGTCCAGGCGCGGCCAGAAACCGTGCGCTCCAATGAGCAGGTGATGGAACGCTACCAACTGAACGGTAACAGCACCGTGCTGGTGGAAGGGCGAGCCATTGGCCATCGTATTGGGGCAGGCCCGGTGAAGGTCATCCACAATATCAGCGAAATGGATCGTATCGAGCCGGGCGACGTGTTGGTCACCGACATGACCGACCCGGATTGGGAACCGATCATGAAGAAGGCGGCAGCGATCGTAACCAACCGTGGTGGGCGTACCTGCCATGCAGCGATCATTGCCCGTGAACTGGGGATCCCTGCCGTTGTAGGCTGTGGCCACGCAACGGACCTGCTGAAAGAAGGGCAGAAAGTCACCGTCTCCTGCGCCGAAGGCGACACCGGCTTTGTCTACAGCGACATGCTGGAGTTCAGCGTACAAAGCTCGGAAGTCACTGAACTGCCGGAACTTCCGTTGAAGATTATGATGAACGTCGGAAACCCTGACCGTGCGTTCGACTTCGCTCGCTTGCCAAATGAAGGCGTAGGGCTGGCCCGGTTGGAGTTTATTATCAACCGCATGATCGGCGTACACCCGCGTGCCCTGTTGGAGTTCGACCAGCAAACTCCAGAGCTGCAGGCAGAAATCAAGACGCTGATGTTGGGCTATGACGATCCGGTCGAGTTCTATGTCGGTCGTTTGACCGAAGGGATCGCCACGTTGGGCGCGGCATTCTGGCCGAAGCGCGTGATCGTGCGCCTTTCCGATTTTAAATCTAACGAATACGCCAACCTGGTCGGCGGCGAGAAATATGAGCCGCACGAAGAAAACCCGATGTTAGGTTTCCGTGGCGCGGGTCGTTACGTGGCTGACAGCTTCCGAGACTGCTTCGCCATGGAATGTGCCGCAATGAAGCGGGTACGTAATGAGATGGGGCTGACCAACGTTGAGGTAATGGTGCCGTTTGTGCGTACCGTGGCTCAGGCGGAAGCCGTGGTGGCAGAGCTGGGGCGTCAAGGGTTGAAGCGCGGCGAGAACGGGCTGAAAGTGATCATGATGTGTGAGATCCCTTCCAACGCCTTGCTGGCCGATCAGTTCCTTGAGCACTTTGATGGCTTCTCTATCGGTTCCAACGATATGACGCAGCTTACGCTGGGGTTGGATCGCGATTCCGGAGTGGTCTCTGAGCTGTTTGACGAGCGCAATGAGGCGGTCAAGGCGCTGCTTTCCATGGCGATCCAGGCGGCCAAGCGTCATGGCAAATATGTCGGCATCTGTGGACAAGGCCCGTCAGACCATGCGGACTTTGCCGAGTGGCTGATGGATCAGGGGATTGATAGCCTGTCGCTTAACCCGGATACCGTGGTGCAGACCTGGGTTAATTTGTCACAAAGAAAGTAAACCTGAATAACAACGTCTATTGAAAACATAAAACCGCCGGTTAAACCTGGCGGTTTTTTTATATTGGCGGGTTATTTTGCACAAAAAAAAGCCCATCAAAAGACGGGCAAAGACTACACACAGCAATTCAGTGATTCGGAGTAACTCTGTTAGATGACTTGGCTGGCAAACAATGCATGGAAAGCAATGCTTTTCAGCAAGATAGAGTTTCATACTAGGCAGTTATCTGGCGCGCGTCATTAAGAATCGTCCCAATCAAACAGCCTGGATTGTACGATTTCATTGCAAGAACAGGTATTTGATTGGTATCTATTTTGCACCAGGTGAGTCAGCAGAATAATTATCGGGAACGATGCGGTGGGGAATGGGAATATTTGGATTTATCGCCTGCCCAATGAATGAGCAGGCGATGTAGGGATCACAACTGTTCTAAATCTTTGGCGACTTCTTCCAGATCGGCGGTGGGCTCTGGAGCTTCGTTCACCCAGGCGCTAACCAACCGATAAGAGACCGCCAACACGACTGGGCCGATAAACAGACCAATCATCCCGAAGGCCAGCAGGCCACCGATAACGCCTGACAGGATCAGAATCAACGGCAGGTCGGCACCCATGCGGATTAGCGCCGGGCGCAGGAAGTTATCCAGAGTTCCGACCACACAGCTCCACACCAATAGCACGGTGCCCCAGGTGGTATCACCGGTCCAGTAAAGCCAGATAATGGCCGGGACCAAGACCAGCAATGGCCCCAGTTGAGCGAGGCAAAAGACGAACATCACTACGGTCAGCAAGGTGGCCGCCGGAATGCCGGAAACGGCCAGCCCAATACCGCCCAGGATCGACTGCACCAATGCGGTCACCACCACGCCTAATGCGACTGCACGGATCGCTTGCCCGGCCAGTAACACGGCCGCGTCGCCCCTAGTGGAAGCAAGGCGTACGGCAAAATGGCGGATCGCCATGCCAACCTGCTCACCGCGGGCGTACAGCAAGGCGCTGAACAGTAACATTAGCGAACAGTGGATCAGGAAACGGCCAATATGTGCTGCCTGGGTGACAAACCAGGTGGCGGTCTGGCCAAAGTAAGGTTGAATTTTGGCCACCAGAGCGTTACCACCGGTGTTCACCAACAGATGATAGCTGTTATAGACTTTGTGCCCGATCACTGGAATGGAACGCAGCCACTCCAACTGTGGAACGTGGAGCTGGCCCGGCGAGTTCACCCAGGCTACGATTGGCGCGCTGTTGTCCACCACGCTGCTGATCAATAGGGCAATAGGCAGCACAAACAGTAAGAGCAGCAGGATGGTCATCACCAGCACGGCTAGCGACCGGCGGCCCCAAAGTAGGCTCTGTAGTTTAATCAATACCGGCCAGGTGGCGATCACCACCATCGATGCCCAGGCAAATCCCAGAATAAAGGGTTGAATGACCCAAAAACTGGCGACGATCATAATGGCGATAAACAGCACACCAAAAATTATCGTCGGTAAATCGTAGCGGCGTTGCGGTTGTGTCATGAATGCGTTTTCATCCTAGTGAGTTAATTCCTTGGTACCCTTTTATCATGGAGCATTTTTGGCAACTTTCACAGTCAGCAGCACATTTTGCCGTGGAACGTCATCAGCGGTACCGCCTTTCACTATTAAGCGCAGTGGAATAACCGCCAGATTTTCTTCTGCCGATAGCGCAGCCATCGGTTGCGCTATCATTTTCCCCGCCAAATAATGCCAAATTCAGGATGTACAAGCGGCAAAACACCCGCCATTATGAGGTAGATAGCGATGATGCAGGGGCGGGTAACGGCCCTTGCGGTTATCGTGATAATAAAAGACAGGGGAGGGTCAGTTCCGGGCCCGGTTAAGCAATGAAGAGCAGACAGAGTCAAACAAGCGAATGATCCCACAAATTTCTCAGGCATCCGGCCTCGTTCAACGGGTGCTGGACTTTTTGGCCGCGTTAAAACAGAGCGGATTCAACGGCGATACCGCCACTAGCTATGCCGATCGGTTGACGATGGCGACGGATAACAGCATTTACCAGCTGTTGCCCGATGCGGTGGTGTTTCCTCGCTCAACCGCCGATGTGGCGCTTATCGCCCGACTGGCCGACGAGGAGCGCTTCAAGGCGCTCACCTTCAGCCCGCGCGGTGGTGGCACCGGCACCAATGGGCAGGCACTTAACACCGGCATTGTGGTTGATATGTCGCGCTACATGAACCGCATTCTGGACATCAACGTCGAGCAAGGTTGGGTGCGGGTAGAGGCCGGAGTGATTAAAGACCAGCTTAACCAGTATCTGCGGCCGTTCGGCTATTTCTTCTCGCCGGAGCTTTCTACCAGCAACCGCGCCACCCTAGGTGGCATGATCAATACCGACGCGTCTGGCCAGGGCTCGCTGGTGTACGGCAAAACCTCAGACCACGTGCTGGGGCTGCGGGCGGTGTTGCTGGGGGGCGAAATGATCGACACTCGCGCCATGCCAACGCCGCTGGCGGAAACGATTGCCCAGGAAGATACGCCAGAGGGGCGGATCTACCACACCGTGCTGAACCGTTGTCGCGAGCAACGCGCACTGATCCTGGAAAAATTCCCCAAGCTTAACCGCTTCCTAACCGGCTACGATCTGCGCCACGTGCTGAGCGACGATCTGCAAACCTTCGATCTGACCCGCATTCTTACCGGTGCCGAAGGAACCTTGGCCTTTATCACCGAAGCGCGGCTGGATATCACACCGCTGCCGAAGGTGCGGCGGCTGGTAAACGTCAAATATGACTCTTTCGATTCGGCCCTGCGCAATGCGCCCTTTATGGTGGAAGCCAAGGCGCTGTCGGTGGAAACCATCGACTCTAAAGTGCTGAATCTGGCCCGCGAAGATATCGTCTGGCACTCGGTCAGCGAACTGATCACCAACGTGCCCGATAAAGAGATGCTCGGGTTGAACATCGTTGAGTTTGCCGGTGACGATAAGGAACTGATCGACGGCCAGATGGAAGCGTTGTGCGAGCGTCTGGACGATCTGATCTCCGAGCAACAGGCTGGGGTGATCGGCTATCAGATTTGCGGCGATTTGACCGGCATTGAGCGTATCTACAATATGCGCAAAAAAGCGGTTGGGTTGCTGGGTAACGCCAAAGGGCAGGCCAAACCCATCCCGTTTGCCGAAGATACCTGCGTGCCGCCGCAGCATCTGGCCGACTATATCACCGAGTTCCGCCAACTGTTGGATAGCCATAACCTGAGCTACGGTATGTTCGGCCACGTTGATGCTGGTGTGCTGCATGTGCGCCCGGCCTTAGATATGTGCGATCCCCAGCAAGAAGTGCTGATGAAGCAAATATCTGACCAGGTGGTGGCGTTAACCGCCAAGTATGGCGGCCTGTTGTGGGGAGAACACGGGAAGGGCTTCCGGGCGGAGTATAGCCCGGCGTTCTTCGGCGAGGAGCTCTATGAAGAACTGCGCCGCATCAAGGCCGCGTTTGACCCGCTCAATCGCCTCAATCCGGGGAAAATCTGCCCGCCGCTGGGCGTAGATGCCGTTATGATGAAAGTCGATGCGGTGAAACGTGGCACGTTGGATCGCCGCATCCCCATCGATGTCCGCACTTCGTTCCGTGGCGCGATGGAGTGTAACGGCAACGGACTGTGCTTTAACTTTGATGTCCACAGCCCGATGTGCCCATCGATGAAGATCACCGCGAATCGGATCCACTCGCCGAAAGGCCGAGCGGCCCTGGTTCGCGAATGGTTACGCTTATTGGCAGAGCAGGGCGTGGACCCCGTCGCACTGGAAAAGCAGTTGCCGCAGCAGCGCCTCAGCTTCCGCACGCTGGTTGAGAAAACCCGTAATAGCTGGCATGCAGGCAAGGGCGAATATGACTTCTCCCATGAAGTCAAAGAAGCGATGTCTGGCTGCCTGGCCTGTAAAGCCTGTTCGACCCAGTGCCCGATCAAGATCGACGTGCCGGGCTTCCGTTCGCGCTTCCTGCAGCTTTATCACACCCGTTATCTGCGCCCAATGCGTGACTACGTGGTCGCTGGCGTTGAGAGCTATACCCCGTTGATGGCCAAAGCGCCAAAGGTGTTCAACTTCTTCTTCAAGCAGCCATGGGTGCGCGAACTGAGCCGCAGCAGCATCGGTATGGTGGATTTACCGCTGCTATCGAGCCCAACGTTACGCCAACAACTGTCGGGCCATAGCGCGTTCAGCATGACGCTTGAACAGTTGGAAGCATTGAGCGAAAGCCAGCGCGAACAGCATGTGCTGGTGGTGCAGGATCCGTTTACCAGCTATTACGATGCCCAGGTTGTGGCAGACTTTGTACGGCTGGTGGAAAAGCTGGGCTACAAGCCGGTGCTGTTGCCATTCTCACCGAACGGCAAGGCACAGCATATCAAAGGGTTCCTGACACGCTTTGCCAAAACGGCGCGCAAGACAGCGGACTTTCTTAACCGGGTAGCCAAACTGGGGATGCCGATGGTGGGTGTCGATCCGGCGTTGGTGCTGTGTTATCGCGACGAGTATCAAGAAATTCTCGGGGCCGAGCGGGGTAATTTCCAGGTGCAACTGGTTCATGAGTGGTTGCAACAGTTGCTGGCAGAACGAGCAGAACAGCCTGCGACCGGTGAAGCCTGGTATCTGTTTGGCCACTGTACCGAAACTACCGCATTACCGGCGAGTACCCAGCAGTGGGCCGCCATCTTTGCCCGTTTTGGCGCCAAGTTGGAAAACGTCAGCGTGGGTTGCTGTGGCATGGCGGGCACTTACGGTCACGAAGCCAAGAATCTGCAAAATTCCCTGGGGATTTATGAGCTATCATGGCATCAGGCGCTACAGCGTTTGCCAAGGCAACGCTGTCTGGCGACCGGTTATTCTTGCCGCAGCCAGGTAAAACGCATTGAAGGCAATGGCGTGCGGCATCCATTACAGGCACTTCTGGAGATGATTGCGTGAAGCTGTGGAAACGTGAAACAACGCTGGAACAACTCAACCAAAGCGGTGAAGGATGCATGGTGGCCCATGTGGGCATTCAGTTTACCCGCTTGGAAGATGACTATTTAGAGGCGGTGATGCCCGTCGATCACCGCACTACCCAGCCGTTTGGCCTGTTACACGGTGGGGCTTCGGTGGTGCTGGCCGAGTCGATGGGCTCAATGGCGGGGTATCTGTGCACCGAAGGGGAACAAAAGGTGGTGGGGTTAGAGATTAACGCCAACCACCTGCGCGCGGTATTTAAAGGGCAGGTGCGCGGGGTTTGTCGTGCGTTGCACGCCGGCCGCCGCAATCAGGTCTGGCAGATCGAGATCTTCGACGATCGCGATCGCCTCTGCTGTACCTCACGGCTGACCACGGCAGTATTGGAGTAACACCAACCCCGCAGGTTTTCGCCTGCGGGGTAAACGTTACAGCTGGAACGGCACCCGTTTCACAAAATCCTTCTGAAAAGCGGTAGCCTTGTCCCAGCCGCCTTCCATCGAATATTTCTGGCAAATCAGCGTTAGCGTATGCCGGGCAAAATGATAGCACTGCACGCGGAACAGCTGACAACGCTGTGGGTTGTTGATCTCGACAATCAGCCGGTTATGCAGTTTGCTCAGCGCATGCAGGTAGCTCTCGTCATCGCCATTTTCCAGGCATAAATTCGCCATGCCAAGGCTGACACCGTTGTAACGCTTCAGATGATTGATGTTGCATTCAGGCCGCTGTAGCGCCGCTTCCGCCATATAGAAATCCACCGTGGCATCACGGATGTTGAACTTGTATTCATCAATTTTGCTCAGCAGCCACGCATTCATCGAGATAGCCATAGGTCCACGCCCAATTAAAGCTTAATGATAATCATTATCATATTTGTAGCTGTGGCGATGATCAATGCTCCCCGCAGATTTTTTTCTGTGGTCGGTCTTTTGACCGCCACGGGCTAAAAACACGCGAGCGACTAGACTTAAAGCAGGGAAAGGCATTTTTCAGACAGACAAAATGCAGAAATAGGTATTTTCTATGAATGTTTAAAACAGACGACTTATCCGGCGCTATAACCTTGTCGGAACAGCGGGATAAGCCGTACGAGATATGATGAATTGCTATCAATTCAGAGGGATAAAAATTATCCCCATATCTATTTTGCTTGGATACGCCATCGATTTATCGTGTTGCCGAGCGTAAATCCGGGCGTTTGGTAAATACCCCCGCAAAACAAAAGGTTGAAGTGATAATCATTATCACTAACATGGGCGGTAAGCCAGATCGGCTGTAGTAAACACGAATGTGAGGTAGGCCATATGCATACGGAAGATGTTGGTACTTTTTCTTTGGCAGACAACGTCTGGCAAGGCATTTCGCTGAGCGACAGCGCGGTGAAGCAGATAATCAGACTCATGCAGCAGGATGCTCAGGTGAAAGGGCTGCAACTCGGCGTCAAACAATCCGGCTGTGCGGGCTTTGCCTACGTACTGGATTTGACCCGCGAACCGGCCAGCGACGATCTGTTGTTCGAACGTGACGGGGCCAAGCTGTTCGTGCCGCTCAAAGCGATGCCGTTTATCGATGGCACCACGGTAGATTTTGTTCGGGAAGGGCTGAATCAGATGTTCAAATTTAATAACCCTAAAGCTCAGAACGCCTGCGGGTGCGGTGAGAGCTTTGGCGTTTAAGCGATGCAATCAACATGACACGAAGCAACGTAGAAACAGCGAAAGATGTACCGGCTTGGGTCAGCGAAGGTCGCTATAAGGAAGGATTCTTTACCCAACTGGCCACCGATGAGTTGGCCAAAGGTATCAACGAAGAGGTGGTACGCGCCATCTCTGCCAAGCGTAACGAACCCGAGTGGATGCTGGAATTCCGCCTGGAGGCTTACCGTGCCTGGCTGCAAATGGAAGAGCCACACTGGCTGAAAGCCAACTATGACAAGCTTAACTATCAGGATTACAGCTACTATTCAGCGCCGTCCTGCGGTAGCTGTGATGACTCCTGCGGTTCTCAGCCTGGGGCGGAGCAGCAGCCTGGTGCCAGTTCGGAGAACGGCTACCTGACCAGCGAGGTTGAACTGGCGTTTAATCAGTTGGGTGTACCTGTGCGTGAAGGTAGTGAAGTGGCGGTAGATGCCATTTTCGACTCGGTTTCTGTCGCGACCACCTACCGTGAAAAGCTGGCAGAGAGTGGGGTGATCTTCTGCTCGTTCGGTGAGGCCATTCACGACCATCCAGACTTGGTACGTAAATATCTGGGCCGAGTGGTGCCGCATAACGACAACTTCTTTGCCGCACTTAACGCAGCAGTGGCTTCTGACGGCACCTTTGTCTACGTGCCGAAGGGCGTACGCTGCCCAATGGAGCTTTCCACCTATTTCCGTATTAACGCCGCGAAAACCGGCCAGTTTGAACGCACCATCCTGATTGCCGATGAAGGCAGCTATGTCAGCTACATCGAAGGCTGCTCAGCGCCGGTACGCGACAGCTATCAGCTGCACGCGGCGGTGGTTGAAGTGATCCTGCATAAAGACGCCGAAGTGAAGTATTCCACGGTGCAAAACTGGTTCTCCGGCGGCGGCGAAAGCAAGGGCGGTATTCTCAACTTCGTCACCAAGCGGGCGCTGTGTGAAGGCTCAGGGTCCAAAATGTCCTGGACACAGTCTGAAACCGGCTCGGCAATCACCTGGAAATACCCAAGCGTGATCTTGCAGGGCGACAACTCGATCGGTGAGTTTTTCTCGGTGGCGCTGACCAGCGGCTACCAACAGGCGGATACCGGCACCAAGATGATCCACATTGGTAAAAACACCAAGTCGACCATTATTGCCAAAGGGATCTCCGCCGGACACAGCCAAAATACCTATCGTGGGCTGGTGAAAATCCTGCCTGGGGCGGAAAACGCCCGTAACTTTACCCAGTGCGATTCAATGCTGATCGGGCCCAACAGCGGGGCACATACCTTCCCCTATGTGGAAACTCGCAACAACAGCGCCCAGCTTGAGCATGAGGCTACCACCTCGAAAATCGGTGACGACCAACTGTTCTACTGCCTGCAACGGGGCATCAGCGAAGATAATGCCATCTCGATGATCGTCAATGGTTTCTGCAAGGACGTGTTCTCCGAGCTGCCGCTGGAGTTTGCCGTAGAGGCACAGAAGTTACTGGCTATCAGCCTGGAACACAGCGTCGGTTAAGCACCCGTATTTATAGCGCAGCAGCGCGATCAGAGGACACAGCATGTTAAGTATCAAGAATTTGCACGTCAGCGCCGAAGGTAATGAGATCCTCAAGGGGCTGAGCCTGGACATCAAACCGGGCGAAGTGCACGCCATTATGGGACCCAACGGCTCTGGCAAAAGCACGCTTTCCGCCACGCTGGCTGGCCGGGAAGAGTATGAGGTCACCGCAGGGGAAGTGACGTTTAAAGGCAAAGATCTGCTGGAGCTGGCTCCTGAGGATCGGGCCGGTGAGGGCGTATTCCTGGCGTTCCAGTATCCGGTAGAGATCCCCGGCGTCAGCAACCATTTCTTCCTGCAGACCTCGGTGAATGCGGTGCGTAATTACCGTGGCCAAGAGGCGCTGGATCGCTTCGACTTCGCCGACTTTATCGAACAGAAGATCGAGTTGCTGAATATGCCAGCGGATTTGTTGACCCGTTCGGTCAACGTCGGTTTTTCCGGCGGTGAGAAGAAGCGCAACGACATCCTGCAAATGGCGGCGCTGGAGCCGGAGCTGTGCATTCTGGATGAAACGGATTCCGGGCTGGATATCGATGCCCTGAAGATCGTCGCCAACGGCGTCAATTCGCTGCGTGACGGCAAGCGCGCCTTTATTATTGTCACCCACTATCAGCGCATTCTTGATTACATCAAACCGGATTACGTTCACGTGCTTTCCCAGGGGCGCATCGTGAAGTCCGGTGATTTCTCATTGGTGAAACAGTTGGAGGAGCAGGGCTATGGCTGGCTTTCCGACCAACAGTAATTCACGGGCACTACAGCAGATGTACAGCCTGTTCGAAGCCCGCGGCGGCGAGCAGTCTGCGCATGCGTTAGCCCATTGGCAGCAGGTTTTGCGCCAAGGCTGGCCGACTCGCAAGCAGGAAAACTGGAAATATACCCCGCTGGAAGGCTTGTTGGAGCAGCAGTTTCTGGAGCCTGTGGACAACGTGTTCAGCGCGGAGCAGCGAGACAAACTGGCGTTGAAGATCGATGCGTATCGCCTGGTGTTTGTCGATGGGCGCTTATGTCCGCAATTGAGCGATGAGGATCTTGGTGACTACCAGTTGAACAGGGTGACCTATGATGCGCCAATAACGCTGCCAGAACCGATCCAGCTAGAAATTTTTCTGCATTTGACCGAAAGCCTGGCGCAGGAAACCAGTGTGATTAGCCTGGCGGCAGGCAAAGCTCCGGCTAAACCGCTCTATCTGTTGCATCTCAGCACTGGTCGCGAGCAGCCCGGAGAAGTGAATACGCTGCATCACCGGCACCACCTGGAGATTGCAAGTGGTGCACGAGCTTCGGTCATCGAACACTATGCCAGCGTCAGCGCTGCGGCCCACTTCACCGGTGCGCGCCTGACCGTGACGGTGGGTGATAATGCCGAGCTGCATCATTGCAAACTGGCGTTTGAGAGCCAGGCCAGTTATCACTTTGCCCATAACGACCTGCTGGTTGGCCGCGATGCGCGGGTTAAAAGCGACAGCTTCCTGTTGGGAGCGGGGCTGACACGCCACCACACCAGTGCACAGTTAAACGGTGAGGGGAGCAATCTGGTCATCAACAGCCTGGTGCTGCCGGTAGGTAAAGAGGTATGCGATACCCGTACCTATCTGGAACATAACAAAGGCTACTGTGAAAGCCGCCAACTGCACAAAACGGTGGTCAGCGATCGGGCCAAGGCGGTATTTAACGGCATGATCAAGGTCGCGCAGCACGCGATCAAAACCGACGGCCAGATGAACAACCACAATCTGTTGTTGGGCAAGGTGGCGGAGGTAGATACCAAACCGCAGTTGGAAATCTACGCCGATGATGTCAAATGCAGCCACGGTGCCACCGTGGGCCGGATCGATGAAGAACAGCTGTTCTATCTGCAATCGCGCGGTATTGATAAGCACGCGGCGCAGCAGATGATCATCTTTGCCTTTGCCGCTGAACTGACGGAGGGCATTGCCGACCCGGTCATTCGGGAGTTGGTGCTGACGCGTATCGCCGATCGTTTACCCCAGGAGGCAGCATGAGTTATCCCCTGGAACGGGTACGTAGTGATTTTCCCCTGCTGGCTCGGGAGGTCAATGGGCAACCGTTGGCTTATCTGGACAGTGCTGCCAGCGCGCAGAAACCGCAGAGCGTGATTGACCGCGAACTGGATTTCTACCGTCACGGTTATGCCGCGGTTCACCGCGGCATTCATACGTTGAGCGCCGAAGCTACCCAGCAGATGGAGGGCGTGCGTGAGCAAGTGGCGCGCTTTATCAATGCGGGCTCGGCGGAAGAAATCGTGTTCGTCAAAGGCACCACCGAAGGCATCAATCTGGTGGCTAACAGCTTTGGCCGCCATCTGCTGACGGCGGGCGACAGCATCATCATCACCGAGATGGAGCACCACGCCAACATTGTGCCGTGGCAAATGCTGGCGCAAGAGCGAGGCATCACGCTGCGTATCTGGCCATTGCAGCCAGACGGCACCCTGGATCTGGCGCAACTGCCGGGTCTGATCGATGCCTCCACCAAGCTGTTGGCGATTACCCAGGTATCGAACGTGTTGGGAACCGTCAACCCACTGCATGAGATCGTTCCCGTGGCCAAAGCAGCTGGGCTGAAGGTGCTGGTGGACGGGGCTCAGGCGGTGATGCATCAGCGTATCGATGTCCAGGCGCTTGACTGCGATTTCTATGTGTTCTCTGGCCACAAGCTGTACGGGCCTAGCGGTATCGGCATTCTGTATGGCAAGCAGTCGTTGCTGGAACAGATGCCACCGTGGGAAGGCGGCGGCGCGATGATCCAACGGGTCAGCCTGACGCAAGGTACTACCTTTGCAGCGCCGCCATGGCGGTTTGAGGCCGGTTCACCTAATACGGCGGGTATGATGGGGCTGGGGGCTGCCATCGACTATGTCGAGGCTCTGGGGCTGGAAAATATCCACGATCACGAGCAATCTCTAATGCGCTACGCATTGGATGGACTGCAGCAGGTGCCAACGCTGAAGATTTATGGCCCTGCGCAGCGTGCCGGCGTGATTGCCTTTAACCTGGGTGAACATCATGCCTACGACGTGGGCAGTTTCCTGGATCAATACGGCATTGCGATCCGCACTGGGCACCACTGCGCCATGCCGCTGATGGAGTTCTACCAGGTACCAAGTATGTGCCGTGCCTCGCTGGCGTTGTACAATACCCGCGAGGAAGTGGATCGGCTGGTCGCCGGTTTGCAGCGCATCCACAGCTTGTTAGGCTAATCATTAAAGGGAACCCCATGGCGCATTTGCCAGACAAAGATAAATTGGTGCGTAATTTTTCCCGCTGCCTGAACTGGGAGGAGAAGTACCTGTATGTGATCGAACTGGGTAGCCAGTTGCCACCGCTGGATGAAAGCGAGCGGCAGGCGGCCAACCTGATTTCCGGCTGTCAAAGCCAGGTCTGGATCGTGATGAGCAACAACGCGCAAGGGCAGGTTGAGTTTCATGGCGATAGCGATGCTGCTATCGTCAAGGGGCTGCTGGCGGTGGTGTTTATTGTTTATCATGAGCTTACGCCGCAGCAAATCCTCGATCTGGATATACGCCCATTCTTCAGCGAACTGGCCTTGAGCCAGCATCTGACGCCTTCTCGTTCTCAAGGTTTGGAGGCGATGATCCGCGCTATTCGCGGTAAAGCGGCACAGCTCGCCTGACCGGATATCCCAAGGCTTATTGATGGCACGCTATGTCAATGAGCCTTTACAAATCCAGCCAAACCCCGCCTTTTTTCTACAAATCATAAGTATTTCAGCCGCTTACCCGTTGACGAGTCATTGACAATTCTTGCGTTTGATTACGTTATAACATGTTGATTTTTTGCAATTTATTGCCTTTAAATCGGATCTTGCTAATATCGAACGAGCATTTATCTTATTTACCTGCTGGCCAGCGATCGCTAGCCTTGCAATGAACCGTAATAACAATAGGGATCAGAATGAAACGTGCGTTGACTCTAATGGGCGTGCTATTCGCCACTGTACTGACCGGCACCCAGGCCGCCAGTGCGAACGAATACCCATTGCCGCCGCCAGGCAGCCGTCTGATTGGTGAGAATACGATTTACAACGTGCCAAACGATGGCCGTTCGCTGGAAGCCATTGCGGCTGACTACAAGATTGGGCTATTGGGCATGCTGGAAGCCAACCCGGGTACCGATCCCTATCTGCCTAAACCGGGATCGGCGCTGACGATCCCGACACAGATGCTGCTGCCGGATACCCCACGTGAAGGCATTGTGGTCAATCTGGCGGAACTGCGCTTGTACTATTACCCGAAAGGGGAAGATAAGGTGATCGTCTACCCGATCGGTATTGGCCAGACCGGTATGAATACGCCGCTGAAGGTGACCTCGGTCAGCCAGAAGATCCCGAATCCAACCTGGACGCCCACTGCCAACATCCGCAAGCGCTACCAGTCACAGGGCGTGACTTTGCCTGCGGTAATACCAGCCGGGCCAGAGAATCCGATGGGGTTGTTTGCCATGCGTCTGGCCATGGGGCACGGTGAATACCTGATCCACGGCACCAATGCCAACTTTGGTATCGGGATGCGTGTGAGCTCAGGCTGTATCCGCCTGCGCCCGGACGATATCGAAGCGCTGTTCAACCAGGTGCCACAGGGCACCAGAGTGCAAATCGTCAATGAACCGCTGAAAGTCTCCGTTGAGCCAGACGGCAAACGCTATGTAGAAGTGCACCAGCCATTGTCCAGAGTGGCCAGTGACGATCCGCAGACCATGCCAATCGCGCTTTCTAAAAATCAGAAAGCCTTTGCTGCCGATCCACAGACCGATAAGGCAATGCTCGACAGCGCCATCGTACGGCGTTCTGGCATGCCAGTGCTGGTCAGTGTAGGGCAAGACCCTTCCGAGGTCACTACACCGCCTACAGCGCTTCCTGGTGAGGGTGCTGATACCTCTGGCGAGTCTGGTGCACCGATTAGCTCAGTGAACTAAACCTTGATGGTGCGAAAGTCATGGGGTCCGGCATTGAGCCTGGCCCTTTTTTTGTGCCTAAGGTATTGGATGGGGTGATGTGCAGGGGAATTTATAGGCAAAAAAAAACGGTGCACAATGTGCACCGTTTTCAATAACCGAAGCAAACTTACTTTTTGTAAGCGTGTGCTTGGTTGTCCAGACGCTGGTTAGCGCGCGCTGCGTCGTCTTTAGCTGCTTGAACGTCAGAACGGATTGCGTTCACGTCGTTGCTCAGCTGATCAACTTTAGCGTTCAGAGTCTGAACGTCAGAAGACAGTTGATCGATTTTAGCGTTGCTTGAGCAACCAGCCAGCATAGTAGAAGCCAGGATTACCGCGCCCAGTACCAGTTTAGTACGATTCATTATAACACCCTCTAGATTGAGTTAATCTCCATGTAGCGTTACAAGTATTACACAAACTTTTTTCGAAAGAGAATAAATTTTTTGTATTAGGGCTCTTTATTTTGATCGTTCGCTCAAACTTGCATCTTCTTTTGCAAAATAGTTAAAAAATCGAAGGAAAACAGCCTGATTCTATGGGACAACTCTCAAATGAAATTGGCGAAATAAACCGCTTTAATGGTTGCGTTTTTCTGAAAGTGCGTTATTGCAGATAAAAAAAACGCCGCTAAGCGGCGTTTGGGTCACAGACTGGTTGTCACGTTTATTATTACAGCACGTGAACCGAGGCAGTATTGGTCGTGCCGCTTGGTACCAGAGCACCAGAAACCATCACCACGACGTCGCCTTTCTGTGCCAGGCCGCTGGCCAAAGCAACTTCTTTACCAATGCGGTAGAAGTCGTCGGTAGAAGCGATTTCTTTGACCATCTGAGTGGTGATACCTTTGCTCAGGATCAGCTGACGGGCAGTGACTTCGTTGGTCGTCAGCGCCAGGATCACGGCGTTAGGGAAGTACTTACGCACGGATTTGGCTGATTTGCCGCCGCTGGTGGCAACCACAATCAGTGGCGCGTCCAGTTTTTCAGCAGTTTCTACCGCACCGCGGCACACCGCTTCGGTGATACGCAGTTTACGGTTGTCGTTCAGGGTGTCGATACGGCTAGGCATCACGCGATCGGTACGTTCGCAGATGGTTGCCATGATGGTAACGGCTTCCAGCGGGTATTTACCCTTGGCGCTTTCACCAGACAGCATCACCGCATCGGTACCGTCCAGGATGGCGTTGGCAACGTCACCGGCTTCTGCACGGGTAGGGCGCGGGTTTTTGATCATTGAATCAAGCATCTGGGTCGCGGTGATAACCACTTTGCGTGCACGGTTACACTTCTCGATCATCATCTTCTGCGCGAAGATCACTTCTTCAACCGGGATTTCAACACCCAGATCGCCACGAGCTACCATGATGCCGTCAGACGCTTCGAGGATCTCGTCGAAGTTGTTCAGGCCTTCCTGGTTTTCGATCTTGGAGATGATCTGAATGTTTTCGCCGCCGTGAGCTTTCAGGTGCTCACGGATTTCCAGCACGTCGGAACGCTTACGGATAAAGGAAGCCGCAACGAAGTCTACGCCTTGCTCACAACCGAAGATCAGGTCACGTTTGTCTTTTTCGGCCAGCGCTGGCAGCTGAATGGATACGCCCGGCAGGTTAACGCCTTTGTTTTCGCCCAGATCGCCGCTGTTCAGTACCTTACAAACCACTTCGCTTTCGGTAACCGCAGTCACTTCCATACCGATAAGGCCATCATCCACCAGCACGGTGTTGCCAATTTTCAGGTCGGCAGCAAAGCCAGGGTAGGTCACCGCAACGCGCTCGTTGTTGCCGATAACGCTCTGGTCGGTGGTGAAGGTGAAGGTCTGGCCAGCAACCAGGGCTGCATCAACGCCGCCTTCCAGTTTCATGGTACGGATTTCCGGGCCTTTGGTATCGAGCAGGATACCGGCGTTTTTACCGGTTTTGGCAATTACCGCACGCATGTTCTTGATGCGGTTACCGTGTTCTTCATAATCGCCGTGGGAGAAGTTAAGGCGCATTACGTTCATGCCCGCGTTCAGCAGGCTGGTCAGCATTTCTTCCGACTCGGTTTTCGGGCCGATAGTACAAACAATTTTGGTCTTTTTCATGACGATTTTTTCTGCAAGTTGTGATGGATTATAAAACTAACGGTACCGGTGGCTAGGCCATCGGTAAGGGATTTGGGCTGTGCCTGGCAATGCAAAACATAGTTAAGGATAGGTGACCTTGGTCGAAATGGGGTGGAAAAATTCGGCCGATGCCCAGGTGCGGGTAGGCTGCGCAAAAAGCGAGGATGAGAATTTTTTGTAATTGCGTTTTCGCAGATCAAGGGCTGAAACCATTCAACTGAAAGACGTTGCGCATTATAAGGCTATGCGGCTGGAAACAAAACAAAAAACCGCAGTCGTTGGCAGTTTTGTACATAAAGTCAGCAAATGTGGCGCAAATAAGCCGCCTGCCAACGGGTTTGTTGCGCAATTAGCATTACTGTAACGGATTATGTTTTCGAAAAAAATAAAGTGACGGCGATCGCGTTTTCAAACATTTTTCTGGATTTCCAGCAGGACTCCGTCATCCAGACAGAAACAGCCAAAAACGGTAGTGGCAGGGATCGCCAACGTTTCCTGGGCCATCAGAGTATGCACGTCACTGCCGACGGTGAATTCGAAGATCCCAGAAAGGACGCGGATGTGTTGGGGGTAGGAGCGTTTTTGCAGTTGGTCAAAGGTGCCTGCGGCAAACTTGACTTCCCAGGCGGTGCTCCCATCGCTCATTAGCCCTTGGCGGCGGGCGAGGCCATTGTCGAGTTGTTCGAACGGCAGCTGTGATTTAAAAACCGACATCAAAATTACCTCCATCAGGATACTGTGCTGATGATACGCGACGGGCTGACGCTCTGTCCGGTATTACTGATAAATTGGGTTACCGTTAGGCGAGAGATAATACTGGGAAGCGAAACAAGAAGTGGTGCGTCCGAATGGACTCGAACCATCGACCCCCACCATGTCAAGGTGGTGCTCTAACCAACTGAGCTACGGACGCACTGTGCTACTTTCAGGAATTTGGTGCGTCTGAATGGACTCGAACCATCGACCCCCACCATGTCAAGGTGGTGCTCTAACCAACTGAGCTACAGACGCATCTTTTTCCTCTCTGTCATGGCTGACAGCGGGGACGAATATTAACGAGCAACCTGGCCGCTGGCAAGGGGAAAAACGCAATTTTATTTGGTATTTCACGCGATTGCTGAGCTTATGTGCAGTAAGGCGGTTTTTTCTGCAATGGCTGGCGAGGAACTCGCCGGTTTGCCTGTGACAAACCGGTGAACGCTATTAACGTGTGGAACGCTGCAAAATCAACGCCGGGGGTTGGCGTTGTAACCAGCGCATCCGAAATACCATCATGATGGCGGCGAAGGTCAGGCCGATAATAAAGCCGAACCAGAATCCGCTCGGCCCCATCGCCGGCACGATGTAGTCCGTCAGCGCCAGCAGATAGCCGCTGGGCAATCCGAGAACCCAATAGGCCACAAAGGTGATGTAGAAGATCGCCCGAGTATCTTTATAGCCCCGCAAAATACCGCTACCGATCACCTGGATAGAGTCGGATATCTGGTAAATCGCCGCCAGCAGCATCAGATGGGAGGCCATGGTCACGACCGCAGGGTTATCGTTATACAGCAGGGCGATAGATTCGCGGAAGGCAGCGGTGAACAACGCCGAGCAACTGGCCATGGCGATGCCGACGGCAATCGCCGCATAGGCGGCAATCCGAGCGCCCTCTACCGAGCCTTCGCCCAGACGGTGCCCAACGCGAATGGTGGCCCCAACGCCGAGCGACAGCGGCAGTACAAACATCAGTGAGCTGAAGTTCAGGGCAATCTGGTGTCCGGCAACCGCAACGATGCCTAGCGGTGAAACCAATAATGCCACCACGGCAAACAGCGTCACCTCAAAGAACAAGGCCAGGGCAACCGGTAGACCAATGCCGATCAGGCGTTTTAACGCCTGCCAGTCCGGGCCACGGCGTGCGCCTTCCTCCAGCTTGATATCCCGCAGCGAGGATGCACGTTTGGTATACCAGCGCATCATCAGGAACATCATCCAATACACGCTGGCGGTGGCGACACCACAACCGACGCCGCCCATTTCCGGCATGCCAAACTTGCCGAAAATCATTATGTAGTTGATCGGGATGTTGATCAACAGCCCCAAAAATCCTATTACCATGCCGGGCTTGGTTTTGGATAAGCCTTCACACTGACCACGGACGACCTGGAAGAACAAATAGCCGGGAGCTCCCCACATAATGGCATGCAGGAAACCAACGGCCTTTTCAGCCAGCAGCGGATCGATGTTGTGCATCATGTCGATCACCAACTGGCTGTTATAAATCACGGCGATAATGAGGAGTGAAACCCCCGATGCCAGCCAAAAGCCCTGACGCACCTGATACGCGATACGATCGCGGCGGCCCGCGCCGTTGAGCTGGGCGATAACTGGGGTCAAGGCCAGCAGTAAACCGTGGCCGAACAGAATGGTCGGCAGCCAGATAGAGGTCCCGACGGCAACGGCGGCCATATCCGTGGCGCTATAAGAGCCAGCCATGATGGTATCGACCACGCCCATTGCGGTTTGGGATATTTGCGCGATGATGACCGGAATTGCGAGGGCCAATAAACTACGCGCCTCAATAAAGTACTTCTGCACGTATACACCTTTCTAATTATTTATGGGAAGGGGTGTCGCTGCATCAGCAACAACTAAAAACTGCGGAATATGCCGAAAAGATTGTACCTGCTAGTCGGGGTTAAGCAAAGGTTGTAAAGAAATAGTTATACTCGTCGTCTTTCAAGCTGTAGCTTGAAATCCAAGAGTCTCTATTCGTCGCCTTGAAACTACAGCGCAGTTAGCTGAGGACGCTAACCCCAGGATATAAACTAGGCAAGCACTGCTTTTTTGCCGCTGTGCGTTTGGTTTTCTGCCATAACTGGGGCAAACTGCTTACAGCGCGTTGAACATAGTCATAAAGAAGAGGCCAACATGTTTACCGGTATCGTACAAGGCACCGCCCCGCTGGTTGCCATTGATGAAAAACCCAACTTCCGTACCCACGTTGTTGAAATGCCTGATGAGCTGTTACCAGGGCTGGAGTTGGGGGCCTCGGTAGCCCACAACGGCTGCTGTCTGACCGTCACGGAGATTGCAGGCAATCGCGTCAGCTTTGATTTGATCAAAGAGACTCTGCGGTTGACCAATCTTGGCGATCTTAAACTGGGTGATGTGGTCAATCTGGAAAGAGCCGCCAAGTTTAACGATGAAATCGGCGGACACCTGATGTCCGGGCATATTATCTGTACGGCGGAAGTCACCAAGATTTATACCTCGGAAAATAATCGTCAGATCTGGCTGCGTATGCCGAATATCGATTTGATGAAATATGTGCTGCATAAAGGGTTCATCGGCATCGATGGCATCAGCCTGACCATAGGCGAGGTGGTCAATAACCGTTTCTGTGTGCATTTGATCCCGGAAACCCTTGAGCGCACCACGCTGGGTAAAAAGCGCCTGGGCGATAAGGTCAATATCGAAATCGATCCGCAAACTCAAGCGGTGGTGGATACCGTCGAGCGCGTATTGGCTAATCGTGAGGCTGCGTTAGCTGTCACCAAGCTGCCAGTACCCAAAGTCTGAGAACCGTGCACCAATAACCACACATAGGAGCCAAACGTGAAGTATTACGGGAAAACGATGATGTTAGCGGCGCTGTTGGCACTGACTGCCTGTTCAAGCTCCCCGGAACAGGCGAACTCACAGTCTGCCGAGGCCGAAGATGATACCTGTGGTGCATCGCAGTATCAGAATTATGTGGGTAAACCGCTGTCTGCGTTGGACGGGGTCAATATTCCCCAGCAGGTACGAACTATTCCTTATAACTCTATGGTAACCATGGACTTCAATTTAAAGCGCTTGAACTTCCTGGGTGACAGTGAAGACAAAATCATTCGCGTTTATTGCGGTTAATAACCCTTTACCCCAACCCTGTGGGTTGGGGTAAAGGATTTTAGCGGGGAACTCGCAGACCGCCTTCGACGCCTTTAGGGCTGAATACCACCTGCCAAAGTTGAATATCGCGAGCGCGGAACGCTCCTGCGCAGGCATTAAGGTAATAACTGAACATCCTTTCAAAACGTTCGGAATAGCGCGATGCCAGCTGTGGCCAGCTCTGTTTGAAACGTTCATACCAGGCCATCAGGGTGCGATCGTAATCTGCGCCGATATTATGCCAATCTTCCATGACGAAACGGCCTTCGCTGGCCTGGGCTATATGTTTCACCGACGGCAGGCAACCGTTGGGGAAGATATATTTATTGATCCACGGATCAACGTTCATATCGGTCTCGTTGGAACCAATGGTATGCAACAGGAAAATGCCATCGGGTTTTAAATTACGTTCCACCACCTCGAAATAGGTTCGGTAGTTTTTCGGCCCAACGTGTTCGAACATGCCGACCGAGACGATGCGGTCAAACTGCTGGTAGAGATCGCGGTAATCCTGCAGCAGAATTTCCACGTCCAGCCCGGCACAGCGCTCTTGCGCCATTTTCTGCTGTTCGGCGGAGATGGTGACGCCCACCATGGAAACGCCGTAGTGCTTGGCCGCATAAGCAGACAGACCGCCCCAGCCACAGCCGATATCCAATACCCGCATGCCGGGCTGCAGGTGCAGTTTTTCGCAAATCAACCGTAGCTTGGCCTCTTGTGCTTCTTCCAACGTGGTGGCCTGTTGCCAATAGCCGCAGGAATATTGCATATAGGGATCCAGCATCTGGGTAAACAAATCGTTACCCAGGTCGTAATGCTCTTTGCCAACAATCCAGGCACGTTTTTGGGATTGCAGGTTGGTCAGGCGGGCGGCGGCAATACGCAAGATATCCTTCAGGTGGTGGGGCAGTTTCTTTTCCAGGCCAGCTGCGACAACCCGCTGAAAAAATATGTCCAGCCGTTCGCACTCCCACCAACCGTCCATATAGCTTTCGCCCAGCCCCAGAGAGCCGTCTTGCAGTACGCGTTTAAAGAAATTGGGATTATTGATCTGAATATCGAAAGGGCGTGAACCATTGATTTCAATGCCGGCCATGCTAAGCATTTCATGAGCGATACGATACCAATGGTTGTCCTGGATGCTCAGATCTTCTATACACGATGAACTCATAGCTTCTCCATCACCTTCTTCTGACTTATGATCCTGCAGAATTTAGCGTAGACAATTTCTACAGGGACATACGTATACCTACGGTAAAAATTCACCGTGGTGTCTGAAATCCGACTTGAACAGAGGAAATTTAAGAGACTCCCTGCGTCAAAGGACGCGGGTAAATGCAACCTTAAATAAAGTGTGATGCCATCCACGTACGCAGCAGTTGCTGCAATAAGAACTTAGTATAACTGTTATTCTAAAAGGTCGTTTTTGAGTATAGGCTTGCCGAGGCGTAGACTCAACTGCAAATCGCGCTCGGCAAGAATTTTCATTAAGTGACTATTTACAGAGACAATTATGACACGGAGTCGGCACGCTTCTGCTGTGTCATCTGAGTTTCATCCGTTCCTTTCCCACGCTGGATCAGATAGCCCAAGGCCGCTAAAAATACGGTAGCCACCATTACGGTAGCCGTGGCTAACAGCGGTTGGGCGATAAATGCCGAAACCAACAGGCTGGCGATAAAACATAATCCCAACTGTAGCGTGTTTTGCAGCGCAGCGGCTTTGCCACTGTTGTTGGGGAAGGGCATCAACGCATTGGCCACTAGAATAGGATAGCTGGCACCGTTTACTAACGCCATAAAGCAGAACGGGATCAGCAGAGTGGTCAACGTTGGCTCACTTAGCGTGGCGATCAGATACAACACCACCATGCTGACACCGTAAGCTAACAGCAACCACGGCAGCAAGGTTTTGCCAGAGATGCGATTTAAGGCGCTACGGCAGCTATAACCCCCTAATAAGAAAGCCAGCGTTTGCGGCACATAGCTCAGGCCAATATCGTTGGGGCTATACCCCATATCGCCGAGGATAAAGGGTGAACCCGTCAGCCAGGCGAAGAAGCCAGCAGAACAGGCAGCAAAAACCATCACGTTGCCGCTGAACACCGGGGATTTCAAGATCTGCATAAAGCCAAGGCTCGGCTTTTTATCGGCGGAAGGTACCAGTCTGCTCCGGTCTTTCAGCAGCAAGGTGGGGATCAGCAGCAGGGCGGTGATCCCCAGCAGCACGGCGAAAATGGCCCGCCATCCCATATGGTTAAGCAACCAGGCACCCAGCAGTGGGGCCAGCGCCGGAGAGAGGGCGACCAGCGGCATAATGGAGGCGAAAACGCGGTTGGCTTTGCCATCGCGGTAGCGATCGACCACGATCGCCTGCCAGGTGACGGCGGCGGAACAGACGCCAATGGCTTGAATGAAGCGCAGTGACCACAGTTGTGCCACGTTCTCGACCCAAAGCATACCGAGACAGCCGATTGCGAACAGCGCCAGGCCAATCAATAACACGGGCTTACGGCCAATACGGTCGGACAGCGGCCCCCACAGCAACTGGGCAAAGGCAAAGCCTGCCAGGAAGATACTCAGGCTGGCGCTGATCGCCCCAGCGGAGATTTGCAGATCCTGCTGCATTGCGCCAAAGGCAGGCAGGTACATATCGGTAGCCAGATAGCCCAACATACTCAGGCCGGCCAGGTAGAACATAAATCCAAAATTTCGCATTGCTATTTCTCGTTAAAATTATGTTGTCGCAGGTTTTGAAGCGCCGGCAAGTGTATACGGCTGGATCTCTGCTTGTGAAACGGTAATATTTGCAAGGTGCTGTTAAAAAATTTGAAGGCAAACATATGTGGTCTGAATATTCACTCGATGTAGTAGATGCGGTAGCGCGGACCGGCAGTTTCAGCGCGGCGGCACAGGAGTTGCACCGCGTTCCTTCTGCTGTGAGCTATACGGTGCGTCAACTGGAGCAATGGCTGGCAGTGCCTTTGTTTGAACGCCGTCACCGCGATGTGGAACTCACGCCAGCGGGGGCGCTGTTTATTAAGGAGGCGCGAGTTGTTATCAAAAAAATGCTCGATACCCGACGACAGTGTCAGCAGGTGGCCAACGGTTGGCGCGGGCAACTGCGGATTGCGGTCGATCTGATCGTCAAACCCCAGCGCAGCCGCCAGCTGGTGCTGGATTTTTATCGCCATTTCCCCGACGTAGAACTGATGGTGCAGCCGGAAGTATTCAACGGCGTGTGGGATGCGCTGGTCGATGGCCGCGCTGAGATGGCCATTGGTGCAACGCGTGCGGTGCCGGTGGGCGGCGGTTTTGCTTTTCGCGATATGGGCTTTATGAATTGGCTCTGTGTAGTACATGCTAAACATCCGCTCGCCGCCTTGCAAGGAAAGCTGCGCGACGAACAGCTACGGCCTTATCCCTCGTTGCTGTTGGAAGATACTTCGCGCAATTTACCCAAGCGGGTAACCTGGTCGCTAGACAACCAGCGGCGGTTGACCGTGCCGGACTGGGTTTCTGCGGTAGATTGTTTGCGTGCCGGGCTGTGTGTGGGCATGGTGCCCGCGCATCGGGTATTGCCGTTGGTACAAAGTGGTGAACTGGTGGTATTACCACTGCATGAGCCTTTCCCGCCTAGCGCCTGCTGCTTGACCTGGCAGCAAAACGCCCAGTCTCCGGCCATGGCCTGGCTGTTGGACTATCTGGGCGACAGCGAAACGCTCAATCAGGAATGGCTCAGTGAAGAGGAGCCGGGTGGTTAATCGGGCGCAGTATTGCAGCGCCCCAACAGGAGTTAACGGCGGTAATCGACAAAAGGACCATCGGCGACTGAGCGGCGCTCGATGAGTTTTGGATGCACTTCAATCACCTGCGATTCTTCACGCTTGCTGATAATGCGATCCAACAGCATGGTAAAGGCCATCTCGCCCAGACGCTCTTTCGGCTGGTGAATGGTGGTCAGCGCCGGGGTGAAGTAGCGGGCATTACGCACGTTGTCGTAGCCAATCACCGAGATATCCTGCGGTACACGCAACCCCAGCTCATCGGCGGCGCAGATCGCCCCCATGGCCATAATATCGCCGCCACAGAAAACGGCGGTTGGACGATGCTTTTGCGACAGGATCTGATGCATGGCTTTGTAGCCAGATTCAGGCTCGAAATCCCCCTGCACGATCCATTCTTCGCGCACTTCGATGTTGGCTTCCTTCATGGCTTTCAGAAAGCCCTGGTGGCGACCTCCACCGGTATTACGCGCCAGTTGACCAGGAATGGCACCGATGTCACGGTGGCCACGTTCGATCAGGTAGCGGCCTGCCAGGTAGCCGCCCTCGAAGGCATTGTCGATAATGGTATCGGTGAAGTCTCCGCGCGCGGTACCCCAATCCATCACCACCATGGGAATGTTACGGTAATCTTCCAGCATGCCCAGTAGCTGATCTGGATATTCTGAGCACATCACCAGCAAGCCATCGACGCGTTTTTGCGCCAGCATTGCCAAATAGGCTTGCTGTTTATCCAGATTATTGTGCGAGTTACACAAGATCAGGGTATAGCCTTTGCTGTAGCAGCTGTTTTCCACCGCTTCGATCACTTCGGCAAAATAGGGGGCCTCGCTCGAGGTGGCGAGCAAACCGATCGATTTGGTGTGGTTGACCTTGAGGCTGCGGGCCACGGCGCTAGGTGAATAGTGAAGCTCTTTGATGGCGGCCCAAACGGCCGTTTTGGTATCTTCGGCGACGAAACGCGTTTTATTGATAACGTGCGAAACGGTAGTGGTAGAAACGCCAGCGCGTTTGGCCACATCTTTAATCGTTGCCATGTAAAAAATGACTCCTAAACCCACATGTTACAGCATGTAAGTATGATGTTAATCGTTTGCCTGCGTAGATCCTTCCCCAGATAAGCGAAAACTGAGTTTTTAGTGCTGAAGTCGTAAATCGCTTGAACAGGGAGGGGCAGTTTATCGGTACGCAGTTGTGAACTGCGGATTTTGTCGCATATTGAAGAAAAGTGGAAGAGCTAATCGGTAATTATCAGCGGGGAAATCATAACAAGATTTTAATCACGAACTGTGGGAAAATGATTTGACGTATAAACTGTGTGGCTTATGCTCTGGAAAAGCCAATCTGAGAGGGAGTTGTATATGGATACCAATTTGAAGATGTCATTACTCACCACCGTGGGTGCTTTGGCAATGATTATTGCTTTCAGTTTTATTGCCGCATTGAACTGATCCGCAGCAGAAAAACAAAGGCGCAGCTTGATGCCGCGCCTTATTATTAGCTAGTTACCCGCCGTTAAGCCAGGTTTTCTGCCACGAACGCCCAGTTAACCAACGCCCAGAAGTTTTCCAGGTACTTTGGCCGCGCATTGCGGTAGTCGATATAGTAAGCATGCTCCCACACGTCAACGGTCAATAGCGGAACGTCTGCGCCGGTCAGCGGGGTTGCCGCATTTGAAGTGCTGACGATCGCCAGACTACCGTCCGCTTTTTTCACCAGCCAGGTCCAGCCCGCGCCGAAGTTTTTCACGGCGGCATCGGTGAACTGCTCTTTAAAGGCGGCGAAGGAGCCGAATGACTTATTGATGGCCTCTGCCACTGCGCCCGTTGGCTCGCCACCACCTTGCGGTGATAAGCAGTGCCAATAGAAGGTGTGGTTCCAGACCTGAGCGGCGTTGTTGAACACGCCGCCGGTGGAGGTCTTGACGATCTCGACCAGGGATTTGCCTTCGAACTCGCTACCTTTCACCAGATTGTTCAGGTTAACCACGTAGGTGTTATGGTGCTTGCCATAGTGGTATTCCAGCGTTTCTGCGGAAATGTGCGGTTCGAGAGCGTTTTTCTCATATGGTAATGCAGGTAATTCAAACGACATTGCTTTCTCCTTTTATAGACAATACGCCTCTCCGACGCTGCAGGCCTAAGGGGCCGAGAGCGGAAAAACGCAATTGCACCACTTTTGTTATGGTTATTAATCTTAACAACTTTCCGAGCGAAAAGAACATCCAAAGTGTGCCAAGTGACTGATTGTTTAAAGTTGCAGCGGGTGATAGAGAGCACGGCCGAGCAGTTGGCTCAGCCGTGAAAGGTTAACGGATGGTGGTAGGGGTCACTACGCGGCGGGCACCAATGTAATGGTTTTGCCAATAGTCGTTATCTAACTGACTGATGCGAATTTCTTCACCGGTACGCGGTGACTGGATGAACTTACCGTTACCAAGATAGACGCCAACGTGATCGGCGGTGCCACGGTTGTTGATGCGGAAGAACACCAGATCGCCTTTCTCAAGCTCATTACGCTTGATCGGCGCTGCATCACGCAGGTGGTACATTTCGTTGGCGGTACGCGGCATTTTAATTTTCACCACGTCTTTGTACGCGTAATAAATCAGCCCGCTGCAGTCGAAGCCTGTACCAGGTGAAGACCCACCCCAGCGGTAGGGCTTACCCATTTGCCCCATCAGCTTGGCCATGGCTGTCTGCTTGGCGTGCTGATAACGTTTTTTGTGAGCGGCGGAAAGTTTCAACGGCTTTTCGCGGCCAGCCAATTTTGCCGTAGCTTTGCCTTCTTCACGATGGCGACCATAACCTTTTTTATAGCCTTTTTTAGGCGGAGTTACTTTTAGCTTGGCCGTTTTGGTTGCCTGGCTTTTAGTTTTAACGCTGGTGGTTTTTTTTGCGGTCTTTATCGTTGCTGGTTTGGTTTTTAGCGTTTTCGGAGGGGTGGCTGCCTTCACTTTTTTATTGGCTTTCTCCGCTTTCTTTTTCTTGCGGTCGTCTGGCCGGGCTTCATTAACGTGACTCTTGCGCTGCTCGGCAGAAACACGTGCCTGTGGCGCAGCGTGCGCCAAATTGAAGAAGAGCTGCGTAAATAGCAGCACAAAAAGTGTAATAATTAACCGCATATCGACGTTACCAACCTTGGCTCCGAAACAGAAATCGAATGAGTCACAGTATTCCCGAAATTCACCCTATAAAACAGCGTGGATCTCATAAATACTAATCCATATTGTGAGAAAACGTTAATGGCATTTTTATTGTTGCAAAATCAAACGCCTGGCGCCTAAAAAAGCGACAGAGATCATGTGGTTGGCTTATTGCTCGCCGGCATTGCGCAGGGCAAAGATAATAGTGAAACGTCCCGATTAAAAATGTTATTCTGGGGCCATGTTTTAACCGGTTCGGTGTGTCCGCCGCTTTTGCTAAGGCAATCAGAGAATGTCCCTGCAAAAGATGGCGTTTTCTTGGCACCGGTCCTGCCGCTACAATAGCCAGTGTGATGCATGTTGTAGCCATGATGTGGCTTGAGGAAGCAATAATGACGACGATTGAAAAAATTCAGCAGCAAATTTCTGCCAACCCGATCCTGCTGTATATGAAAGGCTCACCGAAATTGCCAAGCTGCGGTTTCTCTGCTCAGGCCGTGCAGGCGCTTTCAGCCTGTGGTGAACGTTTTGCCTATGTTGATATTCTGCAAAACCCGGACATCCGCGCTGAGCTGCCAAAGTACGCCAACTGGCCAACCTTCCCGCAGCTGTGGGTCGATGGTGAACTGGTTGGCGGCTGCGATATCATCATCGAGATGTACCAGCGTGGTGAACTGCAGCCGTTGATCAAAGAAACGGCCGAAAAGTATAAAGATCAGGAAGACCAGCAGCCTTAATGGCGCAGGGTTTTACCCAATAAAATCGGGCGGCACCTTTAACAGTGCCGCCCGATTTTTTATGTCTGTCAGTTTGCCAGCAAGCTATTGCGATTCAACGTTGGCAATCGGCCAGCCACCGAGACGTTTCCAGCGGTTGACCAGTTCACAGAACAGTTGGGCGGTTTGCTGGGTATCATACAGGGCTGAGTGTGCCTGGCTGCTATCAAACGGCATACCGGCGGCGATACAGGCTTTGGCCAGCACCGTCTGCCCTAATACCAGCCCACTAAGCGCAGCGGTATCAAAGGTGGCAAACGGGTGGAACGGGTTGCGTTTCAGGCTGGCGCGCTCGGCGGCGGCCATCAGGAAACTGTGATCAAAGTTGGCATTATGCGCCACGATGATCGCCCGGTTACAGCCCTGATCCTTAATGCCTTTACGCACGGCTTTGAAAATCGCATGCAGCGCATCATATTCACTCACTGCACCACGCAGTGGGTTATGTGGATCGATACCGTTGAAGGCCAGCGCTTCCGGTTGCAGGTTCGCCCCTTCAAACGGTTCTACGTGAAAATGCAGCGTTTCATCTTGCTGTAACCAACCATTTTCATCCATTTTCAGCGTGACGGCGGCAATCTCTAGCAGCGCATCGGTCTGAGCATGAAACCCGGCGGTTTCCACATCAATAACAACGGGATAAAACCCACGGAAACGGCCACTCAGGGCGTTAAGATCACTTTTTTCGGCCATCAGTTTCTTATCTTTAGCGAATTCAGCGCGCATTATGACAAATTTCTTGTCTTGGTGCAGCGGAGATAGAAAGCAGGGCGCATGGCGCGCCCTGGAGAAACCTCAGTTACCGAGGCCGTGACCTGCATGCTTGTTCTCGATCAGTTCGATCTTGTAGCCGTCTGGATCTTCGACGAAGGCAATCACGGTGGTACCGCCCTTGACTGGACCGGCTTCGCGTGTGACTTTGCCACCGGCCTGTCGGATGTTGTCGCAGGTGGCGGCTACATCATCGACGCCCAGAGCCAGATGACCAAAGGCGGAACCCATGTCGTAGCTGTCGACGCCCCAGTTATAGGTTAGTTCGATGACCGAGCCTTCGCTTTCATCGCTATAACCCACGAAGGCCAGCGAGTATTTGTACTCGGTATTTTCGCTGGTACGCAGTAAGCGCATGCCTAATACCTTGGTATAGAAGTCGATGGAGCGTTGCAGATCGCCGACACGGAGCATGGTATGGAGTAAGCGCATAATTTCCTCTGATTGGATATGCCGCGGCTGACGGCAGGTGACTTGAACAGCGTCAGACAGTATAGCCTTGTCGCATAAGGCAATTCAACGCGTGCGGTTGGTGATAGGGTAGGTTACGTTGTCACAAAAAAAATAGCTGCGGATAATAGTGCAGCAGGCGGGAGCCATACAGAATGCCGACACGCCGTGGATCCTTCCATGGAGGCTCGTATCGCGCGTCGATGCGCTCAACGGTCGGCTAACCTGTATGACCCCACCTGTCAGAGGCTTAGTGTGTTGCGGTATTTAGCGCCCCTGTTTAGCTGAGCGTTACAGTGTCGGATAATCGGTATAACCCTCGGCACCGCCGCCGTAGAAGAAATCGGCACGCTGCTCGTTGAGTGGAGCCTGCTGTTTAAAGCGTTCCACCAGATCTGGGTTGGCAATGTAGCTGCGGCCAAAGGCGACGGCATCAATAAAGCCTTGGGCGATCAGCTCTTCCGCTTTCTCCGCCGTATAGGCACCCGCGCCAATAATCACGCCTTGGAAGTGCGCTCTTACTGCATCGCGGAACGCGGTTGAGTAAGGCTTGCCACCGGCCCAATCCGGCTCGGAAATATGCAGGTAGGCGATACCGCGCTTGTTCAGCTCTTCGATCAGATACAGCGCCGCTTCTTCCTGATCTTCGCCGTTGTCCAGGCCATTGAACGGGCCCAACGGTGAGATACGGATACCAACGCGATCGGCTCCGATTTCAGCAATGCTCGCATCGACCACTTCCAGCGTCAGACGGGTACGGTTTTCAATGCTGCCACCGTATTGGTCAGTACGTTGGTTGGACGCCGGAGACATAAACTGGTGCAGCAGGTAACCGTGCGCGGCATGCAATTCAATATAGTCAAAACCGGCTTCACGCGAGTTGGCCGCAGCCTGGCGGAAATCGTTGACGATCCCCGGGATTTCGTTGGTTTCCAAAGCACGTGGGGTAGAGGTTGGCACACGGACCCAGGCACCGGTTTCATCACGCACCGTGGTGCGGGTTTCGGCATTGATCGCTGAAGGTGCGACGGGAGCCTGCTGGCCCGGCTGCAAGCTTGAGTGGGAGATGCGGCCTACGTGCCAAAGTTGCACAGCGATATGACCCTGTTTGTCATGTACCGCCTGGGTGATTTTTTTCCACGCGGCGATTTGTTCTGGCGTATGCAGACCGGGAGCTCCGGCATAACCTTTCGCCTGGAAAGAAATCTGGGTGGCCTCGGTGATCAGCAGGCCAGCGCTGGCACGCTGAGTATAATATTCCGCCATCAACGGCGTAGGGATGTCACCTGGCTCGATGCTGCGCAGACGAGTCAGCGGGGCCATGAACACTCGATTGGGTAAGGTGGTGTGGCCAACTTTGAGCGGAGAGAACAATTTTTCAATCTTCATAGTGCATCCTATAGTATTAGACCAGTCGACTAGTGATGATAAACAATATCGCTACAATGTTTTTCGGGTAAAAAAGGGAGTTTATGGCTGCGCTGGGCGCAACAGCAATTCGATACTTTCCAGCGCACAGGTCAGTGGGGCAACAGAGTGGCGGATTTTAGCCCGCAACGATGCGCCCAACCACAGCGAATACAGCGTTTCCGCCGTGGCCGCCGGGCTCATAGTGATAGCCAGTGAACCTTCACGGATACCACGTTCGATAGCGTCTTGCAGATGACCAATCACGCGGCTGGTGCCAGCTTCCAACGCATGGCGCATAGGTTCAGAAAGATCGCTGACCTCTGCGGAGAGTTTCACTGCCAGGCAAGCGTTATGGCACTCACTGCGGCAGTGGAAGCTGATGGCCTGGGCATAATAACTTAATAACTGATTACGCGCGTCGCTGCGAGAGTCGGCAAAAAGCGCCTGCATTTGAGCGTCATAATGGGCAAAATAGCGTTGCAACATCGCTTCGCCGAAGGCTTCCTTCGAGCGAAAATAGTGATAGAACGACCCTTTGGGCACGCCAGCGGTAGCGAGCAGCTCACTGAGGCCCATGCCGGTAAAACCAAGGCGCAGGCTGAGCGTTTCGCCGGTAGCGAGCAGATGTTCTCGGGTATCCCCGTTGCAATTCGTCTGTTTTGTCATAATGAAAATGAGAATAATAGACCGATTGGTCTAGGTCAAGTCGCAGATAAAAAAAACCGGGAAAAAATCCCCGGCTCTGACGGTAAAAACGTCGACTAACTTACATTCTATCGAGTTGCTGCACAAGACCTCATGCCGGTGTGCAGCATGCTGCGTCAGTCTAGCTGCGGCAGCGCTGCAGAATATCCAGGTTGGGCTGATATTGCTGTGTCTGCACATTCAACATGCCCAACAGGGTGTGGAACAGATTATCCTGTGAAACCTTGTCGTTATCCGCCAAGGATTGCAGGCATTGGCGGTTAATGCCGAAATTGCGTTCATAATCGGCCGACATCCACATCAGGAAAGGCACGTGGGTCTGCTGAGAAGGCGCGAACATATAAGGCGTACCGTGCAGATACATGCCATTCTCCCCGAGCGATTCACCGTGATCGGAAAGATAGACCATCGCCGTATTGAATTTGCCGCTGTATTGCTGCAACAGCTTGATGGTGCTGTCCAGCATGGCGTCGGTGTACAGTAGCGAATTGTCGTAGGTATTCACCAGTTGCTCGTGGGTACAGTCCTGGATCTGGTTGCTGTCACAGGTGGGTGAGAACTGGCGTAATTCGGGCGTACTGCGGCGGTAGTAGGCCGGGCCGTGGCTTCCCATCTGATGCAGTACGATCACACCGTCCCCTTTCAGGCCGTTGATATAATCGTCCAGTTTATGCAGCAGCACGTTATCCATGCAGACATCGCCGTCGCAATACTGCGAAAGCTTCAGCTTGGTCATGTCGATATGTGGGATGCGATCGCAGGCCCCCTTACAACCGCCGTCATTTTCGCGCCACAGCAGGTTCACTCCGGCATGAGCCATCACGTCCAGCATGCCTTCCTGGTGTGCGGCCAAGGTGGCGTCGTAATCGCCGCGTGGCATGTTGGAGAACATACAGGGTACGGAGATAGCCGTTTCGGTACCGCAGGAACTGGCATTCTTGAAATAAACCACATGGTCCTGCTTCAAGCGGGGATTGGTCTCCCGTGAGTAACCACCTAGCGAAAAATTCTCTGCCCGCGCGGTTTCACCGACCACCAGTATCACCAGGGTTTTCTTGGTCTGGTTGCTAATGACTGGGCCTAAATGAGCATCTTCACCAATCTTGACCAGCGGCAGATTTTGGTGGAAATAGCGGTGTTGAGCGTACTTGATGGTGCCAGACACAAAATTGCTTGGGGTGAGCATTTTCACCACGCTTTTATTGTTGCGGATCAGCGAGGCGTAATCTTTATAGAATAACGCTGCAACCAACAGGATCACCACCACGGAAAGCATCACATTGGCCGCGCGCAGGCCAATCATGTACCACCAAGGGCGGGTTTTATTGATGCGGACAAAGCACACGAAAACGGCAGGCAAAATGCCCAGCAACAGCAGCCATAGCCCCATACGAGGGGTAAGCAATGCCGTCGCTTCCTGAGGGTTGGTCTCGAAGGCGTTCTGCATCATATTGCCATCAATCACCACGCCGTAGCTGAACATAAAATAGTTGGCCGCCGCGCTGCCGAGCAGTAACAGAATAACCAGGGGTTTACGCAGGAACGGAATGGTTAATACGCTGAAGATAATATTCAGGGCACAGAAAATAACCACTGGCATAGTCGCCGCAAAAATGACGCTATGTACGCTATCAAAGGTGATATATGACCAGGCCTGGTGAATAAATAGCAGGTTCTGGAAAACCGTGAAGAATAGGGCGCAAGCCAGGATAAAACCCAAGCTGTTGCATTGTAATGATGGACGTAAGCGCATTGCCAAATCTGGATCCTGCCATGAGGTAATGCGCCGAAATTTATCAGATGAAACTTAAGATAACCTTAGACGTAGTGAGTGGCAGGACAGCGGCTGCAACGATTACAGCCGCTGGCGGACGATTAATAGGCAGCGGTAAACTGTGCCTTGATGAACTGCGGTTTTTCCACTTCGTCGATAATGGCAACCGCGAGGTCTTCTACCGAAATACTGGCCGGCGCGTCACCCTTCATCAACAATTGTGTCGTGCCCAAACGGAACTGACCGGTACGCTTGCCGGGTTCCAGCAACGCGGCAGGAGAAAGGTAGGTCCAATCCAACTGGGTTTCTTTTTTCAACGCATTACGTAAATCTCGTACCGCCTGGGCCCCTGGACGAATATTTTCCGGGAACTGCGGAGTATCAACCAGCTCAACTCCCGGAGCGACTTCCAGGCTACCGGCACCGCCAACGTACAGCAGGCGTTTAACCGCGGATTGTTTTACCGCCGCCAGGATTTGTTGGGCACCTTTAGCGGTTTTCTCATACAGGTCCGTTTCTGCCCAACCTGGGTTATAGGCGCTGATCACGACATCATGGCCAGCTAACTGTTGTGCCAGCCACGGGCCGTCGGCCACGTCACCCAGGGCGACGGTGAGATTGGCATTATCCGGCAGATCTTTTTTCTGACGGGCGATGGCGGTCACTTGCAGGCCGCGGGCCAAAGCTTCATCCACTACGCGGCGGCCAACAAAACCGGTTGCTCCAATAATGGCGACTTTCATGAGGTCTCTCCTGTGAAATATTTTTTAGCGGGTTGCCGTACCACTCAGTGGCGGCGCAGTAGAAATACTATAAGCCTTAACAATGCGGCTGATTAGTGCCATATTTATGCTTTCTTGATTAAGTAAAACTTCATAATCATGGATAAACTGAATCGAATGGCGGTATTTGCCACCGTGGTAGCCGAGGGATCTTTTGTTGCGGCGGCCCGTCGGCTAGAGATGACGCCTTCAGCGGTCAGCCAGCATATGAGGTCGTTAGAAAAGTCGCTCGGGATGCCGTTATTGCACCGCTCGACTCGCCGTTTGGCACTGACCGATGCGGGGGAAGCCTTTTATCCCGGTTGCGAAGCCATGTTGCAGGAAGCACAGCGCGCGGAGCAGCGGCTGGCGGAACTGCGGGATACGCTGGTGGGCGAACTACGTATTGCCACCACCGTCGGGATCGGTAGCGGCCCCTTGGCTGAGGCTCTGGCTCCCTTGCTGCTGGCGCACCCAAAGCTGACGCTGCGCATTCTGGCAGACGACCAGGTGGTGGATATGATCGAGCAGCGGGTAGATATCTCGCTGCGCGTAAATCTGCAACTGGCAGATACCAACCTGATTGCTCACCCGCTGACCGCCTGGCCCATGGTGCTCTGCGCCGCGCCGCGTTATCTTAGCCAGCATGGCGTGCCGGAAACGCCCCAGGAGCTGGTGCAACACCGCTGGATCACCGGTAGCGGTCATGGGCTGCATCTCGATTTACATCACCATGCGGGCGAAACATTCAAACTACGCCTGGCGGCGGGGCAGGTTGTCAGCGGTAGTATGAACGTGATCCGGGCCTTTACCCGCAATGGTCTGGGGATTTCCGGTCAACCGCTGTATGAAATTGGTGATGAACTGCGCAGGGGGGAATTAATCGCCCTGTTACCGCAGTGGAGGCCAGCGCCATATCGGCTGCATGCGTTAACTCTGGAGCGGGTTCTACCGGAGAAAACGCGCCAGGCGTTGCACTATTTGCGAGAATATTTTCGCCGTCATGGGGAAAAGCCACTTGCCAATGGCCCCGATGACGTCTTCAATTAGCATGACAACGCAGGAGGACGTGTGGCGCAGCAACTCGAGTTCTTTGACATCCCAAGCCCGTGTCGTGGCATTTGCCAGGCCGATGAGCGCGGCTATTGTCGTGGTTGCCTGCGCAGCCGCGAGGAGCGCTTTGGCTGGATGCAAATGAACGATGTCCAGAAAAAGGACGTTCTGCGCCTGTGTCGCCAGCGTTACCTGCGCTCACTGCGTACCGGCAAGCAGCCGGAAGAGATCCCGCCAGAGCAGCCCTCACTGTTTTAACTTTAATGCTGATTTTCTCGATCTGCCGCACGTAAAGGCCACTTTTGCGTTTCCTACGTCTTGGACGCTTGTATATGCTGGCGTTAACTATTGTCATGAGGTTTAACAATGCTGAATCGTACTAAGCTGGCACCCCTTGGGCCAGAGTTCTCACGCATGATTTGCGGCTACTGGCGTTTGATGGAGTGGGGCATGTCTCCGCAGCAGTTGCTGACGTTTATCAAGCAACACGTTGAGCTGGGGGTGACCACGGCGGACCACGCGGATATTTATGGTGGCTATGCCTGCGAGCAGGCCTTTGGCGAGGCTATCAAGCTACAGCCCTCGGTGCGCCAGGGGATGGAGCTGGTGTCGAAGTGCGGCATCGCGACCACCGCCAAGCCGGGTAACCCTATCGGGCATTACATCACCGATCGCGAGCATATCGTGCATAGCGCAGAGCAGTCATTATCGCACCTGCATACGGACTACCTGGATTTATTGTTGATCCATCGTCCCGATCCGTTGATGGAAGCCGATGAGGTAGCAGAAGCCTTTGTGGCGCTGCATAAAAGCGGCAAGGTGCGCCATTTCGGCGTTTCGAACTTTACGCCAGCACAGTTTTCCTTATTGCAGTCGCGTCTGCCGTTCTCGCTGGTGACTAACCAGGTCGAAATTTCCCCGATCTATCAGCCTGCGATCCTCGACGGCACCTTGGATCAATGCCAGCAGTTGCGTATCAAACCGATGGCCTGGTCATGTCTGGGTGGCGGGCGGTTGTTCAGCGATGCTGAGTTCCAGCCGTTACGCGATGAACTGCAAACGGTGGCGCAAGAGATTGGTGCCGAAACCATTGAGCAGGTGGTGTATGCCTGGGTGATGCGTTTGCCTTCGGCACCGCTGCCAATTATCGGCTCCGGCAAGATCGAGCGCGTACGTTCGGCCCTGAAGGCGCAAGAGCTGACCTTGAGCCGCCAGCAGTGGTTCCGCATTCGTAAAGCGGCACTGGGTTACGACGTACCTTAAGTTGAGCGGGTAAGGCTGGCATCGTGCCAGCCTTACCCGATGTCCTTTGCCGCTACTTCACTTGCACCCCTTGGCTAAATATTATCAGTAAGCTTGCAGCCCAAAACATTAAGAATGCCAGTATCTTTATGTTAATGACACTTGCCGACGCAGGGGGGCAGAAAACCAAGGAATACGGGAGCAAGGTCACAAAATATTATAACCGGCTCAGTGGCTGCGCTGATTAACGACGGTTTCCCCTGTAGCAAGGTTTAATCGGTATATACTCCCTAAGGACTATAACTATCGCATGGAGATTGAGTGATGAAACGTTATTGGTGTGCGGCATTGGGTTTGATGGCCTGTGGCGTTGCGCAGGCGGCAACGGTTGATGTCGAAATGAATCTGGTGACCGGCCAGGGAATTGGTCAGGACATTGGTAAAATCACAATTAGCGAAACGCCTTACGGCCTGTTGTTCACCCCGCAACTGAAAGCCTTGCCTGCCGGTGTGCACGGTTTTCACGTTCATGAGAAAGGCAGCTGTGAGCCGGGTATGAAAGAGGGCAAGGCGGTAGCCGCACTGGCTGCGGGGGGCCACTTTGATCCTGAGAAAACCGGCAAGCATCTCGGGCCTTATGATGCCAACGGGCATTTAGGCGATTTGCCAGCAATCTATGTCACGGCGGACGGCATGGCTGACACTCAGGTGCTGGCTCCGCGCTTGAAGAAAATCAGCGAAATCGAAGGCAAGGCGCTGATGGTACACGCCGGGGGGGATAACCACTCCGATCAACCCAAACCGCTGGGTGGTGGTGGCGATCGCTTCGCCTGTGGCGTAATCAAATAAATCAGCTGCCCGCGTCAGCCTAGCGTGGGCGCTGTTATCGCTTCCGGTGGAATGATCGCCTGCTGTAACTGCTGCAGTGAGCAGTACAGCCGCCAAATCAAGCCCGCCAAATCACGTGCTGCCTGTTCTGGATGTTGGGCAAGTGTGTTACTCATACGCTGCAACTCCTGCAAGGTGGCGTCCAACGACGCATGCTGCACTCCTTTCTCAGTCATGACTCCCTTCAAACAATGAATACAGACGTCACGTACGGCGGCCAGCGGATCTGATCGGGTTTGCCAATCACGCAGTTGCCAGACCACGTGGCTGCAGTTCAGCAGCACTACTCCCCAACGTAATAGCCAGGTGCGGGCCTCCTGATCCAGGCTTTGATTCAGTTGACTGATGCGGTGATAGATACGCGACTCAAACTGGCTTTCGCTTTGCTGCGGTTTCTTACTCAACTGATCGATAAAATCACGGCGTAATGCGCGGATAATCCGTCGGCTTTTACGTTTGTCCGAACTGGGCCGCAGGATTTGGAACGCCAGCCCTGCCAACAGCACACCGGCAATCTTGGCGAGACTGTCATTGATATAGCCTTGATAATCGTAGCTCGGCGGGTTGGTCACGGCGAGAAACGATCCCATAAACACGATCAACTGACCCCAGAGTGGGGCATAGGGTGGATTTTGCAGTTTCATCATCTGCATCGTGACCAGGGTCGGGAACAGGAAGGCGCAAAACACCCAGAAGTCGTCGATCTGGATCATCAGGCCAAACTTCATCACAAAGCAGAAGGCAAACAGCAGGGAAACGGCCTTCAGTAAGGTGGTGATGGATTTGATCGGCGAAGGGGTAGAGGAATAGAGCACGCAACTGATGGCGATCAGCGTCAGCGCAGAGCTACCTGCGTCCCACTGGGTCGTGATCCAATAAGCGCAACCGATCAGGATACACAAGAAGGTGCGTAGCCCGTTGTAGGCGGCCTCAACGCTGTCTGTATGGCGCGCTAGTGAGGTAACCCGCGGTGGTTCGATATCGCTGACCTGGGTAGCGCTTTCCAGCCGTTGCAACCAACGGGTACAGCGCAGATAGAGCCAGCAAAAGTGGCGCAGGCGCAGGAAGAAGGCCCGATGGCGATAATCTGTCGGATCCTGAGGGGCGATGGTGACCAGAATATGCGCCAGCCGATATTTGTCCGTGGTGGGATCGCGTAATTCATTCAACAACTGCTCTAACACCGCCGCCAGATTCTCCGGGCGGTCTGGCCAGTTTAACAACATGCGGCGCAGGCTGGAGATAACGCTGGTGATGCGCAATTGCTGGTGCAGCATGTAGTTGAGGATATTGTTTTGCCGACGCAGCCGGTAATGGCTCCAGAAGGCCTGAATACGCAGCAGGTTCATGGTCAGGATCTGGCCGATAACGCCCTCGTGGGAGGTACGCATCCGCAGGCTGATTTCCGGTTGCCACAGCATGGCGGCGTGTTCCAGCAGGCGTAAGTGCATGCGGCGTAGCGATACCAGCAGAGTTGCGCCATCCGAGGTGCTTGGCAGGATCATCATCATCAGGCCGCCGCACAGGATACCGGTGATCACCTCACAGACGCGTGCCTGGGTGATATCAAAAATTTGCTGGGTGTCGGTAATATTAACCGTGCCAAACACGATGATAGCGGCGGTATAGCCCGCCAGGGCAAAGGCGTAGGAGACATTGTTCTGGTAGTGGTTGGAAATGTAGGTACACAGCCCCAACCAACTGGCAATCGACAGGGTGAACAACCAGGGATCGTTCAGACAACCGGCAATCAGCAGTGACGCCATGGCACCAAGCAGGCTGCCAAAAATGCGGCCAATGCTCTTGCTGATCACGCCGCCAACCGTCGGGAAACTGACGACGGCGGCGGAGGTCAGCGCCCAATAGGGTTCATCCAGCTGTAAAACGAAGGCGACCCACAGCGCCAGGCACATTGCCAGGGTGTTGCGTAACGCATAGCGCCACTGCCCTGCGGTGGCTTTACCCCAGGGCGAACGCTTCCATTCAAGAAAGGGCAGGTTCACACATTAGTCCTGCTGATGAATTGAAATGGTGCAGGTGGTACCGGCTACCAGAGTCAGGTCGGCCGGAATATCGATCAGCTTGATACGTACCGGCACCCGTTGTGCCAGGCGCACCCAAGGCACGTTGGGTTTCACATCCATCAACAAATCACTGCTGCTGTCAGCGCTTTGGTCGTAAATGGCCCGGCCAATGCTTTCGACCACCCCTTGCAGCCGAATATTGCCGTTATACAACACGATATCCGCTTTGCGGCCCTCCCTGATATGCCTGAGCTTGGTCTCTTCGAAATAACCGAGCACATAGAACGAATGGGTGTCTACCAGCGCCACCAACGGCGTTCCTGCGGTGGCGTAGTTGCCTACTCGGGCCTGTAAGTTGGTAATGTAACCGTCGGTTGGGGCATAGATCCGCGTCTTACTGAGGTTCCATTTGGCCTGTTCCAGATTGGCCTGAGCCGCCTTATACGAGGCTTTCATGGAGGCGGCAGCCAGGTTTGACTCATCCAGATCTTCAGAGGAGATGACGTTACGGGGCAGGCTACGGCGACGGGACGCTTCGTGATCGGCCTTGGCCATATCGGCCTGCGCTTTGGCCAGCGCCGCCTCGGCATTGTCCAACGCAATTTGGTAAGGCACTGGGTCAATGCTGAAAATCAGGCTGCCCGCAGTAACGAACTGGTTATCATGAACCAGTATCTTCTCCAATCTGCCAGAGACTTCCGGGGTAATGTTGACGAGCTCAGCCCGCACTTTACCGTCGCGTGTCCAAGGGGATTGCATGTAGTAATTCCATAACCACCAGCCGGCACAAAGCGCGATGGCGCAAACAATAACCGTCGAAAAATACTTTAATGTCTTATGCTTCATGAGCTACCAACTCGCTAGGAGCCACAGGGAACCGCTGACGGTAATGACGAAAATGGACAGATCCATCAGCATAGGGTGCCAGATATCACCGGAGTACATCCAGTCGCGTAGCAAATGATGCACCAGCAGCCAGAAGACTAATCCGAGTAAGAAAGCTTTAAAGAGAGGAGGGAAATAAAGCGATGCACCCAGCACCAGATCGGGCAGTGGTGACGCAGTGTGGAGCCAGGTCGTATTCACGTTAGCAATCCCGATGAAGTGAATATGAAGGATGTTTGCATAGAGGATAACCAATTACCGAGAGAAATGTGTCTATTTTTGCGATTTGGATTATATACATTTGTGTTTTTAATGTTAATTAACCAAAATGGGCTACACTTTTGGGAGTAATGTTAGCATGCTAACTATAAGGAGGGGGAAGTGGAATCAACGTTAGGTTCAGATTTAGCACGATTAGTTCGTGTTTGGCGTGCGCTGATCGATCATCGGCTAAAGCCGTTGGAGCTTACACAAACGCATTGGGTGACATTGCACAATATCAATCGATTACCGCCTGAACAGTCGCAAATCCAGTTGGCAAAAGCGATCGGTATTGAGCAGCCTTCCTTGGTACGTACCTTGGATCAGCTGGAAGAAAAAGGGTTGATCACCCGTCACACCTGCGCTAACGATCGACGTGCCAAGCGCATCAAATTGACCGAGGCGGCAGAGCCGATTATTCGTGAAGTGGATAGTGTGATCACGTCGACCAGAGGCGAAATACTCAGCGGTATCTCGGCAGAAGAAGTGAGACTTTTAGTTGGTCTGATTAGCAAGCTGGAACAGAACATCATCGAACTGCAAGAAAAACAATAAATCCAGCGCCTTTTTATTATGCTTAGTCACAGCAACAAACAGAAACCGGAGGCCCAGGGGCCTCCGGTTTTGCATTCAGGCAAGGACGTTACAGTGGAGAAACGGTAACGGTACTGCCATTTTGCGCCATACGAACGCGCTGACCTGGGCTGAATTTAGTTGACCCGGCTTTCTGTACCACCACGATATTTTCTTTGTTATCGGTTTTGATTTCCAGCTCCCAGGCGTTGCTACGGCTAGCAGCGCTACCGACGCTATCGCCTACCACACCACCGGCTACGGCACCCGCTGCGGTTGCCAGGCTACGGCCAGTACCGCCACCAATAGTATTACCCAGGAATCCACCCAGGACTGCGCCGCCGATAGTGCCAAGCATGCTTGAGCCTTCACCGCCCTGAATTTGCACCGGGCGTACGGATACCAAGGTCCCAAAGGTCACGGTTTGTACCTGTTTGGCCTGAGAGGCGGAATAGACATCACCGGACGCGGTTTGGTTTGCACAGCCCGCCAGTGTGACGGAGGCGAGAGCGACAACAAGAAGACGCTTGATCATATAAAGCTCCTGCAGTTGGTAATCCAGATCTGGGAGATAGACCCAAACCAAGTTCTATAAATATTACAGCAATGATGGTTGAATCGGTTTGATATCACCCATGTGTTGCCTTCTGTATACAGCTTAGCTTTTCTCTGTTCAACCAATAATAAACGGTGGTTTAACTTTGTGACAGAACTGAAAACAAATAACCGGCGCTTTATCCTCCCTTGAGTTGCTTATTATATAACCAATGCTCGACATAAAATAAACAACTTCGCTCACAGCCTGTAAAAAAGACATCATAATTCATGGCGTTAATCGCACAATTCTGGTCTATTTAAAGGGTGAAAACGGTTGCAACCTGGAAAGGGTAAAGGATAGTGCTGATGAAGTCAGGCCGCTATATTGGTGTTATGTCCGGCACCAGTCTGGATGGGATCGACGTGGTGCTTGCCGCGATCGATGAACGTATGGTGGCGCAACAGGCAAGCTATAGCCACCCAATGCCGATCCAACTGAAAAAAGATATTCTGGGGATGTGTCAAGGGCAGCAGACGACGCTTTCTGCCGTAGGACGGTTGGATGCCCAGTTGGGCACGCTGTTCGGTGAAGCGGTGCTGGGGTTGTTAAAACAGACCGGTATTCCGGCCCATGAAATCACCGCCATTGGCTGTCATGGCCAAACGGTGTGGCATGAACCGGAGGGTGAGACACGCTTTTCGATGCAGCTAGGGGACAATAACCGGGTGGCGGCATTGACTAATATCACTACCGTGGGGGATTTTCGCCGCCGTGATATGGCCTATGGTGGCCAAGGGGCGCCCTTGGTTCCGGCGTTTCATCAGGCTTTGTTAGCTCACCCAACCGAGCGCCGCATGGTGCTGAATATTGGCGGCATCGCTAATTTGTCACTGCTACTGCCCGGCGCACCGGTGCGCGGTTTTGATACCGGGCCGGGGAATATGCTGCTGGATGCGTGGGTATGGCGCCACCGCTCGAAACCTTTTGATAAAGATGGCCTTTGGGCGATGGAAGGGCGCGTTTGCTTACCGCTATTGCAGCAGATGTTGGCCGATCCTTATTTCGCCTTACCGGCACCGAAAAGTACCGGTCGTGAATATTTCAATATCAGCTGGCTGGAAAAACAGCTGGCGACGTTGCCGGGGTTAGCACCGGTGGATGTGATGAGCACGCTAGTGGAGCTGACCGCCACCACCATTAGCGAGCAGGTGATGCTGGCTGGGGGCTGTGAGCGGCTGCTGGTCTGCGGTGGTGGTGCCCGTAATCCACTGCTGATGTCGCGAATGTCCGCTTTACTGCCGGGGACCGAGGTGGCTACCACCGATCACTTTGGCGTCAGTGGGGATGACATGGAGGCGTTGGCCTTCGCCTGGCTGGCATTCCGAACCATTTCCGGTCTGCCGGGAAATCTGCCTTCGGTTACCGGTGCCAGTTGTGAAACTCTGCTGGGTGGGATTTATCCGGTTTTGCCGTTGGGCCACCGCTAGCTCTGTTAGGATAAAGAAAGGGTTAATATCTTAAGGAGCACCTGATGAAAAAAATAGTGATGGTTGCCGGGGTTCTCGCGTTGGCGGGTTGCAGCTACGTGGTTCCACAAAAGAGCGAAACGCTGCATTATCAATGCGGAACGACACCGCTCACCGTGGAGCTCAATGGTGAAGAGAGCACGGTCAGCTTCCTGATGGACGGCGAACAGCTGAAGCTGAAACAGGTGGTGGCGGCGTCCGGTGCCAAATACAGCGACGGTAAATACACCTTCTGGTCGAAAGGGCCAAACGCCTTTGTCGAGCGCAATGATAAAGTGATCATGAGCGACTGCGTGCTGGCTCAATAAACCTACCTTGTAGCAGCAGAATGATTGAGATCCTGCTGCTACAGGCGCAGAATATGACAACGAATTTACCGCTTGGTTGCTAATCCAGATGACTGATAATAATGAGTTTGATGTGGCGGATCTGCGCCGTGAATATACCCGTGGCGGGCTGCGCCGTAACGATCTGACCGCCAACCCCCTGGATTTGTTCGAACGCTGGCTCAAACAGGCCTGTGAGGCGCGTCTGGCGGATCCTACCGCCATGTGCGTCGCTACCGTGGACGAGCAGGGACAGCCTTTCCAACGTATCGTGTTGCTCAAGCACTTCGATGACCAGGGTCTGGTGTTTTATACCAACCTGGGCAGCCGCAAAGCTCAGCAGCTGGCGCAAAACCCGCATATCAGCCTGCTGTTCCCGTGGCATATGCTGGATCGCCAGGTGATCTTCCTCGGCAAGGCCGAGCGGCTATCGACGCTGGAAGTGATGAAGTATTTCAACAGTCGGCCCAAAGACAGCCAGATAGGCGCTTGGGTATCGCAACAGTCAACGCGCATTTCTGCCCGTGGCATCCTCGAAAGCAAGTTCCTCGAACTGAAGCAAAAGTTCCAGCAAGGAGAAGTGCCATTGCCCAGTTTCTGGGGCGGTTTCCGCGTCAGATTCGACTCCGTTGAATTCTGGCAAGGGGGCGCGCACCGCTTGCATGACCGTTTCCTGTATCAACGCGAGGGAAATGACTGGAAAATTGACCGACTGGCACCCTGATAGACGGAAAATCCCCCTTAAGCGCTGGCACTGATGCCGCTGGCGCTTTATTCTATGCGCTACCCCGAATTTTGTGATTTTCGCCAATGGGCGAAGGCCGTGTACCGGCAAAGGTGCATTCGTTTATACATGGAGAAATTGATGGCTAGCATCAACCTGATTCAACAACTGCAAGAGCGGGGCCTGGTGGCTCAAGTGACGGACGAGGAAGCGTTAGCAGAGCGACTGGCGCAAGGGCCAATTGCACTGTATTGCGGCTTCGATCCGACCGCTGACAGCTTGCATTTGGGCCATCTGGTGCCTCTGCTGTGCCTGAAGCGTTTCCAACTGGCCGGCCATACGCCGGTAGCGTTGGTAGGTGGCGCGACCGGTATGATCGGCGACCCAAGCTTTAAAGCCGCCGAACGCAAACTCAACACCACGGAAACGGTCAACGAATGGGTCGAGAAAATCCGCAAGCAGGTTTCTCCGTTCCTCGATTTCGACTGTGGCAGCAACAGCGCCATTGCGGCCAACAACTACGATTGGTTTGGCGGCATGAACGTGCTGACCTTCCTGCGTGACATCGGTAAACACTTCTCAGTAAACCAGATGATCAACAAGGAAGCGGTCAAGCAGCGCCTGAACCGTGATGACTCCGGGATCTCCTTCACCGAGTTTTCCTACAACCTGCTGCAGGGGTTCGATTTCTCCGAGCTGTATAACCGCCATCAGGTGGAGCTGCAGATCGGTGGTTCCGACCAGTGGGGCAACATCACCTCGGGTATCGACCTGACTCGCCGTATGCACCAGAAACAGGTGTTCGGCCTGACGGTGCCATTGATCACCAAGTCAGACGGTACCAAGTTTGGCAAAACCGAAGGCGGCGCAGTATGGCTGGCTCCGGAAAAAACCAGTCCGTACAAATTTTACCAGTTCTGGATCAACACCGCGGATGCGGACGTTTATCGCTTCCTGAAGTTCTTCACCTTCCTGAGCATTGAAGAGATTAATGCGCTGGAAGAAGAAGACAAGAACAGCGGCAAAGCACCGCGCGCCCAGTATGTGCTGGCAGAAGAAGTGACCGGTATGGTGCATGGCGCTGAGGGGTTAGCCGCGGCGAAACGTATCACCCAGAGCCTGTTCTCTGGTGCTCTGCACGAAATGACTGAGGCGGACTTTGCGCAGTTGGCTCAGGATGGCATGCCAACCATCAAGCTGGAGAACGATGCGGATCTGCAACAGGCGTTGGTGAATGCAGAGCTGGTTCCTTCTCGCGGGCAGGCTCGCACCATGATCGGTTCCAACGCGGTGACCATCAACGGTGAGAAGCAGTCCAACCCTGAATATCTGTTTACCGACAGCGATCGCCTGTTTGGCCGTTACACGCTGCTGCGTCGTGGCAAAAAGCATTACTGCCTGGTTGACTGGAAATAATCTGTTTTGATACTGACAAGGGGCCCAATGTGGCCCCTTTCTTTTATTCAGGCTTTATAGACCTTCGGCACTCAACGTGGCTGCCACTGCCGGGCGAGCCGCTACGCGATCGAAATAAGCCGTCAGGTGTGCGTGCTTCGTGAGATCAAACTGTAACGCCTTCGCCCAACGCAACACGGTGAACAGATACGCGTCCGCCACGCTGAAACGCTGGCCCAACAGGTAATGCTGCTTCTCCAGCACTGAATCCAGGTAGCTGAACTGGCTAGCCAGCTTATCGCGGGCAATCGCTTTGTATTCGTCCGGCGTCTTCGGGTTAAACAGCGGGCTGAAGCCTTTGTGCAACTCGGTAGCCACGTAGTTCAGCCATTCGATCGCATGATAGCGAGAAAGCGTGCCAGCGGCCGGGATCAGGTTACGATCCGGTACGCGATCCGCCAGGTATTGCACAATCGCCACGCCCTCGGTCAGCAGGCTGCCATCGTCAAGTACCAACGCCGGGACTTGCCCCTTCGGGTTGATCGCCAGATAGTCGGCACCACTTTCGGTTTTCTTGCGAGCTAAATCGACTTTCTCTGCGGTGAAATCCAACCCGGCCTCACGTAATACGATGTGGGGGGACAGGGAACAGGCGCCAGCTTTATAGAACAATTTCATCGAAAACTCCTTGATGGTGATGAAGGACAGGCAGGTTTAACTTCCCATCCTAGTCCTAGGCCGGAAAAATTACAGCGGTTTTGCGAACAATATTTTATTACTCCGCCAGGGCGAGAGGTTGCAACTGCGCCAGTAAATCGGCGATTTGCTGCTGCAACGCCTGTGGTGCGGTTTGCATTGGGGAACGAAGCTCGTTTTTTATCAGCCCCTGCTGCGACAGTGCCGCTTTAACCGGGCCTGGGTTCGGGTAGCTGAACATCTGCTGGATCATCGGCAGCAGGGTATAGAAATTGCTGCGTGCGGCGGCCAGATCCCCTTGCGCGACTTGTTCTACCAGAGCAACAAAGCGTTCCGGGTGCAGGTGTGCCGCAGCGGAAATTGCGCCACTGCCCCCCAGACATAGCGTGGTCAGGATCAGATGGTCTTCGCCGGTCAGCACGTCGATCTCGCCGTCGTGGATCAGCGCCATGGTGGCCTCAGGGCAGCCGCCACAATCTTTGATCGCCTTGATTTGCGGGTGACGGGCGAGTTGCCGCAGCGTTGCCAGCTCAAAGGTTGCTCCGGTGCGATAAGGCACATTATACAAAATCACCGGCACGCGAGAGGCATCGGCAAGGCGGGTAAAATACTCCACCAGGCCCGCCTGCGAAGGGCGAATATAGTATGGCGCGGGGATCAGCACACCGGCGATATCGCGCTGGTTGATGGCCTGCTGCATCTGCAAGGTGCTAGCCATGTTATTACCGGAAAGGCCCATGATCACCTGGCGGGCTGGCACCACTTCGAGAACGGCATCCAGCACCGCCAACTGTTCTTCTTTGCTCAGGGCCGCGGCTTCGCCAGTCGAACCGCAGACCACCACGCCAGCGACGCCTTTGGCGATCAGATGCTGAGCCAGCCTTTTGACTGCCGGGAAATCAACGTCGTCATGATTGAATGGGGTAACCAGTGCTACCCAAATACCGGAAAATGAAGCCATGTAAAACTCCTGCTGCGTGACCGACTAGGAGTCAGATGAAAAAACCAGAGAGGGGTATCGCGTTGCACACCATCCAGTCAGCTCATCTGACGGGACAGCGCGCCCCGGTCAAATGAGCGGCTGTTTCTTCGAAGTAAACGCCAAAGCTTCACCCACGGTCAACGCGGTTTGCTGCGGTGTGGCCTGTTGGATGAAAGGGGACATGGCGATCTCATAACCTGTGAATGTCCCCCGATAGTGGACAGGTCACGGTTAACTGTCAATGGATAACCGGATGATAATAGGGATATTAATAATGGCAGGGCGTAGATGAATCTGGCTTATCAAACAGAGACCCCGCCGAAACGGGGTCTGTGATCAACGATGTGGGCGCGTGCTGATGGAGGCAGTCCAACTGAAGGTGGCACCTGTTGGCTGTGCCCGGTTGGCTTTGCGTTCTGCGCGGGTCGCTTTGGCAATCTTTTCACGTGCGGCCATAATGCGATCGATGGCTTCGTCTTTAATTTTATTATGTTCGGAGTTGGTTAACTGGCGCTCGAGGTTTTTGCTTGCTCTGTCCAGATCGGTCTTTACTTCACGTTGTTCGCTTTCTGTCATCTCTTTCAGCGTTAGTCTCTTCATTTTGGCAACCTGTGTTGTGAAGTTGACTTTCAGTGTACAGCATTTATGGCAAAGATATTGCTCTGTAGTTATCAAACTTCTTCCAGCAGTTCGCTGAGAAAGCGGCGCATGCGTTGCGTGCGTAATGCCGCCATCCTTCGGCCTGCCTCAGTCTGAAACCCTTCCTGTAGTTTGAACAGCTTGGTTTCGAAGTGATCCAGAGTGAATCGCTTGTCATCATACTGGCGCTGTTGCGCCAGCGGGTCGGCGGCATCGTATAGGGCGCTACGCATGCGGCCACCGATGTAGAAACAGCGGGCAACGCCGATCATGCCAATCGCATCCAGTCTGTCGGCATCCTGCAGGATTTTGGCCTCCAGCGTTTGTGGGGGAATAGCGGCAGAAAAGCTGTGGGCTTCGATCGCGTGCGCAGTCTTGTTGATAGAGTCAACAGACCAACCAAGGCTTGCCAGCGCGATGCTGGCTTTTTCTGCTGCCATGCGTGAGGCCAGATGGCGCTGAGGAGAGTTTTTCTCTACCGCAACGCAGTCATGCAGTAACACGGCGGCACACAGAATTTGCTGGTCTCCTCCTTCATCCTGACTGATTTGGCGGCTATTTTTCCAAACGCGGTGCAGGTGGGCCACATCATGCGAGCCATCATCGCCCTCTAGCGTCAGAGGTAGTAGCTCTTGGGCTAATGCCTGAAACGGAGTGAAGGGTTGTAGCAGCTCTGGGGAGACAGTTGGAGAATGCACAAATCGATCCTTATCAATAGGCTGGAAGTGAGGAGGGATTACTCGTGGCGAGAGTTGCCGTATTTGTCGTCGTACTCACGCCGATAGCCGCGTGCTTTATTGCGATCGCGGATCCACAGATAGCCGCAAACCAGGGCCACCAGGGTTGAAAATGAAACATTACGCATATCCCGGTCATAATAAAACACCAACAATGCATCCAGCGCCGCCACCAGGGCAATCCACTTATACATGTGCGACTGCCGCCGCGTTGCGGCGTTAAGGCGTTTCAACTGTCTGGCTTCGTGCAAAACCGGCTTTTGCTGCATAGTCACTCATCATCAATCAGTCCAGTTGCTAAATTAGCAGATTATTCCCGACAGCGTCATAGCGGATAAGGGCTGTCATGTTACTTTCTGCATCGGTTTAAAAATCACGCGTTGACGGATTGAAATCGGCTAAAAACATGATAGGTTATTTATTCACTATTTCCGGTTTTATATTCAGTGGGTGGCGATGATTGTCAGAACCTGGCACGGCTGCGTGCCGCTACAACATCGGCAAGGATTTGCCGATCATTTGCATGTCACAGGCGTCAAGCATGCTAAAGCGATTGCGGGCAACCGTGGGGCTTTTGTCAGACAAGAGGTGCAGGGAGACTATGCGCATTTCTTTCTGGCAACTTATTGGACCTCGCTGGAGGCCATCAAATGTTTTGCCGGTGAAGCCTATCAAGTTGCGGTCACTTATCCGGATGATGAAGCCTTCGCGCTGATCTCCGATCCTTACGTGTTTCACCATCAGGTGGATGAAATCGTCGAGCTTTAACCTCGGACTCAACGTTATGCAGGGGATTACGATGAACAGCAAAACAGTACGCCCAGAAGAGATCGTGCAACAGCAGCTTGATGCCTACAATGCCCGTGATATCGACGCCTTTATGGCCTGCTGGGCAGACGATGCGCTGTATTATCAGCATCCGGATACGCTGCTTGCCCGTGGTAAAGGTGAAATTCGTGAGCGTCATCTTGCCCGCTTCCAAGAGCCAAGCCTTTACGGTGAGCGTATCAAACGTATGGTGGTTGAGAATTTGGTCATAGACCAAGAGGTGGTCACGCGCAATTTTCCGCAGGGACGCGGGAAGATGGACGTTATTGCCATCTATGAGATTGAGCAAGGGAAGATCGCCAAGGCCTGGTTCAAGATTGGGCCTTGTGAACTGGATGAGGGCGCGTTATAGCGCCCCCTGATTTACAGTGCCAAAATGGCTTCGATCTCGACGTTCAAATCGGGCGAAAACAGGGCGCTGACGGCAACCAGAGAACTGGCAGGGAGTGCACCGTCCAGATAGTCGAACAGGACGTCACGAATGGCGGCCAAGTCAGCTATTTCGGTCAGAAAAACGGTGATCTTGATCAGTGATTTAAGATTGGTGCCCTCACTGGCAGCCACGGCCGCAAGTTGTTCCAGTATGGCGCGAGCCTGGTCTTGTACCGCTTGCCCCTGGGCTTCGGTGGCAAAGGCGGTCAGGCCAGAGACGTACAGCGTATCGGCGTGGCGTACCGCGTGCACATAGGGCCCACCCGGCTTAGGTAATTTTGCATAGTTGGTGCGTTTTAATGACATGATGACCCCACGAGATGACCAAGAGCACGCACCCATCAGCGCGTGCAGCCGAAAGTTTTGCAGGATGCTGCCTGGTAATACTATCATCCCAGGCAGTCGTTCACGCAATAAGGGTGCATAAGGGTGATCAACCAGGCATTTATTCCTTATCTGCAACGTTGGCAACTTGAGCCAGACGGGCCAGCGTTTGAAACCCACAGCAGCCTGTTGATGCCGGTACGCTATCAAATGATGCCCGCAATGTTGAAAATTGCCCGCGAACAGGAAGAAAAATTTGGCGGCCTGCTGATGTGCTGGTGGCGTGGAGAAGGTGCTGCGCGGGTGCTGGCCTGGCATGATGACGGCATTTTGCTGGAAAGGGCTATGGGGCCTTTGTCATTGGCACAACTGGTACGCAACGGTGAAGACCAACGGGCAACCGCTATTCTGTGCCAGGTCATTGCCCAATTGCATGCGCCGCGAGATGAGCCTTATCCCGAACTGATCCCCTTGCATCAGTGGTTTAACGCCTTATGGCCCGCAGCACAGGCTCATGGTGGTATGTTGCGTCTGAGTGCTACCGCTGCGGCAGAACTGTTGACCAGCCCAAGGGATCAAGGGGTGTTGCATGGGGATATTCACCATGACAACGTGCTGGATTTTGCCGAACGCGGCTGGCTAGTGATCGATCCCAAGCGTCTGTATGGCGAGCGTGGATTTGATTACGCCAATATCTTCTGCAACCCCAATTACGGTGTCGCCACCGATCCCGATATCTTCCATCGTCGCGTTGACCAGGTTTGCTCCTTGGCTGGTTTGGAACGTTACCGTCTGCTGCAGTGGATCCTGGCCTGGGCGGGGCTTTCCGCGGCCTGGTTTTTGGAAGATGGTGAGCCAGCGGATATCGATTTTCGTGTAGCAGAACTGGCAGCGCGTGCCTTGGGTATCGCGCTGCCGCAGGGTGATGGCGGATTTATCCTGCCAATCGTTGAGAGCCAATAGCGGGATTCAAGGCATTTTGCGCCGTGGTAATGAGAAAATAGCGTAAGCCAGTACACCGCCAATCAGTCCCCAGAAGGCAGCCCCCACGTTTAACAACGTCAGCCCGGAAGCGGTGATCAGAAAAGTGATCACCGCAGCGTCCCGCTGTTTATCATCCTGGAGCGCGCGTTGCAAACTACCGGCAATGGTGCCTAATAACGCCAGCCCGGCGATGGTATGGATCAAGGTTACCGGCAGCGCGCTGAACAGCATGCCAATGGTACCGCCGAACACCCCAGCTAACAGATAAAAGCCGCCGGCGGCCACGGCAGCCATATAACGGCGCTTGGGATCGGGATGTACGTCCGGCCCCATGCAGATGGCGGCGGTGATGGCGGCAATACACACCGTGAAGCCGCCAAAGGGGGCCAGCACCAGAGCCGTCAGGGCAGTCCAACTAATTAAGGGGGAAGTGGGAACGTCATATCCGCCGGCCTTGAGAGTGGCGATGCCTGGCGCGTTCTGCGAGGCCATCGTCACGACAAAGAAAGGAATACCTATGCCCAGCAACGTCGACAGCGTGAAGTGCGGAGCGATAAATTCCGGCTTGGCGAAGGACAGCGTTTGTTGGGTGAAATGAATGTTACCCTGTAACGCCGCGATGATCAGCCCGGCCAGCAACGTCAGAACGATCCCGTAACGCGGCAGATAGCGGCGGGTGAACAGATACACTAGGCACATGCCGGCGCTGAGTGAAAAATTGATCTGCAAGGAAGCAAAGGCATCCAACCCGAAGCGGAGTAATATTCCGGCCAGCATCGCTGCCGATATGGCCTGCGGGATATGATTCATCAACCTGGCAAATAGGCCGGTGACACCACACAGCAGGATCAGCCCGCTGGCAAAAATAAATACCCCGATGGCCTCATTGAGCGGGGTTCCAGGCAAGCTGGTGACCAGTAACGCGGCACCAGGCGTCGACCAGGCGGTGAGGATTGGCGTACGGTAATAGAGTGAGAGCCCCAACGAAGTGATACCCATACCTAGACCAAGCATGCTCAGCCAGCCGCCAATTTGTATCGGGCTGGCCCCTGCGGCAGCAGCGGCCTGAAAGATAATCGCTGCAGAACTGGTATAGCCGACCAGCACGGCGACAAAACCGGCAACGATGGCAGAAAAGGAGATATCACGTAATGAGAGTGCAGGACGCATAACCGCTCCCGAGTCAGTGTGCGTTATAACGTACGAATTGACGGAGCATAGCATCGTGCGTTATAGCGCACAAGGGGCTATAATCGCCGCAGGTTTATCAGGAGAACCGCTATGCAGGATCTTGCCAGCCATTTGGCGCAAACGCTGAAGTCATTACGTACGCAACGCGGTTGGAGCCTTAATCAGGCTGCCGAAAATACGGGCGTCAGCAAGGCTATGCTGGGGCAGATCGAACGGGGTGAGTCCAGCCCAACGGTGGCGACCTTATGGAAAATTGCTACCGGGTTTAACGTGGCTTTCTCTGCCTTTCTGGAAACGGCGCCGCTGCAACCGGCGGCTATGCTGCATCGTTATGGCGAGTTGCCAATCTTCAATCAAGACAATACCGACATGCGTGTGGTGCCGCTGTTCCCATTCGACCGCCAACTGGGTTTTGATATGTTTGTGATCGACTTGGCTCCTGGCGCGCTCAGTGAATCCTCGGCTCATGAGCCGGGCGTGATTGAACATGTCATTGTCATTAGTGGCCAACTGGAACTGGCGATTAATGGCGAGTGGTACAGCCTTGCCAGCGGCGAAGCCATGCGTTTCCAGGCGGATTGCCCACATGCGTATCATAATGCCAGCGTAGAGCCGGTACGCATTCACGACTTGATCCATTACCCACGGATTTAATCGTAGCCGTGAATTTTGATGTGCAAAAAAGGGTGCTCACGGAACGTCTCCCAGCAAGTTACGGACGGGGCGCACCCCATCCGTGGGATCGCCTTACCGCTGTTTCAGGCAAGACAGAATGGCGGCAATTTCCGTTGTTCCTTGCCTGACACGTAACTCACACAGCGAATCACGTGTTATCCAGGTGAATGCGATCAGCGTCACACAGATAACGATCAGGCATAAAACCAGCAGTTTTTGCGGCATTCTTAACCTCCTTGTCCCTTGATTTTGGGATTTTAAGAGGCTAACCTCACCTTGCTTAGGAGTGAGATCGGCCTCGGATTGATGTAAATCGGTCCGGGGCTTTTCTCTTTCCATCCTTTACCAAATGCTCCAGACGGAAAGATCCAGAGCACCCACCTGCAGTCTACTTAATACCCATGCTGTTGAATGCACTCGATTGTTCAGATAGCGAAGCGTTTCGCAATTTTTCTGTGCACCATAAAAAAACGCCGAAGCTAGGCTCCGGCGTTTTTGAGGTCAGGTTACAGCAGAGATTAGAGAGCTGCAGCTTTCGCTTTTGCTGCCGTATCTTCTGCGGTATCCAGCGTCATGCGGTACAGCTTCGGTGCGGTCAGCATCATCAGCACGGCGATCACCGCCGTGGCGATACCAATCTGCATAAACACGTGGCTATAGATAGCCAAAGAAGCATGCGCATCGTTAATGTCGCTTGGGACGGCGGTCAGACCCGCGACCTTACCGGCGATCAGCGCGGCGGCGGCGGTGGTCAGGAACCAGGAGCCCATGATAAAGCCCATCAGGCGCTGTGGCACCAACTGAGCCACCATAGCCAGGCCCAGACCAGAGATCATCAGCTCACCGATACTCTGCAGCGCATAGCTCAAGATTAGCCAGTTAACGGACACGATGCCCTGGTCGTTGGCGAAGCTTGCGCCCCACGGCAGCACCAGGAACGCCCCGGAGCACAGGATCATGCCGAAGGCAAACTTGTGCGGCATCGGCAGACGATCGCCCATCTTGTTATACAGCGCAGCGAGAATAGGGCTGGCCATCATGATCCAGAACGGGTTCAGTGCCTGATACTGCTCCGGTTCAAACGCGATCCCCAGAATATTGTGCTCAACGTTGTGGATAGCAAAGAAGTTCAGTGAGGTTGGCATCTGGCTGTACAACACGAAGAACACCACCGCTTCGAGCATCAGCAGGAAGGCCACGATCATTTTACGACGTGCTGCGCCGTGCAAGGCGAAGGTTTCCTTGGCGAACACGATGACGATACCCACAGAGATGATAGCCAGTGCCCAGCGCGCGATAATCTGGTTGTGCAGCAACCAGCTGGAAACCGCGATCAGTGCTACCACACCAACGATCACCATCAGCAGTTTTTTGACCTGCAGGGGCTTAAAGTCAGGTTTTGAACCGTATTGTTTAACCCAGCCGTGGCACATCATAAAGTTGACCAGGGTGATCAACATCCCCACCACGCTCAGTGAGAAGGCGACGCTCCAGCCATATTTGGCCGCAAGCCACGGGGTTGCCAGCATGGAGAAGAATGAACCGATGTTGACGGACATATAGTACATGGTAAATGCACCGTCCAAACGCGGATCGTCTTTCTCATAGCAGGTAGACAGCAGGGAAGAAGGGTTGGCTTTAAACAGACCGCTACCCACGGCGATGGTGGCCATCCCCAGATAAACCCAGAAGATATCATGACCAGAATAGGCCACCATGGCGTAACCGGCGGCCAGCACGATGGCCCCCAAGACGATCACACGCTTGGAGCCGAGAACTTTATCCCCCAGCCAGCCACCAATGGCCACGAAACCGTACACCAGCGCACTGAATGAGGAGAACAGCGTAATCGAGTCGGCTTCACTCAGGCCAAGCATCTTGACCAGATAGACTGCCATGATGCCTTGCAGACCGTAGTAGCCGAAACGTTCCCAGAGTTCAATCGAGAAGATCAGGTAGAAGGCCTTAGGTTGCTTAAACGCGTTAAGGCTAATGTTGTCCGAAGAATTGTTGTTTGCAGTTGACACTGGTACCTCTGGTTTTTTCACTACCCGTATTTTCAGGACGGGAAATAGCAGAATGTGATGCAGGGCTGCACACTTCTGCATTGTTATAGGATGAATGCCGGCGGTTAATGTTCACTATCTTTGTCAACGTGGCAAGCTTTTTGACATGTTCTGTTACATATAACATAGACAACGCTATGCAACTATGTTGCAAATGTTATGCAGTATTAACGTTTGCCATTTTTAAATTTGCCGAGTTTTTGTTTTGATTAAAAGCTATCCTGAATTAATTTAGTTATATCTTCTGCTATTTAAGCCATATCCAGTCCATACCAATGCTCATGATTGATTAGGCCTTGGTTTGTTGTGCATAAATTGGGTTATGCAAAATTTCTGAAAATGGACAGATCGGTAGTGAGGTTTGTAAATGAGATGTGATCGTCAAGACGTGAGGTTAACCACAATTTTTGACTAATTTTACGGTTGAAAATATCTGAAACAGCGAGTTTGTAGGGTAATCCCGGGTTCCACCAAGGTTAATGCTGCCCGACGTCACATTTTTGATAAAAAACCGGAGGGAAGAGTCGCGGACACGGATCGCCGTGCCCGGTACTCTCAATCAAGCGGATAGACCTTCTCTTTAAACTCGCACAGGTCTTCGATAATGCATGAACCGCAGCGCGGTTTACGGGCGATACAGGTATAGCGACCATGCAGGATAAACCAGTGATGGCAGTCGACTTTAAACTCGGCGGGAACCACTTTCAGCAGCTTTTCCTCTACCTGCTCCACGTTTTTCCCTGGGGCGAAGTGGGTGCGGTTACAGACGCGGAAGATATGGGTATCAACGGCAATGGTCGGCCAACCGAAGGCCGTGTTCAACACTACATTGGCCGTTTTACGCCCCACGCCGGGCAGGGCTTCGAGTGCTGCGCGATCTTCCGGCACTTCACCGTCATGCTTTTCCAACAGAATACGGCAGGTTTTGATCACGTTCTCGGCTTTGCTGTTAAACAGGCCGATGGTTTTGATGTATTCTTTGACGCCGTCTACCCCTAACGCCAGCAAGGCCGCTGGCGTGTTGGCAACCGGGTAGAGCTTGGCCGTGGCCTTGTTAACGCTGACGTCGGTTGCCTGAGCGGAGAGCAGCACGGAAATCAACAGCTCAAAAGGTGTGGTATACACCAGCTCGGTGGTCGGATGCGGGTCGTTATCCCGCAAGCGGGTCAGGATCTCCAGGCGTTTCTCTTTATTCATAGCGCTTTCTCTGCGTGTCCCTGTTCCATGTTAGCTTCAACTGCCAAGGCCTTGGCTTTACGCGCCTTCATTTTTTCATCAATCAGATATTTGGTTGCCAGCATCAAGCCCAGACCGATAAAGGCACCTGGTGGCAGCATGGCCAGCAGGAAAGGGGTGTCGAAATGGACAATCTCAATGCGCAACACCTTGGCCCAACTGCCTAGCAGCAGGTCAGCGCCATCAAATAGCGTACCGTTACCAATCAGCTCGCGTAGCGAGCCCAGCACAAACATGGCACTGGTGGCACCAAGGCCGATAGCCATACCGTCGATCAATGCCAGTCCTACCGGTTTTCGCGCCGCTACTGCTTCAGCCCGGCCCACCACGATGCAGTTGGTGACGATCAGCGGGATAAAAATCCCTAACGACTGATACAGGCCGAAAGCGTAGGCGTTGATCAGCATCTGCACGATACTCACTGCGGCGGCAATGATCATCACATAAATCGGAATGCGGACCTCGCTCGGGATCCAACGGCGCAGGGCGGAGATGGAACCGTTGGTAATGGTCAGCACCAGCGTGGTAGCCAGTCCAAGCCCCAAGGCGTTGGTGGCAGTTGACGTTACCGCCAGCAGCGGACACAGCCCCAATAATTGCACTAACGCAGAGTTGTTTTTCCACAACCCCTGTACGATTAACTCTTTGGCTTCACTCATTCGCTGGCTCCGCAGGCAGGCAAAGTATCCAGTTTAGGCGGCAGCGTCTCCATAAACAACGCTGTACGACGCACGGCGTTGACCACCGCTCGCGGGGTGATGGTGGCCCCAGTGAACTGATCAAACATGCCGCCGTCTTTCTTCACTGCCCAACGTTTATCATCCGGGCCGTCGATCTTTTTACCGCTGAAGAAGGTGATCCAGTCGGTGATACGTAATTCGATTTTGTCGCCCAGCCCAGGCGTTTCGTGATGTTCTATCACGCGGCTTCCCAATACCGTGCCGTTAAAATCGGCCCCGACCAGCAGTTGGATCGCCCCAGAATAACCGTCTGGCGCGGTCGTTTCCAACGCGGCTGCCACCAGTTGACCATTTTTGCGGGCCAGATACAGATGGTGCGGCGCGCCATTGCCTAAAGCCGGATCGCTGACTAGCAGGCATTCGCTCTGCATATCATTGTCATAATGTTCCGGCGGGACGACCTGGTCCAGCAACGCTTTTTGTTGCAACGCCGCCTGATGTGCAATGGTGGTTTTGGTTAACTGGTACACCACGGCGGTCAGGCCGGTGGTGACCGCGGCAAACACGGCCAGTGTGGTGCCATGCTTTCTCATGGAATTAAGCATAATGACTCCTCAACGGTGGCCATACACGCGTGGCTGCGTGTAGTGATCGATCAACGGTACGGTAATGTTGGCCAGCAGTACGGCAAAGGCTACCCCGTCGGGATAACCGCCATACACGCGGATCAGCCAGACCAGCAAGCCAACCAGGCCGCCGTATATCAGCCGACCTTTGGGCGTAGTAGAGGCACTGACCGGGTCGGTGGCAATAAAGAAAGCCCCGAGCATAGTGGCCCCGGAAAACAGATGGATCAACGGGGAAGCCTGATGGGCCGGATCCAACGTCCAGGCCAATCCTGAGCACAAGGCAATGACGGCCAACATGCTGAACGGGATTTGCCAGTGGATCAGCTTACGGCCCAGCATAAACAGGCCGCCGAGCAGGAAGCCCAGGTTAATCCACTGCCAGCCGATACCGGCCAGGGTGCCACCGAACAGCGGTTGCTGGAGCACTTGCTCGACCGAGTGGCCGCTGCGTAGGCCGGTTTTAAAACCGTCTAATGGCGTGGCCTGGCTGATGCCATCGACGCCCATCTGCAATTCGTGCAGAGTGGCCCCCTGGGCAGTGTGGCCGCTGAAAATAGCTAGCAGGGTATCTGGCAGGGTCAGGGCGGTTGCGCGCAGCTCTTCCGGCGGTAACCAACTGGTCATCTGTACCGGGAAGGAGATTAACAGCACCACGTAACCCACCATGGCCGGATTGAAAGGGTTTTGCCCAAGTCCGCCGTATAGCTGTTTGGCGATCACAATGGCGAAAAAGGTGCCGATAACGATCATCCACCAGGGAGCTAGAGGTGGCAGGCTAATGCCCAGCAACAGCGCAGTGAGCAGGGCGGAATTATCTGCCAGCCGAGCCTTGACTGGCTGTTTACGTAGCGCAAGAATGGCGGCCTCGGACCCGAGGGCGGTCACCATGGCCAGCGCGGTCTGAATAAGGTTGCCATAGCCAAAGAACCATAGCTGTGCTGCCATGCCGGGAATGCAGGCCAGCATCACCCAAAGCATGATGCGGCTGGTGCTTTGCTGGTTATGGGTAAACGGAGAGCTGGCGATGTGTAAGCCCTTGGGGGCTGCCTGTTGTACCGGCCTGAACTTCATAGAATAACTACCATTTCTTTGCCATGTTAATCAGTGCATTCACGGTGCGGGCACCGGGGGAAATTACAGCGCTGCATTCTACCTCAATCATATGCCGGGTAATACGTGCTAATCATAAGGATATTCAGCTTTTGCGGTGAGAAAAAGCCAGGCTGGGTGTAAAACGTGCAGTATGGGTTGTCATACTGATGATCGAGCTGCTATTTTTGGACTGCTTGGCGCACGGAATAACAACTTTCATATAATTAACGTAGGTTACTATCCTGAGCATTTTTGAAGTAGCGAACAATTAATAATGACTAATGAAGATATTTTATTTATTGAAGAACTGATTGAATGGGTCGAAATTCATCTGGAGACTCGGCCAAATCTGGATGAAGTTGCGCGTATCTCCGGCTACTCCAAGTGGCACCTGCAGCGCAAGTTCAAGCGAATCACCGGTATCCAGCTCGCCACCTATATTCGCTCACGCATTCTTACCCGTGCGGCGGTCGCGCTGCGTATCAGCAACCGTACGATTATCGATATCTCCGATGAGTTGGGCTTTGATTCACAGCAGACCTTTACCCGGATGTTTAAGCAACGTTTTGGCATTACGCCAAACCGCTACCGTACCATGGAAAAATGGGACGTGAAGAGCCTGATGCCGCGCTTCGACTTCGAAGCCGTGTATGAGGCAGGTTTTTATCCGGAGATACAACGGCTGACGTTACCTGATACGCACCTGGTCGGTTTTACGCGTGAGATGGAATTTGATACTGCCCAAGAGATGGCTATTTCTTCCTGTATCGCCATGAAGGGGGAAATCTTTAATGACTTCTTCAAAGGGCTGAATATGGAGTGCCACAAGGTTTACAGCATCCATTCTGCCAATGAGCGTGGCGAAGGCGAGTGTTCAGTCACGCATACCATGGCGGTGGAGCCGGAATTCAAGAAGGACATCCTTTCTGGCCACAAGATTGAAGATATTCGCTTGCCAGCGCGCGAGTACATCGCGATTACCCATCAGGGGACGGCCAAAGAGTGCGTGAAATTTATCTCTTACCTGATCTCGCACGTGATGCCAGGGCTGCGCAATGAAGTACGCGGAAGTGTTGAGATGGAGATAATCGAAGCTAAGGCGTGGAACCAGGATGCCAAACTGCGGCAGATCGATGTCAATTACACCTACCTGATTTCTATCGATTAAGTGGGGCCTTACGTTCGGCAAGACCCCCATACCGCTTACTCTTTATCTACCGTAGCTAGCTGTTGTGCGGCCTTTTTAGCTTTGACTCGGGCCAATGCTGCGGCAACGGCAGCCTTGCGTGGATCCTCCGGTTCAGCCGTTGGGATAGGTTCCTCGTCAACTAGTGGTTGAGAACGCTCAGCTTGCTGCGCCGCTTTTTTGGCTTTGACTCGGGCCAGCGCGGCAGCAACGGCAGCCTTGCGTGGATCCTCCGGCTCAGCCGTAGGGATAGGTTCCTCGTCTACTTGCGGTGGTGAAAGCTCGGCTTGCTGCGCCGCCTTTTTCGCCTTCACGCGGGCTAATGCTGCCGCTACTGCAGCCTTACGAGGATCCTCTGAAGCTACAGTTTCCGCCACGCTCTCTGCGTCTTGTGCCTGCGCCGCTTTCTTGGCTTTGACTCGAGCCAACGCCGCAGCCACGGCCGCTTTACGCGGGTCTTCCTCTTGCACCGCTGTCGCCGCAGGCATTTCGCTTGCTCGCTCGAGCTTGCGCTCTCTGGCCTGTGCCTTACGCGCTTCGCGGGCAGCTATGGCAGCGCTGTTATCCGGCTCCTGGCCACTGATAGCAATGCCAGCAGCCTCACTGTTTTTGCTGCGCACGCGAGCCAAAGCCGCCTGGACGGCATCTTGATCGCTGTCGGTCAGTTTCACCGCGGCCTTTTTATGACGCTCTTCGCGCGCCAGCTTCTCACGCTCTAAACGGGCCAGCTTGGCTTCATAACGTGCCTTGGCTTCGGCGGTACGTGCCGCTTCCTGATCCAACGCGTTAATCTCAGCCTTCTCTTGGCGATAATATTGCACCAGCGGAATATTGCTGGGGCAGACGTAGGCACAGGCACCACATTCGATGCAGTCGAACAGGTTGTGCTTACGCGCCTTCTCGTGCTCTTCACCACGGCTGAACCAGTAAAGCTGCTGCGGCAACAGACCGGCAGGGCAGGCATCGACGCACAGGCCACAGCGGATACAGGACTGCTCTGGTTCTTGTACGGCCATTTCGTCAACCGTTGGGGCCAGTAAGCAGTTGCTGATTTTGACGATCGGCACGTCTAACGTTGGCAACGTAAAGCCCATCAGCGGGCCGCCCATTACCACCATCTGTTGGGATTGAGGTTGATAGCCGCCAAAGGCCAACAGGTGTTGCACCGGCGTGCCGAGGCGCGCCCAGACGTTGCCTGGTCGGCTCATGGCCTCACCGGTTAAGGTGACGACACGTTCAATCAACGGCTCGCCATCGACAATCGCCCGCTTGATGGCAAAGGCGGTGCCCACGTTCTGCATCAGCACGCCGATGGTGGATGAACGCTTGCCGTGAGGCACTTCTTTGCCCGTCAGAATTTTGGTTAACTGCTTGGCTCCGCCCGAAGGATATTTGGTGGGGATCACCCGCAGGGCGATGCCATCCTGCCCGCGCAAAGCGACTTTCAGAGCGGCGATGGCTTCCGGCTTGTTATCTTCGATGCCGATCAACGTCACTTTGGGTTGTAACAGGTGGCGCAGGATCTGGGTGCCTTCGATAATTTGAGCGGCCTGTTCCTGCATCAGCCGGTCGTCGGCGGTGATATAGGGCTCGCATTCGGCAGCGTTGAGGATCAGGGTTTCCACTTCTTCACGGCCACCTTGCAGCTTGCTGGCCGTTGGGAAACCCGCCCCCCCCAGTCCGGCAATCCCGGCCTGATGAATACGTTGGATCAGCTCTGCCGCATCCAGTTGGCTGTAATCGGCGACCGGCGTCAGTTCGCACCAGCGATCTTCACCGTCTGGATCGATAATCACGCACAGTTCCGCCAGCCCTGAAGGATGGGCGGTAACGTGAGGTTCAATGGCGCGGATGGTGCCCGAGGTTGGTGCATGTACCGGCAAGGTGCGGCCACGGCCAAAGGTCAGTGGTTGGCCTTTCAGTACGTGGTCACCGGCTTTGACGCACAGCTCACCTTCTGGTCCCAGATGCTGTTGCAAGGGGACGATAAAAATGTCGGGCAGGGGAGCCACGCGCAGTGGCACACCGCTGGACTGGGTCTTCATTTCGGGTGGATGAATGCCACCGTCAAAATCCCAAATCCGATCTTTTTTCAAAGCGGCGAACAGATTAAACATGTTGCTCCACGGGGATCACTTGCACCGGAATGGTTTGCATATCCCATTTCCAGCTGGCGGTCGTGGTGGCGACCGGTTTCATTTCAATACAATCGGTTGGGCAGGGCGCAACACACAGATCACAGCCGGTACAGAGATCGGTAATGACAGTGTGCATGGCGCGGGTGGCACCCACGATGGCGTCAACCGGGCAAGCCTGAATGCACTTGGTGCAGCCGATGCAGTTGGCTTCGTCAATAAAGGCGACCTTACGCACCGGCTCGGCCACGGCGGCACCGCCGTCCAGCGGCTGTGGCTCGACGTTGAGTAATTCGGCCAATTTGAGCATCACCTGCTCGCCACCCGGGGCACATTTGTTGATCATCTCGCCATTGGCAACCGCTTCGGCATAGGGGCGGCAGCCGGGATAACCGCATTGGCCACATTGGCTCTGCGGCAGAATTTCGTCGATCTGTTCGGCAACCGGATCTTCTTCCACTTCAAAGCGGCGTGCGGCAAAACCCAGCACCAGGCCAAACAGCAATCCCAAGGCGCTTAATGCCGCCACCGCAATCCACAACGCAGTCATTAGAATCTCACCAGCCCGGTAAAGCCCATAAAGGCCAGAGACATCAGGCCAGCGGTGATCAAGGCGATAGAGGAACCGCGAAACGGCGCGGGCACATCAGCGACCGCCAGGCGTTCACGGATGGCGGCAAACAGCACCATCACCAATGAGAAGCCTGCGGCGGCACTAAAGCCATAAACCGCAGACTGCAGGAAGTTGTAGCCCAGGTTGACGTTGAGCAACGCCACGCCTAATACAGCGCAGTTGGTGGTGATCAGCGGCAGGAAAATCCCCAGCAGGCGATATAGAGCCGGGCTGGTTTTACGCACCACCATTTCGGTGAATTGCACCACGACGGCGATCACCAGAATAAAGGACAGCGTGCGCAGATAAACCAGATCCAACGGGATCAGGATAAAGCTGTTGATTAGCCAGGCACAGACCGAGGCCAGCGTCATCACGAATGTGGTAGCCATGCCCATGCCGATGGCACTTTCCAGTTTCTTGGAAACGCCCATAAAGGGGCACAGGCCCAGGAATTTCACCAGGACAAAGTTGTTCACCAGTACGGTGCCAACAAACAAGAGCAGGTATTCGGTCATTGCAATGCCTAAAAAAATAAAAGCCGCCTATTATCGGTAATCGGCGGCGTAACGACAACATACTAATCGCAAGGGTATTGCGCTTTTTTGCCTGTTTTGTTGAAAATTTACACAGCAGGGCGATCAAATTGTGCCTTGCCGTGGTTACTTCTCGGTGAAGGTGCCTTTCACGCGCTGGGAACGCTTAAAATAGGGCACCAGCAGGGCGGCCATCACCAACGGCCACAGCAGGCTACGCACGGCAAGTTCATCGGGCACGGGGGCAAAGGCGAACGCCTTGATCGCCAATAGCACGGTGATCAGCAGCCAGACCAGGAACAGCTTTGGAAAACGTTGTGAACGCTGGCAGAACAGCCACAGCAGGTACAGCGTAAAGCACCACATTACCAGCGTGGTGAGCACCGATAAATACCACTGCGTGGAGAAAGCCTGAGCATTGGTGCTCAGATACTCGCGTGATTCCGGCATAAAAATGGCCATACCGTACAGGGCCAACATCAGGCTGGCGCTGAGCAGGGTAACGATCAGATAGGCCATCGGGGCTAGCAACCAACCGCCAATGCGCGAGTATTCAGCTTGGGTCATACGAGATCCTGAGTGGTATTCCAACAAAGTAAGCGGCATAGCTTACTCAAATATGAGCCAATGCGCGAGGAGAAGGCGGTACCAACGGCAAAATGCCAGTCAGATTGCACTGACTGGCATGACATGGTTTACAAACCTCAGCCGGTTCTCATTGTAGGGGCGCTGCATGCTGCGCCCACTTAACGGCTGTTAACGTTCCGCACCGTTGCTGGCGATCAGCTTCTGGTACCAGAAGAAGCTTTTCTTACGCTGGCGTGCCAGATCCTTGTTGTGGTCAACGTAGATAAAGCCGTACTGTTTCTGGAAACCGTTGAGCCAGCTCAGCAGATCGATAAACGACCATGGATAATAACCGCGTACGTCAGCCCCCTGTTTGATAGCGTCTTCAATGGCACCAATGTGCTGGCGCAGATAGTCGATGCGATCGTCATCCACCACTTCACCGTCGATAATCGGATCTTTGGCTCCCAGACCGTTCTCGGTGATGTAGATAGGGATATCGCCGTAGCGCGCCTTGATATTCATGATGCCTTCGGTGAGGCCCTGCGGATAAATTTCCCAGTCCCAATCGGTATACACGCCGTTCGGGTTGCGGACGAACTTGAACAGCCCCTTAAAGCCGAATTCGTTACCCTGCTGGTGGCCGCTGCCTTTCTCACCGGTGGTGTTGATGGTCAGATGTGACTCTTGATTATTGGCCGCGATGGTTTCACGTTTGTAATAGTTCAGGCCAATAAAGTCACAGATATTGTCGCGCAGCAGTTGTTCATCACCAGGGGCGAATTGCGGCACGCCCCACAGCGCCTGAGTCTGTTCTAGCAGTTCAGCCGGATATTCCCCTTTCAGCACAGGATCGTACAGCCAGTGGGTAAAGATCCCTTCGGCCAACTGATAGGCCGCCAGATCTTCCGCTGATTGGCTGAGCGGGGTATGGGTTTGCAACACGTTGACGAAGCCGATTTGGCCGGCAATGCCGCTGGTACGGAATGCGGCTACCGCTTTAGCGTGGGCTACAAAGACGTGGTGACAGGCCTGGATCGCACGTGCCGGGTTCTGTACGCCCGGTGGGTGGCCGCCGGTGATGTAACCGAAGCCGATAAAGCACACGGTTTCATTGAAGGTAGACCACAGTTTGACGCGATCGCCGTAACGTTGGTAACACAGGCGGGCATACTCTTCAAAAGCCTCCGCAGTGCTGCGTGCTTCCCAACCGCCTTCATCTTGCAATGCCTGCGGCAGATCCCAGTGGTACAGGGTGATCATCGGTTCAATGTTGTGTTCCAACAGGGCATCAATCAGATCGCTGTAGAATTTGACCCCGGCCTCATTGATGGTGCCCCGGCCCTGTGGCAGCAGGCGCGGCCAGGAGATTGAGAACCGGTAGCTCTGCATCCCCATTTCGGCCATCAGCGCCACGTCCTCACGGAAGCGGTGATAGTGATCGACGGCAACGTCGCCGTTAGTGCCTTGGTAAGTGGTACCCGGCAGGTGGGAGAAGGTATCCCAGATGGATGGGCCTTTGCCGTCGGCATCGTGTGCGCCTTCAACCTGATACGCCGCGCTAGCCGCGCCCCAGAGGAACGCTTTCGGGAAAGCAGACATAACTATTCTCTCTATACGTTAAATATTGAGTCTAGTTTAGGTCGAGTTGAAATGAGTTTGCAACCGGTTTCTGAAACCGGTTGCAGTTTTTGCGGGAGCGTTTAGCGACGGTTGATTTGGTAGTAGGTTTCATTCCAGCGGATTTCGTTCTTGAACGCTGGTAGGGTGGTGTCGTTGTCGATCAGCAGGAATTCGATGTTGTGCATCTCGGCATACAGGCGCAGGTAGTCGGCGTTTAGTGACTGTGAGAACACCGTGTGGTGCGCACCACCTGCCAGGATCCAGGCTTCTGCGGCCGTAGCTAGGGAAGGCTGAGCGCGCCAGATCGCCCGGGCCACCGGCAGCTTAGGTAATGGTTTAGGCTGCTCAATAGTATCAACCTGATTGACCAGCAGGCGGAAACGATCGCCCATATCGATCAGGCTGGCATTCACCGCCGGGCCTGCCGGGGTAGAGAAGATCAGGCGGGCCGGGTCGGCCTTGCCACCGATGCCAAGATATTGAATATCCAGCAGTGGCTTCTGTTCTTTGGCAATGGAAGGGCAGACTTCCAGCATATGGGACCCCACCACCAAATCGTTGCCCGGCTGGAAGTTGTAGGTGTAATCCTCCATAAACGAGGTGCCGCCATTTAAGCCGCTGCCCATCACTTTCATAATGCGCAGCAGGGCCGCGGTTTTCCAGTCGCCCTCACCGGCAAAGCCGTAACCTTGCTGCATCAGGCGCTGTACCGCTAAACCTGGCAACTGCTTCATGCCGTGCAGCGTTTCAAAGTTGGTAGTGAAGGCGTGGAACTTGCCCTGTTCGAGGAAACGTTTCATGCCCAGTTCGATGGCGGCTGCATCAATCAGGTTCTGCCGTTTGGCCCCGTTAACTTTTGCTACGTCGCTCAGCTCATAGCTGGCTTCGTACTCCTCGATCAGAGCATCGATATCGCCCTTGCTCACTTCATCGATCACGTTGACCAAATCGCCGATGCCATAAGCATCCACGGAATAACCAAACTGGATCTGCGCGGCCACTTTATCGCCATCGGTCACGGCGACCTGGCGCATGTTGTCACCAAAACGCGCCACTTTCAGCTGTTGGCTTTCCTGTTTGGCGCAGGCAACACGCATCCATTGAGCGATTCGCTCCTGGGCATTTTTGTCTTGCCAGTGGCCTGCAATCACGCTGTGCTGCTGGCGCATACGGGCACCGATAAACCCGAACTCGCGGCCTCCGTGGGCGGTCTGGTTCAGGTTCATAAAGTCCATATCCATGCTGTCCCACGGAACCTCAGCATTAAATTGGGTATGGAATTGGAGCAGCGGTTTATCGAGGATAGACAGGCCGGCAATCCACATTTTGGCCGGTGAGAAAGTGTGCAGCCAGGTGATGATGCCGATGCAGTCCTGGTGATAGTTGGCATCACGGCAGACGGTGGTGATTTCGTCCGGCGTGGTGACCAGCGGTTTCAGCACCATCTTCACCGGTAAACCTGCGTCGCGGTTCAGGCTGTTCACGACCTGCTCGGCATTTTCCATCACCTGTTGCAGGGTTTTGGGGCCATAAAGATGCTGGCTGCCGATCACGAACCACACTTCACGTTGCTTAAAGATGTTCATCAAAAACTCCTGGAACTAGAGGTTTTATTGAGCCGAGGGATCTGCCACGGCGTATTAATTTTTGGTGATTGCGGCAAAGCGCGGCTCTGCGGCCTGGCACCACTGTTGATAGCGTTCATAAAGTTGTTGGTAACGCGCGACGTTTGCGGGATCGGGCTGCAAAGTACGTTCAATACTGCAAGCCATATGCTGCTGAGCTTGCGGAACGTCGCTGAAATGCCCGGCGGCTACGGCGGCGAAGATGGCTGCACCCAACGCGCAGCACTGGTCGGAGGCGACAATCTGTAGCGGACGATCCATCACATCGGCGCAAACCTGCATAATCACCGGTGACTTGCGGGCAATACCGCCCAAAGCCAGCACGTTATCGACGGGAATGTCCTGCTGTTCGAAGCACTCCATGATGGCGCGGGCGCCAAATGCCGTTGCGGCGATAAAGCCACCAAACAGCGTGGGCGCATCGGTGCCGAGATTGAGATCGGTGATCACTCCTTTCAGGCGCTGGTTGGCGTAGGGGGTGCGGCGGCCATTGAACCAGTCCAATACCACTGGCAGATGGTCAAGAGACGGGTTTTTGGCCCAGGCGGCGGTCAGGGCGGCCAGCATGCCATGCTCGATTTGTTGCAGCTGTGTCTGGAGTTGCGGTTGCGTCTTGGCGGCTTCACGCAGTGGCCAGCTCAGCAGGCGGCTGAACCAGGCGTACATATCGCCAAAAGCGGATTGCCCGGCCTCCATCCCTATGGTTTGCGGCACCACGCTGCCGTCCACCTGGCCGCAGATGCCGCTGATGGCGCGATCGCCCACGCGCTCACGATCGGCGATCAGAATGTCGCAGGTCGATGTGCCAATCACCTTCACCAGCGTATAAGGCTGCGCTCCGGCTCCCACTGCCCCCATATGACAGTCAAAGGCGCCACCGGACAGCACCACGCTTTCTGATAGCCCAAGCCGTGTGGCCCACTCTTTGCTCAGCGTCCCTACCGGCAAATCGGCAGTGTAGGATCCGCTGAACAGTGGATAGGGCAAATCTTCCACCAGCATCGGATCCAAGGCCGCAAAGAAGGCTTTCGGTGGCAAGCCGTCCCAATCCGGATGCCACAGCGTTTTATGCCCAACGCTGCAACGTCCGCGCTTTAACCGATCCGGTGCAGTAGTGCCAGAAAGCAGTGCCGGTACCCAGTCGCATAGCTCAACCCAAGAGGCGGCTGCGTGGCGTACCGCCTCGTCCTGGCGTGAAACGTGCAAGATTTTGGCCCAGAACCACTCAGAGGAATAAACGCCGCCGATATAGCGCGAATAATCGGGGAAATCACCACGGCGACAAAGCTGGTTAATTTCCTCCGCCTCCTCGATGGCGGTGTGGTCTTTCCACAACACAAACATGGCGTTGGGATTGCTGGCAAACTCTGGCCGCAACGCCAACACGTCGCCATATTCATCAATCGGGGCGGGAGTGGAGCCGGTGGAATCTACCCCAATCCCGACCACGCTCTGCCGCTGTTCCTGGCTCATGCGCTGCACCACGGCGACGATGGCTTGTTCCATGGCTTCGATATAGTCGAGTGGATGGTGGCGGAACTGGTTCTGCGCGGCATTACAGAAATCACCACGCTGCCAGCGAGGGTAGTAGACCACCTCGGTATCCAGTTCGTTACCGTTTTGACAGTCGACAGCCAGTACCCGCACTGAATCGCTGCCGAAGTCTAATCCCAGGGCAATAGCACCTGCCGTCATGATGCGGACTCCTTACTTGTTAGGTTGAGATTAACGATAGGAGCGGGACGGGGAGGCAGGTGAGGAAGCATTGGCTGGAAGTATGCACTTTTCTGCTTGCTACAGTGATTTTGTGATGGGGGTCAAAAGTTATCACTTGGTTAAATTTGCTAAATGTATGCACATATCTGCTGTTATCTCGGTATGTGATAGCGCTCTACATTTAACTAACAAATACCGGCTAAAACTGTTTGCGTCTTACCTGAGTCGACGGCAAGAAGCGAGATGCAAGGCCATTGCCGTGACAGGATCTCATAATGATAACGTTTTCACGGCGGCCCGATTTTTCTGCCGATGAAAGCAAAACAGCGGAGAGTACCATGCATAAATTCACTAAGGCGTTGGCAGTGATCGGTCTGACGGCGGTTATGTCACATTCAGCTATCGCAGAGACCATGAAACTGGGTTTTTTGGTTAAACAGCCAGAAGAGCCCTGGTTCCAGACCGAATGGAAATTTGCCGACAAGGCGGGTAAAGACCTGGGGTTTGAAGTGATCAAGATTGCCGTGCCGGACGGCGAGAAAACCCTCAATGCCATCGACAGCCTGGCGGCCAGCGGGGCCAAGGGATTTGTTATCTGCACCCCAGACCCAAAACTCGGCTCGGCGATTGTCGCCAAGGCACGCAGCTACGACCTGAAAGTGATCGCGGTTGACGACCAGTTTGTTAATGCCAAAGGCAAGCCGATGGAGAGCGTGCCGCTAGTGATGATGGCGGCCACCAAGATAGGTGAGCGCCAAGGTGCAGAGCTGTGGAAAGAGATGAACAAGCGTGGCTGGAAAGTGGCAGAGACCGGCGTAATGGCGATCACCTCCGATGAACTGGACACGGCACGCCGCCGTACCGGTGGCTCGATGGACGCATTGAAAACTGCGGGTTTCCCAGAACAGCAGATCTACAAGGTACCAACCAAATCCAACGATATCCCAGGGGCGTTTGATGCCGCCAACTCGATGCTGGTACAGCACCCTGAAGTGAAAAACTGGCTGATCGTCGGGATGAACGACAATACCGTGCTGGGCGGCGTGCGTGCCACCGAAGGCCAGGGCTTTAAAGCGCCTAACGTGATCGGTATTGGTATCAACGGCGTTGACGCGGTAAGCGAGCTTTCCAAGAAACAGGCAACCGGCTTTTACGGTTCACTGCTGCCAAGTCCGGATATTCATGGCTACAAGAGTATTCAGATGCTGCATGACTGGGTAGAGAAAGGCGTGGAACCAGAGAAATTCACCGAAGTGACCGACGTGGTGCTGATCACCCGTGACAACTTCCAGGTGGAACTGCAGAAAAAAGGCCTGATGTAAGGAGCGTGCCGCCTGTACCAAGCGGGCGGCCATTTATCGCACAGCATTGAGGAAAGCACTATGACTGCCGTCACGCCCTATCTGGTTTTTAAAGGCATCGGTAAAAGCTTCCCTGGCGTCAAAGCGCTGGATGATATCAGTTTCAGCTGTCAGGCCGGGCAGATCCACGCCCTGATGGGGGAAAACGGCGCCGGGAAATCGACGCTGCTGAAAATCCTCAGCGGCAATTACGCCCCAAGCAAAGGGGAGATCCACCTCCAGGGGCGAGCCGTACAGTTTGCCAATACCACCGACGCGCTGAACGCCGGGGTGGCGATTATTTACCAGGAACTGCATCTGGTACCGGAAATGACCGTGGCAGAGAACATCTACCTGGGCCAGTTGCCGACCAAACATGGCCTGGTGGATCGCAAACTGCTGCGTTATGAATCCCGCTTACAGCTGGAACACCTCGGTTTGGACATCGATCCGGATACTCCGTTGAAGTACCTGTCGATTGGTCAATGGCAGATGGTGGAGATTGCCAAGGCTCTGGCGCGTAACGCCAAAGTGATTGCGTTTGATGAGCCGACCAGTTCGTTGTCGGCACGTGAAATTGAGCAGCTGTTCCGTGTGATCCGCGAGCTGCGGGCTGAAGGGCGAGTGATCCTGTATGTCTCACACCGGATGGAGGAAATCTTTGCGCTGAGTGACGCCATCACCGTGTTTAAGGATGGCCGCTATGTGCGCACCTTCGACGATATGCAGCAGGTAAACAATGAAGTGCTGGTGCAGGCGATGGTGGGCCGCGATCTTGGCGATGTTTATGGCTATCAGCCACGCGAGCTGGGAGAAGTGCGGTTGCAACTGACCGAACTGCAGGCCGTTGGGGTGAAAACGCCTATCAGCCTTAACGTACGCGCTGGAGAAATTGTTGGCCTGTTTGGTCTGGTGGGCGCAGGGCGCAGCGAATTGATGAAAGGGATTTTTGGCGCTACGCGGGTCACTGCGGGCCAATTGATGCTCGATGGCAAGCGGCTTGATGTCCGTTCACCGATCGATGCTATCCGTGCAGGCGTAATGCTGTGCCCGGAAGATCGTAAGGCCGACGGCATCATTCCGGTGCACTCGGTGCGCGACAATATCAACATCAGCGCACGCCGCAAAAGCATCAAGGCGGGCTGCCTGATTGATAACGCCTGGGAAACCAGCAATGCCGATCACCACATCCGCGCGCTGAATATCAAAACCCCCACTGCCGAACAGCTGATCATGAACCTCTCCGGTGGCAATCAACAGAAGGCGATCCTGGGCCGCTGGCTGTCGGAAGAGATGAAGGTGATCCTGCTGGATGAGCCGACACGCGGTATCGACGTTGGCGCAAAACACGAAATCTACCACGTGATTTATCAGCTGGCGCAGCAGGGCATTGCGGTGCTGTTCGCCTCCAGCGATTTGCCCGAAGTGCTGGGGCTGGCGGATCGCATCATCGTGATGCGTGAAGGGGCGATCTCTGGCGAGTTGACCCATAGCGAGGCCACTGAGGAAAAAGCCCTCAGCCTGGCGATGTTACGTACCCCCGATATTGCTGCGGCGATAGCCTGATTGTGAAGGAGCAAGAGATGTCGAGCATGACAACCAATTCTGTGAAAAACCGCGGTGGCCTTGGGTTGGCGCGTATCTGGGACAGCTATGGCATGCTGGTGGTATTCGCCGTGCTGTTTGTCGCCTGCGTGGCGTTCGTGCCGAATTTTGGCAGTTTTATCAATATGAAAGGCCTGGGGCTAGCGATCTCCATGTCCGGGATGGTGGCGTGTGGCATGCTGTTTTGTCTGGCCTCAGGTGATTTTGACCTGTCGGTGGCGTCGGTTATCGCCTGTGCGGGTGTCACCGCGGCGGTGGTGATCAACATGACCGAGAGCCTGTGGATCGGCGTGGCTGCCGGTTTGCTGTTAGGTGTGCTCTCTGGGCTGATCAATGGTTTTGTGATCGCCCGGCTGAAGATTAACGCGCTGATCACCACGTTGGCCACCATGCAAATCTTCCGCGGCTTGGCCTATATCATTTCTGATGGGAAAGCGGTGGGGATCGAAGATGAGCGGTTCTTTGCGCTCGGCTACGCCAACTGGTGGGGGCTGCCTGCACCGATTTGGATCACTATCGGCTGTCTTATCCTGTTTGGTTTCCTGCTCAATAAAACCACCTTTGGCCGTAATACCCTGGCTATCGGTGGCAACGAGGAGGCGGCTCGTCTGGCCGGGGTGCCGGTAGTGCGTACCAAGATCATCATCTTTGTGCTTTCCGGACTGGTATCTGCCGCTGCGGGCATTATTCTGGCTTCGCGTATGACCAGCGGCCAGCCGATGACCTCCATCGGTTATGAGCTGATCGTGATCTCCGCCTGCGTGCTGGGGGGCGTTTCGCTCAAAGGCGGCATCGGCAAAATTTCCTACGTTATCGCCGGGATCCTGATCCTGGGTACGGTGGAGAACGCCATGAACCTGCTGAACATCTCGCCGTTCTCGCAGTATGTGGTGCGCGGCGTGATCCTGCTGGCCGCGGTGATTTTTGACCGCTACAAGCAACAAGCGAAGAGCAGGGCGTGAAGACCCATCACAATTTTGCGATTGCTATGAGCAGCATTTTGCCGAATGGATAAACTTGCTATAGGTGGATAGTGTTTTGTCGTTTATTCAGCAATCTCTATTTTCCCCTCACCCCAACCCTCTCCCCAAAGGAGAGGGAGCTGCACGGAGCGCGTGGTTGGCCCGTGCAGCTTCGGTAAGTAGGTAGTAAGAGGAAAGGCAGGTATTACACAGAAAAATCAACGAACTCGATCGGTTCCCTCTCCCTGTGGGAGAGGGTTAGGGTGAGGGAAGCAGACCACTCATCTTGCCAAGTTTGGGATAAAGAAACGACACATTCGGAGGCCAGATGTATCATCGCATGGTTCAGGAACCCCAACCGAACCCGCTGTTGCCGGGTTACACCTTTAACGCCTACCTGGTTGCCGGGCTGACGCCGATTATGGCGCACGGGCCGCTGGATTTCTTTATCGACCGCCCCGGCGGCATGAAGGGCTACATCCTCAATCTGACCATTAAAGGCCAGGGCAAGGTGTTTGACGGTGAGGAAACGTTTTACTGTAACCCCGGCGATCTCCTGCTGTTTCCGCCCAAGGCGGCGCATAACTATGGCCGATCACCGGATAGTGACTGCTGGTATCACCGTTGGGTGTATTTCCGCCCGCGGGCCTATTGGGCCGACTGGCTGGAATGGCACAGCAAGGCGCATCAGGTGGGGCGTCTGACGTTGCCCAACAACCCGTTGCTGACCGAATTTGACCGTCTGTTTGCCAACATTGAGCAGACCCAACGCTCCGGTCGCCGTTTTGCCGAAGAAATTGGCATGAACCTGTTGGAACGGCTGTTGCTGCGCGCGATGGAGGAGGATCCCCTCAGCCCACAGAAGATTATGGACCCACGGGTGATTGAGGCTTGCCAGTTCATTACCGGCAATCTGGCAGGGGAGCTGCGTATCGATGAAGTGGCCCGCCACGTTTGTCTTTCGCCATCGCGGCTGGCACATCTGTTCCGTGACCAGGTCGGGATAAATATCTTGCGCTGGCGTGAAGATCAGCGAGTGATCCGCGCCAAATTGCTGCTGCAAACTACCCAGGAATCGATTGCCACCATTGGCCGGGTGGTTGGCTATGACGATCAACTCTATTTTTCCCGGGTGTTTCGTAAGCGAGTTGGCGTCAGCCCCAGCGATTTTCGCCGCCGTAGCCTGGAGATCAACTACCCGGTGAACCATTCCCGGGATCGGCCACTGATTGCCGCATCCCGTTAATCGGCCAACGGATACGATCGTTGTTGGGGGCGCCGCGTGCAGCGCCCGCTTTGTTGTATTGCCCGTTTATTATCGATTTGCATTTAGCTCTTGTTCCAGCCCGCATGATGGTGTCAAATCGCATCAATCCCTACTTCATTTTTCTAGCGGCAACACTCAGGGGTAGCTTTCTTGCCCCAACTTACACGGACGTAGCATTTCATCTGCCTGGAATTGATGCGTATATCGCCCTGTATGAGGAAACAAGATGTCTGAAACAATCCGCGTTGGCCTGGTGGGCTATGGTTACGCCAGCAAGACCTTTCATGCTCCGCTGATCGCAGGAACCCCTGGCATGGAGTTGGCTGCCGTTTCCAGCAGCGACGCCGGTAAAGTCCACGCTGACTGGCCGATGATGACGGTGGTCAGCGACCCGCAGGCGCTGTTTAACGATCCCTCGATTGACCTGATTGTCATTCCAACCCCGAACGATACCCATTTCCCGCTGGCGCAACAGGCGATGGCGGCGGGCAAAAATGTGGTGGTGGATAAACCGTTTACCGTGACACTGTCACAGGCGCAGCAGCTACAACAGCAGGCTGCTCAGAGTGGACAACTGCTTTCAGTGTTTCATAACCGCCGCTGGGACAGCGATTTCCTGACCTTAAAAGCCTTGCTAAAAGACGGCGCGTTAGGAGAAGTGGTCTATTTTGAATCCCATTTCGATCGTTTCCGCCCGGAAGTCCGCCAGCGCTGGCGTGAGCAAGGTGGGGCTGGCAGCGGTATTTGGTACGATCTGGGGCCGCATCTGATCGACCAGGCGTTGCAGCTGTTTGGCAAGCCACAAACGCTTTTTGTCGATCTCGGCGAGCTACGCCCGGGTTCACAATCGGTAGATTACTTCCATGCGGTGCTCAATTACGGCCATCGGCGTGTGGTGCTGCATGGCACGGTGCTGGCCGCGGCAGAAACTGCTCGTTACATTGTGCACGGCACGCAGGGCAGCTTTATCAAATATGGTCTGGATCCGCAGGAAGACCGCCTGAAAGCCGGTGAGCGTTTGCCGCAGGCCGACTGGGGTTACGACATGCGCGACGGAGTAGTGACGTTGTCACGTGATGGCATGTTGGCCGAACAGCCGCTATTGACCATTCCGGGCAATTATCCGGCCTATTACGCCGCCATTCGTGACGCAATTTCCGGTGCCGGTACCAACCCAGTTCCGGCCAGCGAGGCGATACAGGTTATGGAAATGATCGAGCTGGGCATTGAGTCGGCCAAACAGCACAAAGCGCTACCGGTCAGCTAATATCAATAACAACAGTAGGGTTCAGAGCGCTTCTGAACCCTTTTTACGTATTAAATAGCAAGGAATTTTGCAGGATGTCCTGGTTACAACGTCTACGTATCGACAAGTTTTTACTGGTACTGCTGATGGTGGTGCTGTTGGCCTCATTGCTACCCTGTGAAGGGATTTGGCAGACTTTCTTCGAACATTTAACTACCGCCGCGATAGCCTTGTTGTTCTTCATGCACGGGGCGAAACTCTCCCGTGAGGCGATCGTTGCCGGCATGAGCCACTGGAAGCTGCACCTGGTGGTGTTTCTCAGTACCTTTGCGCTCTTCCCCTTGTTAGGGTTGTCGATGAACCTGCTGGTGCCGGGCTTGATGACGCCCACCGTTTATCTGGGTTTCCTCTATCTGTGTGCTTTGCCTGCCACGGTTCAATCGGCAATCGCCTTCACCTCCGCAGCAGGAGGGAACGTGGCGGCGGCGATCTGCAGCGCTTCGGCATCCAGCATTCTTGGGGTATTCCTGTCTCCGCTGCTGGTGGGGGCATTGATGCATACGCAAGGAGGCAATACTGACGTACTGCATGCCATTGGCTCGATTATTCTGCAACTGATGGTACCGTTTGTTATTGGCCATCTGGCGCGTCCGCTGATTGGCAAATGGATCGATCGCCATCGCAAACTGATTAACCTCACCGACCGTTCCTCGATCCTGCTGGTGGTCTATACCGCGTTCAGCGCGGCGGTGGTTGAGGGGATTTGGCACACCATTGACGGCTGGTCGCTGCTGACGATCCTGGTGATGTCGCTGGTGCTGTTGGCGGTGGTACTGGTTATCAACACCTATGCCGCACGTTGGCTGGGCTTTGATACCGCTGATGAGATCACTATCGTGTTTTGTGGTTCGAAAAAGAGCCTGGCCAACGGCATTCCGATGGCCAACGTGCTATTTCCTGCTGCCGCCGTTGGGGCGATGGTATTACCGTTGATGATTTTCCATCAGGTACAGTTGATGGTATGTGCGGTGCTGGCACAGCGCTATGCGCGTAAAACAGCCCAGCAGCGTGAAGTAGCCGTAACTAAATAACAAGGACGTAGCATGAGCAAGGTAGTCGAGATTTTGCAATATCGTTTACAAGCGGGTAGCGGCGAGCGTTTTCACCACATCATGCAGCATGACAGTGTTCCGCTGCATAGGGCCGCAGGGATCACTGTGCTGGAGTACGGTGTCTCGCTACACGATCCCGATGCCTATTACCTGCTGCGGCAGTTTGACGGCATGGCGGAAATGGAACAGGTATTGCAGGATTTCTACCGCAGCCAAGCTTGGTTGGAGGGGCCACGTACGGAGATTGTGGCCTTGATTGAGGAGAGTAACCGGGTGGTACTGCCCTCTCAATCTTGAAAAACAGACTCAGCCTTGACAGCGGCTGAGTCTGGATATTGCCTTAGCCAAGTACTTTCGCGCGTAGCGCCTGTTTTTCCTGCTCGCGGAGGAAGGCCATCTTCAGGCCGTTTTCCTGTGCGGTGCGGATTTCTTGCGGCGTTAATCCGGCCTGCGGTGCCGCTACGCGGTATTCGTGTTCAATCTCAATGCCTTGCACAGCTGGATCGTCGGTATTGAGGGAAGCTACCACGCCATGGCGCAGGAAGGTGGCCAGCGGATGTTGTGCCAACGAAGCTACAGTGCTGGTTTGAATATTTGAAGTCAGGCACGACTCAATGCCGATGCCATGCTGCGCCAGATAATCCATCAGTGCTGGATCCTCCACCGCTTTAACCCCGTGCCCAATGCGCTCTGCACCCAACTCACGGATCGCCTGCCAGATGCTTTCCGGACCAGCGGCTTCACCGGCATGAACGGTAATGCGCAGGCCAGCGTCACGTGCACGGTTGAAATGGCTAAGGAATAGGCTGCCAGGGAAGCCTAGCTCATCGCCAGCTAGATCCAACGCGGTGATGCCGTCGCGATGGGTCAGTAGGGCGTCTAGCTCTTGCAGGCAGGCCGCTTCACCGAAGGTACGGCTCATGATGCCAATCAGGCGTACGTCAATATCGCGGTCGCGGCAACCAGAGCGAATGCCGTCAATCACCGCTTCCACCACGCCAGCCACCGGTAACTGGTGCTTCATCGCCATGTAGTAGGGGGAGAAACGCAGCTCGGCGTAGTGCAACCCGGCATTTGCCGCATCTTCCACGTTTTCATAAGCCACGCGACGGCATGCATCCAGATCGCCCAGCACCGCGACTCCCCAGTCAAGCTTTTGCAAAAAGCTCATCAGGTCGGGTTCGGTATGGGTGATTTGCACATGTGGAAGCAGGGCAGCCAGCTCGTTGGCTGGCAGGGCTAGGTTGAACTGGCGGCCGAGTTCAAGAATGGTTTGCGCGCGGATGTTACCGTCCAGATGACGGTGAATATCGGTAAGGGGCAAGCGGGAGTCAATCATGGCGGCACTCATTATTTTTGTATAGGTAAAGTGCGGATCAGTATAAAAACAAACGAATGAAAATAGCTATTGAGTTGCATAAAAAAGTGATAATTGTCACATTAAATCGCAAGTTCGCCGTTCAGGATAAAGCGACGATGGACTCCCCCATGCGTTTTATATTTAGCCACGGTTCTTTATGGCTTGCGCTCAGGTCTTTTCCAGATCCACCGGCGCAGGGCCACGAAATGCCCGGCGCCATTCGCTTGGGCTGACGCTGAATCTCGCCTTAAAACTCTGGCGGAAAGAAATCGGCGACTGAAACCCCGCCATGTCCGACACACTTTCAATGCTGTCGTCCGTGGTTTCCAGCAATTCCTGGCTTCTTTGCAGACGCTCTGCGTTAAGCCATTCTCCCAGCGTGGTTCCGGTTGCCTTGAAAAAATGACGGGTCAACGTTCGCCGGCTCATGCTGACAAACCCGGCCAGTGAGTCGAGATCGTGCGGCTTGTCCAGATTGCGACGCAGGTAGTCCATCAACTCGTTCATTTTGCTGTCACGCGTCGATACCGGTATGGGGCGTTCAATAAACTGAGCCTGACCGCCTTCCCGGTAGGGAGGAACAACCATTCTTCGTGCCACCCGGTTGGCAACCGCAGTTCCGTAATGGTCACGGATAATATTCAGGCAGCAGTCAATGCCGGCGGCGGTGCCGGCAGAGGTAATAAGACGTTCATCACTGGTATACAGCGAGTTGCTGTCCAGATGCACGGCGGGAAATCTTTCAATAAAGTCCTGTTCGTACTCCCAGTGCGTTGCGGCGCGGTGCCGATCAAGCAAACCGGAATAGGCCAGCACGTAAGCGCCGAGACAAAGGCCCACCACTTCTGCGCCGCGCTGCCATGCGCTTATGAGCTTATCCAGCAGCGCCTGCGAGGGTCTTTCTTCAGGATGATGCCAGTAGGGCACGATAACAATGTCTGCGACGTCAAGCCGCTCAAGGCCATGCTCCACATTGATGGACAGGCCAATATCAGACAGAACGATGCCCGGTTGTTCAGCACAGATTTCGACGCTGAATAAATCCGGCTGCGGCATCGACTGTCCGAAAATAATACACGGCACTGAAAAGTGAAACGGGCTAAATCCGGCCGTGGCGATCACGGCGACCGTCAGTGTAGACATAACGTTAACCTTACCGTAAATGACAATCGCCGGATCACCGACGGCTAACATGCTGATTTTGACTGACCAAAGGATTCGTAATGGCATCCTTCCCTCAATCAGACGGCGTGATTGATCAGAACGCCATTGTTTCACCGTCTGCAGGAATAAGCACTCGATCATCAATGCTGTGTTCAAGGGTGAACTCTTTTAACTCCGCGCGCGTAAGAAGGCAATGGTTAATCGATTCCATATGAGACGCCACGATGGTGGCAGTCGGCAACATCTGTAGCGTGCGCAGCGTGTCCTCTTTGCCCATGATAATCGGGCCGTAAAGGTCGTTGACAGCATAGCCGGTGTTTAGCACCACAATCTCCGGCTTGAAGCGTTGCAGGCTTCTTACATAAGGTTTAACCCAGACGGTATCACCCGCGATATAAAGCGTTTTTTCATCATGATGAGTGAAGACCAGCCCGCATGCATCACCCAGTAAATCACCCCATTGGGCATCTGCGTACAATTCGTTACTGCCGTGCTGACCGTCCGTTTTATAAATAGTCAGACCGTCAACGAAATGATTTTCATCTTGCAGCACGCGAATGTTGCGAAAGCCCTGGGAACGGATCAGCGCCGCGTCGTTCTCATCCTGCGTGTAGATAAGCATGTCTTTGGGTACAGCCTGCTGTGCCGCCTCATCCCAGTGATCGGTGTGGGTGTGGGTCAGGATAACGGCATCAACAGCCAGTAAATGCTCTACGGCCACAGGCAAAGCAACCATGGGATTACGCAGGTGCGGGCGAGCATTCCCGGCAAAGCCATCCCAGGCTTCCTTTTCTGCCAGCATCGGGTCGATAAGAAATTTTTTACCGGAATATTCCAGCACGAGCGTAGCATTGCGGATTTGCGTTAATTTCATCGATTGCTCCAGTCATTCATCAGATATTGAGGCTAATCCACCGTGTTTGCGGTTGTCCGACAGGATGGATGCGAGTGGGCTTACTATAAAATGGGGCAGGGATAAGCCGTGACATGCTCTCGGGTCATTAGTCGATGAAATCAGGTCAATCGCAATGGTTCGGGTTTTAACGGGTAGCATGACAATGCTGAGGGGAGTTGACGCTCAATGAAAAACCAGGGGCGCTATGCCCCTGGCGATATGACCTATTTTGTGTCCAGGACAAATTGCAACGCGGCGATCAGCTTATCCATCCCGGCCTCAACCTTGCTGCGCGGGCAGCCGACGTTCAGGCGCAGGAAACCACGGCCCTCTTCGCCATAGGTAAAGCCTGGCATGATGGCGACTTTCTCTCGTTCGATCAGCACCTGCTGCAATTCGCGGTCGTCAATGCCTAACGGGCGTATATCAATCCACGCCAGATAGGTGGCCTGCGGTGGCTGCCAGTTTAGCTGCGGTAACGCCTGCTTGAGCCGTTCGGCCACGTAGGTCAGGTTATCTTGCAGATAGTCGCGCAGGGCGTCTAGCCAAGGCTCGCCGTGGCGGTAGGCGGCAATATGGGCTGCAACTGCCAGCACCGCAGGGGAGGATAATCCATCGCGGCTTTTTAGTGCCTGAACGTAGCTATCCCGCGCACTATCATCGCTGATAATGCCATAGGCCCCGGTGAGCGCCGGAATGTTGAAGGTTTTAGAGCCGGAAGTCAGCAACGCCCACGGGGTGGTGGCCACCTGGCTCCATGGAGTGTGACGATGTTCTCCCCAAACCATATCCATATGGATCTCATCGCTGATCACCTTCACGTCATGGCGTTCGCACAGCTCTGCCATCTGCTCCAGTTCATGCTGTGTCCACACCTTACCAGTGGGGTTTTGCGGGCTGCACAGCAGCAGGATCTTGGTTTGTGGACGGGCCAGCAGGGCTTCCAGATGGGCCATATCGCATTGCCAATCGTTATCCACTTTGTGCAGCGGGCAAGGTAACACCTGACGCTGATTACCCAGGATCACCTTATAGAACGCATCATAGGCTGGTGTATGGGTGACCACATATTCCCCCGGAGCCGACCAGATACGCACCAGCTGCGCCACCATGTAAATCACCGAGGGGCCATAGACCGCCTTGGTCGTATCGATGGGGGCATTGAAGCGTTGTTGATACCAATGCCGCACCGCGCCAAGAAAGTCTTCATGCTGCCAGCGGCTGTAGCCCAACACGCCGTGTTGCAGACGCTGTTGCAGAGCTTCAAGAATGCAGGGGGCGGTGGCGAAATCCATATCGGAGATGGTGAAAGGCAGCAGATCTGCGGTGCCAAAACGGTCGGCGATGTAGTCCCACTGGGTGCACCAGGTACCGTGACGATCTACCGGGGTAGAAAAATCAAACATGTGAAACTCCGAACAAGGGCGCAGCAGGCTGCGCCCGGGAGGGAAGGTTATGCGTTGGCCATCAGTGATTCTAACTCATCTTTCACCGATTGCACCTGCGGGCCAATCACCACTTGCAGGTTATGGTCATTAAGGTGTACCACGCCGATAGCCCGGTTGGCTTTCAGCACCGCATCATCCACCTTGCTCATATCGTTAACTGACATACGCAGGCGGGTAATGCAGTTATCCAGCGAAACGATATTCTCTTTACCGCCCAACGCCGCTAGGATAGCAGGCACGTTATAGCCGGATTTACCCACGGCACCGACAGGGGCGCTCTGTGTAGCGGTGGTTTCCGCCTCACGGCCCGGCGTTTTAATGTTCCAGCGCTGGATGGCGAAGCGGAAGATCGCATAGTAGGCAACAAACCAGATGGCGGCCACCAACGGCACCAGATACCACTTGGTTGCGGTGCCGTGCAGGATACCGAACACCACGAAGTCGATAATGTTGCCGTCGGTGTTACCGATAGTGACGCCCAGCAAGGCCATCACGGTGAAGCCCAGGCCGGTCAGAATAGCGTGGATCAGATACAGGAACGGAGCCACAAACAGGAACAGGAACTCGATCGGTTCGGTGGTACCACCGACCACACAAGCCACTACACCGGAAATCAGCAGCCCTTTGATCTTGTGACGGTTCTCCGGTTTGGCACAGTGGTACATGGCTAACGCCGCACCCGGCAGGCCACCGAGGAAGGCAGGCATTTTACCCTGGGACAGGAAGCGGGTAGCGCTTTCGGCAAAGCCGTGGGTGGTTGGACAAGAGAGCTGTGCCTGGAAGATGGTCAAGGCACCGCTGACTTCACGGCCACAAACGTCCAGCGTACCGCCCGCTTCGGTAAAGCGGATCAGCGCTACCAGAATATGGTGCAGCCCGAAGGGCAGCAGCAGACGCTCGCCGGAGCCGAAAATCATCGGCCCAAACATGCCAGCGCCGTTAATCATACGGCCCAACCCGTTAATACCTGCAGCGAACCAAGGCCAGATCAGCGGGATAATCAGGCCGCACAGGCCCAGTACCACAGTGGTGACGATTGGGACGAAGCGAGTACCCCCGAAGAACGCCAGCGCATCCGGCAGGCGGATGGTGTTGAAACGCTCGTGCAGCAGATAAACGATGATCCCGACGATCACCGCACCTAGGATACCGGTATCGATAGACTGAATGCCCAGAATGTTCTGGATGTTATTGGCTTTCAGCACCAGCGGATCGACGGTAGGCAGCACGCCTGACGTGGTCAGGTAGAAGTTGGTCGCCAGGTTCAGCACGGCAAAGCCGACAAAACCAGAGAAGGCGGCCACGCCTTTGTTCTCACGCGCCATGCCCAAAGGAATGGCAATGGCGAACATCACCGGCAGGAAGCTGAAGGCAAAGGAGCCGATCTTGCTCATCCAGGTGAACAGCAGTTGGAAAGCCGGATGACCAATGAAAGGCAGCAACGTGATCACGTCACGGCTGCTTAGTGAGCTACCGATCCCCAGCATGATGCCGCAGAATGAAAGCAGTGCGACGGGCAGCATAAATGTCTTGCCCAGGCTTTGGAAAAACTCCCAAAGCGTAATTTTTTGTTTTTTAGACGCTGGCATAACCGACGACTCCTGGCGAAAAAGCATGCAATGTTGTGTGTACCTGATTAGGTAAAAATAAGATAAAACGTTTTACCTAGTAAAAATGCGTCCCTAATCACAATTATGAACGGTCCTTTGCGGTGACAATACTTATGTGGGTAAATCGTTTTACTGCATTGAGAGATTCGGTATACCATTTGTTATCAGGGTGAAACTCGCCCTGATAGGGCATTGCAGAGGTTATAACCATCAAAAAGATCACTATCACCGACGTCGCACAGTTGGCAGGCGTATCCGTGACCACCGTTTCCCTGGTGCTGAGCGGTAAAGGGCGTATTTCTCCCACCACCATGAGCCGAGTGAATCAGGCGATCGAGCAGCTTGGCTATGTTCGCAACCGTCAGGCCGCGACGCTGCGCGGTGGCGAATCGGGGGTGGTAGGGCTGATCCTGCGTGATATCTGTGAGCCGTTTTATGCCGAGATGACCGCCGGGGTGAGTGAGGTTCTGGAAGCCAATGGCAAAGTGCTGTTTCTGACCCAAAGCGGGCGCGAAGGCAAAGGGCTGATGCGCTGTTTTGATATGCTTCTGGAGCACGGCGTCGACGGCATGGTACTGGCGGGTGGGGTACGAACAGCGAAAGGGCTGAAAGAGAAAGCCGAAGCTCAGGGGGTGCCGCTGGTGTGTGCCGCGCGTTCCAATGGGCTGGAAGGTGTAGACGTGGTGCGGCCAGATAATATGCAGGCCGCGAAAATGGCCACCGAATTTCTGATCAAACGGGGCCATAGCCAGATCGCCTACCTTGGTGGACAAAGCGATTCACTCACCCGCGCCGAACGCCTGGGGGGATTCTGTGCCACCTTGGTGCAATACGGTCTGCCTTTTCGCTCAGAGTGGATCGTCGAATGCGATTGTCATCAACGGGCAGCGGCTGAAGCTGCCGAAAACCTGTTGCGTCAGTATCCCAATATCAGTGCGTTGGTGTGCCATAAAGCCTCGGTGGCGTTGGGTGCCTATTTTGGTATCGTGCGCAGTGGCCGTAGTATTGGTTCGGAAGGGATGGACAGTTTCTATGGTCAACAGGTGGCGCTGATCGGTTTTGGCGATGTGCCGGAGGCCGAACTGACCGAACCCCCGCTGACCTTTATCTCCAGCTCGGCTCGTGAGGTTGGACGCAGTGCTGCTCTGCGGCTGTTGCAACGTATTGGCGATGATTCATTGGCGCCACAGAATGTGATCCTGTCCCCAGAGCTGATCAAGCGCGGATCGGCCTGATCCGCCGCTATATCTCCAATCTTACCGTTATCCCAGTATTATAAATTCTCAGGTGTTTCTAAGCAGCCTTGCTCTGATGCCGATTAAATTAAAGCGATATTTTTGATATAACCGACACGGTATGAGATTTAATTTGGGAGCGGCTATGAACAAATATGGGATATTTGGTTTCTGCATGGTGAGCTTCCTGGTCGTTTTTTCACTGATTCGGTTATCTGAATTTGAACTTTCCGATGATGGTCACCAACGAACTATCAGCTTTGAGCATCATCAGGACATTCTGGAAGGCACATTAATCCTCCCTTCTGGGAAGATATCGCCACCGCTTGTCCTGCTGGTTCATGGCGATGGCGCTCAAGACCGCTGGTCTGAAGGCGGCTATATTCCGTTGGTGAATTTCCTGGTTGCCCAAGGAGTAGCGGTTTATTCATGGGATAAACCCGGCGTTGGGGCCAGCAGTGGTAACTGGCTGGCACAAACCCTGTCAGATCGTGCAGAAGAAGCAGCATCTGCTCTGAGAAAACTGAAACAGGAACCGGAGTTTAACCACAGCGATATAGGTTTTCTTGGCTTTTCTCAGGCGGGTTGGGTTGTGCCAAAGGCCAGCCAACAGGTAAAAACCGACTTTGTCATTCTGGTGGGGGCGGCGATAAATTGGCGAGCTCAGGGGATTTATTATACCGGGCAACGTCTGCAATCTGAGGGCCTGTCAGCTGAAAATATCGTGAAGGCGAAAGAACGTGAAGCCGCCGCTTTTGACAGGCAGTTTACGCAGGAGGCAGCCGCATCTCCCTGTATTTCTCGTTGTACCCGGCAGGACTTTGAGCGTCGAAACTCACAGGCCGATGCAAGGAAAGATATTTCAGCGATGCAAACGCCGGTAATGATCCTGATGGGGGCGGACGATCGGAATGTCGATCCGCACGAAACGATCGCTGTCTGGAGCGAAGCGCTACCGGCCAAAACACCTCGCTGTATCAGACGGGTCGCTGATGCTACCCACGGGCTTTTACGGAGCGAATGGTTTGACTACCAGCTATCCTCTCAGTGGCCTTGGTGGAAGCAGGGCGGATTTCTGCTGGCCGGACAACAGGCTTACTCGCCAGGTTCCCTAAGTGCTATTTCTGCCTGGATACTTAATCAGCAATGTCATGAGTGAACCGCATTCTGATGCCACGCTGAAAGCAAAAAGTGAAAGATCCCTCCCAGGTCTTCAATGACCCAGTAGCTCAAGCGCGGATCGGCCTGATCTGCTGCTCGCGTTTTTCCCGCATAAAATCGATAAAGACGCGCAGCTTGAGCGGCATATGCCGGCCTGCCGGAAAGTAGATAAAGAAGCCGGGCGCGACGTGGCTAAAATCCCGCAGAACCTCTCGCAGTTGCCCGCTCTGCAACTCTTTGTGTACGGCGGCCCGAAAGCGTTGGGTGAGCCCTAATCCCGCTATCGCCGCGTCTTTAAGCAGCTGGTTTTCATTGAAGATCGGCCGCCCGTTGACCTCCAGCGTCAAATGCTCAGTGCCGTTGCTGAAATACCAGGGTTCCAGTTTGCCACTGCCGGGAAAGCGGTAGCGCATGCAGTCATGCTGCTGCAACTCCTGTGGCGTTTTGGGCTGGCCGTGTTGTGCCAAATAACCTGGAGAAGCCACGACCACATGTTGTTGGCCGTGGTCGATAGGGACGGCCACCATATCTTTTTGCAACATCCGCTGCATGCGGATGCCCGCATCAAAATTATCCAGCACCAGATCGGCAAAACGATCGTCGGTAAACAGCTCCAGCTTAAGTTCAGGATAGCGCGCATGGAACTCCGGCAGATAGGGCATGACCAGCATCGACGCGGCCAACTGCGGCAAGGTAATTCGTAATAAGCCGCTTGGCTCACCACGTTGGCTGCTGACATTCTCTGCCGCGATCTCAATCTGGCCCATAGCGGGGGCGATTCTTTCATAAAATGCCAGCCCTTCATCGCTTAACCTGACTGAACGGCTGGTGCGATTGAACAGGCGTACTCCCAGGTGGGCCTCTAGCGCGCGGATATTTTGTGACACCGCAGGCGGTGTGACGCCCAGATGATTGGCCGCCTGGGTAAAGCTGCCCAATTTGGCAACGGCGTCGAAAAACGGCAGTAATTGCAGCAGTGAGCTCATCTATTGATAATCCCAGCTTAATGATTCATTAAATTTTAGCCTATTTTATTTAATGATCAACACCGTAGACTGGCCTGATTACCTAAAGAGGATCACAGTTATGGCACAGGCATTGACACAACGGATAGAGGCAGTCAATCAGCAGGCGATCGCCGAAGGGCGGATCGTGGGTAGCGTGGTGCTGGTGGCTCAGCATGGGGCGGTGATTTACGCCGGTGCCAGCGGCTATGCCGATCGCGAACAGCGGCAACCCATGCAGCGAAACAGCCAATTCCGGCTATCTTCGGTCTCAAAACCTTACATCACGCTGGCGGCGCTGCGCATGGTTGAACAGCAACTACTGAGTCTGGATGATGCCGTTAGCCGTTGGCTACCGTGGTTTACCCCGGCGTTGCCCGATGGACGGCGGCCAGCGATCACCATTCGTCACCTGTTAACCCATACTGCCGGGCTGGATTACCGTTTCAAGCAACCAGCGGGTGGGATCTACCAGCGGTTAGGGATCCACGACGGCATGGAGAGGTCCTCGTTAACGCTGGAGCAAAATCTGCGGCGGTTGGCGCAGGCTCCGTTGCAGGCTGAACCCGGGAGCGAATTCAGCTACTCACTGGCAATTGACGTATTGGGTGCGGTGTTGGAGCAGGTAGCGGATATGCCTTTGCCGCAGCTGTTCGAGCGCTGGGTTGGCCAACCGCTAGGGCTGGGGAATACCGGTTTTTATACGTTGAGCGCGGATAAGCTGGCTCCTGCCTATTACAATGCTGAACCGCAACCGGCAGCGATGTATGACGGCTTTCTACTGAGGCTTCCTGAGGAGTTTGGTTTTGACGTGGAGTTTGCGCCTTCGCGAGCGCTTGACCTCCACGCTTATCCTTCGGCTGGCGCGGGAATGGTTGGCGACGCTGACGATGTGCTGCGCCTGGTGGAGACGCTGCGTAATGGTAGCAATGGAGTTTTGCAGCCAGAAACCGCCACATTGATGCGACAACCCCATGTAGCAGCGCAGGCAGAAATTCAGGGGCCGGGTTGGGGCTTTGGTTTTGGTGGCGCGGTGCTGGTGGATGCCGCATTGGCAGCCACGCCGCAGAATAATGGCACTATGCAGTGGGGCGGCGTATATGGGCACAGCTGGTTTTACGATCCGGTCGCGCAGTTGAGCGTGGTAGCGCTGACCAACACCGCAATTGAGGGTATGAGCGGTTTATATCCCATGCAGATCCGCGATGCGATCTATGGCTAGAGCAATGTAACCCAAGCGGGCGCCGCATGCGGCGCCCCTACGACCTTGGCATGGATTAATGGCATTGAGCCGGTTGTTCTGGTGCTGCCTCGATTACCGGAGCGCTCCCGGTAAAGCCGCCAATAAACGCCTGTAGCGACATTTTGTTGCCATTGAGCTCGACCTGATTATCCGCATAGTGGAAGTTGCCGCCAATCACTCCGTCTTGCTGCGTCACAAGGTTAAATTTTTGCGCCATGGCGACCAGACCTTGCACTTGCTGCGGTGCCATCGCTTGCGCTTGTTGCGTAGAGGCGCCCTGTAACTGCGCTAGCTGAGCTGCTGATTCTGTTGCCATTGACTCAGGGATTGTCAGATGGCCTTCCAGCCTTTTGATCGCCTGTGTCAGTTGCTGATCCAGTGGGGCTGCCACCGTGCCCGGCGGGAGTAGCTCTTGCAGATCTAGATTAAAGGTGAAGGTGGCTTCGCCCTGGCTGTTTTTCCAACTCATTGGCGCAATGCTGAGGGTTGGGTAGCCCTTCAGTAACCGTGGCATATTCTGTTCAACCAACTTGGCCAATTGCTGCTGAGTGGCTTCATATTGCTGTAGCAGATTGAGACTTTGTTGATTGTAGAAATCGATAAAGGCTTTCACTGCCTTGGCGTCTACATTGTTAACTTTTAACTTCAGTTGGCCCGATCCCAGGTCGTTGCCGTGGATTTTCAGCGCACTTACGCCGTAATCGAATTGGCCATTCAGGTAATCATCTTTATCATCGGTCTGGCTGGCCATAGTAAACCCCTCCACCAGGACATCTTGGGCATCTCCAACGACCTGTAGCTGCTTTACGCGTAAAAACTGGGCGCCTAGATTGAAATTCAAGGGGTTTTTCTTGGTATCACTTTGACATGTCACCCCATGTAATACGATTTTTCCTTGGTGTTTGTCCGCGATTTCCAGGTTATCAGTATTGAAATCCAACCTGACATTTTTCAGGTCGTGGCTGATGTCAGCCGTCAGTTTAGCCCCGCTGAATGTCAGCCGGTATTCGCTTTGCTCGTGATTCAGCGGGAGTACATCGACAACCGATGAAATATCCCCGTTGAAAGTAATACGCGTATCGGAGGTGATGGGTGATTTGCCTTTGGTGAGATCAAACAGCGTTTTGAGGGCCGCCGTATTTTCCAGTTCGGCGTGCAGCGAGGCCATTGCCGGCAGCAAATTCAATCGTGTCACCTGGCTCAGTGGTAAGGGGCCGTGGTCGATCTTGACCAACGATGCCACTTTATCCCCGTTGATCTGCATGGAGGGATCTTCATTATGTAGCACGTAACGCACCTGGCTGGTAAAGATGCCACGTCGGTAATTTTCAACGCTAAGTCTTACCCCCGCATCGGGCAGGTACTCTTTCAACTGTTGGTTGGTATTGGCGACCAACGTTTCCATCCGCTGCTCAATCAGTTTGCCAGTATACCAGGAAGCTCCACTCCAAGCTGTGCCAAGGACGGCAATAATGCTGACGGCGACTAATGATTTTTTCATACTCGATGATCCCTTTCTACAGCTTGAGAGGTCCGGCAATACGGCCAATATTGGCAAGGATTGTGATGGCAGAATGACTGTCTTGGCAATCGATTTGCGCTAGAACGGCGAGGTTTAAGAAAAAGCGGAGTTATTACAGCGGGGAGGAGAATAGGGGCTTGGTATCGCCAAGCCCCTGTGGTGTTACTGACCCTGAATCATCGGCTGCTCAGGTGCCGGAGCGGCATCCTGCTGATCGGGTTCTGGTGCACTGTCTTCTTCTGGTGCGGAAGCGCCGCCCAGCATCCCGAACATACCCACGAACTCCGGAAGCGACATTTTGGTGCCGTTCAGCTCAATCTGGTTATCGGCATATTTGAAGCTGCTGCCAATCACGTTATCTTTCAGCGTGGTGATCTTGAACATCTCGCCCATTGCCGCCAGGCTTTTCACCTGCTGCTCGGCCTGCTGCTGTGCTTGTTGTGCACTGGCACCTTGCAGCTGTGCCGCTTGAGCCATGGTTTCCTGCGCCATAGCGACCGGAATAGTCAACTGGGCGTCGATTTTCTTGACCGAACGGGCAAGCTGTTGGTCCGGTGATTCGGCCGCAGCACCAGCCTGTGCGGGATCCAGCAGATAGAGGTTAAGGGTAAAGGCACTTTCACCCTTGGCATTTTTCCAGCTTAGCGGTGCGATGCTGACGGTTGGGTTGCCTTTCAGCAACAGCGGCAGGTTTTGCACCAGCATCTCAGCCGTTTGCTGCTGGTAGGCTTCTGGCGACAGCGTTTCGGCCTGTTGCAGCAAGGCCATGGCCTGCTGGTTGTAACGATCGGCAAACTCTTTCAGCCCTTTAGCATCCAGGTTATCGATTTTCAGCAGCAGTTTACCCGCGCCAAAATCGGTGCCCTGAATTTTCAACGCCGCCATGGTGTAATCCAACTGGCCTGCGAGGCTGTTGCCTTTCTCGCCGAACTGGCTGGCCAGGTTAAAGCCTTCCATCGTCATGGCGTCTTTACCGTCGACAGCCACGGTCAGTTGCTTCATGCCCAGCGCTTGCTCACCCAGGCTCAAACCGAATTGGCCCAGATGCGTGTTGCTTTTGAGCGTCAGCCCTTGCATGGTCATCTGCTCGTTCTGGCCAGACTGATTCGGGCCACTGATCACCAGGCTGTCACTGCTGGCGTCCAGGAGCGCGGTTTGCATATCCTTGCCGATATCCGCGTCAATTTTTGCACCGCTGAATTTCAGCGAGGATTTGTCTTTCTGGTATTCCACCGGGATCACATCGATGGAGCTGGCGACATCGCCGCTATAGGAAATGCGTGAATCGGCGCTGAACAGCGACTTACCTTTGGTGATTTCAAACAGGGTTTTGACTTTTGGCGTGTTTTCCAGCTCGGTATGTACCGAGGCCATGCTTGGGATCAGGTTGAATTTTTTCAACTGGGCCAGCGGGAATGGGCCGTGATCGACGGTTTCAATAAAGGCCACTTCTTCGCCGGACTTCAGCAGGGCATCGTCGGTGGTGATGCTACCATCGGCACGCAGCACAAAACGGGCTTGGCTGCTGAAAATCCCGCGTTGGTAGTTTTCATAGCTCATCTTGACCCCGGCCTTAGGCAGGATGGTCTTCAACTGGCTATTGGCGGTGTCTACCATTTCCCCCATCCGTTGCTCGATAAGCTTGCCGGTGTACCAAGAGGCTCCAGTCCATGCTGCGCCGAGCACCACAATGACGCTGACAGCGACTAACGATTTTTTCATAGTTCTGTTATTCCTTTGTAAAGCCGGTAGAGGGCAGGGCGACCAATTGGGCCTGCGAAAAAACGCCCGTAGGCGTTTTTATTGTGTAGGTAAACTAATCATCTTAGCAACTTATTTACCTATATTTTACCGTCAATTAGGGCAACTGATTATAAACGCGGGCGATACGGCCACTCCCGGTGACGTTAACCGGGGATTCAAAGGCGGCAATAAAGCAGGATTCACCTGGCTGCAAGATGACCTGTTGGCCCTGTTTCTCCAGCGTTGCTTCACCTTCTACGCAGAACACGATCGCCGCGCTGTTTTGCGCCAGTGGCTGCGGTGTGGCATCGAGATCGTGTAACGAGAAGGCAAAGTCCTCAACGGGGATCGGGAAGAACAGTTCTTTGCCACGTTGCTCTGGCTGAGTCAGCAGGCCAGATGCCGGTTGTGGGCGGAACTGCAGGTTGGCCAGCAGTTCAGGAATATCGATGAATTTGGGCGTCAGGCCCGCGCGCAGCACGTTATCCGAGTTTGCCATCACTTCCAGCGCGACGCCGTTCAGATAGGCATGTGGGGTCTCGGCATACAGGAACATGGCTTCCCCCGGTGCCAGTTTGACTACGTTCAACAGCAGCGGAGAGAACAGGCCGCTGTCGTCGGCATAGAAACGAGCGATAAAGCGGATGGTGTCCCAAGGCTCACCCTGCTGGTTGTTCAAGGCGGCTTTCAGCACGCCAAGCGCCAGCGTTTTTTGCTCACCGCTCATTCCCAGCAGGCTGGCAAACAGGGTCGACAGGTGGGCGGTATCTGGCTGTTGCAGGAAGGCGGCGATATCGTGATGTGCGCCGGAAAGGGGTTGTAACAGCGCAACGATATCGTCCAGTTCGCGGAAGCCATTCATCGCCAGGAACGGTGTCAGGGCAAACACCAGTTCCGGCTTGTGATTCGGGTCTTTATAGTTGCGTTCTGCGGCGTCAAACGGAATACCGGCGGCATTTTCTTTGGCAAAACCTACCTCTGCGGCACTCTTGCTTGGATGGACCTGAATGGAGAGCGGCTGGTCGGCACACAGCACCTTAAACAGGAACGGCAGTTCACCAAAGCGTTGTGCCACTTCGGCACCCAGCTGTTTAGGCTGGTCGGTATCAATCACTTCACGCAAAGAACGCAGGTTTCCTGCCTGATCGGTGACCTGTGAGCTGCTTTTAGGGTGGGCACCCATCCACAGTTCGGCCATTGGCTTGCCTGTCGGGTTGGCAATGCCATACAGCTTGGTTAACGCATCAACGCTGCCCCAGGCGTAGTTTTGGATGGCATTAGTCATTTTTTGCATGATCGTATCCCTGCTTTCTCAAGAAAATTGCGCTAAGTAAACAATGTGGCGCAGGCGCATGCAAGCCAAGATGGCTAAAAATGCTGTTTGCGCAGGACGTTAATGCGAATAGTTATTATCTGGCTATACTGAGGAGGCTCGCCAACGGGCTATCACTCGTTGGCATTTCCCCTTCATTTTAGGAATTGTGCTAAGGAGACCGTGATGGCAGGCGTTCGGATTGAAAAAGACTCAATGGGCCCCATCGAAGTACCCGCCGACCAACTGTGGGGCGCGCAGACTCAGCGTTCGTTGGAACATTTCCGTATCTCGTCAGAAAAAATGCCCCCGGCGCTGATCCATGCGTTGGCGATGACCAAGCGTGCGGCAGCCAGCGTCAATATGGATCTGGGGTTGCTGCCAGCAGAGCGGGGCAAGGCGATTATCCAGGCTGCCGATGAAGTGCTGGCGGACAAGCACCCCAATGAATTCCCATTGTCGATCTGGCAAACCGGTTCCGGCACCCAGACCAACATGAACATGAACGAAGTGCTGGCCAACCGTGCCAGCGAGTTACTAGGGGGCGAACGCGGTGAAGCGCGGCGGGTCCACCCCAACGACGACGTCAACAAAAGCCAGAGCTCCAACGACGTTTTCCCTACTGCAATGCATGTGGCGGCAGTGATCGCGGTGCGCGAGCATCTGATCCCTGAGTTGAAGGCGCTGCACCGCACGCTGCATGCCAAGGCGGAAGCTTTCCACGATATCGTTAAAATCGGCCGCACCCACCTACAAGATGCTACGCCGCTGACGCTGGGCCAGGAAATCTCCGGCTGGGCGGCGATGTTGGAATATAACCTCAAACATATCGAAGCCAGTATCCCGCATCTCAGTGAGTTGGCCTTGGGCGGCACGGCTGTGGGGACCGGGCTGAACACTCATCCCGAATACGCGGTGCGGGTGGCGAAGGCTTTGGCAGAACTGACCGGGCAGCCTTTTGTCACCGCGCCGAACAAGTTCGAAGCCCTGGCAACCTGCGATGCGCTGGTGCATGGCCACGGTGCCTTGAAGGGCTTGGCCGCCTCGTTGATGAAGATCGCTAACGATGTGCGTTGGCTGGCCTCTGGCCCACGTTGCGGCATCGGTGAGATCGCCATTCCTGAAAATGAACCGGGCAGCTCAATCATGCCGGGGAAGGTCAACCCCACGCAGTGTGAAGCGATGACCATGCTCTGTGCGCAGGTGATGGGCAACGACGTGGCGGTGAACATTGGCGGCGCGTCCGGTAACTTTGAGCTGAACGTATTCCGCCCGCTGGTTATTCACAACTATCTGCAATCTATCCGTTTGCTGGCAGACGGCATGAGCGGCTTCAATGAGCACTGTGCGGTGGGGATTGAACCGAACCGCGAACGCATCGGCCAGTTGCTTAACGAGTCGCTGATGTTGGTTACCGCCTTGAATACCCATATTGGTTATGACAAGGCGGCAGAAATCGCCAAACAGGCCCACAAGGAAGGATTAACCCTGAAAGCCTCGGCGCTGAAGTTGGGCTATTTGACCGAACAGCAGTTTGACGAGTGGGTACGGCCAGAGGAGATGGTCGGCAGCATGAGGAAATAAGGCCAAAGGCCAGGCGCGGTGATAGCGCCTGGCAGCGCGGCTCACCCCTTCAGCAATGAAACCAACGCTAGTGGATCCGCACGCTGGGTATAATCCGGGTTAACTTCTGCATACATGATGTCACCGCCAGGCGCGATAACGAAGCGGGCAGGCATCGGCAATGTCCATCCACTTTCGTCGTTAAGCTTGGTCAGGTCGATACCCAAGCTGTTGGTGTAAAGCTCGACAAGATCATTCGCCAACGCGAAACGTAAACCAAACTGTGCTGCCAGGCTATTGCCGCTATCCGTCAGCAAAGGAAACGTTAAGCCATGCGCTTGCTGCATTTGCTGGCCGTTAACCGGCAACTGTGGCGAGATGGCCACCAGGTTGGCACCGTCTCGCAACTCAGGCAGAACTGCTTGCAGTGCCTGGAGATCCATATTGCAGTATGGGCACCATCCTCCCCGATAGAAACTGACGACCAGCGGCCCTTGAGCCAGCAATTGCCGGGAAGAGACTGGGTTACCCTGGGTATCCGGCAAAGTAAACTCAGGGGCGCGATCTCCAACCGACAAGGCGTTGTTGGCCATTTCTGTACTGATAAGCTCGTCGATACCCTGACGTAAGAGTTCATGGTCCGAGGGCGCAAGCTTGAAGGGCAGTTGGCCTGCTTCAAAAGCGGCTTTGAACGCGTCGAGCTGATCCTGAAGTTTCATGTTGTTCCTTAAAATAGCGAATGGACAGCAACCAGTTTGCCTATTGTCGTTGTATGGGGGTAGAGTGCGGTGATCACTAATGGTTATTCCAGTGGGGAATGGCAGGATGGATAAGCTAGGCGACTACGCCACCTATATCAGCGTGTTTGAGGCAGGATCGTTTTCCGTTGCGGCCCGGCGGCTTAACGTGGGTCAACCGGCGGTATCCAAGGCGATTGTCCGGTTGGAACAACAGCTGAATACGCGCTTGCTCCTCCGCTCTACTCACGGTTTACGGCCGACGGAAGCGGGACAACAGCTCTATCTGCGGGCCAAGCACATCTTGCATGAGGTTGCGGAAACCGAATCGGCCGTGTCAGGCGTGGCCGAGGTGTTGACTGGTCGGCTGCGGGTCGCTTCGTCTGCGGTGTTTTCCCGTATGATTGAACTGCCGGACTTGAGCCGGTTTCTACACGAAAACCCGGAATTGGCAATGGATCTGCTGCTTGATGAAGGCGAGTTGGGTCTGATCGCCGAGGGGATCGATATCGCTTTGCGTATTGGTGATTTAGCTGACTCCGGCTTTACCGCCCGCAAATTGGGCTCAGCAACGCAACGAGTCATCGGGGCACCGGCGTATTTTGCCAGAGCAGGGATGCCCCAAATGCCACGGGAGTTGCTACAGCATGATATGGTGATCCATCACCGTGCGGGTGGTGCTGAGGAGTGGCTGTTCACCCAGCAGCAACAGCAGCAACAGGTCCGATTGCAGGGCCGGGTACGCGTGAGTGCTACCGAATGCTTACGTGAAATGGTGGTGGCTGGCTTTGGTGCGACGGTAGCCTGTGAAGGGCTGTTTCGTAGTGAATTACGTGAGGGCAAGGTGGTTGCCGTCTTGCCGCAATGGCAGTTACCACCGTTGGCGCTGTGGGCGGTATTTCCCAGTGGGCACTTCATCTCGGCCAAGGCCCGTGCCTTTGCCGACTTTATTCAACAACTGCTGCAACGAGAGTAACCCATGTCCCGCACTCAACGCCTGCTCGATCTGATGCAGATCCTGCGCCGCCATCGTTACCCGGTCGCTGGGCATTCCCTGGCCGAAGAGCTGGGGATCAGCATGCGCACTTTATACCGCGATATCGCCACCTTGCAGCAGCAGGGGGCAGATATTGTTGGCGAAGTCGGGATCGGTTATGTATTACGGCCGGGATTTATGCTGCCGCCGCTGATGTTCTCGCAAACTGAGATCGAAGCGCTGGTTCTGGGTATGCGCTGGGTAGAACGCCGGGGTGACAGCCAGCTTGCCGGGGCGGCTACCAATGCGTTGGCAAAAATTGCCGCCGTGTTGCCTGCGGAACTGCGTGAAGAGCTGGATGCCAATACGCTGCTGATCGGCCCGGTGCCTAATGTCTATGTGGCCGATGAAACGTTGGTGACGATCCGTGAAGCCATCCGTTTGGAGCGTAAAATCAAGGTGGAGTATCGGGATTATGCCGGTAATGGCAGCGAGCGTATCTTGTGGCCATTTGCCATGGGCTACTTTGAACAGGTACAGATCCTGATGGCCTGGTGTGAATTGCGTGGCTCGATACGCCATTTCCGCCTTGATCGTATTGGCCGCTTGACGCCGCTAGAACTGCGTTACCCGCGCGGCCGCCGGGCACTGATGAAGCAGTGGCGGGAAAGTGAGGGCATTGCCCAATGATCCTGCTGCCATAAACTGACAGTAGGGTGCACTAGAGTGACGTTATCAGGAGCCAGCCGGTTCCCATTCAGAGGATAACGTGATGACAACCCCAAGCATGACCATGATTTATGTCGATAACCCAGAAAAAAGCGCCGAATTTTATCGCCAGCTGTTGGGAACCGAACCTGTCGAGCAGTCTCCCACTTTTGCCTTGTTTATCTTGAATAACGGTTTCAAGCTGGGCATGTGGTCAAAACATACCGTTGAACCTGCGCCAGCGGCGACCGGTGGCGGTACAGAAATCTGCTTTATGTGTGAACAACCGCAACAGGTCGATGCGCTCTATCAACAGTGGCGGGATAAAGGATTAACTATCGTGCTATCTCCGGTCGAGCTGGACTTCGGCTACACCTTTGTTGCGGTCGATCTTGATGGCCATCGGCTGCGTGTTTACCAGCTTAACGACGAGTAATTCTTCCACTGCTAGATTCGCCATACGGGGCACACATGCTGTGCCCGTTCAACCAAATACCGCGATAAACTGATTTTACGCCCGTTAATCATCCCTCAACATCGGTATACAGATGCAGGCGTTTCACCAGCAGGCGCAAGGGTTTAGCCTCCGGCTTATATTTGTGTTTTACCGCCGTCACGTCGTAATTGAGCAGTTCACCGATCTTCGGCACCTGTGCGCCCATCTCTGGTTGGCACAGGGCAATCAGCGGCAGCGGGCAGGGGTGCTGTACCTGTTTTTGCTGCGGTTGATACCATACGCGCGCGATTGGCTGCACCTTTACCGGCCGTTTGATTTTCAGCGTGGCGTTCTGCGGCAGGCGGCTGACGTCGTCAATTTCGCGGCCCACCAACTCGGCCCACTGTTCGCGGTTGTAGGGCGGGACGGCGCGTCCGGCTTTCTGGCTTTTCTCTAATTGCGCCAGGATATCGTCGCGCTTCACCTTTTTGATGATGTGCTTGTTGGCCCAGCCAAAACGCACCGAGTCCGGGTTGGTGAGCAGGGTAATGGAGCGATAGGCGCTAAGGGTGATCAAACCATGCAGGTGGGTGTGCACAAACTCAAAACGTTGCTCAGGAGCCAGGCCAGACTCGATGGTAATGATCTGTTCTAACTCCGCCTTCAGGCGGTTGATCAGGGCGATCTGCTGTTGTAGTGCCAGATACTCGGCTCTTTCGGTCTCAAGGCAAATGACACCGGGCAATCTTACCGCCGCCTTGCTGCTGATATGCTGGCGGTTGTGGTGGATAAACAGCCGTTGGTAGTGTTCCAGTGCAAGGTCACGGGCAGCCTGGCCCACATGTTGCTCCACGCTGATCTGTTCTATGGCGGTATGTTCCTTGCCTTTCTCGATTTCTGGCAGGCTGAACACCCTCGCTGCCAGCAACCGCAACGGCTGGACCTGCTGGTGGAGTTGCGCCAATGCCTGTTCCAGCTCGCTAAAACGCGCATTCATTCTGCCGATCAGGCTGTACTTATCCATCATTACCTCGCATTTTAGTTACAACATACATTGTAGGGCAGTATAACCTAGGTGGCAACTTCAGCCTAAGAGTAAGGGCCGCTTAGGAGCGGAAAATATCCCCCGCATAATCCGGCTGGCATGAGGAGGCGAGGAGCACGAAACTAATCCAGCATGAACCGTGCTCCATCGATGCGCCCTGATCACGGTATTGCTTTACTGTCAAAAATGCGCCTCCACACCCAGCTTAGCGTGTTGAAGAAATTAGCAGATGTGGATAATTGGGTAATTTCGGGGGTGATGGACCAAACGCCGTGTTCATCTTTGCCAGCAATGTCATAACGGAAAAGATAGTCGGGTTCTAATCCCATGCGTAGATCGGCAAGGATAAGGCGAAGCTCACCATCGTTTTGTTGTTGCGCATGGGCAGCGAGAAATCCATGTGTGAACCACCGTAGACGTTCCAACTGCGGCGCGGATATCAACTGCTCCAGTATAGCGTTGTCGCTTGGGTAAAAAGTAAATGACATTGCCTCTCGATCTGCAACAAGGGACCGGTCGCCGATCCAGTAACCTTTGGGTTCCATCACGATCACTCGCCATGCCAGGGTGTTGAACGGCAGGGGGGTTGAAAAACGTGGTGCGCTCTGTAAGTTCAGGACCGCCAGGCTTTGCGATGCCGCTTTATCGATCAGTGCTTTGGCGCCGACACTCCACGCCAGGTAAACCGAGCTCACCAGCAAGCCCGCTACCAGCCAGTTGCGGGCTGCCCTGTCTCGGCCTGGCTCATTCGTTTGCTGCGAGGATTGGGAGGTTAGCCGCCAGGCAGCAATAACCCCTGTCAACAAGGGTACGGTATACAATGGATCAATGATGAAGATTGTCGCCCACATCACTGGCGGGGTCTTCATGGGCCAGAACAACTGGGTACCGTAGACGGTAAAAGCGTCCAGCAGAGGATGTGTTATCAAGGCAAGCCAGATCGCCAATAGCCACCGCAGCGGGGATCTTTGCACTAGGCTGCTGCGGGATTTAAGCACTAACCAGAGCAATAATCCCAACACCGTTAACAGCAAAAGTGAATGTGATGGCCCCCGATGCCAGGTCACTTCTGTCACAACATCACGGCTGAACAATTTAAACCAAACCACGTCCAGATCGGGCAAAGTCCCGAGTATACCGCCAGCCAGTATCGCCATGCGCCGATGGCGTGGAGGGGCGACAAGTGCAGCAACACTGCTGCCAAGAACAATTTGTGTTAATGAGTCCATGGAAGTTTCCAACGGTCTGTTTTATCGCCCTGTTGGGCAAGCTGTACTTTTATCCACCGGTCATGCAGCCATTGTTCAGATTTACGGCGAGCAAGTAGCGTTGCCCATTGCAAATCTCGCTCGAACAACATGGGTTTCTCATCGCTGCCGACTATGACCCAGAACCAACTCCCATCAGCAAGATTACGTGCCTTGAGTTTTACACCGGTGATCTGAACTGTCTCACTACGGCCAGAGTGAGTAATACGCACCGGTTCAATGTGGGGAGCGACAGAAGCCACCTTCATGTTGACCAGCAAATCGGGCGCAGCCCTGCGCAGGAATTCGGTTGCAATCTGCTCAGAGCGTTCTCGGGATGGTAAAGGTTTTCCTGCCAGCTCTAGCGAGATGTTAGCAAAACCTTTGAGTGTTCCATCGGGGGCTATCACAGTACTAAAGTGTTCACCCTCCAGGACGGCATTCCGTCCGTCACGCCTCTCGTAGCGGCTAAGCACTACGGCCTTACTATCCAGAGTAACTGAACGCTGACTGGTGAGATGATGAGTATCAGGGATGCTGACTGAGTCATAACCAACTGCGCCAGTAGCTGCCTGCAAGGCGAAAGCGGAAAAACCAGCTGTAAGCCCAATACCGATGTGGAGCACCAGGACAAAGCGGTAGAGGTTCCACCAGACAGTGAGGACTGAAGTGAGCGAAGAACGTTTAGCGTTCATGATTTCCTCGGGGATGAGGCAAGTGATGCGCTTTTCATCACGCAGATACTGGCCAGTAAAAGCGTCACCGTGAGACCCGCAAGGAGCGGAACGAAACCGGGTACCCATGACGCGATAAGCGGGCCAATACTGGCGCCGATGAACAAGACAAAGCCATTCAGTGCCATGCCAGCTGCGCGGTCAGGTACGGCCAGATCGCCAAATCGGCTAATCATTGCCGGGACAGCCAAAGCGACACCGGTAACGAAGAGCAGGCTCCCGATGCCAATACCTATTATCGTCTGCGACAAAATCGCCTCCAGGGTGAGGCCAACAGCTGCAACTAGGTAACCCACACTTGCGACACCCGGCATCCCGAATCTGTTTGCAAGCGGTCCAACCAGCAAGGCCATGAACATACCTGGCAATCCAGACAGGCGAAGTGCAATGACCAGGTCAGGATCCAGGTTCAACCCTGCCAAATGGGGTCCCAACAGTGTATACATCGCAACAAAAGACAGGAGAAGAGTGATATGCGCGCATGAAAGCAGCACAATGGCAGGCCGCATGGCAATCTTGCCTAGCGCGATGAAACGATGGCCCAGGTGGCCATCAACGGCAGTGCGGACGGGTTCCTGGATCAGTAGCACAATGAATGGGAGTACGGCCATCAGGCCAGTTCCTGTTGCTATAAATACCCAGATCCAACCCCATTGTAGCGCCACCCAGGCAGCGAACACTTGCCCTAGGATACCCGCCACAAGAAAAGACGTAGACATGGCCCCGATGGCAATTGCCCGATGGCGTGGCAATACTGATTCGGCAAGATAGGCCAGTGCCACAGGGGCGAAACTGGATGCAGCGAGCCCCTGCAACATCCGTAGCCCCGCCAACCAGGGCAAGGAAGGCGCAAAAACGCAGGCGAGTGTGGCAACCGACAGTGCACTCAGCCCGACCAGCATGATTAGCCGACGGCCATACTGATCGGATAACGGCCCCCAGAACAGGAATCCAACAGCATAGGCCAGGCTGAAACAACTGGCTAGCGCGAACGTGACTGAGCCTGGTGTTGCCGAGCCGAACGATTGAGCGACAGGTGTGAGTAGAGGGATTGCCAGATAAAGCTGGGTCAGCACCAACAACGCCACCACGACCAGTAACGTAACTTCACGTCCACTCGCGCTATGAGCTGGGTTTTGGTGGGTGTTGTTGCTGGCGGGGCCAACCGCCATAACTATAGTGTTGTTGTAATCAGCCATAGAATCCTGTTTCCGATACCGGAACGGCTCCTCCAACCATAACGGAGTGCACCTGACGTGCTGCGTGTAATTCCCAGAATTGTTCAGCGATGTCTGCCGGTGCGACGGTATCACTTTTTCCAATCCCGCCTGGCGTTCCCTCAACGAAACCATTGACGACCACTTCACCGACATGAATGTCACGTGGTGCGAGGGTATGCGCCAGGATATGGGTGGCTTTACGTTGCGCTGCAACACTGATGGCCAGCGCAGCATAATTGACGGCGAAGGCATTGATTTGCGGGTGATCCAGTGCCATGACGCCGCTGGTCACCAGTACTGTCCCTTTCGATACTGCGAGGTCTTCCTGGCTCTCCTGTACGGCAGCGATATAACCAGCAACCCGGAGATCGAAACTCTTGCTCAGCTCTGTAGGAGAGGTGGACAGCAGGTCGCCTTCGATATCGAGAAAGACGTTCCAGTGCAGGATACCTATGGGCCCAAGTATCTTACGTACACTCTTGACGACATGCTGTATCGCCTTAACGTCGCTCAAATCGGCCGAGAAAGCCTTAACCTTGATACCTTCGGCCGTCAGCTCGGCTTCCGCTTTAGCAAGACGTTGAACATTACGTGCAATCAGGGCAACAGGATGACCAGCCTTGCCAAAACGGCGGGCAACCGCGTGAGAGATGCCCGGGCCATATCCACAAATAAGAATGGTGTTCTTCATAATCCATACTCCAGTTAACAGGTAAAATTACAACTCCAACGTTTTAGTTGGAAATTACTATAGTATGATTACGCAATAACCACAACCGATAGTTAAGAGAGTAAAAAATGGCCTGGGATACTGAAGGGACTAAACGTAAAATTCTGCAAGCAGCGATGGCTGAATTTGCCCAGTTTGGCCCGAATGGCACTACCCACGAACGGATCGCCAGACAGGCTGGAGTCAATAAAGAACGTGTTTACAATTACTTTGGCGACAAGTCGGCGTTATTCGCAGCCGTGTTACGCAATGAACTAGCCAAGGTGGCACTGGCTGTGCCTGTACAATCCTTTGCTGTTGAAGATATTGGAGATTACGCGGGGCGTGCTTATGACTATCACCTCGAAAACCCTGAGCTTAGCAGGCTTATGCGTTGGGAAGGGCTAGCTTACGACGGAGAGGTGCCGGACGAAGAACTGCGACGTGAATATTATGGCTATAAGGTTCAGGCCGTAACCGATGGGCAGCACCAGGGAGTTGTTACCCAGGCCCTTGACGCCGATCACCTGGCTTTTCTGATATTGGCTCTGGCCGGATGGTGGTCTGCAGTACCACAGGTCGCGCGTATGTTAACGGGGCCAGACAGCGTTGAAGAGCATGCCAGACGGAGAGCTTCTGTCGTTGAGGCTGCCCGGCGCCTGGCTACAGCCCCATAAAATGAATGTTGGAAAAAGCACGGGTAAAACCCATTAAGCAAAATCATGACAGTATCTTTCCTCAGTCATAATAAGCGCAGAAGGGGCGCTGCATGTGCGCCCCTTGGTTTTCCCTGTGCAGGATATTAAACACGCGCGGCTTCCGGCAATTTCTTCAGGTAGTGGCCAACCAGCAGGGCCAGCAACAGCATCAAGCTGATAAAGGCGACTACGCCGCCCCAACCAAAGTTATGCCAGAACACGCCGCCCAGCGTACCGGCAACGCTGGAACCCACGTAATAACAAAACAGATAGAGCGAAGAAGCCTGGCCTTTGGCCCGGCGTGCGCGGCGGCCAATCCAACTGCTGGCAACCGAGTGGGCGGCAAAGAAACCGGCGGTGAACAGCATCATGCCAATAAAGATCACAGTGACAGGGGCCAGGGCGGTGATCAGTATCCCGATCAGCATAATGATAATGGACGCCAGCAGCACCGGGCCGCGGCCAAATTTGGAGGTCAGGGCACCCGCTTTGGGTGAACTGTAAGAACCGGTGAGATACACCACCGACAACAGGCCCACAATTGCCTGGCTAAGATGATAAGGATCGCTCAGCAGGCGGTAGCCAATGTAGTTGAACATTGTCACAAAGCTACCCATCAGCAGGAACCCTTCGGCAAACAGCAGCGGCAGCCCCTTATCGTGCCAATGCAGCTTAAAGTTAATCAGCAACGTTCTTGGCCGCAATGAACTAGCGCGGAAGTGCTTGGATGCGGGCAGAATGCGCCAGAACATGCAAGCCGCCGCCAGGGCGAACACCCCAATCACCGCCAGCGAGATCCGCCAGGAGAAGAAATCGGTGAGCACCCCGGTCACCAGGCGCCCGCTCATCCCACCGATGGAGTTGCCGCTGATATAAAGGCCCATAGAAAAGGCCACGAAGCTCGGGTGGATCTCTTCGCTCAGATAGGTCATACCGACTGCCGCAACCCCGCTCAGCGAAAGCCCAATCAACGCCCGCATCACCAAGATGCCGTGCCAACTGGTCATGAAGGCACAAATCAGCGTACAGATTGCCGCCAACAGCAGGGCCACCACCATCACCGACTTGCGGCCGATCGCATCTGACAGCGGGCCGGTAAACATCAGGCCGATGGCCAACATCCCAGTGGAGAAGGAAAGAGAAAGGCTGCTCTCCGCTGGGGAGATACCAAAATCTTGCGAAAGCACCGGCAAGATCGGTTGCACACAGTACAGCAACGCAAAGGTAGCCAGCCCGGCAGAGAACAGCGCCAAGGTCACACGCATAAACTGCGGTGTACCGCGTTCGATGTAGGGGAGTTTATTCAGCGTGGTGCGTTTGGTTGTTGGGGCACTGTCAGGCGCAGGCAGCGTTTTTGGCATACTGGCCGCAGAACGCGAAGCGGTTGTCACAGCGGTTCCTTACCGGGTTAGGGAGATAAAAAATACGTCTTGAGTCACAAAATCATAGGGAGCGGCCAGTTTTTTGTCTAATATATTAATCATCCTAATTAAGATGTTTAAAGTATGAATATCGAGCTCAGACATTTGCGTTACTTTGTGGCCGTCGCTGAAGAACTGCATTTTGGCCGGGCGGCGGAGCGGCTACGGATCTCCCAGCCGCCCCTTAGCCAACAGATCCAGGCACTGGAGGATATGGTGGGCGCGCGTTTGCTGGCACGCAATAACCGTAACGTCAGCCTGACCCAGGCGGGGGAGATGTTCTTGAAAGAGGCCTATCAGGTGCTTGCCCAGGTCAACCGGGCAGCAGAGAAGGCGGCGCGCCTGGAGCGTGGTGAACTGGGTGAACTGACGATTGGTTTTACCTCTTCGGCTCCGTTTATCAGCGTGGTTTCCCGTAGCTTGCGAGCCTTTCGCCAGTTATCACCGGATGTGCATATCAAAATGCGTGAGGTGAACACCAAGCAACAGCTTGAACCGCTGCTCAACGGTGACCTTGATCTGGGCGTGATGCGCAATACCCGCTTGCCGGATGCGCTGCAGCATCAGTTGTTATTACGCGAGCCCTTGCTTGCCGTAGTGCCGAATGGCCACCCGTTAACCCTAAAGGCATCAGGCACGCTGCGTTTCAGCGATTTGGCCCAGGAACCCTTCGTGTTCTTTTCCCGCGAAGTGGGCACCGCGCTGTATGACGAAATTCTGGCTTTACTGGCCAATGCCGGGATCGCCCCTTACATCACGCAAGAAGTGGGGGAAGCGATGACTATTATCGGTCTGGTCGCGGCCGGGTTGGGGATTTCCATTTTGCCGATGTCATTTGGCAGAGTGAAGATCGATGGGGTGACCTATCTCCCCTTAGCCGAGCCGGAGGCGATGACTGAGGTCTGGTTGGTGCATCATCGCAGCAGGCCGTTAACGGCAGCGGCCAAGGCGTTAATGGCGCTGATGCTCGAACCCAAAGCTGGGTAAATAAGAGGCGTTTTTGGCGGAAAGCTCGGTGAATTTGTGCTGTTAATCACATAACGAATCAAATAGTTGACGCTGTATTCCAAAAGCCCCACCATAGCCCCTAATCTTTATTTAGAAGCGCGAAAAATAGCAGGAGCGGGTGTGTGATTGCGGATGGGCAGCCTGGGCATATTGATCAGATCAAGCAAACCAATGCAGGGGCAGTTTACCGGCTGATAGATCGGCTGGGACCGATTTCGCGCATCGAATTATCCAAGCGGGCACAGCTGGCACCTGCCAGTATCACCAAGATAGTGCGTGAGCTGCTCGAAGCGCATCTGGTTAAAGAAACCGAATATCAGGAAGTGGGCAGCCGTGGCCGACCGGCCGTTGGCCTGGTGCTTGACACCGAAGCCTGGCATTACCTCTCTGCACGTATCAGCCGTGGCACCATTACCCTGGCGCTGCGCGATCTCAGTAGCAAGATGGTGGTTGAAGAACTGCTGCCGTTAAAAGCCGAACATCCCGAACCGTTATTACAGCGTATCGTTAGTGAAGTCGATCAGTTCTTTATCCGCCACCAAAGCAAACTGGAACGTTTAACCGCCATCGCCATCACACTGCCCGGCATGATTGATACCGCCGCGGGTATTGTTCACCGCATGCCGTTTTATGACGTCAACGAAATGGCGTTGGGGCCAGCGCTAGAGGCACTGACGGGCCTGCCGGTTTATGTTCAGCATGATATCTGCGCCTGGACGATGGCAGAGGCGCTGTATGGCGCATCCCGTGGCAGCCACAACGTCATTCAGGTCGTCATCGACCATAACGTTGGTGCAGGGGTGATCACTAACGGACGCGTACTGCATGCGGGTAGCAGCAGCGTGGTGGAGATAGGTCACACACAGGTCGATCCGTACGGTAAACGCTGCTATTGCGGCAACCATGGTTGCCTGGAAACGGTCGCCAGTATTGAAAACATGCTGGAAATTGCCCAGCAACGTTTGGGAGGCTCGATGTCTTCCATGCTGCATGGCGCACCATTGACCGTGGAATCGCTATGCGATGCGGCAATGGCTGGCGATCAGTTAGCCAAAGATATTATTCTTGGCGTCGGGCACAGCGTCGGGCGCATTGTGGCGATCATGGTCAACCTGTTCAATCCGGAAAAAATCCTGGTAGGTTCACCGTTGAACCGGGCCGCTGAAATTCTGCATCCGGCGATTGCTTCCTGCATTCGTCAGCAATCCTTGCCTGCGTACAGCGAGCATGTTCAAGTTGAATCCACCCAGTTCTTCAACCAAGGCACCATGCCGGGAGCCGCACTGGTGAAAGAAGCCATGTATAACGGTTCTTTGTTGGTGAAGTTGCTACAAGGTTGATTTAGCCTGTGGCATTAACTACCCGGGAATTGAACCCAAAAACTACGCTTCCACTGTCTCGTTGGCAGGGCTACGCTTTCGACCGATCCTAAGTGCTTCAAGGACCAACGAGAATGCTGGAGAAGGCTGTTTGCGACTGGGATAATACAGGTAGTAGCCGGGGAAGGGTTTGCACCATTGCTCCAGCACACGCACCAGATTACCTTCTTTAATATGTGATCCAAACTCTTCTTCTGGCAAAAAAGCAATCCCGTGTCCTGCAAGCGCCGCAGCAACAATATGTTCAGAGGTATTGAAAATGAGCTGTCCGCTGACGCGAACATTAAGATCCCCCTCATCCTGATCGAAATCCCAGATATACAACCCCCCAGACCTGACCATACGTTGATTTATGCACCTGTGCTGCGTCAACTCATGGGGGGTGTTGGGGATAGGATAACGTGAAAAATAGCCCGGAGATGCCACTGCGGCCATACGTAATTTGGGCCCGATGGGTACCGCTATCATGTCTTTATCAATGGTGTCACCCAGTCGAACGCCCGCATCAAACCGATCTGCCACGATATCGCGAAAACCATGGTTTGCGTCGAACTCGATATTAATATCCGGGTACTCATGCAACAGCGGGGTCAGCTTTGGCAGCAGGGTACTGTGTAAAACATTTGGCCCGCAGGTGATACGGACCGTACCTGCAGGCTTATCGCGCAGCTCGGTCAGCATATCCAGTTCGGCTTCAATCTCATCGATGCGATTACCAATAGCCAGTAGCAACCGCTCTCCGGCGGAAGTCGGCGATACGCTACGGGTGGTACGCGTCAGCAGGCGAATTTGCATACGATCTTCAAGTGCAGAAATCGCCTGGCTGAGTGCAGGCTGCGTTACACCCAGCTGTGCTGCGGCACGGGTAAAGCTGCTTTCACGTGCGACCGTGACAAAATAGAGCAGGTCGTTCAGGTTGCGTTTCATCAGGTATGGCCCGTCTCATTAATAAGCTACAGTTATAAACCTATTAAGTATTCATTAGCTAGTAATGATGCACCCTGAGTGTAAAATTTCCAGCAAGAGATTATTAAGCGATGGCGGATAAACGCTGTTGCTCTTTCCATTTTTACTTTCCTGACGTTATTCCTGCGAATAGCGTTCGGCCGCGGTTTACCTGAAAACTGCCGGGGGTTATTCGGAGTCAGCAATTTATGCCCATCTTGTCGAACGATCTATCACCTCATAAAGAACGCGCATACTGGAGCGGAGTATTTGCCATGACGTTGTGTGTCTTTGCGCTCATTGCTTCGGAGTTTATGCCTGTCAGCCTGCTGACACCCATATCGGGAGATCTAGGCGTCAGTGAAGGGTTGGTTGGGCAGGGGATCGCTATTTCCGGCGTATTTGCGGTACTGACGAGTCTCTCCATTTCTACACTGGCCGGAGGTCTCGATCGCAAGACATTACTGTTGAGCATGACTGCGTTGATGGCGTTCTCCGGAGCCATTCTCGCGTTAGCACCCAGTTACCTGATTTACATGGTTGGCCGTGCCCTGATTGGTATTGCTATTGGTGGGTTCTGGTCCTTATCAGCCGCTACTGCTCTTCGCCTGGTTCCGCAACACCAGGTTCCAAGTGCGCTGGCCATATTTAACGGGGGTAACGCCTTGGCAACCGTTATAGCCGCACCACTTGGCAGTTATCTGGGCTCGATTATCGGTTGGCGAGGCGCATTCTTTTGCCTTGTTCCGGTTGGAGTGATTGTTTTTATCTGGCAGTGGTTCAGCCTGCCTGCAATGAAGGCTGATAAAAGCGATAAGCGTAACGGTACTGTTTTTCGTCTTTTGGCTAACCCGCTTGTGGCGATGGGGCTTGCGGCCTGCGGATTATTCTTTATGGGCCAATTTGCTTTGTTTACTTATCTACGTCCGTTCCTTGAGAGGGTAACGCAGGTAGATATCACTACGTTGTCGCTTATTTTACTGGCAATAGGAGTTGCTGGCTTTATCGGAACCCTGGTGATTAGCGCATTTTTGGCATCAGGTTTTTACCCCACACTCATTGCCATCCCTTTGCTAATGGCCGCTATTGCCGGAGCACTGATCGCTTTTGGTCAGAGTGTTTGGATTGTTGCAACACTGCTTGGTTTATGGGGCTTAATCGCCACTGCTGCACCCACCGGTTGGTGGACGTGGATCGCTAGAACACTGCCGGAAGATGCGGAGGCTGGCGGTGGCCTGATGGTTGCCATAGTGCAACTGTCCATCGCATTAGGCTCCACAATCGGCGGGTTAGCATTTGACCACAGCGGTTATCAAAGCACCTTCACCATCAGCGGCATTTTGTTAGTGATAGCGGCCGCCCTGGCGTTATTGACGTCACGTAAAGATATCCACCAAACCCAATGAGGAGTTCTCTGATGAGAAAATTTACCATGCTGTTAGGGCTGTTAATCAGTTCATTTGCGGCAGTTGGCGCCGATATGTCTAACGGAGCCGATAATTTTTACCAAAGCGATAAAGTCACCCAGCAAAAGGTGACCTTCAAAAACCAGTATCAGATGAGTGTGGTCGGCAATCTGTTTATACCGAAAGGGATGGATCAGAATTCACAAAATCCGGCGATTGTCATTGGCCATCCGATGGGGGCGGTAAAAGAACAAAGCTCAAATCTGTATGCCCAGAAACTGGCCGAGCAAGGGTTTGTGACGTTGGCAATTGATCTTTCCTTCTGGGGAGAAAGTGAAGGAAAACCCGGCCATCTTATTTCTCCGGAAATTTATGCGGATGATTTCAGTGCCGCGGTCGATTATCTGAATACTCAACCTTACGTTAATCCGGAGAAAATTGGCGTGCTGGGTATTTGCGGTAGCGGGAGCTTCGTTATCAGTGCTGCCAAAATTGACCCGAGAATGAAGGCCGTGGCCACGGTTAGTATGTATGACATGGGGGCGGCTTTCCGCCATGGTCTTCATCATTCCGTTACGCCTGAACAGCGTAAAGCATTCATTAAATCTGCAATAGAACAACGAGCTGTTGAGTTTAATGGCGGAGACATTGCTTATATCCCAGGTACCGTTAACCAGCTTGATGATTCAACGCCAGCAATTCAACGAGAATTCTTCGATTTCTATCGCACACCTCGAGGAAGTTATACACCACAGGGTGAGAAAGAAGAGCTGACAACCAAACCGATGTTGAGCAGCATTGGGAAGTTCATGAACTTCTATCCGTTCAACGATATTGAAACGATCTCGCCACGCGCGATGCTGTTCATCACTGGCGATCGGGCGCATTCGAAAGAATTTAGTGAAGATGCTTACAAACGTGCCGGACAGCCGAAAGAGTTGTACATCGTGCCGGGGGCAGGCCATGTCGATCTTTATGACCGTAGCGACATGATCCCATTTGCCAAGCTGACGTCGTTCTTTAAAGCTAATCTCAAATAATGTCAAAAGCCGCATCCTGACGGGTGTGGCTAATTTTTTTGGGTTTATCGCATGAAATATCAGAACACATTAATACCGGGTCTGCTGCTGGCTTGTACTTTGGCAGGCCATGCCGACATGATCATTAACCCGCCCCTTAAGGAGAGCCCGATGATGGTTAAAATGAATATTGATGACCAACAATTTGAGGTCAAACTTCACGACAATCCAGCGGCTAAAGCATTTGTTAATTCTTTACCATTGCAACTTGGTATGGAAGAGTTGAATGGTAATGAGATATTTGCCGAACTTCCCCATAAGCTGCCTTCAAGCCCTGTACGGCCTGGGACTATTCAGGCAGGCGATCTCATGTTGTACGGTACGCAAACGTTGGTGTTGTTCTATGAGTCATTTGAATCATCCTACCGCTATACCCCCATCGGGAAAGTTATTCACCCAGAAAAACTCCCCATCAGTGTGGACAAAAAGAAAATAGGGGTTAGGTTCAACGACCATTAAAACCAAGGTAGTTAGCTCCCTGGATCATGCCGATACGAGGCACTCGGCGCCACAAAAACCTGGGTACGTTTTCGTTCCTTTGACCTTGATACCCCTTATCAGAGTTTCTTATTATTTACCGCCAAAAGATTGAGCTACCTCAAGCCCCCGTTGAGTTGCATCCCCTAGACTTTTCCCGTAGGACGACTCTCGTCGTGATTTACGGCGGTTTTTTAGGTTAACGAGGCATTTCAAGGCAATCTATTCATGTTAAAGCGTTTATTTGTTACAGGCACGGATACCGACGTAGGTAAGACAGTGGTTTCCCGCGGTTTATTGCAGGCTTTCGCCGCGCAAGGTCGCTCAGTGGCGGGTTATAAGCCCATTGCGGCGCGCTGCCATGAAACCGGTGAAGGCATCCGCAATAGAGACGCTTTAGTTTTACAGGCCTCTTCCTCACTGCCGCTGTCCTATGATGAAATCAATCCGATCACCTGTCTGGATGAGGTGTTTCATGCCCATGCAACCCAGGATATTGATTACGGACTGATGAGCCGTGGTTTGCACCATCTCGCCGCCAAGGCCGATACGGTAGTGGTGGAGGGCAGCGGCGGCTGGCGGGTATTGATGAACGATCTCCGTCCTTATGCCGAGTGGGTGGTACAGGAACAACTGCCGGTTATCCTGGTGGTCGGGATCAAACTGGGCTGTGTCAGTCATGCGCTATTAACTGCACAGGCAATTATTAACGATGGCTTACCATTGCTGGGCTGGGTGGCTAATCGTATCAACCCTGGTTTAGCTCACTATGCAGAAACTATCGATGCGATGCAGCAGCGTATTCCGGCTCCATTGCTGGGTGAGATCCCGTATCTGCCGCGCGCAGAACAACGTGAGCTGGCACAATATCTGGACGTTTCGCAGCTGGTTGACCGTTACGCGTTGTGATAAACCGACTGTGGGCGTAGCCCGCGAGCAATGGTAGTGGCGATAACGCAAGCCAACAGAATGCCTGGCAGCAGGGTATATTCCCCGGTCATCTCAAACACCATTAATGCTGCCATAATGGGCGCATGAGTGGTGGCAGCCAGCAATGTCGCCATACCGGTCAGTGCCAGCAGAATGGGCACTGCAGTACCCAACTCTGGCCATAGGCCAAACATCTGGCCCACTACCGAGCCCAATGCGGCCCCCACGAATAATGTCGGCGTGAACACGCCCCCAGGTGCACCTGATCCACTACTGGCCAACAGGGCTAACAGTTTGCAAATCAGGATCGCACTGACCAGCAGCATCCCTGGTGGTGCCGAGAGCAACGATTGCACCACGCTATAACCATTTCCCCAGACTTCGGGATACAACAAGGAAAGCAACCCGACGATCAGCCCGCCAAGCGCCAACTGTAATGGCGGTATGAGATTGGGCGAGCGAAATGCCCGCCCGCTGGCCGCCATCGCCCACAGAAACAACGGGCCACAAACTCCTGCCAGTATGCCCACCAAGGCCATTAACAGATACTGCACCGGCCAGGGAGCAGCAAGCGGCTCCACGATATAGAGCGGAGCCTGGCCACCGTTCAGCAGATTGGTCATCAGTAGCGCGCTCACGGCGGCGATCACTACCGGGCCAAGCGAGGCCAGCATCAGCGAGCCAAACAGGATCTCCGCGATAAACAGGCTACCCGCCAACGGGGCATGATAGGCGCTTGCCATCCCGGCTGCGGCAGCGCAAGCCACCCACAATTTCCATTCTTTCGCTGGGGTAAAGCGCTGGGCAAATACCGACCCCACCAACGCCCCCAGCAGGATCATCGCCCCCTCGCGGCCAATGGTGCTACCGCTGGAAACCACCAACAGTGAGGCCAGGCATTTTATCAGGCTGGCGTTAACGGCTAGCCGTCCGTCACCGGCTTCAATCGCTTCCATATAATCCGTTGGCGCGATGGGTCTTTGATGTTGGTAACGCTGGTAGATCCACAACAAAAAGCCAGCGGCTAATCCACCCAATGCTGGCGTCAACGCTCTGCGCCATCCGGGCAGTGCAGCGGCAGCGGCCACCAAACTGCCTTCCTCGTGATCCAGCAACAACCATTCAAGCCCGAACATGGCGCGGTGAAATAACCACACGGCCAACGCAGCACAAATGCCGAGCAGGATGGCAATAAACAGATGGCGCAGCAGGGCGCGATAGTGGTGCAGAGGGACCAATTGATTCATGTGTCGGCAGTGATGAAGAATAAGAGGTTCAGGTGGGCATTGTGCTTGTCTACCCACCTGAAAACCAGAGAATCTTTATCAGAAACCTGGCGTTGTAGCTACAGTATCAACCGCCCGGAGGCGTGGCAGGCTGATATTTACCGCTCATGCCTTCCAGCAGCGCGACCAGATCGTTGATATCGCTGTCTGGTAGGGTAACGCCGACCTGATAGGTCAGCATATCCTTGACCGCCTGGTGCAGCGAAGTCACGCTGCCGTCGTGGAAGTAAGGGGCGGTTTGAGCGATGTTTCGTAACGTTGGGGTTTTGAAACGGTGGCGATCGTTATCATTTTTAGTGACATTGTAACGCCCAAGGTCGGCCTCGGTGGGGTTGCCGCGAGCGGCAAAGTAATCCGCTTTCAGCCCCATGACCTCATAGGATTGGCCCCCAAGGTTGACCCCGGTATGGCAGGTGCCACATTTGTTTTGCTGGAACAGTTGATAGCCGTGTTTTTGCTGCGCCGTCAGGGCGTCATTATCGCCTTTCAGGTAACGGTCAAACGGGCTATCTGGCGTGATCAGCGTCTTTTCGAACTCGGCAATGGCGTCGGTAATGTTATCGCCGGTGAAGCCGTTAGCATAGACGCGCTGGAAGTCGGCCTTCAGCAAGACGTCCTGATCCAGTTTAGCGATGATTTCATCCCAGGACTCGGAGGCCATCTCGATCGGGTTCATCGGTGGGCCACCGGCCTGAGCCTGTAAATCTGCCGCTCGGCCATCCCAGAACTGCGCCATATTGAAGGCCGCATTAAACACCGTCGGGGCGTTGATTGGCCCGACCTGATCGCCAACCCCCAACGATGAGACGCGCCCATCCACGCCACCTTCGCCCAGCTTATGGCAGTGGGCACATGAGATGCTGTTATCTTTCGACAGGCGCGGGTCGTGGAACAGTCGAAAGCCCAGCGCCACTTTCTGCGGATCGGTAGGTAGCGAGGCTGGCACCGGCTGTAAAGCGGCACCGCGCAGTTCGGCTGGCGTCTCTGGCAAAGTGTAGAACTGTTCGCGCTGTTGACGGACCCAGCTCAGTAGTTCATTACGATCGCCGTCGCTGACGTTTCCGCCCCAGTGGACCATCTTATACATTGACGGTGGCATCTCCTGGTTTTGCAGTACGGCTTCCAGCTTAGCCAGATCGACTTCAGGCACCGCAGTTTTTTGTTGCAGAGCGGAGCGGGTAGCATCGAGGTTGAAATGCTGATTTCCACTGAGGATATCCTGCGCCATAATTTGTTTGGCGATCGGTAACTCGGCATAGAAGGGAAGCTGAGCCGAGTTGGAGTGACAATAGTCGCAGCCATTGCGGGTTAGCAGGGTATCGATTTGATTGCCAGCAACGGCGGGGTTACGCTGTTGATCGTAATGATAGACATAACCGACGGTCCCCAAATAGCCGACGACGGCGGTAACGGCACAGCCCAGAATAATTTTTTTAATCATGTTCTCGCTCCAATGAGTTGATTTCCAAATAGCCCTACATATTAAGAGGTAATGGTGAGGGTAAAATCAGATTGTCACGGCCCGGGGCGGTTAGCAACTTGATTAAAATCAATCACTATCATTGGTATGCACTATCGTTCAGATAGGTTTTAACGATAAAGCAGGTGTGGTTTGGCTTACAGGCCGCCCCTAAGAAATACCTTATTATTCAATGGGGTGCTTATTTTTTGTGTGACGCTGTAACAATACGTTCAATTGCTGCTTCGTTGCGGGATTTTTATTCACAACATCCCCTGACAAACTACAGCGTCCCCCCGGCTGTTATACTGCGGGTAAAATAAAAGACATAGGGACACAGGGTAAACTGATGACCACTAACACTTCTTCGAACACTGCCCAAGTGGCTCATCGGCCGTTGATCCTGCTTGCCTGCATGCTGGCGATGTTCATGTCTGCCATCGAAGCGACCATTGTTGCCACCGCGATGCCGACGATTATTGGCGATCTGGGTGGTTTTTCGTTGCTGGGCTGGGTGTTTTCGGTCTATTTGCTGGCACAGGCCATTACCATCCCGATCTACGGGCGTCTGGCAGATTTATACGGTCGGAAACCGATCTTTTTCTTTGGCGCCACGCTGTTCCTGTTGGGGTCGGTCCTGTGCGGTTTCTCATCGAATATGTATTGGCTGATTGCCTTCCGCCTGCTGCAAGGACTGGGCGCCGGGGCGATCATGCCGATCGCCACCACCGTGATCGGTGATATTTACAGCGCCACCGAACGGCCAAAAGTGATGGGGTATCTTTCTAGCGTCTGGGGTGTTTCGGCTATTCTTGGCCCGTTACTGGGTGCATTTATCGTGCAACACACGACTTGGGCTTTGGTATTTTGGGTCAACCTGCCCATTGGCCTGCTGGCGATGTATTTCCTGGGGCGCTACCTGCCTGACCTCAAACAGGGGCGAAAACATGCGCTGGATCTGGCGGGAACGGCCTGGCTGACGATCTTTGTCGCTGCATTGCTGCTTTCACTCTTGCAGGCGGAAATGCTGGGATGGTGGGTCATACCGTTGCTGGCGTTGGCGTTAGTGGCGCTCAACCGGTTAATTCGTCAGGAGCGCCGTGCTCCTGAACCGTTGTTCCCATTGGCCCTGTGGCAAAACCGCGTGATTGTGGCTGGCAATATTGGCGGCGTGGTGATCGGTGCTGCCATGATGGGCATCAGCGCCTTCTTGCCAACCTTTATCCAGGGCGTGAAGGGCGGAACCCCGCTGGAAGCCGGAACCACGTTGGCCTTGATGTCGATTGGCTGGCCGCTGGCCAGTATGCTGAGCGGGCGTTTGATGCTGCTGACTTCTTATCGCACTACAGCTCTGCTTGGTGCGCTGCTGTTGGCGGCCGGTGGCTTTATCCTGCTGCTGTTACAGCCTTCGGGTGGGTTACTGTGGGGGCGGGTTGCGGCGTTTATCATCGGGGTCGGTATGGGGTTGTGCAATACCACCTTCCTGGTTTCAGTACAGAATGCGGCACATTATAGTATTCGCGGTATCGCAACTGCCTGCACGGTATTCACCAGGATGGTCGGATCGGCCATCGGCACCGCCATTCTGGGGGCCACGTTGAATATCAACCTGCATTTGCGTCTGCCACAAACGGTTGATCCGGTGCAGCAGTTAATGGAGCCAGAGGTTCGCAACACCATGCGGCCAGAGGCGCTGGCGGATCTCATTGGGCATGTCGCCGCCTCAATGCATTGGGTATTCCTGGTCTCGGCGTTGATATCGCTGTTTGCCTTGGGCGCGGCTATGCTGATCCCGGCGCGTCATCGGCCGCAGGGCGAAGGTGAAGAGGTTAAACAGGCTTAATAAAGAGGAGGGGCGCAGTAACAAACCGCGCCCTGAAGGCGGTTACTGCGGGGCTTGGGTATCCTGGCTGGTGCCAGTTTGCGCCGCGTCGCCGCTGTCGTCGCCGTTAATCAGGCGGGTATAGACGATTTTCTGCGTGTCTTGGCCACAATGGCCGACCACCTGTCCACCGGCAAGGTTCGCCTGATCGTTAGGCACGATCTCCAGCTTGAAGCCGGATTCCAGTACGCCGTTATTGACAATCTTCTGGGCAATATCCGCCTTTATGCTCTCACATGAGGCAAAAGCGGCCAGCGGCGCGGTGGCTAACAGCAGTACACCTACTACAAGCGCTTTTTTCATCATTGGATCCTTATTTGAGACGAATGTTCTTAGTCAGGATAGCAGCATCAGGTTGAATAGTTTACCCTTACTCGCTATTACTGCGTGACTGGACGGCCAGTGGTGCGATCCAGACACTTACGGGTTGACGGTTCCCAATAGGCATTGACGTTGTAGCTGTTATCACAACGATCTTCGTCATCAATAGCACGGTCAACCTTGTCAAACTCTTTCTCGACACGGGTGTTCACCTTGCTGCGCAGCGATTTGGTTTCATTCCATTGCTCTTTGCTTTGGCGAGCCTGTTCATTGCTCATGGCTGCGCCGCCGCTGCCATCAACCGTGACGCAGGTGCTGCCTTGGGTGCAAGTGGCTGCCAAGGCAGGAGCTTGCCAGGCACCGGCCAGCAATAACATGGCAGCCGGTAACATCAGGCGCGGAAGGGAGAGTAATTTCATCGTTTCATCCTTATAAATGAGTGTTGCATCCACCAGCAACACTGGCTATGGCATGGGTTAAATATATCACCGTGCTGTTATATTGCACCAGCGCATCGCCTTGTTCGTTTAATTTACTGAGAGAATAGCGGTAATGCTAAAAACCACTTTACTGTTTTTTGCCACGGCATTGGCCGAAATCATTGGCTGTTTCTTGCCGTATCTGTGGCTAAAGAAAAACGCCAGTGCCTGGTTGTTGCTGCCTGCGGCCCTTAGCCTGATGCTGTTTGTCTGGTTGTTGACACTCCATCCTGCGGCCAGTGGGCGAGTCTATGCCGCCTATGGTGGCGTTTATGTGGCAACGGCGCTGCTTTGGCTACGGGTGGTAGATGGCGTGAAGTTGTCGACTATGGATTGGCTGGGGGCTGGGGTGGCTCTGCTAGGGATGCTGATTATCGTTGCTGGCTGGCGAACTGCGTGAGTTGAGATGGCAGGGCTGGTTGCCCTGCCACAGAGAAAAACCATTAACCGCGATGAATGCTCAGCCCGGCAAAGGACTGGCTGACCGGCATCATTTCCAAGGTATTGATATTGACGCGGGCAGGCAGCGTTGCTACCCAGAATACCGCTTCGGCAACATCATCCGGCGTCAGGGCATCTACCCCTTGATAGGTTTTATCTACCTTGCCGTCATCCCCTTTGAAACGCACGTTGGAGAACTCGGTGCCGCCAACCATGCCTGGCTCAATATCGGTAACGCGGATATGGGTGCCGTGCAGATCGGCGCGCAGACCCAGGCTGAACTGTTTAACGAAGGCCTTGGTAGCGCCGTAAACGTTACCACCGGCATAAGGCCAGTTGGCGGCGGTGGAGCCGATGTTGATCACGTGGCCAACGTTGCGTTCCACCATGGCTGGCAGCAGCGCACGGGTCATGTTGACCAACCCTTTGGTGTTGGTATCGATCATGGTTTCCCAATCGTCCGCATTGGCTTTGTGTGCAGGTTCCAGGCCTAACGCCAGACCGGCGTTATTCACCAGCACGTCGACGTTGCGCAGCGCTGCGGGTAACTCTTCGATGGCTTGCTGGATCGCCGCACGGTTGCGGACATCCAAACGCACGATATGCAGTGCCTCACCTAATTCTGCCTGCAGCGCCTCCAGGCGCTCCACACGACGGCCAGTGGCAATCACCTGATGGCCTTCACCGATAAACTTGCGGGCAATAGCTTCACCAAAACCGGAGGTAGCGCCCGTGACAAAAATAATCATGCTGCTGTTCCTTAACTGTTTTTAGCCTGCATCCACTCTAACGCGGTTGCGTTAACCCTGCAATTTTAACCGGTGATGGCCGGTACGTGGTAAACCACACAGTCATATTTGATATTTTCGCGGCGGCCTTGCACGGTGCCACCCAGCGATTCGGCAATGCGGCGGCTTGGCGTGTTCTGCTCGGCGACCGGATAAATGAAATACGGCGGATGGTAGCGTTCGCTGGCCCATTTCGCCATGGCATGGACGATTTCGCGGCCGTAGCCGTTACCGTGCAGGCTCTCTTTCACCCAGATCCCGAGTTCTGGTTTTTGCTGGTGCAGATTATGCACGCCGCCCATGCCAACGAACTGCTTGCTGTCACGTAACCGGGCCACAAAGATGACTTCTTCACCTTCGCGGATCAACGGCAGCCAGCCTTCCCAGACGTTGGCAAACGCCTCGGGAGACTCTTCTGGTTCAAAGGTCATAAAACGCGTTAGCGTAGGGGTGATCGCCTGGTAAACATCGTCGGCGTCTGCTGCGGTAAAGGGGGCAATCAACAACCGATCGGTGTTCACACGGCACTGAGTAAGGTCACTGTGCATCATTATTATTACCTCGCTTTTCAGGCCTAAAACGGCAAAAATCCGCTCCCGTTAAAACGGGGCGGATCATCGATATTACGTTGATTAGCGGCAGATGCGACTTATTTTTTCATCGGTGTGGAAACGGGCAAGATCCTACTGGCTGATTTCTTTACCCGCTTCGGCTTTGAGGGTGTCGCTACACTATCCCGTTGAAGTCATCGCCCAGTCTGTTCGTTGGTATCTGGCTTAATGCTGCAAAACCTTATTTTTGCACGCCGCAAACTTCCTCGATCCGTTGGTTACCATTCTCAAATGTATACCCATTGATGAAGTTAGACAGCGCGTCCCTGAGTTGCGTACAGGTGATACCGGCTTTGTGTAATGCACTGACCACATGCGAGCCTGCCTCCTCGGTATAAAAACCGTGAGCAAGCTGCGATGGCGACCAAGATGCATGGTGAGCTAATATGTCGCGCATCACTATCGTCAGTACCTGCGGGTCATCACCAGTATATTTTTTTGCTCGGCCGATAGCCTCTTTCAGCACCGGATTGTTCCCTTTTTTATCTTTATAATCCATCCACTGCACGACATTTCGCTCGAGTATCGACTGGATCACGGGACGTGGAGCATACTCAACCAAGTATTCCCAAAGCGACGCAGAGTAATCGGCGGCAGGTTTTTCCTTAAGGATGCCTGGATCAGCAGTGATTTTATCTGCGACAATCAACATACCCAGCAGCGCTTCGGCCTGAATACGGTAGACTGGTTTTTCAGGAGGATGGTATCCCCATAAAAACTGAATAAGTTCCGCATTTGCTTGTGATAAAACTCGGGCGTAAACCTCATTACTCAGTAGCTCAGGCATCTTATCAAGGATAATTTTCACGATAGCTTTATACCGCTGCAGCTGTTCTTCAGTCGGAGTAACCGAGAAGTAGAAATGCTGATCTAACGGATTATCTTTGCGAAGGAAGGCTCGGTTGTTTTTCGCCTGTTCATCATCGCCATCCAGTTGTTCACTAAACACGCGAAGCGCATTTAGATTATGATGTTTTACCGCAGTTGAGAAGATTGAGCCATTAAAGGCATATGTCTGAAATGGATTTGCGCCTCTGGCCAGCAACGCTCTAAACGTTGTTTCAGGCATATCCGTGTTATCTGCGGCTTTAACCAACATTTCCTGGCGAAACGTCGGATCCTCAAGCCGCCGATTAAAGGCTTCACTACTTTGGGCGATATTACGTAGCTGGTGCATATCTCTGGCAGTCTGTAGTTCGGCATACCAACTTGGTTTGAAGGTGCCAATGGCGACGAAAAACAAGGCCAGAGCAAAGAAATGGCCCAATAGTACCCCGCCAGTGACAGGTCTCAGTGCTCTGAACAGAAGAGAACAACCCCCAATCCCCCCAAGCATTGCGAGAGAAGCCATGAGGAACATGTCGAAGGTTGGAGAGATCCCGTAGAAAGTTAACCCCCACCATACGATCAATATGACCAGAATTTGAGGTAAAACCAGCCATAGTAACAGGATACGGCTTCCTGAGTGCCTAAAGGATCTGGCCAGTATAAATAGAATAATCGCCCCCAATAAAAAGGGAGCCGCGATCAGCACTAATAGAATAAAAACATCAAACAGCGTAAAACTGGCGACACTCAGCATCACTAACATTCCTTGTTACGTATGTTTAATAATTACAATGACATAATATCCTAAATAAAATCCTGTGCCCATTCCCCTGAATAGAGGTTAGCGATCTGGCCGCTGGCGGGATAAACAGCGTCAGGGTAAGAATATGGGCGGAAATGCCGTGTTCATTTCTAGTGGCTTCAGCACGAATAACAGAAACCCGTTTCAAAAATCACCCTGTCGGATTGTCGGGCAGAACCCACCATGGGGGAGAACAAAAGAAGTTAATGGCGCGATGATTAACGGGCACGGCAAATGTGCCCGTAGGGATAATCTAGCGTCGAACCGGTTCGGTTTTTACCGATTTGCCACGTGGCCAGTTTGTTGCGGATATTTTTGCTCAAACGACCATCTGAGCCTAAGCTAGGCTATGTTGCTGAATTTGCAGCTTCTATCCAAGTGGACGCAGCGTCCCTGGATTAAGACATGGAGGAGTTTCAATTTGATGCGTTTATCAACCCTGGTACTGGCGATCGGCGTTGCGTTAAGCATGCCAGCGCTGGCAGAAAACCATACCCAGACAAAGGAGGCGAAAGTGGCCGGAGAAGTTAAACAGGATAAGCAGGGAGAAAACCCGTTCTTTGCCGCCAGTCAGTTGTCATTCCAGGCCCCTCGTTTTGATGTCATCAGCGAAAGCGATTATGCCCCGGCCATTGCCGCCGGTATCCAGCAGAAACTGGCAGAAGTCGAAAAGATCGCCAATAACCCGGCTGAGCCTACGTTTGACAATACCTTCGTGGCGCTGGAAAAAAGTGGCGCACTGCTGACGCGCACCATGAACGTGTTCGGCGCGATGACCTCCGCCAACACCAGCGACACACTGCAAAAGCTGGATGAAGAAACCTCACCGAAGCTGGCGGCGTTAGACGATGCCATCATGCTCAACAGCAAACTGTTTGCGCGCATCAAGGCGATTTACGATCGGCGTGATAGCCTCAACTTGGACCCCGAGTCCTTGCGGCTGGTAGAGGTTACCTACAAGAACTATGTGCTGGCCGGGGCCAATCTTTCTGAAGCGGATAAAACCCAACTGAAAGCGTTGAACCAGGAAGCGGCGACGCTGAGTACCCAGTTCACCAATAAATTACTGGCTGCCAGCAAAAACGGCGCGTTGGCGATAGGTGATAAAAACCTGCTGGCCGGGCTTTCAGAGGGCGAGTTGGCGGCAGCAGCGCAGGCGGCCAGTGAACGCAAGCTGGATAAGCAATGGCTGTTGGTATTGCAGAACACCACGCAACAGCCTGATTTGCAAAACCTGCAAGATCGCGATACTCGCCAAAAGTTGTTCAAAGCTTCGATCAACCGCGCAGAAAAAAATGACGCCAACGATACCCGTCAAACCCTGGCGCGGTTAGCTAAAGTGCGTGCCGAGCAGGCCAAACTGCTGGGCTTCCCGAACTATGCCGCCTGGAAGTTGCAAAATCAGATGGCGAAAACCCCGGATGCGGCGTTGGCGTTTATGCGTAATATCGTGCCTGCCGCTACGGCCCGGGCAGAGCGTGAGGCCAAAGACATTCAGGCAGTGATCGATCGGCAAAACGACGGTTTTCAGCTGGCCGCCTGGGATTGGCAGTTCTATGCCGAGCAGGTGCGTAAAGAGAAGTACGATCTGGATGAATCACAGATCAAGCCTTACTTTGAGATGAACAACGTGCTGCATAACGGCGTATTCTATGCCGCCAATTTGCTGTACGGCATCAGCTTCAAAGAACGTAAAGATCTCCCGGTTTATCATCCTGACGTGCGGGTATACGAGGTATTTGATAAAGACGGCCAGTCTCTGGCGCTGTTCTACACCGATTTCTTTAAGCGAGACAACAAGGGTGGCGGCGCCTGGATGAGCAACTTCGTTGAGCAGTCCAAACTCAACGGCACCAAGCCGGTGATTTACAACGTCTCCAACTTCACCAAGCCCGCAGCGGGCCAACCTGCATTGCTGTCTTATGATGACGTAATCACCATGTTCCACGAGTTTGGCCATGCGCTGCACGGCATGTTTGCCGATCAGCAATATCCAAGCCTGTCCGGTACCAACACTGCCCGCGATTTTGTCGAGTTCCCGTCGCAGTTTAACGAGCACTGGGCCAGCGATCCGCAGGTATTTGCCCACTTTGCCAAGCACTACCAAACGGGTGAAGCGATGCCGCAGGCGTTGGTCGATAAAATCAACAAGGCCGACAAGTTCAACAAGGGTTACGCCATGACCGAACTGTTGGCCGCCGCGCTGCTGGATATGCATTGGCATATGCTCGGCGCCGATCAGCCGCAGCAGGACGTGGACAAGTTCGAGGCCGCATCGCTGCGCCAGGACAAGATCGACCTCAGCTATGTGCCACCACGCTATCGCTCCAGCTATTTCCAGCATATCTGGGGCAACGGCTATGCGGCCGGTTATTACGCCTATCTGTGGACGGAGATGTTGGCAGATGACGCCTTCCAATGGTTCAGCGATAACGGCGGACTAACGGCAGAAAATGGCCAGCGTTTCCGTGAGCAGGTGTTGTCACAGGGCAACAGCCAGGATTTGGAAAAGCTGTACGTTAAATGGCGTGGGCAGGAGCCGAGTATTGAACCGATGCTGATCAACCGCGGGTTGAAGGATAAGTAACTACGTTTAACGCTCTCCGAGGGCAGGTGACTGCTCTCGGATGGCTATAATCGATGCCATGAAAGAGAATTGTGTGAGGCCGATCGTTTTTCTGTGTAACCGAAATTAACCGTAGTGAGATTAATCCTTGTAATTAACAGGGCTACCAACACGTGTTGGTTTAAATAACCGCGAAATCCATCCTATTGTTTTAATGAGTTTATCTTCAGCATAAAATTTCCCCCTGGTATAAAAACCATAAGGAAAGGTGTTTAACGCCTGGATTAATATGATTAACGTCACAGATTAACCGCTGAAAACGGTGCGGCGACAAGTTACGATCATAATCTCAACTCCGATAGTTGCCGCTTTACTGTTGTCGGGTTCCGATTTAAAACAAACACCTGTTCAAAAACAAACAAGTGTTAATTATGACCAACCGGGAAAAACAGATACTGCAACTCCTTCGGCGGGACCCGTTGATTCAACAACACGAAATCGCCGATATTCTAGGTATTAGCCGTTCTGGTGTGGCAGGCCACATCATGAATTTGATGAATAAAGGTTATATTAAAGGTAAAGGCTATATTCTCTCCGAACATCGTTATGTGGTCACCGTTGGCTCGGTAAACATGGACGTTTGTGGTTATGCCAATACGCAGTTGGTTTATGAAGACTCCAATCCAGGGAAAATAAAATGTACCCCAGGCGGGGTTGGGCGAAATATATCACAGAACATTGCGTTATTAGGGGCCGAATGCCACCTGGTTTCCGTGGTTGGTGACGATTTCTACGGCACGACGCTATTGGAACAGGCAAAACTGGCGGGCGTCAACGTGGATAATTGCCACCGACTGCATGGTGAGAATACCTCGACCTACGTTTCGTTGCTGGATGGCAGTGGTGAAATGCTGGTCGCTATCAACGATATGCGCATCCTGGAAAAATTGACCCCGGCGCTGTTATCCCATTCCAAAGAGTTAATTCAGCACTGTGGCGTATTGGTGCTGGACTGCAACCTGACGGAAGAAGCGCTGGCCTGGTTATTTACCAATGCCGGTAATGTGCCGGTATTTGTCGATACGGTTTCCGCTTTTAAAGCGCCAAAAATCAAAAACTGGCTATCGCATATCCATACGTTGAAGCCGAATCGGATTGAGGCGGAAATCCTCAGCGGGATGAAAATAGCCCAGACTAGCGACGCACCGGCGGTGGCCCAATGGTTCCACCAGCAAGGAGTTCAGCGTTTGGCGCTGAGTATGGGGAGCCACGGCGTTTATTTCAGCGAAGTAGATGGCCAGCACGGTTGGTCGGCACCGCTGCCGACTCAGGTTGTCAACGTTACCGGAGCCGGGGATGCCATGATGGCGGGGCTGGTGAGTTGCTGGCTGGAGGATTTCCCACTCGATCACAGTATCCGTTTTGCCCAGGGCTGTTCGGCAATGACCCTGGCCTCTGAGTTCACCAATAACCCGAACCTGTCGCAAGGCAGCGTTCAAAAACTTTTGGAATTACAATCATGCAAAATAGCCTAATCACCCATCAATATCTGGATATCGCTCCTGAAGTGGCGCTTGCTCTGGCCGAAAATCGGCCGGTGGTGGCGTTGGAATCGACGATCATTTCCCACGGCATGCCTTACCCGCAAAACGTTGAAACTGCCTTGCAGGTAGAGGAAAAGATCCGTGCCAACGGGGCGGTGCCAGCGACCATTGCGGTGATCAATGGGCGCATGAAGGCGGGGCTATCCCATGATGAGATAGAAACGCTGGGCCGCGAAGGGCACCGGGTCGCCAAAGTGAGCCGCCGCGACTTGCCGTTTGTGATTGCCAGCGGCAAAAACGGCGCAACCACCGTGGCTTCTACCATGATCATTGCCGAACTGGCCGGGATCAGCGTATTTGCCACCGGCGGGATTGGCGGTGTGCACCGTGGCGCGCAGCAGACGTTTGATATTTCTGCCGATTTACAGGAATTGGCACAAACCAACGTGGCGGTGATTTGCGCCGGTGCCAAATCGATCCTGGATCTCGGTTTAACCACCGAATATCTGGAAACCCACGGCGTGCCTTTGGTGGGATACGGCACCGATAGCCTGCCCGCATTTTTCAGTCGTACCAGCCCTTACTCCGTTAGCGTACGCCTGGATACGCCGCAGGAAATCGCCCGGGCAATGGCCGCCAAGTGGGCGGCTGGCTTGCAGGGCGGAATGGTGATTGCCAACCCAATCCCAGAGCAGTACGCCATGCCTGAAGAAAAGATCAACCAGGCCATTGAGCAGGCGGTTCAGGAATCGGTGGAACAGGGGGTGTCCGGCAAGGAGAGTACACCATTCCTGCTGGCCAGAGTCGCTGAATTGACCGGCGGCGATAGCCTGCAGGCCAATATTCAGCTGGTGTTTAATAATGCTGAGCTGGCGGCCAAGATCGCGGGTCATTATCAGCTAAATTGCGCTTAACGCTTAAATTAGCACTCTACGTTTGTCCTTGATAAATCACTTCTGCCTCGGTAGGCGGCAGGCTATTGCCGTTTGCCGAGTAAAGAAGGAAGTAAACAAAATAGAAGGGGGCCTTATGGAGTTGTTGCGCAGTCTGGCAGGTATGTCGATCCTGTTATTCATTGGCTTTGTATTTTCAGTCAATAAAAGAAAAATAAGCTTGCGTACGGTCGGTGCGGCATTGTTACTTCAGGTATTGCTTGGCGCTATTATGTTGTATGTCCCTGCAGGTAAATGGTTAATTAACACCATTGCCAGCGGCGTCAATCGCGTGATTTCGTACAGCGATGCGGGGAGCGCATTTATTTTTGGCGGCCTGGTAGGGCCGAAAATGAATGAGCTTTTCGATGGGGCAGGTTTTGTGTTCGCTTTTCACGTGCTACCTGCCATCATCTTTATCACCTCATTGATTTCTATTTTATATTATCTTGGAGTAATGAGATGGGTGATCAATATTCTTGGCTATGTCTTTCAGCGCCTTATGAATATCAGCAAGGTGGAGTCCTTTGCCGCCGTTACCACCATTTTTCTGGGGCAAAATGAGCTGCCTGCGGTATTGAAGCCGTTTGTTAAAAACATGAACCGCAATGAACTGTTCACGGTGATCTGTAGCGGTATGGCCTCGATTGCCGGTTCGATGCTGGTCGGTTATGCCGGTTTGGGCGTCCCCATTGAGTATCTGTTGGCAGCTTCCCTGATGGCTATCCCGGGGGGGATCCTGTTTGCCCGTTTGCTCAGCCCGGCGACGGAGCCTTCCCGTGTTGAGTTCAGCGAAATGTCATTCAGTGATAAACGGCCAGCCAGCATTATCGAAGCAGCAGCCAACGGCGCGATGTTGGGGCTGAAGATTGCGGTGGGTGTTGCCACGGTCGTGATGGCCTTCGTTGCGCTGATCGCGTTGATCAACGGCATCATCGGCGGCGTGGGCGGCCTGTTTGGCGTTGAAAGCGTCAGCCTGCAAAGTCTGCTGGGCTATCTGTTTGCTCCGTTAGCCTACATCATGGGCGTGAGCTGGGAACATGCCGATCTGGCTGGGGGGCTGATTGGCCAGAAGCTGGCGATTAACGAGTTTGTCGCCTATCTCAGCTTCTCTCCTTACCTGAAAGAAAGCGCAATGCTGCTCGATCCGAAAACCATCGCGGTGATTTCGTTTGCACTGTGCGGTTTTGCCAATTTTGGTTCGATTGCCGTGGTAGTGGGGGCATTCAGTGCGGTGGTACCGGAAAGGGCCTCGGAAATTGCCCAGTTAGGGTTCCGGGCCCTGTTGGCGGCGACGCTGTCCAACCTGATGAGCGCTACCATTGCCGGGCTGTTTATCGGGTTAGGGGGGATTTGAAGAACTGGGGCAATTGCAGGCTAATCCGTCCCCGATTGCCCCTCACCCCAACCCTCTCCCTGTACAGACCGGGGACATGGTAGACAGGTGTTCAAGGACATGGTGAACACTTTTTAACATCCTTTACCCATGATGACCGACCTATTTTTCAGGTCGATCATCCCCACTTTCGTGCTGTACCACCATACCTCGTAGTAGCCCTCTCTCTCACTTGCCTTCAGCCCGACATATTCACCGATAAAGGCCTTGCCCACTTTCAGGCTC